>Ga0326728_10000312_pt1 | contig 196843 bp, 150 predicted proteins | sample MB3enrmetagenome_FD_207602 | JGI IMG/M metagenome (GOLD analysis project Ga0326728, IMG submission 207602) | Lab enriched peat soil microbial communities from McLean, Ithaca, NY, United States - MB31MN | ecosystem: Environmental > Terrestrial > Soil > Wetlands > Peat | place: USA: New York... | reverse complement strand
ACGCCCAATAATTCCGAACAACGCTCGCACCCTCTGTATTACCGCGGCTGCTGGCACAGAGTTAGCCGGTGCTTCTTCCACTGGTACCGTCATTATCTTCCCAGTCGAAAGGAGTTTACGCCCCAAAGGGCTTCATCCTCCACGCGGCGTTGCTGCGTCAGGGTTTCCCCCATTGCGCAAAATTCCCCACTGCTGCCTCCCGTAGGAGTCTGGACCGTGTTTCAGTTCCAGTGTGTCCGTGCGCCCTCTCAGGCCGGATACCGATCTTCGCCTTGGTAAGCCGTTACCTTACCAACTAGCTAATCAGCCGCGACCCCCTCCTCAAGCGCATTACTGCTTTGATCTTGCGATGTTATGCGGTATTAGCCCCGGTTTCCCGGAGTTATTCCCCACTCGAGGGCAGGTAGTCACGTGTTACTCACCCGGTCGCCACTTTACTCATGGATTGCTCCACTTTCTCGTACGACTTGCATGTGTTAGGCACGCCGCCAGCGTTGATTCTGAGCCAGGATCAAACTCTCGTTTGAAACCTGAAGTCGGTCTGGGTAGACCGACTGCCTCCATCCCCGCTAAGGAATGGAGACCTAATTTGTGAGTACGTTCAGACTTTGAGCCCGAACATTTCTTACAGCACCGGACCAGAACCAGGCTCTTGCAAGCCAAAGCCCCGGAGCGATGCCCGTATAACGCGGACAAATGTCCGCGCCACACTCACGACTGGCACGTTCAACCTTTTGTCAAAGACCGACTCGCATTTCCGCCTGAGCGGTGCGTATTCAGTCCGCACGGCTCGCCCGAAGGCAAAACCATGCGTCCTCGAAACCTTTCAAACCTATTCGCTCTCGCCACCGCTGTCAACCCGCTGCGATCACAGGATTTCCACCTGTTTTCAACAGTTCGGGGAGTTTTCCATCAGGCGGGGTTGCAACCGGTGCAACTCATTGACGGGGAACTCTTTACAGCGCGCTCGAAAACGCTCTTCCGCAGAGGTGGGCAAAATCGGCGCACGCCGAAGCGGAAGACGGCTCAATAATAAAGATCGCTTGGAGGCTCTGCTATGCGCGGAAACCCTTCAGGGAACTCTGTCCCCGAATGCGAACCCCGGAAAGGGGCCAACTAGAGGCTTACTGAATTGGATGCCACAAGCCGCCGCGAGGATTCAGCAGGCAGCCTTAGACACTCAGTCACTGTCCTCGATCTCAATGTTTATACCAAACTGTGGAGAGGAATGCAAGGGGGGAATCAAAAAAAACACTTGAAGTGCACAGCGCACGGGTTTCGCCCTGCGGATCGTGCAGTGCCGGCGCCTCGCCGGCAGTTGCGAGGGCACCCTGCCCTCGTGCTCAAAGGACAAGCATCGAGTCAGGGTGACACGCAGCGCAAATCCTCAGCGCTACAATCAGATGATGATTTCCGTGGTTCAACTCGGGACGATTACCTACGCCGACGGCCTGCGCCTGCAGCAGAAGTTGGTCGAACTGCGCAAGGCGGGACGGATCGGCGACGTGCTTCTGTTGCTTGAGCACACGCCGGTGATCACGCTGGGACGCAATGCCAAGGCTGCGAACGTGCTGGTTCCGGCCGAGCAATTGGCGGTGCGCGGAGTCGAGGTCTTCGAGTGCGACCGCGGCGGCGATGTGACGTTTCATGGGCCGGGACAGATCGTTGGGTATCCGATTTTTGATCTACGAGGATTCAGCCGGGGGCCGTCAGCTATCAGCCGTCAGGAAAACCACTCACACCAAGCCGCGGAATCTTTGCCGTCATGGCGTAAGACTCTGGGCGCGGTCGACTTTGTGCGGCGGTTGGAAGAGGTGCTGATCCGCACCTGCGCCGATTTCGGAATTGCTACGAAGCGGCTGGCGGGTCTGACCGGAGTATGGACTGAAGCGGATGACACGAATGCTAGCTCGGGGAAGAGTGCCCGTGTGGGGACGGGCGCCCCCGCCCGTCCGGTCGAGCGCAGCTCGACCTCTGCCTCTGACCAGGCGAGCGCGCTTGAAGCGAAAATCGCTGCGATCGGAGTGCACATCTCCCGCTCGGTCACTTCGCACGGCTTCGCGCTCAACGTGAACACAGACCTCAGCTACTTCAACCTGATTGTGCCATGCGGGATCACGGCCAAGCCGGTGACCTCGATGCAGAAGGAATTGGAGCGCACGGTGGAGATGGATGACGTTGCCCATGCGCTCTCGCGCAACGTCGGCACGGTGTTTGGGCGGCAGATGCTGTGGGTTGAAACGATCGACGCGTTGCTCGGACAAACCGTGGGCGTGCCGGTGAAAGCGCCCGCGCAGTTGCGACGGGTTCGCGGTGATGACGATTTGTTCGCTGGCTGACGCGAAGCTTGTCTCGACGCTGACCTTTCGCAGACAAGAGTGTCCGCGCCACACGGTGTTAGCATGTTCGCGAACTGATCATGTTTAAGAAGAAAATGAAGAAGCAAAGCACTCCTGCCGCAAAACGCGTCAATACACACGCCAGCACAACTCCCCGAGCGCAAAAACACCGAACGAAAGACGAAGGCATGGCACCCAAAGCCCAATCTCGCTCCTACCCTATCCTCGACTACCGTTCGGAGAAGCCTGCGTTCACTCTGCGCCAAGTTCGCGTCGGCGACGAGGTTCGCTATGAAGTGGAAAGCGGCGATCTCTCACAGCCCGCGCCACCGATTCGCGAATCGAAATATTTGTCGAAGCAGCAGGCGATCGAGATCTACCGCTGGATGCTTCTCAACCGCCGCATGGAAACGGCCCTCGAAAATCTCTACAAGCAAGGCAAAGTAGTTGGCGGCGTTTACTTCGGACTCGGACAGGAAGCCTGCTCCTGCGCCTCCGCCTACGCTCTTCATAAAGATGAATGGCTCGGCCCGATGATCCGCAACCAGGGAGCACTCCTTGTGCGCGGCTTTTCGCCTGCCGACATCATGATGCAATACATGGCCAAGTCAGGCTCGCCGACCAAGGGCCGCGACGCGTCGTCGCACTTTGGCGATATCGAAGACCGGAACGTGGTCGCGCCGATTTCGACTCTGGGGGATCTGATTCCCGTGCTCTCGGGCGTCGCGCTGGGCGCGCGGCTGCAGGGCAAGAACATCGCCGTCATGACTTACATCGGCGATGGCGGCCAGTCTACGGGTGTGACTTATGAAGGACTGAATTTTGCCGCGGTGCAAAATCTCGGCCTGGTGCTGATCGTCGAAAACAACCTATGGGGATACTCGACTCCCGCCGATATACAGTTTCGCGTGAAGGATCTGGCTGAGCGCGCGATTGCCTACGGGATTCCCGGCGTGATTGTCGATGGCACCGACGCCTGCCAGGTGTACGACGCATGCCACGAGGCCTGCGAGCGCGCCCGCCGCGGCGAAGGTCCCACGCTGATCGAAGCCAAGATGATGCGCATGAAAGGCCACGCCATTCACGACGCGGCCGAGTATGTCCCCAAGCCGCTCTTTGAGTATTGGAAGAAGCGCGACCCGATTGCCCGGCTGGAAGGCCATCTAGTCAACAAGAAGAAGTGGCTGACGGCGGTCGAAAACCAGAAGCTGCTTGCCGATGTCGAACGCCAGCTCGAAGCCGACCGCGACTTTGCCGTGAATTCCCCCATGCCCACACCGGAATCGGCTACAGGCGGAGTGTACTGCGAGACAGGTTGCCACGAGATCAGGCCGAAGTACGCCATGCCCGTCCCGCGCCCGGTACACACGCAACAGCCGGAGACTCCGAAGCGTTCCGACGCGCCCGTCCATCTAAAATAGACTGTCGCGCACGAATTAAGCTGTCATCCCGAGCGCCGCGCGCCGGAGCGTAGCGACTAAGCGCGGCGCTCGGGATGACAGTTTGGTGGAGATTCGGCGCTCCGTCGCAATGCTAGAATGAAGCGTCTCGTGTCCGCCTCCTCCCAACTCGTGCAAATCGACATCGGGCCACGAATTCCCGCTCCCAAGCCCGCCTGGCTCAAGGCCAAGGCTCCGGTCGGCGATAATTTTCATAGCCTCAAGAAACTGGCGCGCGGGCTCGGCCTGCATACCGTCTGCGAATCGGCGCAATGTCCCAACATCGGCGAATGCTGGCACCACAAAACTGCGACCTTTATGTTGCTGGGCGATATCTGCACGCGGCGGTGCGGATTTTGTGCGGTGCCCAAGGGGCGTCCGCAGGCGATTGACTGGGATGAACCGCGGCGCGTAGCCGAGGCGGTTGCGACGCTGGGCTTGCGGCATGCCGTGGTGACCAGCGTGAATCGCGACGACGACAACGTAGGGGGGGCGAAGATTTTTGCCGAGACCATTCGCCAGATTCGAGAGCTGGTGCCGGGCTGCCGGGTGGAAGTGCTGATTCCGGATTTTCAGGGACTGGAAGAGCCGCTGCGCATTGTGCTGGAGGCTAAGCCTGACGTGCTGAATCACAATACCGAGACGGTGCCGCGGCTTTATCGCGCGGTGCGCTCTGGCGCGCGCTACCAGCGCACGCTCGATCTGCTGGAGAGTGCCAAGAAGTGGGACGCAGCGACTGTTACCAAGTCCGGCGTAATGGTTGGCATCGGCGAATCACAGGACGAACTGATTGATGTGTTTCGTGATTTGGGCGAGCGCGGCGTCGACATTCTTACGATTGGACAGTATCTGCGGCCTTCAAAAGATCATCTGCCCATGACGCGCTTCTACACGCCTGCAGAGTTTTCCTTCCTTAAAGATGAGGCGCTGAACTTTGGATTCCGCCATGTGGAGTCCGGGCCGCTGGTGCGGTCGAGTTATCACGCGCACGAGCAGGCCGACGTGGCGGCGCGGTAACGCTAAGAGCCGAGCTCGGCTTGGACGGGCGGGACAGCTCGTCCCCACACGAATCACCCCCGGTAGCGGAGGGTGGTCGTCCTTCCGCCCAAACCACTTAGAAAACTTTTACGTGGAACGTCAGATACTTCTTGGGATTTTCCCGGATCGCCTTCACTAGCTCTCGCGTCTCGACCAGCATCTGGTTGCTGTTGTTGTAAAGGGCCGGATCTTTGAACAGCATGCCCGCCGTGCCTTCGCCTTTTTGCAGCCGATCGGTAAGCGCCGTAAGGTTATTCAGGGTTTCCTGCAGCTTGTTAGCAAATTCCTGATCGTGCGTAAACTTGCCGAGCGCGCCTTTGCCTGCGTTCATGTCATCGGTGAGCTGGCGGATGTTGGCGACCGTCTTGTTGGCGTTGTCGTAGAGTTCAGGATCCTTGAGAAGTTTGCCGGCCGAGCCTTTGCCGGCCTGCAAATCGTCAATAGCCGCGTTGACCTTGTCGATCGCGCCAATGGCTTTCTTGTAGGCCTCGTCGCTGGTAAGCAGCGGTCCGAGCGAGCCCTTACCTTTTTGAATGTCGTCCATCAGCCCCTTAAACTCGGCGACGGTACCATTGAGGCGATCATACAAGGCGGGGTCGTAGATGACTTTGCCGATCGAGCCTTTGCCGCTTTCGACATAGGCGAGAATGCGGTCAACGCGGCCGAGCAGCGCGTCTATGTTTTGCAGCGTGCCCTGGCTGGAACGCACCACGTCCTGAATCTGGGGCTGCTCACGAGAGGCAAGAACGTCGCCATCAGCGGCGGCGGGGCCTTTGGCGCCCGAACTCTCGATGTCGACGAAGGTCTCGCCCAGAACACCGGCCGTACTTAGCAGGGTAATGGAATCCTTGCGCAGGTTGAAGGAGTAGACCGTGTTGACCTTCATCGTGATCTCAACCGGCGTGGCTGAATTGTTGTGCACGATTTGGATTTTAGTGACGTTCCCGATATCCACACCGGCGAGGCGGACGGGCGCGCCCACGCGCAAGCCAGAGGCATTGTCGACGTACGACTTGAGGATGATCTTGTGGGTGAACCAACCACCGGTGCCGGTCATCAGAAAGATCAGCACCATGAGCGTGATGCTCGCGATTATCACCGTGAGTCCGACGCGGAGCTGCGACCATTTCAGCTGTTTTTGACTAGGCAATGATAGTCCCGGGACTGCAACGAGCATGATAACAAACGAAGGGAAATTTCTGGTTAGCAGATTTGGTCTGTTCCGGGTGGATCGGTTCGGGTGAGGGCGCCGCGAACGCAGGATAAGCAAAGCAGAAAGGCGAAAGCTCCCAGGCTTCGCGGTTAGCGAAGCGGGGGAGCCTTGGGAACGCCGGCGGGACGCGGGTTAGCGTCCGGGTCCGCGGCCTTCTCGCCTTTCCTGTTCGCGCTGCTGCTTCTGGGCGCGTTGCGCCTGTTGGCGCTCGGCCTTTTGCTGCTGCGCCTGCTGCCTTTGTTGCTGCCGCTGCTGTTTCTGTTCCTGTCGGGCTTGCTGCTGTTGCTGGCGCTGTTGTGCCTTGTTCTGGTACGCCGGCGTGTTGTTGCCGCGGCTTTGGGGACGAGAAAGCTCGCGGTTGTTTTGGTTCCGCGATTGGTTTCTCATTTCATTGCCGCGAGCTTCGCTGTTGCGATTTTCTGCTTTGCGATTTTCATTCCCCCGGTTTTCGCCAGAAGAAGCCCGCGCTTCCTGCGGCGACATCTTTGGCTCGTGGTAAGCCGCGCCCGCTGCGCGAGCGGCGACTACGTTGCGTCCGCTGAATTCACCGGGCCGACCCGTGGCCGCGACCGCTGGACGGCCGTGGTTTTCCGACGCGAACATCGCGCGGTTCTGGCTGGCAGCATGCTCATGTTCGGTTTGCGCGGCCAGAGGCGCGGTGTGCGGTTCATTCGCGTAGCGTTGTTCTTCCGGAGTTGGGCGAGCTGTGACTCCGCCCGGTCCGTTGAAAGCGTAGTGATTGTTGTTCACGACCACGTTGCGCTCGTACACGTTCCTCACGTTGACGACGTTGACGTTCATCACGGAGCGGTTATAAAAGAAGCTGCCGCCACGCCATTCGCCGCCCCAGAAGCCGACACCGCCGTAGCCGAAGCCATAGTTAATCCCGCCATAGAAACCAACATGCGGGCCCCAATAGCCGGCATGCCAGCGATAGAAGCCGCCACCCCATCCCCAGTAGCCGGGGGTCCAGAGCATGCCGACCGGCGCCACGACCCAGGTGCCGGGAACCCAGTAGTAGCCGCCGACGTCATCCCAGGCCCAATAGCCGGGGGTCCAGAGATATCCGGGACCGGGGCAGATGGGCTGGGCATAAACGGGCAGTGCGGGCGGGCCAATGCGGACGGAGACGCCAACGAAAACGCCGGCAAACGATGCCGCGGAGAGGGAGAACATCAGGGCTGCGAGCGTGATCCAGCGTGCTGCACGATTTCTGTTCATAAGGTTCCTTTGCTGCGGCGCGGACTCGAGGGTAGAAACACGAGCATTGCGGATTTGTTTCGGGTGATTATCATGCATTTAGGCGGGTGCATGCCGCCGTGAGCGGACAACCCGGGGCGGCTGCCGCTCCTTAGGCTCACTCGATGCCTAGGCACGTCACAATCAAAATTAAGAGCCGCAGGCAAGGGTGCCCGCAACACACATTACACTCTAGATATCCAGATTCTTTACATCCAGCGCGTTGTCTTCAATGAATTTTCTGCGAGCTTCTACGTCTTCGCCCATCAGCGTCGTGAAGATGGTCTCGCACTCGGCCAGGTCTTCCAGCTTGACCGAGAGTAAGGTGCGGCGCTCGGGGTCCATGGTGGTTTCCCAGAGCTGCTCGGCGGTCATCTCACCCAGACCTTTATAGCGCTGCACGGTGTATTCCTTGCGGCCTTCGTTCAGGACGTAGGCAAAAAGTTCGCGGGCGGTCGCCTTCTCGACGATCTCCGGCTCTTTGGCTCGGCGCGGCACGGGTTTGGCGGATTTCTTGTCTGCCTTCGCGGTTTCTTTCGATTCCGCTTCCGCGGCGTCGCCTTCGGCTCCTTCGCTCGCTTCGGCATCGCCATTTGCCTTGCTGGAAACTTTGGGCATGCTTTCTACTACGAAGGGCGGCTCGAGATACTCGGCGATCTGCTTGAACTTCGAATTGAGCTGCCGGCCTTCCGGCGTCGAGACCAGCTCCCAGTTGATGACGTGCTCGGCGCCTTGCGCGTTGACGAAGTGGGCTTCCCACAGGTTGTGTTCTTCGTCGAAGCGCGTTTCGACGCTCTTCAGCTTCAGGTCCTTTTGCAGGCGCTTGAGTTCTTTCTCCAGCTTCTCGATTTTCTTGGGCGGGGCTTTTTTGTCGCCTTCGAAATCGGCGCGTTTGGCTAGGTCGAGCCTCGGCAGCAGTTCGGTGATCTGCTCCGCGCGCAGGCGCTGGTTGAGTTTGTCGAGGAAGCCCAGATACTCGTTAAGAACGGTAATGAACTTAGTAAGTGCGGAGCCTTCGAGTTTGGCTGCACCTTCTCCATAACGAACTACTAAGCCTTCGGAGGCGCGCTTCACCATTACTTTGACGAATTCGTGTTCGTTCTTGATGTACTGGTGCGTCTTGCCCTTCTTGATTCCGAACAGCGGCGGCTGCGCGATATAGACGTTGTTGCGCTTAATCAGCTCCTGCATGTGGCGGAAGAAGAATGTGAGCAGCAGGGTGCGAATGTGCGAACCGTCGACGTCGGCGTCCGTCATCAGGATGATCTTGGCGTAGCGGACTTTCGTGGGATCGAAATCTTCTTTCGAGATGCCAGTGCCGAGCGCGGTGATCATGGCGCGGATTTCTTCGTGCGCCAGCATCTTGTCATAGCGCGCTTTCTCGACGTTCAGAATTTTGCCCTTGAGCGGGAGGATGGCCTGGAAGCGGCGGTCACGGCCCTGTTTGGCGGTGCCACCGGCGGACTCGCCTTCGACCAGAAAGAGTTCGCAGCGGTTGGGATCGCGCTCGGAGCAATCGGCTAGCTTGCCGGGGAGGCCTCCGCCATCGAGTGCGCCTTTGCGGCGAGTCAAGTCGCGGGCTTTGCGGGCAGCCTCGCGGGCGCGGGCGGCGTCGATGGCCTTGTTGATGATCTTGCGGGCGACGGTCGTGTTTTGCTCGAAGAATGCGCCCAGCTTTTCGTTGACTACCGCCTGCACTACTCCGGCTATGTCGGAATTTAATTTACCCTTAGTCTGGCCTTCGAACTGGGGTTGCGGCAGCTTCACGCTGATTACGGCGACTAAGCCTTCGCGGACGTCATCGCCGGTCAGATTTTCTTTTACGTCTTTGAACAGGCCCATCTGCTGGCCGGCGTAGTTAATGGTGCGAGTAAGTGCGGTGCGGAAGCCGGAAAGATGCGTGCCTCCGTCAATGGTATTGATGTTGTTGGCGAAGCTGAAGACGGACTCGGAATAAGCGTCGTTATATTGCAGGCCAATCTCGATGTGGACCGTGTCTTTGTCGGCCTCCATGTAAATGGGCTTGTCGTGGAGGGTCTGCTTGCCGCGATTGAGATGCTTGATGAACTCGGAGATGCCGCCGTTGTATTTGAACTCGGCGCGTTTGGACTCCCCGGTCTTCGAATCGGTCTGGCGCTCGTCGGTGAGCGTGATGGTGAGGCCTTTATTGAGGAATGCCAGTTCGCGCAGGCGCTGGGCGAGGGTATCGAAGTTATATTCGAGGACGGTGAAGATTTCGCGATCGGGCGTGAAGTGAACCTTAGTCCCCGTTTTGATTTTGGCCGCGCCGGTTTTCTTCAGCTTGCTGGTCGGCTCTCCTTTTGAGTACGTCTGCTCCCAGGTGAAGCCGTCGCGCCAAATTTCCAGTTCGAGTTCGTGGCTGAGTGCGTTGACGCAGCTCACGCCGACGCCGTGCAATCCGCCGGAAACTTTGTAGGAATTACTGTCGAACTTACCGCCCGCGTGCAGTGTGGTCATTACGACCTGCGCGGCAGGAATTTTTTCGCCATCGATATCCATGTTGTCGACGGGGATGCCGCGGCCGTTGTCGACGACGGTGATCGAGTTATCGAGATGAATGGTCACGTCGATCTTGTCGGCATAACCGGCTAAGGCTTCGTCGACGGAGTTATCGACGACTTCGTAGACGAGGTGATGGAGTCCGAGATCGCCGGTCGAACCGATGTACATGGCGGGGCGCAGGCGGACGGCTTCCATGCCGCCGAGGACTTTGATGGAGTCAGCAGTGTAATCGCCGTTGGCGGTGTGAGCGCCGTTCTTGTTTTTCGCGTCGGCGTTTTTTCCTTCCGCGAGCTTTGCGTCGGCGAGTTGGTGATTCAGTTCTTTGGTAGCCATTCTACTCCGTGAAAAAGGTCGGATGCCGCTGGGCTGGACGAGCGCTTCCGGATCGACTCGGGTGACCTCAAATCATTGAAATTCCTGATAGTTAGCGTGCACCAGAGATGGGTTTATTTTAGCACAGAAAGAGTGGTTTTTGGGAGCCAGAACCGCGGGTGTAACCCTCGTCTTTTGTGGTCATTATGGGGAGGGTTTGAATCATCTTTTTGGGACGCGGCCGGCGCTGGATTTCGCCGCACTGAAATGGAGCGCGTCGATCAGGTCGTCGATCTCATCTTCGCTCCCCGCAATGAACGTAAACGACACGATCTGACCCTTCGCCAGCAGGATGAGCGTGGACTGATGCATGGAGAGTTTGTCGGTGATCGGCTTGCTGAAGTCGGCACGGATGAGCTGGCGGGAATCGATCTCGATGACGCCGGGATCGCCTTGGGGCTTGAAATCCTTTGCCGTTGCCAGTTCGGTGAGGGGGCCGAGGTAGTCTTCCGCTTTTTTGAGTCCGGGATAAGCGGAGGCGCTTTCGGAGGCGACAACAACAGCGGAGTTGACGGTGTCGCCCGGGGCGTTGGGAGGGCGCTCGAAGATGGCGAGCAGGACCGTGCCCTGGGCGGACGCGGATCCGCGAGCGGTCTTTGATTCCGGCTTGGTCGAAGGTGAAGTTGAATCGGAAGCAGGCGAATCCGGTGTTTGTGGGGCAGCGGAGCCGTTCATCTCTTTCGTTCGATCGACCCAGCCGTAGGGAATCTCGTAGCGAAAACCGAACGCCGGGTTGCGGTAGAGCTGCTCGTCTGGCGTGGGCTTGGGGGCCGGCTCACCGGCGGATTTGGCCGGCGGCTGGGCTTCGACAAGGAGCGAGATGGCGGTCATCAGCGCGAGCGTGAGTGAGCGAATCATGCGGATTTGAATCAGTGTACATGCCATTTCCTGACAAGACTGGACGATCGAAGTAAACTCGCTTATGTAATCGGACGCCGAATGCCTGATATAACGACCACCGAACCTCGTTCGCCGCTCTGGGCCTACGTGAGGGCAGTCGTCAAAGGACTGCTTTGGTTTGTCCCGGGATTTCTGATTTCCACTCCTGCAACATGTGTGTGGGCAAGGCATCAGTACGCTGGCGAGGCGCAGGGCGTTTTAGCGGGAGTTGCCGTGAGCTTCTACCTCGGCGTGCTGTCAGCACTCGCCGGCGTTGCATTACTGGTTTGGGATATACATTTCAAGAACAGGGAGTCGAAGTGGCTGGAAGGCGAGATTCGGGCGGAGCGCTCGCACCAGGACACAAAGCAGTGACTGTGCGAGGGCCATCTCGCGTGTGCGGGCCTAGAGATCCTTCGACTGCAGATGAGTTCCGCGTTCGCGAAACACGACTTTCGCTCGGGATGACAGGATTGTCTGAATGGAACTAAAACTTACGGGAACTGAAGTCCGCGTGCTGGGCGCGCTGATCGAGAAGGACATTACCACGCCCGAGTACTATCCCCTGTCGCTGAATGCGCTGGTCAATGCTTGCAATCAGAAATCGAATCGCGACCCGGTCATGCAACTCGACGAAACTGCCGTGCGCGATGCGCTCGCCGGATTGCAGGACAACCGGCTGGCTGGGCCGGCTGGCGGCGCCGATAGCCGCGTGACGAAGTACGAGCACCGGGCGCAGGAGGCATTCAACTTTACGCGCGGAGAGAATGCGCTGATATGCGTGCTGCTGCTGCGCGGCCCACAGACGCCGGGCGAGTTGCGGGGACGCTGCGAGCGCATGCACCGCTTTGAGACGCTCGACGATGTGCAGGCGTCGCTGCAGAAGCTGATGCAGAGGGAGCCTCCGCTGGTGAAAGTGCTGCCGCGACAGCCGGGAACGAAAGAGTCGCGGTATGTGCACTTGCTGGCGGGGGATGTGGTTGTGGCGGAGATTCCGCAAACGGTGGTTGCGGCAAGCCACGCCTCGGGCGACGGCGGGCGACTGGCGCAGTTGGAAGAAGAAGTAGGCGCGCTGCGCGCCGAAGTCGCGGCACTGAAAGACGAGTGGCAGCGGTTTCGCAGGCAGTTTGAGTGAACTCTGCGGAGCTTCGCTCCGGGGACAGCCGAGGGCGGCTGTCCCTACGCGGGCGAGGGCGCCCGCGCCACTGTCGCGGGTGCGGCAGCGCGGGGCTGCAACATTTACAATCTTTCAATATGATGCCCGAGCACGATAGGCGCGTTGGCGAAGAGCGCCGCCGCGTCCGCATTGTCCGCAAAGCTGTTTTTCCCGCCGCCGGCCTCGGCACACGATTTCTGCCGGCCACCAAAGCCCAGCCCAAGGAAATGTTGCCCCTGGTCGACAAGCCCATCATTCAGTATGGAGTGGAAGAGGCGGTGGCGGCTGGATGCGACCAGATCATCATCATTACCGGCCGCGGCAAAAGCGCCATCGAGGATCACTTCGACACCAGCTACGAGCTGGAAAAAATGTTGGAAGACAAGGGCAAGACCGATCTGCTGAAGATCGTGCGCCAGATCTCCGACATGATCTATGTCGCCTACGTGCGCCAGAAGGAGGCCCTGGGGCTTGGCCATGCGGTGCTGACGGCGCGCGAACTGGTGGGTCATGAGCCGTTCGCCGCGCTGCTGGCTGACGACGTGATCGACGCCAGGGTTCCTGTGCTCAAGCAACTCATGGATGTGTTCGACGAGAAGCAACGGTCGGTGATTGCGATTCAGGCGATCGAGGGGCCGGCCATTTCTTCTTATGGCGTGATCAAGGCGAAAGAGGTTGATGGGTCGGGCGGCAAACTTTATGAGGTGCTCGACCTGGTCGAAAAGCCGAAGCCGGCCGATGCGCCTTCGAACCTGGCGGTGATTGGGCGATACATTCTGACTCCGGCGGTATTTGAAACGCTCTCCGATATCAAGCCGGGCGCGGGCGGCGAGCTGCAACTGACCGATGGCCTGCGCGCGCTGCTCAAGCGCGAGAAGATGTATGCGTACGTCTATGAAGGCCGGCGGCATGATACCGGCGACAAGCTTGGGTTCCTGAAGGCTACGGTGGAGTTTGCGCTGAAGCGGGATGACTTGGGCGGGCCGTTCCGGGAATACTTAAAGGGGCTGAAACTCTGAATAGAGCCCCGGTTAGCGCCCAAAAACAGGGCGCGAACCCTTCGACAAGCTCAGGGCAGGCTCTGGGGCACCTTCACACCTTCGAACCTGGGCACCCTCTACGGGATAACGTCGCTCAGGATGAAGTCGTGCATCCAGTCCTGCTTGTAGCCCTGCTGCCTGAGGAATGTGGCGAGTTGCGCCCGGTGATGGACTCCGTGGAGAGCAACTTGCACCATGATTTTTCTTTTGCTTGCCTTGAGATCGAGAAAGCCGAGCGGCACAATTTCGTCCCAATCTTTTGAGCTCGCCCGAGCCATAAATTCGTGCAGCTTCTTATCCGCTTGCTCGCCGATGGCGAACAGCTCATCGACTGTCGAGTGCGGCAACGACTTGAAATCGGGCAGATCGAGCGCAAGCAGGAGATGGGAATAGCGAAGATCTACGCCAAAGATGTGCCGAACGAGCGCCCGAACCGTCGAGCTGTTCGCAATGTCACAGGGCAGGTCGAGCGCCTGCGGATGCTCGTGGAACCATTTCTTCCAGCGGCGATTTTCTTCGGCGGTAAACGTTAGTAACTCGGAAAAACTGACGCCGGAATCCATGGCTCTAACTCCCCGCTTTAAGTTTCTTCGATTTTTCCTCGACGCCTTTCGCCAGTCTTTCTTTGTGCGCATCGAGCTTCTTTGAGATTGCCGCGTCGGCTTGGCCGATGATTTGCGCAGCGAGGATCCCTGCATTGGTTGCACCCGGCCTGCCGATGGCTACTGTAGCCACTGGAATTCCGGCGGGCATTTGCACAATGGCCAGCAGCGAATCCATCCCTTGAAGCGAAGTTGAGGGAATCGGCACGCCGATGACCGGGAGCGTGGTGTGGGCGGCGATTACCCCGGCGAGATGCGCGGCTCCGCCGGCTCCTGCAATGATGACGCGGATGCCGCGGCGGGCGGCCTTTTTGGCGTAGTCGGCGGTGCGGTCAGGAGAGCGATGGGCGGAGGTGACGTCGATCTCGTAGGCGATTCCGAATTCGTCGAGCGCCTTGCCGGCCTCGCGCATGATCTCCAGATCGGAGTCGCTGCCCATTACGATGGAAACTTGCGGCTTGGTCATAAATGTCTATCTCTTGGTCGAATTCTGGTTCGACATCCGGCTAAAATCTTGAACCACAGAGGACACAGAGGCGCGCGAGAAAAACCTGGCACCTAGCTCTTTTTCAGGGCTCTAGCTGCAATGTCTTTGCGGTAGTGGGCACCTTCGAAGCTTATTCTGCCGCAGGCTTCGTAGGCGCGATTCACTGCCGTCTGTAGATCTGCGGCTCTTGCCGTTACTCCCAGCACGCGGCCGCCTGCGGTATAGAAATCTCCGTTGCGCTTGGACGTGCCTGCGTGGAAGACCTTTACGCCTTCCAGTTTTGCGGCCTCGTCTAACCCACTGATCCTTTTCCCTGATTCGTACGCCCCGGGATAGCCTCCGGACGCCATCACTACGCAGACGGCGGCATCATCGGACCAGCGGAAATCGCCGTCGCTGGTGCGGCCGTCAATCGAGGCTTCCATGGCCTCGACGAGGTCGCTTTCCAGCCGCATGAGAATCGGCTGCGTTTCCGGATCGCCGAAGCGGCAGTTGAATTCGAGCACCATCGGCCCCCGCGCGGTCATCATCAGGCCGCAGTAGAGAACGCCCTTGTATTCGGCGCCCTCGGTTTTCATTCCAGCAACTACCGGACGCGCGATATGAGCTACAAGCCACTCACGCATTTGGTCGTCGATGATCGTCTTCGTCGTGTAGGCGCCCATGCCTCCGGTGTTGGGACCGTTGTCGCCATCGCCTACCCGCTTGTGATCCTGGGCAGCAACCAGCGGCGCCACGCGCTCGCCGTCACTCACTACCAGGAAGGAGAGTTCGTCACCTTGCAAAAATTCTTCCAGCACTACGCGCGCTCCGCCTTCTCCAAGCATGCGTCCGCTGAGCATTTCGTTGGCGACGGTCGCGGCCTCGTCTTTGCTCTTGGCGATGACCACTCCCTTGCCAGCCGCGAGGCCGTCGGCCTTAACCACCAGCGGAGCGTGAAAGTGCCCGAGCGCATCGCGCACTTCTTCGGGCGAATTGCAGATCGCATAGTGGGCCGTGGGAATGCGATGGCGCTGCAGGAATTCCTTGGCGAAACTTTTGCTGGTTTCAAGCTGTGCGGCGGCGCAGGTGGGACCAAAGGTTCGCCAGCCGCGCTTTGTAAACTCGTCGACGACGCCGACCATGAGCGGCAATTCCGGGCCCACGACGGTCAGGTCGGGTTGTATTTCGTTGGCGAGCGCGAGCATTGATCCCAGGCTCTTCACGTCCACGGCGACGCACTCGGCTTCTTCGGCGATGCCCGCATTGCCGGGGGCGCAGTAAATCTTGCCGGCGCGCGGCGACTGGGCGAGCTTCCAGACCAAGGCGTGCTCGCGGCCTCCACTGCCGAGAACGAGAATTTTCATGGAGCCGGACATTGTGGACTTTTAAGGGTAGGGGCGGGAGGGGATGATGTCAACGGGAGGAAGGCGAGGTCAAAGGTCATTGCCCAGGTCAGAGGTGAGAGGTCAGATTGCAGAGGTTAGAACCAAAACAGGCGAAGCCCACCGCCTTTTCCCCCAGGCAGAAACGCATTCTTAGTTCTTGTGATGTTCATTCCGCGGAAAAAGGGTTTCACCTCTGCAATCTGACCTCTAACCTCTGACCTCTTCTCTCGCCGCCGAAATCCGCGGTTAACTACACTTAATCGTATAATGCGGTTCACATGATTACCGTTTCCAAAGAGGATTACCTCAAGGCGATTCTCGAGGCTGAGGGCGAGGGCGAGACGGTGATCTCGGCTACCCTGGCGCACTGGCTGAAGGTTTCGCCTCCGGCGGTTACGATGGCGGTGCGGCGGCTTAAGAAAGACGGGCTGGTCCGCGTAAATAGCGACGGACGGGTGCGCCTGACCGCTGCCGGACTCAGGATCGCGCGCAAGCTTACCGAGCGCCACCACCTGATTGAGCGCATGCTCACCGAGATTTTTGGGATGGAGTGGTATCAGGTCCACGACGAGGCGGAACGGCTGGAGCACGCGGTTTCTCCGGCGTTTGAGGCGCGGCTGGTGGCGAAACTGGGGCGCGGACAGCCTTGTCCACATGGGAATCTCAGCGAACTGGAAAGTCCGGCCAGCCGGCGGCGGCGCGGGCTCGTGCTGCTCTCGGAAGCGGAACCCGGACATAATTATGCGGTCAGCGGGATCTACGAGCGCGACCGCCATCTGCTAGAGTTTCTGGAAGCGCGAGGAATTCGTCCGGGAGCCAGGCTCGCGCTGGTCGAGCGCAATTACGATAAGACTCTCTCCATCAAAACGGGCGCAGGCAAAACCGGGTCGCGCCACATGGTGCTGGGGCGATCGGCGGCGGAGAGAATCTGGGTTTCCCACCTGTAGTCCCGTTCCGTATAATTTTCATATCATTAACCATAGTTAACGTAGTATTGTGTATACCAGTTGACTTGGGGTACATCTGGAACCATCCATGAAGTCTGACGGGCCCACACAAGGCGAAGCTGCAGCTGGCGCTGACGCGGCTGATGGTGGCAGAGGCGCAGCGTCCGGCGCTGCGGTGCCCAACACCGCAGCGTCCAATACGCATGTGTCCCTCGAGGGCGTGCACAGTACGGTTGAGGTGCCGCATCATCAGGCTGGATTCTGGCAGCAGTGGCGGGCTTTCGTTGGCCCGGCAATTCTGGTCAGCGTCGGTTATATGGACCCAGGGAACTGGGGGACGGACCTGCAGGGCGGCGCGCAATTCAAGTACGGACTGCTGTGGGTGGTCGGGCTCGCCAGCCTCATCGCCATTTTCATGCAGGTGATTTCGGCGCGGCTGGGAGTGGTCACGGGCAAGGATCTCGCGCAATGCTGCCGCGACTGGTATCCGGCGTGGACGCGCTGGCCGAACTGGGTGATGAGCGAGATGGCCATCGGCGCGTGCGATCTGGCGGAGGTGCTGGGCAGCGCGGTTGCCCTGAACCTGCTTTTTCATATTCCGCTGCTCTGGGCCGTCATTATTACTGGGTTGGATGTTCTTCTCTTACTGGCCTTGCAGCGCTTTGGCATGCGGACGATTGAAGCGATCGTGCTGCTTTTGATTGCCACCATCGCGGTGTGCTACTTCATTGAGATTTTCATTCTTCCTGAGACGCAGCCGAGCTTTCTGGAAATGGGACGATCGCTGCTTCTGCCGCGGCTGGGGCAGGCGGGAATGATTTACATTGCGATCGGAATCATCGGCGCGACCGTGATGCCGCACAATTTATATTTGCATTCGGCGCTGGTGCAGAGCCGTCAACTTCAGAAAGACGAACCTTCGATCCGGCGAGCGATTCAATTCAATACCATCGATTCGATTGTGGCGCTGACCATCGCGTTCTTTGTGAATGCGGCGATTCTGGTGCTGGCGGCGACCGTCTTCTTTGGCAAACACAGCGTGACCGTCGGCGGTGGGCATGTGGTCATGTTCACCGCCAACAGCGACTGGATTCGCGTCGCCTATCTGACGCTGGCGCCGCTTTTGGGGACGGCGGCTGCAAGCACGCTGTTTGCGGTGGCCCTGCTGGCGAGCGGGCAGAGCAGCACCATCACCGGCACGCTCGCCGGACAGGTGGTGATGGAAGGGTTCATGCACTGGCGGATCAAGCCCTGGGTGCGGCGGCTGATCACGCGCACGCTGGCAATTTTGCCGGCGGTGGTGATTATCGGGCTGCGCGGCGACAGCAGCGTTACCGATCTGCTCACGTTGAGCCAGGTGGTGCTGGCGCTGCAGTTGCCGTTTGCCATGTTTCCGCTGCTGCAATTCACGAGCTCGCGGGCGCGGATGGGGGTTTGGAGGAATGGGCCGTTCCTAATGGCAGCGGGGTGGGCGAGTGCTATTCTGATCACCGCCATGGATCTTTACGGGTTGCCGGATTCGGTGCGGGCGGCCTGGCAGGTTGTGGTGGGCGGATAAGTCAACCCTATGTATGACACCATCCTCGTGACGCTGGACGGCACGGCTACGGACCGGGCCATCATTGAGCACATCAAGCAGCTCGCGAAGCTTGCGCACAGCCGGCTGGTGTTGCTGCACGTGGCGGACGGATGGGCTGCGCGAACCTACGGGCGGGACGCCGTGAGTCCCGAAATCTCCGAAGACACTGCCTATCTCGAAAAAGTTCGGGCCGAGTTTCAGGCTGCGGGTATCCGGGCGGAGGCGGAACTGGCTTATGGCGAGCCCGCGGAGGAAATTATCAAGTGGGTGAAACAGAAAGGGTGCGATCTGGTGGCCATGAGCACTCATGGACATCGCCTGCTCGCCGACATATTTCTAGGGGCAACTGCCACTCGGGTTCGCCACAACATCAGCGCGCCGGTGCTGCTTCTACGGGCGAAATAAACGCTGAATTCACCTCCGACCCTTACACAATTCCCTTCGAAGGACTAAACTAAGAGTTTCAGCTGCAGTCGCAGTATCGGCCAGCATCTTTAAAAGTTTTGATCCAACATCCATAACTCAGGAAGGCAATCATGTCCGCAAATAGTTTTGGCGCACGCGCAACCTTTAAGGTCGGCAACAAGGAATACGAACTCTATCGCATCGACGCACTCGACAAGCAGGGGATTTCGACGAAGCATCTGCCGTTTTCGCTCCGCATTCTGCTGGAGAACCTGCTGCGCACCGAGGACGGGCGCAATGTGACGCCGGGGGAGATTCGCGCGCTCGCCGGGTGGAACAAGAATTCGAAGCCGGAGAAGGAAATTGCGTTTACGCCCAGCCGCGTGCTGCTGCAGGATTTCACCGGCGTGCCGGCGGTGGTTGACCTGGCCGCGATGCGCGATGCCATGAAGCGCCTGGGCGGCGACGCCAAGCTGATCAATCCTTTGCAACCGGCCGAGATGGTGATTGACCACTCGGTGCAGGTGGATGAGTTCGGCACGCCGCAGGCTTTGGACATGAATGCGCTGCTCGAATTCCAGCGCAACAAAGAGCGCTACGCGTTCTTGCGCTGGGGACAGACCGGCTTCCGCAACCTGGCGATTGTGCCCCCGGATACGGGCATCGTGCATCAGGTCAACCTCGAATATCTAGCGCGCGTCGTTTTCGTGCATGAAGAAGGCCCCAAGCGCACGGCATATCCCGACACGCTCGTCGGCACCGATTCGCATACCACCATGATTAATGGGCTGGGCGTGCTCGGTTGGGGCGTCGGCGGAATTGAGGCCGAGGCAGCCATGCTCGGCCAGCCCGTTTCCATGCTGATTCCGCTCGTGGTGGGCGTGAAACTAAGCGGCCGGCTGCGCGAAGGCGCGACCGCCACCGACCTCGTCCTCACAATTACCGAAATGCTGCGCAAGCACGGTGTCGTGGGGAAGTTTATTGAATACTATGGCCCAGGATTGCAGGATCTGCCGTTGGCCGATCGCGCCACCATCGCCAACATGGGCCCGGAATACGGCGCTACCTGCGGCATTTTCCCGATCGACAAAGAAACCCTCCGCTACCTCAAGCTCACCGGCCGCAGCGAGGAGCAGATCGCGCTGGTTGAGGCTTATGCTCGCGAGCAGGGGCTGTTCCACGATGCGAAGACGCCGGCGGCGGAATATTCCGAACTGCTCAGCCTGGATCTTTCGACGGTCGAGCCCTGTCTTGCGGGGCCGAAGCGGCCGCAGGATCGCGTAGTGCTGTCGAAGGCCGGCGAATCGTTTGAGAAGGCGCTGCCGGGTCTGATCAAGACCGCAAAAGGCGAGCCGAAAGCCGCTACCAACGGCCATCTGCATCACGGCAGCGTGGTAATTGCCGCGATCACATCGTGCACGAATACGTCGAATCCGTCGGTGCTCATCGCAGCCGGGTTGCTGGCGAAGAAGGCCGTCGAAAAAGGCCTGACCGTTCCGCCGTACGTGAAGACCTCGCTGGCGCCTGGTTCGAAAGTGGTTCACGACTATCTGGAAAAGGCTGGACTGACGCCGTATCTCGAAAAGCTCAAGTTCCATATTGTGGGCTACGGATGCACCACCTGCATCGGCAACTCGGGGCCGCTCCCTGCCGAGGTTTCAAAGGAAATTGACGACAAGAATCTGGTCGTGGCCTCGGTGCTTTCGGGCAATCGCAATTTCGAAGGGCGGATTAGTTCCGAAGTTCGCGCCAACTACCTTATGTCGCCGCCGCTGGTGGTCGCGTTCGCGCTGGCGGGCCGCATTGACATTGATCTGCGCAAAGATCCCATCGGCAAGGGCAAGGACGGCAAGGATGTCTATCTCGTCGATATCTGGCCCGCGCAATCGGAGATCGAGCAGGCGCTGTCAGGCGCGATTTCGGCGGAGATGTTCCGCAAGAGCTATGCCGAGGTCTACTCGGGCGACGAGCGCTGGCGCTCGCTGGCCATCCCCAAGGGCGACGTGTATGCGTGGGAGAAGGATTCCACCTACATTCGCAAGGCGCCGTATTTTGACGACATGGCGCTAAAGCCGTCCGCGATCGAAGACATCAAGGGAGCGCGCGTGCTGGCGGTGCTCGGCGACAGCATTACGACTGACCACATTTCACCGGCGGGCTCGATCAAGAAAGACGGCCCCGCAGGCAAGTACCTGATCGCGCATGGCGTGCAGCCGGCCGATTTCAATTCCTACGGCTCGCGGCGCGGCAATCATGAAGTGATGGTGCGCGGCACCTTCGCCAATGTGCGGCTGCGCAACAAAATGGTAAACACCGAAGGTGGATACACGCGCCACCTGCCGGACGGCACCGAGATGTCAATCTTCGAAGCCTCGGAAAAGTATCACGCGGAGAAAGTCCCGCTAGTGATTCTGGCCGGCAAAGAATACGGCTCCGGTTCGTCCCGCGATTGGGCCGCCAAAGGTCCGCGGCTGCTCGGAGTCCGCGCTGTGATCGCCGAAAGCTACGAGCGCATTCACCGCTCCAACCTGGTAGGCATGGGAATTCTGCCGCTGCAGTTTCTACCGGGAGTAAATGCCGAGTCGCTAGGCCTGACAGGCCATGAAGTTTTCGAGATCGCAGGCATTCGCGACCTGGTCGAAAAATATTCCGCCGGCCGCAAGATCACGGTACGAGTCCTGGATGGCAAGACGAGCGAATTCCAGGCCATCGTCCGCATCGACACGCCACAGGAAGCCCTTTACTACGCAAACGGCGGAATCCTGCAGTACGTCCTGCGCCAGTTGCTGGCGGGGAAAGAGCAGCCCGAAGCCGTAACGGCATGATGGGACCTGAACGCTGACGGTGGCCCACACAACGCGGTTTTCGTTGTGTGGGGATTTCATGCCGCTGATGAAGCGTAAGGCGCGCCAGGATAGCGACGCAGACCAAATACCAATTGTCCCCTATGCCCCGCTCTACCTCCCGATGATAGTGGACGGAGCCGAAGAATCGAGGAATTCGATATGTGCCCTGCTGAAACATGGGTCAGAATTCGCCTTCCGCGCGGTGAGTGGTTTTACGATCCTGTTCGGCCCCTCGGTCCGCCAGGAGGGTTTGGCGAGGTGTTCGAAGGAAAAGACCACGCCGGTCAGCCGGTCGCTGTCAAAAGGCTAAAGGTCTCCGCTGGTGAAGCTGCACACCGCGAACTGAAGATCGCAGATGAACTTGCCGGCAAGTCATTTGAGCAAGTGCTCGCCGTGTTCGACTCGGGTGAGGACTCCGAACGCGGGGGGTACTTTGTCGTAATGCCTCGCGCTGAACAGAGCCTTGCCGACCGGCTAAGAACGGAGGGCATGCCATCTTCCGCTGACGCGGTAGATATTCTCAGGCAAATCGCTGAAGGCCTCAAAGAAGTTGAAAACCTGGTTCACCGTGACCTTAAGCCGGGTAATGTCTTGTACCACGATGCCAAATGGAAGATAGCCGACTTTGGAATTGCCCGATTCGTCGAGGATGCCACATCTGCTAACACCGTCCGAGGTTTCTTGTCAGCCCAATACGCTGCACCAGAACAGTGGAAAGGCGAACATGCGACACACGCCACCGACGTCTATGCGCTATCATGCATCGCATATCTCTTACTAAGAGGAGAACCACCTTTTCCTGGCCCGACAAGGGCAGATTTTCAGCGACAACACACAATGCAGACACCGCCTCTGCTAACGGAGGCCGACGCGCGTCTGCGTGCCATCTTTAGCGCCGGACTTCGCAAACCCCAGGCGGGCAGGCCGCCGATGGATCGCGTGATCCCAGTTCTCCATGAAGCGGCTGCCCATCCGGTTCCTCCCACACCCGCCATAGCTGCCCTCCAAGCTGTCAATGCCGCAGAGGCGGAACGGGTGTCAGCCGTCGCAGCAAAAGCTGAGAGAGCAAATCGCGAAAATGCTGAACGAAATGCACTGATCGAAACGGGGGAAACGCTTCTATCCGATATCATCGCCAGACTGAAGGATCTCGCCCAACAAAACGCCCCAGAAGCACGAATCCTGATTTCACACTCAGGGAGACACTTGAAGGTAGAGATGGGACAGGCCGAACTGGCCATCCAACTGCAGGGGGGACTACCGTCGAGTTACTTATTTCCGAATTCGAAGTGGCAGGTTGTAGCGATAGGTCAGATCCAGGTCCGCCAGGGAGCTCCTCATGAGTGGAGCCATGGAGCAACCCTTTGGTACATGCAGCTGCCAACCAACAAGGGATACCGTTGGTATGAGGTTGCATATAGAAGGCACGCTCTGACCGGCGGAACTCCGGCCGGACCCTTCCCGATTCAGAGCCTCCCGAATGGCGTGCCTGAGGCGGACAGGGCAGCGGGCCCGGGAATGCATACAATCGAGGTCGAATTTGGCCCCAGCCCGATCGACGACGAGGACGCCGACTCCTTCTTTGAACGGTGGCTAAACCGTCTGGCACAAGCCTATCAGGGACGACTTCGCCCATTCTAAGCGGCGGGTGGCCGGTTGCCCACGCAACGCGGTTTTTCACCAGTATGCCGCGATCCATATATCATGCCCTGTCAAGCCCGGTTTTGACCTCCCAGAAATCCTAAAGGGCTGGTGGCCCACATCCGCTTCCACCCCGTCGGTGCCCCACATCTGCCTGTTTTTGGCAGATGTGGGTCTTTCCTGTACTCTCCTTCGCATGCCCTGGGCTCTGAAGCGCTATCGGCAGTCCCGGCACGAAACCCTAGGGACGGAACGTACCCCAGATATTTCTCCCGATCTGGGAACCACCCAGCTAAAACCCAGGCCACTTACACGCCGCAGTCTATATATCATGAGTTGTCAACCCCGGTTTCGACCTCCCAGAAACGCCTAAGGCCGTTCGTTTCTTGGCCCTGCACGTCGTGTACGTACATATCCGTATTCCAATAAATATTTTGTTCGCCGCCCATTCGCCTTTAGGCAGGTCTTTTCTAAGCCCGGATGCCAATACACAAAAATCTGTACGCGCGTCCAGGAAACAATCCCCACTTGACAACCCGACTTATAATAGTAATTACAAGACAACTTACTAACATCCCTAAGGGGAGTAACTAGGTCGCCCTATGGGCGCTCGCAGAAGCCAGCAAGTTTTGCGGCTCTCCGGGGTACGTTATTAGGTTAAGTTCTTTGACATCAAGACTTTGCCGGGAACCGCCCGAGCGGCGTTTAGCCAACTCGTTGATTCTAAACGAATGGCCTTTCGCCCAACCCGCAAGGACGTGGCATAACTCATTATTTATCAATACTTTGCCCGTAAGTGTATTCCGCTGAAGACTTTAGCGGGAAAATTCCGCTAAAGTCCTGATTCCAATAGACCGCGGTAGGGGAGGGGGGAGGGGGTACCCAAAAGCATCTAGCATCGGTGCCGCAATGAGACGAACCGGTTTCCCGTGCTAATCTCGAATTCCCGTGGCGATTCCTAATCTCTATCTGCCCGCCGCTTATAGCCTGACTGCCGTCGGCGTGTGGGGCACGAGCGACTTTCTGGGCGGCATCGGAGCGCGCCGCGCTAATGCCTTTCTTTTCACATCGGTAGTGCACGTGAGTGGCATGGTGCTGGCTGGGGCGCTCGCGCTGGCCACTGGCTTGCCGTTTCCGGCTTTCGAGAGCATCCGCTGGGCGCTGGCGGCGGGAACTCTTGGCGGCTTTGCGCTCGCTCTGTTCTATCGCGCGCTCGCCACGGGGAAAATGGGGTTGGTGGCGCCGGTGGCCGCGGTGCTGGGCGCGGCGATTCCCACCATGGTGACCGCGTTTACAGAAGGCTTTCCGGGCAGGCGGCACGTTGCCGGCTTCATTCTTGCGGGAGTGGGCGTGTGGCTTATTTCGCGCACCGAAGCTGGCCAGAACGAAGAGGGCGCGGGCCGTCCGGCGGGTCTGGGTTTGGCCGTGCTGGCGGGCTGCGGGTTTGCCGGTTTTTACCTTTGCATTCACCAGGCGGGCAACGGGTCGGCGCTTTGGATCGCAGTCTGCTCGCGCTTTGGATCGCTGATGGTCACGTTGGCCATCGTTGTTTTCGGCGGACTGGTGAGAGCGCTGCCGCGGCCGGTGGCGGGCATTGCGGTGGTTGCCGGGGCTTTGGATATCACCGGCAGCGCGGTGTTCATCCGCGCGGCACAGATAGGACGCCTTGACTCGGCGGTGGTTTTGAGTTCGCTCTATCCGGCGGTGACGGTGGTGCTGGCCCGCGTATTCTTGCACGAGCATTTCAGCCGGGGACGAACTTTGGGAATGGTGGCTGCGCTGGTGGCGGTGCCCATGATCGCGGGGTGAACGAGGTCAGAGGTGAGAGGTCGGATTGCAGAGGTGGGCATTTTATGCGCCAAAGCGCGGCTCAGGAATTTCCACTTGCCAGAAGGTGCCCTTCTGGTTACTATGCAGCCAGCTTTTTTTGAGGTTGTTGACGCGCGCGCTATGAATATTGGTGAAACGATCCGGAATTACCGCCTGCAGCGGAGCATGTCGCAAGGAGACATCGAAAAGCGCACGGGCCTGTTGCGCTGCTATCTTTCGCGTGTGGAGAACGGGCACACGATTCCATCACTGGACACTTTGGCGAAGATCGCCAGTGCGATGGATTTGGCGCTGTCGCAGTTCTTTGCTGAAGGCCACTCGAATGGGCACCACCAAAAGGGCCTGCCGCAGCTCTCCGACGATGAGGTGCGCTTCCTCAGCCAGATGCGGCGCTATGCGGCCAACCTGAACGATAGCGACCGGAAACTGGTGCTGGCGATGGTGAAGAAGATGGCAGCGAGCGGGGCGAAGTAGGGAGATCTCGCCGTTCGTCCTTCGTCGGTTGTCGTTCGCGCTTCGCCCCGCCGTTCGGCCCTAAGCTATCGCTTCTTCCTGTGACCTTCGTACCATCTCCGCTAGGGCCACTGGGAATCTGCCAATGGCGGCGCTCTGCCGCTATGCTCCTGGCTAGGGGATCCCTGTGACGATTGATGAAGAGCTGAGTCTCCTCGACCAGCAGTTGCGGCGACTGAAGATCGAGTACGAGATTTTCTTCAATAACCCGGCCAAGCGGCCTCCGACGGATATTGAGTGGAAAGTGCTCAGCCTGCTGCGAAAGTTCAGCGACGGGGCGCGGATGAAGTTCGCGCAGCGTTACAAGTACAACGAAATGGCGCAGCGCTATGCCGTGCAGAGCGACCTGTGGCGAAAGAAGATGCGCATTCGCGAGGAGGGCTACCGCGCGCCGCACGAAGCCATGCTCTCAGTGCAGGGCGTGCGCGCAAGCGAAGAGCGGGAGGCGAAGTTCCCTACGGCGTATGGTCTTAGCCGTAAGGGGGGAACCGCGGGAGCGGCGGAGGGCGAGGGCGGCGAAGCACAGGGTGCGGAGGCTGGGGCATTTTCAGTGCAGGTTTCGGGCTCGGTCACCGAGCGCGAGAAGGTGGCTGCGCTCTATAAGGCGTTGGCTGAGGCCAAGGCAAAGACGGGGGAAAAGACAACTGGCAGCCTCAGTTCTTTTACTTCGTTCGTACAGAAAAAGACCTCCGAGATTCGGCGGGAGCACGGGTGCGGCTCGGTGGAGTACTCGATCGAATTGCAGAACGGGCAGGTCAAGCTCAAGGCTAAGGCAAAACAGTAGCCGGCTCCCAGTTCTCGGTTCCCAGTTCTCAGTCCTCAGTCCTCAGTCCTCAGCCTGAGACTTAACGGCTGATATCTCCCGAATTTCGCTCGGCTTGGACGGGCAGGGCGCCCGTGTCTCCACCGCCTTATAGCCTGCTAGAATTTCCCTTCTATAATTCCATTCCTTATCGAGGCATTCATGTCTAAGATTCAGCGCGCCATTCTTAGTGTCACCGACAAAACCGGGCTGGTGGATTTTGCCCGCAAACTGGCTGGGTTGGGGGTTGAACTGGTCTCCACCGGAGGAACTGCAAAGTTGTTGCGGGATTCGGGGATTACCGTCAAAGACATTTCCGAGCTTACGGGCTTTCCGGAAATGCTGGACGGGCGGGTGAAGACGCTGCATCCCAAGGTGCACGGCGGGATTCTGCATCGGCGGGAGAATGCCGGGCACCGGGCGGCGGTGGCCGAGCATGGGATTCCGGCAATCGACATGGTGGTGGTGAATCTTTACGCTTTCGAGAAGACAGCTGCCAAGCCGGGGGTGCATTTTGGCGAGATCATCGAGAACATCGATATTGGCGGGCCGTCGATGATCCGCTCGGCGGCGAAGAATTTTCAGGATGTGGCGGTGGTGACCTCTCCCGCCGATTACAGCGCGATTGTTGAGGAGATGGAGCGGTCGGCTGGCGCACTCTCGAAGGAAACGAAATGGCGGCTGGCGCAAAAGGCGTTTGCGACGACGGCGGCTTACGATTCGGCGATTGCTTCGACGCTCGAGCGCGTTAGCGCGGCTGGCGGCTATGAGCTTGCGCCGCGAACCAACTTTCCTGAGACGCTTCGGCTCAGTTTTCGCAAGCAGATGGATTTGCGGTATGGAGAGAATCCGCACCAGAAAGCGGCCATGTATGCCGACGACTCGGGCTCGGGCGTCGCGCATGCGAAACAGGTGCAGGGCAAGGAACTTTCGTACAACAACATTGTCGATCTGCAAGCGGCGTGGGACCTAGCGTCGGAATTTGACGAGACGGTGTGCGCGATCGTCAAGCACACTAATCCGTGTGGGACGGCGACGGGAAAGACGCTGGCCGAAGCTTATGTGCGCGCGCTGGAGTGCGATCCGGTATCGGCGTTCGGAGGCGTGATTGGGGTAAATCGTCCAGTGGATGCGGCGGCGGCGGCGGAAATGGCCAAGCTGTTTCTGGAAGTGATTGCTGCGCCTTCGTTCGATGCGGGGGCAAGAGAGGCGTTCGCTTCGAAGAAGAATTTGCGGCTGGTGGAAGTTCCGGCCGGGCAGCAGAGCTGGGTGCTCAAGAACATTTCTGGAGGCATGCTGGTGCAGGACGCGGACCGGCACAGGCTGGCTGAGGGCGATTTGAAGATCGTGACAAAACGGGCGCCTACGGCCGAGGAAAAGCGCGCGCTGCTGTTTGCGTGGAAGGTGTGCAAGCACGTGAAATCCAATGCGATTCTGTATGCGCGCGACGGGCAGACGGTGGGCGTGGGCGCGGGGCAGATGAGCCGCGTGGATTCGTGCAAGATCGGAGCCATGAAGGCGCAGCTCCCGCTCAAGGGCACAGTGGCGGCGTCGGATGCATTTTTCCCTTTCCCGGACGGGGTCGAGGAGATTGCCAAAGCCGGTGCGACGGCGATTATTCAACCTGGCGGGTCGGTGCGGGACCAGGAAGTGATTGAGGCGGCGGATCGTCTGGGACTGGCGATGATCTTTACGGGAGTGCGGCATTTCCGGCATTAGCCGTGCGAAGCGGGGCATCGTCCCGCTTGACGGGGCGGAGCCCCCGTCACCACACGAGAAGCCCCTGTACTTCCGGCTTTGATGGCTGCTCTTGCTTTCGCTCCGTTTGAGGGCGGACCGAGGGTAGAATAGGAAAATCGGCAGGCGGCAAACCGGCATCTAATTAGTCTGGCGGCCGCAATCTTCCGGTTGCAATCTTGCACAGGACGGTTCATGAAAAATAAGTGTGGGCTATTTGTTGTCCTTCTAACCGGGTCTTTCCTGTCGGGCCAAAACGCGCCTTCGACGGCAGCGGGCTCGGCAACGGCTGACTCTTCGGCGGCTACTGCGCCCTCCGCAAGCAAGGAGAAACCAGCTGACCGGGCTGCAGCCTATTACCATTTCGCTCTCGCCCACATGTATGAGGAGCAGGTTTCGACTTATGGCCGCAGTGACCTGGCCAACAAGGCGATTGAAGAGTATCGCGCCGCCATCGATGCCGATCCAACCTCGGCGTACTTGACCTCCGGGTTGGCCGAACTTTACGCCAAGACGGGACGCATCCGCGATGCAGTTATTGAGGCGCAGGACATCATCAAGCGCGATCCGAACAATCTGGAAGCGCGGCGACTCCTGGGCCGAATCTACCTGCGGTCGCTGGGTGACATGGAAGCCGGCAACGGATCGGAAAGCGTGCTCAAACTGGCCATTGAGCAGTATGAGCAGATTGTGCGCCTGCAACCCGATAGCACCGACGACCACCTGCTGCTCGGACGGCTCTATCGTCTGCACAACGATCTGCAAAAAGCGGAGGCTGAGTTCAAGGCAGCGGTGAAGCTGCAGCCGGATTCGGAAGAAGCGGTTACCACGCTCGCCTATCTCTACAACGAACTCGGCGATACCTCGCGTGCGACCGACGTGCTTAGTTCGGTGCCCAAGAACGAGCGCTCCGCCAAGCTCTATTCGGCGCTGGGGTACACCTACGAGCAGCAAAAGCAGTACAAGAACGCGGTGGAGGCTTACCGGCACGCGATCGAACTGGATCGTGACAACCTGGATGCGATTCGCGGGTTGGCCGAGAACCTGCTCAATGACGGGCAGAGCGACGCGGCGCTTGAGCAGTACAAGGTGATCGCGGACGCGAACCCGGAAGATGCGCAGACCTATATTCGCATTGCGGAGATCTACCGCAAACAGGGCAAGTTCGATCTGGCTCTCGAGAACCTGAAGAAGGCATCGTCGATGGTGCAGGACTCGATCGAAGTGCCGTATAACATCGCTTCTATTTACCAGGCGCAGGGTCGGTATGACGAGGCAGTCCCGATCATGCGCGACCTGCTGAAGAAGACCGAGAAGGCAGACGGAAACTACACAGGCACCACGAAAAGCAACCGGGCGGTTTTTCTGGAACGGCTGGGAACAATTTATCGCGATCAGGGGAATTATCAGGCGGCCAGCGAGACCTTCCGGCAGATGATCGCGCTGGGCGGGAATGACAACATCGAGCGCGGCTACCAGCAAGTGATCGACACCTGGCGTGAAGCGAAGGAATGGCAGAAGGCTACCGACGCTGCGAAAGAGGCCGTGCAGAAGCTTCCCAACAGCCGCGACTTGAAAATGGTGCTGGATGCGCAATTGGCCGATATGGGGCAAGCCGACGAAGCGCTCAAGGATGTGCGCTCGTTGCTGAAGGGCGATGCCGACGACCGTCAGATCTACATTACGCTGGCGCAGATGAACACGAGGCTGCGCCGCTTTGCGGATGCGGAGCAGGCGCTCGACAAGGCGGAACAGCTATCGACGAAGGAAGAAGAGAAGGAATATATCTGGTTTCTGCGAGGCTCGACTTTCGAGCGCGACAAGCGCTACTCCGAGGCCGAAGCACAGTTTAAAAAGGTGCTGGCGGGCGATCCCGCACATGCATCGGCGCTGAATTATCTGGGCTACATGCTAGCCGACCAGAATATGCAGCTTGATGAGGCGCTTGGATACATCAAGCGCGCCGTTGATCTCGATCCGGCTAATGGCGCATATCTCGATTCGCTGGGATGGGCTTACTTCCGGCTGGGAAAATATGATCTGGCGGAAGAGAATCTGCTGAAAGCTTCGCAGAAAATCAACACCGATCCTACCGTGCACGATCACCTGGGCGATCTTTATCAGAAAACCGGGCGCCTGAAACTGGCGGCGGCGAACTGGGAGCGGGCACTTACCGAGTGGAACCGCACGATTGCAGCAGAAGTGGATCCGGGCGATGTGGCGCGGGTGCAGAAGAAGCTGGATTCCGCCAAAATGAAGCTGGCGCGCGAAGACGCGAGCAAGCAGTAGGACACCTCTCGGGTCAAAATGTCACGACTACGCAGAACGCTGCTGATCGTTGCTCTTCTGTTGGCAGTAGTCGCGGCGCTGGTCGCGTGGAAGATGATCTTGCCCAAACCGCAGTCGGAGTTTGCGGATGGGCAGGCCGCACCCGATTTCACTTTGAACGATCAGGACGGGCATCCCTTCACGCTTTCCAGCTTGCACGGCTCGCGGGTGGTGCTGGTCTTCTATCGCGGCTACTGGTGACCGTTCTGTATGAACCAACTGCGCGAGTTCGCGCAGCACTCCGAAGACTTTAAGAAAGCAAATGCGCGCCTGGTTGCCATCAGCGTGGATGACCAGGAGCACGCGCACATGGTTTGGAACAATCCCGGCGGAGGGAAGTTTGTCATCCTGAGCGACCCGGGTGCGCAAGTTATTCGCCAGTACGGGTTACTGCATCCCCACGGGAAGGGGGATGAGGACATTGCCATTCGAACGACGTACATCCTCGATGAAAATGGCCGCGAGCGCTGGCGGAAGGTATCGGCGACGATTCCGGAGATTCCTAAATCGGCGGAGGTGCTGGCCGCGCTGGGAACGCTGCGTTAGCGAAAGCGACGGGCCCGGTGCGCGGGCGGGTAGGACTGGACTGCTACACTGACTCCATGCTCGCCGACTATGCCGTCCGGGTGGAACAATCTCGCGGGCGGCGCTACTCCGAGCCGCCGCATCCTTATCGCAACGATTTTCAGCGCGACCGCGACCGGGTGGTGCATGCGCGGGCTTTTCGGCGGCTGGAAGCGAAGACGCAGGTCTTCACGCGGCGGTATTCCGACCACTTTCGCAACCGGCTGACGCATACTATCGAAGTGGCGCAGATTTCGCGCACGATTGCCGCGCAGCTTGGATTGAATACGGATCTGGTGGAGGCTTTGGCTTTAGTGCATGACCTGGGGCATCCACCGTTTGGGCATGCGGGGGAAAAAGCGCTGGATGCGGCCATGCGCAGACACGGCCTTTCGTTCGATCACAATCTGCACGCGCTGCGCATTGTGGAAGATTTCGAACTGCGGTATGCGGCGTTTCGCGGGCTCAATCTCACTTTCGAGGTTCGGGAAGGGATCATCAAGCACTCGCACGATTACTCTGAGGCGGAGCATCTGGAGCTGGCTGCGTATTTGCTGGACCAGCGGCCTCCGCTGGAGGCGCAGCTGATCGATCTGACGGACGAGATTGCTTATAACACCGCGGATTTGGACGATGGCTGCGAGGCGCACCTGCTGACGGTGGAGCAGATTGCCGAGAGCGTGGATATTTTTGGACGCTGTTTCGCGGAGGTGCAGAAACTCTACCCGACGGCGGCGGAGAAGCTGCAATTTAACGAGGCGTTGAAGCGCGTCTTCGACCGCCAGGTGGGCGATCTGATCGAAAATACCCGGGCGCGCGTGACCGAGGCCGGCATGCATTCGGTCGAGGCGATTCGGCAGTATCCGGCGCGGCTGGCGGGTTTCAGCACGGAGGTTGAGCAGGAGCGACGCCAGCTTAAGGACTTTCTGTATGAGAACCTCTACTTCAGTCCGGCGCTTGAAGGAGAGAAAGAGGACGCGGAGCGCATCGTGGGAGAGCTGTTCGCACACTGGATGGAGGAGCCTGACGATTTGCCGCGGAACTATCGTGAGAAAGCAGCGCAGGAGCCGCTGGCGAGAATCATTTGCGATTACATTGCGGGGATGACGGACCCGTTTATCTTTCAGCAGTATGAGAAGCATTGCGGTGATTAGCTGAGTCACTGAGCACAGATTTTGTCCGCAATATTTATCGAGAGATGAAGCCGTGACAATTGCTCGTAAGGATTTAGCAACAACGGCGACGGGCTTTGCCCCCTAACCCACGACCGCACATCAAGATGTGACACTTCGCACTGACGGGACGCACTCATTAGTGTTCGCATTAACAGGTCTCGCCTCTCCGAAGCGCGATTCCAGCCCGTTGAGAACCACACACCCCCTGAGGCAACGAACGACGATTGTCTTTCACTCACGCACTTCAACCTGAGCTTTATTTCATGGAGGCGAACATGAGACGCATCAGCATTCTGATATGTACGCTTTTCACATTGTTTGCTTCGGCGGCGTGGCCGCAAGCACGAGCGCAAAGTGAGTCCCTTGCGCAATCCGTCCCCGCAGTCGCTCACAACACGTGGACGAGCGGCGCGCCGATGCCGACAGCAGTCGTCTTTGCGACCGCAGCAGTGCTCAAAGGCAATGTCTATGTGGTCGGCGGGGTGAACCCCAACTTCACGGCCCATGCTGACACGCAAATTTATAACCCGGCCACGAACACGTGGAGCACCGGCGTGCCCTTGCCGACTCCGGTTTGGATGGCCTCCACCGCCGTGGTGAACAACATCCTTTACGTCATCGGTGGTTCCGGCTCAGGAAACCAGAATGCAACCGGAAACACTTGGGCATACAACCCGAAGACCAAGACGTGGTCCTCAAAAGCTGACATGCCTACCGCACGCAACTGGGCGACAGCGGTAGTGGAGAACAACATCATTTATGTCATCGGGGGATGGGGCAGTGCCGGCAGTCTTGCCACGGTCGAGAGCTACAACCCCGCAAAAGACACGTGGACGGAGGAAGCGCCCCTCCTCGTCGGAAAGTGGGCCCCTTCCGCCGGGCTGTTCGGAAATAAAACCACCGGCTACACGATCGTCGCCCCGGGCGGAGCTGAAGACTGCTGCCCCTCGGGTTTCACCGGAGACAACGAAAGGTACAACGCGTCCACGAACACGTGGAGTTCCCTCACTGCTGACCCTACGGCCCGTGGCTTTGCTTGCTACGGGTCCATCGGCCCAAAGTTCTACGTAGCTGGTGGCAACGACGATCAGTGGTCGGCGGAGGGCGTCACGGAGTCATTCCAGCTATCCAAGAATGTATGGAAAACGCTGGCCCCGATCCCGCAACCCATAATAAGTCCCGGTTCGGCGGTGTACAAGGGACGGTTGTATTGCATCGGCGGCTGGGACGCATGGAACGGGAACATCCTCAACAACGTCCAAACTTATCAGCCTTAGGTGCAGTCACGGCCTCCTTGTAGAAGAAACTAAACCGCAACCAACACTCTGCTGCCCGCCGCCCGCTGATTGGGCGGCGTTTTTTCTCACCGCGAAGTGGCTACGCGGTCAATTGACGCTATCAGCGATTTCACTCGTTGACCTTGAGCGTCTACTTCCAAGTGATCCGATAAATCACGCCGCCAGCGTCGTCGCTCAGGTACATTGATCCGTCCGCGGCAAAAGCTATGCCTACGGGGCGGCCCATCCAGCGGCCTTTCTTGGTTTCTCCGGGAGCTAGCCAGCCAGTGATGAAGTCTTGCGCTCCGCCTACAGGTTGGCCTTTGTCGTCGAGTTTTACGCGCACAACCTTGTAGCCGGTGGGGACGCTCCGGTTCCAGGAGCCGTGGAAGGCGACGAAAATGTTGTTGCGATACTCGGATGGGAACGCCGTGCCTTCATAGAAGGCCAGGCCTAGCGGGGCTGAGTGGGCCTGCATCTGAATCTTGGGCTCGATCACGCTTTGGCAGCGGTCGTCTCCGGGCTTGGTGAACTGCGGGTCGGGGATTCGGTCGCCATAGCAATACGGCCAACCCGCGTCAACATCGCCCTTGCCGAGATCATAGATCGTTTCCGGGGGGAGATCGTCGCCCAGCCAGTCGCGGCCGTTTACGGTGACCCACACTTCATCAGTCTTTGGATTCACCGCGAGGCCGACGGCATTGCGCAGGCCTTTTGCGAAAATTCTCTGGCCGGTGCCGTCGGGATTGAACTCCATTACGGTGGCGCGGCGCGGGTCTTTTTCGATGCAGACGTTGCAGCTTGATCCGGCTGAGACGTACATCTTCCCGGCACGAAATATGAGGCTGCGCGTGGAGTGCCCTCCGCCGGTGGGAAGATCGGTTAGCGTCTTGGGATTGGTGGCGCGCAAATTGGATTCGTCCCAATCGTAGCGGCGGACTTTGTCGTTTTCGGCAACGTAGAGTTTGCCTTCGAAGATGGCGATTCCGTGGGGTTCGTTGAGGCCCGAGAGCACGGTGATCACGCGCTCGGCCTTGCCGGTGTGCTTGGCGTCGGGGAGCGCGACGACCTTGCCTTCGCCGGATTCGCTGACCAGCAGCACGCCGCCCGGGGTGAAGGTGAGCATGCGCGCGCCATCGATATCGGAAGCGAAAACCGCGATGTGGAAGCCTTCTGGGAGCTTGAGTTGCTTGAGATCGAAGGGAGTTTTCTCGGCTTGGGCTGCGGCTGCGAGAGCGATCAAGAACGCGAGTAATTTCCATTTCATGATTACAAGATGATAGAGGAAGAGGGAGGATGCAGGGGTTCCAGCCGAGCTTTCGGATGGGAGTAGGTATCCAAGCTCCCTCGGCTGCGCTCGGGATTTCGGCGCGCGGCTCGGACGCCGCGCAACCGCCTCAACTTCGACTCCGCGGCCTACGATCCGGCCTTTGTCTACGATGCTCCCGCCACGAGCGTTACGACGTCGTAAAGGATCTTGGGGGCGCGGCGTAGTTCTTCTACTCTTACTCGTTCGTCGTTGCCGTGCTCGGTGGAACCTTCTTCTTCGGTGGCGGTGTAGGGAGTGTATCCATAGGCGTTTATGCCCAGCGGGCGGTAGCGTTGGTTTTCCGTGTAGCCGCTGGTGATGCGCGGGGCGACCGGGACTTTTCCGAAGTAGGCTTCGGAGACTTGTCGGATTGCGCCGTACAGGACGGTATTGGTCGGGGACGAGTTCGCCACGCGGAATTCCGAGTTCTCGGGTTCGACCGTGACATCGGGATCATTGATGACTCTGCGGATCGACTCCAGAAATGCTTTGGGATCGGCTCCCGGCAGCAGGCGCACGTCTACGTTCGCCCAGGCTTCGGGGGGAATGACGTTGGTTTGCTTGGAGCCGCTGAACATGGTGACGGCAATCGTGTCGCGCAAAAGGAAGTTGATCGATTCATCGTCGGCGATTTGCTGCTGAGCACGCTTGTCCTGGATCGCCTTGCGGATGTCGGCGAACATGCGGGACCGTTGCGGTGGTTCGTAAGGCGCCATGGTTTTGAAGAATTCATCCACGACCGGAAGCACGCGCAGCGGGGGCTGATACTGGAGGAGACGGTTGAGGGCGCGAATCAGGCGGTTGGGAGCCGACTCCGGGATCGGGCGCGAGGCGTGGCCGGGACGGCCGTGGGCGGTGATGTGCAGCCAGAGGGGCGTCTTCTCGCCTACGTCTACGCCAACGTAGCGCACCTTGCCATCCTGCAGCAGATTCTCTCCGCCCTCGTTAATGAGGAATTCGGCATTGCGCAGCAAGTCGCGTTTGTTGGCAATGAACCAGTCGGTGCCGGTGCCTTCGGCCTCTTCGTCGGCGACCGCGAGGAAAATGATGTCGCGATCTAAGGCGATTTTTTCGCGTTTCAGCATGACGAGCACGACCAGTTGCGCGAGGCCTTCATTTTTCATGTCCTGCGCGCCGCGGCCGTACATGGAGCCGTTGACGATCTGGCCACTAAACGGAGGGTAGGACCAATGCGCGGCGTCGCTGGTGACGACATCCATGTGGTTGAGGAAAATCAGCGGTCGCTTCGGGTGGTCGGCGGAATGGGGCAGCACGGCCCACAGGTCGGCGCGGCCGGGCGCGTACTCGAAAACCTGGTTTTCGATTCCTTCCTGGTCGAGAATGTTTTTGAAGAACTGGGCGGCCCGCAGCTCGTTTCCCGGAGGATTAGTGGTATCGATGCGGAGATACTGCTGCATCCAGTCAACGGCCAGATCGGAGTATTGCTGCATCCGATCGGCAGGAATGCGCGCCGAGGCCAACGCCTGTCGGTTCGGCTGGGCGTGGGCGGGCAGAATCGCGGATATAAGGACGACGGCGCAAGAAAAAATCAGGGTTTTCACCACTCGATTCGGACTTTCAAGCCTTTTCAATTGCTTCCTCAGTTCTTCGTTGCGAATCCAAGATAAAGGGAAACACGCAGTTTTTATATCAGTTCCGGCGAAAATTACCGTTGGAGAATTCGGCTTTCGGCTGTCGATAGGTTACAATACTCTTGAAAATAAAGTACTTGTGGTTATTCGTTTGGGATTTGTATTTGGCATCCAAACTGTTTACACAAAGGGTGAATCAAGGCCAGTCAGCGAGGCACCGACGGCGTCACTGGGTGCTCTCAGGTTTGTAGGCTAAGTTAGAAATGACGCAATTGAAAAGTGCGCGGAAAGCGCCTGGAGTGCAATCGCCACTCCCCCAACTGGAGGAAGCTTCACATGAAAAACAGCACCATTATTGGATTGATGATATTGAGCGTGGTACTGGCAGTGCCAGTCTTCGCGCAAGATAATTCCCAGAGTTCCAGCTCACAGACCCAAGCCGCTCCGGCTACCGCTACCCCGGCCATGACCAGGGCCGACACGGCCACCGGCAAGGATCCATTGCAGCCGGAGACACACGAAGGCTTTTGGGGCAAGGTGAACCCATTTGCGCGCAAGAAATACGTGGCGCGCCAGACTCAACCGATTCGCGACCGCATCAACGAGCTCGATGAGCTGACCGCGGCCAACAGCAAGCAGATTAAAGACGTGGATTCGCGCGCGCAGCAGGGTATCCAGCTGGCTTCGGCCAAGGCAAACGAGGCTGACCAACATGCGATCGAAGCCGGCAACAAGGCACAGACCGCACAGCAGACGGCCGATAAGGCTAGCACGCGCCTGAACACGGTCGAGCAGGTGGTCACGAACATCGACCAGTATCAACCTTCGACTCAGACTGAAATCCTGTTCAAGCCCGGACAAACCGTCCTGAGCAAGAATGCCAAGGCAGCGCTCGACGAAATGGCGACCCCGCTGAAGAGCCAGCGCGGGTATGTGGTCGAGGTGCAGGGCTTCTCGTCGGGGAACGGGCAGGTGGCGATTTCGAACTCGCAGAAAATGGCCGAGTCGGTAGTGCGCTATCTGGTACTGAACCACGACATTCCGGTTTATCGGATCTACCTCGTCGGCATGGGCAATGCGCCGCTGCCATCAGCGGCTGCGGACGAAGCAAAGCCGAAGAAGCGGATCACGGGCGGCCGCGTGGAAGTCAGTCTCTTGAAGAACAACCTGGAGCAGCTGGCTTCGACGGATGCGGGCCAGCAGCAACAGAAATAAGCTTCCCCGAACGTTAAAGCCTCCCGGGCGAGCGGGAGGCTTTTTTGTTTGCGCGTTAGTTTGCAGATCTTAGGAACTGATATAGGTCCGCGCGATTCTGTTGATCGCCGGCGTGCCTGCCTGCCGCATGATGGTTTCGAGTTCCCGGCGCAGGATGGTGAGCACCGCTTCGACTCCGGACTGCCCGAATGCCGCCAAACCCCAACCTTGCGGGCGGCCGAAGCCGACGGCGGTGGCTCCGAGTGCCAGCGCCTTGAAGATGTCGGTGCCGCGCCGGATGCCGCCATCGATCAAGACAGGTATCTTGCCCTTTGCAGCCGCCACGACCTCAGGGAGGCACTCGATGGTGGGGCGGAGACTCTCCTCGGCGCGACCGCCGTGGTTTGAGACGACGATGCCATCCACTCCGTGCTCGAGCGCAATCTCGGTATCCTCTCGGGTAACGATTCCTTTCAGGATCAGCTTCATTTTCGTGGTGTCTTTCAGGCGCTTGACAAAATCCCAGGTGAGGTTCGGCGGGTACAATTCTCTGGCTTTCGAGACGTCAAGGCCGTCGAACATGGGTTTGCGGCGGACGTAGCCGGCAAAGCCGCTTTCGTGGCAGGTGGAGCAATCGCGGTCGTCGACGCGGCGTCCACGCGCAATCGTCTCCCGGTTGCTGTTCTCATGGAGGTCAACGGTGAAGACCAGCACCGGACTGCCTGCGGCCTCGGCACGCTTGATGATGGCCCGCGTCATCGTCCAATCGTCGGTTGGGTAGAGTTGTTGCCAGACCGGCGCGCCGCGGGCCGCAGTCACTTCCTCGATCGACGAACTCGCTACCGTTGAGAGAATCTGCAAATGGCGTTTTTTCGCCGCCGCACGGGCGACCGCAGCTTCGCCTTCGGGATGGAAGGCTTTCATGGCGCTGACCGGGCAAAGGAAAATCGGCGTCTCCCAGGTTGTGCCGAATAGCTGGATGGAGGTGTCAAGCTTTTCGACGTTGACCAGGCGCCGGGAGCGGATTTGGAGATGTTGGTAGGCTTCGTGGTTGAGGCGGACAGTCGCGTCGTCGTCCACGCCGGTGGCCAGATAGGCAAAGTGGGCTGGTGGAAGCGCCTTGCGCGCCAGCGGCTCGAATTCCATCACATCGAGAGCCTGGTCGGCGCTGGTAATCGACTCCACGGAGTGCACTTGCTCTTCGGGCGTTGCACCGGCCGCGAGGAGAGAGAGCGGGAACGCCTTTCCGAGTGAAGCCTTCAGCAGCAGGGGGCTGGCCAGCGCGGGGCTGAGGGCGAGGTAGCGCAGAAATTTGCGGCGGCCGTCCGACGGACTCGAAGATGAGGGCATAGACCTCCTATTCGTGCTTTTCAAGATGAACTTTGCACTGCAACAGGTCTTCGGCTGGTGTCGCGCGATTGTGCCGGTTTGCGGGGTGAGAGTCAAGGCCACCGCGTGCTATGCTGGCAGCGCGTCGTCGCTTTTGGGAAATTCACGTCATGGAAACTCTATCGTTTACGCGCACTTCTTCGCCGGTTGGCCCGCTTTTCCTGGCCGCGTCGGCGAAAGGACTGGTGCGGCTGGAGTTTGAGGCGCGCGTGATGAAGATCGACTCGCAGGCAACCGAGCTGCGCGAGTCGAAGCAGGCGCTTGCTCCCTATCTTTGCGAGCTGAACGAATATTTTGCCGGCGAGCGGCGCGAGTTCACGATTCCTCTCGATCTGCGCGGCACGGATTTTCAGCTTGCCTGCTGGCGGGCGCTGCTGGCGATTCCTTACGGCGAGACCCGCAGCTACGGAGACATTGCTCGCGCCATCGGGCACCCTCAGGCATTCCGCGCAGTGGGCATGTCGAACAACCGGAATCCGGTTGCGATTGTCGTTCCCTGCCATCGCGTGATCGCGTCGGGCGGTTCGCTGTGCGGCTATGGCGGCGGGCTCGACATCAAGCGCAAGCTGCTTGATCTGGAGCGGGGCGAGGCTCATCCTTTTCTTCCGCTTGGGATTGGCGCGTAAATCGCCACGCCCAGTTATTCTGTGATGAACAATAGGATGGCTACATGACGGTACCCGTCGAACTTGAGGATGTCCCGGGCGTGGCTGAACTACACGGTTGGTTCGGATATTGGCCTGATTTCCACAACGCGGAAGTTATCAGCCTTCACTTGAATCGCAAGGGAAAATCGTTCTTGCGCGTTCACACGTGGGAAATAACGAAAGAACTGGATGAAAAGGGATACTACGTGCTGGCTAAGCACATTGTGGTGGAGTTCATCCTGGAGTCCGTGTCTGACCTGTGTCTGAATGATTTCAGTCACCAGAACGTCATTTCTGAGCTCGGAATTAAAAAAACTTCGTCAGGTTTCCGGCTGGAACTGGGTCCGTGTTACGGGCTAGCTGGAACCATCGATGCCGAAAGGATTTCCCTCCAGATCACACCAGGCGAACCTTCGTGACACCTTCCCATTCGTGAGCGCCACCACCACACCATCGGCGGGACCTGCGGTCCGCAAGGCGAGCCTGTTTTACTTCGTCTTCGTAATGTACTCCTACACGACCGGCGGGCCGTTTGGGCTGGAGTCGATGGTCTCAACCAGCGGCCCAGGCATGACGCTGCTTTATTTGCTGCTGCTGCCGCTGGTCTGGTGCATTCCGGTTTCGCTGGTATCGGCTGAACTGACCTGCGCTATGCCGGTGGAAGGCGGCTTCTATCGTTGGAGCCGCGCCGCGTTCGGAGACTTCTGGGGCTTTCTGGCGGGCTGGTGGAACTGGTCGGCGTCGTTTCTGCTGGGCGGATCCTACGCCGTGCTTTTTGCCGACTACCTGGGCTACTACTTCCCGCAGATTGTCGGGTGGAAACACTGGCTCGCCTCATTCCTGCTGGTTGCCTTCATCACGTGGCTGAATGTTCGCGGCATTCAGATGGTGGGCAAGGCCGCGACCACGTTCGAGATACTCGTTTTCATTCCCGTGATTGCCATGATTGGGTTGGGTTTGACAAAGTGGCGTCACAATCCCTTTGTTCCGCTGGTGCCGCCGAACCGGCCGTTGCACGAGGTTTTCGGGGTGGGGCTGGCGCTTGGGCTATGGCTCTACTCGGGATACGAACAGCTCTCCACGGTTGCCGAAGAAGTCGAAAACCCGCAGCGCACCTATCCGCGCGCACTCGCGCTGGTTGTGCCGCTTTCCATCGCGGCATATTTCCTACCGACCCTGGCCGGACTGGCGGCCCTCGGCGGTTGGCAGAACTGGAAGGATGGCTATTTCTCAACGGCGGCGCTGCTGATCGGCGGTCCCTGGCTGGGAAGCCTGATGACCATCTCGGCCATGGTTTGCAGCGTCGCTTTATTGAACAGCACCGTGCTGACATCGACCCGCATGCCGTTCGCAATGGCGGAGGATAGTTACCTTCCGCCTTTTCTCACGCACAAACACCCGCGCTATGGCACGCCGTGGGTTGCAATTTTGATCTCTTCCGCTATTTATGCATCGCTCGCGTTTCATACACTGGGCCAGCTGATCAGCATCTACAATTGGCTGCGCGCCGCAACCACGGTGATGACGGTGCTTGCGGCCTGGGGATTGCGGCGCAAGCGTCCGGATCTGCCTCGAGCCTTTCGTATTCCCTCCGGCAATTTCGGCCTTGTCTATGTGGTTGCGCTTCCGGTGATGATGACCTACGTCGCGCTCCGCTATAGTGATCCGATTGGACTGCGGTGGGGGCCATGGGCGCTAGCTGCGGGGCCGGTGGTTTATTTTGTGGTCAAATGGTTTGCGAGGCGCGCTGCGGAGAAAGCACGATTACACTCCCCGGCGTGAGGAATTGTGAACCCTACGATCAGAAGCTTGTGCCACGGAATTCGCGCGCGGGAGATTTCGCCTGCCGAGCTGACGCGCGATTGCCTGGCCCGCATTGAACGATTAAACCCGAAACTGAACGCGTTCATTACGGTTTTGGCCGATTCCGCGCTCGACCAGGCGCGGAGAGCCGAGCAGGAAATTTTTCGCGGCAAATATCGTGGCCCGCTGCACGGGATTCCGATTGGACTCAAGGACATCATCGACACCGCCGACGCAAAAACAACCGCGGGCAGCGCGCTGTTTAAGAACCGTATCCCTGCCGAAGATGCGGAAGTGGTCCGCCGGTTGCGCAATGCGGGCGCGGTCATTCTGGGCAAGCAGAACCTGCACGAGTTCGCGTATGGCGGCAGCTCGATGATCAGCTTCTTCGGAGAGGTCCATAATCCGTGGGACACTTCGCGGATTGCGGGAGGGTCATCGGGTGGGTCGGCGGCGAGCGTTGCGGCCGGACTCGGTTACGCCGCCATTGGGACAGACACGGCCGGTTCAATTCGGCTGCCGGCGGCCTATTGTGGAGTGGTTGGACTGAAGCCGACGTTTGGGCGGGTGAGCACGCTTGGCGTGATTCCGCTCTCCCAGTCTTACGACCACGTGGGCGCGATTACGAATTGCGTTTGCGATGCCGGGCTTGTGGGACAGGTTCTGGCGGGGCACGATCCAGACGACGCGACCACCACCGACATTCCGATCACCGACTATACGTGCGACCTTGACGAGCTGTTGCCGCCATTGCGCATCGGCATTCCGCGAGCGTTCTTTTTCGACGAGCTTGATGCGGAGGTGGCCGCGGCGGTCGAGAAGGCGATTGCCGTCTTTCGCCGATTGGGCTGCGAGATCCGCGATGAAGTACGGCTTGAGGTTTCTGCGGACCGCACTCTTGCTAGCGCCGAGGCGTACGTGTACCACAAGGACTTTGTTGCCCGGTCACCTGAGCTTTATCAACCGGCGACGTTGGCGAGGATCAAGTCGGGTGAGAATTTGCCGGATGCCGATGTAGAGCGCGCCCGGCAAGGGCTGGCAGCGAGCCGGGCGGCGATTAGCAAAGTGTTTGACGAAATCGACGTGCTGCTCACGCCTACCGTTCCAATTCCTCCGCCATCGATTGCCGAGTTGAAGGCGAACCCCGAGAAGCTTCGGCCGACGGAACTTGTCATGCTGCGCAACACGCGGCCGTTCAATGTTTGGGGGATTCCGGCGATCTCGATTCCCTGCGGGTTCACGAAGAGTGGCATGCCGATTGGACTGCAACTGGCGACGGCTCCGTGGAAGCCAGATATTCTCCATGTCGCGCACGCATATGAGCAGGCTACGGAGTGGCACAAGAGGGCACCGGACCTGGAGAAGTAACCAATTATGCGGTGATTCATGTCACCGCCTGCGATTCAGCCGTTTGCCTAGTATCGTTCTGGTGCAATTGTCACCCTGAGCGGAGTTGAGCATTCACGAAGTGAATGCTCAACGGAGTCGAAGGGCCCCTACCTCCTTCCATGCCTGGCGGGCAAAAAACATACTGGGTATACATCATGGGTAGCCTGTCGGGCACACTTTATATCGGTGTGACTGGCAACTTGCGAAGACGCGCATTCCAGCACAAGTTTCATCGAATCGAAGGATTCACGGACAAACATCACGTTGAGAGGCTGCTTTATTGGGAGTCTTTCGGCGATGTTCGCAACGCGATCGGCCGCGAGAAGCAACTCAAAGGTTGGAAGCGAGCGAAGAAGGTCGCTCTGATCGAGTCGCTCAATCCGCACTGGGTTGACTTGGCGCGGGGGTGGTACCCATGGATGGAGGAGTCGGGCGCCATCCTGAGCCCTGCTGGGAGTAGGGGTCCTTCGACTCCGCAGACAGATTCGCATCCGCGAATCCGTCTGCTCCGCTCAGGATGACAGGGTTATGGGTTCGTGATTGGTCGCGTCCCGGCGATTAGATTAGCGCGCACTTTCTTAATCTTTCTCCCCACCTGCAACGTAATTGGCGCGCCTAAATCTAAGGCTGCGACGGGATCGGTCATCACTCGACCGTTTACTTTCACGGCGTGCTGCTTCAACTTCCGCGTTGCGTCACTGACAGAGTCCGCCAGCCCAACTTTTTCCAGCAACTTAGCGAGCCTAACTTGGCCCTCTGCCGTGATTTCTATGGCCGCAACGACTTCCTCGGCATCGTCCGGAACTTCGTGCTTCTGAAACTGCTTTGCCCAGTCTTCTGCGGCTTTGCTGGCCGCATCGGCGGAATGGAAGTCGGCGACGATTGCCCGCGCGAGCTCTTTTTTCAGCGCCATCGGATGCGCCTTGCCGCTCGCAGCATCCTGTTTCATCTGGGCAATCCGGTCGGTGCGAACGTCGGTCAGCAGTTCGTAGTAGCGCCACATCATGTCGTCGGAAATCGACATGATTTTGCCGTACATTTCCAGCGGCGGCTCGTGGATGCCGATGGCGTTGCCGAGCGACTTTGACATCTTGTTGACGCCGTCAAGGCCTTCGAGGATCGGAGTGGTCAGCACTACCTGCGATTCCTGGCCGTACGAGCGTTGCAGTTCGCGGCCTACCAGCAGATTGAACCTCTGATCCGTGCCGCCCAACTCTACGTCGGCTTCGAGCGCGACCGAGTCGTATCCCTGCGCCAGAGGATAGAGCAATTCGTGAACGGCAATCGGTTTCTCTTCTTCAAACCGCTTATGAAAATCCTCCCGCTCTAGCATTTGGGAAATTGTGTACTTTGCGCAGAGGCGGATGAAGTCTTCAGCACTGAACTTTGAGAACCAGCGGCTGTTGAAGTCTACAACCGTCTCTTCTGCGCTGAGAATTTTGAAGACCTGCGTCTTGTAGGTCTCGGCGTTTTGGTCGATCTGCTCGCGCGAGAGCGGCGGGCGCGTGGCCGAGCGGCCGGTCGGATCGCCGATCATGCCGGTGAAATCGCCGATCAGGAAGATGACCGTGTGGCCGAGATCCTGAAAATGTTTGAGTTTGCGCAGCAGGACGGTGTGGCCGAGGTGCAGATCGGGAGCGGTCGGATCGAAGCCCGCTTTCACGCGCAGGGGTCTGCCCGTTTTGAGCGAGCGTTCTAGTTTGGCGCGCAGTTCGGATTCCTTGACGATCTCCGCCGCGCCCTTCTTGATGTACGCCAGTTGTTCGTCAACCGGTGGAAAGTTAGGCATGCGTTTTGATTATAACGAGCGGCGATAGAAGCTCAATGCGGCGTCTCCCTGCTCGAGTTTTCTGTACCGCCGCAATTGGCCAAAGTCCACGCCTGGGTCAAAGCGCTTCTCGTGCTCGGCGATGACGAGGCTCGACTCCTTTAGCACGCTCGATTCCGCCAAGGCACTCAGCGTCTTTGCGTACTCGTCGCGCAGTCGGTAGGGCGGGTCGAGAAACACGAAGTCCGCGACCACGCCAGCAGATTCCCACAGCCGCAGCGCCTTCGCGGATTCAGCCTTTACGATTTCGAAGCCGTCTGCGATCCCCAGCGATTTCAGGTTGGCGGCGATCAAGTCGGCGGCCGTCTTCGACGACTCCGCAAAATACACCTTCGCGGCACCGCGGCTTAGCGCTTCAATTCCCACTGCGCCCGTACCGGCGTAGAGGTCAAGCCAGGTGGTGCCTGCCAGCGCGGCCGGATCGCCCGGGCACAGCACGTTAAACAGCGTTTCGCGCAGGCGGTCCGCGGTGGGACGAAGATCGAGGCCGCGCAACGAGCGCAGCGGACGGCTCCGATACTGGCCTGCAATTACACGCATGTCTTCACCGGCACGTTTTCACTTGCATGTCTTCGCCCATGCCTTCGTGACCTTCGATTTTTCTTTCCGCAACCTTCGGGCTGCGCGCGGTGTCTAACAGATAGAATAGCTTCACACATGTCCATGCGTAACTGGTCCATTCCGGTCGGCCGTCTGTTCGGTATCGAAATCCGTATCCATCTCACGTTTCTGTTTCTGCTGTTTTTTGTCTGGAGCACTCCGGCACAAGGGTCGGCCGCAACGCTACGCGGTCTGGGACTGGTCGGCGTCATTTTCGGCAGCGTTGTGCTGCACGAACTGGGGCACGCGCTCGTCGCCCGCGGCTCGGGGGTTCCGGCCAAGAGCATCATCCTGCTGCCGATCGGCGGGATCACGATTCTTGACGAGGCGCATGCGATTCCAAATCCGTTGAACGCCTGGAAGCGCGACATCCGCATTGCCGTTGCCGGGCCACTGGTAAATCTCTTAATCGCAGGCCTCGCTGCGTTGACCTTGCTGGCGGCGATTCCTGGCTTCTCCGTGACTGCGCGCCCGCTCATGGACGCCAGCGCGCTTTTTCGCAGTATTGTGTGGGCCAACGTTTACCTTGGGCTGTTCAACTTGCTGCCAGCCTATCCCATGGATGGAGGCCGCGCGCTACGGGCGCTGTTTTCCCGCCGGGTTGATATGGTGCAGGCCACCCAACGGGCGGTTCGCATTGGGCAGGTATTTTCCACGCTATTCATGATGGGGGGTTTCCTTATATCAACTCGCGCCGAAACGCACTGGGACGGTTATTGGCTGGTGATGGTCGGCGTTTTCCTGTTCGTAGGGGCACAACTGGAAGAACGCTCGGCGGTGTTTCAATCGGTGCTGCAGAGCGTGCGGCTTGAGGAAGTGATGTTGACCGACTTCGTTCTCCTATCGCCCGCGGATACGTTGGAAGATGCGTTGGAGAAGGCCGTGCACACATTGCAGGACGATTTTCCGGTGGTGCGGGGAAGGGACATGGTCGGCGTGATCTCGAAGCAGAAGATTATTGAGGCGCTGCGCGCGGACGGCAACGGGTATGTGCAGGCGGTGATGAACCGGGTTTTCGACGTAGCCGCCAAGCAGGAGTCGCTGGCGTCCGCTTTTCGCAAACTCTCGGCGCGCAATCTCAGCATCATTCCTGTGGTGGACGAGCAGGACCTGATCGGAATCGTGACGCTGCAAAACCTGATGCACTCGATGGCGCTGCTCGCCGAAAGCCGAAAGCTGCGGCGGGAAGCGCTGGAATCGTAGTGCTGCACTAGCCACGAGCTTCGAGCCGCGAGCCGCGAGCATACACTTCCTGGGCGGCGCGGCCGGCGCTGCCGTACTCAACCTTCTTGCCGGTGATGTCGGCGATCACGTGTTCCAGCGCAGCTAGCACTCCCACGGTGTCTAGGTAGTCGTAATAGCCGATGTGCGCTATGCGGAATAGCTGGCCTTTCATTTCGGCCTGGCCATTGGCGACTACCGCTCCGAACTCATCGCGGAAACGCTTGCAGATGCCGGTCGAATCGGTGCCTGCGGGCGCGGCGACGGCCGTGAGCGCGGCGGCCGGCGAGGCGGGAGAGAAAAGATTCAGTCCTAGCGCCTGCACTCCGGCGCGCGTCATGCCCGCACACATTTCGGCATTCGCGATCAGGGCGTTGCGTCCGGCGCTGAGGTTTCCTTCTCCCACCTGGCGAACATAATCAAGCGCGGCGGCGAGGCCGGCGAAAAGCGACGTTGCCGGCGTATACGAGGATTCCGCCTTTGCTGTGGCCTTTCTTTCTTTGCGTAGATCGAAGTAATAGCGCGGAGACTTTGTGGTCTCCATGCGCTGCCAGGCGCGCTCGCTGACGGCGCCGTAGGCTAGGCCGGGTGGAATCATCAGCGCCTTTTGCGAGCCTCCGATAATGACGTCGATGCCCCAGCCGTCGACATCGAACTGCGTGGTGCCGAGGCCGGTGATGGCATCGACCACGAGCAGCGTGTCGGGCTGTGCATGCACCACTTTGGCGATTGCCTGAACGTCGTGGCGGGCGCCGGTGGAACTTTCGGTCGCCTGCACGTAGATGCAGCGGACTTCGGGCGTGAGTTTTTCGCGCACGGCATCGAGAGAAAAAGTTTCGCCGTATGGAGCGGTGACGGTTTCCACGGCGCAGCCGAAGGCTTTGGCGAGCGAAACCCAGCGTTCGCCGAATTTTCCGGCGGTGAGCACGAGAACGCCGTCGCCCGGCGAAGTCAGGTTCGAGATGGAGGCTTCCATAAAGCCGGTGCCTGAGGAGGTCAGTACCAGCACATCGTTCTGGGTACCGATGAATTCCTTGAGGTCCGCGAGTACGCGCGTATACAAGGCGCGGAACTCGGCGGTGCGATGGTGCGCACCGTAAGCAGCCATGGCGGTTTGCGCCGAAGGGAGGAGGGGCGTGGGGCCGGGAGTGAAAAGCCTGTTCTTCTTGAGCATTGCGTTCAGGAGTCTGAATGAACAGGATATTCGAAGGTGTGGGGCTTCGGGAAGAAATTGCAGAGGTCAGAGGTAAGAGGTCAGATTGCAGAGGTGGAAAACAGTTCTCAGTTCTCAGTTCCCGGTTCTCGGTCTTCACGCCAAATCGCTGGTTAACGCCAAACGCAGCTATTTGCGCGGTTCTAACCTCTGCAATCTGACCTCTCACCTCCGACCTCTTTGCGGTTCTATAATCCTCCCATGCCTCTTATTGATCAGATCCAGAAAGATATAGTTGCCGCTATGAAGGCGCGCGAAGAGCAGCGGCTTTCTACGCTGCGAATGGTGAAGAGCGCGCTCCAGTTAAAGGGAGTCGAAAAGATGGCGCCGCTCGACGACCAGGAGTCGCAGCAGGTGCTCTCGACGCTGATCAAGCAGCGCAAGGACTCGATTGAGCAGTTCACCAAGGGCGGACGCCAGGAGATGGCTGACAAGGAAGCCGCCGAGATCAAGGTGATCGAGACTTATCTGCCGAAGGCCGCCGGCGAAGAAGAGATTGTGGCCGGAGTGCGGGCGGCAATCCTTGAGATGACTGGGCCCCTGACGATGAAGGACATGGGCACGGTGATGAAGGCCGCTATGGCTCGATTTGCGGCGGCGGGACTGCGCGTAGATGGGAAGGTGGTCAGCGACGCGGTAAAGAAGGAATTGGCGGGGAAGTAGGGATCAGCCAGAACCACGTAGGGGCGAATGCCCCGTCATGTGCCGAGCCGCTGACCGTTTTGGAGTGCTTCAACAATCGCGGTGTGGCCGCGCCTAGCCGAATCTGCATCGGAGTACTCGCGTCGGTACAGCGGCTCATCAGGGTGGGAGAGTCCATCCCGGTCGCACCTGAATACCCGCGTTTCCCAAGTGTCGCGCACATCCGGCTTCATCTCGCGCACGAGAGCGCTCAGCGGATCATCCGAGGTCGCTGTTGGCATTTCGAGCGTTAACACGAGTTGGTAGTTCATCGGAAGCCACCGGGCCACCACTGTCCGCGCAACTGTGGGTGGTGTCGGGAAACTCCAGTCATGTACCCACCGAGCGCGCATCGAAAAAACTAGCTCCTTCAGTTAATACTCCAGCTATTCGGAGGGCAAAACCGGAGACGCCCAGCCTCCACCATGTCGTGTAGGATTTGTTCGAGTTTTTGCAGCCGATCAATATCCTGGATTCCGGGGAGGCCCATCTTTGACTGGTTCCTGGTTTGCTTCCCCAGTTGCTTGCGTTCGGGAAGTGGAACCATAAGGATTTCGCCGTCTAGTTTCTCCTCTCCAATGTCGCCACCAAGTAATTGGTGCCTCTGGGCCATTTGCACCTTTCGATCAATCGACACCAAATCAAACCGGTGGCCGGCGACGTCCGGAGCTAGCGCACCCGGCGATGCGGCCATCGCTTTCAGCACGAATATATGTAGCTGCCGCTTCTTGGCGGATCGGCAAGCACAGATAAGCTTCTCTAGCGGAGCACGCAACTCCTTCACAACTGCCAGAAAAGTGGCACTTCCTACCATTTACTTTCGCCCTCTTAGGACAGTCTCTACGTTTCAACACGAAGGCTAACGGATCGTTCGTGTGTTGTCGGTGATCCCTAGACATCCGCAATGTGAGGTTTTCGAAATGGAGGAGGAGCCCCGCCGAGCTTCGCTTTGGTTCGCGCGCCTACTTGCTCTTCTGCCACTCGCGGTAGGCTTCGCTTTTTCCGATGCCGCGCTCTTTGGCTACTTTTTTTAGCGCGGTTTTCTCGTCGGCGTTTTCTTCGGACATAATCTGCTTGACGCGTTGCGCAACGCTTAGCTCGGGACTCGCGGCTCGCGGCTCGGAGCTGTCTTCCTTCGCGATCAGCAGCGTGATTTCGCCCTTGACATCGCCGCGCGATTTGAGTTGTTCAAGAATCTCTCCCGCACGCCCGCGCAAAAATTCTTCATGCAGTTTGGTTACTTCGCGTGCGACAACTACGTGGCGGGCTTCTCCCAGAATCTCGCAAACATCGGCAAGCGTTTCGAGCAGGCGGTGCGGGGCTTCATAGAAAACCTGCGTTCTTGGCGACTCCTTAACGCTTTCGAGGAGTTTGCGGCGCTGGCCGGATTTTGCGGGGAGGAAGCCGCTGAAGCGAAAGGAATCGGTGGGCAGGCCGCTAGCCACCAGCGCGGCCAGAAAGGCCGACGCGCCGGGAATGGGAATGACGGGCACGTGATGGCGGATGGCGAGCGAGATCAGCCGAAAGCCGGGGTCGGAGATGCCGGGCATGCCGGCGTCGGTGACCAGGGCGATTTTGGCTCCGCCTTCGAGGTCGACGACCAACTCGGCGGCTTTGGTCAGTTCGTTGTGCTCGTGATAGCTGACGGTGCGGGTTTGAATACCGTAGTGGCTTAGGAGCTTTTGTGTCTGGCGGGTGTCTTCGCAGGCGATCAGATCGACTTCTTTCAGGACGCGCAGTGCGCGCAGGGTGATGTCTTCGAGATTGCCGATGGGCGTGCCGACCAGATAGAGCGCCGGGCCGGGCGACGCTGTGGCTTTGACGGGCGCGGACCCCTGCCGTTCCACTGAGTCGCCGCTATGCGATGCCGCCATGCGGCAAGTCTAACAAGAGCGGACCAAAATCCTTAACGGCAAAGGAGCCAGAGGACGACCGCAGAGAACGCAGAGGAGAATCTCTTTCGCCAACTTCAGCTTTGACGGCTCTTTGATTCGCTTTTTATTCCCCTTATGCTAAACTGAACGAAATTGGTGTGATCGCCCGCACTTTTCGCTCCAGCCGGCGGGTGTAGGCTACCAGACTAGACCACAGGCGAAAGTAGAACCCGCAGTCCAGAATCGGGAAATCAGGAGCAGCCATCATGGCCGACGAGCGTAGCAAGGCAATCGAACTCGCGTTTTCGCAGATTGAGAAACAGTTTGGCAAAGGGTCGATCATGCGGTTGGGATCGAAGGAAGCGATCGTCCCGATCGCGGTGATTTCGACAGGCGCGATTTCCTTCGATGCGGCGCTGGGCGTGGGCGGCGTGCCGCGCGGACGCGTGATTGAGATTTTCGGGCCGGAGTCTTCCGGCAAAACGACGATCGCGCTGCAGGTGATTGCCGAAGCGCAGAAGGCGGGCGGAATGGCCGCGTTTGTGGATGCCGAGCACGCGCTCGATCCGGGCTACGCGAAAAAGCTGGGCGTGGACGTGGATAATCTGCTGGTTTCGCAGCCGGACTACGGCGAGCAGGCGCTCGAGATTACTGAGGCGCTGGTGCGCTCGAACGCGATTGATGTGCTGGTAGTGGACTCGGTGGCGGCGCTGGTGCCGAAGGCCGAACTCGATGGCGAAATGGGCGACAGCCACATGGGATTGCAGGCGCGATTGATGTCGCAGGCGCTGCGCAAGCTAACGGGCACGGTTTCGAAGTCGCGCACTTGTCTGATCTTCATTAACCAGATCCGCGAGAAGATTGGGGTGATGTTCGGCAACCCGGAGACAACGACCGGTGGACGCGCACTGAAATTTTATTCGTCGGTGCGCATTGATATCCGCCGCATCGCTGCGATCAAGGAAGGCGACGTGGTGGTGGGTTCGCGGACGCGGGTGAAGGTGGTCAAGAACAAGGTGGCTGCGCCATTCCGTGAGGCTGAGTTTGACATTCTTTATGGCGAGGGAATCTCGCGCGAGGGCGACCTGCTCGATCTGGCGGTGAATAACAACATTCTGGAGAAGTCCGGTTCGTGGTTCAGCTACAAGAACGAACGGATCGGCCAGGGCCGCGAGAATGCGCGGGCGTTCCTGAAAGAGAATAAGGATGTAATGGCGAAGCTCGATGCGGAAGTGCGCAAGGCGCTGGGGTTGACGCCGTCCGCGGCGTCAGCGACTCCGGCGGCGGCCGCGCAGGCCGCAGGCACGGCTCCGAGTGGCAAAGTGGCGACCATGCCGACGGCAGCGCCGGAAGCGGCGAAAGTGCCGGCAGCGCGACGATAGCTTTCGAAACAGCGTGATCTGATGCAATTCCCACCCTTGCCGCAAAGAACGCGGCAAGGATGGGGCAGCCGCGACAAACCTTCGGTGTTGTCCACAGACCCTTCGGCCTCGCTTTGGGCGGGACGGCGAGGCCGCCCGTCGCTCCATTTCTCTCCGGATTGCCATCCTCGTTTCCCACCGCATACAATCTAGGCTTTCCTACAGCGAGGCCCCATGAAGCGCAAAGCTATTTATCCCGGCTCGTTCGATCCGCCGACGAACGGGCATCTTGATTTGATTGAACGCGGCAGCAAGCTTTTCGACGAGCTGGTGGTGGGGGTGCTGAGCAATCCGGAAAAAGATCCGCTCTTCAGCGTGGCCGACCGCCGCAAGATGCTGGAGGCGATGACGGCGGATTTCGACAACGTCACCGTCGACACCTTTGACGGCCTGACGGTGGACTATGCGTTACGGGTCGGAGCGAGCGCGTTGCTGCGCGGAATTCGCGCCATCAGCGATTACGAATATGAATTGCAAATGGCGCTGATGAACCGCAAGCTGCAACCGGGCCTGGAAACAGTCTTCATGATGCCGGCGGAGAAATATTCATACTTGAGTTCGCGCCTGGTGCGCGAAGTCGCACAACTGGGCGGCTCGATTGACTGCCTGGTGCCGCCGTTGGTGGCGCAGAAGCTCCGCGAAAAACTGGATGTGGCGCACAAGTTCGCGGACGCCGAAGCGGGCGAGCGCGAAGCTGGGCAAATGCAAGAAAGAAGGACCAAACCGCGGAGAAAGAAATCATGAGCACAGCCACGACCACGCCAACTCCGGTGCGCTTGTCCGAGCGCATCAACCGCATCGAACCTTCGGCGACTATGGCCGTGGTGGCCGAGGCCGACAAGTTGCGCCAGCAAGGAATTGACGTGGTTGATTTCGGCGGCGGCGACCCGTCCTTCTTCACTCCTCAACATGTCAAAGACGCGGCCATCGCCGCCATTCAGGCGAATTTTTCGAAATACACGGCGGTCGGCGGCACCTCGGAATTGAAGGATGCGATTGTGCATCGTCACGCCGTTGATTTCGATTCCGATTACCGCCGTGAACAAGTGTGCGCGTCGGTGGGCGGCAAACATGCGCTCTTCAACGTGATCTCCGTGCTCGTGGACCATGGCGACGAGGTCATCCTGCCGGTGCCGTACTGGGTTTCGTTCAAAGACATGGTGCGCTACGCGGGTGGCAACTGCGTGCTGCTGGAAAGCGATGAGGCTCACGATTTCCGCATTACCGCCGAGATGATTGCGCGCCATATTACCCCGAAGACCAAGCTCATCATCCTGAACTCACCGTCCAATCCGTCCGGCGCGGTGATGCACGCCGACGATATGACAAAGGTCATCCGCCTGGCGCATGAACGCGGAATCTGGGTGATCTCGGACGAGTGCTATGTTTACCTGAATTACAGCGGCGAGCGCTTCTCAGCCGGATCGCTGCGCGATTGCCGCGATCGGTTGCTAGTCGTCGGTTCGCTCTCGAAGACCTACGCCATGACGGGATGGCGCTTGGGCTTCACGCTCGGACCTTCGGCGGTGATTGCGGCCGTGCAGAAGCTGCAGAGCCAGTCCACGTCGAATCCGACGTCGATTGTGCAGAAGGCGGCGGTGGCTGCGCTGAAGGGGCCGCAGCAATGCGTGGAAGGTATGCGCTTGGCTTACATCAAGCTGCGCGATCACGTGGTCGACGGGCTGCGCTCCATTCCGGGTGTGAAATGCACTATGCCGGAAGGCGCTTTTTATGCCTATCCCAACGTGTCGGCATTCTTTGGCCGCGGCGGAATCAACTCGGCGGCCGACCTCGCGGGCAAGCTGCTGCGCGAGTTCCACGTGGCCACGGTTCCCGGAGAAGGCTTCGGCACCAAGGATCACATTCGCATCTCGTATGCAACCTCGGTGGCCGAACTGGATCGCGGGCTGGAAAGGATGCACAAGTTCTTTGCGGCGCTGTAGCATCGTGCGGCAAAAATCGCGACCCAATTTGAATTGTCGTCCTGAGCGAAGCGAAGGATCACTAACCCGGCACAGATTCCGGGCAGAGTAGAGATCCTTCGCTGCGCTCAGTATGACCAGTGCGAACAAGAGAGCGATGTCGCGCGAACATCCAAGTTATCCATGACCCAACTCTATCCACTCCTGATGTCGCCAGCGTTCGACCCGCGGCCTTGGGGCACGCTCGATCTTTCGCCGATTTATCCGAACCAGAAATTCAACGAGAAGATCGGCGAGGCCTGGCTCACGGGCGATCACTGCGTGGTGACGAATGGGCCGCTGGCGCGGCGGACGCTGGCGGAACTAAGCAAGGAATTTGGGCCGGAACTGGTGGGCGTGGCGGCGCGCGATCCGCGGAGGTTTCCGCTGCTGCTGAAGTTTTTGTTTCCGGCGGAGAAGCTTTCTGTGCAGGTGCATCCTGACGATGCGACGGCGCAGCGTTTCGGTGAGCCTTGGGGCAAAACAGAATGCTGGTATGTGGCGCACGCGCGTCCGGGATCGCAGATTGCGCTGGGCTTGAAAGGCGGCGTCACGCGCGTGCAGTTCGAACAGGCGATTCATGAGAAGCACGCGGAAGATCTGCTGAACTGGATCAATGTTTATCAGGGCGAGATGATTTACGTGGCCGGCGGCACGGTGCATACGCTTGGTCCGGGGTCGGTGATTGTTGAGACGCAGCAGCAGTCGGACACGACTTATCGGCTGTATGACTATGGAAGGAAAAGACCTTTGCACCTGGAGCGGGGGCTGGTGGCGGTCAAAGAGCGCACGGCTTCCGGCAAAGTGATTCGGCCCGCGCCGGTCACGATTGACGGCGGAAAGAATCGCCGGTCTTCTATGATTGCGGCGCCCTATTTCGGGGTGGATTTGTTCGAACTGGCTGAGCTGCAAGAGTTTACGACGCGCGATGAATCGGGCAAAGACTCGGCGCAAATACTGGTTGCGGTGGAAGGGTGCGGAATCGTGGAGGCTGCTGGGCTGGCTCCGGTGACGCTGGCGAAAGGCGATGCGGTGGTGATTCCTGCTTGTTTACAACGGTTTGCGGTGCGCCCGCAATGGGCGGTCGAGTTCCTGCGGGCGTTTGTGCCGGGGGCGGAAGTTGGCGAACCGGCGACTCGGATGTAAAGGCGAGCGCGTGGAACAGTGTTCCACGTGGAACATGTTACATAAAATATTGTACTTACATATCCCGCCTTCCGAGCGAATACACGGCGAACAAAAGATTTTTTTGGAACAGATTGTGTACGTACAGTTGAGTATGCAACAAATATTTTTGGCGATTACTAACGGAGTAATAATCAAGAAGTACAAGCAAGGGCGGGTTGGGCGCGGAACGCCGTAAAATGTTGATTTCGCTGGGGCGGGGCGCGCGGCTCGGGGAGGGCGTGAGTCTGCGCGGACCGGTTCGGTATGAGTCGTGAAATCAGTGGGATAGGTGGGGTCCGCGAGGGCGGCGTGCGCGCGGGAAGGTCCCATATATCATGCCTGTCAAGGGGTATTTTGAAGAGGCTATTTTCGCCGGTTTATTGGCCGAAGAGTCGTTGAATCAGCGGGGTGGAGGGAAAATCGAAGGCAAAATCCTATTAACTGTCTAATAAACGGTGGTGGAAGTCATCTGGGATCTGGGATGGGACTGCGTGCGAGCTGCGAGGTTCGAGCCGCGAGATTCGAGCTTGAATCGTGATGCGCGGACACTACTTTCCGCGCGCTTCCCGGAATTTCACATGCGATTTTTCCAGTACCCGGGTTTCCGCTTGTGATGGGCGATAGCCAGAATATTCACGCTGTCTGCGGAAGGTTCGTCGCGGTAGATGATGGAAAATGGAAAACGGTGAAGGGTAAGACGGCGAGTCCCGTGGAAGTACCTGGGCCAACGTTGCGGGGATCGGGCAATACGTTCGAGGCCGTCGTAAATGGCAGAAAGAAATCTAACGCTCGACTCGGCGCTGCGCTCCCTGTACCAATCATCGGCCGCTTCGAGTTCCCACCAAGCCTGTGGATGGAGCCGGTAGGGCTTACTTTTCGGCATCGGCCAAGCGGGCGGCTAGACGGCGGCGCACTTCTTCGAACGGAATCATCTGAACTTTGCCGGAGTCGATTTCTTCGAGGCGGCGCTTGATTTCTTCGGACCAGGCCGCTTCGACGCCTTCGTCGACCGGTTCTTCATCGAGGCTTTCCAGCAGGGAGTCGGCGAGGGCGGCGCGCGCTTCGGGCGGCAATGCCAGGGCCTTCTTCAGAAGCTCGGAGACTTCGGCGGACATGCGGGCATTTTAGCACCGATGGAATCACACGTCTCGAAAACCACGAAGGGTGGGGCAGCCTCGGTAGAGGGGTGGGCCAGCCGCGAAACAAGAAGGTAGATAGTCCCGAAGTCAGAGAGTATTTGAGGGTCAAAGCTCGATATACCGGGAGGGTGGAGGAGGGCAGCGCTTCGGACGGAACGGCGTCCAGTCAGTGGGGTGGCGTGAAGATGTCATTCTTCACAAGCTATGGATGTAGCACAAGCAATCTGAACAATCAGAGTATCGTGACGGTTTTCGAGTATGCAGATTCCAAGATCATTATCCCAGGGGACAATCAGGCGGAGTCGTGGAAGGAGCTAGTCAAGGATCCAGGATTCGTGGCAGCCGCAAAGAACCCTGACGTGCTACTTGCGCCTCACCATGGCAGGAAGGCTGGCTACTGCCCCGAGCTGTTTGACGCGATAGGCAAGACCTACATAACCGTCATCTCGGACGGACCCGAGGGTGAAACAAGCGCACGTCATCCTATGGAAGCCAGAGCAAAGGTTGGAGGGTGTATTACGCTGATTGCACTAGCGAGGACGGCAAGCTATGTGTCACGACCAGAAAGAACGGCGTAGTGCGGGTCAGGGCGTACTATTCGCAGGAGGACGGGACACCGAGATTGAATGTGTATGCCCAGAAAGGTGGGCCGACAAAATGAAGGGGGCGGGGCGGGTGAGATTTTGGGTGGTGGGCTCTTTTGAAATTCAAGTTTTCTATGGCTTTCCCGACTTATCGACTGGGGGATATTGCTGATAGAGGTCAACACAAACGGGCAAGTCTTCGTATGAGTCGGGATGGGCGCGATCCGTGGACTGCCAATACCAGGTTCTACAAAGTTGACCTGTCTGGGTATCCAACGCCACATCAACCCTAAAATTTTGTAGCTTTTCGAACCGCCCGATGGGGCGGGAGTGGGCTTCCTGTTTCGGGGGCGGAACCGGCTGACTCTTGTCGGATATTTCATCGCAGCCATTACTGGAAGAGAGAAACATGAATGCGGCTAGCGCCATTGACATTTTCATGGAGGTCTCCGCGCTTAGGCCGCCATTGTACCCCTTCTTCCTTCCGATGCAGTCAACTCCACAAGCGACCAAACGTAGTCAGCGGGTGGGCGGGTGGGCCAGATAAGCTCGGGTGCGCCACTCATTCGCGGACTTTGTGAATGGGTGGGTTTTGTCACAATCGAACTGTGGCGGGATTACCGCAACGGCTTCCCCCACCCAGGCCGAAAGAAGGCTTGAGTGGGCCACCGATCTATTCTGACTGCGTGACCAGGCGCTTTCATCGCTACTGTGGCACGCGCGATCTGCACTTCATTCCAGTATGAATCGGCACCATGAAATCCCCACACAACGAAAACCGCGTTGTGTGGGGCACCCGGCAGCGATGAAGGTTTCGGGTCGCAGCCAAGGGTATGGTGAGACGGACTCCGAGGCTGTGAACCACGCTCTCGATCCGATTGTGATGAAAGCCCACACATCGCAAAAAGCGCGATGTGTGGGGCACCCGATGCTAGCAGGTCAAATGTGGACAGGTGTGCTGGAGCGTCGGGCAAGCGCAGAGGGAGAATGCCGCGTGAAGGTTGACCGACAGGCCGAAGGACCGCGGGAAGATGATAAGGGTAAGGTCTAACTGGGGAAGGTGCGGACGATTTCCAGGATTTCGGCATCGGTCAGGACTCGGGGGGACTTTTTTGCTTCTCCTATGATGCGCTTGGTCAATTCGGGCGTGACGGGCAAGCCGTGGCTGGCTAAATAATATTGAACGTTTGAATTGCCTGACATTGGGCCAATTTCGATCTTCTGGCTGCGGCCGATCCATCCCGCGGGCACGCCGGAATAAATGCGGTCGGCCAGCCATTCATGCCCCTTCCTCTGCGCTTTGACTACGGCGGCCGCGTGCACGCCAGTCGCGGTGCGGAAGGCATCGCTGCCGACAATGGGAGTATTGACGGGAATGGGGACGCCGGTGACCTGAGACACCAGTTGCACGTATTCGGGCAAGCGCGTCAGATCGTCGTTGCGGATTCCCAAAAGCTTTAAGTTCACCAACAGTTGTTCGATCGCCGTATTGCCGACACGCTCTCCTATTCCGAGTGCCGTGCCGTGAATGCGCGTTGCGCCTGCTTCAATTGCCGCCAGGGCGTTGGCTACATCGAGGCCGCGATCGCGGTGGCCGTGCCAGTCGATGCCGATCTGGGGCGCGCCGATTTCCTTCAACAACTCCGCAACCCACGTGACCAGATTGAAAACGCCATCGGGCGTCGCTGCGCCGCAGGTGTCGCAGAGACAGAGGCGCTTGGCTCCGCCTTCGACGGCTGCCGTCAGCAGGACGCGGAGGTCGTCCGGGGAGGAGCGGACGGTGTCCTCAGTGACGTACATGACTTCGAGGCCCTCGCGCACGGCGAAGGCAATTGCTTCGCGGCTATGACGCAGGATGTCGTCGAGGCGCCACTCTTCGGCGTACTGGCGAATGGGGCTGGAGCCGATGAAGATGAGTGCTTCGATTGGGACTCCGGTGAGCTGTGACGCTTCGGCGATGGGGCGGATGTCGACGATCATGGTACGGGCGGCGCAAGTAGCGCGAATGCGCATGCGGTGCCGCGAAATTTCGCGGCAAAGCCGCACGACGGCGTCGCGCTGGCGCTCGCTTGCGCCGGGTAAGCCGATATCGGCCGTTTCAATGCTGAGGCTCTCCATGAGATGGAGAATCTGGAGCTTGGTTTCGACGGAAGGATCGGTTACGGAAGGGCTTTGCAGGCCGTCGCGCAGAGTCTCGTCATGCACCTCGACGTAGCTGGGCCAGCGCGCGCGGCGCGGGCTATTCTCGGCCCAGTCGTAGATCAGGCTCTTTTCTTCCGGCGTACTCATTCGATCCCCACAATTACTATTTCGCGCCAATAATCCCCACGATTACTATTTCGCGCCCACGGGCGGCGACTTGGCGAAGGCGCGAGCGCGCAGGCGCAATTCCTGCGCGGCTTTATGGTCGCCCTTGGCCTCGCGCATCAAAGCGAGGTGATACAGGCCGCTGACATCTTCGTTGGATTCTTCCTGGCTGCGCTCGAACTCGCGCGCGGCCGCTTCGTACTCGCCCTTGCGCTCGTGAATGACTCCCAGATGGTAGTGCGCCATTACGTACTCGGGCGTGAGCGTAAGAGACAACTCGAAGTGCTCGCGGGCCTCGTCGAGTTGGCCACTGTGAAACAGGGCCAGCGCGAGGCGATAGTGCGCGGCGTTGTAGTGGCGATCGATTTCCAGGCAGCGGCGGAAAGCTGTTATAGCTCGCGGCATGTCGCCGCGGTGGTAGTAGGCGACGCCGAGATCGTAGTGTCCGAGGGTGAAATTGGGCGCGGCCGCGACCGCTTTCTGGTAGCACTGCGCCGCCTGCTCGAGCAGTCCCTGGTGAAAGTGGAGGTTCCCGAGCAGATGGTTGGCGAGCGCATGGTCGGGTTCGGTGGCGAGCAGGCGTTCAAGTTCGTGGCGGGCTTCCTCGCCGCGGCCTTCGCGCTCGTGGACGAGAGCGAGCAGCAGGCGTTGATCGATAGCGGCATCGCGCAGGAAGATTCCGCATTCGGCGCAGAACTTGTCGCGCTCGGCAGCAGGGCGTCCGCAGCGTGGACAGCGAAGAAGATTGGAATTGGGCATGAATGCCTCCGAGAGGGCGCGAGAAGGACAGAATACGCGACCGGGGCGGGATTCACAAAACGCACCGAGGAGGCACCCGCTGGGTTCGAAAACGGAGGAGCCCCAAGAAATGGGGACGGGCAAATGCCCGTCCCCATTTAGCATGTTCGCACCCGCTACGAACTTAGTGCGCGAACGAGAAGCTCAGGCCGGTTGCCAGCGTGATGTCGTTTCTCTCGATTTTTGGAGTTGATGCCAACGGATGGTTATCAAAGACATCGTTGAAGGTCACTTGCCAGCCCAGCCACTTGTGGATCTTGGTGTTTAGGCCGAGGTTGAATGCGCCGCGAAAGATGCGCTCATTGTCCGGCGAAGTGAAACCGGGAACGGCGGCGGGATTAATGTTGACCTGACTGAAGCTTGGGAAGAGTAGCAGGCTCTGCGTGAAGACGCTGTTCTTTCCGAGTTTGTGCATGAAATTGTCGCCGACGGTTAAGGCTGCCGAGCTATCGGAGTGGTTGTAGGTAACCTCCGGAGGCCCCTGGGAAAGGACAAGGTCGGAAAAACTCTCATGCGTGTAGTTGATGCCGGCCAGCAGGTCGAGAGTGGTGTTGGGAGTCTTGAGGGCGTGGAAACCGATACCGCCGCCGAGGATGTAGCGGAGATCGAGGTTTTGCAGTGAGTTGTTGAAGAAATCGGCGCTGCCGAATCCAAACACGCGCGGAACGAAGTCGCGGTCGTAACGGAGTCCACCGCCGTTCGAGTTCGCCGTGCTTTGCGTGGGAATGGGGTGAAGGGAGAGCTTGCTGGTGGTGGCGTAAACCGTGGTTTCGTAGAGCGTCAGCTTGTCGTGGAAACCGGTGCGGGCGGCGTTGAGGCCGATATTCAAGTTTTTGGTTTCGCTGTTACCGGCGGTGAGGGCAAAACCGAGGTTCGCGCCCCCGGCCCAGCCTTGGGCGAAGCCGGGATGCAGGCTCTTCTGATAGGCGGCTTCCTCGGCGGGACTGCGCAGCACTGCGACAGATGCAATGGGCGCCTCGACCGATCCGCCGGTCCTGGTGGCGACCACGAGTTTATCGGCGGTCGTGGTCACGGGGCCGACTGCGGTCTTGCCGCCGGCGGTGACGTTGAGATCGCCGGTCGTGGATAGAGACTGGATGGTATCGAACTTGATAGTTAAGTCGCCGGCATAGTCGGTTTTGAGCACGAGCGTTTTGCCGTCGGACTTGGCAATCGTGCCGGTTAACTTGTCGCCGTTTTTCAGGACCACCTGATCGGCGAACGCCGGAATTGTCATCAATACTAAGAGACCTACTACGAGCTTGTTACGCACAGAACTCCTCCTTCAATTTTTGAACCGCAAGAATGCGGGGATTGACTTGCAAGGGCCGGGACAACAGGATCCCGCGATCGCCCGGGAAACGGACACTACAACTGCCACTAAGTAATTAAGGGTGGAGGAATTATAACGGTGGAACGGGAAGTTGTCACGCTTGCCGGCGGGAAAAACTAGCGAGACTTATACCTTCTCTTCCGGCTTGTTATCAGACTTCGGTTCGGATTTGGTTTCGGTTTTGGCTTCTGGCTTGGCGGCTGCGCCGTCTTTCATGCCATCTTTCAATGCGCGAAGGCCTTCGCCGAGACCTTTGCCGAGTTCCGGCAGCTTCTTGGGACCAAACACCAGCAGGGCAATGAAGAAAATGATGAGCAGGTGCATGGGTTGGAACAGGCCTTCGAACATAGAACCTCCGACTGGAGGATGCAGGATTGCACCCGGCAGGGCTTCATGATCAGTGTAGCGCAAGTGGGAGCGGGGAGTCTTGGGAATCGGGGTTTGACGGGTCGGCGCGCGTCGAAATTGACGCCTGGGCATTGGCCGCACGGACAGTGCAAATCGTTACCTCGGTGACCTATCAGCGGTGTGGCGGGCGGGCTATTTTTGCGGCAGGGCGATTCTCGCGCAAACGCCGCGCCGCAGCTTCCCTCCTGCGCCGCGCCACGCGACGCCGGAGGATTCGTGAGACGCGGATGGCTGGCCGGTTTGTCGCTTTTCTTGATGGCAGGTATTTTGCGGGCGGAGTCAATACCTCCCAGCCCATGTTTGGACAACGTTTTCCTGTGGCTAGCAGAGGGTCTTTCGAGCACACGAATTGAGCGGCTTGCGGGGACGGGACAGGAGGGAAGTCACGTCGCCTGCCGGCTTACTTCGCCTTGCGCTCACGCGCTCCAGAATGGCGGAGCGGACGCCCGCTTGATTCAGGACCTGGGCGGTCCGAGCGTGGCGCCTGCGGCCGCGGCTCATCCGAAAGCGGCTTCGCAGCCACAGCAAAAATCGAGTGCGGATTGCAGTTGCTCGGGCGCGATGGCCGAAGTGGCCGCGCTTGTTCACGGCAAGAATCTGAATGCGGCTGAGGACAAGGTTCGCGGGCTGCTGCGGGACGATCCGAAGAACGCGTCGCTAATTTTTGTCCTCGGGACGATTCTGCGCGGGCAGGAGCGGTTTGACGAGGCGCTGGATGCCTTCATGGAAGCGGAGCAACTGGAGCCGGGGTTCCCCGAGACGCACAACCAGATTTCGTATCTCTTTTATCGCACGGACGACTCCGATGATGCCTTGGCCGAGGCACGCACGGCGTTGAGCATCGATCCGGCAAATGCGGAAGGGTACCGCTACCTTGGGCTGGCGCTGTATGCCAAACGACGTTACGACGCGGCGCTGAATGCCTTGGAGAAATCGCTGGAGCGCGAACCGGAGAATGCCGATGCGTACTTCGACATCGGGATCACGGAGCACGACAAAGGAGAACTGCGGCAGGCGGCGGTTGCTTACCGTCATGCGCTGCGGCTGCGTCCGGACTTTTGGCAGGCGCACAGCAATTTGGGAGTCACGCTGCATGACCTGGGGAAGCTGGATGAATCGCTGGCGGAATATCGGACGGCGATCCAGTTGAAACCCGATGAGCCCAGCGTACGCAACAATCTTGGCAACACGCTTTGCGACAAGGAGGATTTTGACAACGCGATTGCCGAATTCAAGACGCTGTATCGCGACAACCCGGACTGGGATGGCGGACATAACTGCCTGGCGCGGGCTTATATGGCGAAGCACGACTATCCGGCGGCGATTCTGGAACTGCAGGTGGCAATTGCGGCCAACCCCGCGGGTGCGGTTGAACACCGGGTGCTGGGGCAGGCTCTGCTGCTGGTTGGAAAAGATCAAGAGGCGGCGGAAGCGCTGCGCAAAGCGGTTGAACTTAAACCGGAATCGGCGCCGGCTCATCATTATCTGGGAACGGCGCTGGTCAACCTGCAAAAATTCGGCGAGGCGGAAGCGGAATTTCGCCAGGCCTTGAAGCTGGAGCCGAGCGCGCAGAATCACTATGCGCTGGCGGCGTGCCTGATGGCGCTGAACCGCTACGAGGAAGCGCTGGGGGAGTTGGAGATCGCGGCCCGGCTGGACCCGAAGGAGAACCTCTACCGGGCGCGGATGCAGGAAGCGGCGCACATGATCACGACGACAAAGTGAGGCGCCTTCATCGGCATGCGACGGCTGGCCACTTTCGTGCGGGTTACTTTCGTGCATCGCTTCAGGTCATGAAACGGCCCTAGAATCAGGGTTTAAGCGGCTTTTGGGCCGCGGATCGGAAATCGTATGGAAAGCACCGCAACCAGGCAAGCGCGAGAGAAAGTGGGAAATCCCGGGACGCCGGGAATAGCGGGGCCACCCACAGTGCCGGCGTCAAAGACGCACGCCGCTACCATAGCGCGTCCTATCGGATACGGGATGCCGTGCGCGAATTGCCGCGCCTACTATCCCGCGGACATGCAGGCTTGCCCGATTTGTCACGCGAACGAACGGGTGTCGGCGACCGCGGTGGGGCCGATTCCGGGGGCGCAGACGCCGGCGCAGCCGGACCAGGCAAAACTGCTGCCGGAGGAGCGGGATCGGCTGCGGGAGCTGAAATCGCAGATCTATGCGTCGCAACCACAGGTGCCGACGACTACGTTCCGGTGCGCGCTCGATCAGAATCATCACTCGGGCGACGTGGAACCGGCTGCGGTTTGTCACAACTGCTACAGCGCGGCACGTCAGCGTGCGGATCGGCTGGAGGCGGCTCTGCAAATGGACACGCAGGCTGCGGCGAAAATTGTGTACGAGGCGGTGTGGGCGGATACGTCGGATCCGAACAAGACCTACCTGAACGCCGCTAACGCGCTGCTGGCGGAACTGGGAAAGCGGGCCGGGATTGGGCTGGCGGCGAAGGCGAATCTGGCGGCGCATTAAACCGCACGCAATAGGATTGACAAGTCTTAACGGCACGACCAAGGTCGTACCCTTTCTTTTCGCTGCGCTGGGAGCTTTTTTCCGCAAGCCCAGCATTGGCGGGCGTCATTTCTCCACAAAGCGCAGGTTGCCGAAGGCTTCGGGCACGTGGAAATTGGGCTGCGGCGTGTTGGTGGGCTGCCAGGCGGAATAGAAACGCGGCTCTTCTTTTCCTTCGACCCGGTAGAAGTTCGCGCGCCAGACGGCGGCGGGGTCGAAGTTCGAGGTCAGGGCAGGCATGGGAATGGCGAGTTCGGCGGCCCATGTCTGGCGGTCGGGGTCGAGCCAGAGCGAGCGCTGGAGGCCGCTTTTCAGGTCGCTCAGGCCGCCGGGGAAAATGTCGAGATCGATCCACATATTGTTGGGGCTCACCTCAAATTCACGATAGTAGCGGGGACGGGACGGATCGGGCTGGAGAAAAGCCTCGGCTACATCGCGATCCCAGAGATGGTTGCGGCGCCCGTTGGGGTCGGAATCCTCGAATACAAACAACTCGCGATAGCGGCACTCGAAGCGCAGGAAGAGCGTGGTTGGCATCCAGAGAACGCGGACTCCGGTTTGGCGCGCGGGGTCAGGATTCTGTGCTTGCCAATCGGCGCAGAAAGTAATTGGCGTGGCGAGCGACCAATCGGGCGCGGGATGGCGCGCGTCGAGGGGGATTTCACGCGCGACGCGGAGGGCGGAGATGGTGTTGGCTGAGGTACTCGCGCGTGGTGGGTGGGACATAAGTGTCTGTGGGAGAAAGTATCCCAAGTTTGGCGAATCGTATAGTGGGGCGGGAGCTTCGCTTGAAACGTTGGGAAGATCAGATTCCATCCTCTTCGGATGATTTTGGCTGTCGCGACAGTCAGGGTTCTGCACGTGGAACACACAGTCCGGGGAGAATGCATTGAAACGGCAGATGAGAGCATGGGCGGAGCAGGGGTCTTTCGACTCCGCAGAAACATCACTTCGTGAAGTTCCTGCTTCGCTCAAGACGACAGCGCGTACTTTTTATTCGGCAGGCAACATCGAGGTTCTTCTGAGAAGTGAGAACCGGGAACTGGGAACTGGGGATTGGGAACTGGGGATTGGCCACTGGCCACTGGCGCCTGAGAATTTGCTTTGAGCGCAAGATTCGGATAGTCCGCGCGGCGCGACTCGGCCTATGTTAGCGACATGACAACGAATGCGATACTTTCAGAAGACGAAGTCCAACAGGTTGACGAAATGAAATGCTCACCCGCAGACCTGAGCGAAGCCCGACGCTGGCAAGCCGTTCTGAAACGCAACAGCGCGTTCGACGGCGCGTTTGTTTTTGGTGTTTCGAGCACCGGGGTTTTCTGCCGGCCGTCGTGTCCGGCGCGGCGGCCGCGGCGCGAGAACGTGCTTTTCTTCGAGCACGCGACCGCAGCGGAGCAGGCGGGATACCGGGCGTGCCTGCGTTGCCGGCCTAAGGCCGTAGATGGGAATCCGCAGTCGGCACTGGTGCGGGCGGCTTGCAGATACATCGAGCAGCACATCGAGGATCGGCTCACGCTCAGCGGGCTGGCGAAGCAGTTTCAACGCAGTCCGTTTCATTTGCAGCGGACGTTCAAGGCGGTGCTGGGGGTTTCGCCGAAGGCTTACATGGATGCGTGCCGACTGCAGCAGGTGAAGCAGAACCTGCGGGATGGACACGACGTGACGACCTCGCTCTATGCCGCGGGATATGGGTCGAGCAGCCGGCTGTACGAGCGCACAGCAACGCAGCTGGGGATGACTCCGGAAAAGTATCGGCGCGGGGCGGTGGCGGCAGTGGTGCGCTATACGATTGCGGCGTCGCCGCTGGGGCGGATGCTGGTTGCCGCTACCGATAAGGGAATTTGCGCGATCCAGTTCGCGGATTCCGAGGCGACGCTGCAACAAGGACTAATGCGCGAGTTTCCGTTTGCAACGCGGCGGCGGGACGATGCGGCGCTGGCGGATTGGAAGACGAGCCTGGGGCGGCTCATTGAGGGGCGGGAGACGCATCCGTCATCATCATTGCCGCTCGATATTCGGGCGACGGCGTTTCAGCGGCGGGTGTGGGAGTGCTTGCAGAAAATTCCGCGGGGAGAGACGCGTTCGTATAGCGCAGTGGCGAAAAAGATCGGCATGCCGAAAGCTACGCGTGCCGTGGCTCGGGCGTGCGCCACGAATCCGGTCGCGGTCGTAATTCCCTGCCATCGCGTGGTGCGCGAGGATGGCGAGCTAGGCGGCTACCGGTGGGGCCTCGAGAGAAAAGAGCAGTTGCTGGCGATGGAGAAGGGGGCCGGTGTATAGCGTTGTGAAAGTGATGGCGAGGCCAAGCCAAAGATTAACTAGGGAAACTCTGATTAAGGTCCGAGAGAAGACGTAAACCACAGGGGACACAGAGGTGCACAGAGGAACCCAGAGACTTAATCAGACGTTCCCTAGAATGGGGAACAAGCGGCCAATCCTTCCCAAGTAACAGACGAGTTCTCGCCTGTCCCCACTGCGAGCTTAGCCTGACAGCCAAGCAGGGTGGCCTAAGTTGGAGCTTACTTCCTTATTTCATTTCCGTCTTTGCTGGCTTGGCCGCATGGCCTTTCAGTTCGATTACGATGGCTTCCATTGCGGTGTCGCCGGTGTTTTCCGGCAAGTGGATGGTGGCGCCTTCGTATTGCGCTTCGCCGGATTTGACAGTGAATTCCTGCTTCTTGCCATCGGGAAAGGTGAAGACGCCTTTGGCGTCGGTGAGGAACACCGCAACCGTGGCCGGATGGCTGTGCATGACCGACTTCTCGTGCGGGCCGTAGTGTACTTTCAGAATCCGTACCCGGTCGTTTTCGCTCACGACGGTGTAATGCTTGGGATCGACCTTGACCGCATCCTGGGCCAGGACGATTGGGGCGAGACAGAGACATACCGCTACCCCATACAGCGCTAGTCGCACTCGCATGTTGCTCTCCTTGGATTTCGTGGGAATTGTTGAAAAACCGCCCAACAGTACTTCAGCAGGCATAGGGATGTCAATCTGGCGCAGTCAACACCCCCCCACTTGAGTGCCATTCCCAAGCTCTTGCGCATGCGGTAACTTCTTACTTGAGTAGGCTTCGGGGGAGGGCTGCTCGACTAACGTCCCATGACTCTTTGAGTCTGGGGCGTTTTGTTTTGGCCCCATGGTTACTGCAATCGGGCCTACCGCGTCAGCGCGTCGTATTTCTTCCGCGCCTCCTCGAACAATGTCAGCACGGATTGTTTCTCCGCGTCCGTGTTCCAGGACGTGTTAGTCTGCGCGGCTGCGATCAGGCGGTCCATCCAGGTCACGAAATATGCCGCGTCGGCGGGGCTGTGGAGGGGCATGCCGGGCACGGTCACGTAGATCGGGCTGGTGGTTGCATAGGGATAAACATCGAGGATGGGATATTCGGCCTTATCGCTAAAGGCGCGGAGGATGCACCAGCCGCTGGTTTCAATGGGGATTGAGCCGCCGACTTGGGCGGAGGTACGGTCGGGAGCGAGCGGCAGATCTCGCGCGACTTTGCCGTTGCAGACGATTTGCAGGTGATCGATGGGAACGATCGAGGAGAGCTGGGCGGAGAAGTGGACATCAATCGGATTACCCGGCGGTCTTTTTTCGAGCTTCACTTCACCACCAATGGGCTGGCCGCCGAACTCGAAGTGCAGCAGCGGGCCGTTGGTAGCGAAGGTGCGGCCGACTCTGATTGCGGAGAGCCACGTCTCGATTTTCAGCGGGCCTTTTGGAACTTGCGCATAGACGCGGTTCAGGCCGATGGGACCGCGGAGAGAGGCGTAATTGCCCATGAAGTCCGTGCCTGCGGCGGTGGGCAGACGGAAACCGCAGTTGAGGAGTTTGTACCAGACTTCGGCGGTGGACTTGTGGTCGGAGAAACCGGCGACTTCAATGTAGTCGACTTTGCCGAGGGCCACGTCGGCGGGTAATTCATTTGTAAGGGATTCATCCTTCACCGGATCGGGAAATGTATCGAATGGGTGGACGTAGCCCACGAGCGCGCCCTGCGCATGCGCCATGTCGGCGACGGCAGCATTGGTGGGGAAGAGACTCGCCGCAGCTGTGTTGGGGTAGGCGACGTATCCGGGAAGCAGGAAGTGATCGGTAAGGTTAAGCAACCCGAGATGGCCCCAATAACTGGTGTGAAATTCCTGACCATGAAAAAGTAAGTGGCCGTTGGTGGAGGCGGGATCGAGTTTTGGAGAGAAAAAGGAGATATCGGGAACGCGCTGCTCTTTATTGACGATCAGATTTTCGACAATCGACAGATCTTCCGCTGCCGTTTGCTCGATGAGATGCTGCGGTGTGTTGCGGTAGGTTCCGGCATAGTTCATGTGCACGTGGACGTCGCCGCTGACCCAGTCTGTGAGGGTGGCCAGGTCAACAGCGAAGCCAACCATCTTCACGGTAAGTTGGACGGTTCCGCCCGGCTTCACTTCGGGCTTGTACTGTTCAAAATGGTTTTCGAAGCCGCGCATCACATCGACCTGGACTTCGCCTGCGGGGATAGTGATTTCCGATTCGCCCGTTGTATCGAAATAATGGGCTTCGAAAGGGCGCTCGGAGCGGACGAAGCTGTCGTCGGCATACATCCAGGCGTTGTCGGGAGCGTAGGCACGTCCGTCGGATGCGGTTACGAAAACCCGCGCTGCTAGTGGCTTTCCCGACGTGTCCACGACTTTCAGCGAAATCCTGCCCATCGGCTTCAGGTAGTTCCGCTCGCGCGCGATGACTTCGGACTGCGCGCCGCCGGGAATCGTTTGCACCCACAGCGACGTGTTCCCTCCGCGATTGGAGATGAAGGCAATCTTGGTCCCGTCCGGCGACCAGCGGGGATTGGTGTTGTCGTAATCGCCGTAGGAAATTGGAAAAGCGTCGCCACCTTCGGCGGGCATTAACCAAAGCTGATGCCATTGCTGGCCGAGATAGGATGCGTAGACCATGCGCTTGCCGTCGGGAGAGAAGTCGGGGCGGGCCTTCCAGTTCGTTTCTTCATAGTGGATCTCGCGAGCGTCTTTATTGGCTCCGGGTTCGGCCTTCATGCGCCAGAATCCGCCGGTGCCGTGGATGTGGCCGCGGTTTGAGATGAAGAGAATTTCCGCACCATCGCGCGACCATACGGGGCTGATTTCGTGATCGACTTTGCTGTAGTAATAACGAGGAAGGGTGCTGGCGTGCTCGGGCGTAAGCTGCCGAATGTCGCTGAGGGAACCGTCGGCGAAGCGTGCGACGAAGATGTGGAAGTGGCCTTTATACGAGGTTGAGACGAAAGTCATGCGCTTGCCGTCTGGCGAAAAGCGCGGCTCGACATTGACCGCGCCTGCGGAGGTCATCTGCCGCAACTTGTTGTCGCGGACATCGAAGGACCACAACTCGACGGCATCGCGGTCGTAGCGCGCGAACACGATCCAGCGGGCATCGCTTGACCAGTCGGGCTGATAGTCGTAGCCGGGACCGGCGGTCAACTGGACCGCGGTTCCGCTGCCGACTTCCTGTCGCCACAGCGACCCACCCATCGAGTAGACGAGAAACTTCGAGTCGGGCGACCAAGCCGCCGCGTTGGGGCCGGTGGTGAGCTGCGGGAGGTACATTTCGCGGTAGTAGTAAGCGTGCGGCAGGTCGATTTGCTTGAGCACGGGCTCGCGCTGGGCGAGGCAGGCAATCGAGGAAAACAGAAGAAAGCAAATCAAGCGGCGCATGAAAAGTTCTCCGCTGGGAAGTAAAACACAAAAGGTCAGTGCGCGACGACCGGGGTTGAGTCCCCGCCTGAGGGGACCTCGCCTCGGACTTTTCATAGTCAGTGGCTTGAGTTAAGGTCTTAGCCGACGATGAAGGACAAGGCTTTATTGTTGGCTGTCGGCGCGATCGGGTTGAGCACGATTCTTAGCGCGGTGAATGGTTTTCTGACGCCGCTGCCAGGGGGCTTGCTCTTGACCGTGCGGTGGGTCGCTATTGCGCTGCTGGCAATTTGCGCCTGCTACAAACGGTCGCTTGCCTTTTGGATTTTGGTGGCGATGGTCGCGGGCGCTGCGGTGGGATACGACTGGCCCCACACGGCGGTCAAGCTGCAACCGATCGGCGCGATTTTTCTGCGGCTGATCAAGACGATCATTGCTCCCCTGCTTTTTGCCACGCTGGTTGGCGGCATCGCGGCGCACTCGGACCTCAAAAAGGTCGGACGCATGGGAATCAAGGCGATTGTCTACTTTGAAATCATCACCACCCTGGCGCTGATCATTGGCTTAGCGGCGATCAATATCAGCAATGCTGGCGTCGGCGTGCGTCTGCCTGCGACGAGCGGCGAAAATCTGCCGGTGCAGAAATTGACGGCAGCGGAAACCATCCTTCATATTTTCCCGGAAAACATTGCCAAGTCGATTGCAGAAGGACAGGTGCTGCAAGTTGTTGTCTTCAGCATTCTGTTTGGCATGGCGCTGGCGATGGTGCCCGAGGAACGCCGCCGGCCTTTGCTGAAGCTGACCGACAGCCTGGCGGCGACGATGTTCAAGTTCACGAATCTAGTAATGTACTTCGCGCCGTTTGGCGTGGGCGCAGCGATTGCTTACACGGTCGGCAGCACGGGCATCGGAGTTTTGCTGAATCTGGCCAAACTGCTTGGGACGCTCTATGCGGCGCTTGCAGTCTTTATTGTTTGCGTGCTGTTGCCGGTGGCGTTGTTGGCGCGGGTGCCGCTGAAGAAGTTTATCGCTGCCGTGGCCGAGCCGGTTTCGATTGCGTTTGGAACGTCGAGTTCCGAGGCTGCTTTGCCGCGCGCTATGGAAGCCATGGAGGGCTTAGGGGTGCCGCGGCAGGTGGTGGCTTTCGTCATGCCGACGGGCTACAGCTTCAATCTGGATGGAAGTACTTTGTACCTATCCCTGGCGGCGATCTTTGTGGCGCAGGCTGCGGGCGTGCATCTCAGCCTGGGACGTCAGTTACTGCTTTTGGTTACTCTTATGCTGACGAGCAAGGGTGTGGCCGGAGTATCGCGTGCCGCTATCGTGATTCTGCTGGGGACGGTCGGATCGTTTGACTTGCCGACCGAGCCCGTATTCATCCTTCTTGGGATCGATCCACTGATGGATATGGCGCGAACCGCTATCAATGTGTTGGGGAACTGCCTGGCCACGGTGGTCGTAGCACGTTGGGAAGGCGATTTTTGAAGTCGGCCCGATGGTATTTTCTCCGCTGAACTGCCCGCCAAACGTCTGAAATAGCTTGTCCCGTGCCCGTTTTGGCCCGAAAGTAACTTCAATTACTGAAGCTCATGGTCACGGGGAATCTTTCGGCCTCCTCCCAGAGATGCGAAATTGATGGAGCAGCAGGATCGGTAAGTGGGAGAGAAAGGAATCCATGGACCACGATAACCGGGAAAGCATGGAAGAAATTCAACTTCGCATCTTGCGCGTGACTGACGATTTGCGGGTCATCCAGAGCGAACTTAACTGCGCCGCGATGCAGGCCCCCACCGATCCGGAACTGCTCGAGGCGCTGGCCGATTCGTCCCAGTTGGAGTCGATCCACGTGCTAAAGTCGGCGCTCGATCAGATGCGGCACTTCCTATGGTTCTACATGCAGGTGGTGACCAGCGACTCTGAAATGGGCGAGAAATTTCGCCAGACCGTGCGGCAGGAAGCGACGGCACGGAACCCTGACCTCGACCAACAGTTTCAGAGCGCCACCGACGCCATCATGCTGCGCTATATTGCGGACAGCCGATTCCGCAAGCCGAATTAGGCGTTCAACGCCACCAGCCGAACCCTCCTAATTCTTTCGCGGGTGTGCTAAGTCCCCGCTCTCCAGAGAAAAAAAGGGCGCGCCGAAGCGCGCCCGTCAACTGGAGGAACACCCATGAGTAACCAACAACAAGGTTCAGCAGGACAAACTTGTTCTCACCGTCCGAAACCGGCCGACTGCATGGACTGCCGGGAAATATCCGATGTGGACGCAATTCCCTGCATACGCAACTTGAATTCGTCCGCGTTCGACGCGTTTTCGAGAGCGGTGTCGTAATTCACCAGGCCCGCCTGGAACAAGTCCCAGAGCGACTGGTCGAAAGTCTGCATACCGTACTGCGAGGTGCCGGCAGAAATCGCGTCGCGAATGGCGCGCGTTTTTTCGGGCACCAGGATGCACTCGCGAATGTAAGGCGTATTCACCATCACCTCGACGGCAGGCACGCGGCCTTCGGCATCGGAGCGCCGGACGAGGCGTTGGCTGACGATGGCGCGCAAAACGGCCGCTAGTTGCAGCCGGATCTGCTTCTGCTCCGGCGGCGGGAAGATGGCGATGATGCGGTTGATGCTTTCGACCGCATCGAGGGTGTGCAGGGTAGAGAACACCATGTGGCCGGTTTCGGCCGCGTGGAGCGCGGTACCGATTGTTTCCAGGTCGCGCATTTCGCCCACCAGGATGACATCCGGATCCTGACGCAAGCTGGCGCGCAAGGCCGCGCCGAACGAAGGCGTATCCACTTCCACTTCGCGCTGGTTGCAATATCCCTTTTTGTCGCGGTGCAGGAATTCGATGGGATCTTCGATGGTGATGATGTGCTCGGCGCGGGTGGAGTTGATGCGGTCGACCATGGCGGCGAGCGTAGTTGATTTGCCGGAGCCGGTAACGCCGGTCACGAGCACAAGGCCGCGAGGCATGTCGCAGATTTGCTCGACCACCTTGGGCAGAAACAGCTCATCGAGCGCGCGAATCTTGGTCGGAATGACGCGGAGCACCAGGCCGACGTTGCCGCGTTGCTGAAAGACGTTGACACGGAAGCGGCCCAGTCCGGCGACGCCGTAAGCCATGTCGATCTCCGTGGTCTCTTTGAATTTCTGCTTTTGGCGGGCCGACATCATGCTGAAGGCCATGTTCAACATGTCTTCGGCGGAGACGCGCGGCTGGTCGGTCAACGGGATCAGTTCGCCATCGATGCGCAGATGCGGGTAGTTGCCGACCTTGAGGTGCAAGTCGGAGGCTCGCCGCTCCATGGCAATACGCAGCAGGTCGTCAATATTCATGCGGACAGGCTCCAGCTATGTATCATGACTGGCCCGGAGCGTTACGGCGAGATGACGGAGGTAATGGGACTTCGGCTATTAGCCTCTAGCTACTAGCTACTGGCTCTTGCCACTTCGGGATGCGGCATCGGCTTTTGCGGAGACGGGGTACGCGCGGTGCTTGATTTTGTGCTTGATTTTGTTGACTTAGTTCACTGACTTAGCTAACCTTGCGTTTATGGAAGTCAATATTCATGTGGCGAAGACGCAGCTTTCGCGGCTGCTGCGGCGGGTGGCTGAGGGTGAGGAGATCACGATTGCGCGGGCCGGGGTGCCGGTGGCAAAGCTGGTAGCGATCAGGCCTTTGGGCGGATCGCGGCCGATGGGCATGGATGAGGGCAAGATCTGGATCGCCGACGATTTTGACGCTCCGCTCCCCGAATTCGAGGCTGCGATTTATGCCGAGATGCCGGAGGTCAACTTCTCACACAGGCATGAGCCGCGGCCAGTGGCCAATCCTCGCCGGAGGAAGGGCAAGAAGAACGCGTGAGATACCTGCTGGATACCGTGGTCTGGCTGTGGAGCGTGTGGGAGCCGGAAAGAATCCGCCGCAGTGCGCTGGAGGAGATCACGGACCTGTCGAATGAGGTTTTTCTGTCGGCGGTGACTTCCTGGGAGGTCGCCATTAAGGCGGGGGCGGGCAAACTCAAACTGCCCGAGCCGCCCGGGTTGTATGTTCCCCGGCGCATGGCCGATCAGGGTCTCCTGCCGCTGCCGGTCTCTCATGCGCATGCGCTTGCCGTGTTTGGGCTGCCGAGCCACCACCGCGATCCGTTCGACCGATTACTGGTGGCACAGGCTAACGTAGAGGATCTGGTTCTGGTTACCTCCGACCGCATCATGGAAGAGTATCCCGTTGAAATCCTCTGGGCTGGACGGTAAGCAAGAGCCGCCCCGTCAGCATGACGCCGATTGGGGGCGGCTTCTCTGTACGTGCTTTTCGCGGGCGGGGGCCCCTTCGGCTATCGCTCAGGGGGTCCGCGCCACACTACACCTCAGGCGGCGCTCGTTTTTTCGCCGGGCATCTGGAATGGCTCGTCGTAGCTGCCGCCATAGATCGATGGCACTTTCGATCCCATGGGGCGCAGATAAGTTGCCAGCTCGCCGCGGTGGTGAATGCTGTGATTGTTGAGGAATCCGAGATAGAAAGCGGCCGGCAGGTTGAAGACTCCGGCAAAATCAACCGGCGTGGCTAACTGCGCGGGGGACATGGCGCGCACACGAGCGATGGCGCGCTTCATCTCGCGGTCATACCAAGCGACCAAGTCAGCGATTTTCGTGGGTTCGTTCGGCCGCTTCGGTTCACCCATGGTGAACTTCATATCGGCAATGCTGTCGAGGAAGTACACGTCGGTGTTGGCGAGATGCCAGGCCAATTCCCATGCTGTGCGGGCGTGGGGATCGGGGCGGTGTTCACGCTTGGCGTCGGGAACGGCGGCGATGACCTTTTTGGTGGTTTCCATTTCGCGGGCGGCGCCATCGAGCATCATGGCGGTGTAAATGGCGACGAATTCAGGAGTGGGTGCATGGCTGGGAGCGGGCATGGAATTCTCCTTGGAACTTGGGATTGTCAGCCTGGGCTGACGAAGAAGCGGTTTTGTACTCTAGTCGAAAGAAAAGCGAAAAGCAAGGGGTTTCCGAATCCTTTTTTTCAGCGCGCGTTCCCGGCAAAACTTTGTGCTTTGCGGCGGGTTATGATCCTCGAAGGCTCGTCAGCTCATCGAATTATCGCGACGCTTACCTGCGACTGGAGATCTTTATGAACACAACGCTGCGAGCTCTGTCGAGAGCGATCAGAACGCAACGCCCTTCGATTCGCCCGTGCGCCGTGGCCGCGAGCGTGATGGCAGTTCTGGCGATCGGCCAGCTCTTGGCATGGGCCGAGCCTCCTGCAGCCACCGGCGGCCCGTTAGTCGTGAACGACAAGAGCCATGTGGTGGTGATGGAGTACGAGGCGTGGTTTGGTCCGAAAGCGGTGACGTTTCAAGGTTTCTCAGCGCTACCCCTTTTGCAGTCGGAGGATATGCAGGCAGTGGGCGGCGGTTATGACAGCGCCGACCCAGCGGTGATTCAACAGCACGTCCGGTGGCTGGAGTCCATGGGCGTGGACGCTGCCATCAGCGAAGTCACCAATAATGTGAGCTGCATCTTCAACAGCGAGTGGTTCGTCAAGAAATACATCCGAAACTGTACCCCGGCGTTTCGCGCGTATAACCGGCAAATCCGCGATAACACGGGCAATTTGTATCCCGCATGGACGGCGCTCGGGACGCGCATGAAACTGATTCCGCTGCTGGGCGGAATTGACAACAATGTCTTAATTAAAGACAAGGACGGAAAAACGGCCTTCGAAAAGGAAGCGGAGTTTTTCGGCGCGCTCTTACGGCGATACCCGAATTTGAACGTGATTTACGAAGGCAAGCCGCTGATGCTTATTTTCACTGGCGCGGCGCAGGATCCGAACACTGCCGACCATCCTCTCTGGTATCGCCTGGAGCAGTTTCTAGCGAGCCATCCTGAGATTGGCGAGAAATACACTTTCAGGCTGATGGCGGGATATCTCGACAGCCAGCCGGATTTGTGGGCGACGCAGGGCACGCCCAGCGGGCCGGTTGAGATCAATCCCGCATACGGCTTTTGGAGCTGGGTGGACCGGCTCAACACTTCCTGCACGGAGCCTTTATGCCCGTACTATCCTTCGTATAATCTGGCGGGTTCGAGGGTCGAGAATTTCACGGCTTCGATCGCGACTGCAGGACAAGATGGATGGGGCTGCCCCAATCAAAACTCTCCGCCTTACTGCCCCGACGATGCGCTCCGTTTCGGAAGCGACGGCGGCTATGACACATTTGCGGCCTTCATGGGCTATGCGACTCAACTGGCTCCAATTTTTCTAATCATTCATCAGTTCAATGAATTTGGTCCGCCGGACGAGGGTTTTGACGCCAACACTCACGACGATATAGAACCTGCGAATCTGTGGGGACGAGGCGATTTGAGAATCGTCGGGGACCAGATCAGGGCTTACCGGAAGGCCGTGCGGTAATCAAAGCTGTGGAGTGGCGTCATGAATGGAATCAGGGAGGCTGTAGCACAAGTGATTGAAAGGGGACGTCGGTGGCCGATTTGTCTACGCCGCTTGGCTGGCGCCGTCCTGGCAGTTGTGACGCTCGGACAGCTATCGGCATGGGCCCAGCCTTCGGCAACCGCGAGCGAACCGTTAATCGTGACCGACAAAAGCCACGTGGTGGTGATGGAGTACGAGGCCTGGTTTGGGCCGAACGCGGTGACCTTTCAGCAGAGTTCGGCTATGCCTCTGTTGCAGTCGGCCGACATGCAGGCTGTGGGCGGCGGTTATGACAGCGCGGACCCGGCGGTGATTCAGCAGCACGTCCGCTGGATCGAGTCGATGGGGATGGACGCGGTGACACTCGATCTCACTAATAATGTGAGCTGCATTTTCAACAGCGAATGGTTCGTTAAGAAATATGTGAAGAATTGCACGCGCCTTTTCCGCAGCGAAAATCGGAACATTCGCGACAACGACGGCAACATTTACACCTCGTGGACGGCGCTCGGCACCCGGCTCAAGATCATCCCTCTCTTGGGCGGCATCGATGGCAATGTCCTGATCAAGGACCGTGATGGCAAAACTGCTTTTGAAAAGGAAGTAGAGTATTTCGGCGCGCACATGCAGCAGAACCCGAACCTGAGCGTGATCTACGAAGGCAAGCCGCTGATGTTGATCTATCTGGGGGCCGCGCAGGATCCGAACCAGCAGGACAATCCGCTCTGGTTTCGATTGGAAAAATTTGTGACGAGCCATCCTGAGATCGGAGAGAAATATACCTTCAAGTTGGTTGCGGGGTATCTCGACAGCCAGCCGTTGTTATGGGAGACGCAGGGCACGCCCACGGATCCGATCGAGATCAATCCGGCTTATGGCTTTTGGAGCGTGGGCGACCGTCTGAACCCGACGTGCGCTGAGCCGCTTTGTCCTTACTATCCGACATACAACGTTGCTGGTTCGCGGGTCGAGAATTTTACTGCGTCGATCGCTACGGCCGGGCAGAATGGATGGGGATGTCCGGAGCCGACCTATTGTGCGGATGATGCGCTTCGGTTCGGCAGCGACGGATCGTATGCGACGTTCGATTCGTTCATGATTTACGCGGCTCAGTTGCAACCGATATTTCTGTTCATCGACCAGTTCAATGAATTCATGTCGCCGGATGAGGGGTGGGACGCGAACACGAACGACGATACCGAACCCGCGAACCTGTGGGGGCAGGGGGATTTGAAAATCGTCAGGGATCAGATCGCGGCATACCGGAAGGCCGGGCGGTAACAGGGGCACCGGACCTCAGCGGCTGAAGCCGCCAATGAAAACAACGACACTTACCGCAGCGCTGAAGCGCTGCGCCACCCAAAACCAGAGTTTTCCCGCAGACTGCTAGACGGCCACGGGCTGCTTTGACCCCACCGGGACCGGCGTGAGCCACCGATAGCGGTCGGGCTTTTGGCCGTGCACGATGCCGTAGAACTCTTCCTGGATTGCCTTCGTGATGGCGCCGATTTTTCCTTTGCCTACGGTGATCCGGTCGACCGAACGGATAGGCGTGATTTCTGCGGCGGTGCCGGAGAAGAAAACTTCGTCAGCAATGTAAAGCGATTCGCGCGGAATCTGCTGCTCGACGATCGGGATGCCGAGGTCGCGGGCGATCTGCAGTACAGAATCGCGCGTGATGCCCGGCAGCACGGAACTGCCGATGGGCGCCGTCTGTAAGACTCCGTTGCGCACGACGAACAGATTCTCGCCCGAGCCTTCGCTGACGCAGCCGTTCACATCGAGCGCAATCCCCTCGGCAAAGCCGTTGACGATAGCCTCCATCTTGATAAGCTGCGAGTTCATGTAATTCGCACCGGCCTTGGCCATGGTGGGCAGCGTGTTGGGGGCGATGCGGGTCCAAGAGGAGACGCACACATCGACGCCTTCGCTGGCATCGGTACCGAGATACTTACCCCAAGGATAGTTGCAGATATAGACCTCGATCGGCAATTTAAGCGGATTGACGCCGACGTCGCCATAACCGCGCAGAACCACCGGGCGGACGTAGCACGGCCACACGCCATTCCTCTTCACCAGTTCGAGCATGGCGGCGATAATTTCGTCGCGGGTGAAAGCGAGTTCAGTGCGATAGATGCGCGCAGAATCGATGAGGCGCTGAATGTGTTCGGCGGCGCGGAAAATGGCGGGCCCGCTGGGCGGGGCGTAGCAGCGAATGCCTTCAAACACCGAAGAGCCGTAGTGCACAACGTGCGACATTACGTGGATGGTCGCGTCATCCCAGTTGATGAACTTGCCGTTGTGCCAGACCTTGTCCGTCTTTTGAATAGGCATGAAAGCTCCTTCTCGGTGTTTCAAGATGCGCGGGAGCGGCTAGGGGTTCCCGAAGCAGATGCAAGCTTCCCTGGCCGGGGTTGGTCGATCGAGGGTAGCGGATATCAACGAACTCGGCGAAGGAAGATTACCTTCCGTTCTTGAATTATAGCTTGCGGTGGGGCGAGGGCAATCACTCGAAAGCAGCAATTTGGGCAAGCGGGGGGCGGCGAAACGGAGGTCGCCGGATTCTCAGTTGGAGGGAGATCGGGGGCTTTCCTCTACTTAGCTTAGTGCCGGTAGATTGTCGGTGGTTTATGAGAGCCACCCGAGGTTCCCGACTGAGCGTTTCCGGTGCTGGCAGCGGCCGGAATAGCGGCTGGCGCGGCACTGGCTACGCCTGCCTCCGCCTTGGCTCCGATTTCATCTCCCCGGAAGAACCTGCCCTTATCTTTGGCGTTGGCGGCACGCATTTCCGGCATCGCGGCGTAAGGCTTTGAATAGTCGTTGTTGGCATTCCAGAACAGAAAGCCGACGCCGCCCTTTTGTTTGGCGACCTCGACCTGCACCTCAACATACTTGGGCGAGTACGTCCTGGTGCGCCAGGCAAAGGCCTGCAGCCATGGACGAATAACCACGCCGCTGTCCTTGGTGATCAGCTTGAAGCGGTCCATGGACTCGCCGATGAAGTGCTCGGGCGCGTCGCCGGGGTGGGCGATGCCGTCCATACCGAAGAAGTGGGAGGGATAGATCATGGGTGAGAGCACGTCGCAGTGCTTGGCCATGGCGACAATGTCCTGGCCGGTATGGGATAGGTCAACCGGGCGCTGCCAGGCCATCACGCCGAACACGTCGAGCGAGAGCAACACGCCGGTGGGATGGATCTGCGCGTAGGCGCGCTGTAGGAAGTTGGCAATCACGTCGGAACGTTGAATGCCATGTGCGGGCGCGCTTGCGGTCTGACATCCATTCTTTCGCCCCTTCGGGGCTTGGCCGTTGTTGCGAGCTGCTGACCCATGGCTTGCGCCGTGGGCTATATTTTCTTGCCCCTTCGGGGCTGCGCCGGGAGCGACGGCAACTGAGCACGGTTGGCCGGTGGTGCTATCGGCTGCCGCCTCAGGCTGGGCGGAGTTGGATTGATCGGCTTGAAAGGCGAAGAGGGCATCCTTCTGGTCGCCTTCTGCGGGAAAGCGCACATAGTCGAACTGCACTTCGTCGGCTCCAGATTCGGCGACGAATTTCGCCAGCGCAATGTCGTAGTCCTGCACTTTGAGGTTGGAGGGATCGGTCCAGACCAGCTTGCCGTTCTCGCGCCAGGGTTCGCCGGTGCGGCGCGATTTCACGGCCAGTTCCGGATGCGTGGTGACCAGGTGTTCATCGCGGAAAATCGCGATGCGGGCGATGGCATGCATATTTTGGGAGTGCAAAAAGCGAATGAACTTGGGCAGATCGGAAATATAGTGGCGCTGCCCGGAGGCGAGGGGATGATCGAAAGCAATGTTGACGATGCCGTCGCTATCCTTGATGTCGAAGACCACGGCATTTCCTCCGACTTCACGCCAATGTCGGATAACGCGCGCGCCGTGATCGCTTCCGGCCATGACGCCGGTTAAATAAATCGCGCGGACTTCGAAATCACTTGCAACCGGGACGGACTTCTCTACAATGGGCGATTCGAGAATTCCGGGGATCAGAATTTGTTCTCCGGGCTTGAGAAAAGCGCCCTGCCGATTGCCGTTGGCGGCGCGGATCGCCTCCGCCAGTTCACTGGAAGTCAGGTACTTGGTCTTCCGGAGATACTTGCGGGCGACTGACGGGATACTGTCTCCGCGTTGCGCCTGATACAGGCCGTTCCCCGGGGGCGCGACCAACGGAGCCGGCGGTTGGGTTTGCCTGGTAGTGGTGGCTTTGGCCGGGACCAACTGTGCGGCATGGGGATTCTCGACGGCGGCGACGGTCGGCGAAAGCAGGCTAAAGGCGGTTAAAGCCAGGCGGGACAATAAGGCGACGGCAGCAAAAAGTGAGTATCGAGGCAAGGACCTTCTCCGTATTACTTCCGTCTCGATTGTGGCTGCGAGTAACAGTGCCTGCCAGTTACGTAGGGTCAAGCGAGTTGAGGCTTACAGGACATGGGCATGCGGGGGCTGAGCGGGAGGGAAGTTCCCCTCCGGAGGCTGCAAAGAATTGCTCTTGGGGAAACAACCAGTAGCAACAGCCGCTTACCGGGATGCCCGCTAGATGCATCTAAAACGATAAGAAACAGGGAAATACGGGGCCTCATAAGGTTGGCGAACAGCTTGCACAACAAGGGGACAAGGGATGGGAAGACATGGCAATCCGTCCCAGGTGACAAAAATGAGCAGTTTCCCAAAAGACATGCAATTCCCGGAAAGGAAACAGGGGCCTGAAGTGATGAGAACGAACCTTGCAACCGTGCTCGACCCGACCCGCCGCAGCAACGATGCTCGTGACTTTGAAACGAGCTTATCCCGCAAAATCGTGGGCCAGGATCAGGCGCTCGAAAAGGTCGCCGAAATCTACCAGATGTTTCTGGCGGGCATGAATGCGCCCGGCCGTCCGGTGGGCAATCTCCTGTTCCTGGGACCGACCGGTTCCGGCAAAACACGCGTCGTAGAAGCGATGGCCGAAGCGCTGTTCGGCGACGCGCGCGCCTGCATCAAAATCGATTGCGCCGAGTTCCAGCATTCGCACGAGATCGCCAAGCTGATCGGCTCGCCTCCGGGATACCTCGGTCACCGCGAAACGCATCCGCTGCTCACACAGGAAGCGCTTAACCAGTGGCACACGGAAAAGCTGAAGCTCTCGATCCTGCTGTTCGACGAAATCGAAAAAGCGTCCGACTCACTCTGGCAACTGCTGCTCGGGATCCTCGACAAGGCCACGCTCACCTTGGGCGATAACCGGCGCGTCGACCTTTCGAGCTGCATCATCATCATGACCTCGAACCTCGGCGCTTCCGAGATGACCAGCCTAGTCGAAGCAGGCTTTGGATTTGCACCGAAGCCGGTGCAGGTCGACAACTCGCTCGACGAAAAGATCAACCGCACGGCAGTCGACGCGGCGCGACGCAAGTTCACGCCCGAGTTTATGAACCGCATCGACAAGGTCGTGGTCTTCAAGACGCTGCGGCCCGAACACCTGCAGCGGATTCTTGAGATCGAACTCGGCATGGTGCAGCAACGCGTGCTGATGGCCTCGGGCGCGCACCAGTTTGTTTTCAACTGCACGGCGAAGGTGAAAGAATTTTTGCTGCGCGAGGGAACCGATCCGAAATACGGGGCGCGTCACTTGAAACGCGCCATCGAGCGCCACCTGGTTTATCCGTTGGCTAACTTAGTTGCCACCGGCCAGGTGAAGCTCGGGGACTTCATCCGCGTGGATCTGCTGGGCGAGAGTAAGCTCACGTTTGTGAAGGAAGCAGAAGGCGCCATGGTTCCGGTGCTGCTTGAGCGCTATGGAGCGGCGGCGGCAGTGCCAGCGGTTGCGGCAGCGCGTGCAGCGCGCCCAATCGTGCAGCGCAAGGAATTTGGAGCCGGCTCGCTCAACGAGAATAAGTAAGTCAAGTTGCTGGTAGGTATGGGACACCGCGAAGGCGGTGTCCTTTTTATTTGCGTGCGAGGTCGCGCCGGCGTCCCAGCCGGTACGTAGAGGGATGAATAAGGTCGTGGCAAAGAAAATCCGCGCACGAACGACCAGGCCAATGATTGCTATTGCGATATTTCATCAATCGTCAATCAAAGGGCCCCGACTTCTTTGCTCTCATTGACTTGCCCGTTTTGACCACGTAAGATTACGCCCCTGTGATCGGCCAAACTCTTTCGCACTACCGCATTATCGAAAAGCTCGGCGGAGGCGGCATGGGCGTGGTGTACAAAGCCGAGGATGTCAAACTGCACCGCTTCGTCGCGCTCAAGTTCCTTCCCGCCGAGGTCGCGCGCGACCCGCAGGCGCTTAGCCGCTTTCAGCGCGAAGCGCAGGCGGCATCGGCTCTCAACCATCCCAACATCTGCACAATCTACGAAATTGATGAGCAGAACGGCGAGGCATTCATCGCCATGGAATTCCTGGACGGCATGACGTTGAAGCACACGATCATGGGCCGTCCGCTCGAATTGGAGACTCTGCTGTCGCTAGCCATCGAAGTGGCAGACGGGCTGGATGCGGCGCACTCGCAGGGCATTCTGCACCGCGACATCAAGCCCGCAAACATTTTCGTCACCAAGCGCGGACACGCCAAGATTCTCGACTTCGGGCTGGCGAAGATGACCGGACCCGGTGCCACGCCCGGCGATGCGACCAGGACAGGCACAGCCGACCCGAACCTGACCAGCCCCGGCTCGGCAATGGGGACCGTCGCCTACATGTCGCCCGAGCAGGCGCGCGCCAAGGAACTAGATGCACGCAGCGATCTGTTCTCCTTTGGCTGCGTTCTTTATGAAATGGCAACGGGCGCAATTCCCTTCCGTGGGGAAAGTACCGCCGCGACGTTCGATTCCATCCTCAACCGGCCGCCCGCCGCGCCCGTGCGTTTGAATCCAGACTTGCCGGCGGACCTGGAGCGCATTATCAGCAAGGCCCTCGAAAAGGATCGCAACCTGCGCTACCAGCACGCGGCCGACATGCGCGCCGACTTGCAGCGCCTGAAGCGCGATACGGACACAGGGCGGGTGGCAGCATCCAGTTCGGGCGCGGTGCCCGTCGCGCAAGATTCGGCGTCCCGGCAGGCAGTCCCGCCGGCGCAGGCTGCGTCGTCCTCGTCTTCTGGCATGACGGTTCCGGGTTCTTCCGGAGCGATTGCACCGGCCTCCTCAGGAACGGTTTCGCCGGCGCAGGAGGCCACCGTGCCGCCCACAAGAAAGCCTTGGGCAAAGATCGCGGCCGTCGCCGCCGTTCTGGTTGCCGGGTTGATTGGCGGCGGCCTCTATCTGCGCTCGCGTCAAGCCGGGGCATTGACCACCAAAGACACAATTCTGATTTCCGACTTCGTCAACACCACCGGCGATAACGTATTCGACGGCACGCTCAAAAAAGCTTTGGCGGTCGATCTCCAGCAGTCGCCCTATCTGAATGTCTTGTCCGAAGGCAAAGTTCAGCAAATGCTGGCGCTCATGGGCAAGCCTTCCGATACCCGCCTGACGCCGGAAATCGCCCGCGAAATCTGCCAGCGCAGCGGCGTCAAAGCCCTGCTGACGGGTTCAATTGCCAGCGTGGGCAACCAGTATATGGTGACGCTGGCCGCCATCAACGCCGCCAGCAACGACACTTTGGCCGAGGTGCAGGACCGCGCCGAGAGCAAGGAGCAAGTACTCAAAGCTCTCGATTCGACAGCGAATCAAATGCGCCAGAAGCTTGGCGAATCGCTGGCCTCGATCCAGAAGTTCGACAAGCCGCTTGAGCAGGCCACGACCTCCTCGCTCGAGGCCCTGAAGAGCTACAGCCTCGGCGACCAGAAGCATTCCGCCGGCGATGATCTGAATGCCGCTCCTTTCTACAAGCGCGCCATCGAACTGGACCCGAACTTTGCGATGGCGTATGCGCGCCTCGCCGTGGTCTACAGCAACTTCGGCCAGATGAACGTCTCAAAACCCTACCTCGATAAGGCCTTTGAGTTGAGAGACCGTGCCAGCGAGCCGGAACGTCTTTATATCACCGCCCATTATTACGCCGATAACGGACAGCTGGAGAAAGGCAACGCTGCCTACGAACTTTACAAGCAAACGTACCCGCGCGAAATCACTCCTTACGTCAACCTTGGCGTCACCTACTATCAGCTCGGGGAGTTTGATAAAGCGCTGGCGAACGGGCAGGAGGCGATGCGGGTCGATCCGGACGAGTCCCGTGGCTACAGCGATGCCGCCCAAGCCTACCAAGGTCTGAATCGCCCCGAGGAAGCCAAGGCTGTGCTCCGTGCGGGCTTGCAACGGAACCCTGGCTTCACCTTTTTGCATGACGGCCTAGCCAACATTGCTTATGCGCAGGGAGACATCGCCGGCATGGAGAAGGAAGAGACTTTTCTCCATGATCAGCCCGATCTGGAAATGAATCTCAATACCCGCCACGGGGATATTGCTGCCTCCCACGGCCAGATTCAGAAAGCGCGGGAATTCTACGAGAAGGGCCGTCAGATCGCGCAGCGGTTGCAACTGAAGGACTCGGAGGCTCTTTACCTGGGCTCCGAGGCATACCCGCTGGCCATGTTCGGAGATTCAAAACAGGCAATCGAAACTTGTAATGCCGCACTCGCTCTCGCTCCGAGTTTCAACATAAGAGGTTTAATCGCGCAGGTGCTCGCGTTGGCGGGCGAGAACAAGAAAGCGCTCGACTTGACCGCACTCGAGGCACACGAGCGCCCCGACGATACTTTGATCCAGGCGATCTACGTGCCCGTGAAGCAGGCCACAGTCGCGCTCAACACGGGCGACGCCAAGAAAGCTCTCGAACTGATGAAGCCCGCCTCGTCCTATGACAAAGGCACGACGACTTCTCTCTATATCCGCGGCGTGGCCTATCTGAAGGCAGGAGACGGAGCCGGTGCGGCCGGGGAGTTCCAGAAGATTTTGGCGCTCTACAATTATGCTCCCACGGACATCCTCATGCCCTTCGCCCGACTGGGTCTGGCCCGCGCGTATGCCTTGCAGGGCGACGCAGCAAAAGCCAAGTCGGGGTATCAGGATGTTCTCGGCTTCTGGAAAGATGCCGACCCAGACCTCCCAACCGTGAAGCAAGTCCAGGCGGAATACGCCAAGCTGCACTAGGATTTCGGACCATCCCCCGCCGACGCCGGAGCATGGCCAGGCGCGAGTTGCCCTGTCCGGAAATCAAAATCGAGTAGAACTAAACCGCCGCGGGGCGCGGGCTCATGGTCCGGTACTTCGGTAATCTGGCGGTAATACGGCCTTCCGTGCGACTCTCATCTCGTTGGTTAGAAGCCCATCGACCGCAGCCGGAGAGCCGCTCTCCCTCTCCGGCGCGGAACTCAAGCGAGGTTATTCATGTTGCAGTCTCCGGAACCCAAGTACACGCCAGCCGCCGCTCCCGCCAACACCTATACTCCGGTCAAGCCGGCTACCGCGCCGCTGGAGCAGGCCACCATTGGCCGTTCGCTCGTCATCAAGGGTGAAGTGAGCGGTTCGGAATCTCTTTTCATCGACGGACGCGTTGAAGGCACCATCAGCTTCCCAGGCAATCGCGTCACCATCGGCCGCAACGGCTCGGTCGCGGCGAACATTACCGCGAACGAAGTCGTGATCATGGGCAAAGTGCAGGGCAATGTGGACTGCACCGACCGTTTGGATATCCGCAATGAAGGCCTGCTCGCCGGTGACGTGATCACGCATCGTATCAGCGTGGAAGAAGGCGCCATCCTCAAGGGCGGAGTCGAAGTGCGCAACCCTGAAAAGAAAGATCAGAAGGCGCAGAAGGACCAGCATCAGCAGAGCCAGCAGAATCAGGCGAAAGCTGCGGAAGCCTCGAAGACGATGGCCGCCGGCGCTGGCGCATAAGTTTCGGCATCGAATTCGTTAACCGACGATTCGGAGTCCGACGAAAGGGACGGGGCTACCCCCGTCCCTATGTTTTTTGCGGGAAGTTGCGGCCAACGCCGAGCCCGAGACTATTTCTTGGGTTTGAAGTCCAGGGCGGCTGAGTTGATGCAGTAACGCATGCCGGTGGGGCGCGGACCGTCCGGGAAGATGTGGCCCAAATGCGCGTCACACTGGGCGCACCGAACTTCTGTTCGCGTCATGCCGTAGCTGCGATCGGTGTGCTCGACGACGTTCTTCTTATCGGCTGCGTCATAGAAGCTCGGCCAGCCGGTGCCGGAATCAAATTTTGTGCCCGAACCAAAGAGCAGGGCGCCGCAACACACACAGTGGTAGGTGCCGTCGTCGTGCTTGTTCCAGTACTTGCCGGTAAAGGCGGGCTCAGTGCCGCACTGGCGCGCTACCTGGTACTGCTCGGGGGTCAGTTGCTTGCGCCACTCGTCGTCGGGCTTTTGGATCTTGGCGGTCTTCCCGGTCACTTCTTCGGTCATATATTCAGTCTCCGGAAATGAGATGCGTGGCGGAGTTAAAAGTCGCACGTTGAAGGGCTCCTGCAATGGCGAAAGCGGCTATTCGGATTTCCACAAGAAGCTTGAACCACGGGATACACGGCGTTCGCAGAGGAACCCCTTAAGCTCTCGTTTAAGAAAACCGACCAAATTCAAAGTGACCGCACTCACAGCCAATCTTTATCGCCTGACTGATGATTCCTCCATCGAGGTGATGAGCATTGGGCGATCTGAGTGCGCATTTTTCGAAGTCAGAGTTTGCCTGCCACTGTTGTGGGCAGTTGAAGATTGACAACGCGCTGATCGTAGCTCTCGAGCATCTTCGCGCGCTCGCCGGAAAGCCCATTGTGGTCCACGACGGGTATCGTTGCCCCGCGCACAACCAGGAAGTTGGCGGGGTCACCGACAGCGAACATACCCGAGGTATGGCTGCCGACATATCGATTTCTGGCCTTTCGCTGCAACAAATGTACGAACTGGCGCTGCAGATCCCGACCTTCTTCAGCGGGGGAATCGGCGCCTATGATGGCAGCTTTCTCCATCTCGACGTGCGCATGCATTCGGCACGATGGGCGCGGGTTCGTGGCCAGTACGTCGGGATCCAGAGCCTTGTGATTACCCCGGCCACTCTGCTGGCGAAGATCCAAGGCCCACCTCAGTTTGGGGCCGAGCCCGTTTAGGCCGTTTCTGCGCAGCAAGTGTTACGCATAAAGTGCAGATGCTTTCACCTGCTGCCGCACTGTCGTTTCATTTCGTCCCACTAAACCTATATATAGCAATAACATACAAGAAGTCCGCGGTATGGATTTCCGGGTGCACTAGGTAGGCCGAGCCCCTGACGGATTGGGGGTCGGTACGAGGGCGAAACCTTGACCGTCGTCTACAGCGCCGAGTGCAAAGCTATTCAGAAAGCGAACCGTCCATCGGGAATGCTTCCTCTCCTGGTCGTGCTGTTCGTGTTCTCGTATGCAATCCTGACGGTGCTCGTCGTCGAACAGGGACGAACTATTGATTCGCAGCGATTCCTGATCCGCGAGATGGTGAAGGACAGCAGCCAGCTAGCCGAACTGAAGGGCAAGATGGCGCGCGAGGAGAAACTAAAGGCGCGCCAGAAAGTACTCGACGGCGCCGGCCGCTCAGCGGGCCAAAAGGACCCTGCGGGCACTCCCAAAGCATCCGGCAAGGGCGGGAAAGGGACTGGAAAGGCGGGGAACTGGCAAAAAGAAGTTCCCGGCAGACCTGACTCGGATTTGCAGGACATGAGGCGCGCGACGCGGATCATCTAGCGGCATTTCACCGGGGACGCGCGACAGGCTGAATCGGCAGAGTACGACAGCCGGAAAAAAAAGACTGTGTGACTGTGCGGCCCCCTGGTAGGCGGCCGCATTCAAAGTGAGACCCTAGTCATGAAGGTTCTGGCCCTAGCCTTGCTTTTGTCGTTTTCGGTTCCCAAGTTGCAGCCCCCAGCGAAGCTCTCGGCGACTAGTACGGAGCAGCCTGCAAAGCGGAAGGGCGGACGCTGGTATTTCGCCGCTAGCGGTCATGCTGTTTATTGTTATGGCCCGGTCATGACTGTGCCGCAGGCCGATGGTTTCCCGCTTAAAGTTGCGACGTTTTGCCGCGGCGATCAAGTGATGGTGCCGCTGAAGGACTAACGCTAAGCCGCTTTCGCACTCCTCGCCTCTGCGCTCCTAAAGATCAGGTTACTCTCGTACTCTTCAGCGGACGTTTTCGGCTATTTTAGACTCGTACTTAATGAATACGTATGACAGTGCCGAGTCTCGCTTCCCGTCTCAGCGCCGGGGTTTTGTTATTTTCTTTTTCGCCATTTTTCTATTGGCTAGTGGGTTGTCGACGGCGCAGAAGGATCCGGCGAAGCGCAAACTTTTGAACAGCAGGCCTCCCGCGTATCCCACGTTAGCGCGCACGATGTCATTGTCCGGGGTTGTGAAGGTCGATGCCCTCGTGGCTCCCGATGGGAGCGTGAAGGCGGTAGACATCAAGGGAGGACACCCGGTCCTGGCCCAGGCAGCCGCCAATACCGTTCGTCAATGGAAATGGGAGACTACCGCTCACGAATCGCACGAACTTGTCGAAATCCGATTCTCGCCACCAGAGTAATGACTACTAGTAATCAGCAGTAATCCTCCCTCCGAGCTAGTCCGAATAATTTAGGACAAGATATTTGCCTGGATTCGTAGATTCCCGTTTGCGAGTAACATTTTTGTACGGATCAAAGGGCCGCCCAAGCTGCTAACTGATGAAAAAAATGAGGGCCCGTAGCTCAAGAGGATAGAGCATCGGATTTCTAATCCGGACCCATTCACTTTTCCAACCCCGTCAAACCCGCGTATTTAGCGGGCTGTCAGAGAGTTGATCACCAAACTGCCCACTCTCGTGTGAGTCATTTTGTGCCATGCTGTCACATCTTTTTTCAAGCTAATGGGCAGAGTTTGGGCAGAAATTCCCGCCACAGCAGGCGCGGGAATGGCGGCTGGAACCAAGGTGTTCGAATCCTTGTACTCCGAAATAAGCCATTGAGTCGACTCGACATTTCCGCAGGAGATTTGATTGTTTCCGTAGATCAGCCCTGATGCGCTTTTGTTTCGCCTTTTTCAAGGTCAATGAGTGCTATTGGGATGTTACGCCGAGGCGCAAGACGATCCCCGTGCCAAGCCGCAAATTGTCCTGGCGGTTGTTGAGACCGTCGGGAATTTTGGTCATGAAGTACTCGGCTTGGATGGGGCGAAGCAACACGTGTCTGGACACCTTGAAATCGATTCCGCCACCCGCCGTCATGGCAAAATGATCCTGGCCCCCCGTCGATTCGGCAATGCCGTCGGTTGTGTGAGCCCCTCCGAAGAGGGTTTGAACGAACGGCGTAAATTTCCCGCGCCTGAAATTCACGCGGGGTCCGCCAAGATAGGTGAACATTGCTCCGGCAAATGCTCCGTTCCCGCTGCTGGTGGCATAAAAGCCGGCCAGATCTCCCACGACTCCGAGCCAGCGGTTGGCGTTGTACTCGAGCTGACCACCCCCGCCATTTCCGTTATATGTTGCCGAGGGTGCGATGCCGGGGACGTTGGCATTTATGTTAAAGCGCGCGTAGTAGTACCCGCCGTACAACTCGACCTTCGAGGGTTCCTCCTGCGCATTCGCCATCGGCGTGGCCCCAAGTAGTCCAAGCAATAGATAAACCGCCAGTGACTTCCTCATTCTTGGAGCACTCCTTTCCACTCCAGGCTAGGCCCAGCGACAGAACACTAATGTTTGATGCGTTGAGAACTGGCGGAATATGGGTATTGTTGTAACCAGGCGATTTCACTCATTGACCCTGTGGCCGGGATTCTGAGCGTAATCGCGATTTTCCGCCAACTGCTTGGAGCGTATGGTACAAGTCTTTTCCACTGATTGAATTACGTCACCTTCCAGCTCCAGAAACTACGCCTGGCACATATTGCTGCTGGCGCTCCGCCTCGAAGTGACCATGAGAAAAGACCCAAAATAGTCACAGGTCAGTGATGTATTTTGCCTGCCCTTTGCGCTGTTATGAATTAGAGGCCTCAGCATTGGCCGCGAAAGAACGAAAACAGGAGGATGCTATGCAACTCACATCGCTATTGCGCTCAGCGGCCACAGTGGCCGTGCTCTCAGTCCTGTCGCTACTTTTGTTCCAGACAGCGCAAGCACAGACGGAGACTGCCCTTTATAGCTTTTGTTCCGTGGGCGGAGCGAATTGCCTCGACGGCGAAATCCCCTACGGCCCTCTCGTGGTCGGTGCTAACGGGACTTTCTTTGCCGCTAGCGATAGTGGCGGGACCAGTGGCTCCGGAACCGTCCTCGGACTTTTCCCCGAGCCGGCAGGCGGCTGTGAAACTGGAACCAATACGGGCAACGGCTGGTGCGAATTCGTCCTTTACAACTTTTGCTCCGTCGCGAATTGCGCTGACGGAAACCTGCCTCTGGGCAGTGTGTCCTACCTGAACGCACACTTCCGCACGCCGGGAAACCTTTACGGCACAACCTACGAGGGCGGGAGCCACAATGCCGGTGTCGTCTTCGAAATCTTTTCCGAGCCCATTCCGCAGGGTTGCCCGGCGGGTAGCAATACGAGCGGCGGCTGGTGCGAGACGGTGCTCTATAACTTCTGCTCCTTCCCTCTTGGAAGCGTCTGTCAGGATGGTAATAATCCGTTCGGGAATCTCGTCGAGGATTCCTCCGGAAATCTCTACGGCACGGTAAAGAACGGCGTGTTCCAGCTGTCTAAGAACCAACAGGGCGGATGGGATAGCGAGTTGATTTACGTGGATAACTTCGTCATCGGAGGATTGACCATTGACTCCGCAGACAACCTTTACGGCATCGATGTAGGTGACGTCCCCGGCTTGGGAAACGTTTTCAAGATTTCGCTTTCACAGGCCTCCTTCCCTCACGAAAACATCTACACCTTCAAGGGCACGTCGAAGAATGGTATCCCGAATGGTCCGCCTGCGGTCGACAGCGCCGGCAACGTTTATGGAACGACGTTTGGAACGACCGGCGGCGGTAGTCTGCCAGGAACAGTCTGGAAGCTGACCCCGGTGACTGGAAAAACAACGTATGCGAAAAAAGTCCTGCATACCTTTACCGCGGAAAAAGGCGGCTTAAACCCCGGTGGGGGAGTTCTGCTCGACTCTACCGGCAACATTTACAGCACAGCCACAGACGGCGGCGATATGGCCTGTCTGGGCGGTTGTGGAACGGTCTTCGAGCTGGTGGCGAGTGGCGACACCTATGAATACAGAGTTCTGTGGAAGTTCAATGGGACGGATGGCGCAATGCCCTACTCGTCTCCAATTCTGAATAGCGCGGGCGACCTCTACGGAGTGACTTCGGCTGGCGGAGCCAATAACTCGGGCACGATGTATGAAGTGACACCATGAGGCCGGGGGCCCATCGCGACTGAGCCGGGTTTTGACCGCCATTCCCGATTTCATGATTAGAGGGCAGGAATGGGGCCCCCCAGTGAGAACGTCCCGAAACTGTTTTGCTGCAAACTTGGAGCTGAGCCACAGTGCCAGCAGAAAGAGGATCTTATGTCCCGTACCAACGCTTGTTTTGCGCTTTGTCTCCTGCTGATTTGCTCCACCGTCGCCGTGGTCCCTGCCTCGGCGCAACACTTTCAACTGATGAAAGGTTCTCTCACGCAGATTGCCGCCGGCCGTAACGAGGTCTGGGGCCTCAATGGTGGCAAGATCTATCGTTTCCATTCCGCCACCAAGAAGTTCGTCCAGGTGTCCCCCGGGTTTGTGCTCGCCCAGATCGCGGTGGGTGGCGGCTCATTGCTGCAACCGGATGAAGTGTGGGCAACCGACAGCGAAGATCTTTGGCGGTTTAACTTGAGCACCAACACCTGGACCCTGGAGACGGCAAACTCGACTGATTTTTTCAATGTAGTCGCAGTCGGTGAAGGCGACGAGGACGACAGTGGGTGTCATCCCTATGAGGTCTGGGCGCTCGCCTCGACCTTTCCAGCTAACCCTGGGCTCCCCTACAGATTTAACTACTGCAATGGCTCATTTGATCAAATCCCGCTTCCGCCCAACTCCACGACCAATTTCACCCATATCGCTACCGGCGGAAGCGATACCTGGGCGCTCGATGCCAACGCCCACATCTGGCACTACAACCAGTACGAAAACACGTGGTTCCAGGTTACAAAAGGCGGCTTCGACGGCACCTTGCAGCAGATCACAGTAGGAGTGAATGACGCGTGGGGACTTGACGCCAACGGCACGGTCTACCGGTACGTTCCCAGTACTGCCACATTCGTTCAGGTCCAAGCTGGGAGTAGCATCGACGTAACCCAAATCGCCGCCAGCGGCGACGGCGTATGGGCCCTCCAGGCATCATCGCCCAGCAGCGGCCTTTGCAACGTTTATCGCTTCCAGTCTTACGGCTTAGGGAGCTTGACGCCCGGAGGAGGAGGCTTCCAGGCCTTTTGCCTGTCTTCCTCCGGTTCTCTGGACGCGACACAAATCGCCGTCGGTTCCGGTGCCGGGATCTGGGTGGTCAATGAATCCGGGCAGGTCAACACATGGGTCCGGCCGTAGGCCATCAAAGAGCCAATTTTCCGCAGGCACCAGAGCCCCACGTCTCGCGATGCTTCGAGACGTGGGGCTTTGCTACACATCCAGGACGGCAATGCCGAGGCAAGAATCATCACTGTTGTTATCAGGCGATAGCGTTTAAAACCTCTCCTACCCGGTACGAGACTTGCATTCGCCAGCCTTTCTGCCGTACTCCCAAGCCTGCGGCATGAGGAGGCCGCGCGGCCATGGGCAAACCGAGAGTGTAAACGTCTGGTTTCGTAAACCATCGGCAAACAGTAAGCGTAGAGGAGGGATTTTTCCCGCTACTCCATCTTCGCGTACTCGGCTTTGGCTTCTTTCAGGATGGGGATGTCGGGGTCGGCGTCTTTCCAGAGTAAGAGGAAATCTTTGTAGGCGGCGAGCGCCCGAGTTCGGGCGGCATCGGCATCTGCTCCCTGCGAGGTTCTTGACTGCAAGGCATTGGCACGGGCCACGCCAAGATGCGCTAACGCACCCGTCCAGCAGTTCCAGACGATGCCGCTGTGGTCAAGAATTTTCTGGAACTCGGCGGCGGCTTCTTTGTCCCGCCCGGCGGCCAGATAGGCCTCGCCACGAATGTAGGTTGGATAGAGGCAAGAGAGATTGGCGAGAAATTGGATATTCGCCAACTCGATGGGTGGAGCGGCAGGTCGCAGAGCGTTGAGGGCATCCGCGGGGTTCTTGCGATTCAGCGCCAACTGCGCTCGAATCGCTGGCAGCCAAAGCGACTGCATTTGGGTGTCGAGCGGATAACGCTGGCTTAAATCTTGCGCCAGCGATTCGGCTCGTGCCGTTTCGCCCGCCATGGCGTAGGCAAGCGCGGCTTCCGCGTCCACTCCCGGACTCCCGGGATAAAGTCTCAGGCCTTTCGCCGCTGCCCGTTCCGCTTCCGCGGCGTTTCCGAAAGCGGCTTCGCGCAAAGCGGCATTCTCCAGCCGTACCGCCCCGTTTTCCTTGCTATCCGTACGGATGGCGGAGTCTGTGGACCGCTTGGTGAGTTCTCGCGCCTTGCCCAGATGACCCTTGTAAGCTTCGCTGTCCGATGCGAACGAAAGCGCAGCGTGCTCAAGGCCAGGCTGATCCGAAAACCACTGCTGCTGCTCCGCCATCGCGGCGGAATCCGATCCGAGGAAAGCCAGAGCGTAGAGGACATTATGAGCTTCTATATCATCCAGCTTTCGCGCCTGCGCCTGCCGGAGGACCTGCCGCGCTTGATCGAATCGCTGCAAGGCGAGCAAGCTGCTGGCGAGGCCGCCATATGGGCCGACATTATCCGGGGCGAGGCGCAGATCTTCGCGGTACGCTTCCTCCGCCTTCTCCCACTGGCCCAGTTCGATATACGCGACGCCCAGATGGAGATGCGCCCTGTGTTCGCGCGGGTAGCTCTCGACTTCTTTCAGATAGGTTTGTAACGCTTTCTCGCGTTCCCCGGTAACGTTCTGATAGTAGACGGCGGTGATAGCCAGCCTTTCCCTCTCGCTGGCACGTTCTCGCAGCTCAAAGGCCTTCGTCTGGTACTCCCTGGCTCGTCCCAACTCGCCGAGGCTGTAGTAGTCGTTTCCAACTGCCTGAAAGCCCATGGCGAAGTTCGGGTCAAGCTGGATGGCGCGTTGATGGTCAGGCAGGGCCGCGGCAGGGCCTTTCTCACGACCGGCCTTTGTGCCAAGGCTGTACGCTTTGAGAGCTTCGAGCGAGGAAGTGGTCGCCTGTTCGAGCGGGACATCAAACTTCTGCACGGTTGACAGCGATTCGCCCAGTTCACTGCGCAGCTTCGATGCCGCCTGGCTCAGCGCGTCCAAAGCTTTTTCCTTCGTCGCCGCCGTGACCTGCTCTTGTGCCAGACTATCTCCGCTCTGGCAATTCACCGCTTTCAACCCGAGCACATATTCGCTTCCCAGACTGGCAATCTCTCCCGCAATGTACGCCTTGCCGACTGCCCGCTGGCAAAGCTCGCGGGCAACATCGGGCGTTAGCCTGGTGTCGGGCGGGCGCGTCATCAGCTTCAACGTTGCGGCTACTTTGCTCTCGGAGAGCACATTCAGAAACGGGGATTGGTTCAGGGAAACGGTAAGCGCGGTCTTCAGCGTGTCGTCGAAGACCGCGTCGCCGGTCGTGTTGTTGAAGTCGGCGATTACGATCGTGTCCTTGTCGGTCAGCGGCTTGGCATGATGGGAACGGTAGAAGAGGCCGCCGGCAAGCAATGCCGCTGCCGTAACGAGTGCAGAGATGACGATTTTCCAGAGATTTCTCGTCGCCGCGCGTGTGCGAATTCCCTGAGCCGCAGCGACTGACGCAGAACTAGCGGCTGCCACCCGGCCCGACTCTGAATCGCGCTTCAGCCGCTGCAGATCCGTGCGCAGGTCGGATGCGTGCTGGTAACGAAGGTCGCGGTCTTTCTCGAGCGCCTTGCCGATGATCTCTTCCAGCCTGGGCGAGACTTGTTTGTTCAACTGGGACGCTGGGTCCGGGTCGCGGTTCAGGATCGCGTCATACGTAGTCGCATCCGTTTCTCCCTGAAACGGGCGTTGGCCTGTGGCCATCTCGTACAGGACGGCTCCAAAGGAAAACAAATCCGTACGCGGGTCGAGTTCTTTCGCGCGCGCCTGCTCCGGCGACATGTACGCCACGGTGCCGAGTGCGGCACGGCCTCGGGTGAGCGGGGCAGCCGTCAGCACCGTGTCCTCGTCACCGCTGCCCGTCTTTTGTTTCGGCGCAGCCAGCTTCGCCAGGCCGAAGTCGAGAATCTTGGCATGGCCACGCTTGGTGACGAAGATGTTGGCAGGCTTGATGTCGCGATGGATGATGCCTGCAGAGTGGGCGGCGTCGAGAGCGTCGGCAATCCCGATGGCCAGCGGGAGCAGCCGGTCCATGGGCAGCGGCCGGCCGGCGATGCAATCGCGCAAGTTCTGGCCGTCGAGAAACTCCATGGCGATGAAAGCGCGGCCTTCGCTCTCGACAATCTCGTAGATCGTGCAGATGCCGGGATGATTTAACGCCGATGCCGCCCTTGCCTCTCTTCGGAAGCGTTCGAGAGCCACCGGGTCGCGGGCAGTCTCTTCGGGCAGGAACTTGAGTGCAACGAAGCGGCGGAGCGAAGTGTCTTCCGCCTTGCACACCACGCCCATCCCACCCGAACCCAGCGTTTCGAGCACTCGATAATGGGAAATGACCTGGCCGACGACCGAAGAATCAGCCAGTATGGGTGAGCCGAGCGTGGGAAGTTGTGCGGCAACATTCGCGATGGGAGGATCGAGAAAGCTTCCGGCATCGCGATGAGACGCGAGGAGTGATCTGACCTCCTCCAGCAGCTCGGCATCGGTTCCGCACTGCTGGCACAGGAGCGCGTCCTGCCGCTCAGCGGGCCATTGCATCGCCGCCTGAAAAAGTTCGTCGACTCGTTTCCAGCGTTCAGCGTCCATCCGAACGTCCTCGACTCATCTCACGGTGCAACCATGCCCGGGCCGAATACCAGTCGCGCTGCACAGTGATTGCGGAAATCTTGAGCACCTCGGAAGCTTCATCGAAGTTCAGTCCGCCGAAGAAGCGCAGTTCCACCACTCGGGCTTTGCGTGGGTCAATTTTCGCTAAAGCGTTCATGGCGTCGTCAAGTGCCACAACATCGACGTCGGGGCTTTTGCCTGGCTCGAAGAAACCCGTGTCATCCAACGATAGCTTTTCAGCCTGTCCACCCCTTTTTCCGGCACGGTGACGGCGGGCGTAATCGACAAGGATTTGCCGCATCAGTTGGGCGGCGACGCCGAAGAAATGAGTGCGCCCCTCCCATTGCGGGGCGCTCATCCCAACAAGACGCAGATACGCTTCATTTACCAGAGCCGCGCTTTGCAGCGTGTGGTCAGGACGTTCTTGACGCAGTTGAAAGTGGGCAAGGCGCTGGAGTTCCTTGTAGACAATGGGCAGGAGGGCGTCCAGAGATTTGCGGTCTCCCGCCTGCCAGCCGTGCAGTAAATACGTGATTTCCTCGGAATGCTCCTGCCTCACGGAAGCTACCTCGAAGCGACGGGGAAGAACCTTGTTGCAAAAGGGTAGCGAACCCGGTTTCCTCTGTCAATTCATAAACAACTGAAAATCATTGACTTACAGGGTCGCAAAATTTTTGGGACGTCGATGATGCGATCTGCGGCCGTTTTGCGCTGATAAGAGACAAAGGCCACAAGACTTCCATCACGAACACAACTGAGAGGCGATTCAAAATGAAAACGCTTTTCAAACCCCGAGACGGAGGAATGGACAAATGAAAGCAAAAGGCAAATTCGGAAAACTGGCGCTCCTGGCAGTTGCAACGAGCCTGCTTAGTCTCAGCACATTGGCCACGGCAGAGAGTGACGCTGCGCTGGGAATCCGCGCTTCAGCTGCCACTGTGCCCACCAATATCCCTGGAATTCACACCTATGCCGAGCCGCCCAAAGGCTTCAATCCGGTTACGGCCACCGACGAAGAGCTGGCCACCTACGGTTTCCCGCCGCGGCCCGACAAACAGGCCGAACCCGGTCACTACGCCATGTGGGAGCGGGCCATGAAAGCGGCCAAGATCCGGTGGAATGGTGAGCTAAAACCGCTGCCGGGCAGGGAGCACGCACCGGTTCCGGCCGGTTCATCGCCCTTGCCAGAGGCAGTCCAATCCGAAACAAGCGCTCCACAGCGGATCTCGACCGTCAACGCCAGCGGGGTCATGCTCACGAACAAACAAACGAAGTGGAGCAACAAAGCATCGTTCGACGATATCTCCACCATAATGACGGTACCAACGGCCGAATTGCCATTCGACATTTCTTCGTGCACGGCCTCCGACTACAAAGAGTTTAGCTTCGTGGGAATTGACAGCATGGTCTCGGCAATGGGCGACAGCCTCGGTGAGTTCATTCCCGGAGTACAGGGCGGCGTCTACGCAGATGTTCCCTGCGGCGGCGGAGGGCCACCCTTCTACTACGCTGAGTTCGGATGGCAGTATCCGTTAAGCAGAGGATTCGCAGTCAATCCCGGGGATGTGTTCACCGCGGAAGTAGTAGTCTCCGGAGGGTCCAGCGCCACTGCATATCTTGAGGACCTCACGACGCAAACCTTCAGCTCTTATTCCATGAGCACGCCCGGCGTGATTGGCCAGAATGCCGATTGGATCGTCTTTCGGCCGTGCTGCACTGGTTCCAACAATGACCCGTTTCCATTAGCCAATACCGCCAGCATCTTCTTCAATGGCGGGTGGGCGGATGAGGGCGGCAGTGCTGGCAAGCAACTCTACCCCGGCTCGCAGGCCAGCTCGACGTACATCCTGACCATGACGGATGACGGAGGCGATCAGAACATCGAGACAGTGAATCAGGGCAGCTCCGGCTATGAGGGCCGCCATGCGCTCTTCTTCAATACAGATGCGTGCGCCTTCGTACCCGGCTGCACTCCGTAAAGAGCGGAAATTCTCGCCGATTCCCGAGGTTCTCGGAGGCTCTCGAAAATCGAACGCAGGATGCGCGCAGGTGCCGATGAGGGCACGAGTCATTTCTCGTTCTAACCGGATGTAAGAGGTCAACACGAAATTTAAAAACGGAGGATGGACAAATGCAAACACAAGGCAAATTCGCAAAGCTGGCAGTCCTTGTAATCGTGGGAAGCCTGCTGCTCAGTATCGCTACGTTGGCAACAGCGGAGAGCGACTCCGTGCGGGCAATCTATGTGCCGCGCGCCAACGTGGCCACTAATATCCCCGGCATCCACACCTATGCCGAGCCGCCCAAAGGCTTCAAACCACTAACGGCTACCGACGAAGAGCTGGCCACCTACGGCTTCCCGCCGCGGCCCGACAAACAGGCCGAACCCGATCACTACGCCTTGTGGCAACGGGCTATGAAAGCAGCCAAGATTCGCTGGAACGGCGAGCTAAGACCGCTGCCTGGCAGTGGACACAGGATGATTCCATCCGGTTCGCCGCGTTTGCCAGAGGTGGTCCAATCCCAAACAGGGCCAAAGCTGATTACAACCATCAACGCGAGCGGTGTCATGCTCACGAACAAACAAACGAAATGGAGCAACACGAATTCCTTCACCGCCATTTACGCCGAAATGAGCGTGCCGGTGGCCCAGGTGCCATTCGGCGCCAGCAACATAGTGAATGGTGAAGTCACCTGCTTTGTCGAGGTTAGCAGTGCGGGCATCGACGCTCGTTCTCCCGCTGATACGACGGGCGTTGTTTTCCCCTTACTGCTGGGTGGCGTCGGCGCCAGTGCTGGTTGCGAAACTGAGGCCACCTACTACGCGGTTGTCGGAGGGCCAGATTTCAGCGGGGCGTTCCAAGTCAATCCTGGGGATGTCTTCTACACGGAAGTACAAGCCCCAGGACCTAATATCTCCACCGTATATGTTGAGGACATCACGACCCAGACCTACAACTCATACACGTTTGACAACCTCGGCGTAGTTGGCAATGCCGCTAACTGGTTGGTCTTCCGCTACTACAGTGATGAGCTGTTGCCGTTAGCCAACACCATAAACATCTTCTTCGATTACACCTTTGCGGAAACCGGCAATGGTAAGAACTTCTACCCGGGGTCGCAGGCCAGCTCGACGGAGATTCTGGGGATGACGGATGACGGGGGCGACCAGGGCATTGAGGTAGTGAACCAGGGCAGTGGCGGATTCGAGGGGCAACATGCGCTTGAGTTTTTTACTAGTGGATGCGCCTATTCGGGGGGCTGCACTCCGTAGCGACAACGCATCGCCGGACGGGTTCAACCCTGGAGCCCGTCCGCGTTCTCCGGCAGACCTGGTCAATGACAACAGCCACGGCCCTAGAAAACATTTTTACCTGACGTGTCGTCTCTTGCACCCCCTTTCCCGATCTCCTTAGATAGCAGCCCCAGAGATGGCGATTTATTTTCTGCTTCCGGTAATGAAATTCTCCTCGCCTTTGCGCTGTTAGAGACAAGAGGAAATAGTTCAGAGGGCCGATCACAAAATCTGAATACGGAGGATGGACAAATGAAAGCACAAAACAAATTCGGAAAGCTGGCGGTCCTTGTAATCATGGGAAGCCAGCTGCTTGGTCTAGCTACGATGGCAACAGCCGAGAGCTATCCAACTGTGAATAGCACGATTGTGCCGCGTCTCATCCGCTTCGGCGGATTGACCCGCGATCTCAATAGCAAACCGCTGACCGGGACGATCGGCATCACCTTCATTCTCTATAAAGATCAGGAAGGCGGCGCACCCCTGTGGATGGAAACCCAGAACGTCCAACCCGACGTCAAAGGAAACTACACCGTGCAGTTGGGCGCAACGCAACCTGACGGAATGCCAACGAACATCTTTGCCTCCGGCGAGGCGCGTTGGCTGGGGGTGCAAATCTCCGGACAGGCCTAGCGGCCACGGGTACTGCTGCTCGTCTTCCCCTACGCCCTTAAAGCGGCGGACGCGGAAACGATTGGCGGGCTTCCCCCTTCGGCGTTCGTACCAGCGAATCCGGAGAGCAGCGCCCCTCGCGGTTCTCACGCAGCGCTGACCTGCGTTGTTAGCTTGCGATTGAGGAACTCCCGAATGGCGTCGGCAATTTCGCGATGATGCGTTTCCAGCGCGAAGTGACCGGTGTCGTAGAAGTGTACTTCGGCGTTCGGGTTATCACGCTTGAACGCCTCAGCCCCGGGCGGCAGAAAGAACGGGTCGTTCTTACCCCAGACCGCAAGCAGTGGCGGCCGTTTTGCACGGAAGTACTCCTGGAACTTCGGGTAGAGCGCGACGTTGCTGACATAGTCCAGAAACAGATCGAGCTGGATCTCATCATTGCCGGGCCGGGCGAGCAGCGCCGAGTCAAGCTGATACGCTTCCGGCGCCACCAGCGTCTCGTCCTGGACACCATAAAGGTACTGGGATTTGGTCGCCTCCGGGGTGAGGAAGTCGCGTAACGCGGTTCGATTGTCGGGTGTTGGTTCCTTCCAGTACTTCTGGATCGGGTTCCAGCCCTGGCTCAGGCCTTCCTCGTAAGCATTTCCGTTTTGGGAGATGATCGCCGAGACCCGCTCTGGATGCGCGAGTGCCAAGCGGAGCCCCACGGGCGCGCCGTAGTCGAAGATGTAAATCGCGTAGCGTTCGAGACCGATAGTCTGTGTGAAGGAGTCGATGACCTTGGCCAGGTGCTCAAACGTGTAGCGGAAGCGTTTGCGGTCAGGTGCATCCGAGAAGCCGAATCCCGGCAGGTCGGGCGCGACCACATGGTAGCGGTCCGCCAGGGCAGGAATGAGGTTACGGAACATGTGTGACGACGTCGGGAAGCCGTGTAGCAGGAGTATCGTTGGGGCGGTTTTCGAGCCGGCTTCACGATAAAAGATCTTGGAGCCGTCGACGATGGCATGTTGGTAGCTAGTCATAATGTGTCTCCTCAGAAGATTTGGCCGAGTGGCACCCGACCAGAGCGCCGGTCTAGCAACGTTTTGGCCGCTCACACCATCAGATTTGCTAACCGATAAAAAGATTCATTATCGGTGTTATCATTTTATTGAAATCGCAGAATGGACCAGGCTGGGACAATTCGCACGTCTGACTGGAAAGACGGGTTTCTCTTCGTCGGCAACCAACTGGCTCTGGACTTCGTGAACACACGGCCAGTCCAGAACGGTGAACCGATGGAGTTGCTTCCGGACTTCCCCACGCTCTTACGCTGGTTTCAGGCAGCCAGCCTGCTGACCTCTCGTGAAGTGGCGAATCTCCAGCAGCAGTGGGGCCAATCGAATCGGGCCCGGCACGTGCTGGAAGCCATGCGCGCGTTGCGGGAAAGACTGAGGAAGGAGATCCTCTGTTGGGAAGGTGGAGGTGCTGTTCATCACTCCACTGTGGATGAACTGAATCGACTGATGGCAGAGCACCCCATGCGCACCAGGCTGAAAGAGAAAGGACACTCAACCTCGACAGAATCGTGGTTCGAACCACACCAGCCCGAAGACTTGTTTGCCCCCCTGGCGCTCAGTTCGGCGATGTTATTCGCCAATGTGGATCGCAACCACGTTCGCAAGTGTGATCAGTGCGTTCTGCATTTCCATGACATCAGCAAAAAGGGCAGTCGACGCTGGTGCAGCATGCAGCTGTGCGGCAACCGCCTCAAGGTCGCAGCCTATGCTGCTCGCCGACGCGGGCATACTCTCCGACAAAACGATCAAATTTAAGACTCATATGACGCAACATTCCGAAGCTGGACGCGATCGGGGGCTGATCTTGCGAGCTGCTGTCCACCACGATCTGAACGCGTCAGTTACTCGGAGATTGGTTGCCAAGGTTGAGCACAGATCGAGACCGGGAAGAGTCTGGCCGTCGAAAACGGTCTGTAACTTTGGTGCTGGAAGCGCATCTTATTTGCGCGGCCGAGGTGTGTCGGGCGCAAATTCAACGAGAAACCGAGGAAGAATCTCATGAGGAAGACGATTTGTAAGTTAATGGCCATGTGTTTCCTGGCTGTATCCCTTGCGGCATTTGCACAGTCCGGTGACAACATGAAGCAGGACACCATGAAGCACGACGACATGAAGCAAGACCAGATGAACAACGATCAGATGAAGAAAGACGAAATGAAGAAGGACAAGAAGTCTAAGAAAACCAAGAAAGACAAGATGAAGAAAGACGACATGAAGAAAGACGACAACATGAAGCAAGACGACAGCATGAAGCACTAGCCTTTGCCCGCGTTCCTCAAGTTCGGTCTGAGGGTAGCTGGCAGTATCGCCGGCTATCCTTAGATTCCCAGCGGAACACGACGCCGCAGAAGCCGGCAGCGAGCCCTTATTTGCAATAACTCACACCTGCTGTTCCAAGGGTTAGCAACGCGATTCAGTATCAACTGGGCCAAGGCGAAGTCAGCCGGCATTCAAGTACTGCTTCATGCACCGGATGCAAGGCGCATACCCCGCGCGTTGCGCTTCCCGGGCCGCGATTGTCTGAGTGTGTGCTTTGTCGTGGATGAACGGGCACCCCGCTGCGTGAAACGTCTTCCCATCGGTCGAAACCACGACCAGCATATCCGGAGGAACCCCGGCTCCAGGTTGGGCGTGCTCCGAACGCAGCTCAGGATGACTGAAGACCGAAGATCTGGCCGCCTCGAAGCTGCCCGCAACCAAGACTGCCGCTGCGGCCGCAACCATCCATCCGAGAAAGCCTCGCCGGCTATGAGGCATATTCTCCTCATCCAGCCTGTGCTGCAGACGCTGGCTGAAGCCCAGCGGTACTTCGAGCATCCTTTCATCTCCGTACAGCTGAACGACGTTACGCGTGCCGTCAAGCACGGCGGCACAGCGCCGGCAGCCGCGGATGTGCTCTTCCATGGCAAGCCGCAGATCCGGTTCGATCCCACCATCAAGGTAGTTCGAAATCTCACGCCAGACTTCTTCGCAGTTGACTACCATGGCTTGGTCCCCTTTTCGAACGACAACTTACTGCTCCAGCTACCGCCGAGCCCCGGCGATAACAGATCGCGCAACATCAGCCGGGCCCGCAGCAAGCGCGTCTTGACCGACGCGCTTGAGATCCGAAGTGTCTTGGCGGTTTCCTCGATACTCAGATGTTGCATGTCGCGCAGGACAAAGACTTCTCGGTACTTTTCTCCGAGCGAAGCCAATGCCTCGGCGAGTTTTTGGCGCACCTCTTTTCGTTCCAGAGTCTCCGACGGGATCTCACGCCAGTCTGCGAAGTCGCGGGGTACATAGTTGCCCTCCTCGTCTTGATGGTCAACGATAGACTCGATCCTGTTTGCGTGCTGTCTTCTTATCCGCATCCGCGCCTCATTGACGGTGATCTGGATTAACCACGTGCTGAACCGCGACTCCGCACGGAATTGCCGAATGTGCTTGAGCGCTTTCAGTACCGCCTCTTGGGCGACGTCCTCGGCATCGGCCTCGTTTCGCAAAATAGCTAAGGCTGCGGAGTAGACGCGCCGTTCGTAAGGTCGAATCAGCTCATAAAAAAGGTCGTGCTCGCCGTCCCGGATGCGCCGGATCAGCATCTCCTCGTTGAACTGTTGGGCTGGGTCTGTCAGCGAAGTCCTTTCTCCCGGCATCACTCCTCACCCTCACGCCTGACCTTCCGCTACCGCGCACCGCACCTGCGGCTATCAGTTCGCGACTTCATCAGTGCATTCCTTTGCAGGTGACACGAGAACCAGATGAGATTCGCGAGTCAGCAAAAAGGTTACAGCGAGATCATGGATGATCATCCGGTCGGGATCAACAGTAAGTTTTCGAAGGCGGCAAGGCCATACCAGACCGAAGTCCTGGCTTGTGAGATTCGACGGGCAGCAAAATGTTCCAGAAGGAGTTAGTGGCACTTGAGGATGTCCGCCGAGCTGCGACAGACGCGCAGATGAACCGCGAAACTGCTGTTTTGCCTAACTAGCTTTCTCGTGAATGGGTTGGGTTATACTGCTCTCATCTTTGGGCCCGTAGCTCAAGAGGATAGAGCATCGGATTTCTAATCCGAGGGTTGCAGGTTCGATTCCTGCCGGGCCTACCAGGCTATGACGATTCGACTGGGCAGCGCCGGATGTATGAGTCTGGGGCCTACCACGTCTGGCAACCGAAGGGCTCGGAAGGCGCTGCCCAGCGCAACCCGATGCTACGTGCGTCGGCATCGACCTCGCAAACTCGTTTGTACATTCCCCCGTGCTTCCACTCGCGCATCTTGCGAACCAGGCAACAAATAGGCTTTTTGCCGGAATCCGGCTGTTCAGCTCTTTTTCCCGATCTTTCCGGGCTTCATGCGCTCCCATTCGTCGTTGGTGAGCTGACGTCCGAGCGCGGTGAACTCGCCTGCGCCCTGCAACCACTCCCCTCCATCCATGGTGACGACTTCGCCGTTGATGTATCCGGCGCCGTCGCTTATGAGAAATGCCGCGAGATTGGCGAACTCTTCGGTAGTGCCGAAGCGTCCAAGCGGATTACGGTCTTTGGCGGCCTGCTCCAGTTCGGGCCGCGGCAGCAGGCGCGAGAATGCGCCCTCGGTGGGCACCGGGCCGGGCGCAATGGCATTCATGCGAATGCCGCGATCTCCCCATTCGACGGCAAGGCTGCGCGTGAGCGCTTGGACTCCGGCCTTCGCCACTGCCGACGGAACAACGTAGGCCGAACCGCTGGTGGTATAGGTCGTGGTGACGTTCAACACGACGGCGGGACGCTTGGCGGCAAGCCAGCGCCGTCCGCAGGCGAGGGTGGCATGGAGCGATCCCATCAGCACGATTCCGATCACAGATTGGAACGCGCCGAGCGAAAGATCTTCGGTGCGCGCCAGAAAATTTCCGGCGGCGTTATTCATGAGCACATCGAGCGGACCGTCGGCCCAGATCACGCCGATCATCTCTTCGACTGCCGCAGCATCGCGCACATCGCAGCGGCGCGCGTAAATGTGGCCGTGGGTGCGCTCGAACAATTCCTGTTTGGCGGCCGACAAGACCTCTTCGCGGCGTCCGCAGATATAGACTTGAGCACCGAGTTCAAGGAATCTCTGGGCTGCGGCCTTGCCGAGGCCGGTGCCGCCGCCGGTAATGAGGATGCGTTTGTTCTGGAGAAGATTGTGTTGGAACATGAGAGGCATTGTAATGCGGCGATGCGCTGTTCGTCGCCGTCGTTCGTCCGTCGTCGTTCGCTGTTCGTCGCCGTCGTTCGTCGTTCGTCGTTCGCTGTTCGTCCGTCGTCGTTCGTCCTTCGCTGTTCGTCCGTCGTCGTTTGCTTTTCGGTATTCGCTATTCGCTTGGCTTTGTCTCCGTTGGCGCTTCGCCCTGAGATGCCTTGTGCCTGAGTTGCTTCAGAGCCCATTTCGCGTGATCGGCGACGACCGAGTCGGAATCTGTCGCTAACCTGGTCAGCGTGGGCACGAACTTTTTGTTGCCGCTGTTGCCCATGGCAATCGCAGCATTGCGCCGCAAGCCGGAAAGCTTTGCCCTCCGCACCGGCGAGCCGCGAAACACGCTGCGGAATTCTTCCGATTTCATTTCCGCCATCCAATCCAGCGCAGGATTCACCAGCCCTTCACGAGGCTGAAATTCGGCGGTTTGTGTCGCGGGCGCTTTGCGGTTCCACGGGCAAACGTCCTGGCAAATATCACACCCGAAAACGTGCCGTCCCATGCCCGCGCGAAGATCATTCGAAATCTCGCCGCGCTTTTCGATGGTCAGATACGAGATGCACAGGCGCGCATCCAACTCAGCCGGCGCCACGATGGCCTGCGTAGGACAGGCCGTGATGCAGCGCGTACAAGTCCCACAGCGGTCCGGCGCGGGAATGTCGGGAGTGAGTTCGAGAGAGGTCAGGATCACTCCCAGAAACAGCCACGATCCCAGTTGCTGATTGATGATGCAGGTATTCTTGCCGATCCATCCCACACCGGCGTATTTTGCGAACACGCGTTCGATCAGTGGACCGGTATCGACATAGGCGCGGGTTTGTAAAGAGTCGCCAGTTGCCAGCTGCCGGTTGCCAGTTGAACCGACCAGTTCGGGGAATCTGGACTCCACAACATGCAATCTGCGCATCAGCGTGTCGTGGTAATCTTCGCGGCTCCAGGCATAGCGCGATATCCAGCCGCGGCTGACGGCCTTACTCTGGATGGAATACGGTTGCGCTGTGTTGTAGTTGATGGCGCACACAATCACGCTGCGGGCCCAGGGAGCGACGCGCGCCAGCGCTGCGCGCTTGAGATTTCCGGTCTCGTCGCGCGCTGCCATGTATCTCATCTCGCCGTGCCGGCCTTGGGCGATCCAACCGGGGAAGGCTTCGAGTTCGCCAAATTCGCGGACCGGCGCCACGCCGCATAGGTCGAATCCCGCCTCGCGAACCAGGTACTTGATGCGCCCGGGCAGATCGCCAGGTCCCTCGTCGGTGATCGCTTGCGGGCGGCTCGTCATACCCCTCAAACCTCATGAAAAGCCTACCACTTCCGCCAGTATTGCCAGCCTGCTTTGTGGCTGCTTGGGGTCGAGTCACTGGGGCATTCGGCGTGCGTTGCGCACCTCGGCTCGTGATCCCCGTCACATCCCGTTGTCACACCCTCACGTGACAATACATTTGGTTTTTCGTGGAGACCTCTGTGTTCAAAATCCTTCATGCACAGTTCATCGCGCCCGGGATCAAGCGCTTCGTGATCGAAGCGCCCCGCATCGCGAAAAAGCAGCGGCCGGGTCAGTTCGTGATCATCCGCGTCAACGAAACGGGCGAGCGGATTCCGCTTACCATCGAAAAGTCGGACCCGGCAAAGGGTACGGTCAACATCGTGGTGCAGTCTATCGGCAAGACCACAAACCTGCTCAATTCGCTCGAAACCGGCGACAGCATCCTCGACATGGTCGGGCCCCTGGGCAAGCCGTCGGAGATTGAGAACTTCGGCACCGTCGTCGTGATCGGGGGGGGCGTGGGCACGGCGATGGCTTATCCCACGGCATCGGCCATGAAGCGCATCGGGAATCGCGTGATCACAATCATCGGCGGACGCAACAAGGATCTCGTCCTTCTCGAATCCGAGATGCGCGAAGTCAGCGACACGGTCTTCGTCACGACCGACGACGGCAGTTACGCCGACAAGGGCCTGGTCACCGACAAGCTGCGCCAACTCATCGAGAACGGCACGCGCATTGACCTTGTGCTCGCCGTCGGCCCGATCCCCATGATGCGGGCGGTCGCTGACATGACACGCAAAGAGCGCATTAAGACGATGGTCAGCCTGAACCCGATCATGATCGACGGGACGGGCATGTGCGGAGGTTGCCGCGTGCTGGTGGAAGGCAAGAGCGAATTTGCCTGCGTCGATGGCCCCGAATTCGATGCCCACCGCGTCGATTTTTCCATCCTCGTGCAGCGCAACGCGATGTACCGCGAGGCCGAAAAACGTTCCATGGAAGACTACAAGCACGAAGTCGAAAGCAAGAAAACCGCAGCTCCCGCCGCAGAAGTGGCGTGCGCGCTGGAGGCAAAAAAATGAGCACGCCCCCTACCCCGAAAACTCCGGTCAAGAAGTCGAGCAATCCCATCCCGAACAAAGAACGCATCAAGATGCCGCGGCAGCATATGCCAGAGGCACTTCCGCAAGTGCGCAACAAGCAGTTCACGGAAGTCAATCTCGGCTACTCGGCTGAACTGGCGCGGCAGGAAGCGCTGCGCTGCATCGAATGCGCCAAACCGAGTTGCACCAAGGATTGTCCGGTGGGCGTGAAGGTCAAAGAGTTCGTGCAGCTGATCGTCGATGGCGACTTCATGGGCGCCGCCGCGAAAATTCGCGAAGACAACGTGCTGCCCGCCATCACCGGCCGCGTGTGCCCGCAGGAAGACCACTGCGAAGGCGCATGCCTGCTCTGCAACAAGGGAGAATCGCTCGGCATCGGCTACCTGGAGCGGTTTGTCGCCGACTACGAGCAGCAGCACTTCGACGTTACGACGATCGTGAAGGCTCCACCTACTGGGAAAAAAGTTGCCATTGTGGGCAGCGGCCCTTCCGGGCTGACGGCTGCGGGCGACCTCGTGCAAAAAGGCCACCAGGTGCACGTTTTCGAGGCGCTGCACGAGATCGGCGGCGTGCTGGTGTATGGCATTCCAGAATTCCGCCTGCCCAAGAAAATCATCCGCGAACAAGTGGACATCATGCGCGCCATGGGCGTGGAGTTTGAAACCGATGTGGTGGTAGGACGCACCGTCACCATTGATGAACTGATGGAAGAAGAAGGCTACGACGCGGTGTTCGTCGGCACGGGCGCGGGACTGCCGCAGTTCATGGGTATTCCGGGCGAACATCTGAATGGCGTCTATTCTGCGAACGAATTCCTGACCCGCATCAACCTGATGCACGCCTATGAGTTCCCGAAGTATGACGAGCCGATGGTGGATTTCCGCGGCAAGAATGTCGCGGTCATCGGCGGGGGCAATACCGCCCTTGACGCGATCCGATCTTCACTGAGGTTGGGCGCCGGCCACGCATTCATTCTCTATCGCCGCAGCGAGGCTGAGATGCCGGCGCGTATCGAGGAAGTCAAGCACGCCAAAGAGGAAGGCGTCGAATTCCAGGTGCTGGCTGCTCCACTCGAATTCCTCGATGATGGCAAAGGCTGGCTCAGAGCCGCGCGCTGCCAGAAGATGGAGTTGGGTGAGCCGGACTCATCGGGAAGAAGGCGGCCGGTTCCGATTGTTGGGTCCGAGTACGAAATTCCTCTGGCCGTGGCGATTATGGCGATTGGGACGACCGCCAATCCAATCATTCAGACAACCACTCCCGGCCTGGCAACTACAAAGAGGGGTTACATCCAGGCCGATGACACGACACAGAAGACATCGCGCCGCGGAGTCTTTGCCGGTGGAGACATTGTCACCGGCGGCGCAACGGTTATTCTGGCGATGGGCGCGGGGCGGCGAGCTGCAACGAGCATCCACGAGTATCTGACTTCAGGGGAGTGGTAGGCCGAGACGGATCAGGCCTTAGGCATCAGGCGTTGCGTGCCGAAGCCTTGTGCGGGTGTCCGGCGCGGGCGTTTCCGGGAGCGGGGTCCGACGCTTCCACGCGATTCCGGCCATTCGCCTTGGCCGCGTAGAGGGCAGTGTCCGCGCGGTTCAGCAGTGCTTCCAATTCCTTCACTCCCACACATTCCGAAACGGCGACTCCCATGCTCATCGTGATGGACCGCCCGGTGCTTCCGTGCATGATGGGAGTTGCTGCGATGATCTCCCGTAACTCATTGGCGCGCAACAACGCGGTCTCCATGTTGCAGGAAGGCAGCACGAGCAGGAATTCCTCTCCACCATATCTTCCAACTCCATCGTAAACGCGAAGCCCAGAATGCAGCCGGCGCGCCATCTCCTGCAGAGCCTCGTCACCATATAAATGACCGCAGGTATCGTTCACCTCTTTGAAGTGATCGATATCGCCAAGAATTACCGAGAGTGGCTTGCGTTCTCTGCGCCCACGCTCGAGTTCGCGTTCGAGCATGCCGAAGATCTCGCCCCGATTGAGCAGGCCGGTTAAGGAATCGTGGGTCGCAGCATGACGCATCGATTCGCGCGCGGCAACAAGTTCGTCCTGCAGATTGAGAATGCGTTTGCCGACTAGCAGGCGCGCCTTCAGCTCCGACGCATCAAAGGGCTTGACCAGGTAGTCGTCGACTCCGGCGTTCATAGCCTTGAGCATGTCTTGGCGGCCCTGTTTGCTGGTGAGGAGGATGACGTAAACGTAGTGACCGGTGGTGCCCACCTTGCGGATGCGCTGGCAAAGTTCGATACCCTCAATATCCGGAAGCACCCAGTCGAGAAGCACGAGCTTGGGCGCGTCTGGCTGCTCGAGTACTCGCCAGGCCTCGGCGCCGGTTTCGGCCACGGTGAAATCAAATTGCCAGCTTCGGAGATGATCGCCGATCAGCTTCCGGTAAACGGCCGAATCATCAACCAGGAGAATCTGCATTCGTATTGAGCCCCCGCTTCAGCACGCGCCACGAGCGAACGCAAGCTGATGAAAAGCGACAACGGACGCCGTTACTTGCAATGATAAGTCCAATATTTCCCAAGAGATAACGATTCCAAGGGTTCGAACACTCCAAAGTACCCTTCTAAGATCGGCGGGCCTCCGTCATTCCTTTACCGTCTTTGCCTGGAGTTGACCCTTTCGTTCTTATGAGCGGTCAGGAGCGATCCGAACTGGCTCCGTTGCAGGGGTCTAAATTATTATTAATAAAGGAGTAGCTTGTCTTCGATCACATAAGGGCTGGCCTCGTTACACTGTTCGACCTGCCAGCTCGAAACCAGGCCAGAGCGACCTGCGCGGTTCTACGGAGGCGGCGAGCAGGATCCAGTTATCCCTTAGCATCTTCTCTTTTTGTTCCCTTATTGAGAGCTTTCATTGTGACGTTGCTCACAATTTTCAGTGATGCAACGCACTGTCATCAAGTTTACTTCTCCTTGACAATCGCGCCCATTCGGCTGGGGTATACAAAGCCTTTGCTATCTCAATTTGTCGAGGAGATGCTGCATGTGTAAACGGAATGCTGCGGTCTGGTTCCTAGTCACAGTTTTTCTGCTCACTGTCCCGAGTACGTATGCCATCCCGGCATTCTCGCGGCAATATGGCACGTCGTGCGCGACCTGCCACATCGACTTCCCGAAACTCAACGATTTTGGTAAGGCCTTCAAAGACTCGGGTTTCAAGTTCCCGAAGAACGACGAGGACTTCATCAAGATTCCGCCGGTGATGCTGGGAGCGCCGGCGCAAAAAGAAATGTTTCCGAAAGTAATTTGGCCGGGCACGATTCCGGGCATGCCGCAGATCGGGCTGCGTTTTAACACGTTCTTTCAGGTGTATGGGAAAAACCGGAACAACTTCACGCCACCGCAGGTCGACGGGAGTCCGACTGCGACCTTCACACCGCGCACCGACTTCCAGCCGGGCCTCTTCAGCATCTTTACGGCGGGCAACTTCGGTGACGGCATCGCTTTCTGGGTGGACGACGACATCAGCGTCGGTGGAGCAAACAGCAACGGCAGTCTGGGCGATGGCTATTTGAAATTTGTGAACATTGGGCGCCTGTTGAAGCTGCCAACTGATTCGCTCAGCCTAAAGGTGGGTCAGTTCGAGATTGACATACCCTTTAGCCAGGCGCGCACATGGAATTTGAGCGGATGGGATATCTATGACCAGGCCAACTTTGGCGCAGGCAGCCAAGTGGGCGTGGGCGGGGTAAACAATGCATTCGCGTTTTCCTCGCCGGGACAGGGTGTGGAACTCAGCGGCGGCCACAACTACGGCGGGTATCACTACTCGCTAGCCTTCATCAACCAGAATACCGGCGGTACCTTAACACCCGGTCCGAATGTCAGCCCGATCGTAGGTCAGTTCTCCGACTCCAACTTCAAAGATATTTACGGTCGCTTCCAGTACCGCTTCAATCTAGAAGAGGATTCCACCAGCCGGAACGACGTCCAGGCAGCTGGACCGAACGGCCCCCGCGATCACACTTACCTGCAGTTGGGCACGTATTACTTCTACGGACGCTCGGTGCAGCGCCTTCAGGGGGAATCTGGCGTCTTGACGGCGCGCGAGCCGTTCTATCGCACCGGCGGCGATTTCAGTTTCAACTACCGCACCTTCAACTTATTCGGCCTCTACATGTATGGACACGACCGGAGCCAAGTGCTGGACGGAGCGCAAACCGGGCTGATGGGAGCCCCTTCGGCGCACTTCAGCGGAGGCTTTCTCGAAGCCGACTATTTGGCATTGCCGTGGTTGATGGCCATCATGCGCTATGACCGCGTCCAATCGGAAGCGGACTTTCTGAATGGTCAGGCCGGAGCGAGCACGGGAAATTACTTCCAGCCGGCGAGCGCGACCCGCAATCGGTTCACTCCCGGCGTGCAGTTTCTGATTCACGCTAACATCAAGGCGTCATTCGAATATCAGATCCGGCCGCCGCAGGCGGGTCCTGACTCGAACGGCAACACGGTCCCGCAGCAGCGCACCAATCAAGCGGTCGCGGGGCTAGAATGGGTCTACTAAGCATTCAAAAAAAGAAATTGAACCAACGATTCGAACAAGGAGAAATCATGACTGGCAAGGTTTGGGCTGTGATTGTAGTGGTTATGGCGCTGGCTCTGGCGGCAAACGCGGGCAGCATCAGCGGAAAAGTTTCGGGCGTAAACGGCGAATCCGTCGTGTATGTCGACACGATTGCCGGTAAGACCTTCCCGGCGCCTTCCGAGCATCCCGTGATGGATCAGAAGGGCTTGCTCTTCCAGCCGCACATCCTGGTCGTGCAGGTCGGGACGACCGTCGATTTTCTAAATAGCGATAAGGTCGCGCACAATGTGTTCTGGCCTTCGCTGATGCAGGGCGGAAAGAAGCTGCCCGGCAAGAACCTGGGAACATGGCCGACAGGCGAGAAGCGTCCTTTCAAATTTGAGCAGGCGGGCGTGGCCTCGCTGCTGTGCAACGTGCATCCCGAAATGGCCGGCTACATTGTCGTTGCGCCGACACCGTACTTCGCGAAAACCGACAAGAGCGGCGAGTACAAGATCGAGAATGTTCCCGATGGCGCATATACCGTTGTCGCATGGCACGAAGGCGCAAAGAACGCGTCCAAGGCCGTGACGGTTGCGGGCGACACCAAGGCTGATTTCACGGTCAGCAAGTAACAGTCGGCAAATAGCGGAAGCAAGAGGGGAATGGGCGCATTCCCCTCCTCACAAATCCAGGTTTCCAAACGCGAGCAGATGAAGAGTCCATGCTGAAGCGCTTCCTAGAAAAGCGGGTGGATGAGGACTGGCTGCATACCAACTTCCCCTGCATGATGGCCTGTCCGGCGCACACCAACGCCGGACGGTACGTCGGGCTCATCGCCGAAGGGCGATTTGAGGAAGCCTACAAATATGCGCGCGGGCCCAATCCGCTGGCCAGCATCTGCGGACGCGTCTGCGCCCATCCCTGCGAAACCGCCTGCCGGCGTGGGGCGATTGACAAGCCCATCTCCATCCGCGCGCTGAAACGCTTTCTCACCGAACGCTATGGGCCTGAATCCAAGCACCCCATTGACGTAAACGCAGGCGCAATCAAGGGCAAGCTGCCTTTCAAAGTTGCCGTGGTCGGCGGCGGTCCCGTCGGCCTTTCCGCCGCGCACGACCTCGCGCTCATGGGATATTCGGTCACTATTTTCGAGGCTGCTCCGGTGGCGGGCGGAATGCTGTATCTCGGTATCCCCGAATACCGGTTGCCACGCGCTGTGGTGGAAGCGCAGGTGCGCGAAATTCTCGCGACGGGCGACATCACCCTGAAGCTCAATCACAAAGCGGGGCGCGATTTTCAGATTGCCGATCTGCGGCGCCAGGGATTCGACGTGGTTCTGGTGGCGATCGGCGCGCATCGCAGCCGCGACCTCGCCATACCCGGTGTGGATCTAGACGGCGTATACCGCGGCGTGGATTTCCTGCTCAACGTCAACCTGGGATACAAGTTCACCATTGGCCGCAACGTGCTGGTCATCGGCGGCGGCAATGTCGCCATGGACGTAGCGCGCTCGGCGGCGCGCGAGGTCCTGCGCCAGCATGCCCAGGGGATCGAAGAACACGAGCCATCCGAAGAGAACGTAGCCGCCGTCGCCACCAAGGAAATGGTGGACATCTCGCTGTCTGCTTTGCGCATGGGCGCGCAGAAGGTGAACGTCGTCTGCCTGGAGAAACGCGAGGAGATGCCGGCGGCACTGGAAGAAATCGAGGAGGCCGAGACCGAAGGCGTGATTCTGCATTCCGGGTTTGGCCCGAAGCGGTTCGTCGGTCAGGATGGCAAAGTCACGGCGCTTGAAGTCCTGAGGACGAAATCCGTGTTTGATGAGAACCGGCGCTTCAACCCTACCTTCGTCGAAAACAGCGAAACCCAGATCGAGTGCGACACGGTCATCATGGCGATCGGCCAGGCAGCGGACCTTGATTTCCTGCGTCCCGACGATGGTGTGCAAGTTTCCGCGCGCGGTTTGATCAATGTGAATCCGTATTCGCTGATGACTTCCGCGCCGGGAATTTTCGCCGGCGGCGATTGCGTGTTTGGCCCGCGGCTGATTATCGACAGCGTCGGCGACGGCAAGCGCGCCGCCATCGGGATTGATGAATATTTGCGCGGCACCAAGCATCCCGAGCCCATCATCGAAGTCACCGACCTCAAACGCCACAGCATGCCGCTGGACTTCATGGACCTGGTGCGGCAGCCGATCCCAATGCTGCCGCTGGATCGCCGCACCGGCATGACCGAGGTCGAGGAATGCTATGACGAAGAGACCGCGGTCGCCGAGGCGCAGCGCTGCCTGCACTGCTGGGTCAACACGATTTTCGAGGGCTACGCCGACGATGGGTCGTTGTGTATTCTGTGCGGCGGTTGCGTGGATGTTTGCCCGGAGAACTGCCTGGAACTGGTGACCCTGAACCGCGTGCAGTTCGACTCCGACACCATCGGCCATCTTTCGGTAAACCGCGACCTGTATGCCGCGGAGCTGCCCGACATTTCGCCAGAGGAACTGAGCGCGGGCGTCGGCTCGGTGATGATCAAAGATGAGACCCGCTGCATCCGCTGCGGCCTATGCGCGGCGCGTTGCCCGGTGAACACCATCACCATGGAGTCCTACAACTTGCTGCCGGCCGAACCGACCGGCTTGATTTCCGTGGAGGCGATTGACGGCCGCTTGCGTGCCTGAGCGGCTGCGACGGGGGTGCCGAAATAACTATGGAAGACGAAAAAAACGAAAGAGTGCAAACTGCGGCGAGTTCCGCTATTGACCGGCGCGAGTTTTTCATGCGCATGGGACTCGGGTCAATGGGAATTGCCGCCGCTGGGACAGCGGCGTTCGCGTATCAGTTCCTCTCGCCAAACGTTCTCTATGAGCCCTCGCCGGTGGTCAACATGGGCAAACCGGCGAGCTACCAGCTCGACTCGGTCACGCTCGACGTGGACGCGCGCATCTTTGTGATTCACGCCCAGGAAGGTTTCTTCGCGCTCAACGCCGTGTGCACGCACCTCGGCTGCCTGACGGCGTGGAAGCCGGACCTTGGCATCATTGCCTGCCCGTGCCATGGCAGTAAATTTGCCGTCTTCCAGCCCCCCGGTAAGAAGCCCGGCGAGAAAATCGAAGGCCCGGCGCCCAAGCCGCTTCCCTGGCTCAAGATGACGCTCAGTGACGAAGGGGAACTGATTGTCGATCGCTCCGAGGAAATTCGCGCGCAGACTTTCGTGAGGGTTTAGGAATGAGCACAACGTTCAACAAATATCTCGGCGAGTTGCGCGAAACCAGGGCCTGGCGTTCGGTGTTTCGAGGCGGCACGGGCCATAGCACTCTGCACAATTCGATGGCGATTCAGCAGAACGTGTTTCTTCACCTGCTTCCCACCAAGGTGCGCAGGCGTCTGATCGAGTTCAATGCAACGTGGTACCTGGGTACGCTCTCGCTAGGCACGTTCGGAATCCTCGTCATCACCGGCATCCTGCTGATGCTCTATTACCATCCGTCTGCTCCGCAGGCCTATGCCGATACCAAAGATCTGCAGTTCGTCGTCTCCTCCGGCCAGTTTCTGCGCAACCTGCATCGCTGGTCGGCACACGCCATGGTGTTCCTGGTGTTCGCGCATATGTTCCGCGTCTTCTACCGTGGAGCCTATCGCCCGCCGCGCGAATTCAACTGGGTCATCGGTGTCTTCCTGCTGCTGATGACCTTGTTGCTCAGCTACACCGGCTATCTTCTTCCGTGGGATCAGCTCGCGTTCTGGGCAATCACGGTGGGATCGAACATCGCTTCCGCCGTTCCGGTCATGGGCGACAAGGTTCGGTTCCTGATGCTGGGCGGGCATTTCGTCAACGCCAATGCCCTGCTCCGCTTCTACGTTCTGCACTGCATGATTCTGCCGCTGGCGGCGCTGCTCCTCGTTGCCATCCATTTCTGGCGCATTCGCAAAGATGGCGGCCTGTATTCGCGGCAGAGCGAGCCCGACGTAGTAATGACGACAGCTTCCGCGAGGCCCCCGCTATGAGCGACGACCAAAAGACCTTTGCCGCCAGCGTAAATTCCGACGCGCGCAAAACGCCGGTGCGCGTCGCCTTCATCACGCGCCGCACCTCGGCCCAGGTTAAGGCGTACGACGAGGCGAAAGTGCAGTCGTTTCCCGAAGTTTTGTTCCGGGCTGCGATTGCAGTCGAGGTCCTCGCCTGCATGCTGGTTCTGATATCGCTGTTTTTCAATGCGCCGCTCGAAGGACTCGCCGATCCTACGCACACGCCCAACCCGGCCAAGGCGCCGTGGTACTTCCTCGGACTGCAGGAACTGCTACATTACTTTCCGCCGGTGGTGGCGGGTGTGCTGGTGCCGACGCTAGTGGTAATTGCGCTGATTGTGATTCCCTATTTCAACGTCAACGTGGATGCGGCGGGCCTGTTCACCAAAAACCGCCAAAAGCGCCTGCGAATTTTCTGGACAGCCTCGTCCGTTTTCTGTATTTTTCTGCTCGCGTTCGACGTGATCGTCGCGCTGATTCCGACGTTGATCACCGTCGCGCTGATGGCTGTTGCGGCCGCAACGCCGCCAAACTCGGCCTCAGAGTTCCGCCGCTCGCTCGCCGCGAAACCGCTTTCCTTCTGGATTATGAGCTGGTTCTTATTTGAACTTGTTGTTCTGACCGCTGTTGGCACTCTTTTCCGCGGCCCAGGCTGGGCTTGGGTATTGCCGTGGGCCGGCCCTGGAGGAGTTCAGTGAGCCTTCCCGATCCTCTCGAAAAACTCCGCCAAAAGCTTTTCGGCGACACGGTAACTTTGTTTGGCTGGATCAGCCTAGTCCTGTTGATTCTGCTCGCGGTCGCCCCGGCGAAAAACTTTTTCGCCGACTGGCACCGCTACCAGCGCGGCTACCAGCGGTTGATCTCGAAGCGCAGCGACGCCGTCACACTTCAGCGCCACTTTGAGCCCGGCATTCAGCAGATCTGGCTGCCGGAGATGGGGGTGGTCGATCGCTGCACAACTTGCCACAGCGCGCTCAAAGAAACGTCTCTCGCGGATGTTTCGATTCAACCCTACCGGCCCCACCCTCCGATACCCCACAAGGCGGAGGAATTCGGTTGCGTGGTCTGCCACCGCGGCCAGGGCACGGCAACGTCCGTAGAAGATGCGCACAAGAGCACGCTGGCTTGGGAAGAGCCGCTGTTGCCGGCAAAGTACCTCGAATCATCCTGTGGCCAATGTCACGAGCAGGATCTGAAGGGCACGCCGCAGTTGAATCTGGGCCGCAAGATGCTGCGCTCCTATGGCTGTGTTCATTGCCACACGATCAAGCGGCTCGACGGCACCGTAATCACCGGCACAGCCGATCCTCCGTCACTCGCGCACATCGCCGACAAAACAACGCGCGAATGGATCTTCGCCTGGCTAAAAGATCCGCAGACCTATTCGACCACGGCGACGATGCCGAACTTCAAACTGACGGACGATGACGCGCGCGACATATCCGCGTTTCTGATTTCGTCAAGTACGCCGGGCTCACTGAAAGTGGTGCAGGCGTCGCTCGACACGGCGAAGAAAGTGAAAGACGACGCCGAACTGCAGACGAAAGCGTCCAGCCTTTACGGCGAATCGTTCTGCGCCTCCTGCCATGCCGTGCAAAACGCGGCCGGAAATCTGGTCGGCGGCAACGTTGGGCCGGAACTCACTAAGGTCGGCTCAAAAGTCCAGCCGGAGTGGTTGCAGGCATGGGTTCGCAATCCCCATGACTACGATCCGGGAACCGGCATGCCGCACTACCGCTTCAATGATCAGGAAGTCGGCGAACTTACAGGCTTCCTGCTCGCAAAAACCGACAACGATCTGCTTGCCAACGTGCACCTCGACGCGGCGACTCCTGAGCAGATCACGCACGGCAAGCGCCTGGTTAATGATTACGGATGCGCGTCCTGCCATGAGATTAACGGCCTCAAGCGTCCCGAGAACTTCGCGCCCGAACTCACCAAGATCGGCTCGAAGCCGGTGAATCAGCTGGCGTTCGCTCCGGGCGTGCCACACACGCTCTACGACTATATCGGCGCGAAGGTCAAGCAGCCGCGCGCGTTCGGAGCTTCACTGAAGATGCCGCAGTTCACTTTTAGCCCAGCGCAGATTGACGCGCTTGTCAATGCCCTGCTCTCACACAATGAGCGCGCGCTGACGATGCCGGCGGCAAAAACCGTGCCTGCTCCTCCGTCTTCGCACTATGAGCCCGCCGGAAAGGCCGGCCAGCTCATCGGCGACCTGAATTGCTTCGAATGTCACATGATCAACGGACGCGGCGGCGACATGGCGCCCGACCTAACGTGGGAAGGCAGCTCGGTGCAGCGTGACTGGCTGGTGCAATTCTTCCGCAATCCGAACACGCTGCGGCCCGCGCTCATCCGCCGCATGCCCAAGTTCAACCTCACCGACGCGGAGATCAACACGCTCACCGATTACATCCTGACCGTTTATCAATCACCCAAGGTGGACCGCGATTCGATGCCGCTCGCTGGTTATCCGGTGGCTCAGGTAGAGCTCGGGCGGCAGCTCTACTACTCGAAGTACGGCTGTCAGGCGTGTCACATCATCGACACAAAACAGGACAAGGGTTACATCGGCCCCACGCTGACGCACGTCGGCTCGCGGCTCACCGCAGCCTGGGTTTACAACTGGATGAAGGATCCGGCGGCCTTGCGGCCGGGCACGCAGGAGCCGATGCGCAACATGAGCGACGACGACGCCCGCGCGCTCACTGCGTTCCTGATGAGCCAAAAAGGAAGCGAAAGACAGGAGGCGAAGAAGCGATGAAACGCACCGCTTGCATCCTGATCGTGGTTTTTGCTGCGGCCTTGCACATCGGGTGCACGCAGCATGCTGCAGCAACATATTCCCTGCCCAACCCCACCGCCTACGGCGCCGCCATCGTCGAATCGAGCGGCGGCAAGCAACTGGCTGAAGTGGGCACGCCGCTGCCGCAGCCAGTCGTCGTGCAGGTCAACGACGATCAAGGCAACGCGGTGGCCGGCGCGCTCGTCGTTCTCCACGGGCCGAACGGCGTTTATCTTGACCCTGCGGCCGGCCTGACCGATTCCAGCGGCCAATTCACTTCGAACATTTCGATGGGCACGATTCCCGGCCGCTATCAGCTCACGGCGACAACCACGACCAAAGCCGGCAAGATCGTCGAACTGAAACTCGAAGAGATCGCTCTCGGCTATCAGGAAATGCTCGGCAGCCAGCTCAACGACCAATACTGCGCCCGTTGCCACAATCAGGAGTCCTCGCCCGAGCGCGTCTCGAACTACGACAACCTGGAAGTCAAGCCCCATCCGTTCACTGAGGGCGACACGCTGAACAAGCTGAGCGATGCCGACCTGGCCGCGATCATCTCCCACGGCGGACCTGCGCTCAATAAGTCGCCGCTCATGGCTCCCTACGGATATACTTTGTCCAAATCCGAAATTCAGGCCCTCATTGCCTACATTCGGATGGTTTCTGATCCTCCTTACGGAGCCCCGGGGATTGTTTACGCGCAAAAGTAGATGTTGGTTGGCCGCGCTCTTCGTGGCCGGAATTGCGAGCCTTGCCGCTGCGCAAGTTCTCACTCCCGCCGAAATCAAGAGTCCGGAAATGCGCGGCCTGCAGGAAAAGTATTTCAAGCAACTGCAGGCTGTAGGAGCCGAAGTCCAGGGCCACATCTTTCCGTTCCCGTTCTATTTCAGCCGCGTTCTTGACCTGGAACAGGCGCAGCAGGAACGCGCGGACCAGCGCTCGCTCCGCTTCGACAACTACGGCGGCATGACGGTGATCGAACTCACGGGAAATTACTTCGCGTCGTATTCAACCGAACTTGTTAATAAGGGCCACCGCGCAGTGCGCACGTTTCAGGACGTGATGCTGCCCATCCTCGAAATCATCGTGCCTGCATTCCGCGACAATCCCGACGTGGAAGGCTTCGCCATGGAGATTTCCCACCACATCCGCGGAAAAACCATGGGCATGAACGCGGAACACCCCGAAAATCTCGTGCTGGCACTGTCGAAAGATGCGGCCGTGCGGCTGGTGACCGCGAAAAATGACGGCGACCGCCAGGCAGCGGTTCTGGACGGCCACTTCTATTTCAACGGTGAGCCGTTCCTTCTTTATTTGACGGACCAGGCCGCTCAAGACGCGGCCCGGCAGTTGGATAAAGAAGATGCGGGCGCGCCAGCGAAATCCGCCGGATCAGGCAAGGGCTCTGCTGCGCCAGGATCCGCGTCGCGGTCGGCGTCACGCTCCTCTGCTCCCGCAACCCCGCCGCGCGACACCTCGCCCGAGGCGCTGGCGAAGATTCAGGCCGCCGACCAGAAGATGATCGACCTCGTCGCCAAGGAACTCGACCCGCAAGCGCATTTCGTTTCCTATGCGCCGCCTGCCGTGATCGCCTTTCGCAAAGGGGCCTATCTTGAATTTTCCGTAAACACCACACTGCCCGCGTCCGGCGGCAGCCGCTACAAGCTGGCGGCGCTCGCGTTTGATGACCACATCGCGCATCTCGTGCGTCCGATGATGGCGTACTTCAAGGGTGACCTCGACTTCGACGGTATCGCCTTCAGCACGACTATCCACCAGGATGACAAGCCGGGCGCGACACAAGGGGCAAGTGCGACGCAGGCGCCCAACGCGACGCAGGGGAACGAGGCGGTTGAGTTCTTCTTCCCCGCCGACGCGCTCCGCTGCTACGAGGCCTACGACTGCACCGGGCAGCAGTTGATCGATCAGGGATCGGTCCTGATCAACGGCGAACGCGTCAGCCTCGACCTCCAGACTGCCGAGTCCACAGGACATTAGTTCTCAGTTTGTTCCAAGTAAGTTGCGGGACGGGCAATTTGCATTTCAGCAATGGAATCACCTCCAGATTTCCTCAGACTTGTCCTCGCGACCTCTAGCAATTCATCAACGGTTCATTTCGCTGTAAATAACTCTTAACTTAAATGTAGTCTGATGCACTTTCGTGCTCTCTCAACTTACCGGAAGTAGTGATGCCGGTGTGCAGTAAACCGGGTCAGGGAGTTCGATTGTGAAGTGCAAGCCCGCGCACAATCGCGGTTCCATCGCGAATCGCAGTGCGAGAGTGCATGCGGACTGTTCTTCACATCGATAAGTCTCCAGACCCACAGCCACGAAGAGCCCCATGGGTAAATGAGCTGATTTTCCCGCTGGGCCGACGTGTGTTTACGCCCCGAACCAGTCCAAAAAGATCATCTTAAATGTGCCGGAGGATATCTATGAGTTCTAGCCCATGGCTTAAGTTCTGTGCTTCCATGCTGGCAGCTGTACTTGTGCTGAATCCGTTAGCAGCCGTCGCCAACGACGTAAAGGCACCAGCAAAGACAAAGCTGGTCGAAATTGCTCCCCGCTCGAGTGATGTGGTTGCCCGCTATACCAGCAACCTTGAGAAGCAGCCTCTGCTGAGCAATGCAGCAAAGCTGGCCCTGCTTCGCCAGAATATCAAGTACGTCTTCGTGCTCTTCCAGGAAAACCGGTCCTTCGATTTCTACTTCGGCACCTACCCCGGAGCGAACGGCCTGTTCTCGCAGCCTGCCGCCCAGACACCCGGTTTCTACCAGCCGATCGTAAATACCGACGGCAGCGTCAGCACCATATCGCCGTTCCTGATTCCGCAGTCGGTGAAGAACACCAACAACCAGACCGTGCTGCTGTACCCGGAAGATACCGACAGTGTTAACCACGGCCACACCGCTATCGACGCCAAGTTGGATCTCAACAGCAGCAACGTGGCGCAAAATGACCGCTATGCTTTCATTGAAGAAGGCCTGTCGGGAACGCTGAGCCCGGACGGGACCACCTACACGGGACCGGCTCCGACGCTCGCGCAGAAACAGAAAGGCGAATTGGTGGTCAGCCACGTTGATTGCAACACGGCGCCTTTCCTGTGGAATTACGCCGACCGCTTCACCCTGTTCGACAACTTCTTTGACACGGTGATCGGGCCTTCCACTCCGAACGCGATTGCCATGATTGCCGGGCAATCCGGCGTCACGCAGTGGGTCAAGCACCCGGAATTAGGGAGCAACAATGACAAAAACAACAGCACGGTCCCGGTGACTGGCGACCCACAGCCCTTCTGGGGTTCCGCGCTCGACATATTCCCTGGGGTGGGTCAGACCCAACCGACCGAAAGCGGCGGCGCTCCTTCCACCAATCCCTCTTCCAACCTGACGTTCGCTTCACTGCCTCTCAGTTTCATGGGGAACCAGATTGAGAGCATCACCTCGCAAGATGCCCTGGCGCTGGATCTGCAAGATGTCCAGAGCGACATTAAGAAGATCGCCGGTGAAAACAAGCCGCCGGTAGCTTGGGCGTGGTACGAGGAAGGTTACGATCTGGAGCCGACGGACACGACCGGCACAGCGACTCACTCAACCTACATCGCGCACCACGATGCGCCGCAGTACTTCGGCTACGAAGCGAACAATCCGGTCGAGACTGCGAATCACATGAAAGGCCTGCAAGACTTCTTCAACGCCATCAGCATTGCCAACCTGCCCGGTACCGGAACTGGCGGTGTCTATTACGTCCGCGGCGGCTACGGGAATAACGACGGCCTGGTTCCGCGCTCCCCCAGCCCGAACGTGGAAGCGCTCTTCCCGGGCAGCGACGACCATCCGGGCTACGCGGACGCGCAAATCAGCGAAGCGCTGCTGGCCGATGAAATCAATGCCATCGCCAGCAGCCCCTACTGGCCGAATAGCGCCATCATCATCACCTACGATGAGACCGATGGCCTTTACGACCACACCGTTCCCCAGATCCGCAACTTCGATGCACTGGGCTACGCCCTCGACCAGGGACCGCGCATCCCTGCCATTGTGATCTCGCCCTATTCCCTGGTGCACGGGATTTCGCACGAACCTTCGGAACACGGCTCAATCATCAAGTTCATCGACAGCCTCTTCAACTTGACTCCGCTGGCGGACCTGCCGGACGAAGCCAAGGCCATGAAGCTCGGTAAGACCCTGTTCGGGCAGTCGAACCTAGGGCCTACCGACGGCGCGAACACCAAGATCGGCGCCTTGTTCTCCGCCTTTGACTTTGGGCGGCTGCAGCAGGGAGCCGCTGGGGCGCTTCCGCCAAGCTACGCGACGATCCCTGCAGCGCAGGTCCTGAGCCTGCCTCACTGGGGCGCGAACGGATGCCGTTACCTGAGCATTAATCCGACCGACTACCAGAACGGCGTTTTGGTCGATCCGGCTCCGGCGGACTTCAACCCGCGGCCAAGTTCAAACCCTGGTCTGCCGACCACACCCGGCTGGCCAACTAACTAACTTTTCCATGGCGAAGGGCGGCCGGATTTTTGTCCGGTCGCCCTTCGTTCATGTCAGTATTGGAGCCCGTGTCTGAAATCAGTTCATTCAATGGAGTGAACATCTTCTATGCGAAGGATGCTTTCGTCGTTCGTTTTTTTTCTCTCTGTCTTTCTTCTGGCCAATGCTGTTCCGGAAGCCTTCGCCGTCTCAAAACCAGCTCCAACCCTTAAGAAGGTTCGCGCCGCCGGCAGCTTATCCTGCGGTGTAGACACGGAAGAGCCGGAATGGACGCTTGCCGACGCACACGGAAATCACTCCGCTTTTGATAACGACATTTGTAAGGCGGTAGCGGTTGCTGTTCTGGGAGCGAATGCGAAGGCCACGATCAAATACTTTCGCGACGAAGCCAGCAGCCTGGCCGCGCTCAAGTCTGGGGCGGTTGACCTGCTGGCAACGGGTTCCCTCAACTTCCGCAACGATAATGGGAGCTTCAGCTTCGCTCGCCCGATTTTCTATGACTTTCAGGGATTCCTGGTTGATAAAAGTCTAGGCATTACCTCGCCCAGGGATTTTGCCGGGAAAAAGGTCTGCTTTCTGACCGGAACTGAAATCGAGGCTCAGGTGAACAACTACATGGAGCGAGAGAAGATCAATTTTCTACGGGCGCCATTTTCCGAAGAAGGCGAGATGGAAGCTGCCTTAGTCACGGGAAATTGCGCCGCCATCACCGCTGACGTCTCGCAGTTGGCCTATGAGCGCATCGCATTCAAACACCTGGCTCCGAAATACGTCATCATGCCTGACCTTATAGCGAACGACCCGCTCGCTCCGGTGGTTCGCGCTGACGATCCGCAGTGGCGTGCGATTGTCGATTGGACGATGCAAGCGCTGATTCAGGCCGAAGAACTTGGCATCACGCAGTCAAATGTAAGAGAGATGAAGAAGAGCGACGACATCATTATTCGGCGACTGTTGGGCGCACACCGTGGCTGGGGACAATTCTTGGAATTGGACGACGAGTGGGCTGCGCGGGCCATCGAGGCGGTTGGGAACTATGGCGAGATGTTCGAGCGCGACTTGGGCTCCGGATCCGCAATGAGGCTGGATCGCGGTGTTAATAATCTCTGGAACCATGGCGGGTTGATGTTTTCCGATCCAATTCGCTGAACGGCCTAGCGCCGGCTCCGTGCGGGGAAAGATGCAATCGAGTTTGCCGTCGGCCCGCCCCGTGCGAAACTGTCTACATGAAGGTCGTTGCTGTAATTCCCGCAAGGCTGGCTTCGACGCGCCTGCCGCACAAAATGCTGCGCGAAATTGCCGGCGAGCCGCTGATCGTCTGGGTGTACCGCGCCGTCGAACGCTGCCGATCGCTCGACCAGGTCGTTGTAGCCACCGATTCGGACGAGATTTTGCGCTGCTGCCAGCAACGTGGCATTTCCGTTCGCATGACGTCTGCCGCTCATCGCTCGGGCACCGAGCGCGCGCATGAAATCTCAGGCGTGTTCGCAGCGGACGTTTATCTGAACATCCAGGGCGACGAGCCTCTTACACGGCCGGAACACGTTGAAAGTCTGCTGGCACTGATGAGGACGCCCGGAGTTGAAGTGGGCACTCTGAAAACACCGGCCGCTCAGGTGGACATCAACAACCCGGGCGCCGTGAAGGTTGTGACCGATACTTCCGGCAAAGCGCTATATTTTTCGCGCGCCACTATCCCTCACGACCGTGATGGCTCTCACCCACGCTACTACAAACACCTGGGTCTCTATGCGCACACGAAGGCGGCGCTGGACATGTTCGTGCGCTGGCCCGAGTCCTCACTGGAACGCATCGAACGGCTCGAGCAATTGCGATTCCTGGAAAACGGCGTGCCCATCCACGTCGCGGAAACACCTTTTGACACGGTGGGCGTGGATACTGAGGAGGATTTGCGCCGGGTGGAAGAGATCCTGCGAAGCGTAGAGAAGTGAAACCGGAGTTCAACTACAAGCGGGAAGCTGACATAGATTTTGGGTGGCGCAACGCTTCAGCGCTGCCATTAGACTGGACCGCCATCTTCACTAGCGGCATCAGCCGCTGAGGTCATCGACCCCTTATCGATACCTCCTAGTGCGCCCGGGCCCATCCCTCGGCCGCGGCCACACGCTTCGCAATCGCGGGATGCGAATGAAAGAGCCATTCTATCCAGCGCGCCGGTTCTTTCTCGGCGAGGTTCTGATCGGCCAGCTTATTCATGGACGAAATAAATGGCTCCACGTTCATTACCGATTCAAAGCAGTATCGATCAGCCTGCCGCTCATTGAAACGCGAATACGCATTGAGGGCCGGCATCAATAAGAAGGAAAGCACAGTCGAAACCAGAATCAGGAGCGGGAAATCTGCAAAATCGGACATGGTTTCGAACAGGTGACGCCGTTCCACGGCATAGCGGAGAACCTCGTTCGCCAGCCAAAAACCAACGAAGGTGATGGCGGCTTGCACCAGAATGCTCTTAAGAATATGCCGGTGCACATGATGTCCAAGTTCGTGCGCCAGAACCGCCTCAATCTCGTCGTCGGAATAGTTGTCGAGCAAGGTGTCGGCGAGAATAATGCGCCGCGTCGCGCCCAGTCCCGTGAGGGCGGCATTCGCTTTCTTACTCTTCTCTGAGAGATGCCAGCGGTAGACGCCGCGCACGCGCGTTCCCGCGCGTTCGCTAAGCACGATCAGCCGCCGTTTCAGCTCTTCATTTTCGAGAGGCTCGAACTTGTAAAAAATCGGAAACAGCACAACCGGAGCAAGTTGAGCCAGCAACACGATCAGCCCCAGAAACACTGCCCATGCAATCAGCCACCAGTGTTGCGGGACGTGCCGCAACAACGAGTAAATCAGCTCAACGACAATCGTGGCCAGCAGCAACCCTACCAGCAGGCTCTTGAATTCGTCCCACAGCCAGGAGCGCAGCTTTTGGTTCGAAAGGTGGAACCGGTGCTCCAGCCGAAATCCGTAATAATCGAGCGGCAGCCCGATCACCCTGCTGATCAGCATCAGCATCAGAACATACAAAAACACGGCAAGCGTGTAGTTTTGCGAGGCGCCACGATAGGCCAGATCGCGCAGCGTGCCGGTCCAACCGGTAGCGAGCAACACGATGAGCAGGCCGAGTCCGAGCGCAAAATCGCTCACGCCCATCCACCGCTTGATGCGATTGTAGCGGCGCGACTCAGCCGTATCGGCTAGCACCGGCATGGTTTCCGTTTCGATCATGACCCCGAAGTGTTGTTATTATCCTATCGTGTTCTCGGGCCGCACCAGACGCGAAAGTGTCAGAAACGAATGCCCAGTGGGCCAATGATGAAAACTCGTTTGATCCCGGGACAAACCCGCAATCAAGCAGTTAGGGCGAACCGTTCGGCGTTTTCGAGAATTTCCGTTACTAGCTCCGGCGTCGCCGCCTCCGCATAGATCCGCAGCAGGCGCTCGGTTCCGGATGCACGAAACAGCACCCACGGGTCGGCGCCATTGCCGTATCTCGGAGCATCCAGAAAGAATTTTACTCCGTCACGATTCTCCTTACGCAGGATAGAATACGGGCCGAGTTTCACAGTCCGCGCATCGGCCGCACGGCGCACCGCGGCATTTTTCAATTCGTCGGAGATGTGCAGGTCACGCCGCCCAAAGTGATGCGCGCCAAATTCGCGCTGCAGATCCGCAACCAACTGGCCGAGCGGCTTGCCTTCTTCCGCCATCACATTGGCCAGCAGCAACGCGTTGAGAACGCCATCGCGCTCGGGGAGAAAGCGGCCATAGCCGATGCCGCCCGATTCTTCTCCGCCGATTAGAATTTCGTGGTCCATCATCAGGTCGGCGATGTACTTGAAGCCAATGTTGCACTCGTGGAGCTTGCGGCCATACTTCGCGGCAATCCGATCCATCATGCCGGTCGTGTTGAAGGCACGCACCACGTCGCCCGGCCACTTCTTGTATACCAGCAACCATTTCAGCAGAACGCACATACATTTGTGCGAGTCGACAAAGCTGCCGTCTTCCGCAACCGCGCCGATGCGGTCGGCATCCCCGTCGGTCACCAAGCCAGCGTGGCACTTCTCCTTCACCACCGTTTCTTGAAGCAGCGCCACATGCGGCAGAATCGGCTCCGGATTGATCCCCGGAAACAGCGGATTGGCTTCCTGGCGGATCGCCACGTATCGAATGCCATTCTTGTCGAAAATGCCCGGCAATACGCCGCGGCCCGATCCGTACATCGAATCGATTGCGAACTTGAAATTCGCCTTGCGAATCAGCGCAAGGTCGGCGAACTGGCAAACGCCTTCGACATACGCCGCCTTGAGATCGACTTCTTCGACTTTCGCGGGCGCGCCGCTCGGCATCGCCGCGCGAGCCAGTTCCTCTTCAATGATCTTCATGATCGCAGGCGTGGCCGAGCCGCCAAACTTGGCTTTGAACTTCACGCCATTCCAGTTCCAGGGATTATGGCTCGACGTAATCATCACGCCGCCCGCCGCGCCCAGTTTCTTCACGTTGTAGGAAACTGCGGGCGTGGGGACGTAATCGTTGGACAAAAGCACAGGGATTCCCGCGTTCGCCACAACCTCGGCGATCGCCCGCGCGGCACGATCGGAGGCATAGCGCGTGTCGTAGCCAATGATGACGCCTCTTGCGGGGTCTTCGTTCTTCAATACGTACGAGGCAATCGCGCCCGCGACCCGGCGAACGTTCTCAAAGGTAAAGTCGTCCGCAATAAGGCCACGCCAGCCGTCGGTTCCAAATTTGATGTCGGTCAACGCAGTTTCCGGTCCTCAGTTCTCAGTTCTCAGTTCTCAGAAACAACTCGCGGATTCGAATCTCACGTCAACTTCGTCAGCTTCTTCTCGTCCAGATGCTTCACAACTTTCCCCACGTCCTGCGAATGGTCGAGCGTGGTGATCAACAAAGCGTCCTCCGTCTCCACCACGACCAAATTATTGACGCCCACCGCGGCCACAAATTTGCCCGGAGCGTGCACGTAATTATTCCAAGCATTCAGGGTAAAGCTGGTCGCGGCGTTCACCAGGTTTCCTTCTTTCGGCTTCTTTTTGGCCACATGGTGCTCGTGGAGCGCGGTCCACGAGCCGAGATCGTTCCAGCCGAAATCCGCAGGCAGACAGAAGATGCGCGATGCCCCTTCCCCTTTGGCCGAGCGTGGCTCGAGCACGCCGTAGTCAACGCTGGTGTTTTCGCACTTCGGGTAAAGTTTGCGAAAAATTTGCGCGGACTTGCGCGTGCCGTAACTGGCCGCAATTTCCTCAAGAATCACGGCGGTCTGCGGCAGGTGCTCGCGCAACGCATTCGCCAGCGTATCGGCGCGCCACAAAAACATGCCGCTGTTCCAGAAATAATTGCCCGCCTCGAAGAATTGCCGCGCCCGCGCCAGATCGGGTTTTTCCATGAAGCGCCGCACGCGCAGTATTCCATCGCCCGAGTTCGCACCCGCTTCAATGTATCCGTAACCGGTTTCCGGACGAGTCGGACGAATTCCCAGCGCGACAATGTTATCCCCCGCGGCGGCCAACTCCATTCCCTGGCGCAGCGTGGCGCGGTATTCCTCCGGCTTCGCAATCACGTGATCGGAAGGAAACATGCCTACCACCGCGTCAGGATGCTGGCGCAGCAGCAGAAACGCCGCTAGCCCGATCGCCGGCGCACTGTTGCGCCCGACCGGTTCGGCGACAATCTGACCGGGCGGAAACTTCCCAAGCTGCCGCAGAATCGCGTGCCGCGAGTATTCGTTAGTGATGATCCAAAAGTTCCGCGCCGGCGCCAGTGGCGCAAGCCGCGCCGCCGTCTGCTGGATCATGGTTTGCTTGCCGTCGAGCGCCAGCAGTTGCTTGGCGCTGCGCTTGCGGCTCAGCGGCCAAAATCGCGTGCCGCGGCCGCCGGCCAAAATGACAGGATAGAAGTGCGAGTTCGGCTTCACAGGCAATCAAAGCCTATCACTTCGCAGCGAAAATCTTAAAGGGCACGCGACCAATAAGGAAAAACCGGGCGAGGAGAGGGTACCGATGCGGTGCTCATTCCGGGCGTACGACAGCTCGAATCGACGCCAAAGGGGGGAACCAGTAACTTGTTCTCACGCCGAATGAAGTTGATCCAGTTGCATGGCGTCCAACGCGTCCTCGGTGGTCCAATGCACATCGAAAACGGACTCCAGATTGGTGGCTTCGAAAAGTTGGCGCACCGAATCGGTCGGGCTCGAGAATTTCAGAATGTAACCAGCGGCTTCTGCCCACATCTGAGTCACTACCAGCTCACCGAGTGCACCGCTGTCGAGCGAAATCACCCCGGCTAGATCGACCACCAGGCGGTGCGCTGTAGGCAGCACTTCGGCAATCAAGCTGGTAAGTCCGCGGGCCTCGCTGCGAGAGATCACCGACCCCTGGCAATGCAGAACAATGGCGCCGGAGACCGTAGCCTCAAGGGTCAGGACGAGGACCTTGTTGGCCCGCGCACCATGGGCCGGACCCACTGGCATCCTGGCGGGCCGCGCCGCGCCGGCCGAAGCGGAGTTGTCGGATTTCATGGCTCCAAAGTAGATGGCAATCGAGCCCGGTGGGTTGCGCCGAGATGAAAATCTCGTGAAATCTGCCGCGCGGCCAGAGAGCTTACTTCGCCGAATCCTTCCTACGCGGCGCGTCCAGAGGCGCGACCACCGGCCGCCGCAGCGGCACAATCGCGCCCTTTGACGGATCCGCCGCAGCCGTCGCCCGCGCCTGCACTTCGCGCTGAATGTATTGGACGAAATCCTGCATTTGGCGCTGCATTTCCTCCATGCGTTCGCGCATTTGCAGAATGATGGCCATCCCGCTGATGTTTACGCCCAAGTCGCGCGCCAGCGACAAGATAAACTCCAGCCGCTGCAAGTCCTCATCGGTATAGAGACGCGTATTGCCCTCAGTACGGCTGGGCTTGAGCAGCCCTTCGCGCTCGTAGAGGCGCAGGGTCTGGGGATGGATCTCATACATCTCGGCGACCGCCGAGATCATGTACGCACCTTTGGACTTACGCTTCGTCATTAGAAATCATCATCGCACCGCGCACCCGCAAATGGCCAGCCGTAAACGAAAAGAGACGCGGGCCGCCGCGTCTCCATTGGGTATTCCCCCATTTTCCCCTGTGGTTAAGAGGCTCTACGCCGCCAGTTCCGGCTTGGGCTCCGGCTGAGTCCAGCCCGCCGGCTTCAGGGCGTGGTTGATCGCGTAGGCGGCGACGCCTGCTCCCATCAGGATCAGCCCAAACCAAAACGCGCTCATCCCGAGGATCGCCTCATGCTCGCTGTTCACGACCGCGAACCCGAGCAACAGTGTCGGTGGAATCCCGACCGCAATCGCCCCAAACAGCCCGCCCGGCACGCGGAATGGCCGCTTCAATTCCGGTTCGCGGAAGCGCAAAACGATCAGCGCCACAAATTCCAGTGTCAGGCTCGCGCCATAGATCATTATGTCGAGCGTAACCAGCCGCTCGAACCCGATGTTGAGCGCCAGGCCCCAGCCGACCGCCAGCGCCAGAATCGCAACCCAGGGCGCCCGCGACTTCGGATGCAGCTTGGCAAATACCTTCGGCAACATCCCGTCCTGCGCCATCGCCAGCGGCAGCCGCGAATAGCTCATCACCAGCGCATTGAACATCCCAAATCCGCTCATCATGCCGCCTGCAACCAGCGCAATCCGCAGCAGCGGCCCGCCCATCAGGCCGGCAATATCAGCCCAAGCGCCGGTTTCCCATGCGCTGGCTTGAAGTCCGGTCATCCACATGGCGGCAAACGGCAGCACATAGCTGAAGGCGACGATCACCACCGCCCACAACATCGCCCGCGGATAAGTCCGCTGCGGCCGCTCCACTTCGGTGGCGATGGTCGAGGCGTTGTCCCATCCCATGTAGTTCCACATGCAGATGAGCAGCCCGCCCAGAATGTCAACGTTCGAGGTAGTCGGCTTAGTAACCGCGCTAGCGAGCGCGTGAATCTTGAACGGAGCCAGCACAAAGATCGCGGCAAACGGCGCCGACAAAAGAAAGAACAGCCAAAGCGAGGTCGTCGAAACCACCTTCACCCCGGCAATATTGAGGGCCGCGCAAACCACCACCACGCCCAGTGCCACGAGCACGCCGCGATGATTCTCCTGGAACCAAGGAAACATGCGCGTCAGGTACGCGACAAACAGCGTGGGGTAAATCGCCATATCAAAAATGGACGCAACCAGCGATAGCCAGGCCTCCTGGAATCCCCAGAAACTTCCCATCGCGCGGCGCACCCAAGCGTAGTAGCCGCCTTCAAAAGGCAGCGCGCTCGAAAGCTCGCCAATCATGAACGCAGTCGGCAGGCTCCAGAGAAGCGGGGTCAATAAGAGGATAAGAATCGCTCTGCCGTACCCGGCGCCGTGCACGATTTCTTCGGTCCCATACGTGCCGCCCGACACCATAAAGAAGGTGGCGGCAACCAGGGGCCACAGCGTGAGGCGAATCGACTTTTTCCGGGGGGAAACAGCGGTGACGGCAGGACTAAAGCCGGGCTGTCGAATGTTGGCTGGTGCGGTAGCTGTTGCCAATTCCGATGGCTTCCTCCTCAAGCGACTCACTCTCACCACCGCGTCTCCCTTGAATTGCTCTCGCGGCTCCCGGGTTACAGCGTTTGCCCGGGCATTTCGGCAAAGTTAGTTCGCACTTGTGAGATTACGGCAAATTTCCACAGATGCAAGAAGTTTTTGCGAAAAATCGAAAATTTTTCTGGGGAAGAGGGATGGTACGGAGGTAACGGCGGTCGTTCGGCCATCCGGTTTCTTCTCGGGCTCGGGCTTGGAAGGATCGCGTTCGCATGAACTACGCAGGATGGTTCTCGGCGCACCCGGCGTCTCGGCGGTGAAACCTACACCTTCCCCCACAACTCCGCCCGCGGATCCTCCGGGTTCAACTTCGCCAGCTCCCGCAGCAGCTCTTTCGTCTTCTCATCCCGAGGCATCGGCACAGTAATCTTCACTTCCACAATCTCATCGCCGCGCACGCCGTCCTTCGTCGCCGACGGCACGCCCTTTTCGCGCAACCGCAGCTTCTGCCCTGACTGCGTCCCCGGAGGAATCTTCAGCGTGCTGCGCCCATCAATTGTCGGCACGTCGATCTTCGACCCGAGCGCCGCCTCGACCGCCGTTACCGGCACCGTGATATGAATGTCGTCACCCTCGCGCCGAAACAGCGCGTGCTCGCCAATCCGAATGATGACGTAAAGATCTCCCACCCCGCCGCCGCGCAGCCCCGCATTGCCCTTGCCCGCAATCCGAATCCGCTGCCCGTCGCGCGTCCCCGCCTTGATGCGAATCTCGAGCGGTTCGGTCCGCTCCACGCTGCCTTCGCCGTGGCACACCGGGCACGTCGAAATATTCTTCCCCGTCCCATGGCACCGCGGACAAGTCACGTTGAACTTCATCCTTCCGCCCGTCTGCTCAATCGTCCCCTTACCATGGCACTGCGGACACACTCCGGGAGCCTCGATCGATCCATTCCCGTGGCAATTTCCGCAAACGTCGCGCCGCGCGATGTTGAGCTTCATGACGCCGCCGCGAATCGCCGTCCAGAACGGTACGTTCACCTGATATTCGAGATCCGAACCCGGTTCAGGACCTTCGTCAGCCGCTGCGCCCTGCGCGCCGCCGGAAAAGATGCTGGAGAAAATATCGCGGAATCCGCCGCCACCGGAAGACGTAGACGACGCGCGGCGTCCGGCGCCGCGCCCGCCCTCGAATAAGTCTGAGAAATCAAACCCGCCGAAGTCGACGTTGCCGGCTCCGCCGTGCCCGGCTTGTCCGCCGGGGAATCCTCCCCCAAACCCGCCTGCACCCGGTTGCCCCCCGCCGCGCGCATAGGCCTCGGCCGTAGCCGCGTCAATATTGTCGGAGTAGAACCCGACCTGGTCGTAGATTTTGCGTTTCTTGGGATCGCTAAGAACGTCGTTGGCCTCGGAGAGCGCTTTGAACTTCTCTTCCGCCGATTTGTCCCCGGGGTTTACATCAGGATGGTATTTACGAGCCAGCTTGCGAAACGCCTTGCGAATGTCGTCCGCCGAAGCCGACTTCTTGACGCCGAGGATGTCGTAGTAGTCTTTGGTTTGGGTGGCCATTTTTGCCGTCAGCCATCAGTCGTCAGCCATCAGTTATCAAAACCGCAATTTCACGGCGCTTCGCAAGAACTGATGTCTGATGGCTAACGGCTGAATGCTCGATTCTAATTCACCACTTCCTTCGCCTGCTCGTCCATCGGCACCGTGAACGACACGAACTGGGCCGCATCCATCGCCACAGGAATCCGCTGCATTCCGGTCGCGGTGGGAGCGTAGCAATACCAGCGCCCCTCTTCCGGAACGAAATTCACAAAAAACATCTGCCCGTTGACTTCAAATCTCAATTCGTTTTCCTCTTTCCCGAGAACCCGAGCTCTTGAAGAGCCTACTTCTAATAACCCGCAACCCAGCAGTTTGTAGCGCGCGTTCGCGCCCGGTTGGGACGGGCGAGTCACGCCCGTCCCTCCACGAGTTATTTACTTCTTGTCCTCGACATCGACATACTCAGCGTCAATCACGCCTTCATCTTTCTTCTGCTGAGCGCCTCCATTATCGGAGCCCGAAGCCGGACCTGCGCCAGGAGTTCCCGCTCCCGCCCCGCCCGCCGCCTGCGTAGCCTTATACATCTGCTCCGCCAGTTTGTGCGAGGCTGCCGTCAGCCGCTCGCGCGCCGAATCCATCTGAGACTTGTCGTTCGACTCGATGGCCTTCTTGGCGTCCGCCAGCGCGTTCTCGACATCTCCGCGCTCCGAACCCGTGATCTTGTCGCCATGCTCCTTCAGCATCTTCTCGATGTTGTAAACCATCGAGTCGAGTTGATTCTTGGCCTCGATCGCCTCGCGCTGCGCCTTGTCCTCGGCCGAGTGCGCATCGGCTTCCTTCGCCATGCGCTCGACTTCTTCCTTCGACAAGCCGGAAGACGAAGTGATCGTGATCTTCTGATCCTTGCTCGTGGCCATGTCCTTCGCGGTCACATTCAAAATGCCGTTCGCGTCAATGTCGAACGTCACCTCAATCTGCGGCACGCCACGCGGCGCCGGTGGCAGCCCGGTCAAATGGAACTTGCCCAACGTCCGGTTCTGCGCCGCCATCGGACGCTCGCCCTGCAGCACATGCACCTCAACCGAAGTCTGCGAATCCGCCGCCGTAGAAAACGTCTCCGTCTTCTTGGTAGGAATGGTCGTGTTCCGAGGAATCATCGGAGTCGCCACTCCACCCAGCGTCTCAATCGCCAGCGTCAGTGGTGTCACGTCGAGCAGAAGAAGGTCTTTCACTTCGCCCTTCAGCACGCCGCCCTGAATCGCCGCGCCCACGGCTACGACTTCATCTGGATTCACGCCCTTGTGGCCTTCGCGTCCAAACAGCTCTTTCACGATCTGCTGAATGCGCGGCATGCGAGTCTGCCCGCCGACCAGCACCACTTCATTGATCTTCGAAGCGTCAATCCCCGCATCCTTCATGCACTGCTTCGACGGCCCCACCGAGCGCTGTAGAATGTCCTCGATCATCGACTCCAGCTTCGCCCGCGTCAGCTTCTTCACCAGATGCTTCGGACCCGAAGCGTCCGCCGTAATGAACGGCAGATTGATCTCGTGCTCCATGGTGGTCGAAAGCTCGATCTTCGCCCGCTCGGCCGCATCGCGCAGCCGCTGCAAAGCCATCTCATTGCCCTTGCCGCGCAGGTCGAGCCCTTCATCCTTCTTGAACTCGTCAATCAGCCAATCCACCAGCCGCTGATCGATGTTGTCGCCGCCCAGGTGCGTATCGCCGTTGGTCGCCTTGACCTCGATCACGCCCTCGCCCACTTCGAGAATCGAAATGTCGAACGTGCCGCCGCCAAAGTCGTAAACGGCAATCGTCTCGTCCTTGCCCTTGTCGAGTCCGTACGCCAAAGCCGCCGCCGTAGGCTCGTTGATAATGCGCTTCACCTCAAGCCCGGCAATCTTGCCGGCATCCTTGGTCGCCTGCCGCTGCGCATCATTAAAGTACGCGGGCACGGTGATGACCGCTTCCGTCACCTTCTCGCCCAGGTAGTCCTCGGCCGCCTTCTTCAGCTTCTGCAGAATCAGCGCCGAAATCTCCGGCGGAGTGTATTCCTTCCCCTGCGCCACCACGGCCACGTGGTCGCCCTGCCGCACAACCTTATATGGGACCATCTTCATTTCTTCCGACACCTCGTCATAGCGCCGTCCCATAAAGCGCTTGATCGAGTAAACCGTGTTCTCCGGATTGGTAATCGCTTGCCGCTTGGCAACCTGCCCCACCAGCCGTTCCCCGGTCTTGGTGAACCCAACCACGGAAGGGGTAGTCCGCCCTCCTTCTTCATTCGCGATAACCTTAGGTTCCCCACCCTCCATAACCGCCACGCAGGAGTTGGTAGTGCCGAGGTCAATTCCGATAATCTTTCCCATAGATTCCTCCTAAATTCTTACCCTGAAAGGCTCATCTTCTAGATAAGTGCATTAAAATCAGCGTGATAATGATTGCGTCCTATAGCATGATAGGACCTGAGCGAATCGTTGTCAAGGTTTAGATGCTGCTAGGAGTGTGACGGATGCAGGCGACGGGAGGTTCATTATTGAGGTCATTATTATTATTTACGCCTACTCGGGGTAGTCCTACGGCCGAGGCTGCCCCGTCCTTGCTCCCTCTGTGCGCAAGAGGGACTCCTGCGGCAACCTGCATCTTGACATGTGATTCACATGAAAGTATGTTGATCACATGTCGAAGATGATTCAGCTTCGCAACGTGCCCGACGCCCTCCATCGCACTCTGAAGGCCCGTGCCGCCATGGCCGGCATGTCGTTGTCGGATTATCTGCTGGCAGAGATTAGAGAGATCGCAGAGAGGCCGACTTTGGCCGAGTTCCGCGCGCGTCTGCATAAGCGCGAGCCGGTTTCCGTCCAGCTCGATACGGCCCGCCTGGTAGAAGAAGAACGCGCAGGAAGAACGGGCGGGAAGAACGCTGGCCTTCGATGACCGGCGAGTGATCGTCCTCGACGCCTCCGCCGCCATTGACTGGCTGCTTCAGACCGCTGCCGGACAGCGGATTGACCGGCGCATTTTCTCGGCTAACGAATCCCTGCACGCTCCTCACCTCCTCGATCTTGAGGTTGGCCAAGTACTGCGGCGCCTGGTACAGGAAGGCACCGTCTCAGCCCAACGCGCGGATCAGGGAATCGAGGACTTGCTCGACCTGCGCATCATCCGCTATCCCCACTTCGTTCTGCTGCCCCGCATCTGGCAGCTCAGGAACAACTTCTCGGCCTATGATGCGGCCTATGTCGCGCTTGCCGAAAAACTCGGCGCTCGATTGCTCACGCGTGACGCCCGCCTGGCATCCGCACCCGGTCACACCGCGTCCGTAGAGTTGTTTTGATTCGACAGCGGAAGTAACAGTTGACGGGTCGGGCCCATCCTTGGTGGTCTCCGCTGAGGCATCGTGCGAACCGAGGTTGCCCATGGAGGCCGAGCCTCCGCGCTATGATTAGTCACGCATGCAAGCGCACTTGACTCAATATTGGTCTCTATATTTTGTCATCTGGGTACAGGTATTCGTCGCGGTTGTTGTGTTCGTAGTGTTCTCGATAGCACCAAGGCTGGGGGATCGGTTCTTTCGGGCTGTTGAAAAGCTTTTTTCGAACTTCGCGGCCCGAAAGACGATGGCCATCTGGTCGCTATTTTTTGCCACAATCGTGATCCGGGTAATGCTTCTTCCCGCCATTGGTGTGCCGTTCCCCGGACAGCACGACGAATACAGTTACCTGCTCATGGCCGAGACCTTCGCGCACGGCCGGCTTGCTTACCCTCCGCACCCGCTGTGGAAGAGTTTCGAGACCTTTCACATAAATTCCTATCCAACCTACTCGTCAATGTACCCGCCCGTACAAGGCGCGGCTCTGGCGCTAGGGATGATGCTTGGCCATCCCTGGATCGGCGTGCTCCTCAGCGCTGCTGCAATGTGCGCGATGGTTGTCTGGATGCTGCAAGCGTGGATGCCGTCGCGCTGGGCATTCCTGGGTGGAGTGATCACGCTCTGCAATCTCGGCGTCGTCAGCTATTGGGTAAACAGCTACTGGGGAGGGGCGGTTGCGGCGATTGGTGGCGCGTTGGTGCTGGGTGCGCTGCCTGGAATATTCCGCACTCGGCGCATACGCTACAGCCTGCTGCTCGGGCTCGGAGCCGCAATCCTCGCTAACAGCCGCCCCTATGAGGGACTGCTCCTTTGCATCCCGGCAGCTGCCTGGCTGCTGTCTTGGCTAAGAGGACGATCGTCTCCTCCCTTGCGCAGGACAGCTCCCACCGTTTTATTGCCCGCGGCTGGAGTGCTGGCTCTTACTGCGGCTTTCATGGCGTACTACAACTGGCGGCTGACCGGGAATGCTCTCTTGATGCCCCACTCGCTGAATTTCCGCACCTACTACCGGACGCCGGTCTTTCTGTGGCAACGCGCCGGAGCGCCGATCCACTACAACAACAAGCAATTTGAGGATTTTTACAATGGCTGGTGCCGGGACCTGTACCACGGGAGCGTGCGAGATATTGTGCATCTATCGGGCGAAAAGGTGCGCTTCTTCATCTCTGCGTTCCTTTGGCCTGGTGCCTTTCCTGCGCTGTTTTGTCTGCCACTCGCGCTGCGCGACCGCCGCGTGCGCATGCTGTTCGTCGCATTGCTGGTTTGCCTCGCAGGAATATTCTCCGTTGTATATTCCGAACCTCACTACGCCGCTCCCCTCACTTGTGTCTTCTACGGTCTGATCGTCCAGGGAATCCGTCATCTGCGAGCAATGCGCTTTGGTACAAGGCCAGTCGGAATTGGATTGGCGCGGGCAACTATTCTTCTCCTCCTTCTCACCACCGGCTTGAACACCTACCATTTGATACGCACTCCGACACGTCCGTATCCCGGGTCTTGGAATGAAGGGACGGGGGACCCGGGCAATGCCGAAGTCGAGCGGCAACTCGACCGGGTACCGGGCAAGCACCTGATCGTAGTGCGCTATGCAGCGACCCACAATCCTCACGGGGAGTACGTTTTCAACCACGCCGATATCGACGGTTCTCGTATTGTCTGGGCGCGTGAACTCGACCCGCAACAGAACGACAAACTATTCACATATTTTAAGGATCGCCAAATTTGGCTCTTTGAGCCAGACCGCAACTACCATGCATTAACACCTTTGCGCGCCAACAATTCACTGGGAGCACATTCCGGTGGTTAGCACGCCGAGCGGCCCACCCCGGTCCAAGCTACCGCAATCACTCGAAGCTGGCGGTAAAGTCGGCGTCCACGATGCTCGGGCCTTGTTCCGAGGAATTCCGGAAGACCAAATAGTATTTCTGCGGAGTGCTGGCTTCAGCATTCAGATCCCAATGAATCTCACCCCGGCTCGACGGATCTGCAGAAAACGTGGCGGTCCCCGCTCTGTTGTGGGCAAGGTTGGCAAACTCATGCTCATTCAGGAGCAACAGTTCCACCGAGCCGCCACGCGGATTTCGGCGCGCGGCAACCGACCGAAACCTTCCTTTCAGCTGCGGGTGAATCGCGTGCGGTGGGACCACGAATTCGAAGACCTCATGGGTCCTTACTGTGAGGCGGCCATGGAGAAAGTGATTGGGTGCGCCCGCATCGGCCGCGTTGACATGGTCAAGTGCTGAAGAGGGACCGCTACTCGGCGCCGGAACTGCATTCGCCCTGTTTTCCGCTTCGTTCTGCTGGCTCAGCACGCCATAGACCTGGAGGTTGGCAGCGCTAAGAATGGGATCGTCACTGGCAGAACCGGGCTTCGCGGATCTCGCCGACGCCACACTCGAGGATGATTGCTGGTCCCACCACATTTCGCCTTCATGCGCGGCGGTTCGGAAAAAATATACCCCAATCGCCAATAAGACAAGGCCTACCAACAAGTGCAACAGATTTGTGAACTGTTTCACGCTGCTTCCTACCGTCCTAACTGGTTGGGTATCTCCTGATCCTACACAGGAGATGTTTGTCGGTTGCTGGCAGGCGCGGCAAGAAGATTCGAATGATGGCCCAACAGTGCCCGCGCCAGCGTTCGCCGGGAGCTTCAGCCGCTACGACGGGAGCTCTCCCGAACACTCGAGTGTGCCCGCCAGAAGATGTCCACGCCAAGATTACAACCGTAACCGCAGCTCAAGATTCAGCCGAGCGTTGTGGCCGCTCTCGCGGTAGCCGCCGCATAGACGTAGTTCGCCGCCTACAGGGTTGAGAAAACTGCGCGCGCCGCACTCTATCTGGAGTTGGCCTTCTTATCCAGTTCTTGCAGGCTCGCTGCCACTTGGGCCGCGTTGCCGGCATATCTGGCCGGATCGCCTTGCGCGAGCTTCTGGTAAATGGCCATGGCTTCGGTGTAGTGAACGCGGGAGTCTTCGATCCGGTTCTGGATTCCATCCACCCTCCCAAGGTCGGTAAGCACCATGGCCACGTCGGGCAGGAAGACGGCGGGATCCCGCTGCGCCAGTTGACGGTGAATCTTCAGGGCCTCCTCATAGTGTTGGCGCGCCTCGTCCATCCGGTGCTGAACCGCATCGAGGAGCCCGAAGTTCGTCAGCGTCATGGCCAAGTCGGGCAGGTAGACGGCGGGACTCTGCTCCGCCAGTTGACGGTCAATCTTCAAGGCCTCGTCGTAGTGCTGGCGCGCTTCATCCATCCGATTCTGGGTGGCATCCAGAAAGCCAAACTCGTTCAGCGTCATGGCGATATTCGGCAGGTACTTGTTGGGATTTTTTTGCGCGAGCTGCCGGTCGATCTTCAAGGCCTCCTCGTAGTGCTGGCGCGCTTCGTCCGTCCGGTTCTGGAGCCGATCCAGCGACCCCAGGTTGCTCAGAGTCGCTGCCAGGTAAGGCACGTACTCGTCCGGACTCTCCTCGGCAAGCTGCCGGTAAATCTCCAGAGCGCGCTCGCAGTGCTGGCGGGCCTCGTCCATCCGGTTCTGGAGTCGATCCAGGTTCCCAAGGTTGTTTAGCGTTCGGGCCATGTCGGGCAGATATGCGCCTGGGTTTTGCTGCGCTTGCGGCTGGCGCAATTCCAAGGCCCGCTCAAAATGCCGGCGGGCTTCGTCGATACGGCTCTGCTCTGTAGCAAAGCTTTCCAAATCATGCCGAGTCATCCCCGAGTCCGGGTGCATCAGCGCAACTCCGAGGGCATTATGCGTCATTGGGCTTTCCGCGCCCTCCAGCGTGTGCGACCACAGTTCGTAATCGCTTTCCCAATAGCTCATCTGGCGGGACGTGGCAAAACCGAGTGCGGTCAACGCGCACAATGCCGGAATTACCAGCCAGGCACTGCGGAGCTTTCTAGCGTCCGCCAAATCGGCAAGACCCCACGCGATCATTACGAAGATTCCGATCAGCGGGACATAGGCGTAGCGATCGGCCATCGCGTACTCTCCCACCTGCACCAGGCCGATGACAGGAACTAACGTGCCGAGGAACCAGAACCAGCCGACCGGCAGGTAACGCTTGCGGCGAACGACGATTACGAAAACGGTGACACTGATCAGCACCAGCGCGGATAGAATCCATTGCCATGCCGGGAGTGCGCTTGCAGAATGCGGATACAACGAAAGCTGCGCCGGCCACAGCATCTTCCAAAGGTAGAGCCCATAGGACACGATGGCATTCTCAATTCGTATGCCGAAGGGGAGTTCTGCGAAGGTGCGCCTGGCAGGCCGCTGCGCGACTAGGGTGATCCACGCGCTGGCGGCTGAGAGAACGAGCAACGGAATTTTCTCCAGGACCAGCTTTGAAAAAGCGACCTGCGGCAAGTAGTCAGAGGCGGCCGCGCCGCTTTTCTCGGCTCCTCCCAAAGACATTCTCTCGAGCGGCCAATAATCCAGCAGCAGCAGAACAAAGGGCAGGGTGATGACCATCGGCTTGGCCATCAGTCCAGCGGCGAACAGCGCCGCAACCAGCAGATAGCGCCGCCATTCGGGTTTCTGCGCGTACCAAACATAAGCAGCGATCGCCAGAAGAAGGAACAACGTGCTTAAGACGTTCTTGCGCTCCGCTACCCAGGCCACCGACTCAACATTCAGCGGATGCAGCGCAAACAGCGCCGCCACCAGCAAGCTTGGCCCCACGCGTTTTGTAACCCACTCCAGTAGCAGAAATAAGAGCACCACATTCAAAGCGTGAATCAACACGCTGTCAAAATGATGGCCAGCCGGCCTCAAGGCGAAGAGTTGGTAGTCGAGCGCGTGCGAGAGCCAAGTCAGCGGATGCCAGTTCGCCGCCTCCGTGGACGTAAAGGCCCACTTAATCGTGCTCCAGGACAAGCCGTCATGAACGTGCGGGTTTGCAGTTACATAATCGCGATCATCGTAGACGACGAATGGATGCCAGAGTACCGGGCTGTATAGTGCAATGGTCGCTGCCGCGAGTAAAACGCAGAGAACGGTCTTCAGGTTCTTGCCCGCGAGCAAGGGAACGGTTATCGAGGGCGCTTTGGAGTTCGGCCTCTTGCGGGCTTGGCCGCTTGTTCTCGCGAGCGTTTTGGCACGGCTCATTTCGTCTACCCTATCGGGAGTGGTTTTTTTCTCTACTTCTGCAGGCTCGCTTCGACTCGTGCGATGTCGACAGCATACTTGCGTGGGTCGCGTTGAGCCAGCTTCCGGAAAATGCTCAGGGCCTCCTGGTAATGGGCGCGCGATGCTTCGCTCCTGTTTTGCTTTCCATCCAATATTCCCAGCGTGTTCAGCGTCTCGGCCACGCTCGGCAGGTACTCGTCCGGGCGCTGCTGCGCCAGTTGACGGAAATAATTCAACGCATCCTCATAGTGCTGGCGTGCGTCGTCGGTCCGGTTCTGGAATCGATCCAGTTCTCCCAAGTCGTTCAGGGTTATGGCCTGGTACGGCGCGTACGCGCCGGGATCTTGTTGCGCCAGTCGACGGTAAGTGTTCAAGGCCTCTTGCCAGTGCTGGCGGGCCTCGTCCAGCCGGTTCTGGAGTCGATCCAGTCGCCCGAGGTTATATAGCGTCCTCGCCAACCACGGCAGGTATTTGTCTGGATCTTGCTGCGCCAGTCGACGGTAAATACTCGAAGACTCCTCATAGTGCTGGCGCGCTGCTTCGATCTGGTTCTGCGCCCGTTCGTGGTTCCCGAGGTTCATCAGCGTCTCTGCCACATTGGGCAGGTGCGCGTCCGGATTCTGCTGCGCTAGCTGACGGAAATAATTCAATGCTTCCTCATAGTGTCGGCGGGCCTCTTCGCTTCGGTTCTGTACTCCATCCAGTTGTCCCAGGTTGCTCAACGCCAGGGCCATGGCGTAGGGTTCCTGGTTTTGCTGTGGCAGTCGACTGCGTAGATCCAAAACCTGCTCAAATTGCCGCCGCGCCTCGTCCAACCGCTCTTGCCCGGTATTAAAGTTCTGAAGATCGCGCCTGGTCATTGAGGGGCCGGGATTCAGGAGTGCAGTCCCGAGGGCGTCATGCAGATAAGCGCTGCGCTCTGGATCTGTAACCGCTAGCGTATGTAACAACAGCGTGTATTGGCTCTCCCAATAGCTGATCTGGCGCAAGGTGACGCCGCCCAGCGCCGCCAAGACGCACAATGCCGGAATCGCCTGCCAGAAGGTGGGAACCTTTTTCGCTTCTGCCCAATCGTCAAGGCTCCACACAAGCATGATGAAAATTCCAATCAGCGGGATATAGGCGTAGCGGTCCGCCATACTCGCTTCCCCCACCTGCACCAACCCGAGAACTGGAACCAGGGTCCCCAGAAACCAAAACCATCCAACCGGCAGGTAGCGCTTGCGGCGCAAGCTAATTACGAACGCGGTGATACTTATTAACACCAGCGCGGATAGAATCCATTGCCATGCCGGGAGAGCAACTGGGGAAAGAGGATAGAGCGCAAGCCGCGCCGGCCACAGCATCTTCCAGAGATACAGCCCGTAGGCCACGACCGCATTCTCGATTCGTATGCCGAAGGGGATCTCTTCGAAGGTACGCACTGCCTGACCAGATCGCTGGGCGATTAGAGTGATCCATGCGCTGGCCGCGGAGAGAAAGAGTAGCGGGATTTTTTCCAGCAGTAGCTTGGAGAACGCCACCCGCGGCACTTCCGTCGAGGTGGCCGGGGCGCCGATCTCGTTTCCATCGAGCTCCATTCTTTCCAGCGGCCAATAGTCCAGCAGCAACAGGGCAAAGGGCAGCGTGATGACCATCGGCTTGGCCATCAGTCCGGCGGCGAACAGCGCTGCCATCAGCAAATAGCGCCGCCACTCCGGCTTCTGCGCGTACCAAACATACGCGGCGACCGCCAGAAAAAAGAACAGTGTGCTCAGCACGTTCTTTCGTTCCGCCAACCATGCCACCGACTCGACATTCAGCGGATGCACGGCGAACAGCGCCGCTACCAGCAAGCTCGGTCCCACGCGTTTTGTAACCCACGTCAAAAGCAGAAACAGCAGCACTGCATTCAGAGCATGAATCAGCACGCTGTCGAAATGATGGCCGGCCGGGTTCAAAGCGAAGAGCTGGTAGTCGACAGCATGGGAAATCCAGGTGAGAGGATGCCAATTCGCTGCTTCGGTCGACGTGAACGCCCACTTGATCGTGTTCCATGACAAGCCATCATGAATGTGGGAATTCGCGGTGACGTAATCCCGATCGTCCAACACGACAAATGAGTTGCCAATAACTGGACTGTAGAGCGCGATTGTCGCGGCCCCGAGCAGAAAGCAGAAAATCGTTTTCAGCGTCCCGACGCTGAGGGAAGTTGCCGTTCCTGGGGGCGTTTTTGGTTGCGGCCCTTTGCGAAGTTGGGCTCGTGTTTTCGCGAGATTCTTGGCGCGGCTCACTTCGTCTACTCTATCGGGAGGGAGTTCCCTTTTCTAGTTGCTCCAGGCTCGCTTCGACGTTGGCAACGTCGCCAGCATATTTGTTGTCGCCTTGGGACAATTTCCGGAGGAGACTCAAAGCCTCCTGGTAGTGGGCGCGGGATGATTCGATCCGGCTGTCGCGGCCTTCCACAGTCCCCAAGTTCGCCAGCGTCCTGGCCATCTCCGGCAGGTATTCGGCTGGGTTCTGCTGCGCCAGTTGGCGGTCAATTACTAACGCCTGCTCATAGTGCTGGCGGCCTTCGTCCATCCGGTTCTGCATTAGGTCGAGGGCTCCCATGCTGATCAAGGTCTTGGCGAGATCCGGCAGATATAGACTTGGGTTTTGCTGCGCCAGTTGAAGGCGAATCTTCAAGGCCTCCTCATAGACTTCGCGGGCGTGGTCCATCCGGTTCTGATATCGATCCAGGGTCCCCAGGCTGATCAACGTCGTGGCAACTTCCGGCAGATACGCGTCCGGATTCTGCCCAGCGAGTTGACGGCGGATCTCCAAGGCCTCCTCATAGACTTGGCGGGCTTCGTCGGTCCGGTTCTGCAGTTGATCCACGGTCCCCAGACTGGTCAACGTCGTGGCCATCTCGGGCAGATGCACACCTGGATTTCGCTGCGCCAATGGCCGGCGAAGTTCCAAAGCCCGCTCGAAATGCAGCCAGGCTTCGTCCAGCCGCTTTTGCTTGGTACCAAAGCTCTCCCGGTCCTGCCGGCTCATGGCTAAGTCGGGAGCTAGCAGGTCACCCCCCACAGCGTTATGCGCAAAGGGACTTTCCCCGACCGCCAGCGAGTGCAACCACAGGTCGTAATCGCTCTCCCAATAGCTCATTTGGCGGGACGTGGCGATGCCGAGCGCCGTCAACACGCACAATGCCGGGAGGACCCGCCAAACTGTGCGGACTGCCTTCGCCTCGGCCCAATCCTCAATACCGCAGGCGATCATTACGAAGATTCCGATCAGCGGGATGTAGGCATAGCGATCCGCCATGCTGGCTTCCCCCACCTGTACCAAGCCGATGACGGGAACTAAAGTGCCGAGGAACCAAAACCAGCCAACCGGCAGGTAACGCTTGTGGCGAAAGATAACCACGACTGCGGTGACACTTATCAAAAGCAGCGCGGATAGAATCCATTGCCATGCCGGGAGGGCAATTGCGGAATGGGGATAGAGCGCAAGCCGCACCGGCCACAGCATCTTCCACAGGTACAGCGCATAGGACACGACGGCATTCTCGACTCGAATGGCAAGCGGAAACTCTTCGAAGGTGCGCTCCGCAGTTCGCTGTGCGATGAGAGTGATCCATGCGCTAGCGGTCGAAAGAACGAGCAACGGAATTTTCTCCAGCAGCAGCCTCGATCCCGTCAGTTGCGGCGCCTCGACAGCGGAGGCCGGACTGCCAGCCGTTCTGCCGAGCGGCCAGTAATCCAGCAACAACAATACAAAAGGCAGTGTGATGACCATCGGCTTGGCCATCAGTCCTGCGGCAAACAGCGCCGCCACCAGCAGATATCGCCGCCACTCCGGCTTCTGCGTGTACCGAACATAAGCACCGATGGTCAGTAAGAAGAAAAGCGTGCTTAACACGTTCTTCCTTTCTGATACCCACGCTACCGACTCCACGTTGAGCGGATGAACGGCGAACAGCGCCGCCACCAGCAAGCTCGGCCCCGCGCGCCGGGTAATCCAAGCCAACAGCAGAAACAGCAACACCGCATTGAGCGCGTGGATCAACACGCTGTCGAAGTGATGGCCGGCCGGGTTCAGCCCAAAGAGCTGATAGTCGAGGGCATGCGAAAGCCAGGGCAGGGGATGCCAATTCGTCGCCGTCTTGGTAGACGTGAATGCCCACTTGACCGTGCTCCATGCCAGACCCGCATGGATATGAGAATTTGCGGTGACGTACTCTTGATCGTCGTACACGACGAACGAGTACCTGCCGATTGGACTGTAGAGGGCGGTGGTCACGACTGCGAGCAGAACGCAGAGAGCGGCATTTAGCTTCTTGCCGGAGAGAAATGACCCTGTTTTCGAGGGCGCATCGAAGTTCGGCCGCGTGCGGCCCTGGGCCCGTGTTTTCGCGAGAGTTTGGACGCGGCTCATTTCGTCCGCCCCACTGGAAGTGGATCCTTATTATCCAGTTCTCGCAGGCTCGCTTCGACTCGAATGACGTCGCCAGCATATCTCGGGGGGTCGCGTTGTGCGAGCGTTCGGTAGATGGTCATGGCCTCGGTGTAGTCGGCGCGCGATGCTTCTATCCGCTTCTGGAGTCGATCGAGGAAACCCAGGTAGTTCAGTGTCACTGCCAAATCCGGCAGGTATTTGTCCGGATACTGCTGAGCCAGTTTACGGTAAATGTTTAGTGCGCCCTCGAAGTGCTGGCGCGCGTCGTCCATCCGGTTCTGGAGTCCATCCAGCTTTCCCAGAGCGTCCAAAATCAGGGCCACGTCCGGTAAATACTCGTCCGGATTCTGCTGCGCAAGCTGCTGGTAGATCTCCAAGACCTCCTCGTCGTGCCGGCGGGCGTCGTCCAATCGGTGCTGAAGCTGATCTACGGCTCCCAGGTTGTTTAACGTCGTGGCCGTGTCCGCCAGGTATTTGTCCGGGGCTTGCTGCTCCAGTTGCCGATCAATCTTCAAAGCCTCCTCATAGTGCTGGCGGGCTTCATCCATCTGGTTCTGGCGCCGATCCAGATTTCCAAGATTATTCAACGTCGCAGCAAGCACGTTCAGCTGTGCGGTTGAATTCAGCTTCGCCAGTTGCCGGTGAATCCTCACGGCCTCCTCATAGTACTGGCGAGCGTCGTCGATTCGGTTCTGGTATCGAGCGATGAAACCCAAGTTGTTCAGTGTCCCTGCCACGCGCGGCACGTAGATGACCGGGTCTCGCTTTGCCAGTTGCCGATTAATCCTCAAAGCCTCCTCATAGTGCTGGCGGGCTTCATCCATCCGCTTCTGCTCAGTGTCAAATTTCTCTAGGTCGTGCGCCGTCAATGCCGAGATGGGGTCCATGAGCGCAGCCCCCAGGGAGTCATGCGCCTGGGCATTGCGCTCTGGATCTGTGACCGCCAGCGCGTGCGACCACACGGTGTACTCGCCGTCCCAATAACTGATTTGGCGCAAGGTGACGAAGCCCAATACCGTCAACGTGCACAATGCCGGAATCACTCGCCAAACTGTGTGCACTCCGTTAATCTCCGCCAGATCGTCCAAGCCAAGCGTGATCATCACGAAGATTCCGATCAGCGGCACGTACGCATAGCGATCCGCCATCGCGGAATACCCCACCTGCACCAAACCGATGACCGGGACTAAAGTACCCAGGAACCAGAACCATCCAACGGGCAGGTAGCGCTTGCGGCGAAAAACCACTACCAGCGCCGTGACCCCAGTCAAAATCAGCGCGGACAAAATCACCTGCCACATAGGCCGCGTATTTGCCGGATGGGGATAGAACGCAGCCAGCCGTGCTGGCCAAAGCATTTTCCGCAGATATAACCCGTAGGACACGACGGCATTCTCTACTCGTATGGCGAACGAGAACTCTTCGAAGGTACGCTCCGCACGTCGCTGGGCGATCAGGGTAATTACCGCACTCGCAGCCGAAAGAAAGAGCAGTGGCAATTTCTCCAACAGCAGCCTCGAAAGCGCCACCCGTGGCACGCCGTTGGAGGTGGCCGGTCCGAGCTCGGTTTTATCCAACCGCATTCTCTCCAACGGCCAATAATCCAGCAGGAGCAATACAAAAGGCAGCGTGATGACCATTGGCTTCGCCGTCAGCCCCGCAGCGAACAGCGCCGCCACCAGAAGATAGCGCCGCCAACCCGGCTTCTGCCCATACCACCCATAAGCAGCGATCGCCAAAAAGAAGAACAGCGTGCTCAAAACGTTCTTTCGCTCCGCTACCCATGCCACCGACTCCACGTTGAGCGGATGCGCGGCGAATAGCGCCGCCACCAGCAGGCTTGGTCCTGTGCGCCTTGTAGCCCATACCAACAGCAGAAATAGCAAAACCGTATTGAGAGCGTGAATTAATACGCTGTCGAGATGATGGCCCGCAGGGTTCAGGGCGAAGAGTTGGTAGTCGAGGGCATGCGAAAGCCAAGTTAGAGGGTGCCAATTCGTTGAATATATTGACGCAAAGGCCCATTTGACGGTATTCCAGCCGAGGCCACCATGGATGTGAGTATTTGCAGTGACATACTCACGATCGTCCATGATGAGAAACGGGTAATCGATGACTGGGCTGTAGAGCGCGAGTGTCGCTGCTGCGAGCAGAACGCAGAGAACGATATTCAGGTTCTTGCCGGTAAGGAATCCCGCTGTTCCCGCACGCGCTTTCGGATTCGGCCTCTTGCCGCTTTGAATGCGCGTTTTGGCGACGGTCTTGGCGCGGCCCATTTCGTAACTCCGATTGTATACAGCCGGCGAAACCGAGTGACCCACCCGGTACAGCCCGCGGCTGCGCCATGGCCAAACCGCTCTAGCTCTTCACCTCTAGAAAGGCTGACCGGAGACTTGCAGCCCAGGCTGTAAAACACGTTTCGTGTACAAAAAATTTGCGGCCCAAGTCGCCCTGGGCCGCATTTGGTTTAAGTTCCGTTCGTACAGCGTTTCCCGCAACCGTTGTCGCTACTGCGTCGCCGCCGTGTGCTGTGTGAGAATCTTGCCCACATAGTCATTGGTCGTGGCCCATTTTGCCGTCGTCGTGCACGTCCCGGTGGCTTTCGTCATGGTCACAGTGGCCTGGTAGGTGCCCGGGCCGGTTTCGGTAGCAGAGCCCACAGTGCATGACCCAGCCGCCGTGATCGCCGGGACACTCGCACCGCTCCCGCTCGCATCCGACGTGGCCGTCACTGTGAACGTTTGTCCGTTACCCTCGGAGGCTGGCGCGCCGGTGAAGCTTGTCGTCGGCGTGATCTTCTCCGCCGTCGTGTGCTTCGTGACGCTCGCCGCCGCATAGACGTAATTCAACGCCCAGTTTGCGTGCAGAGCACACTGTCCAGTGCCCGTCAGCATCGTGAGCGTCCCCGTTACGGTCGTGCCCGCCGTCGTCAGCCCGGTCAACGAGCAAATCGTCGGCGTCGTATTCGTGAGCACCGGGATGCTGGCTTCCGGCCCGGTTTCGTTCGACGATGCCGTCACCGTGAAGACGGACCCGTACGCAGCCGTGCTCGGCATGCCGGTGAAGCTCACCACCGGCTTGACCGCCGCCTTGACCTTGGTGGTCTCGACCACCGCCGTCGCCGCGTTGTAGTCGTTGTCGCCCGGTTGCGACATCTGCACCGTGCAAGTCCCGCTCTTGGCGTTGATCGTGTACGTCGCCCCAGAGTTGGTGCAAGCACCACCGCTGGAGTAGGCGATCGCCAACTCCGAGCTGGCGCTGGCCACGACCGTGAAGCTGCTGCCGTAGGTCGCCGTCGGCGGAGCCGGTGTCGTCACCGTGATCGTCTGGTTAGCCTTTTCCGCGGTCACCGATTTATTGATTGGTATCGCCGCCGAGTAGTTGTTATTGCCGTTCTGACTGACGCTTACCAGACAACTCCCCGTGCCGTTGTTCATGGTGTAGGTCGCCCCATTGTTCGTGCACGACCCGCTGCTGCTGTAGCTAACAGGCAAGCTCGAACTCGCGGAGCACGACGCCGTGAAGCTGTTGCCGTACGCCTCGGTCGCCGGCAGGCTGCCGCAGGTGATGGTCTGGGTCGCCTTGGTCGCGTTGGTGTACTCCGTGACCGTTGGCGCAGTCGCGTACTTGCTGTTGCCCGCCTGGTTCGCGATCACCGAGCACGTTCCCGTGCCGCTGATCATGGTGTAGGTAGCGCCAGAGTTGCTGCATGCCCCCGCGCTGGTGAAGGCAACTGCCAAGCCGGAGCTGGCCGTCGCTGCCACCGTGAAGTTGCTGCTAAAGACCGCGTTCGCCGGTGCGTTCGTGGTGAACGTGATGGTCTGGCTGTTCGGACTCGCGTTCACCGTTTCCGTGATCTGCGGAGCCGCCGTGTAGTTGCCGTTGCCCGCCTGGTCGGCGATCACCGAGCAAGTGCCCGCGCCGTCGCTCATGGTGTAGGTTGCGCTTCCGTTGCCATGGTCGACAACAGTGCAGCTCCCCGACGCGGTGAATGCTACCGTGAGACTGGAGCTGGCTGTCGCCGCTACCGTGAAGTTGCTGCCGTAGAGCGCGTTCGCCGGAGCCGGCGTGGTGAACGTGATGGTCTGGCTCGCCTTATCGACTTCCTGGTTCACCGATCCCGAGCCGCCGCTGTGGTTCGCGTCACCCGAGTAGGTCGCCTGCACAACGTCCGCCGCGCCTACTGGCAGGGTTGACGTGGTACACGTCGCGGTTCCCGGATAACCCGACACCGTGCTCGTGCTGCAGCCCGTATTCGCGCTCCAAGTCACCGACCCGGTTACATCGAGAGGCTTCTTGGACTTCTTGCCCTTCACCGCACCGTTCTCGCCGCTGATCGTCGCCGTGAACGTCACCGATTCGCCGTACGTCGACGGATTGGTGCCGGAGGTGACGACCGTGTTCGAGGTTGCGTTGTTGATGGTGAAGTTATTGGTTTCCGGACTGCTCGAACCGGTGTAGTTGTTGTCTCCCGAGAACGTCGCCGTTTCGGTGTAGACGCCCGCCACATCCGCATTCGTCGGTGTATACGTCGCCGTGCAGGTGATCGTGTCTCCTGAACGGGCTCCGCAACTGGTCGGTCCATACGAAGACGCCGTTCCGGTGCCTCCGATGGTTACATTGCTCGCGGTCGGTGCTGCACCGTGCCCCGTCCACGACAACACTGCCGTGATCGTGACCGGTGTATTCGCGCCGTAGTCTTCCGAAGACGGACTTACCGTCACGTCGATCGTCGTCGGGTCCTGATTAACTATCTGGTTGACCGAGCCCGAGCTTCCGCCGTGGTTCGAATCACCCGAGTAAGTCGCCGTTACAACGTTGGTCCCGGCTGGCATGTGCGTCGCCGCCGAAGTGGTACAAGTCGCGACTCCCGGATAGCCCGAGACAGTGCTCGCGCTGCAGCCGGTATTCGCGCTCCAAGTCACCGTCCCGGTTACATCGAGAGGCTTCTTGGACTTGTTACCCTTCACTGCGCCGTTCTCCCCGCTGATCGTCGCCGTGAACGTTACCTGCTGCGCGTACGCCGACGGATTCGGGCTGGAAGTGACCGTCATGCTTGAGGTCGCCGAGTTGATGGTGAAGTTACCGGTCTGCGGACTCGTCGAAGCGCTGTAAACGCCGTCTCCCGAGAACGCCGCCGTCTCCGTGTAGGTGCCGGCTACATCCGCGTTAGTCGGTGTGTACGTCGCCGTGCAGGTGATCGTATCGTGCACACGAGCCGCGCAACTGGTCGCACCGTATGTGCCGTTCCCGTTGCCGCTGATGGTCACGTCGCTCGCCGTGGGGGCCACACCGTGGCCTGTCCACGACAACACTGCCGTGATCGTCACCGGCGTATTCGCGCCGAAATCTTCCGCAGCCGGGCTCACGCTCGTCACGTTGATCGTCGTCGCTATGCCGCCGTTCACAACCTGGTTGACCGAACCGTTGCTGCCGCTGTGGTTCGAGTCACCCGAGTAGGTCGCCGTTACAACGTCGGTTCCCACTGGCAGATGCGTCGCCGCTGACGTTGTACACGTCGCGGTCGCCACCTGGTTGGTCGCCGACCACGTTACCGTGCTCGGACTGCAGCCCGTGTTGGCGCTCCAGGCAACCGAGCCCGTCACATCCATAGGCTTCCGCATGTTGCGGCGGCCTTTGACGAAGTTGTTCTCGGCTCCGATTGTCGCCGTGAACGTCACTGACTGCGCGTAGGTTGAAGGATTCGGGCTGCCAGCAACGCTCGTGGTTGTGGTCGCCGGGTTGATGGTGAAGTTGCCGGTCTGCGTGCTGCTCGAAGCGCCGTAGTCGCTGTCGCCCGAGAACACAGCCGTGAACGTGTACGAACCCACCGCATCCGATCCGCCGGTATAGGTGTTCGTACAGACCATCGTGTCGCCGCTGGGCGCGCCGCAACTCGTTGTTCCGAAGCTGCCGCTGAACCCGGTGCCGCCGATGGTTACATCGCTAGCCGTGGGTGCAGCACCGCCGCCCGTCCACGAAAGCGTTGCACTAATCGTAACCGGCACGGTTGAACCGTAGTCTTCCGCAGCCGGGCTTACGCTCGTCACTGCGATCGTCGTCGCGACTCCACTGGTGACTTCCTGGTCAAACGACCCCGAACTCCCTTGGTGGTTGCCGTCAGGAGTGTAGGTCGCCGTAACCACGTTGTAAGGCGCGACTTGGTTCACCGGGAGCAACGCCGTGGTGCACGTCGCTTGTCCGGTGGCCGTGTTCAACGGGGTCGAGCTGGAGCAGGAAATGTTCCAGGTCACGCTCCCGCCGCTTACCTGCAACGGTTTCACTTTCTTGGCCGGCTTCTTTCCCTTCACATTCCCGTTCTCGCCTTCGACCGTCGCCGTGAACGTCACGGACTGGCCGTAGCTCGAAGGATTCAGGCTGGAAGTCACGGCCGTGGTTGTGGTCGCCGTGTTGATGGTGAAGTTGTTCGTTTCCGGACTGCTCGAACCACTGTAGTTGCTGTCACCGGAGAACGTTGCCGTCTCCGTGTAGGTACCCGGCAACTCCGCACCAGTCGGTGTGTAGATGGCCGTGCAGGTGATCGTTTCGTGCACACGAGCCGCGCAACTGGTCGCACCATATGTGCCGGCACCGTTGCCGCTGATGGTCACGTCGCTCGCCGTCGGTGCCACACCGTTGCCTACCCACGACAACACTGCCGTGATCGTAACCGGCGCAGTTGAGGCGTAGTCTTCCGAAGCCGGGCTTACGTTGGTCACATCAATCGTGGTCGCGATCCCGCCGGTGACTACCTGGTTCTCACTACCTGTGCTGCCGCTATGGTTGCTGTCGCCGTTGTAGGTTGCAGTTACTACGTCGGTTCCCACCGGCAGGCTGCTGGCCCTGGAGGTCGTACATGTCGCCGTTCCTACTCCAGTGCCTGTTGTCGGCGTCACCGTGGTTGTGCCGCAGCCCGTGTTCGTGCTCCAGGTCACGGTTCCGGTTACGTCAAGCGGTTTCCCTTTCGAGTTCCGCCGCACCAGCCCGTTCGCGGCGTTGATCGTGGCCGTGAACGTTACCGGCGTCGCGTAGACCGACGGATTCGGACTGCCAATAACGCTCGTCGTTGTGGGCGCATTGCCGACTACCTGCCCGCCGGACAACGTGCCCGTGCTGCCGGAGTCATTCGTGTCGCCCAAGTAGGTCGCCGTCACGGTGTGCGTCCCCACCGCAAGAGTGGAGGTGCTCACCGATGTCGCCGTACCCGATGCGAGAGTCTCGGTATCGAACAGGATGCTGTCGACGTAGAACTGCACTGCTCCAGTCGGTGTACCTGTTCCGGTCACGTTCGCCGTGAAGCTGACCGCTTGACCATAAGCCGACGGATTCAAGGTGGAACCAACCGCCGTGCTCGTGGCCAACGGATTCACTACCTGGCTCGCTGTTCCCGAACCTGCCTGATGGTTGCTGTCACCCGAGTAGTTCGCCTGAATCGTATCCGTCCCTGTTGCCAGAGCGGACGTTGTACAAGTCGCCGTTCCCGGAGTGCCCGATGTTACCGGTGTGGTGCCGCAGCCCGTATTTGAGCTCCAAGTCACGGTTCCGGTTACGATCATCGGTTTCGTGCGGCCCTTAACCAGTCCGTACTGGCCGCTGATCGTTGCCGTGCACGTCACCGACTGGTTGTAGTTCGAAGGATCCGGGGTACAAACAACGCCCACGCCCGCGGTTGCCGAGTTGACTGTCTGCACTGGGCTCAACGTGCCCGTGCTGCCCGTGTAGATTCCTCCTCCGCCGTAGGTTGCCGAGACGGTGTGCGTCCCTACCGTGAGGCTGCTGGTGCTGTACGTCGCCGAACCGCTAGACAGGGTGATCGGCGAGCCGCTGACGCCGTCAATCGTGAACGTCACGCTGCCGGTCGCCGCACTCGGCGTCACGGCCGCGGTAAACGTCACCGACTGCCCGTAGACTGATGGATTGAGACTGGAGGTTACTGCGGTGGTCGTGGGGATTACACAAGGCGCGCCGCTGCCGGCACCCCATACGCTACTGCACACGAGGTTTTTGGCGTTGACCGAGCCGAGACCTGTTGCCAAGTCATAGCCAGGTGCTGCTCCATACGCCGGCTGGTAGGATGACGAGGCGGTTGCAGGCGAGGTGTTCGCTACAGCCACTGCGCCGGTGCCCGGTCCACCAAACGTGATCGGAGTCTCTGGCCCATAGCCCGAGCCACCGCTGTTGATGGTGATGCCGCTGACGTAATTCGGACCTTGGCCCTTGGTGGTGTTCGTAATGGGCATCACCAGAACCTCGTTTATGTCTGGACCGCCCAACTGTGGACCGTAGTTCACCTGGAAGTTGCCTGCTGCGCCTGCCGTCTTCGCGGTAAGAGTGGCTGTGCCGCTCGAAGCGCTGCACGTCGCATACGGGTTGCTGCTGCCGATCGAAGTGCACAGGTTCGTTGCGACGGTGGTGTTGCTAGTCCCGCTCAGTGTGTAGCAGTAGTTCCCAGCATCCCACGCTCCCTGCACACAGACCGACAAGCCAGCATAGTAGCTGGCGTACGTACTGCTGAACGGAATGGTCCAGACCGCTGTGGTAGTCCCGCTGTTAACCGTTGCCGTGCAAGTCGCCTGCGTACCGCCCGCATAAAGGACGGTCCCGTTCGGCTCCTTGTAGGGCGAAGCATTGCTCGGCCCCGCGATGGTGCAGGTTGGAGCGGTAGTATAACCGCTGCCGCCCCAGAGGACCGTAGTGGCGGTGATCACGTCCGTGCTGGCCACCCCGTTGGTGCTGGGTTTATAGCAGTGGGCCTCACTCACCGTGCCGTCATATCTGCACGGCACGTCGATGTCGCCCTGAGTTACGTCATAGAAGACGCAGGAGCTGGCCGGGCCGCCGCTGCCGCTCGAGTTACAAGAGCTGCCTAAGAAGGTCCCGCCCTGCGTGCCGTACTCGCTTTGCGCGATCTGGTAGTAGATGGGATTGGGGTTGCCCCACTTCTCACCGGTGTATTGATTGATGAGGGCTTGAATGCCCGACATGGCGGGAGTGGCTACCGAGGTTCCGCCAAACCCTGACCATGTGTTCGGAGCGCCGCTACAGGATACGGCACCACCCGCGGTTTGAGACGGGTCGGACCAGCAGACCACCTGGTAGTGTCCCCAAACGCCGTTGGAGGCAAACAACGAAACGTCAGGAATATCGCGCACGCCGTCGGTGGGCACGCCATAGGCGGACTGCCAGGAGGGTTTGGGATACCCCTGACACGTTGGGCCGGATATCAAGTAGTTGGACTCATTCGAGCCCCCTACTCCCATAGCGCAATTGCTCGCGCCTCCGGACGCGGCACCGGTGGTCAGGTAGGTTGCGCTGGTGTCGTAAGAGCTGTTGTTGCACATGCCCGGTGTGGCGGCATAGGGGTTCCAGGTGCCAAGGACATAGTCGGAGATCAGTTCACTGGCGCAGGAATCGTTCCAGGGAATCTCGGGAATGTAGCTCTTGGCCGATTCGTAGGTCGAAGTGTTCGACGAATTCCAGTAGGTGCTGATGGGTGTAGTGGAGGGATACCCTAGTTTTGCGTTGTAGGTGTCCTCGAAATCGGTTCCGCCTACGGCTACGTTGTAGGGCGTTTCACCCCATCCGGTCACGGACAGGGGGGTTCTGGCATACTGAGTACCGCTCGCGATGTTCGGAGCGCAGGCGGTTGCCCCCGCATCGCCCGTAGAGACAAAAACCGACGTGCCTTCGGCGGCCGCCGTCTGAAAGACATTGTTAAAGGTAGCGGTGCCGCCGTCGCCGGTTTCGGTTTCGCACGCGCCGTAGCTCTGGCTGACGATTTGCGGATACGGTCCGCTTCCATTGACCAGGTTTGCCAGGGCGATAATGCCGCCAAAGGTGAACGTGGTGCTGGGGCACGAGATCAACTCGATTGCAGCGCTGGGCGCAAATGCGGTGGCCATTTCCACATCGAGAGCCGCTTCGCCATCGTCCGCGTTGGTACCGGGATCGACGCAGCTGCCGGGATGCACTTGGCTGTAAGTGGCTGAGTAGCTGCTCAAGCCGAAGGCCGTACGGAACGAATTCCAGTCGGCGGCCCCGCCATAGGTGTCGGTGTCCTCAACCACGGCGATCGTCTGGCCCTGGCCGGAGTAGCCGGCGGCCCAGAGCGGATTCAAGTTATAAATGACCGCGTCGTCCTGCGGCGTAACCGCGTAGCAGGAGCCGGGCCCGGTTGTACCGGTGCAACCAGCAAAGGTGTAATCCGGCCTTACCCTGTACATCGGTTCGGGTTTGAAGTCGTGCAGCGACGTTATGCCCCTCACTACAGGCGCCAGCGCCGCCGGAATCTGCGGATCGTTCATGTTGGCGACATGCTGCTCGCCGTTGACTTCAAGATTGTGGATCGAAGTGTGGAAGGCCTCGCGCAGTTGGCCCGCGGTGCCCGAGAAGTCGATCATCATCCGGTTGGCGTAGACCTGGTTGACGCGGAAGCCATGGTATTCGAGCCAGCCGGTGATCTTGTCGAGATCGTCCTGCGCCACGCCGAAGCGCTCGCCGAATTCCTCGGCGGTAAGCCACTTGTGGAAGTTGGGCGAGTTCCGGTCGTTGAGTGAGTCGATGAACTTGTTCACCTTCCGCTCCTGCGCGGGAGAGCGCTGGAGTATGAGGAGCATGTGGTCGGCATCGAAGCTGTCCGAGACCGGGCCGCGATCGTTCTGGGCGTTCGCCGCCGGGTGCGTGTTGCGGGCCAGTCCCACCAGGCTGCTTTCGTCAATCTGCTTCGTAATCTGCGAGGCGAACGAAAAGCCGGTGAATGTCGTAATGAACGCTAGTATTATCGCCAATGCAAATAGAGTCCGTGCTGTTCTCGTCACAATTTTCCTCCCCCGATTAACGGGTCTACCAAAGTCGTTTACCTGATGTTGTTTGCATGCATCGAAACCTGCGGCGCCTTGAGACAACACTTCTTCCTTATTGTTCGAAAGGGTGGATTGGGAAGCTGAGTGCTGAAGGGCACCAAACCGTCTTGCGTTGATGACTTGCTCTCCTGGAAGTGGGACCTGGTACTTCGAATCTTGTTTAACTTCTTGAACCTGGGAATTTGAATGCGTCTTTTAACTTTTTATTAGACCTGGTACTTCAACCCGCCCCGCAATCCAAATCTCGCGCCTGGGGGTGGAGCTCTCCACAGCAGCCAGCCGTTCCCCGCCCTGCGAGCCTTATGCGGCCCCGTTATACAGACGGAAGGACACGGCGCAATCGCCGAGCCGCGATTATCGGCTCAGCTTGAAAACCTTTTCTGTGACAGCAATCACATCTGCGCGTGATTCGAGCCCGTCAACCGCAGATCGCCGCTATTGTGCAAAGAACTGCACAACACTTAAGGAAGAATTTCCCGGAAGAAGATATTGTTTAAGAGCCGATCCGATGAGATTCCCTGAGGCAACTTGCACCTGACTTTGTCTTCCGTACTGGGAAGCTAGCTGTTCTGCGCGCGGCAGAATTCAAAGGCAGGAGTATTTACACGGCTCAACAAATATTTGTCAACAGAATTCTTTGTTTTTAACAAAAAAAAAATCTAAAGCGGAAACCGCCGCATTTCTAGCGCACGTTCTTGCATATTTACGAAACGCAAATTCCGTAAACCATCTGAATGGTCGGTTGGGGAAATCCGAACGAATGTACGAATTGTACGTTTCCCTGACGCGTGGCCCGATCGTGCATTTCCGGGGACGCAATTTCCGCGCGTACGCTCCAAGCACTGGCATTCCGGCGAGGCACACATAATAGAGAGAGGCCATATATTAAGGAGGCAATTAAAAAAGAACATCGTCAGCGGATTTTTTCCTCTACTCCCACCCGGCCGCTCGCGTGGTGTCGAAATTTTCCTGTTCCGCAGCTACAAGAACGCGCGCTAAGGACGTGGCGATTTCTGCCGCCGACATTTCTTAGAGCAAAGATAATTTTTTGTTGACAACGTCCTCGAAGGCGCGTACATCTTCTCAGTTCGAATTCTGCCGCGTGCAGCCGCGGCTTCCCTCAGAAAGAGAGATCGACCGCTTAGATGTTGGGCCAAGGAAAGTTCCGCCGGACTAATTATTCATTCGCTTTTCACCAAAAGTCTTTCCTGCCCAGTGCAGACGCTTGCACCACCGCGGCAATTAGTGTGGCTACGAAGGGGCGAATCACGGGTTAGTGTGACCGCCGTCACCGATAATTAGCTGGATAAGATCGATAAGAGGTCACTAAGCCATTGCGCCGTTTGTCCTTCCGGGTGGCAGAGCCGGAAACCGCTCACAGGGCGGGGCGTCGCGAGGGCAATTCCACCCCCAAGTGCTCGAGATTTGGTTTATGGGTGGGTTCGAAGTACCAGGTTCGAAATATAAGGCCAACGCTATACGGTCACTTCCAGGAGAGTAAGTCAGATACGCGATGCAAGGTTTCGCGCCTACCACGCAGGCTCCGGTCCCCTATTCAATTCAAGCAGGGCGAAGTGTTGTATGGAGGCGCATTAGTTTTGGGTCCACGCAAGTGAGGCCGAGTAAGCGACATTGGTATTCCCGTTCGGGGAAAGGAAAATTGTGAAACAAATAACGCGGGTTTCATTGGCAGTCGTCGTAGCACTGATATTCGTTACATCCTTCACCCTCTTTTCCTATGCTCAAACCGCGCAGATGCCGCTGACGCGTCACGTGCGCCAAGAGGTTGCCAGCGGTCAGGCGCCGCTCGTGGGGAAGCTCCCTGCATCCGAGACCCTGCTCTTTGACATTATGATTCCGCTGCGCGACCGGCCCGGGTTGCAAAGTTTCATAAGGGAGCAATACAACCCTGCCAGCCCCTTCTATCACCTGTTCCTCACGCCGGAGGAGGTTACCGAACGGTATGGTCCCAGCCAGGAAGATTGGGACGCCCTAGTCGCATTCGCGAAGGCGAGCGGCTTTGAAATCCTCGGCGGAACCCGCGACGGCAGGGACCTATGGCTAAGAGGCGCGGTGGCGAACATCGAGAAGGCCTTCCACGTGAGCATGAATGTCTACCAGGACCCAACCGAAGAGGGCCGCACATTCTTTGCCACGGACCGCGAGCCAACCACAGACCTTCCATTCCAGCTTTGGCACATCACCGGCTTGGACAACAATGCCAAACCGCATCCTTTGTATGTCAAGAAGAGCGACTACGCGAAGGCCCATGGGATGAATCCCGAGGACGTCGTGTCTAATACGGACGGCCCTGGATCCGGCCCTTCGAGTAACTTTCTGGGCAGCGACATGCGCGCGGCCTACTACGGCGGAACAGCTCTCACCGGCGCCGGCCAGAACATCGGCCTGTTCGAGCTAGCAGGCAGCGATTTGGCCGACTTGGCCACGTATTACAGCAACATCGGGCAAACCGAGCCTTACACTCCCACGCTCGTTTCCACGGGCGGGTACGCCACAGCTTGCCTTGATAGCGGCGGCAGGAGCAAAGCGTGTGACGATGTTGAGCAGACCATCGACATGCAGCAGGCGATGGGCATGGCGCCAGGCTCCACAATGACCTATATGTACGTGTGCGGAGCCGTCTTAGCCAGTGGATCAGGAGGCTTCAGCGATAGTGCCTGTATCAGTGCGATGGTTACGACAACGGCCGCTCCATTGAGCAAGCAAATTGGCTGCTCGTGGGGCTGGAGCCCGGCGGACACCAGCACTCTCGACCCGTACTTCGAGCAGATGGCGTCGCAAGGCCAGAACTTCTTTGTCGCGTCCGGCGACAGTGCCAAGTGGTCTAGCTCGAATACGGCCTGGCCGGCGGACGATGCGAACGTGGTTGCCGTCGGCGGCACGGACCTGACGACCGTTAGCGCGGGTGGCGCCTGGAGTTCGGAAACCGCCTGGGCCGATAGCGGCGGCGGTAACTCGACGTCTTCCATTCCGATCCCCTCTTGGCAAACGCCCGTGGATGGCTGCTCCGGTTGTTCAAAAACATTGCGGAACGGCCCGGACGTCTCGGCGATGGCGGACTTTTACTTTTACTACTGTGGTGACCAAACAAGTTGTGGCACGGGATTGGGCGGAACCAGCTTTGCGGCACCCATGTGGGCCGGCTACCTGGCTCTGGCCAATCAGCAAGCGGCGGCCAACGGCGAGTCGATCGGCTACATTAATCCGATTATTTATCCGCAAGCCGAGCTGGGCGGCACGACCTACAGCAACCTTTTCCACGACATCACCAGCGGCAGCTGCGGCGATTCATCCGGAACCGGCTACGATCTGTGCACCGGCTGGGGCAGTCCGAATGGGAGCGGCCTCATCAACCTTCTGGCACCCACCGGCGGTCTGACCAGCCAGACGATCACGTGGACCACGGCGCCGCCGTCCAGCGCCGCCTACTACAGCACCTTTAACGTAGCGGCGACCGCCAGTTCGGGCTTGGCGGTGACGATCACGGGTTCGGGCGAGTGCAGCGGCAGCGGTTCGGGCAGCGCGACCATCACGATGAACGCCACCTCCGGGACCTGCACGGTGACGGCCAGCCAGGCGGGCAACAGCACCTACGCACCCGCGCCTTCGCTCACGCCCACCGTGACTGCGACGGCGGCCTCGCAAACCATCTCGTGGACCACGGCGCCGCCGTCCAGCGCCGCCTACTACAGCACCTTCAACGTGGTGGCTACGGCCAGTTCGGGCTTGGCGGTGACGATCGCGGGTTCGGGCGAATGCAGCGGCAGCGGTTCGTCGGGCAGCGCGACCATCACGATGAACGCCACCTCCGGGACCTGCACGGTGACGGCCAGCCAGACGGGCAACACTTACTATGCGGCTGCGACTTCGCTCACACCCACCGTGAGCCCGACTCAGGCCGCGCAGACCATCTCCTGGACCTCGGGGTACGCCCCGCCGTCCAGCGCCGCCTATTACAGCAGCTTCACCGCGAAGGCGACTGCCAGTTCGGGCTTGGCGGTAACGATCGTGGGTTCGGGCGAATGCAGCGGCAGCGGTTCGTCGGGCAGCGCGACCATCACGATGAACGCCACCTCCGGGACCTGCACGGTGACGGCCAGCCAGACGGGCAACACTTACTATGCGGCTGCGACTTCGCTCACACCCACCGTGAGCCCGACTCAGGCCGCGCAGATCATTAACTTCACCACTAACGCACCGTCCAGCGCAGCCTACGGACAAAGCTTCACCGTTGCGGCCTCGGCGAGCTCCGGCTTGGCCGTTGCCTATACCAGCTCGGGAGGCTGCAGCAACTCGGGCGCGACTTACACCATGACCAGCGGGACGACCGCGTGCTCGGTGATCGCGAATCAATCCGGCAACACCTACTACGCGGCTGCGACTCAGGTTACTCAAAGCACCAACTCGACTTTGGCCACCTCAAGCGTAAGCGTAGGGTCCAGTCAGAACCCTTCGTTCTTTGGCCAGTCGGTGACCTTCACCGCCACGATCAACGGCGAGTACGGGCAAGTGAAGGGGAACAACGGCTCGTCGCGCAAGTCAAAGGCGAAACCGGAGGTTGTAAGCGGTTCGGTGACCTGGAGCACGAACACAGGCTGCGGCACTACCGCGGTCACGTCGGGAGTCGCGACCTGTACAACATCGACTCTGCCATTGGGCACCGACACAGTTACGGCCACCTACTCGGGTGACAGCAACCACAGCGGCAGCTCAGGCACACTGAGCGGCGGCGAAGTAATCAATCAGTACAGCACGAGCACCGCGATCGCCTCCACTCTGAACCCTGCAAGCTACGGCCAATCTGTCAGCTTCACGGCAAATGTGACGTCGTCGGGAGGCACGCCGACTGGAACCGTGCAGTTCAACCTCGACGGCAGCGCCTTCGGCTCGCCGGTAACGCTGTCTTCGGGTTCGGCAACGTCGGGCAGCACTTCGACGCTGGCAGTAGGAACGCACACGGTCACGGCCGTTTACTCAGGGGCGGCGAGTTACGCTGCCAGCACAGGCACGCTGAGCGGAGGAGAAGTCGTCAACTCAGCAACCGCCGCCACCGTCGTTACTTCCAGCCTGAATCCTACGAACTATGGCCAGTCGGTAACGTTCACGGCGACGATCAACGGCGAGTACGGCCTGGTCAAGGGGCGCCGCAAGGCGAAGCCGGAGAATGTCACCGGCACGGTGACCTGGAGCGCGAACACAGGCTGCGGCACAACCGCGGTCACGTCAGGCAATCCCGGAACTGCCACCTGTACCACAACCACGTTGCCAGTAGGCACCGACACGATCACGGCGACCTACTCGGGTGACAGCAACCACAGCGGCAGCTCAGGCACGTTGAGCGGCGGCCAGGTGGTGAATCAGTTGAGCACGAGCACGGCGGTTGCCGCTAGCCTGAATCCATCGGTCTATGGCCAAACCGTCAGCTTCACGGCAAACGTGACATCGACAAGCGGCACGCCGACCGGAACCGTGCAGTTCAACGTCGACGGCAGCCCCTCCGGTTCGCCGGTAACGCTGTCTTCGGGTTCGGCAACGTCGAGCAGCACCTCGACACTGGCTGTCGGGACGCACACGGTCACAGCAACGTACTCAGGCGCGACCAACTACGCTGGCAGCGCCGGTACGCTGAGCGGCGGAGAAGTCGTCAACTCGGCAACCGCTGCTACGGTCGTTACTTCAAACCTCAATCCGTCGACAATCGGCCAGTCCGTTACGTTCACCGCGACGATCAACGGTGAGTACGGGCTCGTAAAGGGAGGCAAGGGCCATGCGAAGCCGGAGGACGTAACCGGGTCGGTGACCTGGAGCGCGAACACAGGCTGCGGTACAACTGCGGTCTCGTCGGGCAATCCGGGAACCGCGGCCTGTACCACATCCACGTTGCCGGTAGGCTCGGACACGATCACGGCGACCTACTCGGGTGATAGCAACCACAGCGGCAGTACCGGCACGCTAAGCGAAGTCGTGAATCAGTACAGCACGAGCACGGCGGTCGCCTCCACTCTGAACCCTGCAACCTACGGCCAATCCGTCAGCTTCACGGCAAACGTGACATCGACGAGCGGCACACCGACCGGAACCGTGCAGTTCAACGTCGACGGCAGCCCCTTCGGGTCACCCGTAACGCTGTCCTCAGGTTCGGCAACTTCGAATAGCACATCGACGCTGGCGAAAGGAACGCACACGGTCACGGCCGTCTACTCGGGCGCAACCAACTATGCTGGCAGCACTGGTACGCTGAGCGGCGGAGAAGTTGTCAGCTCGGCAGCCGCAGCCACGGTCGTTACTTCCAGCCTGGATCCTACGAGCTATGGCCAGTCGGTAACGTTTACGGCGACGATCAACGGTGAGTACGGCCTGGTCAAAGGTCGCAAGGGCCACGCGAAACCAGAGGATGTAACCGGAACGGTGACCTGGAGCACGAACACGGGCTGCGGCACGACCGCGGTCACGTCGGGCAATCCGGGCGTCGCGACCTGTACCACATCCACTCTCCCAGTAGGCACCGACACGATCACGGCGACCTACTCGGGTGATAGCAACCACAGCGGCAGCACGGGCACGCTGAGCGGCGGCCAAGTCGTGAATCAGTTGAACACGAGCACGGCGGTCGGCTCCAGCCTGAACCCTGCGACGTATGGCCAATCGGTCAGCTTCACGGCGAATGTCACGTCGACCAGCGGCACACCGACGGGAACCGTGCAGTTCTCGATCGACGGCAGCGCCTTCGGTTCGCCGGTGGCGCTGTCTTCCGGTTCGGCCACCTCGACCAGCACCTCGACGCTGGCAGTGGGAACGCACACGGTAACGGCCGCTTATTCGGGCGCGACGAACTACACCGCCAGCACGGGCACGCTGAGCGGCGGAGAAGTCGTCACCTCGGCAACGTCATCCATGGCAGTTGCTTCCAGCTCGAACCCGTCGGTGTTCAACCAGTCGGTGACCTTTACGGCGACGATCAACGGCGAGTACGGCCTGGTCAAAGGACGCAAGGCGAAGCCGGAGAATGTAACTGGAACGGTGACCTGGAGCACGAACACCGGCTGCGGCACAACCGCGGTCACGTCGGGCAACCCGGGAGTCGCAACCTGTGCCACTTCCTCCTTACCGGTAGGCACCAACACGATTACGGCGACCTACTCGGGTGATAGCAACCATGGCGGAGGCACAGCTACGTTGAGCGGCGGCCAGGTAGTAGACCAAGCGCCTTCGACGACGGCTGTTGCTTCCAGCCTGAACCCTGCAACGTACGGTCAATCCGTCAGCTTCACTGCGAATGTGACGTCGACGGGAGGCACACCGACCGGCACCGTGCAGTTCAACGTCGACGGCAGCGCTTTCGGCTCGCCAGTGGCGCTGGCTTCGGGTTCGGCAACGTCGGGCAGCACATCGACGCTGGCGGTAGGAACGCACACGGTCACCGCGGTCTACTCGGGCGACACGAATTTCCCACCGAGCACGGGCACGCTGAGCGGCGGAGAAGTCGTCAACTCGGCAACCGCTGCAACGGTTGTTACGTCCAGCCAGAATCCGTCAGGCTACAGCCAGTCGGTAACCTTCACCGCGACCATCAACGGCGAGTACGGACTGATCAAGGGCCGCAAGGGAAAGAAGCCGGAGGACGTCGGGGGCACGGTAACCTGGAGTGCGAACACGGGCTGCGGCACAACCACGGTCACGTCGGGCAATCCGGGAGTTGCGACCTGCACCACTTCGACGCTGGCATCGGGAACCGACACAATCACTGCTGCCTACTCGGGTGACAGCAACCACAGCGGCAGCACCGGCACGTTGAGCCAGGTAGTGAATCAGGCCAGCACCACTGCGGCCGTTGCTTCCAGCCTGAATCCTTCGACCGCTGGTCAGGGTGTCAACTTCACCGCAAGCGTAACCTCGGGAGCAGGCACACCAACCGGCACGGTGCAATTCAACATCGACGGCAGCGCCTTCGGTTCGCCGGTGACGCTGACTTCGGGTTCCGCGACGTCGGGTACGACCTCGGCGTTGACGGTAGGAACGCACACCGTCACAGCGGTCTACTCGGGCGCAACCAACTACGCTGCCAGCACAGCCACGTTGAGTGGCGGCCAGGTCGTCAACCCGGTGCAGAGTCAGACCATCACGTTCAACCCCAACCCGCCGTCGAGTGCGACCTACAACACCAGCTTTACGGTGTCGGCAACGGCCAGCTCGGGCTTACCGGTGGCCTTCACCAGTGCAGGCTCCTGCGCCAATGTAGGTGCCACGTACACCATGAATAGCGGATCGGGAACTTGTTTCGTGATCGCCAACCAAGCTGGCAACGCGCAGTACTCACCGGCGCCGCAGCTTACGGTATCCGTAGCTGCGGTTCCGGCTGCGCAGACGATCACGGTTGCGGTGCCTGCTCCTCCAGCCGCGACCTACCACAGCAGCTTCACGGTGGCGGCTAGCGCCAGCTCCGGGCTAGCGGTTGCCTACTCGAGTTCGGGTGCGTGCACTAACTCCGGCGCGACGTACACAATCACTAAGTCGAGCGGAACTTGCACGATAATTATCAACCAGCCGGGCAACAGCAACTATGCGGCTGCGCCCCCGGTTGTCGAAAGCACTACGGTAGCAGCTGCGACGACGCCAGCGGTGAACCTAACCGGCGAGCCGACGACGGCCCTGTACGGGTCCGCGTTCCCGGTGACGGCATCGTCGAACGAGACCGGGCCGGAAGCCAGTATCCCGGTGATCACGACAACGACGCCGACGGTATGCTCGGTGAGCGGAAGCACGACGAGCGGCACCAGCGTTACGGCGACCGTTACGATGCTGAAGGGCACCGGGACGTGCACCGTGAAGGCGACGTGGGCGGCCAATTATGTCTATGCGGCGGCTACGGCCTCGGTGAAGACGACCGCGGCGAAGCCAACGCCGATAGTAAGCTTCACGGGCGCGCCCGCCACCATCACCCACGGAAACACCTTCACGGTGGACGCGACGTCGAACGAGAGCGGAGCGTATGTAAGTGTCCCGACGATCACGACGTCGACGGGCACGGTGTGCACGGTGGGCACGGTTACGCCGGATGTCTCGGGCGGCTACCAGGCCACGGTGACGACGATCAAGGCCGGAACGTGTAAAACGAAGGCAGCATGGGCCACCAACACTGACTACTTGGCCGCATCTGCCTCGCAGAGCACGACCGTGCAGTAACCGTCATCGGCTGCGACAAACGCTGTACGAACGGAAGCTAAAACCAGTGCGGTCCAGCGCAACCTGGGCCGCATATTTTTTACATCCGGTGTCGCGGGCGTAAGTTCGCGCCATAAAGCAGGATTCAGTCAAAGCGCGCCCAGCTGAAACTCCCGTGACGCTTGCGCACCCTTGGACAAGTTGAGTAGGATGCGGGCAAAGAGCCTTGGGCCGGAGGCCTGCGCCACAATGGATGAGACTATCTCTCATTACCGCATCCTCGAAAAATTGGGTGCGGGTGGGATGGGCGTGGTTTACAAAGCCGAGGACACACGGTTGGGGCGGCTGGTCGCTCTGAAGTTCCTTGCCGACGGCGCTTCCATCGACCCGCGCGCGCTGGAGCGCTTCAAACGCGAAGCGCGCACCGCGTCCGCGCTCGATCATCCCAACATCTGCACCATCTACGAGATCGATGAAGAGAAGGGGCGGCCTTTTATCGCCATGCAACTCCTTGAGGGACAGACTCTGCGCGAGCGCATCGGCGACAAGCCCTTGCCCTTCGCAACGGTGCTGGACTGGGGTTTGCAGATTACAGACGCGTTGCAGGCGGCCCACGCCAAAGGCGTCATGCACCGCGACATCAAGCCCGATAATGTTTTCATCACGGAACGTGGGCAGGCAAAGATTCTGGATTTCGGGTTAGCCAAGCTGTCAGAGCCGGAGAAGGTGAGTTCGGGCGACGTGACCACGTCGGTCACGCCGCAGCTGACGCACACCGGAGCCGCTTTCGGAACCCTGGCCTATATGTCGCCGGAACAGGCCCGCGGCGAACCGCTCGACGCACGCACCGACCTCTTCTCTTTCGGCGTGTTGCTTTACGAGATGGCCACCGGCCGCCAGGCGTTCCGAGGTCCAACTTGGGCCGTGACCGTACACGCCATCCTCAGTCAGGCGCCGATTTCCCTGAGAGATTCCGTTCCCGACCAGCCGCAACGCCTGCAGGAAATCATTGACAAGGCCTTGGTGAAGGATCGGGCGAAGCGCTACCAGACCGCTGCGGAAATTCACCGAGACTTACTCCAGCTGAAGAAAGACTACGAGGCGGGAAAAAGCTTGAGGTCGACGCGCACGGCGGCCATCTGGTCTGTAAAGCGAAAGCTCCAGCTCGCATTCGCCGTTGCCTGCGCCGCGTTGCTCATCGCGGCCTCGGTTTGGGGCCCTCGCCTGCTGCACCGCTTCCGCTCCGCCGCTGGGACGGCGGCATCCGCGGTCTTGGCGAAGAAAAGCGTTGCCGTGTTGCCCTTCGCCGCCATTGCCGATGATCCAAAGCTCACCGTCTTCGGCAAGGGCTTGCTGGAAGACGTGGCCGCGAAACTTTCACAATTGAGTGCGAATCACGATCTGGAAGTCGTTTCCCCGCGCGCCCTGGAGGACAAGAAAGTCGCCACGCTTGCGGATGCGAAACGCGAGTTCGGTGTCAACCTGGGCCTGGCAGTTTCGCTCAAACAGGACGGCGATCTGGTGCGCGCCGCCTACAATCTGATCGACACCAGCACGGGCAAGAACCTGGCCGGAGATTCAATTACGGCGCCCGTCTCCGATCTGTTCATGATCGAAGACAAGCTCACCAGCGCAGTTGCCGACGCACTGAAGATTTCCCTGCGCCCCGAGGAGCGCCAGGCCCTCGGTGCGCACGCCACCAGCATCCCCGAGGCCTACCAGTATTTTGTGGAAGGCATCGGCTATCTTAGGCAACGGGCCAGACCGGAAGCGCTGACCAGTGCCGAGACCGTTTTCAGGCAGGCGCTCAAGCTCGATCCCAACTACGGGCCGGCGGAAGCGGGTCTGGGGGAAACCTACTGGTACCAGTACGACATGACGAAGCAGAAGCGCTGGATCCCCATGGCGCAGCAGGCTTGTGCCAAGGCGATCGAACTGGGCAATGCCGGGGCCGAAGGCCACATGTGCCTGGGAACGATTGAGAACGGCACCGGGCAATTCGAGAAGGCCGTCGAGCAGTTCACACAGGCGGTACAACTGGACCCTGTCAACGATCAGGCCTATTCCAACCTCGCCGGGGCCTATCAGAACCTGAACCAGCTCGACAAAGCCGAAGAAACCTACAAGCGCGCGATCGGCGTGCGCCCCGAATACTCGGGAGGTTACACGGCCCTGGGCGTGTTCTACTCGAACCAGGCCGAATACGACAAAGCCCAGGCCATGTTCGAGAAAGCGGTTGCCACAAACCCCAACAGCTACCGCGACTACAGCAATCTTGGCGGGGTGTTGCTCTTTGAGAACAAGGATGAAGATGCGACCCGGGCGCTTGAAAAGTCCATTGCCATCCGGCCAGCCTACGACGCGTACACGAACTTAGCGGTTGCATATTTGCGGCTGCGCAAATTCGACCAGGCTGCCGAGACCACTCAGGAAGCGCTAAAGCTGGACGACAGCGATTACCAGACGTGGGGAAACCTCGGGGATTGCTACTATTACGGCGGCCATACGGCGAGCGCTATGGATGCCTACAGGAAGGCGATCTCCATGGCTGAGCAGCGGCTCAAAGTCAATCCTCGCGATACAGATGTGATGAGCGATCTGGCGAGTTATTGGGCCATGCTAGGAGACCGCACCCGCGCACTCGGCTACCTGGACCGCGCTCTGGCGGGCAAGGAGAAAGACAAAGAGTTGCTTTTCCGGGCCACCCTGGTGTACAACCAGTTGCACGAAACGGGGACGGCCTTGGAGTGGTTAAGCAAGGCTCTGGCTGCGGGATACTCGAAGTCGGTGGTGGGGAAGAGTCCGGACCTGGATAATCTGCACGACAACCCGCGTTACCAGGCCTTGATGCAGCAGAAGTAACCACTCAAAACAGTCCTCGTACTACAGGAGGTTTCAAATGACCACAGTCGATGTAATGACCGGAACTATAACTCCGCCCGGCGCGACCATCACACACGGTACTCAGTTTGAGTGGACGTGCGCCAGTGCCGCGCCCGGCACCCCTATTACGGTGATAGCGCAGATCATGCCCAATGGCAATCCATGGTTTACGCCGAGTCCGACTCCGTCGTTCACCACTCCGGCCAACAGTGCTCCCGTAACCGCACAGGCCTCGGGGCAGTGGAATTGGACCGCTACCGGAGTGAATATCCCCGGTAATCCGCACATCATTATTCACCTCCCTGGGCTCGCGAGGCACGAAAGGAAGGCCAGCTAGGCGAAAGCAGGAGGCGCGCTGCCGGCTACGAACTGGCGAAGAGCCGCGCGCAATGTGGGAGATGCTTCGCGCACGGGGAATTTTTTGCCTAAGCGGCAGACGCCCGCATCCTTGGCGCTTCTCCCAAGCTCTTAATGACTGGCTGCAGCAACGCAATCTCCGCGCATTCGCAGTAAAGACACGTCGGACGCCCACATTTCACACGTAAGAAAAAGACCAGCAGTACCACTGCCAGTACGAGTACGAGATCCCGAAGTGATTTCTGTTGCACCTGGCACATCCCACCGTACACCACTTGAATCGGAGACGGCAGATGCGATGGCAGCCGCAGTCGCCACTTAAAGGCAGGGTCACTCTGATTTGTAGGATCTTGGGGGCAGTAGGAATTGAAGCCCGAAATAACCGACGAAGTAGGACTGATTGGGTCGAGTGGGCTCAAGGCTCCGTCCGGTCATGAGGAGAAGGATCACCGGGCGATGGATTTTGTAGCGAGCGCCCACCCCAATCGTAGGCTGGTTCTCAGAGGGATGGAAGGTGCCTTGGGCATAGAGCTCCATGTCCATTTCGAATTTTGAAGTGAAATTGTGGCCGACTACCAGGCCGGTGAGCCAGCTATCCGGTCCTTTGTGGTTGAACTGATAGCCGAGTTCGTAATCCACATCCGCCGGGCCGAATTTCCTGGAAAATTCGAATGGCAGCAGGAAACCCTGGGTCGCAGGCGTGATACCGCGCCGGACCGCGTGGTCAGGGTTGTTCACGAACCCTTGCGGGAAAGTCGAAATCTTGAGGCCGGATTCCCCGGCGTCGTAGAACCTCCACTTGACTCCGAAATTGGATTGACCCAAACCAAACTTAGCCTGGGAAGAGGGGTTTTGCACGCGCAACCATGCATTTTCATAGGTGAGTTGGACGCGGTCACCGACTCCGAAATTGATGTCGAGGTCGGGCGTGTGCGAAACCGACCGATTGCTGTAATAGAAGGGCATGTAGCCCAGATTGATTTCCCAATTAAGATGGCCGGGGGTGCCGGGATCGTTGGTGTAGTAGGGTGGGCCGCCTTGGGCAAATGCCGAGGCCAAGAAAGAGAAGAGAATGAAGCTCCGACACAAAGCGGCGGGGCCGACCGCTGGAAAGCGGGAAGCGCATAAAGAAATCAACTTGAAACGGGTGCGCGCGCAGGCGTATTTCCCAACCATCGACTCCATCAATTTTCGCTCGGGCTCCTCGATGTTGGTCCCGCGAGCTAGCACGCTCACTTCACCGTCGCCACCATGAACGAATCCGACTTTGCTTCTCTTTTCGACGACGGCCCCACCTGAAAAACGGACTTGCCCATCATCATACGCATTGCGAGCCTTATTTTGGCGGAAGTGAGTGCGAGTCGAACGCACCGGCGACAGGATCCCTGCCGCCCGCCGCTTTTGAAGATCACATAGTTGTGTTCTGATCCGTTATGAAAATTCTCTACTCTACATGATTCCTCAAGGGCTTTCCAGAACGCTGTTCTGATGCGTTCTGATCCGATTCGTCTCATTAGGAGCATGGAAATATCACGGTTTTATCACTGCACTCCCTGTGTACAGGCGCATCTCAGACGGGAACAATCATCTACTAGCGATTACTCTTGACAAATAATCCGAAATGGTTCATAAAGAACGCTCGTTCGTTTTGTTACAACAGAACGATCGATCGTTTTGTTGGGGGTTTAATGCCCGCCAAAAACACGCGTGACGCCGAGCGCGCCAAGAAGAAGATCGAGGCCGCCGCCCTGAAAACATTCATTCACCAGGGCTACCACGGGACCTCGATGCGCGATATCGCCCGCGCCTCGGGTTACTCGATCGGAAATATCTACAACCATTACCAGACCAAGGAAGCCATTTACGTCAGCCTGATTAAGCGCTTCGAGGCGCGCATGGCCGAGAAACGCAACGAGTTTATGGCCGGGCTGGGCGATGTTTTCGACCCGGCTGAACTGGAGCGGCTCGCTTGGGCGGTGCACGACATCGTGTTCAGCATGCCCGACTATTGGCGGCTGATGTACATCGACGTGGTCGAGTTCCGCAACCGGCACTTTGCGGGCAGTTTCCACCAGTTTGCGAAAAAGATGGAGGCCGTGCTCGGCGAACGTCTGCAGTCGTCAACACGCCGCGGGGCCTGGGGCGGTGTCGATCCGGCCTTGGCAATCACCTCCATCTATCTGCAATTTTTCAATTATTTTCTGCTGCAGAAAGTTTTCAACGTGAAAGAGCCTTTGGGAGCCTCGGATGAGGAAGCGGTTTCCCAGATCATCCAGATGATGACCCGAGGGCTCTGGGATCATCCAGGCCCGGCCAAGGGATAGGGCAAGTCATCGCAGGGCAGGAGATATTTGTCAGGGTGAGAAGTAGGCAGTAAGGAGCAGGGAATAAGTCGAAAGCCTCGCCTTAGAGCGGGCGTTAAACAAACGGAAGCAGTGGAGGAGGAAGTTATGCGGATACGTCAGTTGGTTGCGATCATCGCCATTGTCGGGGCTTTCGCCCTGTTCGCCGGCAGCGCTCATGCCCAAACTGCCACCACCGGCCAGATCGTCGGTACGGTGACTGATCCAAGCGCCGCATTAGTCGTGGATGCGAAGGTAGTCCTGACGAGCGACGCCGGTGTGCGGCGTGAAATAAAAACTGGCCCCAACGGCCGTTACGCGTTTCCACTCCTCGACCCAGGCGTCTACCGGATCGAAGTGGCCGATAAGGGATTCGCAACGACCAAACTGGAAGGAATTAACGTCAAGATAACTGAAACTTCAGTCGTCGACGTCACCCTCAAGGTCGGCGGTGAAGCGACCACGGTTTCGGTCACTGGCGAGTCGCCGCTGGTGCAGACGGAGAGTTCTGCCCGCGGCTCCGTGATCGATCAGAGAGAGATCAACTCGCTGCCGCTGCCGACCCGCAACTTCCAGCAGCTACTGACGCTGACGACCGGAACCTCGGGTACCCTTCAAAACTCCTCCGAGTTGGGACGAGGCGATGTTGCGGTATACGTCAACGGTCAGCGCGCACTCTCCAACAACGTCATCATCAACGGCGTGGATGCGAATTCCATCGGCACGGGCGAGAACCCAAATCTTGCTGTCCCCTCCATCGACTCGTTGCAGGAATTCATCGTGCAGACAAGCATGTACGACGCCTCCTCGGGCCGCAACGCGGGCGGCAACGTGGCCGCGGTCACCAAGTCCGGCGCCAACGGCTTTCATGGGGATGCCTACGAGTTCTTTCGGAATAGGGTGCTCAATGCCAACAATTTCTTCCTGAATGGAGAAGAAGGAGTGGTCACGCCGCGGCCCGCCTACAGGCGGAATCAGTTTGGCGGTACGCTGGGCGGTCCGCTCCTGAAAGATCGCGCCTGGTTCTTTATCTCCTATCAGGGCACGCGCGAAACGAATGGCACCTCGCTTACTAACTCGCTGTCCACCATGTTCCTACCGGCCTTTCTGGGTCCGCAGCGCGATGCCGCACATCTGGCAGCCCTTTCGCTGTGTTATGGCTTGGGCGGATTCTTCGACCCGGGTACAGCCTATCTAGCTCTTAACAAGACGCTCCCCAACGGGCAACTTATGATTCCCTCGACCCCCGGCGTTGCCGAGACCGGTGTTTGCCCCGCCGGCGCTTCGGCCAGCCCTGTCCTGGAGACGATCCCCTCCAACTCGACTTATAAAGAAGACCAGTTTAATGCCAATCTGGATGTCAAACTGAGTGCGGCAAACCGCTTTTTCGCCAAATACTTTCAAGCGTTGAACCGCGAAAATCAGGCGCTCTACAATCAGTTTGGCGATGGCAACCCGCTCCAGGCGCCCGGGTGGCCCGCCGAAGATGACGTTGACCAGCGCGTGCTCTCGGTAGGCGTCACTTCCGTGATCTCGACCCATTTGGTGAATGAGGTCCGGTTTGGCTGGAGCACGATCTACGGGCCTGGGAAACCATCCCAGCCCGTGTCCTCCTCAGACCTAGCCATTAGTTCGCCGCTCAGCAGCTTGTTCCCCGGTATGCCGACAATGGCGTTCACAAATATGTTCACAGTGGGGCCGTCTCCGATTGGCATTAATTACGCTGCGACCAATGCCTACAGCGGAAGCGACATGATGACATGGACGAAGGGCCGCCACACCATGAAGTTCGGCGGAGAATACAAGCGTCAGGAACTGGACTCTCCCTATTTCGATGTCTTCCCCAACGGTGAACTCTTCTACCTGGGTTTCACCGGCAACCCATTCGGAGATTTCTTGGGCGGACTGGTGGGCGCGTCTGTGATTGGCTCGGGCACGAACAGCATCCACAACCGCGCCAATGATTTTTCGGCCTTCTTCCAGGATGATTGGAAAGTCACGCCGCGGCTTACGCTAAACTTGGGGCTGCGTTATGACTATTTCGGCCCCACCACCGAGACCGACGGCCATTTTGTCGGTTTCGATCCGACGAAGGCTGTCACCACTCCTTTGCTGATACCGGGGTTTGGCCTTGATTGTCCAGCCGTGCCCAGCACCTGCGGTTCGGTCGTTACCGGCGGCTTCGTCCAGGCCGGCAATGGACACTTGTCGGGATTTCCCAAAGTCAGCGACGGCCTGGTGAATTCGAACTATAAGAACTTCGGGCCGAGGATTGGCTTCGCTTATCAAGTGGGAGACACCGGCAGGATTGTGCTGCGCGGTGGCTACGGCATTTTTTTCGACCGGCCCAACATGCGGCTGTATAACAGCCAATTGTTCAACATGCCTTACGAAATGATGGCTGTTGCGTTGGCCACCCCGAACGAAAATCCCTTTGTGCAAGTTCCTCTCCCCAGTGCTTTCCCGCTGAGCCTCAGCAATACCAGCATCTTCCCGTTTGGAGGGTATCCAGCTTTCCTGCCCGTGCAGTTGTACGGTACGACATCGTCCGTCGACTTCCCCATTCCGGCCACCGGGATCTATCCGGACATCCACGACTGGAGCATCCCTTACGTGCAATCCTTTAACCTCGGGCTGCAAACCAGCTTCGCCAATAACTGGATGCTGGACTTGGGCTACGTCGGTTCGCTGGGACGAAAGTTTCCGCGCTTGTTCTCATTCAACCAGGCGGCTACTCCGACGTCGGTGTTTGGATATGACCTGCCCGCATTGATTCCGGCCTCGGCTGGAAGTCTGGGCGGGCCTTTCTTTCCTGGCTTCAGCAATCTGACGGCCCCCGGATTTGGGAGTTTCCTGATGAAGAGTAACTCGAATTCCAATTACAACTCTCTCCAGGCAACCCTCAACCATCGCTTCTCTCACGGCCTGCAAATGCTGCTCAGCTACACCTGGTCCCACTCCTTTGACGACTACTCCGGGAGTGACGTAAGCGATATCGGGGTAGTCCCGGGCAACATGGTCAACGAACAAAGCAACTATGCCTCTTCCGATTTCGACCGCAGGCACCGCTTCGTTGCGAGCTACTTATATAACCTCCCAGACGCTTATCGCGGCGGCTCCGCTTTCGGGAGAAAAGCGCTTAACTCGTGGAGTGTGTCGGGAATCGTGACCCTGCAGTCCGGTGTTCCGTTCTCCATCTTCGGTCGGGCTGACGCTTTTATAGCAACCAGAGCCGACCTGGTGCCTGGCCGAACGCTCGAATCCGCGATCAAGGGCGGTAATGTTGAGGACCGCCTGCACGCTTATTTCGACCCGACCGCCTTCATGCAACCCCCCGCGTACACTCCCGATTGGGGACAGTTAGGAAGGAACATCATACGGGGGCCGAAGCAGATCAACACCGACTTCTCCATCGTGAAGGCCTTTCCGGTTACGGAGAGCCAACGGGCGGAATTCCGCGCCGAATTCTTTAACCTGTTCAACAATGTGAATTTTGCCAACCCGGTCAGCATAATCTATCCCTCATCCAACTTTGGGTCTATCGTCTCAACTACCACGGGACCCAGGGTGGTCCAGTTTGCGCTGAAGTATGACTTCTAGCGAGATGATTGCGGGCGCGCCGTCGGCGTGCCCGCTCTCTCGAGGTGTTATCAAATGAACCCCAATGGACTGCGTGACAAGGTTGTAATCGTGACCGGCGCCGCGGCGGGGATCGGTCGCGCCACGGCAAAACGGTTTGCGAGCGAAGGCTGCCGCGTTGCGGCATGGGATGTCAACGATGCGGCCCAGGCGGAGGTGATCGGTGAATTGGAAGCCGCTGGCGGGCAGGCACTGTTCCGAAAGACTGACGTCACGAGCGCGCAGGATGTTGGAGAGGGCGTCGGCAAAGTGGTCGGCCAGTGGGGCCGCGTCGACGTTCTTGTCAACAATGCCGGCATTACTCGCGATGCGCAGCTGATCAAGTGGAAAGATGGCGCCGCTGCCGGCACCATGACCGACCAGGCTTTCGACGCGGTGGTCTCGGTCAATCTGAAGGGCGTGTTTGTCTGCACGCGCGCTGTGGTTCCGTATATGATCCGCAACGGAGGAGGCGTTATTCTTAATGCTTCATCCGTCGTGGGGCTCTACGGCAACTTCGGCCAGACGAACTACTCTGCTACCAAGGCGGGAGTGATTGCCTTTGCCCAGACGTGGTCGCGGGAACTGGCAAAATACAATATCCGCGTGAATGCCGTCGCTCCCGGATTCATCGCCACCGAGATGGTGCAGAAGATGCCGGAGAAGGTCATCCAGTCCATGGTTTCGCATACGCCTCTGGGGCGCATGGGAAAGCCAGAGGACGTCGCCGAAGCCTATCTATGGTTAGCCTCCGATGCGGCATCGTTTATTACCGGCACCGTGCTTTCCGTGGATGGCGGATTGGTGCTGGGGACCTGAGATACGGCATTTTTCACGAGGTGCAATCATGACGCGCTTTGCGACGATTGTCTCCACCGGCCGATTCGTGCCGGAAATCGAAGTGACGAATGACATGCTGCGGGAGCGGTTCAAGCATATACCCGACTTCGTCGATAAGATGGAAGCCTCCAGCGGCATCAAAACGCGCTGGCATGCGCCCGAAAACTGGGCTACCAGCGATGTCGCGCTGCCCGCCGCCAGGGTCGCACTGGAGCGGGCCGGAAAGAAACCCGAAGATGTCGATCTGATCATCCTCGGCACCGACTCTCCCGATTACATAACGCCTTCTACCTCGGTTGTGCTGCAGTATAAGCTGGGCGCCAAGAATGCCGGCACGTTTGATATCGGCTGTGCCTGTGCTTCATTCCCGACCGGTCTTTCCGCGGCCGCCGGAATCATCGCCGCGAATCCGGGCATCAAAACAGTGCTCGTCATCGGCGTCTATCTCATGCACAAACTCACCTCGCCTGCCGATCCCATGATTTTTTTCTACGGTGATGGTGCAGGCGCGGCGGTGCTCGAACCTGCATCTTCACCGGGATTTATCACTTCAACCTTCCGTGCCGACGGCTCCTATCATGACTATTGGGGAATCTATTCAGGGGGCACGTTCGAGCCCGCCACTGAAGAATCCGTAAAAGCCGGACGAACGGCGTGCACGATCAAGAACCGTTATCCTCCCGAGCTAAACGAGGAGACTTGGCCGATCATCGTCCAGCGGCTCGCAAAGGACGGCGGTTTCGAGCTGCGTGATGTCGATTGCTTCATCTTTACCCAAGTACGGAAGCCGACAATTGAACGGGTCATGGAGCGTCTTGGCGCACCGGTGCAACGCGCGCATACCATCATGGAACAATATGGCTACACCGGGTCAGCTTGCGTCGGCATGGCACTCGACAGTGCGATCGAGCAGGGTAAAGTGAAGTCCGGTAGCCTAGTCGTGCTCGTTGGCTCGGGTGTCGGGTACAACCAGGCCGGCTGCGCGTTTCGCATGCCATCCAGGTAGGCGCACTGTGGGCGAGCCGACGCTTTACTTTTTCGCTTGAGGAGAAATGCTTGCCGGTTCTCGTCCAGGTCGTGCTTCTTCTGGCCGCGCTCGCGTTTCTGATGGCTGTTGCTGCTTCCATCCAGTTCTTCCGTCATCCGATTGCGACGACGGTCTGGTTGCGGCGAAAACGGCTCCAGCGGAACGGATTTACGAAGACGACAGTTGAGACCAGTGCCGGACTCCAGATCGTGTGGCAGGGCGGCAATGGCCCATTGCTGGTTCTGCTGCATGGAGCGGGCGATCAGGCCGACACGTGGCAGAAGATCGCGCCCGATTTGGCCCGTGCATATTCGCTCGTGATGGCGGATTTGGCTGGACACGGACAAAGCGCTCCGCCATCCGGGCCGCTCAGCATCGGAACCATTGTGACCACGATCGAGCAGGTTTTGGATTCAGCCTCCTGGAAATCGCAGCGTTTCCTGTTAGCGGGCAATTCGCTGGGCGCGTGGATCGCGATGCTGTACGCGCACAAACATCCCGAACGCGTTTCCCGACTGCTGCTGATCAATGGTGGAGCATTGAAAGGCCTGCGGATGGACATCACGCTGACGCCGAAAAACCGTGAAGCAGCCCGGCGCGCGTTTGATGCGATCCTGGACCCAGCGACGCCTCGGCCTCCGAACTTCGTTCTCGACGACTTGATCCGCGTGACGAACCAGGGCCCGATGGCCCGCCTTATGGCAACCGAAGCCGAAATTCCCAACTATGTTCTTGACGGCAAACTCGGCGATTTTCCCGTCCCCACGGACATTGTGTGGGGAGCCTCCGACCGGCTCGTTCCCCTCGATTATGCGCGTGCGATGGAGGCCCAACTGCCGGCCGCCCGGTTGACCGTGATTGAGGGCTGCGGACACGCGCCGCAGTTGGAGTGTCCAGCCAAGATGCTCGAAGCGCTGCGCGCTGTTCTCGCGGCTGGGGCGCCGCCTAGGAAAGGAGTTGTCCCGAAGGAGTCTGCGAATCTGTGATTACGGCTGACATTCTGGGAGAGCGCGCCCGCCTTACTCCGGACGCGATTGCGCTGATCCACGCTCCCGCGCGCCGGCAGTTTAGTTATGCGGAGCTGGACAGGCGCGCCTTGCAGTGCGCGCGGGTCTGGACGGATATTTGTGCTCTATCTCCGGGCGATCGCGTCTCCATTCTCTCGGAGAACCGGGTTGAGTATGTCGATGCTTTTTGGGCGGCTGGCAAATCCGGCGTCATCCTCGTCCCTCTCGGGACGCGCAGCACGGCTCACGAATTGCAACCGATACTCGCCGACTGCAGTCCGTCCTGCCTGATGTATTCCGCGCGCTACGAGAGACTCGCGCAAGAGCTCCGGCAACTCTTGCCCTTCAAATACTCCGTCAGTCTTGATGCGGCGGACGACAGCCCGAATGCACTGAGTTACAGCAAGGCCACACATCGAGTTCGTCCCGATCCGTTTTCCACGCGACCTCAGCCCGAGGATCTTTTCTGCTTGCTCTATACCAGCGGAACCACCGGACGCCCGAAGGGCGTGATGATTCCGCACAGGCAGATCGCACTGAATGCCTTTACCACGGTTCTCTCCTGGCAGTTGCTGCCGACGGACCGGGTTCAGGTTTACACGCCTATGTATCACGCGGGCGGGCTCACAGTATTCATGACGCCGCTCTTCTCTATCGGCGGCAGCATCGTTTTGCACGACGGTTTCGATACCGTTGAAATATTGCGGGCTTTTCGAGATACCAAGTGCACACTTCTTTTCGGCGTGCCAACAACTTTCAAGATGATCTATGATTCGCCGGAATTTGCCTCGCTTGATCTCAGTGATGTGCGCTGGTGTTGCAGCGGTGGCGCTCCGCTTCCGCTGCAGGTTCTTCACGCCTACCAGAACCGCGGAGTTATTTTTCGCCAAGGCTACGGCCTGACCGAAGTCGGCGTAAATTGTTTTGCGATGAGCGACGAGGACTCCCAACGTAAGGCGGGCTCGATTGGCAAACCGATGATGTTCACGGAGGCAAAGCTTCTCGACTCCATGGGCAATCCAGTCGCTGCAAATGAAGTTGGCGGGGTTGACGTCGGAGAGCTGTGCCTGCGCGGGCCACACGTTTGCCGCGGTTATTGGAACAATCCCACGGCTACGGCCCAGGTACTCGACGCAGATGGATGGTTCCATACCGGCGACCTGGCGCGGTGCGACAAAGATGGCTTCTTTTATATCGCGGGCCGCTCCAAGGATCTGATCATCAGCGGAGGCGTCAATATTTATCCCGCCGAGATCGAGAAAGAATTACTCGATCATCCGGCCGTTGGCGAGGCCTCCGTTATTGGCGTTTCCGATGACAAGTGGGGCGAAATCCCGGTCGCCTTCGTAGCGCTGAGATCGGGCGCGAGCACCACGACTATTGAACTCATTGAATTTCTGCGTCCGAGGATCAACAAGATCAAACTGCCCCGGCAAGTAATTTTCATCGCAGCATTGCCCCGCAACGCCTATGGCAAAGTCCTGAAACTTGAACTTCAAGACCGGCTGCGGAATCTCACGCCGGAAGTTGCAGGCGATAGGGCCATTCCGCACTCGAAATCATCTAAATAAGAGGTGTTCTATGAAACGCATCTACATCACTGCTTACCGCCAATCGAAGTTTGGAAAACTAATGGGGATGACGATCCCTGACATCATCAAAACCGCGATCGTCGAAACGTGTAATGAAATCCGCGTTCCACCGAGCGCGTTGGATGTCGGTTCCATTGGCGCCACCTGCAACATCTCGCTGAACGAGCAAGGACTTCTTGCGGGCCTGATGGCGCAGGTCCCCGGCCTCGAGGGAAAGCCCCTGGAATCGGTGGAAAACGCCTGCGCGTCCGGAGGACAGGCCGTGCTTTCCGTAATTCAAAAACTCCTCGTGGGCTGGGGAGATGTCGGCATTGCCGTGGGCTACGAGAAAATGCGCGACGCCGAAGGCAAGATGGATGGCAAGCTCATCGGCAAAGCGCTCGGGTATTTTTCGCATCCCGACGAACGTGAAGGGAAGGTCTACATCTTCCCGCATTTGTTTGCCGAAGTGATGGAATGCTATCTGAAAGTGAATCGCGTTCCAGAAGAACATCTCGCGCAGATCGCCGTGGCAGAGTACGCCAACGCCAAACACAATCCTTATGCGCAGATGCAAAAGGTGCAAATCACCCTGGAGCAGGCCATGAAAATCGAGGGGATCAATCGCTACGTGGTCGAAGGCCTCCCGTTGAAAACCTACGACTGCTCCCAAATCACAGACGGTTATGCCGCACTGATCCTCGCGACCGAGGAAGGCTTGGGAAAACTCGGCGTCAGCAAGAGCGATTGCGTGGAAATCGCTGGATATGCGCAGGCGACCGATCCCCTCAAAAAGGCCGGACGCGACATTCTCCATCCCCATGGCGCTTACACGGCCATGAAAAAAGCTTACGACATGGCAGGAGTAAAGCCCGTCGACGTGAACATCGCCGAAGTCCACGACTGCTTCACGGTGATGGGCGCCATCGGCACCGAAGTCTTGGGCAAAGCGCTTGCAGGGAAAGGCGCGCAGTATTGGGTTGACGGAAAGGCTGGCGTCGATGGCGACTGCGCCATCAACACTTCGGGCGGCTTGATCGCCAAGGGACATCCCATCGGTGCGACCGGCGTGGCCATGCTCGGCTGGTCTGCCTGGCAGTTGCTGGGCAAGGCGCCAGCTCCGCTGCAGGTCAAGAATCCGCGCGTAGCCGCCACTTTCAACATTGGAGGTCCGATTTGCGCTTCGGTTTGCACGGTGCTGAAAGCGGCAGTCTAGCGCCGGTCCACGCATCGTTTTTCCAGAAGGTGAGGGAATGCTGCGGCCTCATTAAAAAACTACACCTTTCTTGGCAACAGTTGGCTCGACCAAGCGGCGGGGTTGACCGCCGCACATCTCCTGGGACATGCAGCACTCAGATTTTCCTAACGTACGTGAAGCCCCTCGATTAGAACACGAAAGCCGTAATTGAGGCCCTCGATGCGGCACGTGTTTTGTTCGCCAATCGCGTAGGTCCGATCCAGTAAACAACATTGCGTTCATGATTTCCGTCGCCATTCAAAGTCGCAGTTATCACGTTTCTATCACGCAAGCCCACCAGTGACACGAATCTCAGTTTGAGAGGAAACAAACAACTCGCAATTCATTGAAAATAAATGGCGGAAGCGAGTGCGAGTCGAACGCACCGGCGACAGGATCCCTGCCGCCCGCCGGTTTTGAAGATCACACAGTGTGTTCTGCTGCGTTACGAAAATTCTCTACTCTACATGATTCTTAAACGACTTTCCAGGCAGCCGTTCTGACGAGTTCTGATCCGATTTGCCTCGTTATGAGCGTGGAACTATCACGTTTTTATCACCGCAGTTTCTCTTCTGATGCTTTACCCGAATCTTGCGCTCCCTTTGCCATCTGCAAAATACGCTTCGTTTCCGCCTTTTCCACATCACTTAGGTGCAGGCGGATTGCATGGCAAAGAAGAACCCCTGTGTCTTTTGTTGGATTGCCTTTCACCGAAGCTTTTGTTCCGGTGTGACGTACATGTAACCTACACCTCGCACAGTGTGAATCCTCCATTCATTCTCAGCCCCCAGCTTGTCGCGCAGGATATAGATGTGTTTGCTTAGGTCCGACGCATCAAAATCCTCAGGTACGGACCTCAGCAGTTGCTGTTTGGAAACAATGCGGTTGGCATTCATAAGCAACACACGAAAGAGTGCTGCGGTGACCGGTCCCAACGAGATTTCTTTAGGGCCGATCGAGAAAGTCCAAGTGTCTTCCCGGAACAACACATCACCCACGGCTGCACAAGGCCGTCGGGCGTTGGAGTTCGTCGCGATTTCGTTCGCTACGATGCACAGGTCCTCGAGCGTTTTCAGTCTTTTGCCCGAGCGGACCCAAGGTATATCCCCGCGTACTATCTTTTGCTTTGCGGAACCCTTGAAAGGCGGTAGCACATAAAACTCCAACAATTTCGAATGTGACGGATCGACTGTACAGATCAATGCCGGGAGGTGCCTGTGGCACTGTCGCAGGAACAGTAGCCAGCCGATCTCGCGCGAACGTTTGAAGACCGTGCGGCAAAGATGAACACCCAATCTGCAGCAGCCGTCGATTTCTATGATGGGAGCGATCTTCTGACGTCGGAAACTCAGAAATCGAACGCGATCGGAGAACAAGTTTTTCAATTTCACGTATAGATCTTCGCGAAGTTGTCGCATTTTCCGTTCCGTTTCGTTCCGCTTGAGAACTTTCGGTCGTGGTCGATACCCCACGAGCTCGTACGCCTTCATCAGAGATCCAAATCGCCTGTAGTAGCGTTGTCCGACGAGCCTATGGGTCAAGACGCCGCGTCTATCAAGGGTCTTTTTCATGCGCCGGATCAGGTCGGTATCGGATTTGGGTGGGTGTTTTCCACGTTTCCGCAATTGCCTCTGAACCTGATCGAACAGTTCTTGACTCACGATGGGAACGAATGCCCCAGGTTTCGCGATCCAATGTTCCGGTTTGACTGCTCGACTGATCTGCCCAAGTTTCTGAGTGGTTTTTCCATATGTATTCCACCCGGCATAGGCGTGATTGGTCAGAATGCGATGGATTCGATCGCGTCTCCACAATCGCCCTGCCGTGCTCTTTGTTTCACGTCGGTTGAGTTCGAAGGCTATTTCCTTTGTCGTCTTCCCTGCGGCTGCCAGACGATACATCGTACGAATACATTCGACTTCCTTCCTTGGCCCTGGCACGAGAATCGTTCGATCCGTATGGATTGCCTTCCGTTCTCGGTCCCGCAGCACTAGTTTTCTTCTCCCATCCGGTGAGACCATCATTCGCCGCAATCCAAACGCTGCCATGCCCACAGCTCGGAATCCAAGACGCGCTATACGCTGTTGTCCCGCGAGCACTTTTACGCCGAGTTCACGGCTGTATTCCGCTGCCATTGTTCTCTTGAGGGTTTTCATGATCGAGCTAGTGACAGAGCCGTCATTAACGAATTGTTCGGCGCAGTAGTGGACTGGGATGCGAGCACTCCTGCACAGAAACTCATAGTGAGCTGATTCGTCGATGTCCTGAAATCGACCCCACCGGCTCACGTCATACACAAGGATTGCCCGGAACCGGGCTTTGCCACCAATGACATCTGACAAGAGCTGACGCAGTCCCCTGCGGCTTTTTATCGAAATCCCACTTCTGCCTGGGTCGGAGTAGGTTGAGATAACTTCAAAACCACTCTTTCTCGCGTAGTCCGCAATGGCGCTTTCTTGGTTGGCAATTGAATACTGCTGGTCTTCGGTGGACATTCGCACATACTGCGCCACGGGAATCAATGCTGTTGACTCCATTAAGGTTGCGGTCGTCGCGTGTCTTAGAAGTGGCGGCGATTCACGAGAGTTCATTTTTTCCTCCCTAGAACTAAAGAAATGAAACGCGGCGCCGATAGCAAAAGCAGCCCTGGTGTCACTTCCAGTAAGGGTGCCCCGTGGCGCTGAGAGAAACAACATTGTGAACACCGAAAGGAATGGCAGATGGAGAATACGCTGGCAGCACAATATCTCCGGGTTTCTACAGAGCGTCAAGAGTATTCACTTGAGTGTCAACGGGCAGGCATTGAGACCTACGCCCGGCAGTACAATTTCACTGTTTGCCGCACTTACGTCGACGCGGCCAAGAGTGGACTTGAAATAAAACATCGGCAAGGGCTCTGTCAACTACTTCAGGACGTTCTCGGACGCAACTGTCCGTACAGGTCCATCCTCGTTTACGACGTGAGCCGCTGGGGGCGATTCCAGGATCCGGATGAGGCCGCTCACTATGAGTTTCTGTGCAAAACAGCGGGGGTCCAAGTTCATTATTGCGCCGAGCACTTCGGCAATGACACATACCTCCCGAACGTCGTCTTGAAAGCGCTGAAACGGATCATGGCGGGAGAGTACAGCCGCGAATTATCCGACAAGGTCTTCGCAGCTTTGATTCGGCTCGCTAGGGATGGATATAGGGCGGGTTCATATGCTGGCTATGGCCTCCGAAGAGTGCTTCTCTCGGCGGATAAGACGCCGAAGGGACAATTATTGCCGGGGGAACGGAAGAACGTCACCAACGAACGGGTGACGCTAGCTCCCGGACCCGCAAATGAGGTCCATTGGGTGCGAGAAATCTATCGCATGTTTATTCATGAACACATGGCCTTACAACACATCGCGAACAATATGAACGGGATGGGGATCCCAGGCCTCGATGGAAGAAAGTGGACACGCAACATGGTGGGAGGGATCCTAAGAAATCCAAAATACATGGGCACTCTACGCTACAACACAACCACTCAGAGACTAAATTCTAGGAATAGGATGAACCCAGAAACGGAATGGATTGTTGTTCCGGGTGCGTATGAGTCTATTGTTGAACCAACCACCTTTGAGATGGCGCAGCAGGAATTTCGCAGTCGGCCCTACAACCGGTCGAACGATCAGGCAGTGGAAGCTCTGCGATCGATACTCAAGAAAACTGGCAGACTCACACCTAAATTAATCCGCGGTCAGCCAAATGCACTCAGTCCAGAAGCCTATAGGAGCCGTTTCGGTTCCCTCACACGTGCTTATGAACTCGCTGGCTATGAATCGCCCCACAAGTGGATAGTCTCCCACAAGAACCAGATCCGTAAACTTCGCGGAGCACTGATGGAGAGTCTGGTTAGGTTGTTCAATGGTGAGGTTTTTATTCAAGCGCGCGGCCCAAAACCAAATCGCCGCAACTGTCTTCGCCTCAGAAATGGTACCAGGGTGACCGTTCGAACGTGCCGTCGCAAGAAAACAAAGTACAAAGCACCAACGTGGGTATTGCCTCCTTCGTGCGAAAAGCGCCTTATCACGCTTCTGGTTTGTGTGAACCCAGAGAATACGGCACCGGAGCTTATGTATGTTTTACCTCCAATTGCGAATCGCTGCCCAGTTTCCTTTTCCAAGGACCATTCATGGTTAGAAAATGGAATGCGGATTGAGGATTTGGGCGCATTTTGCAGAGTTGTCCAAGAAATTGCACGGCGCGGGATGCGACCCCTCTTGGGGGGACGGAAGCCGAAAGGCTGGATGTCCGAAGACTCACATGCAGCCATGGTCGCCGCTCTCCGCATGAGGTACGCAGCAAGAAATGGCTCATTAGAATAGCGCATTGTGGGCCGCTACCCCAATGGACCGCTGCTCAATCCAGAACTTTGGACAGGGTCTCTAGCTCCTCTAGGGATTTCAGGATGGCACGGCGTATTGATGCCATCTCTGTAACATCTAGTCCGCTCTGTTCGGCCTTGGCCAGTTCCTGCTGAAGCCAAGCCATTTGCTTGAGAACTTGCATTGAAAAGTCGTCGCTGGAGGCAGATGAGGTAGTAAGCATGTCGGAGGTCTCCTTCGCAAACCTGCAGGCACGTTGATTGCCACCTGTTTTTCTCTTTGAAGATGCATGCCCGTTGCCCGAGAGTGACGAACAGCTGGCAGATCTGCCGAGATTGCCGAAATCATCACGGAATACATGTGACGACGGTCACAATCCCGATCATCCCCAACGGACCCCGCCCCTGATACCAACCAGACGGTTCATATAGCGCGGCAGGAATCGCGAGCGATAACACCTCGACTCAACCTGTCAGGAGGACAATCCGAGTAGGCATCGTCTGAGCTGCACGACTATCTAAGGTCTGCCTATGGAGGTCCCAATGTCGTCCGGTACCCGTCTTCCCGCGGCACAATACCTGCGAATGTCAACAGAACATCAGCAATACTCAATTGATAACCAAGCCGATGCAATTCGCCGGTATGCCGAGGCACAAGGATTCGAAATCATAAAAACATACATTGACGAAGCAAAGAGCGGTCTTGTACTTAAACGCCGACTAGGGCTAGCCAAACTGTTGAGCGACGTTGTTGGAGGACCCCAGCCCTACAAGGCAATACTAGTTTTTGACGTAAGCAGATGGGGCAGGTTCCAGGATACGGACGAGTCAGCCTATTATGAATTTCTCTGCAAGAATGCTGGGTTACCAATCCACTATTGCGCAGAGCAATTCGTCAATGACGGAGCCATGTCGAATGTGGTAATGAAGGCGCTGAAGCGCGCTATGGCTGCCGAGTACAGCAGAGAGCTATCCTCCAAAGTTTTTGAGGCGGAGAAACGTATATCCGGAATGGGATTCTGGGTTGGCTCCATGCCCGGCTACGGGCTGCGGCGCATGCTATGTTCAGCGGATCGCACTCACAAACAGACGATGGAGCTCCATGAACGCAAGAACCTAAGCGCGGACCGCGTCACCCTAGTTCCGGGTCCTGCTGAAGAAGTCGAGACGGTTCGCAAAATGTTCCGCATGGTGCTGGAAGGCCACACTACCAAAGAGATTGCGAGCCGTCTGAATCAGCAGCATGTCAAAGGACCTAGTGGCGGAGCTTGGTGCGTGTCGACGGTTTGGGATATTGTCAAGAACCCAAAGTACATGGGTACGCAGATTTGGGCTAGGAGTGTAGGTAAACTTGCTCAACCGAGGGTGAAAACTCCTGAGAACGAATGGGTAGTCAGAACAAATGCATTTGAGCCCATTGTCGATGAGCATACATTCACGTCTGCTCAAGAACGCATTGCACACAGCAAATCGGACCAATACCTTCTCGATCGCTTGCGTTTTTTACTCGCAACCAAGGGGTCCCTGGGACGGTGGGAAATTCGTACGACTCCTGGCATGCCGTGCGAGGAAACATATGTCAATAGGTTTGGGAGCCTTGGGAGAGCATTCGAGCTGGTGGGGTTTGAACGGCGCGACCTGACAAAAACCTACAAGACAGTTCACCGAGTACAACGTTTGCGCTCAGAGGTCGTAAAAACTCTTCTCAATCGCTTTTCCAAAAGGGTCCGTTTACAACAAGGCACCCGCCAGCAACGGCCGATCCTACATTTTCGTGGTGCACCACCCTTGCTAGTCGTGGTCTGCAGGTCTGTTACTCTCCGCAATGGGGAGCAGCGCTGGATACTGTCAGCGCATATCAAATGGAAACAACCGGCGTTGTTGTGCCGCTGTAACCGTACGAACACGGAATTTGAGAAGTTTTCCTTTTTCAATAGCCTACCCCTGGGCAAATTGCTTTTCGCAGAACATGACTTCGATCCTCGAAGTTGTCGTAGCGCAACAGACGTTTGTTCTTTATTTGGGGCGAATGGGGCTTTGACATGGGGTTCCGGGCGGCCCTGACCGCGCAATGGTAGTCGTCCATTTGCAATTAGTTTCGGTGGTCTATGCGCCCTGGCCACGACTCATCGGCTTGTTGATCCTGTCTCTTATTCCGAAAGCGGCCTCGCGGATCATTTGCAGTCTAGATAGGACTCTCGGATCGGTGGACTGTTGGGAAAGCAGATCGCAATTCCCCAGAATGACGGCCAGCTTGCCATTCACCGCGTGGGCCAACGCACATTCGCTTGCACATGCTGGGGGCTTACTCATCGTTATGACCTCTTGCCAAGTGCTACTATTAGCAGCATTCGGGCGCAGCATTGGTTCTGCATCGAACTCATTTACGAAAGACGGAAAAGCGTCACATAACGCCTCTGCTTCTCCATGTGGGATTCGATCAGGTCTAAAAGCTCTTCAATTGGTCCTACGCGAAGAATGGACTCTCGATGGCAGTGGAGGGGTACGATTCGTTTCAAGACAGAAGCTGACAAATGACCCCGATTTTCATGCCTGACTCCCCATTAACCAAAGCCCTGCCAGGCATCCGATAGAGGTTATGATGAGTCTTCTGTTAGAAAACTACACCTTCCTAACGTCGTGGGATCGTGGTAAGCGAACCACTATTTATGCGGGTCCAGGCGGACGGTTTCTGAAGGGTTTTCTAACGCTCTCGAAATACCACATTTTGTCACCTCATTCTGCCAGCTGGTCGGAGTTCGCAAGCTGGAAAGCTGGAAAGAATGCGGCCTGAGGATAGCGAGCATTATCGGCAGCCCTCTCAAACTGGCCCTGAGCGTCCTCGTTTGTGGGCGAATCTTCTATCGAATCGTGCGATAATTCGCTTTCTTCCCAGATGGTCTGACCGCGATGTAGACTGCTTCGCACTGACACGATGGTAAAGGCCTCCCACCGACAAATTTGTCAGAGCCGCTACCTCTCGAATGTTCAGAAGCCGGTCCTTCATCGGGCAATTTCGCTTCCACCCCTCGAGAAGCATCTTGGGGTGGCCAGGCACGGCCAAAAACCAACTTCCCGAGACCGCTTCTCAGGGACTTTCAGCGGTAATTCCGACAGATACTTCGTGGCTTAGAGGACGGGTGATCTCCTTCTCTACTTGCGCTTATCAGGCAACGACCGCATGGCTGCATTTGAGCTCAAACCAATCAACGTATTGGTACGTGAGGGATTACTCGCATCAATCGGATACATTGTAGATAGCGTCTGGAGACATAGGGGTTGGTCACTCTCTGGGGATATCAGAGATTCGATGTACTTTGTAGAGCGCGCTTGGTCGAGGGAATCTGTGTACACGGTAGAATCCGAGCTCCGTCCGTCGGTCGACTGCAGCGTGGACAGGGACGCACCCTCCCCCCACCCTTCCCCCCTTTTTTGAGCGGTTCGTACTACAAATCCAATAATATTCTCCTTATGTCTATGAGTAAGAATTGGTTAGCATCCATCAATTGGACGCAAGAGGCGCGATGTAGGGGAGAAAGCGCAAGAAGTTGGGGCCAGACGGCTGTTCCGCCGTAGGCACAAGAGTGGTTCGGACGGGTAATGTGGCGGAACCAATACCGGTGAGTCATACGCCATAGTGATCCTGCTCCTTGCCACGACCTCTCTCTGAAGGATCGGCGGTAAACGCCCAGAGTGCGTCACAGACTTCACTAGCAGATCGTTCTAAAGTGGCAATTACTTCGAATTCGACCTGAATTTGGTAGGAGGTCTCACATGAAACACAAATCTCCGTTCCTCTTGCGGCTCGTGCTGCCAGCAATCTGCTTCTCTGCTATCTCAGCAGCGCAGGCGCTCAAGCCTATCCAGCTTCCGCCGCCGCAGACGACCGGGGGACGCCCTCTGATGGAGGTTCTCAAGGATCGTAAATCGACTCGCGAGTTCGGTTCAGGCACGCTCTCGCCCCAGACGCTTTCGAACGTGCTCTGGGCGGCATTCGGAATCAACCGACCCGATGGGCGTCGTACTGCGCCTTCAGCCATGAACTGGCAGGAAGTAAGCATCTACGTGGCAACTCCGGCAGGCGTGTACGTCTACGACGCCAAGGCGACCGCATTAGAGCCCGTGGTGGAGGGCGACTTCCGGGCGGCTACCGGCACGCAGTCCTTCGTCAAGGATGCGGCTGTAAACCTAGTTTATGTTTCCGATCTTTCGAGGACTGACGGTGCGGCTTCTTCGGACGCAGAGATGTATACCGCCGCTGATGTGGGCTTCATCGCACAAAACGTTTACCTGTATTGCGCCTCGGAGGGGCTAGCCACGGTGGTGCGGGCGAGCGTCGATAAGCCCGCGCTTGCCAAGACCCTGAAGCTGCAGCCCCAGCAGAGAATCATCTTGGCGCAGTCGGTGGGGTATCCGAAGAAGTAGCAGGATCGCCCCGCAACCACATTCCCGACTCCTGACCGCCGACGAAGGCTTTCGTTGCGGAAGCGACACTTAGAATGGGTGCATGAAACGAATCTGCGTTTTCTGCGGTTCGAGTTCCGGGGAACGCCCGGAGTACCGCACTGCTGCCGAGGAGTTGGGTGCGGCACTCGTGCGCCGGAACATCGGTCTGGTCTACGGCGGCGGCAACGTAGGTCTGATGGGCGTGCTCGCGGATGCGGTGCTGGGCGCTGAGGGCGAGGCGATAGGAGTCATCCCCAAAACTCTTTTGGAGCGCGAGGTCGGGCACCAAGGACTCACGAAACTCCATGTCGTCCATTCGATGCACGACCGCAAGGCGCTCATGGCCGACCTGTCCGATGCTTTTATCGCTTTGCCGGGCGGATTCGGAACGTTTGAAGAGTTCTGCGAGGTCGTGACGTGGGCACAACTTGGCTTGCATGCGAAGCCTTGCGGCGTCCTGAATGTCTTCGGATATTACTCGCCATTGCTCGCGATGTTCGACCATGCTGTTAGGGAACGGTTCCTAAAACCGGAGAACCGAGCGCTGGTGCTGGCGCGAGATTCCGTTGTGGAATTGCTGCAAGCACTGGAAGAGTGGCGTCCAGTGCGAGTCGAGAAGTGGCTGGATCGGGAAACGCGGTGAGGACGTGACTTGTCCGGCTGAGAAATCTCTTCACGCCCAGAGTGCAATAATTAAAGCCGAAGAGGTTTGCAATCATGAAGAGCAGGCAGGGGTATAAGGGCTACGTTATCGTGGCACGGTCACATGAGCTAAAGGATGGGGGATTCTCAGCGGAGTTCTCCGTCGAAGAGCACGATGAGAGTGGAGTGACCGAAACACCGTACAACGTGCAAGGCACCTTCCCGACGCAAGAGTCCGCTATCAAGGCAGCAATTCAAGCGGGGCGTCAGAAGATCGACTCGGGTTTCGAGCGGGGACGTGCGGTAGTGAATGGTTAAACAAGGGACCAAGACTTGGGGTTCTAGTCAATCGACAGTTCCCGGCAATCGAGTCCGCGCCGAGGAGAGAGCATGTTGCCCGGAAGTCACCAAAAGATGATCAGTGCGTTGCATCCTCTTCCAGTCATATTCATAAGCATTTCCACAAATGAGACAGATTTGATAGTGCTGCCCATTGACATCGAGTCGTGGCCAAGTGAACCGATGGGAACAAAGTTCTCCGAAGAATCGCTGCAAGAATTTCATGTCTGTCCTCGTTTTGGCACGAGCAGACTCGGTGGCGTGGTTTGTTCTTAAAGTGGCGGGTGATTCGATTTGACTACCTTGGTTGGACACTTTCAAATTACGGGAGTGCAGTCCGGGTACAGGTTACCGCGCACCTGACAGCTATTGCAGCGTCGCGTACTCAGCTTTGGCTTGTTTCAGGATGGGGATGTCGGGGTCGGCGTCTTTCCAGAGGGTGAGGAAGTCTTTGTAGGCGGCAAGTGCTCGCACACGGGCGGCGTCGGCATCCGCACCCTGTGAGGTTTTCGCTTGCAACGCATTTGCACGCGCCACGCCCAAGTGTGCCAACGCTCCCGTCCAGCAGTTCAAGACGATGCCGTTGTGGTCGAGGATTTTCTGGAACTCAGCGGCGGCTTGCGTGCCCTGTCCGAGTGCTAGATAGGCTTCGCCGCGAATGTATGTGTGATAGAGGCAGGAGACGCCGTTGCCGAACGCCACGCTACCCAGTTCGATGGATGAAGCCGCTTGCAAATCGTTGAGGGCGTCAGTCGGATTTCTTCGATTCAGTGCCAACTGTGCCCGAATCGCAGGCAGCCAGAGCGACTGCATCTGGGTATCCAGCGGGAAGCGTTTGTTTAGGTCTTGCGCCAGCGATTCGGCTCGTGCCGCATCGCCCGCCATCGCGAATGCCAGAGCCGCTTCCACCTCAACACCTTCGCTTGCTGGATAAAGTTTCAAGCCCTGCGCTGCTTCCTGCTTCGCACCCACAGGATTACCGAACGCGGCTTCCCGCTGAGCGGCAATCTCCTGACATGTAGCCCCAGTTTCCTTGCTATCTGCGCGGATCGCGGAATCTATTGATCGCTTGGTCAGTTCCGTTGCCTTATGCAAGTGACCTGCATAGGCTTCGGTATCGGACGCGAGTGAAAGCCCGATGTTGTCATAGTCGGGCTTGCCCGCAAACCACCGGAGCTGTTCCGCCATCGCTTGAGAATCTGTCCGAACGAAAGCTAGAGCATAGAAATTTTGGCGAATTAAGACGTTATCCAGCTTTCTAGCTTGGGCCTGCTGCATTACTTGCCGTGCTTCGTCGAATCGCTGCAAGGAGGTCAGGTCTTCGAGGAGATTAACGTATGGGGCGATGTTGTCCGGGGCGAGGCGAAGGCTTTCCGCCGTTGCTTCTCTCGCCTTTTCCCACTCTCCAAGTGAGGTGTATTGGTTTCCCAGATCGAGATGCGCTCTGTACTCTCGCGGGTAGGCTTGAATTTCCTCCTGAAAGGTCTGTGCCGCCTTGTCCACTTCCCCGGTTACGTTCGAATAGTACATACCGGTAATGAAAAGCTTTTCCCGCTCGCTGGTATGCTCACGCAAGCGGAATGCCTTGGTGAAGTATTCGCTGGCGCGTCCTGTCTCACCCAGAATCACGTAGTCAACACCTAGACCGACATACCCCATGGCAAAATTGGGATCGAGTTCGACGGCTTGTTGGTGGTAAGGCGGCGCGGCGGACGTGCCATGGGCCTTCTCGCCAAGGCTGTATGCTTTCAACGCTTCAAGCGAAGAGGTGGTAGCCTCCGACAGCGGGACATCGAACTTCTGCACCGTAGCCAGCGACTCGCCCAGTTCACCGCGCATCTTGGATGCCGCTTCACCTAGCGCGTCGAGCACCTTCTCCTTGGACTCCGCCGTCACCTGCTCCTGCGCCAGCGTATCTCCGCTCTGGCAATTCACCGCCTTCAAACCCAGCACGTACTCGCTCCCTAGAGTTGCAATCGAGCCAGCGATGTACGCTTTGCTTTGGGTGCGCTGGCAAACCTCGCGAGTCACCTCGGATGTCAGGGTCGTGCTGGCAGGACGGGTCATCTCCTGCAAGGTCTTCGCAACCGCGCTGTCGGAGAGCATATTGAGGAAAGGCGATTGCCGCAGGGAAACGTTGAGCGCGGTCTTCAGCGTATCGTCAAATACCGCGTCGTCCGTCTTGTTGTCGAAATCGGAGAGGACGATGGTGTCTTTTTCGGTGAGTTTGGCCGGGCGGTGAAGGTAGAAGTAACTGCCGACTGCGAGTGCCGCCAAAGCTAATGCAACTGAGAGCGTGACCTTCCAGTGCATTCGAAGGTGAGTGCTGGCTTCAGCCCTCGACGCCGCGGGTATCCGCGCTGACTCCGTGTCCCGCCTCAGCCGTTGGAGATCGGTGCGAATGTCCGAAGCGTGCTGGTAGCGGAGGTTGCGATCCTTCTCCAGACACTTGCTGATGATTTCTTCCAGCTTGGGGGGCACGTCGGGATTCCGCCGAACTATCGACGTGGGAGCCGCGTCCAGAATGGCTTTGAAAATGACCCCTGAACTTTCCCCACGGAAGGGCAGCGTACCTGTAGCCGCCTCGTACAGCACCGCGCCGAAGGAGAACAAATCCGTTCGGGCGTCTAATTCCTTGGCACGGACCTGCTCCGGAGACATGTAAGCGACCGTCCCCAGCGTCGTTCCCGGACTGGTCAGGTGATCTTGCAGCGAGAGCGTGGATTGTGCCATCACCGCATCTGCTCCGACATTGGCCAGCGCAGGTGTCACTTTCGCCAGTCCGAAGTCGAGAATCTTGGCGTGGCCGCGCTTGGTGACGAAAATGTTCGCAGGCTTGATGTCGCGGTGGACTATGCCTTCTGCGTGCGCGGCATCGAGAGCGTCGGCAATGTCGATAGCGAGCGACAGAATCAGTTCCGTTTCGAGCGGACGCCCAGCAATCCGATGCTTTAGCGTCAGCCCGTCCAGAAACTCCATGGCGATGAAAGCTTGTCCATGCTGGTCGTCAATTTCGTAGATCGTGCAGATGTTCGGATGGTTCAGTGCAGAAGCAGCTTGAGCTTCGCGCCGAAAACGAGCCAAAGCTTGGGGGTCCTTGGCCACTTCTTCGGGCAGGAACTTCAGGGCAACAGAACGATGGAGGGTTAGGTCCTCAGCCTTGTAGACGACACCCATGCCCCCGCCACCGAGCTTCTCGACGATGAGGTAGTGCGAAATGGTCTCGCCGATCATGAGCGGGCGTTGGGACTCAGGCTGCAATAGTAAGGATGTAAGGAAGCCGAGTCAACGAGGGGTGGGATATGGCATGAACACGGGTCCTATCGTCCTATCTTGGGGGAAGTGCCGTAGTGAATGGCTAAACGCAGGAAGATTGAAGGGTCCTCCTACTTCTTCTTTGCGGCTCTGACCTTTGCCCATCTCGCCCGCTGTGCGGCTGCGATGCGTCTCCTGCCAGCCGCCGATAGTTTGCGGCGGGGTGCTACGCCTGCTTGTTTCTTTGCTGGTTTCGCTCCGGCGCCTTCCAGTAGCCGCAATACCTGAGTCAGTTTTGAAATCTCTGCCTTGACCTGTTGCGCGATTGATTCGATGCTCAACGTATTCTCCATGTCGCCAGATGCGACCGGACAGGATAGCACGCAGGGGACTGTTCTATTTGGTAGAGTTTGCGTGGGGAGGAAGCAATCTCATGACACCTGACGGCTTAACACGCGACGAATTGATCACAGCAATGAATTCGCTCGGCAACAACCCGGTCGTATGGTTGGGGACCGCTGGACTAGTTAAAGATGCTGTCGGTGGTGCGATTCTCGTGCATCATGATGGCAAACCTCTCATCGGTCTGCAGCCGGCAAAGACATCGAACATAGGCGACGTGCCAACGACTTCAGAGGTCCATGAAGCACGCGAGAAATTGCGTGTAGCAAAGAATCGCTTTGCTAATTCCTATGAATTACACCTAGCGGGGGAGATCATAAAAAGAGATTTTACCCTCATCAAGAACGAGTACGACGCTATGATTGAAGGGGTGCTTGACCTCTTGAATAAGTTCTAAATGGCGGGAAACCGGCTGCCCGCTACGCTAAACCTGCTGCACACGCACCAGTGATGTCCGTCACTACGCCGCATTGCCCAACTCTGTAAACTTCCGTCCGTAGGCTATTTTGACCGCTGGCCTGCATAGGACGGTAATTCTCAGTTTTCGACTGCCCCGAAACTCCTCCCCTAATCGGTGGCCAGAACTGTTTTTTCCGACCTGATCTGAGAACGACGGAAGGTTCCTATGAAGCCCACCTTAATCCCGGCGCTGGCAGGAAGAACCTGATTTACCGCAAGTGCTTGGCGAAGTCACGGCTAGTTCGGAGACAGTTTGAAGATTAGCCCGCAGTTGTAGCCACTCTTGCAGTTGCCAGTCCCACCTCCAGAGGTAGTGCCATATAGGTTGCCTGCGCTGTCTAGAACTAAACCCGAATATGGGAATGCTCCATCTGAGTACGAAAAACTGTGAAGCACTGTCTCCTTGCCGGACCTATCCAACTTGAATATGGTTCCATCGCCGACCACGCCGCCCGACCAGGTTGTGCCATACAGATTGCCCGCCGCGTCTCGGATCAGTGGTCCCGAAGGGGACGCTCCGTCCTGCTTGGAGTATCCGGCAAAGTTGTACAGTACCTTCTCCTTGCCGTGTGGGTTGATCTTGAAGATCGTGCCCCAATCGTGAGTCCCACCGAAGGAGGTTGTGCCGTACAAATTGCCCGCAGAATCACTTATGAGATTGGAGTCGGGGTTTGCGCCATCAGTGGGATAGCCAGAGAAGTTGTGCACAATCGTTTCATTGCCTTCAGCATCTATGCGGAACACGGTGCCACAAGTAGGATGTATATCGCAGACGCCCGTTCCTCCTTCGAACGTCGTACCATATAGGTTGCCTTGGGAATCCAGAAGCAGGCCTCTCTGAGGTTGCGCTCCGTCTGGAGCGCCATCAAAAGCGTGCAAAATGGTTTCTTTACCTGTAGGGTCAATCTTGAACACAACTCCGCAACCGAGGGGCGGATTGCAATTGTAATTGCCGCCGATGTAGGTTGTTCCGTACAGATTACCTGCTCCATCCCGAATAACACTACCCAAGGGATTCTCTCCGTCTCCACCCGTGGTGCCAAAACTATAAAGGACCTTCTCTCCGCGTTTTGCGCTCAACTCGAACACCGTTCCTACACCAAAACGGCCACCGCTTGAGGTCGTGCCGTATAGGTTTCCAGCTGTATCCATTGTTAGGCTCCCAAAGTATGGATTGCCGCCGTTCTTCATGCCAGTAAACTGGTGCAGAACGACCTCCTTATCATTCGGTTTGAGCTTGAAAACAACTCCGGCGCCGTACTTGCCCGCCTCCCCAGTAGTACCGTAAAGATTCCCACTTGTATCGAATACCAACTCACCATATGGTGATCCGCCGTCATTTCCGCCTGTGAACATATGCAGGACAGTTAAGTTCTGCGCGTGCGAGGATTGAAATAAGACCAGAACTATCGAAGTCAAGAATAACAAGCTCCTTCTGGTACTATAGAAGCGTTCCTGTATGTCAGCGTTTCTCGCAATGGTTCTCATCGGTCGCTCCCTCCATTTCTAGGTTCCTTACACGAACTACACTCGGGCACTTAGGCGGAAACCACCTTTTTGACCCCGACAAATGGGTAGCATTCTCCCACCAATCTCTTTTCGCGTCAATGTGAACCACTTTTCACCCGGATCGCCGCTGCCCTATTGGAGTCTTTAGAGCGTGTTTCAAATATTAACGACCTTGATTCGCGGGCACCTCTGAGACCTGATTTCAAGGCACTTATGGGGACCGCCAGAGCGCCGAGAATGATTTTTGAAACACGCTCTAGTTATTTTTGCCAGTGAAGGTGCCGCCAAGAATGGTCATGCCTCCTCCCGGAAGCGTGACCCCACATGGGC
>Ga0326728_10000311_pt1 | contig 196965 bp, 163 predicted proteins | sample MB3enrmetagenome_FD_207602 | JGI IMG/M metagenome (GOLD analysis project Ga0326728, IMG submission 207602) | Lab enriched peat soil microbial communities from McLean, Ithaca, NY, United States - MB31MN | ecosystem: Environmental > Terrestrial > Soil > Wetlands > Peat | place: USA: New York... | reverse complement strand
GGGTTGGGCGGGGCGAGGGAACGGGTTCGCCCGCCACCTCGATGCCGAGGTAGCGGGCCCGCGGGCGCTCCGGCCTACCGGACGAGGTCGATGACTTCCTCGGACTCGCCGGTGGCATAGCCTCCCTTCTGGCCGAGGAGGCTGGTCGCACGGACCCCGGTGATGATCAGGAGCACCTTGATGGTGTTCTCCATGTCGGGGGAGTTCTCGACCGAGCAGCCCCAGATGATGCGGGCGCGCTTGGAGATCTTGCCGCCGACCAACGCGGCGGCCTTCTCGGCCTCGCTGACGGTCATCGTCGGCCCGCCGATCACGCGGACGAGGGCGCCGGTCGCCTCGTTGAGCTCGACCGAGCCGAGGAGCGGGGAGGTGAGGGCCTCCGTGACCGCCTCGGTGACGCGGTCGGTCGCGCTCTCGCTCTCGCCGAGGCCGATGAGCGCGACCCCGCCGTCCTTCATGACGGTCAGGATGTCGGAGTAATCGAGGTTCACGAGCCCGGGCTTGGTCACGATCTCGGTGATCCCCTTGATCGCCGTCATCAGGACGGCATCGGCGAGCTTGAACGCCGAGTCGAGGGGCATGCGGGGGACGAGCTCGAGGAGCTTGTCGTTCTGGATGACGACCGTCGTGTCGCAGACCCGGCGCAGGCGCTCGAGCCCGTCACGGGCGACCTCCATGCGCATCACGCCCTCGGCCGAGAACGGCAGCGTGACGACGCCCATCGTCAGGGCGCCGGCCTCCTTGGCCAGGCGCGCGACCAGGGGAGCGGCCCCCGTTCCGGTGCCGCCTCCCAGCCCACTGGTGACGAACACCATGTGCGAGCCGTTGAGGAACTGGCGGATCTCGTCCTCGTTCTCGCGGGCCGCCTCCTCGCCCACCTCCGGGCGGGCGCCCGCGCCGAGGCCCTTGGTCGCCCGGCGCCCGATCAGGAACTTCCTCGGGGCGTGGATCGTCAAGAGGTGCTTCGCGTCGGTGTTGATAGCGCACATCGCCGCGCCCTGGATCCCCTCGTCGACGCAGCGGTTGATCGTGTTCGACCCGCCGCCGCCACAGCCCACGATGCGGATGTTGACCTTCAGGGTCTCCGCCAGCTTCGCCAGCTCAGCGTCGTCGGCGTTGGCGTAAGCGGGTGGCGCGGGCTGCTTTTCCTCGGTCAGCGCCTGGTTCTCCTGGTGCTTGGTTATCGCTTCCTGGATGATGGACTTCATCGTCGGCCTCTTCTCCCTCCGGTCGGGGAGGAACGATGCCGCTACGGGTAGGCTCGCGGCCTCACGATAAAACCCGCTAGTCGAGTGGAAGAGGCGGGAGAGGTCCCGGCGCCCCCCGTTCGGTCCCTGGTCCGGGAGCCCAGGCTGGTTCGGTCTCCCCCTGAGGGCCGATCCGTGCCCGGGCCCGTCGCCCCCAGCCGGAACGCCCTGCCGCAGGGGTCGCCTGGCGCCCCCGCGGGGGATGGCCGGGACGGAGCCTGCCCCCGGACCGCCGTTCCCTCGGGCTGCCGTGGGTTCCCTCCCCCCGGGTCCGAGGTCGCGTCGGCCGACGCAGGGCGGTCGTTCGTGTCCCGTCAGGACGGTGCGCGCGCGCGCCACCGCGACGGAGGGAGCCCTGGCCGGACCACGAGCCGGCTCCGCCCGCGGTTGCGTCGCGGCTTTCTACCGTGATGGCTCACCGCCCGGCGGTGACGAGCCGGCTCGACCGCTTCCTCCCCGAGATCGTCGCGACGCTCCTCGTGGGCGTGGCAGGGGGGATCTCGATCCCGCTCTACTTTTCGCACGGTGACGTGACCTGGGCGTTCGCCGTGATCTGGGGCGTGGCCACGCTCTCCTCCGTCGCCCTCGTGTCGGCCGTCCGACGGTCGGGGGAAGAGTGGCGGAAGGAGCTGCGGATCCTGTTCGTCGCCTCGGCGGTGATCGGGGTCGTGAGCATCGTCACCGGGATCGGTAACAATGCGACGGACGAGCCGTTCACGATGGCCGGCTACCTGGGAGCTATCCTGCGGGGCCAGGACCCGTACACGACCTCCGTGTCGATCACGTACACGGCCCGGACGCTGAACCTCTGGTCGCTGACGGTATCGACACAGTTCCACTACGTGTACCTCCCCCTGCTCCTGTTCTTCCAGGTCCCCGGCACCGGCGCGGTCGGCTACAAGTCGATGTGCCTGGCATGCTGGTTCGGGATCGTCTACCTCGTCCGGCGGGACAGGTTCGCCTCGCTCTGCCTCGTCTCTCCGGTCGTCGCGCTCGTCGCGGCGAACGGCTTCACCGACCTTCCGGTGCTCCTCCTGATCACGCTGTCGGTCCGCGGCGCGACCGGCTATCCGGCCAAAGCGGCCGAGTACGCGACGTATGCCATGAAGCAGTTCGCGAACGCGTTCTGGTTCCTCTACTACATCGCCCGCCGGGACGTGGTCCGCGCGGTTCTGGTCGTGGTGCTCACCCTCGTCTTCGCGGCGCCGTTCCTCCTATGGCATCCCACGGGGATCTGGTGCGAGGCCCTCACGTTCAGCCTCAGCCCGGGGTGCTCGAGCGCGGCGAACTCCTCGCGCCAACTTTCGGACCTGTACTCGCACTGGAACTACTACCTGTGGATCCTGTGGGTCTATGCGCTCTTCCGGACCGAGCTCCACCGGCTCGCCGGCCGCACATGGGCCCGGCTCGCCCACCGTGGGGCGGCGAGCACCACGGGGTCCTGAGGGTCACCCGGCGCGGCGGGCTCCCACGGGGGTTCCCCGACGCGTCGAGGGCCGGACGCGCAGCTCATCTGCGCCCCTCGCGTCCGGGACCGTGGACCCGATCGCTCCCTCCCGAGAGCGCGACCGGCGACCCAGGGCCTGGCTGTCCTGGAGCAGCGGCAAGGATTCGGCGTACGCGCTCGGCGAGGTCCGACGCGCCGGCACCTACCACGTGGTCCGTCTCCTGACGACCCTCACGGACGCCTTCGGCCGTGTCTCGATGCACGGCGTCAGGGAGGAGCTTCTGGACGCCCAGGCCGCAGCGCTGGGCCTACCCCTCGAGAAGGTCAGGATCCCGCACCCATGCCCGAACGCGACGTACGAGCGCGCGATGGCCGGGGCGCTGGACCTTGCCTTGGCCGAGGGAGTGCGACACATGATCTTCGGGGACCTGTTCTTGGAGGAGGTTCGCGCCTACCGCGAGGAGAGGCTCCGTCCGCGGGGTATGGAGGCCGTCTTCCCGCTCTGGGGCCGACCGACCGGCCCCTTGGCCGAAGAGATGGTCCGCGCCGGGCTACGAGCCCGCGTCTGTTGCCTCGATCCCCGGCACCTGCCACGGGAGTTCGCGGGCCGAGCGTTCGACCTCGAGTTCTTGGCCAGCCTCCCCTCCGGCGTGGACCCGTGCGGCGAGCGAGGGGAGTTCCACACGTTCGTCAGCGGAGGTCCTGGGTTCCGCGCGCCGGTGCGCGCGCGTGTCGGCGAGACCGTCGAGCGCGAAGGGTTCGTCTTCACCGACCTGCTCCCGGAGTAGGGGCGGCGTGACCCGTGCCGGAGCCCGAGCCCCGCCCTGCGCCTCGAGCGTGTCAGGAGGGAGCCAGTCACCGGCGGAGTCGAGGGCACCGGCCCGAGATAGGTGGAGGAAGGGGTTAGCGCCCGTCGCCGAGGCCGAGTCACCTGCGGCGGGCGCGGCGCCGGGGTGGGGCGCGGCTCAGCAGAACACCCCGAGGTGGAACGACTCCGCCGTAGAGGCCCCGGTGGCGTCGTGCGTCGCGATGTACACGCCGTTCTGGTTGCCGTTCTCGCCGGCCATGGTGACCGACGCGGCGCCGTAGATCCCACTCGAGCCCGTGCCGCCGGCCGTGGCCACGTACGCGCAGTTCACGACGTCCTCCGAGAAGGTGACCGTGTAGGAACCGGGGCCGCTGGAGGAGACGCCGGGGTTCCCCACGCTCCCGCGGACATAGGTACCGGCGGTGCTCACCACCGCCCAGTCGGGCGACGTGCAGACGGCCGTCAGATGGAACGACTCGTCCGTGTGGACCCCGGTCGCGTTGTACGTTGCAACGTAGACCCCGTTCGGGACCCCGAGCTCACCCTGCACGCTGACATAACCGGGAGAGACGGACCCGACCGATCCGACCGCGCCGAGCGTCCCGAGGAAGCCGCAGTTCTCGACATCCTGGTCGAACACGACGCTGTAGTCCCCGGTCCCGTTGTGGGCCGCCGAAACCACGTCCACGCCTCGGACCACGCTCCCGCCGGAGTTGACCACGGCCCACAGGTCGGCCGAACACAAGGCCACGAGGTCGAATGCTTCGTCGGTAGCCACCCCGTTCGGAGCGTTGGTCGTGACGAAGACCGCGTCGGGGTTGCCGTTCCGACCCGCGACGGTGACCCCGCCGGCGGGCGGAACATAGAGCGAATTCTGGATGACCACGCTGGCAACGAACCCGCATTGCGAAACGTCCTGGGTGAAGTTGACCTGGTAGTCTCCCGTCTCGATCAGGTACGATCCGTTAGAATGACTTCCATGGACGAGGGCCCCCGAGACATTGACGTCGGCCCAAAACTCCCCGGCCGGCGGACCCTGGGGTCCCGTCGGTCCAGTAGATCCTGGGGAGCCGGTAGACCCTGTGCCGCCCTGCGCTCCCTTCGCCCCGGTGGGTCCCGGAACGACGAAGTTAAGCGCCACGGCGACGACCGCGATTGCGAGGGCGATCGCGCCCAATATCGTCCATAGCCCAGTCTTCCCTGACGGTCCTTGGACCGCCTGTCCTCCTGTGGAGGGCTGTCCCTGCATGCCAACCCCTCCCAGCTCTGATACAAGAAGGTTGGTCCAGTCGGGAATCCGGGAGGACCGGGGCGGGGCGCCGGCCGCCCGCCCGGCAGGGAACCCCCGGGGGCCCGGACAGGTCTTTAGGCCTCGCCGGCTGGGGGGTCCCGTGGCCGCAGACCCGGTGCGATCCCCCAACGACGTCGCCGCGATGCTCGGCAAGGCGCCGATCTTCTCGGGCCTGACGGAGCGCCAGCTCCGCTCGCTCGCGAAGACCGCCAAGGTAGTCGCCTATCCGGCCAACGCCCGGATCGTGAAGCAGGGCGAGCCGGGGATCGGGCTCTACGTCCTCTTGAGCGGGCAGGCCGAGGTCCGCCAGGGCAACCGGGCACTGGCCCGACTCGGGGCCGGCCAGTTCTTCGGCGAGATGACGCTGCTCGACGAGCAGCCCCGATCGGCGGACGTCGTCGCCGTGCAACCCTCGGAGTGCGCGGTCCTCTCGCGCTGGGAGTTCTGGGGATTCGCGAAGGGCGAACCGGACGTCCTGCAGGGTGTGCTTCGCGAGACGGCGCGGCGTCTCCGCGAGACGAACCGCGCGCTCTCGGAGTAGGGTCGGGCCGTTCTTTTCTAGGGCGCGGGCTACGGGCGTCCGTGGACCTGCTTGCCTTCGCGCTCCTCCTCGTCCTCACCGGGATCTTCGCCGGCCTGGTGGGATCGCTGACGGGCCTCGGCGGGGCGGTCGTCGCGATCCCCGTCCTCGTCGTCGCCTTCGGCGTGCCGTTCCCGGAGGCCGCCGGGGCCGGCCTCCTCACGGTGCTCGCGACGTCGTCGACGAGCGGGGCGGCGTACGTCCGCGACCACCTGAGCGACCTCCGGATCGGCATGTTCCTCGAGATCGCGACGGTCCCCGGCGCGCTGGTGGGGGCCGCCGGGACCGTCTTCCTCGTCCATGCGCGGCTCGAGGCGGCGCTCCTCATCGCCCTCGGCGCCGTGCTCCTGGCCCTCGTCCCCGGAACGATCGCGCGCAACCGACAGCCGACCCCCACCGTCCCGGCGGAGGCTGACCAGGTCTCTCGCCGCTTCGGGCTCCGCGGGGCCTACTACGACGAGGCTCGGAAGGAGCGGATCACCTACGCCGCGGCCAGAACCCGGCCCGCGCTCACCGTAGGGTTCGTCGCCGGGGCCGTGGCCGGGATGTTCGGGATCGGGGGCGGGGTGTTCAAGGTCCTGGCGCTGGAGCACTACCTCCGGCTCCCGATGAAGGTCGCCACCGCGACCAGCAACTTCATGATCGGGGTGACCGGCGCCGCCGGGGCCAGCGTGCTCATGGTCGCAGGGTACGTCAACCCCGTCATCGGCGCGCCGCTCGCGCTCGGCACGGCGCTAGGGGCCACCGGGGGAAGCCGGCTCCTCCCCACCCTGCGCAACCGGACGGTCCGATGGCTGTTCGTTCCCGTCCTCGCGGTCCTCGGCGTCGAGGTGATCCTGCGCGGACTGGGGGTGGCATGACGAGCACGTCCGGCGCGGGCCCGACGGTGTCGGCCGGGGACCTGCCGGTGTCGGTCTACCGCCTCATGGCCACCGTGCTCCGGGTCGGTCTCGTGATCGCGCTCGGGATCCTGACGGCGGCGATCGCCGTCCTCATCGCCCGGTCGCCGTGGTCGCCGTCGGGGGGATGGATCTCGACGAACCCCCTCGTGCGCTACCTGGACCCCAGGGTGCTGGGAGCCGGCCTCGCGGCCGGGACACCCGAGGCGTACCTGACCTTGGGGGTCTACGCGCTGGTCGCCACCCCGGTCGTCCGCGTCGTGAGCGGCATGTACTCGTTCTTCCAGCACGGGGAGCGGCGGATGGGCGCGGTCGCGACGGCCGTCCTCGCCATGCTGCTGGTCGGCCTGTTCGTGGTCGGACCGCTGGTCCGGTAGGCCGTGCTCACCGGGCCGGCGGGAGCTCAAGCCGTCCCGCCCAGCTCGGCGAGCGCCTCGCGGACGGTGCGCAGCCCTTCGCTGACCAGCGTCCGCGCGTCGGCGTCGTCCTTGGCCTCGGCGGAGACGCGGAAGATCGGCTCCGTGCCGGACGGCCGCAGGAGCACCCAGCCCTTGGGGGAGGTGACCTTCACGCCGTCCAGGGTTTCCACCCTCCCGCCGCCCCGCCCGAGGCGCTCGGCGACCCGGGCCAGGACCTGGGCCCGCAGCTCGACCGGACAGGCGAGCGTGTCCCTGCGCAGGCAGAACTTCGGCACGTCCTTGACCAGGTCGGAGAGGGAGGCGCTTTTCCGGGCCATGAGGTCGAGGGTCGCGACGAGCGACATCGCCCCGTCGCGCGCGAGCTGGAACGCCGGGAAGATCATCCCTCCGTTGTCCTCGCCCCCGAAAACCGCGCGGTGCTCCTGCATCGCGCGCGTCACCGCCGGGGACCCGACGCGGGTGTACTCGACGCGCCCGCCGCAGGGACGCACGGCCTCTTCAACGGCCAGGGACGTCGAGATCGGCACGACCACCAGCCCTCCTCCGGCCCGCTCGACCGCGTCGCGGGCGAGAAGCGCGAGCATCGTCTCGCCGGGGACGTAGGAGCCCTCCGACTGGACGAACACCGCCCGGTCGGCGTCCCCGTCGTGGGCGACGCCTAGATCGGCGCCCACGGCCGGGACCATCCGCTTCAGGTCCCCGACGTTCGCCTCCGTGGGCTCGGACCGGCGGCCAGGGAACGTGCCGTCGATGTGGCCGTTGAGCGTCACGGTCCGGCAGCCGAGCCGCTGGAGGAGCCGCGGGCTCGTCGGGACCGAAGCGCCGTTGCCGCAGTCGAGCACGACGTGGAACTTGCGGGCCGCGATGCGGTGCCGGTCGACCAGCTCGAGGGCGCCCCGGAGGTACCGCTCCGCCCCGAGCGCGTCGCGGTCGACCTGCCCCACCCGGTCGAACGCGGCCGCGGGGGCGGCCGACGCGTCGAAGGCGGACTCGATCCGCTCCTCGACCTCGCGTCTCACCTCGAGGCCGTCGTCGGCGATGCACTTGAGGCCGTTGAACTCCGGCGGGTTGTGGGACGCCGTGACGATCACCCCCAAGCCGGCGCCGAGGCGGGGGACGTTGTACTGGATGGCCGGCGTCGGGAGGAGGCCGACCTCGAGGACGTGATGGCCCCCGACGGCGAGCGTCGACCCGACGATCCGGGCGAAGTCCGGGCTCGTCGTCCTCCCGTCCCAGCCCAAGACGACCGGCCGGTCCGCGGGGGCGACCGTGCCGATCGCGGAGGCGACCCGCGTCACGAACGCCGGGGTGAGCGTCTTCCCGACGACCTCGCGGATCCCGTTCGTGCCGAAGAGGCGCGTCAAGGACGTTCCCGCGCGAAGATGTGCCCCTATAAGGGGGATGAGGCAGCCGCCGGGACCCGCCGGCCCCGGCCGCCCGTCCCCCGGCCGACGGCGCACCCGAAGGGTTTTGGCCGGTCGTCGCGGTCGGGGGCCGTGTCCGTCCCGGCCTGGCTGGTCGACGAGATGCTCGGGCGCCTGGCGCGGTACCTGCGGTTCGTCGGATGCGACACGGCCTACGTCCGGGGAGCGTCGGACGACGAGCTCCTCGAGCTGGCGGGCCGGGAGCACCGGGTGCTCCTCACGCGGGACCGGCTGCTGAGCCGCCGGTGCCCGTCGGGGTTCCTCCTCGAGTCCCCCGTCCTCGCCGAGCAGTGGCGCGCCGTCCGGGCGGCCTGGCCCGCCCTCCCCACCGAAGTGTCGTTCCTGCGCTGCACGCTCTGCAACGGCCAGCTCCGGGAGCGGGCCGTGGACGTCGCGCTGTCCGCGGACCCCGGCCTCCCCCCGCCCGTCCGGAGCGGGAGCGCCGCCCTGTTCGCCTGCGGGGACTGCGGGCATCTCTACTGGGAAGGCTCCCACACCGCCAAGATCCGGGAGCGGATCGCCGCCTGGGAGCGGGAGGAGCTGCGGTGATCACGGGGTACGTGGAGCCGTCCGGCGAGGACGCCGAGCTCGCGCGGCGCGAGGTCGCCGGGGCCGCGGAGGCCCTGGACGGGCGCGCCGCGGGGCCGCCCGGGACCCCCGTGGCGGGGCTCCTCGAGGTCCAGGTGCCGGCCGAGGCCTCGCTCGCGAGCCTCGCCTCACGGCTCGCCCTCGCACGGCGGACGCTGGTGCTCGTCGACCGATCGGGCTCGGCCCTGGAGGCCGCCGGACGCGAGGGGGCCGGGGGCCGGAGCGCCGCGTTCCGCCGTCTCGGGCGGCCGGGCGCCGCCGCCGATGCGGCCGTCCGCGCGGCCGGGCAGGCCTACGTCCTGGGCGGGGGGACGATCGACCTTGACGCCCCGCAGAGGAGGTACTGGCTCGCGCGGCAGGACGACGGGACGGAGGCGCTCCTGCGAGAGGTCGCCGCCGTGGAGCGGGCCCAGGCGGCCCTCCGGGCGATGCCGCGCCTGCCGTTCCGGCGACCCGTCTCCCTCCCCCCGCGCCTCGCGCGGGCCGCGGCGAACCTCGCGTCGATCCGCCCGGGGGAGCGCGTCCTCGACCCGTTCCTCGGGACCGGGGCGCTGCTCGCGGAGGCCGCCCTCCTCGGCGCGCGCGTCTACGGGCTGGACGCGGACCCGGCGATGGTCCGGGGGGCGCTGAGGAACTTCGCCCACCTCGGGGTGCGAGCCGAGGCGTTCGTGGAGGGGGATTCCCGGGTCGTGGAGTTCCCCGGAGGCGAGCGGACGTTCGACGCGATCCTCACCGACCCTCCGTACGGCCGGGCGTCCGCGAGCGTCGGCGCCGAGCCGTCGCGCCTCGTTCCCGAGGTGCTCTCCCGCTGGCAGGGCTCGGTCCGCCCCGCGGGTCGGGTCGTCGTCCTGAGCCCCGGGGGCCCGCCCCTGCTGGCCGAGCCGTGGGTCGAGGACTGCCGCGTGCCGGTCCGGGTCCACCGGAGCCTGACGCGGGAGTTCCGCCGGTACCGCCGCGCGGCCTAGGGGAACGACGCCGGGACGAACGTCGCCGACCGGCTCCCCGCGCCCGAAGGGGGGCAGAGCTGGTCGGTGTGGAAATCGAACAGGACGATCGACGCCGCCTCCGTGTCGGTGAACTCGGCGGTCGCGTTCGCGGAGGCGCCGGTGTCCAGGGTGAGGTAGACACCGGACGGCAGCGACGCCGAGCCCCCGTAGGACGGGCCGAGCACGGTGCCGTTCGGTAGCGTGAAGGTCCAGGAACCGTTCGCCTCCCACGCGGAAAGGCGCGCGCCGGTAAGGTACCTCCCCGCCACCGAGACGTTCGAGACCGAGTAGGCGTAGACGTACCCGTGCGAGACCGGGTCGTTGTTGGTGATCGTCGCGTTCAGGTAGACCGCGATCGACGCGTTCCCCGTGGGGGCCACGTCCTGGGGCAGCCCCGTGGTGACGGTGAGGGCACCGGTCGGCGCCGACAGCGGCACGATGACGAATCCGCTGATCAGGATCGCCGCGACGACCGCTCCCACCGCGAGGCGCTTGGTGTCCAGGCGGGTCGCGTCGTTGAGCGGCGGGGGGTGGCGCAGCCCGAGGAAGAGGACGATGACGGCGAACAGGAGCCAGCCGACGTAGAGAAAGCCCATCCCGAAGAGCGCCGCGGCGGCCGCGTAGCTGACGTAGCGCGACCGGTCCCCGAGGACCGCCCGGAAGACGTGGCCGCCGTCCAGCGAGCCGGCGGGGAGGAGGTTGATGGCCGTCACCAGGACGCCGACCCACCCGGCGAGGGCGAGGGGGTGGAGCGAGAGGATCGACTTCGGGAAGAACGCCGAAAGGAGGGCCCAGAACAGCGACGGCCCGAGCAGGAGGTTGCCGTAGCTCTGCCCGAGGATCGACGGCCCGCAGTAGCTGGCGGGGACGACCGGGGCGTGCGCGGAGAGCGAGAGGCCGGCGAGCGCGATCGGGATCGACATCGCGAAGCCGGCGATCGGTCCCGCGGCGCCGACGTCGAAGAGCGTCTTGCGGTCCGGGAACGGCTCGCGGATCGAGACGAACGCCCCGAACGTCCCGAGGATGTACGGCGGGGGGATCGGGATGAAGTACGGGAGCGAGGCGTCCAGGTGGCGCCGCCGAGCGACCAGGTAGTGGGCCGTTTCGTGGACCCCGAGGATCGCCATCAGCGGGAGGGCGAAGTAGAGCGCCCCGTAGAGGACGTCCGAGGGCGTGAGGACGAGCCGGCCGACGTAGGTGAGCCAGATCATCGATCCCGCGAAGACGGTCGTGGCGACCGTCGCGGCGAGCAGGACGAGGTTGATCCAGGGGCGGCGGGGCCCGAGCCTGGGCCGCCGGATCACCTCGACGAACTCCTCGCCGGTCTCCCGGCGGAGGATCGGGATGAAGCCGAGCTGGCCGAGCTCCTTCCGGAGCGCGTCGAACTTCGCCTCGAGGGCGGTCGGGTCGACATGGACGGCGAAGAGGACCGACTGGGGCCCGATCCTGGTCTCGTAGATCGGGAAGCGGGCGGCGACCGCCTGGCGGACCCGGTCCAGTTCCGAGCGCGCGCCGGTCGGGATCGGACCAGAGCTTGCCATCGTCGGACGCGGCCGGCGGTCCTAGTCGCCGGGGGACTTGCGGAGGCGGCGAGCGCGCTCCTTCGCGCTGTAGCCGGTGACCTCCTCGAGGAAACGGTTGTACCGACCGATCGTCTCCCGGGCGACGGTCTCCTCGACCCGGGGGTTCATCCGCAGCTCGACCGCCAGGGCGCGGCCCTCCGGCCGGACGGTCATGCGCTCGAGGGCGCCGAACGACGCCTCGACCTCGGCCGCGCCGACGCGGACGCTGTCGAAGTGCTGGCGCGCGATGACGCCGATCGCCTCGAGGTCGAGGTTCTTGCGATGGCTCGGGCGCACCGGGTAGCTCTGCACGACGCACGTCCGAAACGGAGCCCCGTAAAAAGTCTCCCGGGGACACCGGGCCGCGCGCCGGGCCGACGACCGCGACCCTAGACGGTCTCGATCTCGAAGAGGACCTGGAAGCCCCGGAGCTGCTCGGTCACCGCGTCGGTGAGCTCGAGCACCTGGTCGCGCGGGACCGACCCGTGCCAGTCGTAGACGAAGTCGTAGTTGCCCTGGGTCGGCAGGAATCCGGCGGTCAGGAGACGGTCCGCGACCTCCGAGGGCTTGCCTCCCTCGCTGTCGAACGTCACGCGGACGTAGGTCTCCATCGACCTGCCACCGGCGAGGGCCGTCAAAGGCATTTCGGTTCTGGGGAACGCCGTTCCCATCGGGCAAGGGAGAGCGCGCGGCCCGTCGGCCGTGCCGGTTCCCGCCCTGGGCCGCAGCCCGTCGGGCGGCGTCAGGCCGGCGCGCGTCGGGGCCTGCCCCCGGTCCCCTCACGAGCGCGGGGGCCGCAGCCACCGGGCCAACCCGGCCTCGAGGCGGCGGGGCGAGCTCCCCGCGATCCGTCGGGGGTCGAGCCTCGCGTGCCGGCCCTGGACCGAGACGATCCATCCGGCCGGGCCTCGGCGCCCCACTGCGATCCCGAGGGCGCGGGCCCCCCTCGCCAGGCCGGCGAGGCGGCCGACCGCCGAGGCGGAGGATCCGGCTCCCCGAGGAAGGCGCCGTCCCGGGCGGCCCACCCGCGCCCCCGGGAACGCCCGACGGATGCCCCGCACCGACGGCGGCCGGTCGCCCTCGTCCGCGACGATCAGCCCGACCGCCAGCGGGCGGCGGCAGTGGCCCTGACGGTCGACCTCCCCGGCGCGTATGCGGCGGGAGCGGAGCGGCTCGAGGTCGTCGGCCAGGACCAGCGGCACGACCACGAGAGCCGCCGGGGGCCGTCCACGGCGGACGCGCTCCCGGTTCACCGCCCGTCCGCCCGCGACGGTGTCGGCCGAGACGACCAGCGCGTCGACCGCGTCCTCGGCGGCCCGGCCGAGCATGTCGTCGATCGGGACGACCTTCCACCGGGCCCGGGCGTAGTTCCGCCCGAGCCACCTCACGAGCGCCCGGCGCCGGGACGCCTGGGAGGCGATAGTCCCGCCCCGCGGCTTGGGGTGGCCGGCGAGGAACGCTTCGCTGGTGAGCCCGATCGCGACGTGGTGGCCGAGCTGGAACGCGGTGCGGAGGAGCGTCTCGTGGCCGGCGTGGAACCGGTCGAACGTGCCGCCGAGGGCGACCCGGCCGTACCGACGCACCGCGGTCTCCTAGATCCGGACGGTCGAGAGGAAGATGATCAGGAGGAGCGCGATCGTCCCGTAGAGGAGGTAGCGGTAGTTCCGCGCCGAGCTCTGGCGGCGCGCGCGCTCGGTCGCGCACGTCGGGCTGCACGTCTCCGAGTCCGGCTTCGTGACCCTCCCGCAGACCCTGCAGTGCCGGTGGTCGCCGTCGAGCGGCATCGCGTGTCCTCCGCCCGAGAGACCCATCTCGCCTTATGAGGGTGGGGACCGCGAGCCGGCTAGGGGGCCTTGCGGGGCCGGCGACGCGGCTCGCGCCCTGCGCCCACGTCGGCGAGCTCCGGGTCCATCGGGTTCGTGGGGTCCGAGGCGTACGGCGAGGCGTAGGCCGAAGGCTCCACCGCGGCGGCCGGGGGCGCGGCGCCGGGCGGCGCCCCGGCGCGTGCCCGCCTCGCTACGCGGTGGGTCGCGGGCACGCTGGCGGGGGCGGGGAAGCCGCCCTCTCCCATGGGGTACGTCCGAAGGAAGTTGAGCCAGATGCGCCCGTAACGCTGGACCGCCGTCTCGAGCCGGCCACGGAGGTCGGCATTCTGGCGGGCGAACTCCTCCTGGGCCTTGTGGAGCTCTTCGCTGATCTCCTTGCGCATGGCCGAGAGCTGGGCTTCCGACGGCTTGGAGCGGACGGCCGCCTCATGCTCGGTGAGCTTGACCCAGGTCTGGCGGACGATCGGAAGGACCCGCTCGTTGATGACCGTCGTGCGGCGGTCGAGGTCGGCGATCTCCTCGCGCAACTTTCCCTCGACGGTCTCCAGGTCCCCCTCGCGCTGGTGGATCTGCCGCTCGACCTCCGCGAGCCGGCCCAGCACCTCCTCCGCCCCCACGCTGAGCCGGGCCTCGGCGTCGGCGACCGCCTGGTCGATCGAGGCCCGCTGCGCCGCCTGCGTGCCCGTGACCTGCTGGCCGACCTGGTCCCGGAGGCGGGCGTCGAACTCGGGGGAGGCGAGGATCCCGGAGATGGTCCCCTCGAGCTCGGCCTTGAGCCGCGCGAGGAGCTCGACGTACTTCTCCCGTTCGGTGGCCTGGTTCTCGCGGACCATCTGCTCGACGAACGCCTGCATACGCACCTGCAGGCCGGCGAGCGCCGAGCGGTGGGCCTCGTTGATCTCCGCGAGGCGGGCGTCGCGCTCGAGGGTGAGGCGCCGCTCGACGTGCGCGACCCGGTCGTCGGTCGAGGCGGCCAGGTGCTTGGCCTCGTTCGCGAGGGCGGCGGAGAGCTGCTCCTGGAGGTCCTTCGTCCGCCCGTCGACCAGGATCCCGATCCGCTGCTCGAGCTCGCGGACCTCCTTCGCCCGCCGCTCGTCGCCGTCGGTGAACTTGCTGTCGAGGATCTCCCGGACCCGGGCCTCGACCTGCTCGCGCAGGGCGGTCTGCTGCTCCTTCGCCTCCAGGAGCTCGAGGTCGAGCTGGGCGACCAGGGCGGCGCGGAGGTCCTCCTCGGACTTCGCGCTCCGGGCCCCGAGCTCCTCGGACGCCTCCTTGAGGTCACGACGGAACCGTTCGGCCCACCCCTCCGCCGTGGAACGGATCGCCTCCGAGACGCGGGTGTCGATCTCGGCGATCTTGGGGTCGACCTTGGCGGCGACCTGCGCCTCGACCTCGGGAGCGAACGCCCCGGCGGTCACCGTGGGCCGGTTCTCGAGCGCTTGCAGCCGGGCGGCGAGCTCGGCCCGCACCGCGTCCGCCGCGCCACGGGCCGCGTCCGCCGTCTCCTTGAGCCGGGCCTCGACCGCGAGGTTCCAGCGGCGCTCGAGGTCGCGCACCGCGAGCGAGAGCCGGGCGTCCAGGACGCCCCGGTCCACGACCGTCGGGACGACCGCGGAGATCCTCTCGCCCGGCCGCATCGCGGAAGGGGCGGGCGCGGCGGGGCCCGGGAGGGTGGCCCCGACCGGGGGGACCGGCCGTCCCGGGACCGACGCGGGCACGGGAGCCGGCGCGGCCGCCCTCAACAAGGAGGGGTCGTCCGAGGTCGAGACCGGGACCGAGGTCGGCTCGGTCGGGGGCACGGCGATCTCGGGCGGGCCCCGGAGCCACTGGGGGAGCGCCTCCGTCCGCCCCCCGGCCACTCCCGGTGGGACCGGAGCGGGCCCGGGCGCCGCGACCGGCGCCGCGGCGGCCGGGGCGGCGGGGGGGCCCGGGCCGGCCGGCACGGTCCCCGCGACTCGGGGGACCGGGGCGGGGGCCGGCGCCCGGGGAACGGGAGCCGCGGGGGCGCTCAGGAGCGGGCTCTCGGCCGGGTGGGCCTCGAGGTACTCGTTCGCGCGCTTCGCCATCTCGCCGGTCGCGGCGACGGTCTTTCCGCGGGGGCGCGAGAGGAGGAGGGCCGCCGTTTCCATCGCCGTCCCGACCCGCCACATCTCCTTGCGGCGCTCTCGGCCGGTCGGTGCTTCGGGGTCCGCGAGCGCGGAGGTGAGGCGGCTCGCCTCGACCTGGTCGACGCGCCGCACGACCTCGACGGCCTTCTCGTCGGCGTGGTCGCGGACGTACTGGAGGACGAGCGGCAGGCTCTCCTTCGCCCGGGAGCTCGGAGGGCGGGTGAGGTCGCGGAGGGAGACCGGCTGCGCTTGCCAGCTCTGCATCCGTTTGGCGTGGCGATCGCCCTCCGCCTCGCCGCGGGGGACGCGCATCACGGCGAGGGCGAGCGGGATCTGCTCGGTGAACTCCCTCAGATTCACCTTCGCCGCCGGAAGGAAGTACGGGAAGACGAGGAAGCCGCTGAGGGCGACCAGGGCGACCGGCATCGACCGGACGAGCTCGTTGACCGCCTGGGCGACCGGGTCCCACAGGTCGCTCGCGACCACCACGACCGGCTCGGTCGTCCCGCGGTGGAACAGGAACCCCTCGCCGACCGCCTGGTAGACCGAGGCGTCGGGCTCCAGCGTCGGCCGCCGGGGCTCGGCCCGGCCCACCATCGTCCCGTGGGCCCGGAGCACGGCGCCGCCGAAGTCGCCGCTCGCGACCAGCTCCTCGGTCGTGAAGACGAGCGTCTTCATCCCGAGGCGCGGGCGGTCCTCCGTCGAGAGGAACATCCGGCCAACGCAGGTGAAGCGGCCGCCGGCCGCGGGGTAGAGGAACAGGTTCGGGTAGAACGAGAGGGTCTGGCTCGGGTCCGGGTCCCAGTAGTCGTGGGTGTCGGCGATGTTGATCGTCAGGTTGCCGATGATCCGGATCGTCTCGAGCGCCTCGTGCCGTCCCGTGAACTCGTCCGGGATCGCGGTGTAGCCGGGGCTCTCCGCCTCGTTGTCGACCTGGCGGCACCAGACCGAGGCGATCGGCGTGACCGCCTTCGCGAAGCCGCGGTCGTCGGCGGCCATCACGATCCCTTCGTCCCGCGCTTCGCGAGGACGCGTTCGCACGCCCGAGCGAGCGGGAGGGTCGTGTTGACCATCACCGGCACCCCGAGCGTCGGCGAGCCGACCTCCGGGGCCTGCTCCCCGCTCTCGCCGAGGAACATCGGGTGCCCCTCGCCGGTCGAGACCGCGCTCGACATCAGGAAGACGTCCTCCCGGGTCGAGATCGCGCGCCCCTCCTGGGCGACGAGGATCGTGCCCATGCCGGCGCCGTCGCGGCGGAGGAGGAAGTCGGCGGTGTCGAAGTGGCTGCGGTAGCTCCGCTCCCGGATCGACCGCTCGACCTCGGCGTAGAACTCCTTGAGCTTGTCCGCCTTCGAGACGGCGATCACGAGCGGCAGGTTGCGGCTCTTGATGTAGCGGAAGACGCCGCGCGCGAGGTTGACCTGCTGGGCCTGGTCCCGGAGCGAGGCGAGGGCGGGGGAGAGGAGCAGGATGACCGCGTCCGCCCCCTCCACGAAGCGCCCGAGGAGCGTGAGGCCGCGCCGCCAGAGCTCCTGCCGGTCCGGACGCCAGGAATCGAAGTGGGGAATGACCCGGCAGCTCTTCTCGGAGACCTCGCCCTCGGCGTTCGCGAGCCAGAGCCGGTCGTAGGTGAAGTAGTCCGAGATGATCCCGCCGGCCTCGTCGACCGTGAGGAGCTCCATGGCGCGCGAGCCGCCCGGGGCGTCGGAGGCGCCGTAGCGGAACCGCATCCGCATCTCCACGAACTGGTTGAACTTCGTCGGCAGGGGGTACTTGGTGAGGATCCCCTGGTCCTCCCGGCCGGCGCTCAGCTCGACCCAGAGCTTCCGCCGGTCCTCGAGCGGGCGGTTGACGTAGTAGCGGGTCGTCGTCTCGAGGCTCCCTTCGGGGTCGGTCGGGTCGGTCGTCTCGTACGTCGTCTCCTCGAGCGCGACGTCGCTCTCGAGGTCGCCGTACAGCGGGAGCGACCAGCCGTCCTCGCGCGCCGGGATGTAGGTGATCGGCAGGTTGAGGCCGAAGTGGCCGCTGAGGAAGCGGAAGTACGTCGTCTTCCCCGAGGCGGGGATCCCCACGACCGCGATCCGCTCGGAATCCTCGCTGGCCTTCGCCTCCCGGCGCGAGCCCGGGGCACGTCGGGTCCGGGTCGTGACCTTCACCTCAGGCACGGTAGGCAACCCCCTAGCGCAACTCCGCGAGGCATATCTCGATGAAGTCCAGGGTGCCGTCCACGACCGGGCCGGTGCCCGCGAGCTCGAGCCGGGCGTCCTGGAGGCGGCCGAACACCTGCTCGACCGCCGCCTCGTGCTTGAGCGCGGCGTCCTGGAGGTCGCCCGCGCCCGCCACGCGGGTCAGCTGGTAGGTCCCGCGCAGCTCCATCAGGTCCCCGAGGAGGGAGCGCAGGCGGTCCCGGATCGCGGGCTTGGTCCCCTCCAGGCGGTGCTCCGTATCGTCCAGGAACCGGACCAGCGCCTCGGCCGAGGGGTCGTTCTGGAGCTTCGACTGGAGCAGGGCGAGCCGGCGCTGGACCTGGGCCCGGCTCTCGGGGGGCAGCTTCTCGGCCTCGGTCCAGGCCTGGAGCAGGGCCCGGGCCGCCTCCGGAGCGTTGTGCTGGGCGAAGAGGACGCGCGCCTCCCAGTACGACCGCGTGACCGGGGGGAGGACGGACGCCGCCCGGGCGAGGAGGTTCGCGGCCACGTCGTACGACCCGGCAAGGTACGCCTCGACGATCTCCCCGACAGGGCCGTAGCGGTCCTTGAGGTACGCCGGGCTGCCCGCGGCGGTCGGGACGACGCCGACCTCGACTTCGGGGGCGACGACGGGGCTCGCCGGCGAGGTCGTGGGAAGCGTACCGACGTGGAGCCGGCGGACCGTCTCGTGCGCGCCGGGGTCCTTGAGCGCCTTCGCGGCGGTCGCCGCGGTCCTAGCGAGCTCCTCCGGGTGAAGCTCCTCCGTGGCCGGCCGCTCGTCCCCGTACCCGACGTCCAGGAACGCCTGGACCATCTGGGCGAACAGCTGCGAGCCGGCCGTCACCTCCTGGAAGGTGAACACCGAGGCCGAGCCAATCTCGAGGGCGCGCTGGCGGAGCCGTCCCAAAAGGAAGTTCATCTCGCCGGCGTCGACGCCCTTGTCGCGCTCCGAGCCGCTGCCGATCCCCAGGACCCGCACGTTGAGCTGGGAGTGGGGCGGCAGCACGTAGGCGACGAGGTCGGCGCGTCGCGGGCCCGGCGCGGAGAGGTCGGGGGGGTGCGCCGTGAAGTGGGTCGAGGCGTTGTCCCAGCCGTCGGTCACGAGGACCAGGTTCCCCAGCACCCCCTGATCCCCCGAGCGCAGGACGTCGGCGCCGGTCCCGATCGCGTCCCAGATCGCCGAGCGGCCGCTGGGCGTGAGGAGTGAGATCAGGTTCTCGATGAAGGGGAGGTGGTCGCGGTGGATCGTCCCCAGCGGGACGGGGACGCGGACGGTCTCGGTGAACGTCACCAGGCCGAACGGGGTCCCGCTCTTGGCGGCGTCCTGGAGGATGCGGTAGACCGCGGTGCGGGCCACCTCGATCTTCTGGCGCTCGCGGGACGTCCCGTCCGGCTCGGGGAGCGGGGCGAGCATGCTCTTGGAGAGGTCGAGCAGGAGGACGTTGCGGTCGCGCAGGTCCGGGCCGGCCGGCACGCTGGGGGTCTCTTCCCCGGTCGTCGTCTCCTCAGGCTCTGCGCGAGCGGCCACGCGAATTCAGCTCCGGGCCCTCGACCGCGAGAACCCGCTGGAGAGCATTGTTGGCTAAGACCGGGACTTGGGTATTTGTGGCTTCCGTCGCTCCGGCGGGGCCCGCCGGCGGCCGCGCGGGCGCCGTTTCGCCCCCGCGCGCGCGCCGAGCAACGGTTATTATGCCTCGGCCGTCGGGCCGAGGTCGCATGGGCAACATCCGGCAGACGTACATCAAGCGGGTCGCCATCGAGCTGATCCGCCACTACCCGAACGACTTTGCCGGAGGTTTCGCCGAGAACAAGAAGAAGGTCCTCGAGCTCACCGACCTCGGGGTCGTGGTGGACGGCAAGATGACCGTCACCCACAAGAAGCTCGCGAACCGTATCGCGGGGTACGCCACGCGGTACGTGAGGCGCAAGCGCGGCACCTAGACCGCCGCCGCGCCCGCGGCTACACCACGAGCCGCAGGCCGTCCTGGAGATGGACGATCTCGACCGGCGTCGTCGGGAGGCCGACCAGGATGCCCCTAGAGTTGGCGACCACGCACGCGCCGACGACCGGGACCCCGAAGTTCGCCGTGGAGCGGGCGACCGGCACGCCGAGGACCTCCTCGGCCCGGGCGAGCTCCCGATCGGTCGCCTTGGGATGGACGACCGCCCCCAGGTTCGTGGCGACCCCGGCCATCCCGACGGTCGCGAGCCCCGCGAGCGTCCCCCGCTCGACCCTGACCCCGAGGGCGCGCCCGATCGCCTCGAGCGCCTCGTTCGAGTACTCCGGGTGGACGAGCGCCCCGAGGTCGTTGACGAGCACGTTGTTGCCGATCGCGTTGTGGCGATGCCGGAGGTCGGTCACCGGGCCGACGCGCTCGAGCGCGTGTCGTTCGGCCGGGTCGATCCCCTCGCCGACCACGACGCCCCGGGAGTTGACCGCGACGAGCGCGCCGACCACGTCGCTGTCGGCGACCGTCGTGCGCACGACGTCGACCCCGAGGATCCTCGCGAGGTCACGCTCGAGGGCGCCGGGAAGCGAGGGCGGAACGATGGCGCACCGCTCGTCGGCACGCACGAACACGCCGAGGTAGGGGCTTCCGCCGACCAGCGTGCGCCCGACCGGCACGCGATCGGCCCTCCCGACTAAGCTAGTCCGTGTCGAGGAGGTCGACCTCGATCAGGCCGTCCTCGAACCGGATCGCCTTGACGCGGACGTGGGAGGGGATCGTCTGGATGCCGCGGGCCCAGATGTGCTCGTTCAGCCGGGGGTCGATCCAGACGTCCTCCGGCGCGCCCTTCATGTGCCGGACGACGAACCGGCGGACCGTTTCGAGGGCGTGCCCGGCGCGCCGCCGGCGAGAGGGCTGGTGACGGCTCGCGCGGAGGGGGATGACGTACTCACGCTCGATCTCCTCCTTCTTGTGGCTCGCGGCCGGCTCGGGCATCGGTTCCTTCCTCCTACTTGTGCAGGTGTCCGCGCTTCCAGGTCCGTCGCTTCGGGTGACGCGTGACCGCTCGGTTCGTCCGCTGCATCACCCACGCCGGGACCCGGCGGTTGCTCTTGACCTCTCGGAACAGTCGGATCTTTCGGGCGCGGCTCTTGCGTCGGTTCGCCATCGTGAATCCCCCGCCCTAGCGGCGCGTGATGCGGATCTCCCGCCGGTCCGGGGCGATGCGTTCGAGGAGGGAGCGCAGCGTGGCGTCGTCCACCACCCTCTGCAGGCGGCCGCTGGCGGCGAGGGCGATCAGCTGCTGCTCCACCGACGCCGCGACGTCGGGCTTTGCGAGGCGGATCCGCCCGAGCCGCTCGCGGGCGTCCGGCGTGAGGATCTTGCGCAGGACCTCCGAGCGCTCGGCGTCGCGGCGGCGCATCTCGGCCTCCTGCGCGGCGAAGGCCTGGGCGTTCGCCGCGTCGGACGCCTGGACGTCCTGCAGCTGCTGGAGCCGGCGCCGGCGAAGCTCGGCGAGCTCGCTATCGTCGGACTGCGCCATCCGCTCGACCCCCTGAACCCTCAGCGCCCTACAGGTACTTGGCGAGCTCGGGACGCTTCTCGACCAGCGACTTGAGGAGGTCGCGGCTCACCGTGTCCAGGAGCCTCTGGCCCGAGGCGGTCACCCGGCGACCTCGACCCTTGTACGGCTGAAGGAAACCGGCCTTCTCGAGCTGCTGGACGATCTCGCGCGCGATCGCCCGCGAGCCCGGCCGGGCGTGGTAGGGGGCGCTGCCGCGGTCGCGCTTGCCGCCGTACTCGGCGCTCAACCGAGCGACGCCGATCGCCCGCTTCAGGTAGACCTTCCTGAGGACCGAGGCGCTGCGGAGGTACCACCATTCCGGGTCGACCGGGGCGCGCTCCTTGTGGACCCCCGTCTTGACGAACGCCGCCCACGGCGGCGGGCTGACCGCGTTGCGGCTCTTCAGCTCGGCCGCGAGCCGAGGGAGGAGCGTCGCCACCGGCACGTCATTGGGATGGGTCATCGGGCGGCGCGGCCACTCGGCCCTCTTATTTAAACGCGCCGAGCGGGAACCCCGGGCCGGCCGCCGGAGGGCCCGCGGGCGGCGAAGGGCCGGTCGTCGCCTTATCTACGCCGCGCGGTGTCCGAGACGGGAGGGAGATCGCACCGGACGATGGCGCCAGCGACCGCCGCCCTGATCCTCAGCGCGGGAGCGTCGAGCCGGCTCGGGGGCGAGCCGAAGGCCCTCCTGCCGGTCGAGGGCCGGAGCGGCTTGCGCCGCATCGCGGAGATCTGCCTCGGCGCAGGCTTCGGGCCGGTGGCCGTCGTGGTCGGACCCCACCGGGGGCCGGTCGCCCACGAGCTGAGGGGCCTTGAGGTCGAGCTGGTCGACTCCGAGCAATGGTCGGAGGGGAGCACCGCATCGGTCCAGGCCGGCCTTGCGTCGCTCCCGCCGGATCGGGACGTCCTCTTCTGGCCGGTCGACCGCCCGTTCGTCCGGCCACGGACCGTCGACGCCCTGCTCGCCGCGCGCGACACCGACCTCCTCGGGGTCTGGTTCATCCCGACGTTCGAAGGGCGGGGGGGCCACCCGGTCCTCTGGCGCCCGGCGGTGCGCAACGACATCTTCGACCTGAGACCGGACGCTCCGCTCCGCGCGCTCCTGCCGGAGTTCGGGCCCCAGGTCCGCCGGGTCGCGGTCGACGACCCCGGGGTGCTCGCCGACGTCGACACGGTCGACGCGTTCCATGCCGCGACCTGGGGCTGGATGGCGCCGGAAGCGCTCTAAAGGACCGAAGGAAAGGGCCGGCTCCGCAGGCGTCCCTCGAGAGTTCGCCCGCAGGACGGCCCGGTCGCGGGTCGACCCGGCCTTCCTGGGGCTTAGCGGGGGCGGCGCGGTCGTTATGTGAGGCTAAGGGTCAAGCCCGCGCACGACCTTCCCGAGCTCGGGGTCGCGGGAGCGGGCTGACGGTGGGAGAACGGGGGCGTGGAGGAGCTTTGCCTCGCCGCAGGCCAGGTCGAGCCGGCCCCATAGCTCGGCGGCGAGCGGCTCCCCGGGGGACGCCGTCGCCAGCTCGGCGAGCAGGCAAGGCAACGGGCCCGACCCGTGCCCCTCGCCCTTCGGCCTCCCGGGGGCGAGCGGAACTTTCGTCCGCCGCCTGCAAGCCGGTGTTCCGCCTCCTCCCGCTGACGATCCTCCGCGGCCACGAGGAGCACGAGCCGGACAAGGTCGACGCGCTCATCCAGGAGCTGCTGCGCGACGGCGAGCTCATCAACCCGATCTGGGTCGCCCGGGACACCTGGGTCATCCTCAACGGGCACCACCGCGTCGAGGCGTTCCGGAGGCTCGGGATGAAGCGCATCCCTGCGTGGATCTTCGACTACGACGGCGAGCACGTCGACCTCCAGCGCTGGAGCCCGGGCCCGCCGATCCAAAAGGCGGAGGTCGTCCACCGCGCCCATCACGGTCCCCCGTTCCCGCCGAAGACGACGCGCCACCGCGTGCTCGTGGACCTGCCCCCGCGCCGGGTGTCGCTCGCGCGGCTCTGGACCTAGCCAAACCGGTTCCGGGAACGGCGTCCGTCCGTCGGTCCTTCGAGGCTCCCTCGCGGCGTCCAAGCTGTCAGGCGGGCACGCTCCCTGGCAAGGCTCTCGGCCCGCTCGGGGTCGTCCGCGGTCGGCGGGCCCGTGGGGGCCTCAGCGGCTCTGGCCGGCCGGCTCGCGCCGGTCGTCCGGCGTAGGTCGGTCGTCGGCGACGTACGGAAGCGGCAGCGAGCCGTCGGCAAAGCGGCGCAGCGTGGCGGCGAGCAGCTCGACCTCGACCGGATGCAGCCGCTCCCGGAGCGAGGCGGGGGTGTCGCCGGGGAGGACCTCGAGGCGCTGCTGGGCGATCGTCGGGCCGCGGTCGACCTCGCCGGTGACGATGTGCACGGTCGCGCCCGTCTCCTTCTCGCCCGCGGCGAGGACCGCCTCGTGTACACGGGCCCCGTAGAACCCGGGCCCGCCGTGGCGGGGAAGGAGCGCGGGATGGAGGTTGATCGCCCGGCCCGGCCAGTCGGCGACCCAGGCCGGAGGGAGGATCGTCAGGAACCCGGCGAGGACCACCAGCTCGACGCCGCGCTCGCGGAGTTCGCGGGTCAGGCGGCTCGCCCACGCCTCGAGGGGGACCCCGCGCGACGGCAGGACGAGCGTCGCGAGCCCCCGACGGCGTGCGCGCTCGATCGCGGGGGCGTGGGGCCGGTCCGCGACGACCAGGGCGATGTGGACCGGCAGGTGCCCGCCGCTCGCCAGCTCGGCGATCGCATCGAGGGTCGTCCCCTCCCCGGAGACGAGGACGCCGATGGTCAGGACGCGGGTCACGGCCCCCGGACGCGCGCCGGGCAAAATACGGTGGCGGGTGCCAGGTCCGCGGCGGGGGCCGCCCGAACCGGTCCCGCGCTACAGCATCACGCGGAGGCTGAGCTTCTCGGTGAGCTCCTTGTAGCGGTTGCGGATCGTGACCTCGGTGACGCCGGCGACCTCGGCGACCTCGCGCTGGGTGCGCCGCTCGCCGCACTGGACGGTGGAGATGTAGATCGCCGCCGCGGCGACGCCCGTCGGCCCGCGGCCGCTCGTCAGCTCCCGCTCGGTCGCCAGCTTGAGGATCTCGTTCGCGCGGGACTGGATCTCGCCCTTGAGCTTGAGCTCCGAGCAGAACCGCTGGATGTAGTCCTGCGGGCGTGTCGGAAGCAGCCTCAGCTTCAGTTCGCGGGTCATGAAGCGGTACGTCCGGCCGATCTCCTTGCGGCCGATCCGCGACTTCGAGGCGATCTCGTCGAGCGTGCGCGGCACGTTGCACTGTCGGCAGCTGCCGTAGAGCGACGCCGCGACGACCCCCTCGATCGAGCGGCCCCGGATCAGGTTCTTCCCCACCGCCTTGCGGTAGATCATCGCGGCCGTCTCGCGGACGTTCCGGGGGAGCGCCATCCCGGAGGCGATCCGGTCGAGCTCGGCCAGGGCGAACGCGAGGTTCCTCTCGGTCGCGTTGGAGACCCGGATCCTCCGCTGCCACTTGCGCAGCCGGTAGAGCTGCGCCCGGTTGCGCGTCGGGATCGACTTGCCGAACGGGTCGCGGTTCTTCCAGCCGATCTCCGTGGAAAGGCCCTTGTCGTGGATCGTGAGGGTCGTCGGCGCGCCCGTCCGCGAGCGCTTCTCGCCCTGCTCGGCGTCGAACGCGCGCCACTCCGGCCCCTGGTCGATCATCGCCTCCTCCAGGACGAGGCCGCACTCGTCGCAGACGAGCTCGCCCCGCTCGTAGTCGCGCGTGAGGTGGCTGGACCCGCAGCTCGTGCAGCGGCTGACGCTCGCTCCGTCGACGGGGCGGGACGGCTCGGGCTTCGCCGGCGGTTCGGCCGCGTCGGCAGGAAGGTCCGCGCCGGTCTTCAAGCCCGGTAGACCTCCGCGCCGAGGAGCGCGGCGCCGTCGACAGGGCTCGGCGCGCGACGGGGACGCAGGAGCATGTACGGGTGAGCGACCGGCCCAAAGACCCGGACGATCCGCCCCTCGAGGAGCCCCCGGGCGTCGCGGACGGTCGTCCCCTCCCCCGCGGGATCGCCCGCCGCGGAGCGTACCGTCACGAAACCGGACGGCGTGAAGGCCACGATGGTGCCCACTCCCTGCGGACCGCCGCGGACAGGACTCCGCGCCAAGTAATATAAACCATTTTCGCAGGGTATAAGAAGGTTTCCGTAGACCCCCGCTCGGGCGCCGGCGCGGGCCGGGTGCGACGGCCACGGAGCGGAGGGGACCGACCGCGGGGCCGTTCTAGGTCTCCCGGTGGCGCGAACGCGTGCGGCGGGACGGTTGCGTCGGCGGAGGCAGGAGGGTCCCTTCCGCCGGCTCCTCCGGTTTCTCCGCTGGGGCCGGCGGCGGGGCCGCCGCGGGAGGAGGAAGCGGGGACGGCGGTGGGGCCTCGACCGGGGCGGGCGCGCGGGGCGGAGGAGGGGCAGCGACCCGGGCGGGAGCCGGGGACGGTGCCGGCACGGTCGCCGGTGCCGGGGCCTGGAGGGGACGCGGCGTCGGGACCTGGACGGGGAGCGGAGTGGAGACCGGGACCGGTACGGGGGTAGGGGCGGGGGTCGTCACGCCGGTCAGGTCTGGCGGGACGTAGGCGGCGGCGAAGGCGATCCGGGTGGGCCGGGGAGCGCGCGGGCCGGCGCCGTTGGCAAGACCCTCCGGGCCCTGGGGGGGAACCACACCGACCCGCTCGTCCGGAAGGGGCGTCAGCGAGGGCACCATCGGAGCCGGCCTCAGGAGAGTGGCCCGGCGCGGCGGTGGGGCCGCGGGCGCCAGGGTCGTCGACGGCGCGAACGCGACGTACGACCGGCCAGGGGCTTGGCCCGCCACCTGCGGACGCTCGCGTAGGAGAGCGGCTGCGACGCCCTCGGGCGCTTCCTCATCCTCCTCCTCGTCGGCCGCCTCCGGCGCACCCTCCACGTCCTGTTCGGCGCCTACCGCCTCCGCCTCGAGAGGGGGTCCCGCCGTCGCGAGACGCTTCTCCTTCGTCAGTCGGTCGACCTCGGCCCAGAGCGCCTCGACCTCCTCCTCGGGGGAGGCGTACCGTCGGTCCTCGCTGAGCGCCTGGCGGACCTGCGTGATCAGGCGCACCGCGTCGGTCGCGTCGTGCGCCCGGGTCTTGATGCGGTGGAGCCTTCGGGCGAGGTTGCGAGCCTCCCGAAGGATCTCGTCCTCCTCCGCCTCTGAGACGGCGGCGACCGCCGGGGCCCGGGGGATCCGGGCGACCGCATGGCGGGCCTCGACCAGCCCCTCCGCGGTCGCCGCGAGGACCGGCTCCTGGAGCGTCCGCACGAGCTTGGTGAACGCGGTCGCCGCCGCGCGGACGTCCTCCCCGCGGTCCCGCGCGCGGCGTATCGAGGCGCCGAGCGACTGCGCCTCGGCGACGATGTACTTCGGGATCGCGTCGTTGAGGACCGCGAGGGCGAACGACGCCCCGGCGGCCGCCTTCTCGAGCGAGCTCGGAGTAAGCGGCGCGCTGAGCAGCTGAGCGCGGGGGTTGCCGACGCGCGCATCGATGCGAGCGAGGTCGAACCCGACCGTGTCTGCGACGCCGCGGAGCCCGTCGACGCGCTGGAGCAGCTCCCCCAGCCACCCCCAGTCCTGGTCCGCCCGGGCGAGGAGCGCCTCGGCGCGCTTGACGACCGCCTCCGCCCGCTCGACGTCCCCGGCGCGAACGGCCTGCTCGAACTCGGTGAGGAGCTGGCCGGTCGGGATCGGCAGACCCTCGGCCTGGAAGCGCTGGGCCCGGCCCTCGACCTCGCCGAGCCGGCGGCGGAGGTCGGGGAACGGGGACGGTTTCGAAGGCATGGCTCAGCTCCGGGAGCCGACGTCAACCAGGGCACGCATAAGACGCGAGAGGGCGGCGTCGGCCTCCGCATAACGTCGGAGCCGAAGGAGCTCGGTCGCCTGTTGGACCTGCCGCATCGCCTGGTTGGCCTCCTCGCTGTCGGCCGGGAGCGCCCGCACCCGGACGGCGAGACTGCGCGCCTTCATCAGCAGGGCCTCGACCACGCCAGGGTCCGGGGGAACCGCCTCCTCCGCCACGGGGGGGGCCGGCTGGGCGTCCGCGCGCCCAGCCCCCGAGGCCGGTGGCTCCGGACCCTGGCGGGTAGCGGGCGGCGGGACAAGGGGTTCTGTCGTCGGGTGGACACGGACGGCCGGCTCGGCCGCCGCGGGGAGCTCTTCGGCCTGCCTCGCGAGCTCGCCGATCACGACCCGCAGCTCGCGCACGTTCCGGATGGCATCCTCGAGGCGGCCGCTCTTCAGATGCTCGACGGCCTCGGCATGTCGGCGTCGCGCGGTCTGCAGCTTTGGCGGCCGACCGCGGTGCGCCTGGAGCGCCTCCGCGTGGTGCTTGAGCTCGGACTCGAGCGCCGGAGGGATCGCCTCGTGCAGCTGCATCAGCGTCTCCGCGGCGGCCTGCGCGGCGAGGTCGAGGTCGTGGTCGGTCACGACCATCGCGGCGAGGGTCGCCCGCGCGGCGGCGAGCCGGTCCGGCAGGCCCTCGAGCCGGATGCCGAGATCGGCGGCCTGCTCTCGCAGGACCGTCACCTGGGCGATCAGCCCCTGCAGGTCCCTCCAATGAGTCTCGAGCCCATCCATCCGGTGCTCCGCGGCGGCGAGCGCCGCGACCGACGCCGCCGCGTCGCCGCCGACCATGCTCTCCGCGAGGTGCCCCAGCTCGTCCTCGAGGGCGAGCCGAAGGCCGGTGGCCTGCAGGGCGCGCCCCCGCGCCTCGAGGCTCTCGAGATGCCGGCTGAACAGCTCCTCGGTCTCTCGCTCGAGCCGTCCCTGCGCGGAGCGGAGGACCTGCTGGGCCTCCCCGGCACGGCCGGACGCTTCGCTCAGCGCGGCCTCGCACAGCTCGCCGGTGACGTTCGGCGCGTCGCGGTCGATCGTGAGCAGGAGCTCCGTCCTTTGCTCGAGGGCGCGCGCGAGCGCGGCGTTCACCTCCGCCTCGGGTCGGGCCGGCTCCTGGGCGCGGACCGAGGGGCCCGCCGCCGCAGGGCTGGGCATGTCCTCGAACTCTGCCGGGGACGGCACAGGACCGTGGAGCCGGCCCAGGAGGGCTCCCGGAAACCCGCACTTGGGGCAGTGCTCCATCGATCCGGAGCTGGGCGTGTTGCAGACCGGACAGCTGGCGACCACGGCCGTTCCCGTGCGACCTCCCACCTGAGCTCAGCCCACGAAGGTCCACTATGAGCCTTACGGTCTTCGGGGCGTTCAGCCACCGGAGAAGGTCGGCACCACGACGAGGCGGACCGGCCGTTCGATGGGCAGGTCGAGGGGCACGGAGACCCCGTCAACCAGGACCGCCGATCCCTCCGGGGCCTGACCTACCGAACGGACGACCTCCCTGACGAGCGTCCCGGGCGCGACGCGGCGGGAATGGAGCACCGACGCTCGGGCGCGGGCGAGCTCCACCTCGACCGGGATCGTCGCGGAGGCGCTGAGGGGGAGAGGCTCCGGCGGAGGGCGACCGTCCCCCGCGCCTTTTGAACTCCCGCGATGCATACGCATCACCAGATCTCGAATCTGGCGCCTTGGCCGAGCTAGGCTACCTCAGCACCCGTCCGAGAGGGGAAGTGCCCGCAAATAGCCCTTTCCCGGGCACCGAGCCCTTCCGGACTCGACGATCTCGACCGAACGTTCGCGGCGCTCGCTCGCCGGGGCCGGGCAGCTCTCTCGGTTCGTTCCTCCGCCGGACCGACTAAGCTCGAGACAACCCGTTCCGCGGTCCCGGGACACCCCGGGACCGCCCTTTTCCACCTCCCTCCGCGGCTCGAGCGCTGCGCGCAGTGCGGGTCCATCCATGAGCGCGCCGGGGCGTGTCCATGACGCCTGCCGCGCCCTACGGCGCGGCAGAGGCGTTCGCCGAGGCCTTCCGCGAGGAGGCTGAGGAACGGGCGTCCCGGAGCCGCCCGCGGGGTTATCCTGCCCAGAGAGGGGAAAACGGGGGGGGTCGCGGTCCCGGGACCCCTCACGCGGTTCTCCCTGGAGGGGGAATGTCAGGCTCCTGGACGTTCGATGGGAGGGTCGGGCCATGCGGCGATTTCGTCCCCGAATGGGTCTGCCGCAACGTCCAGGACCACGCGGGGGCCAGGGCCCTGGTTGTCGGTCACATCGGACGTTGCGAGCGGCGGGAGTGCCCGTCCTGCGCAGGGTGGTGCGATGGGACAGGCTGCCCAGCAGGGCTTCGCTCCGGTCACCCTGGCGGGCGTTGGGCGCACGAAGCAGCCAAGGCCGTAACCGAGAGGTGGGCGCACTACCGCCGAGCACACGGAGTCCGACGGCCGCTCCGTCAGATTATCGTGTCCGCGCCCCCGGGGGCGTTCACCGAGGAGGGGGACCACCAGGCGGCAATCGAGGCTATCCGCCGCCGGGCTGGTTCGTTCCTGACGGCGCACGGGTGGATCCCGTCCGACCCGTCCCGTTCGGTGGTCGTCCATCTGTGGCGCGGATGCGAGGGCCGGTACGACGAGTGGGGTCCGCACGGTCACATCCTGTGCTTCGGTGTCGACGTGCGATTCACCGCGCGGTACGAGGCCCGGACCGGCTGGGTGGTGAAGCAAGCGACCGCCGACGGGACGCCCCGCACCCAGTTCGTAGGCTACGGCGGCCGGAGGCTCTACCGGCATCTGGTCTACGAGCTGGGGCACTCGGCAATCCTCGCCGACCGGCACGCGGTGACGTACGGTGGCCCGCTCCACGCCGAGCCGGCCCTCGAGTGCGACGCCGAGGCTTCGCTCCAGCAGCCGACCCCCCGGTGTGCTGAGTGCCGGTCGGCGATGGAGCGGTGGTCGGTCCTTGACCACCTCGCCCCGTCCCTCGAAGGTTGGGGCATGTGGTGGGTCGGGTGCGACCGCCGAGTGTGGGTCCCGGTCCGTCTCCTCCCCGACGGTCCGCCGGCAAGGAGCGGCGAGGTAACGAGACGGCCCGAGGTATCTTGCTGGCCTCCCCCCGAGGACTTGCGCGGGGGGAGGACGGGAAGGGGGTCCGTGTGAGGCGGGGTCAGCGCGGGCCCTTTGCGTTCGCCGCGTGGCTTTCCGGCCAAGTGGTCGGTAAGTGCCCGTTCTGCGCGCGTCGACTCCGCCTTAGTCAGCCCGTCGCCTGGTTCTCGTTCGGTGCGGAGGAAGCCGAGCATTTCCTCGTTCATCGGCGGTGCGTCCCTGCTGGGACCCGAGTGTCGGACCCGGTGGTACTGCCATAGTTCGCAGGCACCGAGTGAGCGGCCGAGGTGGAGGGAAGTGACGCCACCCCGAGTTTGCGCTACCGTGCCCTGTCGAGGCACTCTTTATTGATGGTCCTGGGGTAGTCGCGTCGATGGCTCGCGGGCCGAGGCGCTGCCCGGGAGGCAATTGCTCCGTTGGAACCGACCACGGTCAAGACGCGCCTGAGTGCGGTCCTTCACACGGTCCATGTCGATAACCGAAAACACAGTCAACGACCTAGTCGCTGACCTACTCAGGTCGAGAGGAGTCGACATCACGACTCAGACGGCTGCGAGGACCAGCGAAGGAAACCGCCAACCCGATTTCGAGCTCCACTACGGGGACCAGGTGTACTTTGGGGAGGGTGAGTGGCTTAGCTCCTATGCGGAGGGGGTGGCCCAGGCTGTTGATTATGGAGACCTGCCCGGCGCGAGCGGGTACTTCCTGATTGCTTACCCGGATGAATTCAAGGAACGGATTTCCAAGCGCCGTGTGAAACTGTCAGACCCCGCGTCCCTCCTCGAAGGACTCACACTTCGGAACTGCCTATTCAAGGCGCAGGGCCGCCGAGCAGACGTGCGGCGGGTCGAGATTGATTCCCTTCACAGCTGGATCTCCAGCGTTGTAACGGCGGGTCCGTCGTTGCCGGAGCAAGAAGAGTTTGTCAGCTTGATGCACAGCCTTGTCGACAAGCTTACCGACTACCTTCCTAATGCACAACAGTACCCGCGACTCTTCGAGCATGTAGTAGCCACCATTCCTCAGGACGAAGAAGAGCAGGAGACCGCTAGGCGTGCCTCCGCCTACCTCCTGCTGAACCAGCTGATGTTCTATCGCATGTTGTCAGAGCATAGAGAACTCGGATACCGCGCTCTCGTACCGACCGCGGTTCGAGGCGCGCCAGACGTACGCTCTCTTTTCGAAGACGTAATGCGAACGGACTACCATGCGATCTTCAAGACCAACGTCATCGACCTGTTTCCGGGAAAGGCGTTCCCGTTCATCCGAAGTCTGCTGCGCCTAATCGTCGACGTCAGGCCGGAGGAATTCACTCACGGTTTGATGGGCAACATCTTCCACTCTCTCATCCCACTCGCGGTGCGCAAGCCTGTCGCTGCGTACTACACCAACCCTTGGGCTGCTAGGTTACTAAGCCAGCTGGTTGGAATCTCCGGAGCGGACACTGTAGCCGACCTGTCCTGCGGTTCGGGCACACTGCTCGTCGCGGCTTACGAAGCAAAGGCTCAGTCAGACAAAAGGGCAGACGACCAGCAACGACACGCGGCCTACCTGGAACGAGAGCTGACCGGGATTGACATCATGCCATTCGCGGCCCACATGGCCGTGGTCCAATTAGCACTTCTCAATCCCGTGCAGTGGACGAATCGAGTGCAGGTGGCCGTCGAGGATAGCACCGAGCACAAGCCCGGGGATCTCATTCGCTCGATTGAGCGCGTGGTGCGCTCACCTCAGACACGCCTGGCCGAGTATGATGGCGACCAAGTCGTTAGAGGTCCTTCTCGAACGGGGGCGATTTCGGCTGATGGAAAGGGAACCGAGTTCGAGCTCCGACTTCAGAACGTCGTCCTGATGAACCCGCCGTTCACTCGAAAGCAGTTTATCAAGAAGGTTTACCGCGAGCGGCTCAGGACACTCTTCCCGGACTACACCAGGTACCTTCGAAACGACATGGGCTACTTCGGCTACTTCGTCTTGCTTGCGGACCGGTTCCTGGTCGAGGATGGCGGGAGGCTGGGGTTGGTGCTTCCCGCGGGCGTGCTGCGGCAGGAGAGTCTCAGCGGCCTGAGGAAACTCCTGCGGGACAAGTATCGAGTGCGGTTCATCGTGATGTCGAAGTGGAAGTCTGCGTTCAGTGAGGACGCCTCCTTCCGAGACATCTTACTAGTGGCCACCAAGACCTCCCGGCCGGGTGGCTCATGCACCGTAGGAATGGTCCGAACCCAATTGAATCAGGGGAACGTGGATTGGGTTTTCGACCAACTCAACCAGGGCGCCGAGAGCGAGGCGGTCACATCGCGACGGCTCAACCAAACCGACCTTCAGACCGAGGACTGGCTGAGTCTAATTCCCGAGGCGGCTCCAGAAATCTCAACGGCGAAGATTCCCCCGGGCGCGCCGCTTTCCTCACTCAGACGACTCCCTGGTGTTTCACTTATTCAGGGAATCCGCATGGAAGCTTCAAGTGACTATGTCAATACTTCCGATACGTTGCTGTCCTCCGAACGGGAAGCCCGAACGAGAGCCGACTGGCGAATTCTGAGGAAGAGCAAGGCAATCGTCCACGCGGTTGACAAGGACGGTGTCCGACGGGTTGCCGTTCCCATCTCGGTACTGGAGCGTTCCACAAGGTCAATCTCCGGAATGCGGCGGATGCTGGTCAGCGATCCGCCAGACTACGTAGTGGTCGGACGGTTTGCCGGGGATCGGGACTTCTGGTCAACCCGGAATCCCAACCAATTGCTGGGGAAGAGGCGGAAGCACATCGAATCTCGTTTGGGGCGGGTAGTCCTCGCGGGTTACGGGAACGTAAACCTCGTTAGGCCGGGCACCTGCCATCTTGCCGTTCTCTCTGAGCCCCGCATCGCCCCAACGTGGACTTGCTGGAGCCTAGACCTAGCAAGTCTCGAAGATGCAAAAGTGGTAACCCTTTGGTGGAACTCCGTCTTCAACTTCCTCCACCTCCTCGGCACGAAGATTGAGGTCGGCGGGGGGGTGGTCAAGTGGAGGTACGAGTCGCTCTTGCAAACGCCTGTCTTGGACCCTGGGAAACTTGCCGCGCCAGTCAAGAGTACTCTGGTGAAGACCTTTGATAGACTGTCGAGGTCGGACTTCCCATCACTGGTTGAGCAGTACTCGCGTAGGGACATCCTCAGGTCAGACCTGGACCACGCCGTCGGCTCCGCCCTGGGAATCGAGCCCACGGAACTCGACTTGGTGATTAACGACGCCTACGTCACGATTACCGACGAGCTTACCCAGATGGCGGCAAGGGACCGACAGGATGCTCAGTCCAAGCGCCAGGGCCCCAAACGCAAGGTCGCGGAGTGAGACGGGCCGCTTGGTGGCGTCGCATCCCCTCTGAGGGCTTCCGTCACATTTCGCAGGGTCGGCGGGAAGGCCGCGTCGGCACGGTCCGGTACTGCGATGGCAACGGGACCTCGAGTTCCGTCTCGGCAAGATCCTGGAGCCCCAGGGGTCCCGAGAGTTACAGCACCCTCCCTTGCCAACTTTCGCCCCCGGTTGCCGGTTGAACTAGGCGACCCCTCACACTCCCTCCCCCTTACCGGCGGACCTGTCCGGGCAGAGGGAGGGAGTTCTCTGTGCGTGCGGGGGGCTTGGGGAGCGACGGTGGTCGCCGCCGGGCGGGTGGAGTGTGTGGTCCGAGCGAAGCGGGCTGCGCTGCCGGACCCCGTACTCAAGGGAGGTTCCGTGACATTCCGCGGGGTCGGTGGAAGCCCTATGGCGTGGCAGACCAGCGGCACCCCTCGATTGCATTACCGTTCCCATCAAGCGCAGTCATGGTATAGTCAGAGCACTCACGTGCGAAGGCAGGGACCGCATGGAATACCCATCTTCCGCGACATACGCAGCGACAGCCGCCACAGAACGGATGGCGTCGGCCCGAAGATTCCTCGAGATGGGCAAGCGGGAAACCAGGGATGCCCGGGCGCACGCAAACCGCCCGATGGAGCAACAGGCGGCTGAGAAGGTATTTCACGCTCTAGAAGAGGCTCTCACTGGACGGGTTCAGAAGTACGGTCGCAAGCCTCCGGGGGATCATGTACGCCTCAGAAACGAGCTCATGTCCATGGGTGACACGGACCTCGCAGATTTCTTCTGGGATTGCTTTCTTAAGCTTCACGTGGGGATGTGGTACAGAGGGGTCGTGCAGCCTCCAATCCTTGACAAGCTCACGGCGAAGATAGAGGCGACCCTGGACCGAATCGAGCGCGATATGAGGAGACGCTGAAGATGCCAGTCACCAAAGAAGAGTTCGAACGCGGGAGCAAGGTCACGAACGAGGAGCGAGCAGTCCTCTCCTTCCTCTCCCAACACCCCCATCAGGCCTTTTCCCCAAGCGAGATTCTTCACGCCATCTACCCGCAGGCCGGTCTGAACTTCTTGAACGACTTTGTCCTTAACATGAATCTGAACAATACTCTGATCAAACTAGTTCGTACGGGGCGTGTGGCCAAGAGGATGGTCGACTATGTCGACCACTATATGCTCAGGTAGCGCGCACAGTGAATCCTCGTCAGTGCGTCACCCGAGCTTCCGTCCGGTTTCGTCACGGTTCGCGGAGTCCTAGGGAGGCCCGCGGCGGGGCGGAGCGGATGGTCCGGGGTCCGGTCGAACGACACGGGGGCATCACGTAATGGACCGACCCTCGGAGGGTGTGGGAGAGGGGGGAGCCGCCCGAGGTTACGGCTACATGGAAGACCCCTAGACCCGGGGTTATCTGTGGGGGGACTGACGGTAGAAGTGGGGGACGTGTGTGGGAATTCCCTGCCGTAACTCCCCGGACCGGGCGGTCATGGCCGACCGTTTCACGGCCTCGGAGCGAGACTCAAATCCATGAAAGGCCTCCTGTCAGTTACCGAGGCCGCTACCGGTATGGGCGAGGGACTTAGCCCCGAGTGGCGTTACCCCTCTTGACGGGACGCTCCTCAGGGAGGGGCGGAGTAGCGGCCGCCTCCTCTCCGGAATGTCCCGCACCCCGTCCGAGCGCCTCCAACTCGGGCGGGGTGTCTCGCCTTTTCCAGTCCTACGATCTCGTCGTCGGCCGTCGGTCGCGTGAATCGACGCCGTCGGGGGATGTGAGTGGGGCCGACACTCGCAAGACGAGCTCGGCGGGCGATTCCCGCCGAGGCGAGTCGTCGCGGCAAGGGAGGGCGCCGCCGCCCAGAGCGAGAAGGTCCCCGAGCGGGACCGAGGGCGCGGTCGGGAATCGACCCGGTCAACCAAAAGGCCCTCCGCCGAATCTCGTTGGAGGACACCGGTGGGGCAGTCGTACTCCCCTTAGGATGTCGGCGGTAAGTAGAGGCCGCCGCCCGAGATTGGGGGCCGTCGTGAGGAACCCTCGCGACGTGCGGCTCTGTTCCTATAGGCGCCACCGCGCGACGATGCGGTAGCATCGGCCAGTCCGCGGCGATCGGCCCCGCGTCGGCACGTCCAAGTAAGCGGCTGCTCTCTCCACTCCCCGGAGGACGCCGTGGGGAAACCCCCGCGGCGGTGGAACGAACGCGTTGAGAGCTACCTCGAGGGGCGAGAGAGCGAGATTGGCGAAGCGCACCGGAAGGGACTGAGATGGGTCCTGCGCCGATTCCCGAGAGACATTTGGCCGAGAGCCGGGGTCCGGCCGCCCCCGACGAGCCCGTTCGCCGTCACGCGGGCGCACGTCAAAGCGGTCCGAGAGTCGCCGGAGTGGGCACCGAAGACACGGCGGTTCTACCTCGAAGCGCTGCGCGGGTTCCTACGGTCCACGGGGAGCCCTATCGCCGCCGACCGACGGCTCTGGGCTCTCGACGGGACGGCCCTCAATCGGCGGTGGCTGACGCGAGCGCAACTTGTCGCACTTTGGGAGTCGTGTCGCGACGACACCGACCGCCTGGTCGTGGCGGCGGCAGGGTTCAACGGTCTCCGGCGGGTCGAGTTACTCCGCCTTCGATGCCGGGACCTTATTCTGGCACTCCCAGGCCCCGAGGCCCGTGTGTGGGGCAAGGGAGGGCGCTACCGAACGATCCCGGTGTCGAGGCACCTCTACGGAGCGCTTCTCGCGGCCTCGGCTGGGAAGACCTCCAACGCGCCGGTCTTCCCGTTCGGCCGGTCGACCTTCGACGCGCGGCTCGCGGCCCTCGGCCGTTTAGCAGGCATCCCGGTCCCAGTCTCGGGGCACGACCTGCGCCGAACGTTCGGCCGGCTCGCGTACGACGCGGAGGTCCCCCTCGTCGCGATTCAGAACGTCTACGGCCACAAGTCGCCAACGATGACGGCCTACTATATCGGGGCCGACCGGGACCAGATGGCCGCGGGACTCGACCGATTCGAGCGCTGGCTCGAGGCGGTGCGCTGACCCATGAGTACCCGGGAAACGCGAAAAGTGGGCACCTTCTCTCTCGGCGCGGGTGCTGCTACCTCAGCACCCACTCCGTCAGGGAAATGCCGTGAACTTGAGCCTTTCCGGGCACCGACCCCCAGAGACTTCGCCCAGCTCGACGCGAACTTTGCCGCATTACGCCGCTCCCGCCGGCCCTCCACCGATAAGGAGCTAACCCCTTCGGCCCCCGGGCAACCGGGGGCCATCCTTTCTTTCGGACCCGCCCGGGACGGTGGGGAAAACATGGGTAGAACTGCCCCCGGAGTGGTCCGACCCTCCACCCTAGGCGAGCATCCCTCCAGGGCCCGAAAGCGGCCCCGCGGGGCTGTCCGCGCATGAGCGACGGACCCTCCGCGTTCGTTCCCAGGTCTCGGTGCCTTAGTAGGCCGACCACAGATACCGTGCAAAGCGGGGTTCGATCGGCCGAGGTTCGCGCCCTCGGACCCAAGTTCTGGTGAAGGCCAGCCCGCGTAAGACCGCGGATCGTTGTCGCCCCTCCAAAGGGGGAGGAGGGGTTCCCGCTCCTCCTCTCAAGTTCAAGCCCAAGCCGGCGAGCCGGGGAGTAAGGGGTCAGCGTGCGAGCCGGGTGCTGCTAGAGAGTATCGGCCAGCTCGATATCAACGAGGAAGGTTAGGGGGCGGTGAAGGGCTTGGGACATAGGCGTGCACTACGATCAACAGCAGGACAACCCCAGCCAAGATGACGGCGACCCAAGACAAGTTCCTGCGGAGGTGATGGCCGAGCGGCCCCTCGCGAATGCGTAGCTGCCGGTCCCGGATGAGCAGGGCCTCCGGGCCCATGGGACGCGATCCCATTCGCTGGTCGTCCATGGTCGAGGTCCTAGATTCCGTATGTCCTGCCAGGCGATGAAACTAACGTGACGGTGCTTGCGGCTGCCGAACGATCTTCGGGTCAGCGTGCCGGGGGAAAGCCCGTACGGAACAGTAGTACATGCTCCGGAGCCCCACGCCGGAGTAAGTAACCTCAGGGACCCAAGCTTCACTCTCCCTTCCAGGGCGTGCGACTGCGCGCTAGAACCTTGGAAGATCCCTGGGAACCTGTCCCGCGGGAAAGGGAGTGAAGCTCCATGCCCGCGACATCGCCAAATAGCGAGCGACCGGTCTTGCGTCGGGATGGCGTAGGGGATTGGGAGAAGACAGCATCGAAGGCTTACGTGAACCGGCCAAGTCGCTGGACGATGATTCCGTGAGCCTCGAAGACTTGAAGGAGGCGGCCTACCCACTTGAGGATGGGTCGGTCCCCCGCCAGCGTTTCCCCTTCCGGCGTTGGCTTACGGGGGACCCCACGGTCCCACTTTTCAACTACCTTCGCGCCGGAGTAGCGCTCGTACTTCTCGGACTTCTTCTGGTCTACGTGGGTGCGGAGGTTTCGGGAGCGCTGGAGGGTTGCTCCTCCTATTACGGCTGTATCGACGGGGGTGCCGCCGTTTGGATCGCCGGCTACGCCGCAATTGTACTCGGTTTCATCACGATCTTCATACTTTTGCCGGCGGCAGGTCGTCGCCGCTGGCGGTATTGAGAGAGAGCCTTGCCGGTCGAGGAAGGCGGGCCTCTCTGCGAACCCCATGGCCAAGGCCTCTCCTCGAGGGGAGCCGGCGCGCCACCTAGGAACGCGAGCGGGATTGCCTGTTAGGACACCCGGGCCAGTCGGGAGTGAGGGGGCCGCGAGCGAGCGGGGTGCCGCTTGTGAGCGGGAGAACCCAACACGAGGAGCGGTTGGCAGCCGTAGGCTGCATCGCCGGGCCGGCGTTCCGCCGATCGGCGCATCGCCTCCGCCGAGGCTTCGGGCGAATCACGTACCGCTCGGGCGTGCTGCTGGTGGATATCGCGCCCATCTACGGGCACGCCTCCCCCGACGGACCTCTACGGTCGGAGGAGCCTCGGTGGACTCCTCCCGTCGAGGGGCGGTCTTGACCGGCCTTCTACCCGGGGTCCTCCCGGCCCGGGGGCAGGATGACGAGGGTCGGGCACTTTCACGCTCGGTGGGCGGCTCCCGCGGAGCGGAGGCGGGCGCCCTCGACCCGCCTGCGGAAAAACCAATCGTGAACCGTGCTTGACCGCGCCTGGCGTACCCGCAGGGGGTAGCGTTAATCGGTCGTGTCGCGCTCCGTCGCTCGATGGTCGCGATCCGCCCCCTCGCGAAGATCTGGCTGGACGGCCGGCTGGTCGACTGGGACAGTGCCCGGGTCCACGTGCTGACCCACGCCCTGCACTACGGGTACGCGGTCTTCGAGGGGATCCGCTGCCACGAGACGGCGCGCGGGCCGGCGATCTTCCGGCTCGACGAGCACCTCGACCGCCTCCTCAACAGCGCCAAGATCTACCGCATGAAGGTCCCGTACTCGCTCGAGGAGATCAAGCGCGCGTGCGTGGAGCTCGTCCGCGCGAACGGCCTCGCGGCCGCCTACCTCCGCCCGATCGCGTTCTCCGGCTACGGCGAGATGGGGCTCGACCCGACGAAGGCCCCGGTCCAGGTCGCGGTGGCGATGTGGTCGTGGGGGGCGTACCTCGGCGAGGAGGGCCAGGCGCACGGGGTCCGGGCGCTCATCTCGAGCTGGACCCGGCTCGACTCGAGGATGCTCCCGCCCCAGGCGAAGTGCGCGGCGAACTACGCCAACTCGGCGCTCGCGAAGATGGAGGCGACCGCCGCGGGCTACGACGAGGCGATCCTCCTCAACTCCGCGGGCATGGTCGCCGAGGGGCCCGGCGAGAACATCTTCCGCGTGAAGAAGGACGTCGTCAGCACCCCGCCCGCGAGCTCCGGCATCCTGCGCGGGATCACCCGGGACAGCGTGATCGAGTTCCTCGCCGACGAGCACCTCGTCTTCCGGCGCACCGACTTCACCCGGGAGGAGCTCTTCACCTCGGACGAGGTGTTCTACACCGGCACCGCGGCCGGGATCACCCCGATCCGCGAGATCGATGGCCGACCGATCGGCAACGGGGACTACCCGGTCACCCGGCGCCTCCAGCGCCGCTATACGGCGGCGACCGAGGGCCGCCTCCCCGGGCGGGAGAACTGGCTTACCTACGTGAAGTAGGCGGCCCGTTCCCCGGCAGACGCTGCCCGATCTCCCCGCGGGCTCGCCCGGTTCAGCAGATCCGGGGCAGCTGCTCGCCGCTCGGCAGGTCGAGCAGGCGGGTGGTGCCGAGCGCGGTCCGCACCTCGACCATCGGAGAGGAGGTGCCGGCAGGCTCGACGGATCCGATCACGGACGCCTCCGGTCCGAGGAGCCGGCGCGCCTCCTCCGCCTGCCGGGCGGGGACGAACGCGATGAACCGGCCCTCGTTGGCGACGGAGAACGGCTCGAGCCCGAGGATCTCGCACGCCCCCCGGACCTCGTCCCGAACGCCCACGGACTCCTCCTCGACCCGCAGCGGGAGCCGGGCGGACTCGCTGATCTCCACCAGGGCCGCCGTGAGGCCCCCGCGCGTCAGGTCCCGCAGGCAGTGGACCTCGATCCCTCCCTCGAGCAGGGACCGCACCGGCCCGGAGAGCGGCGCGCAGTCGCTGGAGATCTCCGATTCGAACTGGAGCCCCTCGCGCTCGGCCATCACGGCGATCCCGTGCCGGCCGATGTCGCCGTTGAGCACGATGGCGTCCCCGGCCCGGACGCTCCTCGGCCCGACCGTGAGGGGCGTCTCGATCACGCCGATCCCGGCCGTGTTGATGAAGATGCCATCGCCGTGCCCCCGGTCGACGACCTTCGTGTCGCCGGTGACGATCCGGACGCCGGCGGCGGCCGCCGCGGCGCCCATCGACCGGACGACCCGCCAGAGGTCCTTGATCGGAAGCCCCTCCTCGAGCACGAAGCCGGCGCTGAGGTAGAGGGGGCGGGCCCCGCACATCGCGAGGTCGTTGACCGTCCCGTTGACCGCGAGCGTCCCGACGTCCCCGCCCCGGAAGAACAGCGGGCGGACGACGAACGAGTCCGTCGTGAAGGCGATCCGTCCCCCCGGCGGCGGCAGGATCGCGCCGTCGTGGAGCGGCGCGAGGAGGTCGTTGCCGAAGACGGGGAGGAATACCTTCTCCACCAGGTCCCGGGTCATGCGCCCCCCGCCGCCGTGGCCCATCTGGATCGTCGGGTTGTCCGCGAGCGGCATCGGGCACTGGAGGGCGAACTCGTCGGTCACGGGGCAGCGCCTCCCGCGGCCGCGCCGGAGGGAGCCGGCCCCGCCGGCTCGTGACGGCGGTACTTGTAGTAGGCCGCGCACGCCCCCTCCGACGAGACCATCGTCGCCCCGAGAGGGTGGAGCGGGGTGCACTTCGTCCCGAAGGCGGCGCACTCCTGGGGCTTCTTGATCCCCTGGAGCACGAGCCCGGAGATGCACTCCGGATTCTCCTCGGCGTGGCGGTCGTCGACCCGGAACCTCCGCGCCGCGTCGAACGCCGCGTAGGCCGGGGCCAGCCCGAGCCCGCTCGCCGGGATCTCCCCGATCCCGCGCCACTTCCGCGGCACGACGGTGAACACGCGGCCAAGCAGCTCCTGGGCCGGCCGGTTCCCCTCACGGCGGACCGAGCGGGCGTACTGGTTCTCCACTTCCGCGCGGCCCTCCTCGAGCTGGCGGACGCAGAGGTAGACCCCCTGGAGGATGTCGAGCGGCTCGAAGCCCGTCACCACGATCGGGACGTGGTACTTGCGGGCGAGCGGCTCGTACTCGGTGTAGCCCATGACCGTGCAGACGTGCCCCGCGGCCAGGAACCCCTGCACCCGGTTCTGGCGCGAGCCGAGGATCGCCTCCATCGCCGGCGGGACGAGGACGTGTGAGACCAGGACCGAGAAGTTGGCGATCCCCTCCTCCTTGGCGCGGTGGACCGCCATCGCGTTGGCGGGGGCGGTCGTCTCGAAACCGACCGCCAGGAAGACGACCTCCTTGTCCGGGTTCTCGCGCGCGATCCGGAGGGCGTCCATCGGGGAGTAGACGATCCGGACGTCGCCTCCGTTCGACTTGACCTGGAACAGGTCGCTCTCGGAGCCCGGGACCCTGAGCATGTCGCCGAACGAGCAGAAGATGACCCCGGGCCGCGAGGCGATCGCGACGGCCTGGTCGAGGACCTCGAGCGGCGTGACGCAGACCGGGCACCCGGGGCCGTGGAGGAGCGAGATCTTGGGCGGGAGCAGGGTGTCGATCCCGAAGCGGACGATCGCGTGGGTCTGGCCCCCGCAGACCTCCATGATCGTCCAGGGACGCGTCGTCTCCCGGGCGATCGCCTCCGCGTACTTCCGCGCGGTCGGCCCGTCGCGGTACTCGTCGAGGTACTTCATGGGGCGGAGGGGCCGCCCGCGGTGGAGCCGTCCTTCAGCTGCTCCAGCTCACCGATCTGGCGGGCGTACTCGAAGACCTGCTGCGCCTCGGCCTCGTTCAGGCGGCTGATCGCGAAGCCGACATGCACGATGACGTAGTCGCCCACGCCGGCCTCGGGCGTGTAGGCGAGGCTCACCTGCTTGATGATCCCCCCGAAGCGGACGCGGGCCATCCGGAGGTCCGGGTCGGAAGGGTCGATGCTCTCGACGCGTCCGGGGATCGCCAGGCACATCGTCCGCTCCCGCCTACTCCAGCCCCGGAGATGATCTACCGACTCGGCGAAGGGTCTTAACGCCCACGGCGGCGACGACTTGACCCACGGAGATCCCCCCGTCGTTCGGGGGTATCCGGGCGTGCCAGACGGGCTCCAGCCCCGCGGCCGAAAGCCGGTCCAGCGTCAGCTCCGTCAGGAGGCGGTTCTGGAAGCAGCCCCCGGTCAGCACGACGCGGGGCTCGCCCACCCGCCGGGCCAGGTCGACCAGGGCGGTGGCGAGCGTCGCGTGGAACCGGGCGGCGGCCCGTCCCACGTCCAGCCGTTCGGCAAGGAGCGCCTCGATCATGGGACCCCAGTCGAGGACGTACGCGTCGCTCGCTCGCTCGATGCGGTAGGGATAGGCCGGCGCCTCGAGGCCCGCCGGGGCGCCCGCCGCGGCGAACTCGAGCGCCATGGCGCCCTCCCCTTCGAAGTCGTTGCGATGGACGAGCCCCAGCAGCGACGCGGCCCCGTCAAAGAGGCGGCCGGCGCTGGTGGTCCGGACCACGTTCAACGAGCGGGCGAGCATCGCCCGGACGACCGGCCCCTCGACCGCGTCGAACGGGGCGAGCGCGGGCCCGCCCTCGGCGAGCGCCCGCGCTCCCCCAAGCTCGTAGAGGAGCCCGGCGGCGGACCGTCGGGGCTCCCGCACGGCGAGGTCCCCCCCGGCCAACGGGAACGATCGTAGGTGGCCCACGCGGTCGAAGCCGTCGCCCTCGAGCCGGAGGAACTCGCCTCCCCAGATCGTGCCGTCCGGGCCGTAGCCGGTCCCGTCCCAGGCGACCCCGAGCACCGGGGGCGCGAGTCCGGCGTCCACCAGGCAGGAGAGGACGTGCGCGTGATGGTGCTGGACGGCCACCCTGGGCAGCCCGGTCTCCTTGGCGTAGCGGGTCGACAGGTAGTCGGGATGCGCGTCGTGGGCGACGAGGCTCGGCGACCAGTCGTAGAACCGCCTTAGGTCGTCCACGGCCCTGCGGAAGGCCGCGTACGTCTCCGCGTTGTCGAGGTCGCCGAGGTGCTGGCTGACGACGATCCGGTCCCCCACGGCGGCGGAGATCGTGTTCTTGAGCTGGGGACCGACCGCGAGCGCGGCCGCGAGCTCGCCCCCGGTCGGGATGGCCAGGGGGGCGTACCCGCGCGCCCGCCGCAGGACCTGCGGCCGGCCGTGGAGGAGGCGGGTCACCGAGTCGTCGAGCGGCCGGACGATCGGCCGGTCGTGGACGACGAACCCGTCGGCGAGCGCGGCGAGCCGCTCGTGGGCCTCCCGGTTGTCGATGCAGATCGGCTCGTCCGACAGGTTGCCGCTCGTCGCCACGAGGGCTCGCCCCCACCGGCGGGCCAGGAGGAGATGGAGCGGCGAGTACGGGAGCATCGCCCCGACCAGCGGGTTGCCCGGGGCCACGGAGGGCGCGAGCCCGTCCTGTTCGGCGCGCCGGTCCAGGAGCACGATCGGGCTGGCGGGCGACTCGAGCAGGCTCCTCTCCAGGGGATCCACGCGGGCGGCCGACTCGAGCGACCCCAGGTCCGGGAAGAGCACCGCGAACGGCTTGCGCCCTCGCCGCTTCCGGACCCGGAGCCGAGCGACCGCGTCCTCGTCCGTCGCGTCGACCAGGAGCTGGAAGCCTCCGATCCCCTTCAGCGCGACGATCCGTCCCTCGCCCAGGGCGCGCGCCGCGGCCTCGATGACCGGGTCGCCGGCGGCCGAGACGACGCCGTCCGGCCCCTCGAACGCGAGCGCCGGGCCGCAGCGAGCGCAGGCCGTGGGCTGGGCGTGGAAACGGCGGTCGCCGGGGTCGTGGTACTCCCGTTCGCAGGCCGGGCACATCGAAAACCGCTTCATCGAGGTACGGGACCGGTCGTACGGCAGGTCCTCGATGATCGAGAAGCGGGGACCGCAGTTCGTGCAGTTGAGGAACGGGTAGCGGTACCGACGGTCGGCCGGGTCCTCCATCTCCGCCCGGCAGTCCTGGCACGTCGCCACGTCCGGGGGCACGACCGTCCGGCGGGAGCCCGCGGGGGGGCTCTCGAGCACCAGGAACCGCTCGTCGGACCCGAGGGGCACCGGCCGGGACTCGATCCCCTCGACCGAGGAGAGCGGAGGCGCCTCCGCAGAGAGACGGGCAAGGAACCGGTCCAGCATCGCGCGGGGGCCCTCGACCTGGAGGAGGACCCCCTGCGTGTCGTTCCGCACCCAGCCGACGGCGCCGAGCTCGCGCGCGAGGCGGTAGACGAACGGGCGGAAGCCGACGCCCTGCACCGTGCCGCGGACGCGGATCTCGAGCCGCTCCCGCCGCGCCTCAGGAGGTCGGCCGGTCATCCCGACCCCCGGCGCCCTCCGGTCCGCGTCCCCTGGGGACCGCCCGTCCCCTCAGGGTCGGCGAACGTCACCGACCTCAGCACGACCGAGGCGGCCCGGGGGTCGTCGGGGTCCGGGAGGAGCTCGACCTCGAGGCGGGCGCCCGCTCCCGGCCCGCCGGACATCGCCCGCTCCCAGAGCCCGCGCAGCCGCGGCTCGTCCAGGTGGGCGAGGGCGCCCAGAACGACACGCGCCCGGACGATCCTGGCGTTCCCGTGGGCCATGGAGAGCTCGTCGACCTTGTTCCTGAGGTCGCGCAGCAGGGCTTCCTCGTGCATGGGTCACCTCTCCGCGAGCGCGCCACCGGCGGCCGAGTTCACCTCGGCGGCGACTTCGGCGGCCGTCCGCGCGACGGCCTCGGCCACCGCGGGGGATAGCGTTTCGCCGGGGCCGAGCTCGCCGGCCTCGATGAGGTACAGGACGAGGCGCTGCGGCACCCGGCCCAGCGCCTTTCCGAGGTCATAGGCGTCCCGGACCGACAGCCCGTGGGAGGAGGTCGTACGCTCGGAGGTCGCGCGAACGAGCTCGTTGCCCTCCCATCGGACGACCGAGCCGACCGGGGCGCCGGAGCGCATCGCGTCGATGACGACCGCAAGGTCGGCCCGGTCCCAGAGGTCGATCAGCGCCGTGGTCTCCGCGACGCGCTCGACCAGCTCGACGCCCGGCCGGACGCGGCCGCGCAGGGCCCGGACGACCCTCGGACCGCAGCCGTCGTCCCGCCGGAACGGCTCGCCGACGCCGGCCACCACCGTCCGGGCGGCGGCCGGGGCGGGCCGGCCCTCGGCCACGGCGGCGGCCTACCTGCGCTCGACGTCGACGTGGAGGAAGTGCGTCGCGCAGGAGATGCACGGGTCGTGGTTGCGCACCGCCTTCTCGCAGGCCTCCGCGAGGTGGGCGTCGTCCAGGTCGACCGACCGGCTGACCACGTCGCGCACGTCGTCCTCGATCCGCTTCTGGTTCTGCGAGGTCGGGGGGACGATCTTCGCCTCCTCGATGCGGCCGTCGCGTCCGAGCCGGTAGCGGTGGTAGAGGATCCCGCGGGGCGCCTCGCTGATCGCGGCCCCGGTCCCTCCGCGGAACCCGGGCGGCGCGTCGATCCAGGCGCGCTCGGGGGGCCGGTACCTGTCGAGGAGCCGGATCGCCTCCTCGGCCGCGTAGACGGCCTCGACGGCGCGCACGATGATCGAGCGGTACGGGTTGCGCTCCTCCCGGCCCAGGCCGGCCTGGCGCGCCGCCGCGGCGGCCCGGGGGGTCAGGCGGTCGGAGTTGAGGCTGTAGCGGGCGAGCGGGCCGACCAGGTAGGAGCCGCCCCCGCGCCGGATGCTGTGGAGCGCGTTCGCGTAGGGGACGTGGACCTCCTCGAACGAGGACTCGAACTCCGCCGGGTCGATGGAGAGCCCCGCGCTCGAGACGAGCTTGCCTCCCATCATCGGGTACTCCTCGGGGTGGCGGAGGGAGACGAACTCGTACGGCTCGGTGATGTCCGGGAACGTGAGCCCGGTGGTCACCTTGACCGTCGCCTCGGCGAGGTCGACCGCCTCGTGGAGGATCGCCTTGAGCCGCTCGACCTCGTCAGCGGTCGGGAGGCGGTAGAACCCGCCGACCCGAACGTTGATTGGGTGGATCTCCCGGCCCCCGAGGATCGTCATCACCTCGTTGCCGATCTTCTTGAGCGCGAGCCCCTGCTTCACGAGGTCCGGGTGGTCCTTCGCGAGGCGGATCGCGTCCGGGTAGCCGAGGAAGTCGGGGGCGTGGAGCAGGTAGATGTGTAGCGCGTGGCTCTCGATCCACTCCCCGCAGTAGAGGACCCGGCGAAGGTCGCGGAGCGCGCCGCCGACGGTCATCCCGAGCGCGGCCTCCATCGCGCCGCACGCGCTCATCTGGTAGGCGACCGGGCAGATCCCGCAGATCCGCGCGGTGATGTCCGGCGCCTCGGCGTAGCCGCGGCCGCGCAGGAACGCCTCGAAGAACCGCGGCGGCTCGAAGATCTTGAGCTGGAGCTCGGTGACCTTGCGGCCGTCCAGGCGGATCTTCAGCGCCCCCTCGCCCTCGACCCGGGTGACGTAGTCGACGTCGATCGTCCTCTCGGTCATGGGGTGGGCGCCTCCGCTTTCTCGCTGGCCTCACGGAACGCCGGGGCCCCGGCGTTGAACGTGCGGAAGATCCGCAGGACGTCCCCGGGCGGCATCCCAAGCTCGCGGAAGCGATGGACCAGCGCCGAGGCGTTCGGGGTGTCCTGCGGCCCGAAGCACCCGTAGCAGCCGCGGGCGTACGACGGGCAGATCGCCCCGCAGCCGGTCTGGGTCACCGGGCCGAGGCACGGGGTCCCGGACGCAACGACGACGCAGACGGTGCCCCGGCGCTTGCACTGCACGCACACGCTCTCGCTCGGGATGTTCGGCGCCCGGTCGTCGAGGAACGCGGAGACGACCTCGACCAGCTGGGCCTTGCCGATCGGGCAGCCGCGGAGCTCGAAGTCGACCGGGACGTGCGCCGAGATCGGCGTCGACGTCGCGAGGGTCGAGATGTACTCCGGGTGGGCGTAGACCGCGCGGGTGAACTCCTTGACGTCCGCGAAGTTCCGCAGCGCCTGGATCCCTCCGGCGGTCGCGCAGGCGCCGATGCTCAGCAGGAACTTCGCCTCGCTCCGTATCTTCTTGATCAGCTCGACGTCGTGGGCGGTCGTGATCGACCCCTCGACCAGGACGAGGTCGTACGGGCCGGGGGTGACGGCGCTGGACGCCTCCTTGAAGTCGGCGATCTCGATCGCGCCCGTGACGGCGAGGAGCTCGTCCTCGCAGTCGAGCAGGGAGAGCTGGCAGCCGTCGCACGACGCGAACTTGAAGACCGCGACGCGGGGCTTGGGGGAGCGCGGCATCGCTAGACCTCCCGGACCGTGAAGTACGGTCCGACGCGCCGGTAGGCGAAGACCGGGCCGTTCCGGCAGACGAAGTCCGGGCCGAACTGGCAGTGTCCGCACAGGCCTACCGCGCACTTCATGTTCCTTTCCATCGATACGTAGATCGAATCCGGCCCTATTCCGCGGGCCAGGAGCGCCTGGACCGTGAAGCGCATCATCACCTCCGGGCCGCAGACGAACGCGACCGTCTGGGCCGGCTCGAACCTCGTATCGGGGATCCGGGTCGTGACGACGCCGACGTCGCCGTACCACTCCCGTCCGGCCGTGTCGACCGTGACCTGGAACCTCAGGTCGTTGCGCGACCTCCAGCTCTGGAGCTCGTCGTAGAAGACGAGGTGCTTCGGCGTCCTCGCGCCGTAGACGACCTCGATCCGGCCGTAGCGCTCGCGCTCGGCCAAGAGCTGGTAGAGCAGGGGCCGCAGCGGAGGCAGCCCGAGGCCGCCCGCGGCGAGGAGGACGTCCTTGCCGACCGCGGCCTCCAGGGGCCAGCCGTTGCCGTACGGCCCGCGGACCCCGATGCAGGTGCCGGGCATCGCCGAGAACAGCGCGCGGCTCGTGGGGCCGAGCGACTGCACGGTGTGGACGAGCTCGCCGCCGGGGCCCAGGGGGCCCGAGATCGAGATCGCCGACTCCCCGATCCCCCACGCGTGGAGCATGTTGAACTGGCCGGGGACGAACGGCGGCAGGGTCACCCCGTCGGCGGGCGCGAGGACGAGGGTCGCGATGTCGCTCGTCTCCTGGGTGCGCGAGCGCACGACGTACGGGATCGGCGTATAGAGGCCGGGGTTCGCCCCCGGCGCGGTAGCGGGGGCCGCCGCCCTAGAGGACATCGGCCTCCAAGAGCTGCATCTCCATAGCCTGGATCCGCCCCGCGAGCACCGGGACCAGCCGCAGGAGGAACTCGTAGCCTTCCGAGGGCTCGGCGCCGAACCGCGCCCAGAGCGCGGCCGCGTCGATCGTGATCGCGTGCGTCGCCTTGACCGCGATCGCGTCCAGCGACCAGCGGTGGGGTGGGGCGAGCCAGGACCATCCCAGGACCTCGCCCGGGCCGACGGTCTGGATCGTGATCCGCCGGCGGTCCGCGGCGAAGACCTCGAGGGCGACCTTGCCTTCGAGGATCACGAAGAACTCGTCGGCCGCGCGGCCCTCGCGCAGGAGGAACTCCCCCGCGCGGTAGGTGCGGACCTTCGCGCCCGCGGCCGCCGCCTCGAGCAGGCCTTGCGGCAGGCCCTTGAAGAACCCGTGGACGGCGAGACGGTGGGCGATCACCTCGGGGCCTTCCGCGCTCATGGGCGCGCCTCCGGCGCGGCGGGCTTACCCGGGGTCGCGCGGATGACGGCGACCTCCTCGGTGATGTCGATGCCGACCGGGCACCAGGTGATGCAGCGGCCGCAGCCCACGCAGCCGGAGCTGTCGAACTGGTCGTACCAGCTCGCGAGCTTGTGGGTGAGCCACTGGCGGTAGCGGGCCGCCGTCGTCTTCCGCACCGGCGCGTGGTGCAGCTCGGAGAACGCCGAGTTGAAGCACGAGTCCCAACGCCGCCACCGCTCGACGGTCTTTCCCGTGAGGTCCGGGACCTCCTCGTTCGAGCTGCAGAAGCACGTCGGGCAGGCCATCGTGCAGTTGGTGCAGGCGAGGCACCGCTCGGCGACGTTCTGCCAGCGGGGGTGCTCCAGGTTGCCGAGCAGCAGGTCGTGGATCTTGGTCGTGTCCATGTGCCGGCCCTGCGTGGAGGCCGTCCGCTGGACGATCCCGTGGGCGGCCTCGTCGTCCGCAGGCGTGCCCGGACGCGTCGGCACCTGGTCCAGGATCGCGGCGCCCTTCTCCGAGCCGACGTCGACCAGGAACTCGTGCCGTCCCGGGCCGATGAGCTCGGTGAGCGCGAGGTCGTAGCCGTTGGTGACCCCGGGGCCGGTCCCCATGGAGACGCAGAAGCAGGTCGATGCGGCCTGGCCGCACTGGACCGCGATGCGCAGCGCCGTCGACCGGCGGGCGTGGTAGCCCGAGTCGTGCACGATGCCGTCGAAGACGCGGTCCTGGATGCCGACGGCGGCGAGCTCGCACGCCCGCATCCCGAGGAACGCGAACGGGGGCCCGGTCACCGGCTCCGCCGTCACCGTGAACGTCCCCTTGCCGGCCCGCGCGGTCCAGAGCCTCTCGTGCGAGGGGTAGAGGTACTTCTTCCAGCTGTGGGGCCCGACGGTGTAGCCGAACAGGGCGCCGTCGGTCCTGCGCTCCAGCCGGTAGGTCCCGGCGTCCTGGCGGTCGGTCCAGCCGACCGGCAGGTCCGCTTCCTTACGGATGTCGCCGTAGACGATCGCCCCGTCCCGCACGGTCGGACCCACGACGCGGTATCCTGCGTCCTGGATCGCCTTCAGGAATCGAGGGAAGTTGCTCCGCGCTAGGACCTTCCGCGCTCTCGGTCCATCGACCATTCGACGCTGTGTCCCCTGCCGGGATCGGCGACCCGACGGCCGGCCGAGCCCCCCATAGGGAAAGAGCCTTCGCTCTAGCCGGCTCGACGGCCGCCCTTCGCTCGGCGGGACCGGCCGCGACCGGAGGGTCCCGGCTTCTCGGGGCCCATCAGCTCGATCCAGATGCCGTCCGGGTCGGCGACGTACGCGGCGCGGCCGGGAAAGGGGGGCCGAGGGGGGATCACGAGGCTTCCGTGGAACGCGGGGTAACGGACCGTCCCGCCGACCCGAAGGAGCCTGCGGACCCAGCGGTCCACATCGTCGACCCAGAACCCGAAGTGGTCCATCTCGGAGCCGCTGCGGTAGACCTCCCAGGCCGGGCTGCCCTTGCGGAACCGGTTCAGCTCGATCGTGAACCGATGGACCGGATGCTCCAGCTGGGCGAACTCGCCGAGCGCGGTCCGGCCGCGGAACGTCGCTCGGAACCCCAGTGCGCGGTAGAACCGGATCGAGCGGTCGAGGGCGCGGACGCGGAGGCCGGTGTAGAGCGGGGTCGCCTTCATCGTCCGCTCCGGCGGGTCACGGCCGCCTCTAGGCTCATCAGGTTTGCGCCGCCCCGCGCTCCCCTGGCGGGGAGAGCGGCGGCGGGAGGAGGGCCGCGGGACCCCGGTCGACCGTTTCGCAAGGTGCTCCGTCCGGTCGGTCCAAGGGTCCACCGCGAGCGAAGGTTCTTGAGTACGTCCCCGCCATCCTAGATGGCACGGGCGCCCCCGATGCGCCCCTGCGTCAAGAGGCCGAGGTGCCGGAGGCCGCCCCCGAACATCGCCCGAGCGGGAGTCGCGTCCCGTTCGGCGTCCGCGAGCTGGACGAAATGCTGGACGGGGGCCTGATGCCGCACCGCCCCTACCTGATCGTGGGCCCGGCCGGCACGGGCAAGACGACGCTCGCCCTGCAGTTCCTTTGCGAAGGTGTCCGCCGCGGCGAGCGGAGCCTCTACGTCACCCTCGAGGACCCGCCCAACGAGGTCCACTGGAACCACCGCGCGCTCCGACCGGAGCTCGACTCGGTCGACGTCTTCGACGCGATACCGGACGTCATGCGCTACGAGCACGTGCCGTTCAGGGACATCTCGGCGGTGCGGCAGGTCGTCCCGTTCGGGCAGGTCCCCGACAGGATCCGCCAGACCCCGGAGTTCACGAGCGTCGAGGTGACCGGGACGGCGCTCGAGCAGCTGCTCCGCACCGAGGTCCAGAGGCACGGCTACTCTCGGCTCGTGATCGACTCGATGACCGCGCTCCAGTACTTCTGCATGAAGGGGTTCGACCCGACCGTCGGCGCCCAGACGTTCCTAAGGTTCCTGAGCGAGCTCCGGACCACGACGGTCCTCACCATCGAAGCCGCGCTCGAGGACGTCGAGACCCCCGAGCGGAGCCTCGCCCGGGGCGAGGTCCACATGTTCCGGTGGGAGCTCGAGGGCGTCACCGTCCGGGCCGTGGGCGTCGAGAAGTTCCGGGGGAGCTCGCACGACATCCGCCTCCACCCCTACCGCATCGGTTCGCGCGGGATCGACATCCAGCTCGCGCAGACGATCTCCCGCGACACCCGCCGTATCGTCGAGCCGGCGGTGCCGGTCGCGCCCCACGGCGAGGCGCCAGCTCTCCCCGTCGCTCCGGTCGCGTCCCTCTCGGTCGCGCCCCCGTCGTCCTCCGAAGCCATCTCCCAGCAGATCCGGGACCTGGTCACGCTCGGCGTCGACGTCGCCCCGCTTCGGAGCGAGGTCGAGGCGGCTCTGGACGCGGTCCGCGGCTCCCGTCGGCAAGAAGCGGTGGCGAGGGTCGCTCGGATCTCGGCGATGGCGATCTCCCTCGCCCCGCTCGAGGTCGACCCTTCCCTGTCCGGGAGCTCGGCCCCAGGCCCCGCGGCCCGGGCCTTCCGCCGGCTCTCCGCGAGGGCCGACGGGAGCCGCGAGGGGGCGCCCCCGACCGCGCTTCCGCCGCCGGAAGTCCTGGCCAGCGAGCTCGGAACGATCCTTTCGATGATCACCGGCCCGGCCGGGGCTGGGCCGCGGGCCGGAGCTTCGCCGCCGGGGCCCGTCCCTCCCCCGCCGGTCGCGCCGACGGCCGCCGCTCCCGTGGAACTGCCCGTGGCCGCCGAACGGCCGCCTCCCGCGCCGGCCCCACGGCGGAGGGCGAGGGGAACCAAGGCGGAGCCGTGGTCGGCGCCCCCGCCCCTCCCGACCGTCCCTTCCCTGCCTTCCCAGGAAGCGGCGACCCGCTCGCGGGGGACAACCGAGCCGCCCGTCCCCTCTCTTCCCGAGGCTCCCCCCGCTGCTCCGGTCGCAGGGACCCCAACGTCCCCGCCGGCACGCACGCCGCGTCGCCGGCGAAGGACGGCGGCCGCGACGGCCCCCACGGCCCACGTTTCGGCGGAGGAGCCCGCGCCCCCGGCCGTCCCGAAGGCGCGCAAGCGGCCCACCCGTCGGAAGACGGCGCCCCCGGTCGTCGGGGCGGAAGCGGAGCCGGTGCCCGCCGACGCGGCGCCCCTGCCTCCGGGCGCGACCGATCCGGAGCCCCCTAGGGAGGGGAACGGCTCCCAGGAGCCGCCATGACGGCGCCCCTTGACGACGAGGTACCCCGGGTCTCGACCGGCATCCCCGGTCTCGACCGGATGCTCAGCGGCGGGTTGCTGCCGGGGCGGCCGTACCTCCTCACCGGCGGGAACGGGAGCGGCAAGACCCTCATCGCGCTCAGCTTCCTCCGCGAGGGGCTTCGTCTCGGGGAGGAGGTCCTCCTGGTCGCGGCGGACGAGCCTCCGAGCGAGATCGTCGAGAACGTGAAGGCGTTCGGCTGGGACCTCTCCCAGATCCAGACGCTGGACGCGAACCCGGGCGCCAAGGCGTTCAAGCGCATGATGGCGGTCCAGGAGATCCGCTCGATGACCGACCTGAAGTCGATGCGCGACCTCGCGGACGACTCCCCGCACGCTTCCGCGGACCCGGAGGGGATCACGATCCAGTCGATCCACCTGAAGCTCCGGCAGCAGATGTCCGGCCGGCCGTTCCGGCGGGTGGTCGTCGACTCGATGACCTCGATCCGCCGTTTCGCGGTCAAGGTGTCGACCGATCCCCAGGCCGAGCGGACCGAGATCCAGTCGCTCCTGCGGTTCCTGGCCGAACGCCAGGCGACGACGCTGATCACGGCCACCCCGTCGGACCCCGGCACCCTGAACGCCGAGGAGATCCTCACCCGGGGCGAGATCCTCCTCACCCGCAAGTGGGTCGGGGACCGTTCGGTGCGCCAGATCAAGATCGTGCGGGTCCGCGGCTGCGCCCACGACCCGGAGCGCCGGCCTTTCGCGATCACGCCCCAAGGCGTGGTCGTCGGGTAGCGGCCCCCTTCCGGCGTCGCGCCCTCTAGGGCCGGCAGGGTCAGCCTCGCAAGCCCGAGGTCCGCTCAGGACCCCGGTTCAGAGCCGGTCGATCATCCGCGTGATCGTGCGCTCGACCCCCGCCCTGCGCAGGCGGGGGGCGACGTAGACGGCGAGCTGCCAGTCGAGGGTGGGGCGCACGGCGAACGCCCTCCACGGGCCGGGCTCCCGGAACGGGTACGTGACCCGGTCCCCGTTCCTAAGGCCGACCGTCGCCCAATCCTCGGCCGGGTCCCCGCGGGCCACGAGGCCCGCGAGGTCCACGAGAGCCGTTCCGGGGCGACCCCCGAGCGCGGAGGCGATCTCGTCCTCGAGCGCGCGGCGCTCCTCCGGGTGCGCGAGCCGCCGATTCCAGCGCGCCCGCTCGGACCGCGGCACGACGGGCACTCCGTAGGCCCGCTTGTAGAGCCGGCGCTCGAGGAGAGCCTCGACCAGCGCGGACGAGGGCCCGGGGGGCGAGCGAAGCGTGGTGAGGAGCTCCCCGTCGGTCATGCGGAACAGCTCGCGAGCGCCCTCGGGGTACCCCGGGGCCCGCTCCACCGCGGCCTGCGCCATCATCTCGGCCCCGCGGACCGTCTTGTGGTAATAGACGGTCGAATACATCAGCGCCCGACCGACGACGAACCCCTCGACCGCGCTGCGGCCCTTCTCGGCGAAGACGATGCGGCCGCCGTCCGCCCGGAGGGTGTCGAACAGGCGGACGGCGTCGATCGCCCCGTGGGCGACGCCGGTGTAGTGGGCGTCACGCTGCAGGTAGTCGACGCGGTCGGCGTCGATCGCGCCATGGAGGATGCTGCCCGGCAGCGGCGCCCGCGCGGAGGGTCGGCGAGGGTCGATCAGGTCGGCGACCTCGCGCGGCGCGAGGCCGAACCGCTCTAGGGTCTCGGGGACCGCGACCTTCTCGGACGGCCAGGTCGGGTCGGTCCCTTCGACCCGCCGGCGGGACAGGCGCTCGTGGCGCTCCCCGGTGACCTCGCGCAGCGGAGCGTCGAGCGTGTGCGAGAACGGCGGATGGCCCAGGTCGTGCAGGAGGGCGCCGACCGTGACACGCTCGGCGACCTCCGACTCGAGGTCGAGCCGTCGCGCCATCTCGCCGGCGACCCAGAACGTGCCGAGGGAGTGCTCGAGGCGGGTGTGGTTCGCCCCCGGGAAGACGAGGTGGGCGAAGCCGGTCTGGCGGATCCCCCACAGGCGCTGGAACTCCGGCGTGGCGATCAGGGCTAGCGCGGCGCCGCCGAGGCGGACCGGCCCGTGGATCGGGTCGAAGATCGACTTCCCCGCGGATCTCGCCGTCCCGTGCCGGGGCCGCACGCCGGCGCCGACGCGCGGTCCCGCTTAACGCGTCCGCCCCGGTCGCCCGGGTCCGTCCGGCGCCTCGGAGTTCCCGCTTGCCTCTCCAAGCGAAAGAGGAATATCGCACGGAGCCGCTCGAAGGCCGCCGATGGCGGCCAGTGCCCACCCGCGACAGCCCACCCACGCCCTGGACGAGGTCCGCGAGCGGTTCCGCGCGGTCGAGGCCGCGGAGCCAGGGCACGACAGGACCCGGTACGTGGAGGCGCTCAAGGCGTTCCTGGCCACGGCGGAGCGCCACGCGGACGAGATCACGGACGAGGGGGCCGAGGTCGCCCCGCTCCTCGGCGAGGCGGCGATGGCGTTCTACCGCGCCTCCGACCCCGAGCTCGCTGAGCGCGCCGTCGAGCTGGGGCTCCGGCTCGCCCCAGGCTCGGCGACGCTGCTCCACCAGAAGGCGCTCGTCCTCCTCTCCCTGAACCGCGACCTCCCCGAGGTCGTCCGGCTCGTCGACGAGGCGCTGGCGGCGACCCCGAACGACCGGGGGCTCTGGGCGACCCGGGGGGACGCGCTCCGTCTGCTCGGGCGCATGGACGACGCGGCCGACGCTTACCTGCGCGCCCAGGAGCTGGACCTCGTGTCGACCGAGTACGTCGACCGGGCCCTGAAGATCGCCCCGCACCGCCCCCAGGCGCTGCGGCTCAAGGTCGACCTCGCCCGCGCCCGGGGAGGGGACCTCACCGCGCTCGGCGCCGCGGAGGAGCTGCTGGGGAAGAACCCCGAGGACGCGGACCTGCAGCTCTCGCGGGCCGAGCTGCTCGCCTCGCTCGGCCGGAGGGACGCGGCGCTCGAAGCGGTGCGGAAGCTCCCCCGCGACGGCGCCTCCCCCGCGCGCCTGCTCGAGATGCGCCTCCTCTTCGACCTCGGACGCGCGGCGGAAGCGCTCCCGATCGCCCGGTCGATCGTCGACGCGAAGCAGGCGCCCGAGCCCGGGGCCCTCGAGGAGATCGCGAGGTCCGCGGGGGCCTCCGCTCCCGAGCTCGCCCTGGCGGCCCGGGAGCGGCTCGCCGCCGTCGACCCGCGCAACGTCCAGAACCTGCTCGACCTCCGCCTGCTGGCCGCGAGCCTCGGCCGGACCGACGTCGCGCTGATCGCCTGCCGCGCCGTCCTGGCGGCCAACCCGGAGAACCTCGAGGCGATGCGGGGGGTCGCCGAGGTCGAGGCCTCGGCCGGCCATCCCTCCGAGGCGCTCGACGCCTACCGGGACCTCTCGAGGACCCACCCTCATGCGGTCGGCGAGCTCCGCAAGGCGCTCGCGCTCGCGCGCTCGTCGTCGCGGCCCCAGGACGTGCGCGACTTCGCGGAGGCGATCCTCGCGGTCGAGCCGAGGGACGCCGAGGCCCGGACCGAGCTTGCCCACGCCCTGGCCGCCTCCGGCGACAACGCGGGCGCGCTCGAGGAGTACGACGCACTGCTCTCCGCCCACCCCGGCGACGTTAGCGTCCTGCTCGCGAAGCGCGACCTCCTCGCCTCGGCCCACGACCCTAGGGCGCTGCAGTCGGTCCTCGACGAGCTGTTCCGGCTCGACCCGACCCGGACCGACATCGCCGTCGAGCGCGGGAACCTCTGCCTCGCCCGCGCCTACGACCTTCCCGAGGGCTCGGCCGAGCGCAGCCAGGCGGCGCGCGAGGCGCTCGTCTCCTACGAGAGGGCCTCCTCCGACCCCGAGGCGGCCGACCCGAGCCTCCTCGGGATCGCCCGGGCGTCGCGCCTGGTCGACGACCACGAGCGCGCCCTCGCGGCGTACGCGGAGTTCCTTAGTCACGAGGCGAACCAGGGCCGGCTCGACATCCACAAGGAATGGGCCCACGCGCTGCGCGAGGCCGGCCGCCTCAGCGAGGCGGTCGAGGAGTACCGGCGGGCGATCGACGGGGGCCTCGAGGACACCGACCTCCTCTGGGGCTCGGCCGACGCCTTCGCCCGCCTCGGCGAGACGGCCACGGCGCTCAGGCTCCTGGACGTCCTGCTCCTTCGGGAGCCGAACGAGTCGGTCTTCCTGCGGCGCAAGGGGCAGATCCTCCTCGGCGCCGGGCACCGCGAGGAGGCGCTGAGGGTCCTCCAGCAGGCGGTCCACGGCTCCGAGCGCGACCCGCAGGCCTACTTCGAGATCGCCGAGGCGCTGCGCGCCCAGGGGGCGTACCCGGACGCGATCGGCTACTACCGCAAGGGGCTCGAGATCGACCCCAAGCACCGGCACGGCCGCCTCGCCCTCGCCGAGACCCTGCTCCTCGCAGGGAGGTACCCGGACGTCCTCGGGCTGGTCGACCCGCTCCTCAAGGAGAACGCGAACGACCTCGCCGCCTGGAAGGCGAGGGCCGACGCCTGGAGAGCCCTCGGCCGCCCGTCGGAGGTCCTCTACTCGCTCGAAGCGATCCTCCTGCTCGACCCCGAGGGCGGGACCGCCCTGCTCGAGATGTACCGGCTCCGGCGCGAGCGCGGCGAGATGAAGGAGGCCTACGAGGCGCTCGACCGCCTGATGCGGACCAGCGCGCCCGAGGCGAAGGACGCGACGCTCCACCTGGAGCTCGGCGACCTGGCCGCGGCCGTGGGCCGGCCGGACGCCGCGAACGCCGCCTACGAGCGCGCCGCGACGATCGACCCGACGAACCGCGTGGAGATCGCGATCCGGCGCGCCCGGTTGCGCCTGGCCGCCGGGCGGCCCGACCTCGCGCTCGAGGTGCTGGATGCGACGCTCGCGAAGGCGGAGCCTCCCGTGACCCCGAGCGTCAGCGCCCTCCTCCTCCGGGCCGAGCTCCTGTCGGCCCTCGAGCGTCCGTCGGAGGCGCGCACGGCCTACGAGGAGGTCCGGCGGCGCGACCCGAAGTCCCCGACCGCGGCCGCCGGGATCGCGCGGTCGATGATCGCCGAGGGTCGCAACGCGGATGCCGTCGCCTTCCTCACCGAGGCGCTGCCCCAGCTCCCCGCCGAGGACGGGCCGTTCCTTCTCCTCGCCGAGGCCCAGGGCGGCCTCGGCCATCTCGACAAGGCCCGCGACGCCCTCACCCGGGGGCTGGAGGCGCTGCCGAAGTCGGTCGCGCTGTGGACCCGGCTGGGGGAGGTCGCCGTCGCGCGCCAGGTGTGGCCCGAGGCGGCGAACGCGCTCGCCCACGCGCTCGCGCTGACGCCCGGCTCGGTCGACCTGCTCCTGCGCGCCGGCTTCGTCGCCGAGCGCTTAGGGCACCCGAACGAGGCGCTCGCCTTCTACGAGCGAGCGACCGAGGCGGAGCCGAACCACAAGCAGGCCTGGACGAGCCGGGGCCTCGCGCTCCTGGCGACCGGCCGGCCCACCGACGCGGCGGCGAGCTTCGACCGGGCCCTCAGCCTGGACTCGGACTTCGCCCCGGCGAAGGACGGCAAGAAGCTCGCCGGCCAGAAGACCCGCGACGCCGAGATCCAGCGCTACGGGCGCGACGCGCTCCTGTTGGAGGCGAGCCTCAACCGCCCGCTGAGCAAGAACGACCTCTTCGTCACGCTCCACGTCCCCTACGAGTTCCTGGCGCCCGTCCTGCGGGAGATCGGCCAGGCCCCGAAGGTCGACCTCGCGCGGCTCGACCCGGAGGAGGCCCGCGAGCTCGACAACGCCTCCTACCACCTGATCTCCGCCGCCCTCGAGCACCGCCCCGCCGGGATCGAGCGCCGGGGGTTCACGCTCGCCGACGTCGCGGTCCTCTCCCCGAGCACCGCCTCGCTCGACCAGGTCCAGAAGCTGTTCGGCTACCTCCGGGCCGTGCTGGAGGCCGACCTAAGGCCCGAGCAGCTGAGCCTCCCACCCGACGTCGAGGAGCTCGCCCGCAAGGCCCTCACGCTGCCGGACGAGAGCCGCACGCTCTTCCAGCTCGTCCACACCCTGCGCGTGGGCGTCTACAAGGCCCGCCTCATCAAGGCGGTCGAGGAGGCCGGGGCGGCGACGGGCACCCGGCTCCCGGCCCTCGACCTCGGGGCGTACTCGCCGGAGTTCCGTCCTCCGGCCGGAGAGGCCCCCGCGCCCGCGCTGGCCCCGGAGCCGGCCGAGGCGAGGCCCGTCGCGCCGGTCCCCGGGGTCGCCCCGGCCGCGCCGACGGTCCGCGCGACCGCCCCCGCGGCCCGCCCGGCCGCGTCCCCCCGTCCCCCGCCGCCCACGCCGACGGCCCGGGCCGGGAGCCGGTGCCTCGGATGCGGAGGCGTGGCCTCCCTCGTCCACGTCTGCGGCGCGACCCTCTGCCGGTCGTGCGTCGCGCAGTTCCCGAAGTGCCCGAAGTGCAGGGTCAAGATCGCCCCGGGGTGGACACGGCCCATCGCCGCGGCGGTCCCCGGCCGCGGGGCCGCCCCCGCGCCGGCCCCCGCCGGCGCCGGCCCCCTCGGCGCGCTGCGGGGGATGTTCCATCGCCCGTCGCGGGAGGCCGCCGAGCCGCCGAAGGCCCCGAGCCCCGTTCCGCGCGCCGCCCCTCGCCACCCCGCCCCCCACCGGGCGGACCACGAGCCCCGGGGCAAGCAGGGCGCCGGCACCACGAGCGCCGGCGGACCGGCGGCGCCGGCCCCGAAGAAGGCCACGGCGCCGGTGAAGCCCCCGGCCACGAGCGCGCCGGCCCAGGCACCCCCGGCGAAGCCCCCTCCCGAGGACGCCAAGGAGGAGCCGGAGGAGCCCGCCACCACCGATTCACCGGCGCCCACGACGAAGTCCAAGACCGCCAAGACCGACGACGAACCCCGCCTGTAGCCGGGGCCGGCTGCACCGTTCCCCGTCCGCGAGGGCATCGGGCCCGGCGCCCGCTCCGTCGCCGAGAGCGTTCGAGGGCCGCATTCTCATATACGCGACGGCGCTCTATCGGGGAGGTAAGGAGAATATGGCGTCCGTGCAAGCGGCACCCCGCTCGACCGCGGCCGGCTGGGGGCCCTGGGTCCTCGCCGTGCTGTTCCTGGTGATCGCGGCCCTCCTCTTCGCCGCGATCTTCTACACGCTCCCGTCGACCAACAACCACTTCACCGCCCTGATCGCGATCGGGATCGTTGCGCTGTTCTTCTCGCTCGGCAGCTACCTTGCCGAGGCGGCGTCGCGCGAGCCGACGATCCAGCGGGCCCTCGCCTGGGGGTTCTTCGGGATGGGGTTCGCGGTCCTGATCGTCTCGGTGGCCCTCGGCCCGACGTACGGCGCGCTCTCGACCGTGGGCTCGCTGGTCGGCCTCGTGGTGACCCTCGCCGCACTGTTCATCGCGGTCGGGCTGATGATGTGGCGGATCCGCGCCGTCGCCCGGACCGCCGCAAGGGAGGCTCCGCGCGAGGCCTGGCGCCAGGAGCCGACGCCGTCCGCGCTCACCTACTCCACCGCGACCTCGGCCAGCGTGCCGGTCGTCACCCCGCCGCCGCCCCAGAACCCGCCGCCGAGGAACCCGTAACATGGCCGCCACCCCACCCTCCACGCCGGCGCCCGCCTCGGTCTGTCCGAAGTGCGGGACCCCCGCCCCCTCGGGGGCCCGGTTCTGCAACGCGTGCGGCTCGTCGCTCGTCGTCCAAGGGGGCAGCTCCACCGGCTCGCTCGGCCCGACGGGAAGCCCGCCCCTCGACATCCGGCAGAAGGTCGAGGGCGACCGCGGGTTCCTCAAGCGCCTGCAGCTGCTGGTCCCCGGCTTCCGCGGCTACCGCGAGGGCGAGGACCTCCGGGCCGCCGACAGCATCCTGCGCCGCGAGGTCGCCGACAAGGTGAAGGCGGCCCGCCTCACGATGGAGAACGCGAGGGCCGCCCTCTCCAACGCCGGCCAGTTCGCCGTCCTGATGGACCTCTCCCCGCTCATCGCCGACCTGTTGCGCATCGAGGGGTCGATCCGCGCCGCCCAGCAGGGGTACACCGGCTTCACCCCGGCGGTGCGGGTGAACCCCCAGCAGCTCGACCGGCTGTACGAGTACGACTACGGCTTCGCGGCGGCGGCCGACACGCTCAACCAGACCGTCGCGACCCTGCCGGCGCTGGTCGGCGGTCCGTCGCCGAATCCCTCGGCGGTCCCTGGGGTCCTGACGACCGCCCGGACCGAGCTCAGCCAGCTGGACGCGGCGTTCAAGGCGCGCCTCAACGTCGTCGAGGGGATCCAGGTCTCGTAGTCCAAGGGGTGAATCCGCGAGGTTCTATCGATGGTGACCAACAACCCGATCCCGGCGAAGGGTGGCAGCCTGATCGGCGCCACGACCGTCAACTGGGAGGACGCCTACAAGGGGCCGAACGTGATGTGGCGCGTTCCGCGCAACATCCGCTGGAACGACAACATCGTCGTCCGGGAGGACGAGATCGCCGTCTTCTACCGGGACGGCAAGGTCCTCGCCTACCTCGACCGGCCGGACCGTTACGCCCTCACGAGCCTGAACGCGCCGATCATCGGCAACCTGGTCAAGGAGCTCTCCGGCGTCCGCCAGGAGGCGGAGGTCTACTACCTGCAGAAGCGCATCTTCGACGGGAAGTTCGGGAGCGCCGAGCCGTACGTCTTCAAGGACCCGGACTTCGGCTTGGTCTCCCTTCGCGTCTTCGGCGAGTACCGTTGGCGGGTCGGCGCGGCGGACAACTTCATCAACCAGTTCGTCGGGACGTTCGGCGCCGCGACGACCGCGGACGTCGAGGGGCGGCTCCGCGACCAGATGGTCCTTCTCGTCTACAACAGCCTCGGCAAGCTGAAGGACCAGGGCATGAAGGTCACCGACCTCGCCGGCTCGCTCCAGACGATCGAGCAGGCGGTCCTCGGCTTCTCCCCCCAGCACTTCGGGCCTCTCGGGGTCGACATCGTCCAGCTCCAGGGGATCTCGATCAACCTGCCGGACGAGGTCCAGAAGGCGGTCAGCACCCGCGCGACGATGGGCGTCCTCGGCGTGAACTATCTCCAGTACCAGGCCGGCCAGGCGATGACGACCGCCGCGGCGAACCCGTCCGGCGGCGCCGGCGCGCTCGCCAGCGCGGGCGTCGGGCTCGGGGCGGGCCTCGGGATCGGCTACGGCATGAGCGGCCAGATGCAGGGGGTCTACGCGCAGGGCCCCGGGTTGCAATGCGCCAAGTGCGGGGCGATGGTCCCCTCGGGGAACCGCTTCTGCCCGGCGTGCGGCGCCCCGATGGGGCCGGCGACGGCCACCGCCGGCGGCCCGCCGTGCCCGAAGTGCGGCCAGCCGACCGCCGCGGGGGCGAAGTTCTGCCCGGCTTGCGGCGCGTCGCTCGCTCCACCTCCGCCGAAGAGCTGCCCCAAGTGCAACACCTCCTACTCCGGGAGCCCGAAGTTCTGCCCGAACTGCGGGGCCCCGCTCGGAGGGTGAGCCGGCGAGCCCGCTCCAGCCATGATCTACTGTACGAAGTGCGGCACGTCGCTGCCGGACGACGCGAAGTTCTGCGCGAAGTGCGGCACGCCGGTCGGCGCGGCCGGAGGCGCTTCGGCGGCGGCGCCGGCCGCGGCCCCCGCCGGCGGGCCGACGATCGCGGCCGCGGGCGTTCAGGAGATGAAGTGCCCGACGTGCGGCGCCCCCATCAAGCCGGTCTTCGGCGAGATGGTGATCACGTGCGACTACTGCGGCGGTTCGGTCACCCTCGGAGGCGCCGGCTGGAAGGAGATCCAGAAGCACACGATGCTCCCGCTCAAGGTGAAGGACCAGGCCGCGGCGCTCGCGACCGTCCGGTCGTGGGTGGACCAGGGGTTCTTCCACCGCCACGAGTTCGAGGAGTCCAAGGTCGCCGAGGCGAAGCTCTCCTACATCCCGTTCTGGGTCCTGCCGGCCTCCGCGTCGACGACGTACCAGTACCAGGCCGCCGCGGCGGCCGTCGGGGGCACCCTCGGGACGATGGCCGCCGCCGAGCTGCTCGGCGGGGCGCTCGGGGGCCGACGGGGCGGAGGGTTCACCGTCATCCCGATCATGGCCGGGCCGGTCGTCAACCCGACCCGCTCGGAGACGATCAGCGGGCAGTACGAGTACCCCGTCATCGCCGTGAAGTCGATGAGCTCCTACCAGCCGAAGGACTACCAGTTCCAGCTCGCGGACCGCTCGCTGTTCGACAAGAAGACGATCCCGGACGGCACGCCGGTCCTCAACGGCGACCTCGGGGAGGACGCGGCGCGGGGCGCCGCGAAGGCCTACGTCGAGCAGCTGCAGAGCGAGGCCGCGCACAAGAAGCACTCCATGGTCTCCAAGCTCGAGACGAAGGTCGAGCTCTCCGACGGCGAGCTCCTCCACGTGCCGGTCTGGTACTTCTCGCTCGAGCTCAAGGGCCAGAAGTCGATGATCCTGGTCGACGGGAACGCCTGCCGGGTGATCCGGACCGTCACCTGAGCAGCGTTCGCCTGCGACGAGCGCCTTAAGAGGGAGAGGCCGGCTGAAGCGGTCGCCCTGCCACGGTTGCCGATGCGACCGCCGAACCGCTCTCTTACCATCCGCCGCCTCGGCGTAGCGGTCGCCGTCGCCGTCTGCGTCAGCCTCTCCGGCGTGCTCGTGACGACCTCGGGCCCGCACCGGCTCGCGGCCACGGCGGGCGGCGCGGCGGTCAGGCTGGGCGCGAGCTCCGTGGCCCCGGCGGTCACCCCGGCGGCGACCGGCTCCGCGGCAGGTGCGCCCGCCTCCTGGTCCGGCACGACGGTCGCCACGCTCCTTCCCAACTACAACGCCTCGCTGCCGGGAAACTTCCGCTCCCTCGTGGACGACTGGCAGGTCGGCACCCCGGCAGTGGTCCCGTCGACCGGCACCGTCTGGTGGCCGGAGCTGCCCGTCTCGGTAGACGGCTCGCCCGCGCCCACCAGCGCTCCCGCGCTGCTCTACAACCTTTCCACCGAGTCGTTCGTGGGCATCGACACCTCGGTCACGAGCGCGTCGGCGTTCGCTTTCGACCCCGGGACCGGGTTGCTCTACGCTGCGGATCCCCTCAACGACAGTGTCGAGGCCGTGAACGTGTTTACCGGTCACCCGACCGGAACATCCTATGCCGTAGGCTCGTATCCCACGGCGATTATCTACGACCCTTCGAGCCACGATCTCTTCGTTGCAAATACGAATTCGAACAATGTCACGGTCATCAATCCGTCATTGCCGCTTGGCGAGGCGATCATTTGGCCGGGAATTACGGTGGGAACTGACCCCATCGCCATTGCTGACGACTCGATTGACGGCTGGATCTACGTCGCCAACGGTGGAGCGGCAAGTGTATCACGATTGAACACGACAAACCCGGCTCAGCCCGCCGCGCCGGTACCCCTCTTCTACGGCCCCGCAAGTGGAGTGGCCTATTCGGCGAAGTCAGGCTACGTCGCGGCTACCACAGCTTCGTCAACAAAGTTGACGGTCTTCAGCGGCAAGAATGGATCCGTAGTTCCAGTTTCAGTGGACGTCGGCCAGGGCTGTCGTGGAATCATCACGGCGCAAGATGGCTCGACATTTGTCGTACTGAACTCTAGCGGTGCTTCGGTGCTCCCGGTCAACGCCTCGTACCCGTTCAACGTGTCCACGCCGATAGCTACCGTGGGCGCTGCTCCCACTGAGGCTGTGGTCGTCTCCCAGTCGGGGTCGGTCTTGGTCTGGAACAATGCCAGCCGAAATGTTTCGGTGCTCGCGTCGCAGCTTACGAAAGCTATCGGGGGGCCGCTCACGCTTGGCCCGGAGCCGAAGCTACTGGCATTCGACTCTGCCTCCGACCGACTTTACATCGGCGATGCCTTCCTCCCCGGCATTGAGCAGTTCAATTCCTTCACCGGTAGCGAGGAACTGAATCCAATTCGTCTGCAGAGCGTGCCCCTCGCTTTGGCGGTGAATCCGTCCCGCGAGAGACTCTACGTTGGGCTAGACGGTGCGGTGATGGCCTACAACACTACGAACGGTTTGTTGGCTGCGCAGAACACGCTCCTCGCGGGCGCAAACGGTCCGCTGGCAGTCGACCCCACCAGTGGCTTACTTTGGGTGGGACGGCCTGCCGCTGGAGTGGTGGTCGCCCTTAACTTGACGAATCTCGCGGGTATGAGCCTCAAGGTCCCACTCGCGGTGGCCGCGGCGGCTCCCAGCTCGCTCATCGTCGACCCCGCCAGCGGAGCGATGGTCGCCGTCAACGCGAGTGATGGCGACATCGTCCAGTTCAATGGGTCAAGCGGTGCCCTGCTGGGTTCGCCACTATCGGTTGGCCCGAACGTCACAGCCCTAGCCTGGGATTCCGCGGACAATCTGATCTACGCGGCGGGCGACAATCTCGTGGCAATCAATCCCGGCCCGAGGGCGAGCATCGCTGGATCCGCTGCTCTTGCACCTCATTCCCACATCGGTGGGATCGTGTTCGACCCGTCTCGTGAAGCGATCTACGTAGGTACCTCGGCGAGCAGCAACTACTCCGGATCGTTGTCCGTTGTCAACGGTTCTTCGGCCGCGGCCGCATCGACGTCCCTTACGGTCGTACCCACGGGTTTCGAACCATCGAGTCTGGCAGCCGTGGAAGGGCCGGCGGGAAGCCTACCGGATTCAGGGACGATCCTGGCCGCCAATTACGAGTCGGGCACGATCTCGGTCGTTGCGTCTCCGCCCCAGATCCTGTCGGCTTCGTTCGACCCCGCCAAGGTCGACGAGAACGTCTCCACGCGCCTCGTTGTCGCCGCGGTGGGCGGCGCGACCACATCGTCGGTCGTTTTCACCGGCCTTCCTTCGGGATGCTCTCCCCCTGTCGGTCTCACGGTCAGTTGTTCCCCGACGGAAGGGGGGACGTTCGACGTTCTCGCGACCGTGACCGACGCCCTCGGCGAGGAGGCTTCGGCCGGAGCGAGCCTCACCGTATCGTCGGCCTTGGCGCTCACCGCAAGCGTGGGCACACTTACCTCGCACGAGGTCGACGTCAACGTGCCCGTCGTCATGAGCGCCGAGGCGAGCGGCGGCTCATCCCCGTACACGTACGCCTGGAACTTCGGCGACGGTTCGACCGCCTCGGGTGCCTCGGCCGGTCACACGTTCGAGGCGACCGGAGAGTTCATCGTCGCCGTAACTGTCACCGACCAGGGGGGCGGCAAGGTCGTGAACGAGACCCTCGTCGCCGTGGAGGCTGACCCCGCTGTGCACGTGTCCGTATCGCCCGGGCTCAGCACCGATGTCGATCGGACCCTGGAGCTCGCCGCCTCGGTCACCGGCGGAGCTGGGCCGGGTTCTGGGGCTTGGCAGTTCGGGGACGGAACCGGTTCCTCCGTGGCGACCGTGGGCCATGCGTGGCAGAATGCCGGCGTCTACGAGGTGAATTACACCTATACTGACGCCCTCGGGCTGCAAGCCAAAGCGGCCCAGAGCATCCTCGTGAATCCGAAGCTCACGGGCGCGTTCTCGATCGTTCCCCTCTCCGCGACCCCCATCGTCGGCACGACGTTCGACTTCAACGCGACGCTCGAGAACGGAACGAGTGGCTACACGGTCGAATGGTCCTTCGGTGACGGCTCGAACGCGGTGGGCGCCCAGGTCACGCATGCCTACAGCGCGTCGGGGTCGTACACGATCAACGTTTCCGCGTTCGATGCCGCGGGAGCGTACCTGAACGAGTCGTTCCCCACCATCACGGTCGGCGCCGGTCCGTCCAAGGCCGCGCCGCTCCTCGGGGGCGGGTTCGGGCCGTCGTTCATCCTGGGGTTGGTCCTCGGGGGCGCCGTCGCGGCGGTCGCCCTGTTCATCGCCGAGCGCGCGCGCAGGGCAGGACCTGCGGGCCCGCCGTCACCGTACGTTCCCCCGCCTCCGCCGGCTACCCGCGGCCGCAGCTGAGCTATCCGCGTCGCGGTCGAGTGCTCCGCGGCACCCCGCCGGCGACCGTGTACCGCACCGGCACTCTTCGGGCGCCGTGGGTCCAGTAGACGCACCGCGTGCACTCCCGTCCCAGCACGACGATCTCCCCGGTCAGGGTCCGGTTGCGGATCGGCTCGAGCTCGGAGCCGCAGACCGGGCACTGCTCCGGGAGCGGCCCGTCCGGCTTCTCGGTGTAGTGGACCGTCATCTTCACTCCCGGGACGCTGACCAGGAGGCGGCGGAGCCGACGGCCGCCGATCGCCGCGAGCGGCTCCTCGCGCCGGAGCGCCTCCACCACGGCGATGCGGAAGGCCGCGAGCGACGGGAACGACGCCTTGCCTCCGCGGACGGCACGGCGGGCCGCGCGCGCGACGAGGTCGGCCGCGGGCCGCCGGAAGCGACCGGCCGGCCGTGGCCTACGACGCGAGGGTCCCTCGGCGTCCTTCTCGGGCACGGATCTCCTCCGCGTAGAACCTCGAGGCGAGCTCGGTCTCCCGCGGACCGATGCCCAGGCTCGGCTCCTCAGGGTCGTGAAAGTATGTCAGCAGCGCGGCCGCCGCCGCGAGCCTCACGGCCCGGCTCTTGAGCCGCGGGGAGAACTTCGGGAGGTTCGTGCGCTCCAGGCCCTTCTCGGAGACCGCGCGGAGCCGGTCGTAGAGCGGCCGCTCGAGGCGGACGGGCCGACGCCGGAAGGTGCGGGCGACCAGCGGGTGGCCGGTCTCGATGGCGTAGACCAGGGTCAGGTGGTCCCGGATCGCCCCCGCGAGGTCGAAGTCGAGCTCGCCGAGCTCCAGGCGCTCGGCGCTCGCCTCCACGGCCCTGAAGCGCGAGGGCGTCATGGGGTGGTACCGCAGGAGCATCCGGTCCTCGAGCGCCGCGAAGTTCGGGTCGCCGATCGTGGTCCAGTAGTCGTCGGCCCCTCCGGTCCGGACGTTGTAGTTCACGGAGAAGAACGAGCGGAACGTGTACGGCCCGACGGTGCCGAACGTCGTTTCCCACTTCACCTCGCGCTGCTCCATCACGAGCTTGAGCGGCTCGACCATCCCGCGGTACTTGAACCAGTCGTTGAATTCCGGCACGATGAAGTTGAACGTGCGGCCGGTGTACGACGCCCCGACGCGGAGGAACTGGGCGGGCGTGATCCCCCCGCAGTAGCGGTTGCGCCCGGGAAGGCCGTGAGACGGGACCCCGCTGCGCGGGTTGCCCCGGACGAGGTCGTCGATCGAGAACGTCTTTCCCGTGCCGGGCGGGCCGAAGAGCGCAAGGTGGAAGCCGGTCGCGCCGGTGACCCGGCCCGTCGGGGCGACCAGCGGGGCGTCCGCGAGGGCGTACTGCTGCAGGAGGGAGATCAGCGAGTCGAAGTAGAGCTCGTCGCCGAACAGCCCCCGGAGGTAGCGGGCGAGGCCGTCGATGCTGAACGACCGGCCGAACTCGACCGTCGCGTCGAGGCGGCGGCCGAGGACCGTGCGCAGGTGGTCGAGGAACTCGGCGTCCATCGCCCGGATTTCGGCCTCCTCGTCCGGGACGAGCGTCCCCGCCGTGAGCTCCGCCGCGTCGGTGCGCGCGGCCTCTCCCAAGAGGAGCTGCCGGAGCTCCTCCGGGAAGGGGACCTGGTAGAGCTTCTCGCCCGAACCGGCGGGGACCTCCTGCAGGAGGCCTCGCCGCTTCAGCCTCCCGAGCAGGCGGCTCGGGTCCTCGAAGACACGCTCCTTCAGCAGGCGCGAGCGGAGCTCGGAGAGGCGGAAGCTCGCGGTGGAGGAAGGGACGCCACGGACGGCCCGTCGGCGGCTCGTGTCGATCACGAGCGCGACAACGGCGCGCGCGACCGCGACCTCCGAAGGTGCGACGTCCAGCCCGACCGGCGCGGCCACCATCCACCGCGAGTCCGGCGACCGTCTTATAATGAACCGGCACCCCGAGAGGTAACGTTGTGGTCGGCCACGGGTTCTACGGGTACGAGCGGGAGCTGAGGAGCCTGCTCTCGGGAGAGCCGGCGTCCGTCCGCGCCTACGCGCGCTCGCTGCCGCCGACCGAGCGGGTCGAGTTTGAGCGCCTGATCGACGAGCCGTTCCTGGTCGTCCGCGGAGCCGGCTCGCTGGGCCTCGACCTGGTCGCCCTGCGCCGCGAGTTCGCGCTCCCCATCGAGGTGAAGGCGTCCTCGGCCCCGGTGATCCGGTTCACCGCGGCCGGCGGGCGGGCCAACGCCCAGCTCGAGGCCCACCGCCGCGTCGCGGCGCGCGCAGGGTTGATGGTGCTCTACGCCTACCGACGGCTCGGGCTGCGGGGCGAGGAAGCATGGAGGGTCTTCTCGGCCGGGAACCCGCCCAGCCGCGGGCTCCTCGGGGCGGCGTGCCGGACGCTCCCCCCGGTCGAGGCGACGCGCGAGGGGAACGGGGTCCTGCGCTGGGAAGGTGGGATGCCGCTCTCTAGGTTCCTGGGCCGCCTGCGCTACCTCTCGAGCCGGCCGGAGCCGCTCGGAGGATGAGCGTCCGCGTCGCGAGCGTCGGGGTCGGCCGCTTCGGGAAGCGGACGGAGGGCCTGGTCGACCTCGCCGCCGAGGCCGCCGGCGTCGCGCTCGAGGGGATCGGCCGCAAGCCGGTCGACCTGTTGGTCGTGGGAACGATGCTCGGCCACGGCCCGAGCGGGCCGTTCGCCGTCCTGCCCCGGCTCGCGGGGCGCCTCGGCCTCGAGTCGGCTGACGGCCTCCGTGTTGAGGCGGCGAGCGCGACCGGGGCGATGGCGTTCCACGTCGCGGTCCATGCCCTGGAGACCGGCCGGTCGACGCGCGCCCTCGTCGTCGCGGCCGAGAAGATGACCGACCGCCCGACCGCGACCCTCACCGGCGAGCTCGCGGCGGCGCTGCATGAGAGCGAGGCGGCGCACGGGGCGACGATGCCCGGGCTCGCCTCGCTGGTCTCCCAGCGCTACCTGCAGAGGCACCAGCTCCCCGTGTCGGCCTGCGCCCAGGTGACCGTCCACGACCGGTCGATGGCCTCCCGGAACCCCTACGCCCAGTTCCGGACCCTCGTCACGCCGGCGGAGGTCGACGCGAGCCGGCCGGTCGCGCTGCCCCTCAGGCTCCTCCACTGCGCCCCCATCTCCGACGGTGCCGCCGCGGTCGTGGTGGAGAAGGGGCGCGGGCCGGCGACCGTGCTCGGGCTGGGGCAGGGGTTCGACTCGCTCAGGATCATCGACCGGACGGACCTCACGACGTTCTCGGCGAGCCGCCTCGCGGCGCGGGACGCCTACGAGGAGAGCCACCTGACGCGCAAGAACATCGACGTCGTGGAGCTGCACAACGCCTTCGCCCCGCTCGCCTTCGTCCATCTCGAGGACCTCGGGTTCTGCGGGCCCGGGGAAGGTCCGGGCTGGTTCGAGCGCGGCTGGGTCGGAGCGGACGGGCGCCTTCCGGTCAACCCCGGCGGCGGCCTCCTGGGGCGGGGCCACCCGGTCGCGGCGTCCGGGCTCGCGGGGATCGCCGAGGTCGCCGCCCAGCTCCGGGGGGAGGCCGGCCAGCACGCGATCGCGCGCCGGCCGAAGGTCGGGCTCGCGCACTCGATGGCGGGGCTCGGCGTGCAGAACTTCGTCACGATCCTAGGCGAGGTCGCCCGATGAGCGAGGGCGAGCCCGCGGGCCTGAGCCTCGGGAAGTGCTCCACCTGCCACGCCCGGTTCGTTCCGGTCGACGGCCCCTGCCCGAGATGCGGCTCGGGTTCGACCGAGAGGTACTCCTCACCGGGCGTCGGCACCGTGCTCGCGTCGACGTCGCTCGAGGTCCCGCCGCCAGGCTGGCCCGGGCCCCACCCTCTCACCCTCGTGGAAGTGGAGGATGGCGTCCGGTTGCTGGCCATCCCGGACCTGCCCCTGCCGCCCGCGGGAACGCTCGTGGAAGTGAGGGCGGAGGGCGCCCTCTACCGCGCGAAGACCCTGGACGGCGAGGGGGCGAAGCGCGGGGAGGGGGATGTTCCGGCGACCGGGGCAATCCGGCCGCCTTTTGAACCCCCGAGGTGAAACCACCACTGGATTAGCAATCCAGCGCCTTACCGGGCTGGGCCATCCCCGCTTGCCCGGCTCAGCGACCGTCCGGGCTTTAAGCGTGGCCCCCGAGACGGCGGGCCCGCCCCGGGCTCCGAACCGCCGGGACCGGCCGCCCGCCCGGGCTCCCCGGGAGACGGCCCTCCCCGCCCGCACCTTTGGCGCTCTCTAACGGAAGCCTTCCCTCCCTCAGCACGGCCTCACGGCGCCCGGAGGGCCGTCGGTTCCGCGGCGCGAGCGACGGTCGGGGCGGACGCGGCCGCCCGGGTTAAGTACATCGCCGTCGGTCGCCGCCGGAGAGGCAGGGCGATGCGCGTCGTGCGAGCGGGGGTGGTGGGAGCGGGGACGATGGGCGCGGCGATCGCCGAGCTCCTCGCGTTCAACGGTATCGAGGTCGTCCTGAAGGACGTCGACCGACCCACCGTGGAGCGGGGCCTCGCCAAGGTCAGGACCCTCGTGGACGAGCTGGTCGCCTTCCACGCCTCGCGCGCGGAGAAGGAGCTTTCGAGGATCGTCGGCGAGGCCGGCGAGCTGACGGAGGCCCAGCGCGACCGCGTGCGCACGTCGCTGGCGCCGAAGGTCACTCGTCAGCTCGGGGACGAGATCGTCGCGCGCGTCCGGGCGGCCGACGACTACGACGCCTTCGCCAAGGTCGACCTCGTCATCGAGGCGGTCTTCGAGCGGGAGGACGTGAAGCGCCCGGTGCTGGAGGCCCTCGACCTGGTCGTACCGGAGCCCGTGGTGATCGGCACGAACACCTCGTCACTCTCGGTGACCCGGCTCGCCCGCGGGCTTCGCCACGCCCGGCGGGTGGTCGTCACCCATTTCTTCAATCCGCCGGCCACGCTCCCGCTGGTCGAGGTCTCGGGTGGGGTCGAGACGCACGAGGACGTCGTGCAGGATACGCTCGACTTCCTGCAGGGACTGCGGAACCACCGCTCCCCGCTCGTCCCGATCCGCGTGAAGGAGTCGCCCGCGTTCATCGTGAACCGCCTGCTGATCCCGGTCCTCAACGAGGCCTGCTTCTTGCTGGAGGAGCGGGTCGCGACCGCGCGCGACATCGATGTCGCGATGAAGGCCGGGGCGGGGATGCCGATGGGTCCGTTCGAGCTCGCGGACATGGTCGGGCTGGACGTCGCCCTCGAGACGATGGAGACGATGTTCCGCGACTTTGGCGACCCGAAGTACCGGCCCGCGCCGCTGCTGAAGCGCATGGTCTCCGCCGGCCACCTCGGACGCAAGACGGGCCGCGGGTTCTACAACTACCCCGGCTGAGGCAGCGACGGGGCCGGCCGCCCACTCCGGTCCGGATTTCACCTCGGGACGCCGGAGAGGTCGTCGTGCCGCGGGGAGCCCGCGCCCGGACGTCCTAGACCTTCGGCGCGGGAGGCGCGGTCGCGGCGAGCGAGGGGGCGGCGCTGGGCGCAGAGGCCGTGGCGGTCGGTCCGGCGACCGGCCGGCCCGGGGGCGAGGGCGGGGTCGGCGGCGGGGGCACCAGCCGGGCCCTGAGGAAGGCGACGATCTGGGCCCACGCCGGCTCGGCGAGGGCCACATCGTAGGCGCCCAGGTCGCGCGAGAGGAAGTCGTGGCCCGCGCCCGGGACGGAAACGAACGTCGAGTTCCCGGCCGCCGCGGTGGCCCGAACCTGCCGCTCGGCCCGCTCGGCGAGCCGGTCCGCGTCCCCTCGGACCAGGAAGAGGGGCGCGGTGAGGAGGCCCGGAAGGTCCGCAGGGGAGGTGGGGACCGGGTAGGCGAGGGCGACCGCCGTGAGCGACGTGCTCTCCGCGGCGAGCGCGAGCGCGAGCGCGCCTCCGTAGGACGTCCCGAACACCGCGGAGCGGGTCGTGTCGACCATCTCCCGGCCCAGCAGGTACCGATGTGCGTCCCGGTAGAGGGCGAGGAGGCCAGCGACCTTGGAGGACGAGATCTGGACGCCCCCTCGGAGCGCCCGCCCGGCCCTCAGGGTCACGTGATGCGAGAGGCCCACGCCATCGGTCTTGCCGACGTCGGGGATCAGGACCTCGAACCCCTCGTGGGCGAAGCGGACCGCCGCGTCCAGGAGCGTCGTGGTGATGCCGTAGGTGTCCGGGGCGATCAGGACGGCAGGGTGGCGGACCACCTTGGTCGGCGAGAGAACGATCGCCGGAGCGCGGCCGCCCGGCGCGGCTTCGGTGGGGAACCAGACCCGCTCGCTGCGATAGAGCGGAGCCGGGGCGCTCGGGCGCTTGTCCGACTTGATCCAGGCCTTGTTGAGGAAGTCCAGGACGCACAGGCGGTACCGCTCCTTGAGCAGGATGACCACGGCCTGACGCTCGCCGCAGATGTCGCACACGCCGACGACACCGCTGCCGAACTCCGGCTCGGGGAGGTCGAGAAGGCGGTCGTCGTCCCGCATCGGTCGCCGGAGGCTCACGAGCCGGGGTCGATTCTTAACGGTTCGGGCGAGCGGGCCGGCGCGGGGGGCGCCCGCCCGGCCGGACGGCGGCGCGGGGAAGCTTCAGCTCGAGGCGGGTCCGGTCCCGGGGGACCAGGACCGCGACGCCGGCGCGCCGGAGCCTCTCGGCGAGGGCCCGGTCCGCGGTCACGACCGCGGTCCGGAGCCGAACCGCCACCTCCACGACCGCGCTGTCCCCGCGGCCCGCGGTCCGCACGGTTCGGAGGCGCCCCGCGAACGACCTCGCCGCGAGGGCCCGCGCGGCCCCTCGCCCGACCAACAGGTCGAGCTCGGCGCGGACGGCGGTCGGCACCGCGAGCTCCGCGCCGGGGAGAAGGCGGTCGACCTCCTGCTCCAGGGCAAGCCCCTCCCGGAACGGCAGGAACGCCGCGTTCGTGTCGAGGAGGACCAGACGGCCGCGGCGGGGCGGACGGCTCGGCCTACGACGGGGCGCGGACGACGACGCCGAGCTGCTCACGGTCGTACTCCGTGCCTCCCTTCCGCTGCCGAAGCAGGTAGCGCTGGGACTTCTGGTTCGCGGTCTTCGGGATCTCGTCGACGAACTCTAGGAACCTCGGCACCATGAAGAACGGGAGGTTCGCGACGCAGTACTCGAACAGCTCCTTGGCGTCGAGCCGGACGCCGGGCTTCGGCAGCACGTAGGCCTTGACGTCCTCCTCCCCCAGCGGGGACGGGACGCCGACGACGACCGTCTCGAAGATCCCCGGGTGCCGGTTCATCACCGACTCGACGTCGTACGGAGCCAGGTTCTCCCCTCGCCGCCGGATGATGTCCTTCTTGCGGTCGACGAAGTAGTAGTAGCCGTCCTCGTCGCGGGTGACCGTGTCGCCGGTGTGGAACCAGAGGTTCCTCCACGACTCGACCGTCTTCTCCGGCTGGTTCAGGTAGCCGGAGAACATCGTGAACGGCGCGCGCGGGCGGACGACGAGCTCGCCTCGGGTGTTCGGCCCGACCGGGCGGTCGTCGTCGTCGACGACGTCGGCCTCGACGAACTCGAGCGGGGTCCCCACCGACCCCAGGCGGACCGCGTCCGGCGGGTTCATCAGCGTCGTGCAGCCGCACTCCGTCATGCCGTAGAGCTCGACGATCCTCAGGCCGAACCGCTTCTCGAAGTCGGGCCAGAGGGCCCGCGTGGCCCCGGCGGTGAGCGCCGTCCCCACCCCGTGGCCCCGGTCGGTCGCCTTCTCGGGCTGCTTGAACAGGATGGTGATCATCGCGATCAGCAGGGAGACGTGCGTCGCGTGCAGGCGGGCCGCCGCCTCCCAGTACGTGCTCGCGTGGAACCGCTCGTCGTACGCCGCCGTGAGGTCGTTGAGCAGCGCCGGGAGCGTGGTCATCTCCTGGGCGTTGCAATGGAAGAGCGGCAGCCCGGTGAACAGGATGCTCGTCGGCGTGAGCCGGCTGCGCCGCCCGATGTCGGCCGGTGTCGTGATCAGCTTCTGGTGGGGGATGATCGCCCCCTTGGGGGGGCCGGTCGTCCCGCTGGTGTACATCACCGAGGCGGGGTCGTAGGGGTTCGGGGCGGCCGGAAGCGTCGGGCCCGGCTCCGCCGGAAGCTCCTCGAAAGGCGCGACGCCCTTGGGGGCGTCCGACGGCTCGCCCTTGGGCAGGACGACGTACTCGTGGGGGATCCGCAACGCCTCCCGCAGCGGGTCGTACGCCGGCCAGAGCCTTCGGTCCACGACGATCGCCCGGGGCGCGCTGTCGGCGAGCTCGTAGCGCAGGATCTCTCCCTTCAGGCCGGTGTTCACGGGCACGAGGACCGCTCGGGCCTTCGCCGCGCCGAACCACAGCAAGGGGAACTCGGGGGTGTTGAACAGGAGGGCCGCCACCCGCTCCCCGGGGCGGACGCCCGCCTTGGCCAGGCCGGCCGCGACCCGCTCCGACTCGAGGTCGAGCTCGGCGTAGGTGAAGGTCCGGCGGGCGAACGTGAGCGCGGCGCGCGAGCCGTTCTTCACTGCTTTCTTCCGGATGAGCGTCGCGAGGTCGTGGTACTCCTCGCCTCGGTCGAGCATACGGGGCGGGCGAGCGTCCCGGCCCCTTAACGGTGCGCGGGAGCCCGTAACCCGCGGGCCGAAGCGCTCTTGGGCCGGGGTCCTTACGCGCGCCGATGCCGGGAAAGAACGGACCGTACCGCCCTGGCGTTCCGATCGTCCCGGAGCTCGCGGCGGGCGCGGTCGTCGTCCGGGGCGGGGAGGCCCTGCTGCTGCACGAGGTGCGGGAGGACCGGTGGTGCCTGCCCAAGGGCCACGTGGACCCGGGAGAGTCCCTCGAGGACGCCGCGCTCCGGGAGGTGCGCGAGGAGACCGGGCTCCGGGACGTTCGGCTCGACGGCGAGCTCGGGGAGGTCAGCTACCGCTTCTACTCCGCATCCCAGGCGGTCAACGTACACAAGACGAGCGTGTACTTCCTGGCGGCCTCGCCGGCGGGCCCGGTGGCGCCCGAGGCGATCTTCGACCGGTTCGTCTGGGCCCCGTTCGACCGGGCCGCCCAGATCGTTCGGTACGACACGGACCGCACGGTCCTGGAACGTGCGCGCCAGCGCGCCGCCTCGAACCCGTAGGCGCTCTTCGTGCGAAAAGAAGGTCGGGAAGGGGTTGCGGTGGGTCCGTGGAGGACCCACCGACGGCCGAGCGTCGTGCCGGCCTATGGGGGCGGGGGCGCCGGCCCCGGCGGATTGGCCCCGGTGGGAGGGGTCGGTCCAGCGGAGGGTGGCGCCGAGATCGGCGCGCCGGCGGGCTGGCCGCGGCGGCCGCGTGAGCGCTGGCGGAGGACCAGGGCGATCGCGACGACGGCTGCGACCCCTACGATCCCGCCCAGCAGCACCAGGCCCCCGAGCGGCTTGGCACCGCTCGAGCAGCCGAACTGGAGACAGTAGGCCTGGTTCTGGGCCGCGGAGGGGCTCTCGGGCTGCTCCCAGACGGTCGGGTTCGCCGATCCGCTGGACGAGGGCAGCACCGCAGGCATCGCTCCCCCGGTGGCCACGGCAAGGGTCGTGGGGGTGGGGGCGCCGGCCGTCATGTTCGCGGCGCTCACGGATCCGGCCCAAAGGTAGCGCGGGCCGTTAGTGACGAACAGGTACTCGGAGGTGACCGCGGTCGCCCCGACGCCGGCTCCCGCGTAAGCGGTGACGCCGCCGCCGAAGAGGTCAAAGTCGTGCGGGATGAGGAGGAAGCCCGAGTAGAGGTCGAACGGCCCGCTGAGACCGAGGATCACCGCGGTGCGCAGCCGGTGGTCGACCCACTTGGCGTAGGTGCCCGCGACACGACCGAAGAGGACGACCATGGTCGTCTTCGACCAGGTGCCGCTGATGTTGCCGCTGTAGATGCCCGTCGTGCCGTTCCAGCCGTGGTCGACGTAGGCCCAGGTAAGGTTCCAGGCCGCGCTGCCCGAGGCGTTCGCCCACGAATGCCAGCCGGTCACGCCCGTAAGGTTGAGCGGGACCAGGCCGAGCGACGGGTCGAAGGCGACCTTCGCCCACGCCCAACCCGAGACGTTGAGAAGGTCGCTCGTGCTCTTGTTGCCGACAACGCCGACCAGCGACGCCTTCAGCGAGGCGTTCGCCTGCACCGAGGCGTTGAGGACCCCCAGTGCCGGGACCACCGTCTTGTTCGTGAGGGTCACGGTCGAGACGGTCGAAAGGTTCACGTAGGCTTTGTCGAGCTCGACCACCTTGAAGTTGTACGCCCAGCTCGTGCCCGGGGCCGTGTAGGTCGCGGAGACGGCCACCACCACGGTCCGGCTCGCGGTCAGCTCGATCGTGCTCGCGCTCGTGTTGGTCGCGTTGAAGATCACGACCGCCCCGGCCGAGGCGTTCCAGGTGAGGGTCGTCAGGCCTCCGGAGATCCCTCCGCCGGCCCAGCCTTCCCCTCCGAACGCCCACTCGGCGGACTTTCCGCTCGAGGCCAGCGTGCTCGGGGCGACCGCGGTCGCGCTCGCCGAGCTGGCGAACAAAGGGACGACCATGAGCGCCATGAGCGCCACCGCCGTGATCGACAGCATCCGTCGCTTCGTTCCGTTCATCTGCATCTTTCTTCCGACGGGCTTGCTTTCCGTCGAGATGGATTTCGGCCGACCGGGAGATAAGGGGATGGCCCGAGCTACCGGTCGGCCGCTTGGACGGGTTGCTAGGGTCTAGCAGACTCTCCGGTCAGGCCCCCGCGAGCCGGCCGCCTCGGGCGACCGGCCGCCCGTCGATCGAGACCCCGGCTCCCGCGAGGGTCAGGTAGGCGAGGAAGTTCACCTTGTTCTTTCCCCCAAAGCCCGCGTTCCCCCCCACTCCGACGGTCACGGCGCCGAGCTCCGACTCCTCGAGCAGCGGAGCTCCCTCCACCGTGGGGTCGAGGCCGATCTCGACGAACGACGGGCGCTCCCGGCCCGGCCCGGCGGCCTTGTAGGCGACACGGAACGTGGAGCCTCCGCGCCGGAACGCGGACCCGACCAGACGGCCGTCGCGGAAGGTGAACCGCCCGCCCTCGAGGGGCGGGGGCATGGTGCTTGTCGTCCGCCGGTTCGCGACGAACGTTCCCTCCGCGGTGCTCTCGTCCACCGCGACGTAGACGTTCTCCTCCGGGATGCTCGCCATCGAGCCGAAGGCGCTCTTCCTCCCCTCGGGCGTCACCTCGCCGATCGACACGGTCGCCTTCCGGCCCGCGAGGCCGAGCGTGAGGTCCGTCCCGTTCGGGTGGCGGATCCGGATCGAGCGCCCCTGCTCGAACCGCCGCGCGAGGCGAAGCGCGGCCGGGCGGACCGCTGAGGGGTCCCGGGTCGACGAGCGGTAGAAATGCTCCCGCCAGGTCCCGAGAGGCACCCCTAAGAGCCGCGCGTTCGCCTCCGTCACCCGGGCGATCCCCATCCGCGCTCCGCGGACGCCGGCCTTGCGCGCGATCTGGTACCACTTGGAGTTGAAGGCGAACAGCTGGTGCGTCTCCTTCTCGGGAAGTCGCCAGCGTCGCGCGACGTCCTCGGGCCCCCAGAAGTAGATGTAGACGTCCGAGGCCCCGAGCGCGCCCCACTCGTGCTCGCCGGGGGAACCGACGATCGCTGCCTGGCCCTCCTCCACCGCGGTCCAGTACGACCGCTCGTCCTCGTAGACGAGGAGGGGTCGGGCCCCCAGCCGGCGGGCCTCTCGCACGAACCCGGTCGCCCAGGGGAGCGACGACGGGTACGTCTCGATCATCACGTTCTCCTTCGGTCGGACCCGCAGGCGCTGGCGCAGCACCCCGCGGGCCAGGCGGTCGGCCTCTTCCACGCTCGGGCTGGGCATGCCCGACGGGAAGGCACGCCCCTTCAAGGCGGTTTTCCGCCGGTCCGCCGGGCGGCGCCCAAGCCGGGGATGCGGAACCTCGCCTTCGCGGCGAGCTCGACCGAGGCCTCGTACCCTGCGTCCGCGTGGCGGGCCACCCCGAGACCAGGGTCGTTGTGGAGGACCCTGGAGATCCTTCGGTCGGCCCCCTCGGTCCCGTCAGCGACGATCACGAGCCCGGCGTGGAGCGAGTTGCCGATCCCCACGCCCCCGCCGTGGTGGAAGGAGACCCACGTGGCCCCCCCGGCGACGTTCAGCAGCGCGTTGAGGACGGGCCAGTCGGCGATGGCGTCCGAGCCGTCCCGCATCGCCTCGGTCTCGCGGTACGGGCTCGCGACGCTCCCCGTATCGTGGTGGTCCCGGCCGATCGCGACGGGCGCGGCGAGCTCCCCATCGTGGACGAGCGCGTTGACGAGATGGCCGAAGCGCTCGCGCTCCCCGTAGCCCATGTAGCAGATGCGGGCCGGAAGTCCCTGGAACTTCACCCGCTCTCCGGCCAGGCGGATCCACCGGACGAGGTGCTCGTTGGACGCGAACTCCGAGACGATCGCCCGGTCGATACGGCGGATGTCGTCCGGCTCACCGCTGAGGGCCAGCCACCGGAACGGGCCGCTCCCCACCGCGAACAGCGGCCGGATGTACTTCGGAACGTACCCCGGGATCTCGAAGGCGTCCGCGACCCCCGCGTCCCGGGCGCGGGCGCGGAAGCTGTTGCCGTAGTCGAACGCCTTCGCGCCTCGGCGCTGGAGGTCGAGGATCGCTCGCGCCTCGATCGCCAGAGAGGCCTGGACCCTCGCCAGGTAGCCCGTAAGGTCCCGGGTCCGCTCCCGCTCCGCCTCCTCGACGGTCATCCCCTGGGGGATGTAGCCGACGCGAAGGTCGTGGGCGGCGGTCTGGTCGCTCAGGACGTCGGGGACGATCCCTCGGCGGGCGATCTCGGGATAGACGTCCGCGGCGTTCGCGCAGAGGCCGACGGAGAGCGGCGTCCTTGACGCGACATGCTCACGGACGAGCTCAAGCGCCTGGTCGAGCGAGGACGCGACCGCGTCGAGGTAGCGGAGCTCACGACGCCGGGCCAGCGCGCGGGGGTCGACGTCCACGACCAGCGCCACCCCGCCGAGCATCGTGACCGCGAGGGGCTGGGCGCCGCCCATCTCGCCCAGGCCGCTCGTCAGCATCCAGCGCCCGGCCAGGTCGGACCGGCCGAACTCGGTCCGCGCGAGCGCCGCGAGCGTCTCGTAGGTCCCCTGCAGGATCCCCTGGGTCCCGATGTAGATCCAGCTTCCGGCCGTCATCTGGCCGTACATCGTGAGACCCCGGGCCTCGAGGTCCCAGAAGATGTCGTCCGTCGCCCAGTGGGGGACGATCACCGCGTTCGAGATCAGGACGCGGGGCGCCTCGGAGTGCGTCGGAAAGACGCCGACCGGCTTCCCCGACTGCACGAGGAGCGTCTCGTCGTCGCCCAGGTCGCGAAGGGTCTCGACGATCCGGTCGAACGAGGCCCAGTCCCGCGCCGCCTTCCCCCGGCCGCCGTAAACGATCAGGTGGTCGGGGTCTCGCGCGACCTCGGGGTCAAGATTGTTCATCAGGAGGCGCAACGCCGCCTCCTGACCCCACCCCCGGCAGGAGAGTTGGGGGCCGCGGGGAGCCCGGATATTCCTGTGGGCCTCGAACGGACCGGCCATGCCGAGGCGACCCCCGTGGAGCATGTAAGATTGTCAAGCCCGCGCTCGGTGCGCGCGCAAGGGGTTCAGGGAACGGAAGTTCGCCTTCGCCCGGCCGCCCGCGCAGCCACCCCGAACACGACGCCCCCGACGATCGCGGCGACCACGAAGTAGAGCACGCTCGTCACGATGCTCGTCAGCGCGAGGAGCCCGAACTGTTGGACCAGGAACACGAGCACGATCCCGAGCACGGCCCCAGAGCTCGCGGCGCTGGAGGCCGCGCTCATGGCGGGCCTCCGCCGCCCGACCCGCCAGGGCCCGGAGGCGGCGATGCCCCAGGCGGTCCTCCGGTGGGGCCACCGACCCCCGTCGGCCCAGGGCCGCTCGTCGCAGGCGGGGTCCCAGAGGCTGGCGGAGCCGAGCTTGGGGATGCGGGTGACCCGGGCGGCCCCGGCTTTCGTCCCCGACGTGCCTCCCGTATGGAGGAGACGCCCCAGTACAGCTCGGCGATCACGAGGATCAGGAGGACGATGACCGTTCCGGATTCCAGGTCGTACGGCGTCTTCACGACGACGTAGAACGATTGGCTCCACGCCGTGGATCCGTTCAGGTAGAGGAGGCTCGCGGTAAGCTGGAAGACGCCTTCGAGGGCGTCGTACAAGGGGCCGAACGACCAGTTGATCTGCGAGCCCCCGGTGATCGGGGGACCCCCTGTCACGTGGGCCAGCGCCTTCGCCCCGGTGAGAACGATCCCGAGGTAGGTGACCTCCAGCGAGGCGTTAGCGACGTCGGTGGTCCCACGTCCGGTGTAATCGAAGCTCACCAGCGCGGTCTCGCCTCGCTGGATCGAGAACGCCGTCGCCGGGCTGCCCGCCGACGAGAGGTTGGCCCCGTTCCAGGTCGCGCTTGCCGAGAACGGGATCGCGCCGAGCGGCAGTTCACTCGGACCGCGGACGGTCGGGCCCGGGGATCCTCCCACGGCGCCCATGAGAGGGGCGACGAGAACGAGGGCCGCCACGAAAAGCGCGGGTGTAAGCAGGAAATGCACCCCCACCCGCTTTGAGCGCAACTCAGGCCCCCGATTGTCACGGGGGAAGAACTCCTTGGATAAGTAATGCACGATGGGGCGGCGGGGGTGGGTCCGTACGGGTGGCGAACCCTTGGGCCGAGAGGGTCGAGCTCAGCGGCGAAGGCTCCCACCTCGAGATGGGCGTCGACCTTCGGGCACGCGTGCGACCGTTCCTACGGAGGTAGTTTCCGGATCCAGGCCCGTAGGTCGAGGAGGAATCGCTCCCGCGCATGCCGTTCACGCCAGGGAACATGACCACAGCGGGGGTACGAGCGGTACTCCAGCTGAGGGATGTATCGCCGCAGGGTGGTGGAGATACTGCCACCGGAATGAGGGTCGTCGTCTCCGTGGAGCATGAGCACCGGGCACGAAATGGCCCGGAACGCTGCCGGCTCGCGCCCGACCCGCTGAAGGCGAACCGCGTCGTCCCAGGTCTCCTGGAACCCTCGGAAATCGACTTCGAGCATCGCCTTGTAACCGGCTCTCGACCTCAGCTCGTCGAACGCCTGGGACCGCGCGTCGATCTCGCCGAGCTTGGCGAAGAGGCGGTCTCGTTGAGGGTCGGAAGAGCATGTCCCGAGCTTCTCCCTCAGGGCCTCTTTCCGCTGCCGACCGGCCGAACCGAGGTTCCTCCGCATTCGAGCACAGTAGATCTCTCTCGAGCGCTGGTCGTAGGTTCCGCATCCGATCAAGATCAGGCCCCTCAGCGACGCAGGGTATCGCGACGCAAAGGACAGCCCCAGCATGGCCCCCCAGGAATGTCCTACGACCACCGCGGGGGCCGCCAGGAGCCGCCGAAGATCGGAGACATGCCGGGAGACGGTCAGCTTGCGGGGCCCGGAGTGGCGTTGAACCGGCTCATGGACCTGGAACTCGTCGCTCAGTTCCTCCGCCAGGTCCCAGACCGAACCCGCCGCTCCCGGGCCGCCGTGCAGGAGGAACACGACGGGACCCCGGTCCCCATGGATTCGGGCTCGGATGAGGTCGGTCACGGCCTTCGGATCAGCGCGGGGCGCCGGTCGCCGGGCGAGGGCCTTTGCCCTTAAGACCGTTCAAGTCCTCGGAGGGGTCTCTGCCTCGGCCGAGGTCGACCCCCTCGTCGTACCTCCGACTCTGATCCCGCCGCTCGTGCCGGCCACGCCTGGACCTCTCGCCCGGTCGGTCGAGAGATGAGAATGGCCGGGCTTCCGCGGAAGCATCAAGAGCCAGCGTCGCGTTGTGCCTGACGCGCGGGACGCCGTGCGGACCCGACGAGGCTAGGAGTGCGCAGGATGACGGAATACAGGGTCCTGAGGGAGGCCGAGCCGAATCAGCCGTCGTGGGCGGCAGAGAACACTCGCGCCCGCCTCGAGAAGAGCCTCAACGACCTCGCTCGGGACGGGTGGGTCGTAAAGTCGTTCCACGCGAGCCACGCGCCCGCCGGACCCGCTTTCGGGTTCCGCCCGACCAACGTCGTGTACTTCGTGCTTCTGGAGCGCGAGAGAGCGGACCCTGTTCCAGGTTAGGATCCACCGGTCGCGGCACCTATCCCTCAGCATCGGCTCAAAGTGTCCGTTGGTGGGCCGAGCGTGGTCCGCGTCCCTGGGCCCTCCCATGGGCGAGCGCAGCCGGTGCCCTCAACGTGAGAAGAATGCGGGCCGCTCCCTCACTCGTGAGCTTCCGCGCTCCTCGCCGGGCCCAGGGAATCCTCCGCCTCAGGGACAGCGCACGCTTGCCGCAGTCGAAGCCTGCCCTCAGAACGCGTGCTCGCTTCGCCACCGGCGGGTTGCGAAAGAATACCGAACAGCGTATCCAAGAGCTGAGATACGCTTCCTTCCATCCCGGGGCGGTGAAGGAAGTGTCAACCGCCGTTACCGGCCCACCGCGCACGATGAAGGCCTGGGTCCACGACCGTTACGGTCCCCCGGAGGTCCTCGAGCTCCGAGATCTCCCGCTGCCAGCGATCGCGGACGACCGCGAGGTGCTGGTGCGAGTCTCCAGTGCCTCCGTGAATCCTGTTGACCGCCACCTGCTGAGGCCGCCGTTCATCTTCAGGAGAGGTCAGGGTTTCTTCAGGCCGAAGGCGGGTCGGGTTGGGACCGACCTGGCCGGTCGCGTGGAGAGGGTCGGCAAGGGCGTGAGGGAGCTTGGCGTGGGGGACGAGGTCTTCGGCGTGGGCCGAGGCACGTTCGCGGAGTACGCCGTCGCGGACGAGACCCAGCTAGTGCTGAAACCGAGCCAGCTGACGTTCGAACAGGCCGCCGCGGTGCCGATCGCGGCCGTCACAGCCCTCCAAGGCCTCCACGACAAAGCCCAGGTGAGGCCGGGCCAGCGGGTCTTGATCAACGGTGCGTCGGGAGGAGTCGGCACGTTCGCGGTGCAGATCGCCAAGTCCTTCGGCGCGGAGGTCAGCTGTGTCTGCAGCCCCCAGAACGTGGACCTGGTAGGATCCCTCGGAGCTGGCCGGGTCTTCGATTACACCCGCGAGGACTTCACCCAGAGCGGCCAGCGCTACGACGTCATCTTCGACACCCAACTCAATCACTCCCTGGCGGCCTACCGGCGTGTCCTCACTCCCCGCGGACTGCTCCTGGCGGTCGGTGCAGGGTCAGGCACGGGCGGTCGAATCCTCGCTCGGCTGTTCAAGACCACTGTCGGGGCGCGGATCGTCGGCCCCCGAACGAAGTTCTTCGTGGCGTCGATCCAGAAAGGCGAACTGGTCGCCCTCAAGGAGCTCCTTGAGTCCGGAAAAGTGACCCCGGTGATCGACCGGCGCTACCGGCTGGATCAGGTCCCGGAGGCTTTCAGGTACCTCGCGGAGGGACACGCTCGAGGAAAGATCGTTGTGACGGTGTGAGGCTCGCCAGCCCCCACCCCGTTGGGGGGTCCTGGAGGGCCGGACGGGTTCCGCTTCCACGTCGGGCGGCCGAACGGCCTCGCTCACGACCGCGCGGGGAAGCTCAATCCGGTCGGCCGTCCGAACGGACGCCTCTCGAAAGAGCCCTCCTTTCGTGAACCGTTGTCGTGGAGCGACCTCGGAAGGCGTCGCGGGCTGAGGGATGCGGTCGAAACCCCCATGACCCCCCGCCCCGTCGGTCGTCGTGTCCGCGCTCGAGAACCCGGTGGAGAACCCCTGCTTTGGATGTGGCCCCCGCCACGGCCGAGGGCTTCGGCTGCGATTCGAGGAAGCAACCTCGTCCGACGGGGTTCGTGAGGTCCGGACAAGCTTCGTGCCTCAGCCGGACGAGATCGGCTGGCCCACGCTGTTCCATCATGGGCTGCACTTCATGGTGCTCTACGAAGCCTCGTATTGGAGCGCGCTGACCCTAGGCCACAAGCTTTGGGTGAGCCAGGGGCCCATCACCTACAGCGCCCGCCGTCTCCCTCGGGTCGGGGTCACCCACGTGGCCCGGGGACGCATCGTGACGACCGCTCCGGACCGCCTCGAGATCCGAGCTGGGACCGAGACAGAGTCCGGGAAACCGTGCGGGGTGCTCGAATCGAGTTGGGTGCCCGCACGCCGCGAGGATGTGGAACGGGCAGGCATCCCCTTGCCCGATTACCTCCGATCCGAGCTATCTCCCTGAAGGTTGGCCCGATCCCGCCGATCGCGACGGTCGAATCGAACGGCTCTCGGACAGCGAAGAGGACCCTTCTGGTCGCTCAGGAGCCGTGTGCGTCCTTCACCCGACCTTAGTGCCGCGCAGAAGCGGTGCTACAGCCAACGAGCCATCAGGACGCCGTCAACCGGCCGCCCCTCGATCAGGTACTCTCGATGTCGGCGTCCCTCTTCCTCGAAGCCCATGCCCCGGTAGAGCGTGATCGCTTGCTCGTTGGTCGAGAAGACCTCAAGGGTCACCTTGCGGACCCCAACCCAGTCGGCCCATTCGAGAGCGCGCCGCAGGAGCGCCGTCCCGAGGCCGACCCCCCGGCAACCCGAAACGCAGGACATCCCGAGCTCCGCCACATGCGCGTTCTTGGGCCACTGCCCACGTTCTATGTCGAGGAGGCCGGAGATCCTGCCGTCGATCTCCGCGACGAAGAAGGCAACCCCCCTTCCGTCGGCCGCCCCCACCGTCCTCCGTTCCTCTTCGAGCGACCACGTGGCGCGTTCGCGGAGCGTGAAGCGCTTCTCGCTCCCCACGCTGTTGATGAGATCGGTGATGCCCGGGGCGTCGTCGGGGGTGGCGAACCGAATCGTGGCCACGCGCCCGTCCTTGAGCCGGCTCTCGCGGCGTTCCAGCACCGAGGTTGAGCTCGACCTTGGCGAAGAAGGGGTGGCCGTCGTCATCGAGGACCGAATGGAATCCCTCAGGTCTAACATGTTTGTGGCCGTTTCTGTCGATGTCGCCGGCGGGGATTATTCCGCTTGCCTCGGGAGGGGAGCTTAGCCGGTGCCTGCGACCCCGCTTGCGCGAGTTCTAGGTCTCGCTCACCGCTGGACCTCACACCTCGGACACGCTGGCGGGTCACCTTCCAGTCTCCCCCCACACGCCAAGCACCACTGACAGGCACGCTTGGCCCGGGTTTGGCGGGCGATCAGAATTGCGATCGTGAAGCAAGTCGCGGCCATGATGAGGAGGACAAGTCCCTCGACAAAGACCCGCTGGATGAGCATCAGTATCGTAAGCCCCGAGAAGACCAGGCCAAAAGCCTCGAGCACCTCCGCCATCGCAATGAAGCCCGCCATATCCGGCCCGCTCTTCAGAGCCGGGCTCACCCGGCTCGAACTGATAAGCGGGCAGAATCGACACCTTACGCCGGGTTCCCCGCGGGAGGCAAGCCTTGAGCACAGGCCCCCGGAGTGGACAGAACCTATACGCCAGCGGTGGACATCCAGCCCCGGATGGCGCTCGTGTCGGCTCCGTCCTGCCCACGGTGCGGGAAGCCCATGGAAACCGGGATCGTAGCGACTACCGGAGTGATGGCCTGGCAGCAGAGGCGGACGCGATTGTTGCTCGACGGGGAAATTATCGGGAAGAAGCTAGTGGCGGCTACCCCGAATTACCAGGGCTGGCGGTGCCGGGAGTGCCACCTGCTCCTCCTCGACTACAGCCACCCCATCTAGCAGAGCGCGCACAAACCGACGTTCTGCCACGACGTTTGTCCTCACCCCTCTCGGAGGAACCCAACGTGCCCGCTGGGGTACGTTGGTGGAACGAGAGGGCGCGAGAGTTTGCGAGGACAAAGCGAGGGATGGGCGAACGATGGAGGAAAACGATCCGTCAGTACTTGGAGGCCACGCCGCGAGCCTTCGAGCGAGCCGGCCGGACGCCCCCCACGTCCCCCATGGACGTGACCGCCCCGGACGTGAAGGCATTCAAGGGAGCGGGGTGCTGGGCCAACTCGACGCCGCATACCAACCCGGTCGCCCTGCGCGAGTTCCTCCGGTGGTCGGGAAACCCACTCTCGGAGGACAAGGACGTCTGGCTAGCGCCGACGGGTCAGGCAGTGAACCGACGTTGGCTGACGGCTGCGCAACTCGGGGCGCTCTACTCAGCAGCCCGAGGTCGAGAGCGAGTTGTAATCGCGTTGGAAGGGTTCAACGGCCTTCGCCGGGTGGAGGTCTTACGACTGCACGTCCGAGACCTCAACCTTGCCTTGCCCAACCCGAGTATGCACGTTCTCGGCAAGGGTCGCCACGGCGGGAAGTACCGAACGATTCCGATTCAGCCGGTCGCTTATGCCGCGTTGGTCGAGGCTACGCATGGGGCGACTTTAATCGCGCCAATCTTCCCGTACCACGAGCGCACGGCGGACCACGATGTACGGCGGGCAGCGGCGCGAGCCGGACTCGGAGTACCGGTTTCAGGGCACGATCTCCGGCGGTCGTTCGGTCGAATTGCGTACCAAGCCGGGGTCTCTCTTGTCGACCTGAAGTACCTCTACGGACACGAGTCGGTCGACATGACGGCTCATTACATCGGGCTGGACGACGATTCGGCCCGACGCGGTTTGACCGCCTTTGGGGAGGCTATGCGACCCTATCTCCAACCCGTGGTTGTGGAGGCCTAGCCCTAAATGCCCGCAAACCGGGGCCGGTCTCTGAGGTATGCCGCCATAGCTCAGTTGGTAGAGCGGCTGATTTGTAATCAGCAGGTCGGGAGTTCAATCCTCTCTGGCGGCTAGAGGTAAACGCGGGCATGCGCCCGGCCGTCACAAATCGGGTGGGTTTTCCACGACGAGGTCCCGGTCGAAACCGTTGCCTAAGTTCTGGGCGCTTCAGGGCGCGCGAGACCGGGGTCGACTCTCAAAAACCTCGCGCCCAGGCCCGAACCAGTACTCTAGGTTCAGCGTGCTCTGCCATAGGGCGAGGCCTCTTGAGGTGAGCTCATATTCCACTTTCGGACCTGAGGACTCAGCTGACACCGACCTTCTCAAGAACCCTGTTCGTTCCAGTGCCCTCAAGGTCGAGACGAGGGTGGCCGGACTACCGACCCGCAGACAACGAGATAGAGCGCTAAACCGGAGACGCCCACTTTTCCCAAGGGCCGAGACCACGCAGATTCCCCACTTCTTCCCGGCAACGCCCAAGGTTCCTCGAAGGGGGCAAGGATACTCTGCTATCTCCATCGTCCGCACCACACTACGCGAGCACATAGCGACAGTTTATCGGCGTTGACCCCGGTGCCAGCTCAGGGGTTGGGTGGGGTCCCAGAGTGTGGAAACATGCCCGACATCGAGAGAGTCGCGGCGAACGTCCTCAGGAATGTCCTCAAGCTGAGAGCGGGGGAGACGCTCACCATCGAGACCTGGACCCAAAACCTTTCCGACGCCAACGCCTTCGTAGCGGAAGCGCGATGCATTGGCGCTCATCCTCTCGTGGTGCACGAGGACGAACCCACCTACTGGAGGACGGTCAAAATCGTCAAGCCCGAGGTTTTGGGAGCCTTCCCGAAACACGAAGAAGCCCTTCTCAAGGCGAGCGATGCCTACGTGTTCCTCTACGGACCGGCAAGGGAGTCCGCTCGGCAACGGATCGGTCCCGAATCTCTGCGGAGGCTCGAGGCCTACAACCAGGAGTGGTACCGGGTCGCCAAGAAGGCCCATGTGCGATTCGCTCGCCTGGAGCTTGGACGGGTCAGCGATGATCGGGCTCGATACTTCGGTGTCTCGGCTCAGACATGGAGACGGGAACTTCTCCACGCGTCGGCCGTCCCGCCTTCCATCTTATCCCGGACCGCGACCCGACTCTCCCGTCCACTTCTGGGGGACGGGGAGCTCCGCATACAGCACCCCAACGGCACGGACCTTCGCCTCGGACTGAAGGGTAGACCACCGGTCATCGACGACGGCGAACGGTGCGCCCGTGGCGGCGACTTCGTCCATATCCTGCCCGCGGGGACGATGTTCCTGGCAATTGACGAGGGCCTCGGAGAAGGCACCTTCCGCTCGAACGTCCACATCCACGGGTCCCCCGGCTCTCCGAACGGCGGGTCGTGGACCCTCTCAGGCGGGAAACTGACCACGTTCATGTATCAGGAAGGAGAACGACGTTTCTCCCGGGCGCTAGAGAGAGCAGGGATTGAAGGAACCCGGCCCGGCTTGGTCGGGTTCGGACTCAACCCCAGGATCGACCAGGCGCCTCGGTGCGAGGACGAGCGGCTGGGCACGGTTCTCTTCTCGGTCGGAGGAAACGCGACTGAGGGAGGTGCGAATCGCAGCCCCTGGATGTGCTGCCTTCTTCTGCGAGATCCCACCGTCTCCATTGACGGGGTGACGGTCATGCAGCGCGGAAGGCTCACCGCGTGACCTACTCTCTGTTCCCTCAGATTGATGGCGAGAGGTGCGGTAACAACTCGGGACACTGGGCGGCCTGGCTCCGAGGAAGCGGGCGTGCCCGGGTCCCGACGGTGTTACAGAGCCGATCACAAGGGGTGGATTGGCGAACGAGGGGCTCCGTCTCATAACCCACTTCTGAGGGTGAGGCGGTGGCCTGGCCGAGGTGTGGTTCGACGTTGCCCCTTCTGAGGGCTACGTTCGGGCGAGCTGGTCAGTCCCGGCCGGTGCGGCACCTGTATACGGCGAGACGGGTTGCCCCCGGCCCGAGGGTGGCATCCTTGGTAGTCCTGAGTCGAGGTGGTGGAGGTCGGGGACTCCTCGCGATTGCAATCGTTGGCGCGATGGTGGTGGGCGGGCTGAACTCGAGCGGACCCTTGCTCGGCGACTTGCACACCAGTAGTGGGGTTACGGGAATTGCCGTCAACCCGGCTCACGCGGCGGGTCCGACCCTTTCACGCAACTCCGCACCTTACGTAACCACGTCGACCGCGCCCCTTGACAGTGGTTCTGCAGTCGTCCACAATCTTACGGTCTCTTCGAGCGGCGACACCGTGTTGGCCGGCACTCCCGCTTCGTTCCTCGCGAGTCCATCTTCCGACTTCGGCGCTGCCAATTACACGTGGTTCTGGGGAGATGGTTCTGAGAACGAGACCAGCACGAATTCATCCTCCGGTTCGGGGACGGTCCACACGTTCCATTACCCCGGACTTTACGAGGTTTATGTCCTTGCCACCAACGAGTCAGGTGCGCAGGAAGACAACCTCAACTCGATCCTAATCTTCCCGGTCCAAAGCGTCTTTTCCGACCAGCTCTCGTCCTTGACTATTCCGTTGACGGGCGTGGTCATCTCGAACCGGACTGGTCCCGCGTCGTCTGTGGTCTCTTCGGGTGCAACGGCGCTCCTGACCCCAGGTGGCACGGTGACTCTGGGCGTGCGCGAGGGCTCGATCCCCGAGAATTCAACGTGGACCGTCGGCACCCCCGCATGGAACGCTCCCGGCGGACTGTTGGGTGCGAACACAATCAGCTCGGACTTCCTTTATGAGGTCAACGTAACCTATCCCAACCTAGGTAGTTATTGCTCGAATTTCACGTTTTACGCAACGAGCGCAGTTGACGGAACCCCCGTTGTCTCCACGCTCACCTTCGTGTTTAGCGTCATGGTCATGTACGGCGTCGCAGGTCAACCCGAGTCGGTCAGAGGCTCGCCACACCCGGGCGTTCTGGATGCGTACGAGGTCACCCCCTACTCGGTCGGGGGAGAGGACCTGGACCCGGCTGTGAATTATTGGCTTCCATCGGACGAAGTCGATTTGAACGTCTATCAGACTCTAATCACGTATAACGGAAGTAATGCTGGGCCGGCGCCTAATGACTTTGTCCCGGTTATCGCGAGTTGTGTCCCGGGCACGGAGCTCTGCTTACAGCTTTTCGGATCGGATCTCGTGAGCGGTGCGAACTTCACGTTCGTTATCGACAATGCCGCGCGTTTCTACGACCCTGCCACCGGGAACTCATGGGAAGTGTGGCCTAGCGACGTACTGTTCTCTATGGTTCGGGTCCTGGGTTTTGCCGACGTCTATCTAGGCGCCACGCCCGGCTGGGTCTTTGCTCAGGCCCTGCTTCCCCTGGGGAATTCGAGCTGGGACGGGGGAATCCACTCGCCGTACAACAACACCCCGCAGCAGATTCTATCGCACGTGCTCGTAAACGACTCAACATTCTGCCCGGCGATCGCCCTGAGTTCGGAGAATGGGTGCGTTACATTCGTCGCCAACGGTTCCGACCAACAGTGGCCTGAGTTTCTAGAGTTCCTAGCCAACCCCCTCGGGGCTTCGGTTGTCCCCTGCGGTTGGTTCAGTGCCCCTACGCAAGGAGCGGGGATCCCGTATTGGACTGAGAACAATGTGACTAACCCTGGGGACCAATCTTGCGGGGTTCCTGGCGCCGCGGGTTTCGGGGAGTCTCCAGCGTCGATGCCGACCTTGGGCTGGGATGCTTGGGAGGATGAGCCTTTCGCCGGGAACGTGAACCTGATGGCCGTAGGGAGCGGGCCCTACTACCTCTCGGCTCTAGCACCAAACTCCTCGTACAGCCTTGAAGCCAACCCTGCGTACGGCTCGAATCCGAACTGCATCGGGCGAGGGTGTACACCGGAGCCGGGGTCCTACATCTCAAGTGTGACGGTCACCGTGACCTCGTCCTTCGCCGAGGCTCTAGGCGCGCTGGCCAACGGAACGGCCGACTTTGTATCGTTCGACGAAGGGAATACCTCCCAGGTCATCTCGGACTTGAACAATGGCTCGGCCTACCTCGTCACCGCTCCTACGTTCGATGTCTTTGTTATCGCATTGAACGTCAACTTCAACCAACCGCTAGAAAGAGTCTACGACCCATCGCTCAACGTTCCCTCCGACTTTCTCAACCACGTCGCTCTTCGCCAGTTCCTGGTCCACGCCTACCCTTATGCGACGGAGGAGAACCTGACCGGCTATGATGGCGGTGTGCAGTTCTCGATGGAGACGGGTGGGGCAATTCCGCGTTACATGGGAGATTACTTTCCTCTGAACGTGAGTTGGCCGTTCGACGACCCCGTAAACGGGTCCGTCGTGGTGGGCTCGGCGTCGTGGTGGTGGGCGCAAGCAACGGACCCGACATCGCAGTACTTCGACCCCGAGCTGAGCACATGTACACCGACCAACCCTTGTCAGTTCCCCCTCACGATGTCTCCGACAGGATTCGTTGCCCCGACCATGGCCCAAGCGGATTCGTGGATTCGTTCCGTGGAGAACCTGACTGGGGGCGCGCTCCGTATCACGCCGGTTCTGGTTTCTCTTGCCCAGGCGCAGCAAAACTGGACTGCCACGCCGTCCACAGGGATTGGTTGGGCACCCGACTGGCCGGACCCTTCCGATTACATCAACGAGTTCTACGCTCCTGGCGGCTTCCTAACTCCTATAACAGGACTTGCTTCGGCATGGAACGTCGATGATGGTCCTAACAACCAGTCAGTTTGCTATAGTCTTCCTGGAGCTGCGTCTCCTGCCATCTATTGGGCGAACCATGCCGTGGACGACGACTGCGAAATGGCTGCCTATTCTGCGATGCTTACGGCAATGGAACAGGCCAACGGGCTTCCATCCACCGATCCCTCTAGGGCGCTACTGTACAATTTGGCGGAACACATCGCGCTGAACCTTTCCGTGTACGTCTATACCGGTCAGACAATGGAGGTCTTCGCGACTGCGTCGTGGGTCGATCCTGCCACTATGAATACGAACCCCATGCTCGGTGGGGTTGATTTTCCCGATGGGGTTCAGACTTGGTACTCGGTCCGCACTATCCCGGCTGTTTCACATGCCCTTCTGGCGCAAGCCGTGGTTGCGACATCGGACCCTCCGAGAACCTTCGCGGTCGGCAACACCGTCGACGCCGGTCAATGGGTAACGCTCTCGGTCGCGGCGCGGGGAGGGACTGGAGCTGACGCATTCGTGTGGTCGGGACTCCCCAGTGGCTGCTGGTCCGCCGACAAGTCTGCAATCAAGTGCGTCCCACTGACGCCTGGAAGCTTTGACGTGTCAGTGGTGGTGACGGATTCTCTCGGCGAACGAGCATCCGTAAGTTCAATGATTGCGGTGAATCCGCCTCCAACCGTTTACATTACTTCAAGCCCCGCCGCGCCCGCCCCGGGCGAGCCCGTGACGTTTGTGGCTCACGCTGGAACCGGCGGAACGCCACCCTTCACTTTCTCGTGGAGCTTTGGGGACGGTGGTGCCGGTCACGGTAGCCAGGTGAAACACACATTCGCGAAAGCCGGGTCGTTCAGCGTGAAGGTTACCCTGACGGATCAGCCCCTTGATACTGCCACCGCTTCGATGACGGTCACCGCCGGGGCGACCTACTCGGTGACGTTCACTGAGAGCGGAATCCCAGCAAAGATACTGGCAAAGTACGGCTGGACGGTGGAGCTAGACGGAATCGTGACGCACAGCACGACCGCGCTGATCGGCTTCACGCTACCGAACGGAACGTATGCGGCGCTAATCACGGGGCCGTCGGGGTACCGGATGACCGGCGGTGGCGTGCTCGTGTATGGTGGCACCCAATCGGTGACAGTCTCGGGAGTCACGACGCTGTCGCCGGTGTTCAAGACGGGGGCAACGTACACGCTGGCGTTCAGCGAGACGGGATTGCCGACGGGGCAGTCCTGGTGCGTGGGGGTGGACGACGACCAGCAATGCTCAACGAAGGCCAGCGTGGACTATCTGAACCTCACGCCGGCCAGCTACACCTACGCAGTGGTGTCTCCGCTGTTCGGGCAGGAGATCACGACGAAGGTGGGGAAGACGGTGATTCCGATGTCGGGGACGCTGACGGTGACGAAGAGCTGGACGGTCGCGCTGACGTTCGTGTATCCGTATGCGGTGACGTTCACGGAGAGCGGACTGGTGAGCGGGACGCACTGGTGCGTGACGGTCGGGAAGAGCGCGGAGTGTACGACCGGCTTGTCGATAGTGTTCAATCTGAAGAACGGGACGTACGCGTACAGGATTGCGGTCGGATCGGGCTACTCGGTGACTCCGATGTCCGGGACGGTGCTGGTGAACGGGGAAGCCGTGCCGGTGGGTCTGGTCGCCTACACCGTCACCTTCGCGGAGAGCGGGCTGCCAAGCGGAACACACTGGTGCGTGAAGCTCGGGAAGACGTGGGAGTGCTCGACGGGCGTGTCGATCGTCTTCGCCGAGGGAAGCGGGACGTATGCGTACCAGGTCGCGGTCCCGGCAGGCTCGTCGGAGAGTCCGCCGTCCGGCAGCGTGGTCGTGAACGGGGCGAACAAGGCGGTTGCCATCAACTCGTATGCCGTGACGTTCACCGAGAGCGGCTTGACGAGCGGGACGAATTGGTGCGTCAAGATCGGGTCCACCAACAGGTGCTCGACCACGACGACGGTCGTCTACTATCTCGGAAATGGGACGTACGCGTACGGCATCGGAGCTATCAAAGGCTACACGGTGACCGCCAGTCCCGCGAAGGCCCAGGTCGCCGGGGGACCGGCGCCAGTGACGGTGACGTTCAAGTCGAAGAACGGGCAGGTCCCTGGGGTCGGGGCCGTTCCGTTATTGCTTGGAGCTCCCCTCTTTGCCCCCGCGATCAAGCGCCCGAGACGGCGCTCCCTCTCGCGACGTGTAGGCAGCGAATCCTCGACTGACAGAACGACCGCGGGAGAGAAGAGACTTCCAGGCCCTGGACCATCCCCGGTCGCCGCCGGGTCAGTCAGACCGAAACCACGCTACGACTCCGGAGGGGCCGTGGCCAAGGACGCCCCGCGCCCGCAGACGTGGGTTCTGTTCGACCGCGCTTCGGGCGTTCGGGCGGTTCGCCCAGTCTCGAGACCCCTCGCGAAGTCCTACTCCGCCTCGCCTTCACAACCAGTTCGCCGGCCTGTAGCGTGTCTGCCTACATCGCAGGGTGCTTTTCGATCCTGGAAGGCGGGGCAGAGCCACCGCTGTCGGCAGCCTGAAGGTCGCGCGCCCCGTGTACCGAATCCTCTGCGACCTCGAATCAGGTGAGGCACACTCGGACTGCACGTAATCGTCCGTCTGGAAACAAGCGACTGGATCCGGGGCCCAAAGCCCAAGTCGTTCCGGGAAGATTCGCATCGTTCAGGCAATGGGCACGTTCTGTAACCGGAAGGCCTCGGATCTTCCTGGGCTTCACGAAACCTGTGGGTATTGGGAGCGGAGGGTGGTCAGTCCTGGTCAGGTGCCGTTAGCTGCTTTGAGGCGGCTCTGTCGATGACGATTGTGAGCTCGTCAAACCCCCCAATCGTTGGCGGCGCCCTCTCGACGAAGTGCTCCACGACATGGAAGCCGTGGAGGACAACATCTACCCAAGTCCTCTGGTCCCAGAAGTTCCGATAGATCCCGTCCGAGTCGACGTTCCCCTCGGCATCCTGATCCTGGACACGATAGGCCTTCAAGGTCGCCTCCGTCTTAACCGGCATGCTGGCAATGACCAGTGGGGCAACAGCTAGCTGCCTTTCCACCAAACTCCTGACCCGGTCCTTGTCGAAGTGCTCTAGCAGTCCACCGCTGTCGCACGCGTCAAACGAGTCACGGCCAAAAAGCTCCACAATGTCGAAGACGTCACCCAAGAGAATCTGGCAATCAGCTCCAAAGGTCTTGGCATTCTGCCGGGCAGCCTCCACGACCCTCGGATCATTGTCTACCCCCACTACCCGATAGCCAAGTGAAGAAAGCGGGATCGAACTAATACCCAGTCCACAACCCAAGTTGAGAATCCGTGCCCCATTTCTGAGATGTCTCTCGTAGAATGGTAGAGTTGCCTTCACCGCGTTCCTGTATGTCTCGAAGTCTTCCTTCGAGAAGATAGGGCTCATCGGAAAGACGTCGAACCAGCTGCGCTGCGTCATTCCGTCGATGGAGAGAGGGCGTGGTCTCTTAAACCGACTAGGGCAGAGGTGACCGTCGGGCCCGTGGATTGCCCTGCAGGGGGATACTGGTCGAATCGTGTCCGAAACGGGCACCTTCTATGAGGTCTGGGTCGGACTACGATCCTGACGTAGAGAACCTGTGCGTTGTCGCATGGCTAGCGGGGTCCTGCTTGAGTCCTGGGGCTGCTCCCATCGGGAAGGGGAAGCCACTCTGCAAGGAGTGACCGTTCCCACTACGGTAGGACGAGACGACGTAGGTCTGAGACGGACCTTCGGCCCTTGGAGTTCATCCGGTGGAGACTCGGGGGGTCGCTTCGAGGTGGCAAGTAGACTCTTATCCTGTGCGTTTGGGGACTGCAGGTTCGGTCCCGCAAGCGCCTCCACGGAGCGGCTCCATGATATCGTAGATTGACATCCGGTTGCCCTGACCGATGGACCTCCAGGGCCCTCAGACCGAGGCCGACCTCCTAGCGTGGTTACCCCCGTCCAATCGACCGGGGGGCTTCCCACCGATGCTGCTTACTCCGGGCGAGCGCGTCCTGTTCGAGACGAAACCCACCCTCTTAGGGCTGTACTGGGGGCGACTCACCCTCCTGGTCCTTCTGGACCTGTTGTGGATTGCGGTGGCCGTCGGACTCCCGACCAACCCTACTGGGGGGCTCTTTACGGCCATCACCACCCTGGTGCTCGTCTACTACGTTCTGAAGTGGCGCTCTTCGGCGTACGCACTCACCAACCGGAGGGTCCTGAGCGTCGTGGGGATCCGCCAGCCAAACCTCACCGAGGCACTGCTCGATCAAGTTCGGAACCTAAGGCTGGAACCTGGCACTTCTGGCGGCATCAAGTTCGACGCGACCCCACCGGACGCGCCTACCACTTTCCTGGGGACCCGGAAGTTCGCGAAGACGATCTACTGGAGGGCTCTGCCCCTGGCCAGCAGGACCTACGAGTTCGTCCAGCAGGCGTTCGCTCTCCAATCGGTCCAGTCCTTCCACAACGGTCTGCGCGCCGACCTCGTGGAGCGCATCTCGCAGCGGGCGATTCCGTGCGAGTACTGCGGGACGATGGTCGACCTCGACACCGTGGATCCCCTCAAGCCCCGCTGTCCGAGTTGCGGCGCGCCGTTCGTTCCGATCGAGATCCAGCGCGCCGCGACCCAGGCCCGACTCGCGCAATCCCCTAGCCTGCCCAGTCCACCGCGCACCCCTCCCCCTATCCCGCCGTTCTCCTCAGCGATCTATCCCGTCGGGACGACTCCGCCCCCAGCCAGGACGTCGGGCAGCGCCCCTTCTCCAGCCGGGTCGAGAAGCACGGCTCCCCCCTCGGTCCGGCCCTCCCCTCCAACCCCCGCCGCGTCCAGTCCTAACGCTGCGTCCTCCCTCCCGGGGACCTCGACCGAACGGGAGCCTCATCATCGGCGAAGGGACCGTCGAGCCGCAGGTGTCCCGGGTTCGGGAGGCTGGCTCCTCGTTCTGGCGATCCTGATCGTGACCTCCGCCGCGGGCATCGGATCGAATCCTATCACCGACGGTCGGTATGCCGCCCAACTCACCCCGTCCATCACCACCAACGGGGTCTCCCCAGCCCCGACAGTCGGCGCGGCAGCCGTGTTCGACGCCGCGGATGGGTACGTCCTCATGTTCGGGGGGTTGGACGCCGCTGGGAACGCCGTTCCGTGGACGTGGTCGTTCGTCCACAACAATTGGACGAACCTCTCCGGTGCCGTGGGGTTGGCGCCCTCCGCGCGTTGGGGGGAAGGCCTCGCGTACGACGCAAGGGACGGTTACGTGGTCCTCTTCGGCGGTTGTCGCAACCTAGCCTGCACCGAGGTCGTGAACGACACTTGGATCTACGCGCAGGATCGGTGGGCGAACGTGACCGCCGAGCAGACCAACCCTCCGGCGGCGAGAGGGCGCACGATGATGACCTACGACGTCTATGACCACTACGTCCTCCTCTTCGGCGGGAGCAGCACCGGCGGAGTGTTGCTCAACGACGAATGGGCGTTCTTCGCCGGTACCTGGGCGACCGTCGGCAATCTCTCCTCTCCGCGACCCAGCGCTCGAGCCGGGGCCATGATGGCCTACGACCCGTCAACGTCGTCCGCGATCCTCTTCGGGGGCTTCACGGCGACCAGCTCGCTCGGGGACACTTGGTCGTACCAGAATGGATCCTGGACCAACCTCTCTTCCGGGGCCGGGTCCTCGCCGGGCCCTCGCCGCCTCGGCATGATGACGTACGATGCGACGGACGGCTACCTGATGCTCGTCAACGGCTACAACAATGGGTACCTGGACGACGAATGGACGTTCTCCTCCGGAGCCTGGGCGGAGCTGACCACCCATGGCCGCCCGGTCCCCACGTTCGGCGCCGTGCTGGTGTACGATTCGGTGGACCGCTACGTGCTCTACTTTTCGGGGGAGGATGCCCAGGGGATCCTCACGTCCACCCTGATCTATTCCAACGGGAACTGGACGCTGTTGATCAACCCTACCTACCCGGGCCTCACGCCGCTTGGGATCGCGCTCTTGGCCGTGGCCATCATCGGGATCCCGATCGCGCTCGCCGCCTATGCGGGAAGCCGCCTACGACGCCGACAGGAACGCCTGCTCGGGGAGGGGTTCTTGCTTCCCCCGGGGGAGAGACCGACCTGGATCCCGACCGGGTCGGCCCTTCGATCGAGGAACCTCCAGCAGCTCGTGATCTTGGTTGCCTTCGTGCCGGTCCTCGCCGTCGCGGTCGTCGCCGGCGCGGGTGGCGGTCCCGCCGGCTTGGTCGCCCTCCTCTTGGTGCTGCCTATCTTCGGGGTCCTGATGGGGTTCGCCGTGTGGGTCTCCGCCACTCAGGCCGTTCGTACCGTCGGCGTAGCTCGATCGGGCGTGATCCTGAGCCGCAGGGCCGGGGAGCTGCGTATCCCCTGGTCGCAGCTCCAGCCGGGGGTCATGCCGCCCCGACGGGGCTCGTACTGGTTCCAGTACATCGTACCCGGGAAGTCGGTGGCCTCCCGCGGCTTCCTCGCGACGGTCCAGCAGGCACGGACCATCCTTTCGAGCCCGTTCGCTCCTCCGTGGGTCCTGACCTCGGCCGTGGCAACAGGGCTGGGTCTTCCCCCGCGCGCGACCAGCGCAGCACCGGGTCCTGCGGGCACGTTGGCAGCTCTCCCGCTAGGGTTTCCGCCCCCTCCTACCGGGGCCATCCCTTCTGAGTCGACTGCCCCGGGGCCGGCTCCGCTCGCCTCCGGCCATCCTATGCAGCCCCCGCTCCCCCCTTCACCCCCTGCCCCGACTTTCGCTACAGCCCAGACCCCGGCGGCAGGGACTCCTCCTACCGGGTATCGGTCGACCGTTCCAGTCCCGCCCTCGGGCCCGCCCGGGGCTGCAAGCTCGGCGTCCGCGCGTCCGCCCCCCGGGATGACTTCTTGCCCGAATTGTGGTCAGCTCAACGCGGCGGGCCGCGTGGCGTTCTGCACCGCCTGCGGCACGAGACTGCGCTAGGTTTGGGCAGCTCGCGGGCTCGTTCGCGTCGGGAGGATCCGGCTTCCAGTCTACGTCGGCGGCGCAGGTCATCTTGCGCCTGTGCCTCTTGATGATGGTCGCGGCCGTCCGGACCGGCGCGAGCCACGAACTCACCGAGTCCCCAGGATCCTCCATGGCCATTGCACTTTGAGGGACCCGGGGCGCGCAAGGGCACCCACGGTACGACGAACACATCGGTCGCTAAGTGCGGGCACTTCTGGCCCCTTCGCCGATCGGCCCCGCACCATCCTGTAGTAGGTGAGTCCCAGAAGAGCCCTTGGGTTACCCCGGCGGGGGACCTGTCGGTCGCCTCGGTTGGAACGGCAGGGAGGACTTTGTCTCCGCTCCAAACCTGCGCTCTGCGTAGCCCCGAGCTAGGCCGGCGGGCCACCTGACCCTTCTGTAACGCGGGGGTTCTCTAACGCCCCTCTCGGACGCTCGAACGCATCCTGGGCCCACCCCACGAAGACCCTTCCAGTCGGGCGAATCCTAACCCCACTCGACTTGGATCCGACTGTACCCGCGGCCCCGAGCGGTAGTAAATCGAACTTTTCGCAAATCCCCTCTGGCGGCTAGAGGCAAACGCGGGCATGCGCCCGTCCGTCACAAATCTGGTCCTTTCTCAAACCCGAGCTTCTACAAAGCGGGAGGCTCTCGCAAAGGGTCGGGGCGAGCGGGTCCGCTGGGGACGACCCTCGGGATCGAAGAACCGACCGAGGTAGTTGGAAGGTTTCACTCTGACCCTGACGACGCGGACGGCTTACGGGCAGGGGGAGTACGAGAACGCCCAACCACCGCCGGGTCCGCCCGGAGCTGAGAGGTCGTCAATCTGCCATCTGCCGAAGTTGCCGGGAAACCAATAGTGGAAGGTTTCCTGAATGGGAAGGAGGTAAGGCACGCTGTAGTTCAATCCACCTGACGTAACTGGAATACGTACGACGAACTGGACGGATCCAGTAAAGTTGGACGAGGAAACTGTCCCGCAGGTTGATACGGGTCCAGAATTGCTGCCGACAAACCCATTCGCAATGGTGAGGTTCACGTCGCCGGGATATGTCCAATAACCTAACGAGGTCGGTTCATGACTGTCAGATGTGTTACCTTGTCCTAGAATGGGGGCACCCAAGACATATCCGCCCCAATACCGAACCGATAAGCTGAAAGGAGTAGTACATCGCCTGTCAGATCCAGGTCCCCACTGCGTCTGATTTTCCTCCCGACTAACGTTAACCTCGGCCCTGAACCCTGACCAGATCGCACTGCCGTTCGCTGCTCCGCCTGCGAACACGGTACTCAGGTCCGAACCTGAGAGCGGGCCGGGAGGGACCGTTCCGTTCCCCCAAGCTCTGCCGCCATAGGGTGAGTTGACAATGAGGGCGGGAACCCACGCGTAAAGCGTCTCAACACGGCCTGCGGTCTGATTGCATACGTTGTGAAGCAGCGGAGCCCAGCCGCCAAGCACCGTGGGGAGAAGAAGCAAAACTGCCGCGGCCACGATAGCGATTGCTAAAGTAACCACTCGTGCCCGTCGCGAAGCCATCAGGACACTCCACTCCGTAGCACCTCTTCTACGTAACTCCCTGAACCCTCGACACCATGAAGACAGCTATACGGCACGCTGGGCTCGTCATCTACCGGACATGGGTAAGCCAGGTTGACCCACCGGCTTCGGCGGTGTCGGTCCATCCGCACAGCGACGGGGACCCTCAGCCCACCGTATCGAACCAGATGTGCAGGTTGATTGCTGCTCCGGGGGTCTGTGAACCGTCCTCGTAAAAGTAGAACAGCGCTGGCTCGGTGGTCGAGGGATCTGAGAAGGAACAGAAGACCTCATTCTGCGAGCTTGTGGTCTCCGATGTTGTGTAGACTAGGGGTACTGAAAACCCGAGACTGGTACCGGCCCATCCCGCGCCCACCTCTACGTCCATGTCTAGCCCCGATATCGATTTGTACGATCCTCCGTCCTTCACCCCTAGGCCATCGATGAGGCCGCCAGGATAGACGGTAAGCGTGTGGGCAGCGTCGGTGTACGGCGGAGAGGAATAGGGGTCAGTGAAGGGCATGCCCAGAACCGGTCCATAGGGCCCCGACACGGCGTATACGTTTGCGGGATACTCCACGCTTACCCCATTGGTCTCATTCAGGACGCCGGTGGTGTTGTAGTGCCACGCGACGGAGGAGTCGTCTCCAAAGGGCTGCTCGTTGGTCTCCAACTGACCGTTTCCGTTGCTGTAAACGAAGCCATTCCCCCCCGTAAGGGATTCGATCGTCTGGCTCATTCCAGTCGCAGTGGTCACTTGGCATCCCGCGTATTGCGTATGGACGAACGCCACCGCGGTGGCGGCAATGTCTTGACCATTCTGCTCCAACCCAAATTGCTGGTAGTCGTTCGAGGCCGATAGAGCTGAGCTGACCCAATCCGTCGCGTTCCAGTAGCCGCTCAAGCCCGCCTCTAGGAGGTAGTTGCTGTCCGATATGGATGTGCCGCCGTTCCAGATGTTGGTCAAACTTCCTGAGTTCGTGGCAGATGTCGAACAGGTTCCCGAGGCAGAAAGTGTTTGGGTCACAACATCCTCCATGGGGACCAGCCCACTAGCCCAAACAATGTAGGAGGTCGATTCGGGGAAGCCAAGTGAATAGGTCCCTAGGGAATTGGTCTGCACTGTAGGGAATGCAATCGCTTCGGTTCCAAGATTCTGGATGATTATGCCGGCGGTCCACGAGGCAGAGACCACGACATTGCAATCGGCAGTCAAGTTTACAGATGCGCCGGGGAGCGTCGACCCAACCTGGTCAAGCTCGGATGGATTCGAGACTATACTGGAGACCCAACCCACGAACTCATTGGATGGGGCAGCCGCGGTCGCGAACTGACCGCTGTGCGTTGCCTTGCCGTAACTATTGGTTTCGGTGATTGTGAAGTCGTACGTGGTGCCCGCACTCAGGGAATTCAGCGTCACGAGATTAAGCAAGCCTATCTCCGGAACGGGTAATGTTCCCCCGTTGACTGCGTTCCAACTGAATCCGGTGGTCATTGGAGTAGATCCAGATACGGTCCAGGTAATGTTGACCTGGCGAGTAAGACCGCTCGAGGTCCACGGGGTCACGGTCACGCTAGTGAACGCTGGCGCGCTTCCCACAGGGCAGCTGCAATCGGGCGGGCATTGGCACACCCGGTTAGGGCTGGCTTCCGTCAACGTGGCCACCGAAACCAGAACGATGATGGCGGTCGATAGGACTGCTGCTCTCGTCCCGATTCTGACCAACCGGCGCGTTCGTCTTACTCTCCGATAGTCCCACCCCTCGGTCATTCTACCAGTTCCTTCCCCAGATCCCCGTCGGACGTCCAGAGTCGCCGGCGACGAACGCTTGATTACGAAGCCTCCGTCCGATATCGCCGCCGCCTTGCCGGCCTGGCGTCGCTCCCGGCACGACCCAAACCGCGCGCTCTTCGCGCCGGTTCATTGCGGGTCTCTGAGATTGAAGGTGTACAGCCGGAGAACTATTTCAGCTAACGGTCTATGGTTGCGAACACTTTGTTAGCGTGCGTCGAACCCGGCGGCTTACGTTCGTTAGAAGCCGGACGAACGCATAGTCGGCTCCGAGAGAGCCCTTACCCCATTCCAACGGTGAGGAAACGAACGGGCGGGGGCAACTTTCGATTACCGAGGGAGCCGCCCCCCAGGTCGGAAGATCGCCCTAGGATATTGGGACCCCCCGGGACCCTCTCGAGCCCGACCCCCGAGAATGTGGCCCCGGTTAGGCAAAGGGCACCTTCTCTGAGGTCTAGGTTGGTCATCCTAGGTGACGTAGAGAACCTGTGGGTTTCCAGACCTGACGCTGTGACACCCCCAAGGTGGTCCGGGCGCGTCCCAAGGATTCTCGGACTCACTAGTGCGGCTTCGACCCGAACGCAACGATCCAATCGGGTAGTTCAAGACCTCCCTTCCGCAAGCTCCCAGCATACGTCCTTGTGAAATCCGCTCGGACTCCCCAGCGCTTGAGGAGGGCTTGGGCGGCCTCGCCTCGGGCGGTAAGACCGCCGGGGCCTCTCCGTGAGCGAGGGCTCGGGAAGCCCGCGGCCGCCAGTGCTCTCACCGTGTGTGCTGCGGAGGGGGAGAACCATTTCCGCGGGGGTCGGCGGGTCCAGCGGGGGTCCGAGTCAGCCTCGATCACAAGTCTCTGACGGGAATTCGCGGGATTGGGTGAAAGAATGACGTGAACGGTCACTCCGCCGGGCCGCAGTACTCGGTGCGACTCGATGAACAGACTCTGCATCTGATTGGTATCCAGCTCAGGGAGAAGCTCGCTCGATAGGACGGCGTCGAACCGGTCGGCTCGCTGGGACGAGAGCCACCGAAGGGCATTCGCCCTGACGACCCGGACGCGGCGCCGTGTGCCCGCCTGCTTCAGACGCGCGACCAGCACCGAGCGATCCGTTGAGTACGCCCCTTGAACTGGTCGACGGCCGTTACCATCACACCCGGAAGCGATTGGGTGAGGGGGACGGTGATCTGGCCACGACCACTTCCCAGCTCAACAACACTCCGGGTCGAAGGGGGAAGCAATCCCCCCATCTGGCGGACGAGGCGAGCGTGCAGGCCACTCCACGCGTCGTCCAGACGGTTCGGGCGAGAGACGACGACCATCGAACGTGACAGGCACGCCCCGCCCTGTCTTGTCGTATTCGTTCCGCCTGAGTACCCAACCGAACAGTGTCCTCGACTCAGCGAGAATGGGGTAGATTAGCGAAGGAGCGGGTCCGCTCGAAGTCTGGCCCCCCTGCCCGGGACGAATCCGACGGGATTCCATGGACGGGCGTCCTTGAGCGGTCAGTACCTCCCACGGGCGGTCGAATGCGAACCGATCCCGCTCTCCAAGCTCGTCCACTACGCGGCAGGCCCACCGGTTCCGACAACCGGAAGGCCCTGTTCGATCCGCCGGACGCAGAGCGGCACCTCGACAAGCGAAGCGATCTCGGGAAGGTCCTCGCCGAAGTCGACCCCCTCTCGGTTTAGCCAGACCCCGTAAAGGCCAGCGGATTGGGCGCCCTTTGCGTCGGTAAGGGCCTTGTTGCCGACGTACAACGCATCGGCGGGCATCACGCCCATCCGTTGCACGGCGCGCAGGAAGATCTCCGGGTCTGGTTTCTCGACCCCCTCGGTCCCCGACGAAACGATTTGGTCGAAGTACTCGAGAATCCCACCCTGGTTCAAGACCTGCCGAACCCGAACCTCGCTGTCCGAGTTCGAGATGACCCCAAGTGGCCGGCGGTCCTGGCGCAGCTGGTCCAAGCAAGAACGGGTGTCGGAGTAGAGTTGCACGGGCGCGGACTTCTCCTCGCGGGCCGCCACGAACTGGGCCGCGGTACTCTCAGAAACATCCTTCTGAGCTGCACGCGACAACGTTCGTCGCCAGAAGTCGACAGTCGCCGCTTTCGGCTCCCGTGACCGGGGTTCCGCATCGACCTCGATCAGGATTTCCACGTACGCATCCGCGAGCTTGTCCTGGTCGATGTCGAGAGAGCACCGACGCGCCCGTTCCGTCCATTCGGAGATGTCTGGTTCGTACACGAGGGTCCCACCAACGTCGAAGAGGACCGCACGAATCCGAGGTCGGACGTGGAGCATGGCCGGCAGACCCGACCGGGCTACTAATCACTGCGGCCGGTCGGACCGAGATGAGTTGGATTACAAATGACGTAGAAGTGTCACCAACCAACACGCTTCGTGAGGGCCGGGCGCTCGCCGAGCCGGCGTTTCACGAATCGCGTCGGTTTCCAACGAGGGGCAGATCCTTCCGAAGGCCGGGTCCGAACCGGAACATGCTTGGTCTGCCACCACGCGGTTCGCGGGTTTCCGGATTACGAGCGTGTCTTAGGAAGCTTGGCCGCCTTCGGTGGCCCAATTCGATATGTCCGACGTTCAGACATCGTACCGGTCACACCCTGCATTCCCGGAACAATCTCCATCCCGTGCGCTCGACTCGCACTCATCAGATGGTTGAAACACTGGACGGGAATCCAGGATAGAATTCGGGGCGCGATTAGAGTCTTGGATCCTTGTCGAGCGTACAGCCAATAACTGGGATTTCGGTTGCTCGGGTCTCGAGTGCTATTCACCGCGGCCGGGGTTTCCCAGATGTTAACCAGAAACCGCGGATCGTCCCAGGGAACCTGTACTACACTCCCCCGATTGAACTGAAATTCTAGGCCCGCGTGATCCAACTTTACTCGAATGACGCCTTGGCTCTGAGCCCAAAAGAGATAGAGAAGGATTCCGATTAGAGGACAAAGGGCGATTGCTCCTTCGAGCTCTGTCAGATTGCCTCGGAGTACCCAACCGAGAATCAGTTCTAGCTCGGCGAATAGAAACATGACGGCGATAACAGGTGACATCAGGGTTCGAACGCGCGTTCGTTTGCGTCGTGCTTGGAACTCCGCCGTAAGGTCGAACGATATCGGGGATGCACTGGGACTGGTGGATTGCGCCTGTGTGTCCTCCAAGGGCGCCTGCACAAGGGCTTGCGCGGTATTCGAGATAGGCACCCCCTGAGGGGGGGTCACCCTCTGAAGCCGCTCCTTACGAGCACTGTAGGAGAGTCCGGCGTATCCGAGGATTAAGAGGACGAAACCAAGAACGACTATCTCTGTGGACACGACTGATCTTGCAAAAATCCCTCCCACGAAGAGGATAATCCCAGTAATCGCGACGGCGAAGAAGACCCTCTGCTTGACCTTCTCTCGCATCAATACCACACTACGGTAGCAGAATTAAAGTCCCCGCCTGGGGGCTCGAGAACCGTGGACCGCCCTACGAATTGCGCGAGGAGTTCAGTGGAGGTCGATCCCATCCCTTCATCCGACGCGAAGTTGGTCCGCAAGAGTTGCTTGCTCCCTGCTTCATTGACAAGGGGTGGTTTGTCAAACCAATCTCCTTACAGTGAGGCTGCCGCGTCTGAAACGTGTTGCCGGAAGTCCTGCCCCCTGAGGACCATCTCGGGCGGAATCGGCACTTCTGCCGGGCACGTCACCCGTATACGGCCGGCCAACATCCGCCGCGCTCGAGGGTGGGGTTCTTGGCGGCCCTAGGTCGAGGCGGGAGTGGTTGTGGACTTATCGCGCTTGTGACTATCTGCGTGACCGTTGCGGCGGGGCTGAACGTCGGAGGGACCCTCCTCGGGGGCTCTCACGGCGGTGGTATCGGTTCTGGAGCATCCCCCTCAGATCGCCTCCATACCGGCGCGGTCGCGCCTGAAGCTTCGGGAGGAAGCTATCGAGTGATTTCCAATGTCTCGGTGGGTAGCTTCCCGCAGGCCGTGGCGTACGACAGCGGTAAGGGAGAACTCTTCGTCGCAAACGAAGGCTCGGCAAATGTGAGTGTCATCTCGGACTCCAACAACACGGTCGTGGGGACGGTCCCGGTGGGCGGTGAGCCTAATGGCGTGGCGTATGACAGCCGGGAAGGCAAGGTCTTCGTCACCAACTCGAATGACGTGGTTGTAATCTCGGACTCCGATGACAAGGTGATGGGGTCCTACACCGTGGGAACCGATCCAGACGCAGTGGCCTATGACAGCACGAACGACGATATCTATGTTGCGAACGCCGCGTCGGGCACCGTGAGCGTGCTCTCGGCCCCAACCGGCGCGCTGGTGGCCACAGTCGTGGTGGGCACTACCCCGACCGCGGTGGCCTATGACGACGAGCTGGGAGAGGTCTTTGTCGCGAACTACGGGTTGAACAGCGTGTGGGTGATTTGTGACGGAAGCATCTCTTGCGGGGGCGTCTCCGACACGTGGAAAGTGGTGGAGAGGATTGCCGCTGGCGAGTCCCCCTATGCCATGGCGTATGACCCTGAGCGTGGGGAGGTTTTCGTCGCGAACCGCTTCGCGGATGGCGTGAGCGTGATCTCGACCTTCACGAATGGGGTCGTCGGGTGGGTCCCGGTGGGGAGCTCCCCGCTTGGCGTGGCGTACGACGGCGGGAAGGGGGAACTCTTCGTCACGAACGACGGGTCGAACAACGTGAGCGTGATCTCGGATTCCAACAACACGGTGGTGGCGACGCTCCCGGTGGGTACGAATCCCTGGGGCGTGGCTTATGACGGCGGGAAGGGGGAGCTCTTCGTCGCGAACTACGGGTCGGACAACGTGAGCGTAATCTCGGTCCCACCCTCGAGTTACGCGGTGACGTTCACGGAATCGGGGCTGCCGTCGGGAACGGAGTGGTGGGTGAACGGGACGGCGCTCGGCTCCCTCAACTCCACGACGGGCACGATCGTGGTGAGCGAGCCGAACGGGAGCTACCCGTACACGGTGGCGACCACCGACAAGGAGTACGCGGCCGCTGGGGGAACGGTCGTAGTGAATGGGGCGGCGGCCGAGCCGTCGGTGGCGTTCAGCCTCGTCACCTACACGGTGACGTTCACCGAAAGCGATCTGCCGGGCGGCACCGAGTGGTGGGTGAACGGGACGGCGCTCGGTTCCCTCAACTCCACGACGGGCACGATTGTGGTGAACGAGCCGAACGGGAGCTACCCGTACACCGTGGCGACCGTGGACAAGGAGTATGCGGCCACGGGTGGGACGCTCGTCGTGAACGGGGCGGCAGCCTCGCCGTCGGTGACGTTCAGCCTGGTCACCTACACCGTGACGTTCACGGAGGGCGGCCTCCCGGGCGGAACCGAATGGTGGGTAAACGGGACGGTCGTCGGATCGCGCAGTTCGACGACGACCACAATCAGTTTCAACGAGGCGAACGGGAGCTACGCCTACACGGTGGCCTCGGCGAACAAGGAGTATTCGGCTTCGGGTGGCTCGATCACAGTGAACGGGGCGGCGGTGCCCGAGCCGGTCTCGTTCAATTTGGTCGCGTACTCGGTAGCGTTCACAGAGAGCGGCCTGCCGGGCGGCACCGAGTGGTGGGTGAACATCACGGGTCAGTCCGCGCTGAGCTCGACAGGAACTACGATTTCGTCGTCGCTACCCAACGGTAGCTACACGTACACGGTGGCCTCCGAGAACAAGGATTATTCGGCGTCGGGCGGGTCGTTCACGGTGAGCGGCGCGGCGGTGCCTGAGCCGGTGACATTCAGTCTGGTCACCTATTCGGTGACGTTCACGGAGACCGGGCTGCCGTCGGGAACCGAGTGGTGGGCGAACATCACGGGCGAGCCGTCGCTGCACTCGACGGGGACGACGATCACGACGGCGCTGCCGAACGGCAGCTTCACGTATTCGGCAGGCTCGGCGAACAAGGAATACGCCGCCTTCGGAGGTTCGTTCGAGGCTAACGGTGCGTCGGTCGCCCAGCAGGTGAACTTCAGCATGGTCCTCTACACCGTGACGTTCACGGAGTCGGGGCTGCCGTCGGGAATCGAGTGGTGGGTGAACGGGACGGTCATCGGGTCGCGCAGCTCGACGACGAACACGACCAGTTTCAGTGACCCGAACGGGAGCTACAGCTACACGTTGGCGACCACCAACAAGGAGTATTCGGCGTCGGGCGGGTCGTTCACGGTGAACGGCGCGGCGGTGCCTGAGCCGGTGGCGTTCAGGCTGGTCACCTACACGGTGACGTTCACAGAGAGCGGTCTTCTTCCAAGCGGCACGGAGTGGTGGGTGAACGGGACGGCCCTGGGCCCGCATAGTTCGACGACGACCATGATTACCGTGAGCGAGCCCAACGGGAGCTACCCCTACTTGGTAGCGACGCTCGACAAGGTCTACGCGGCGCCGGATGGGTCGGTCGTCGTGAACGGGGGCCCCGCGTCCCAGACGGTGACGTTCACCCTCGTGACCTTTGCGGTGATATTCACGGAAATCGGGCTGCCCCCGGGGACGAACTGGTCCGTGGTGGTGGCGGGGGTCACCCACACCGCCGCGGGTATCCCGATCGTGGTTCACGAGCCCAACGGGAGCTATGCGTTCACCGTCGTGCCGGTATCGGGGTACAGCGTCAAGCCCTCCAACGGGACGGTCGTGGTGAGCGGTACGAATGTGGGCCAGCCCTTCGCCTTCACCTCGAACTCGAAGGCGGCCACCTTCCTGGAGCTCCCCGCGACGGAAGGGTACGCCTTGATTGGGGGAATCGTTGCGGTAGTGCTCGTAGGGAGCGTGGTGGCGCTCCTTCTGCGCCGCCGTCGAGGAAGGGCTCCGTCGAACCTTGCGAAGGCCCCGTCAGGTATGGGGGCCGCTCCAAAGCAACCGTAGTCAAGGCGCACCTTCTCCAATAGCTAGGTCGACCTACGATCATGATGTAGACTGTGGGTTGCGTAAGTCAGGCCAGGTTCATCTTCTTCAGCAACACCTGGAACCTTGGATCTCGCCGGACATGTTCCAGCATCGGATCCAGCCGCCACTCCTGGAAGCCGATCAGGTGATTCTCGATCATCTTCTCCAGGTGTTGAAAACATTCGTCAAGATCGCCAAGGAGGGCGTGGGTGGAAGCGAGGTTCTGATCCTGCACGGCGGTTCTCGGCAACGCTTCTAACTGCCGAAGATAGGTTCTGGCCTCGTCCTTCTCCCCAATCAAAGCATGGTATTGAGCGCGGTTAACCAACCTTACTCGCGGTTCCGGGTTCGACTCCTCGTATTTCGCGAGTTCCCGGAGAGACCTCTCGAAATCCGATCGGTAAGCATAGTAGTTCGCCATCCCGAGATGGTAAACACGCCCCGACGAGTCCAGCTCGCCGACCCTCTGGATCTTGGCCAGCGCTTCATCATACCGACCAAGCCAGAGGAGGAGCATGGCGAAGGCACCGAGGTTAGCGATCGAGAGGGGATCGGTTCCCTCGGCTAACGCAAGTTCCACGAGAGCTTCGTCGACCCGCCCTTCGTCCTCAAGAAGCCCCGCGTACCATCGATGGGCCTGTGAGAAGCTCGGGTTGAGCGAAAGAGCCAGCTTGAATTCTCTTTCCGCGGCCTCGTACTCGAAGCCATCCCACAGGAACGACCCCAGGGAGGTGTGGGCCTCCGCGAGGTTCGGGTCGAGCTCGAGGGCCCGTGCCACCAGTCTTCGGCCGGTCTCATCCAACCTCAGCTGGGGAACGTCCGTGCTCCAGTTTCCCATGTAGTGAGTGACATCGGCCAAGCCCGCGTAGGCGGCGGCGTTGTTCGGGTCCAGCTGGATCGCGAGCTCGAACTGGGCTTTCGCCGCTTCATAGGTTTCTTTGGTTGTCCGGTCCATCAAGGTACGCCCTTTCAGGTAGGCGAGGTAGGAAGTCGGCCCGGACGGGGGGTCGCGATTCCAAGCGGGACTGCTCGGCTGCCCGTAGGCCGACCTTCAGAGCTTCGGCCACTTCCCTCGCAATCTCCGCTTGAACCGCGAATACCTTCTCGAGCTTGCGGTCGTAAGTGCTCGCCCAGGTATGCTCCTGGGTCGCCACATCAATGAGTTGCACCGTGATTCGGAGCTCGTCACCCGCCTTTCGAACGCTGCCTTCGAGAACGGAATCGACACCCAGTTCCGTCCCGATCTGCGCGACCCCTTTGGAGGTAGACTTGTACGGGGTCACCGACGTCCGAGCGATGACCCGGAGCTCCCGCAGTTGCGAGAGCACGGTGATCATCTCCTCCGTGAGGCCGTCCGCGAAGTACTCGTCCTTGGGGTCCGGGCTGATGTTGGCGAAAGGCAGGACCGCGAGGCGAGTCGGCCCAGAATCCCTAGAGGGGGATTCCGGCACGGTCCAAGGCAACACCACTCGGTAGATGTCGATCGGGACCTCCAGCCCCTTGAGAGCAGTCGGTGGGAGCTTCTCGAGCCGATTCGGGATCTTGTTCCGGACCTGGTCGAAGACCTGACCCGAGATGCAGAGTCCTCCAGGGGTGGCGACCGGCTCGATTCGCGAGGCGACGTTGACCGCGTCTCCAAAGATGTCGCTCCCGCGCTGCTCGACATCCCCGAGGTGAATCCCGATGCGAAGCTGTATGGGCGTAATCCCTGGCTGCGAATTGCGGTCGTGCAGATGCTGATGGATGTCGATCGCACACTGAACGGCCCGTAGGGCGCTGTCGAACTCGGCCAGGAACCCGTCGCCCATGGACTTGATCTCGCGGCCCTGGTGGACCGCGAAGAGAGGACGAACGAGCCCTTCCTGCTCGTCCCGGAGCTTGAGGGCCTCCGTTTCATTGGCCTAAGCTGAGGCCGTCGAGCCGACCATGTCGGTGAACATGATGGCGGCGAGTCGCCGGGTTGAGGCCACGTCCCGAAAACCGCTCCGTCAGATTAAGCCCCCCGTCCGCGGTCCGTCCCCGTTTGCGGGTTCGAAACGGGCACTTTCTCTGAGGTCTAGGTCGACCATCCTAGATGACGTAGAGACGCTGTCCCGTTTCTATGTGACTTGGTTTGGATGGAGGGGATGCGCGCGACTTCATGCGGGGGGTGCTACAGCATAGCATGACATTATGGAGGGCGTCGATTTCAGGGACCTCCAGGTGGATACGACGATGAAGCAGATCGTTCAGATTACCTTCAACTTCAGTATGCCGAAGACCGACCTCGAGAGCGCCTTCAAGTCGCTCGTGGCGACGTTCGCGCGAATGCCGGGCCTTCTATGGAAGGTCTGGCTCATGAATGAGGTTGAGAAGGAAGCCGGAGGGATCTACCTGTTCGATGACGCAGCTTCCACGCAACGATACTTGGATGGAGAGATCGTTGCGGGCTTGAAGCACAACCCCGCGGTGAGCAACCTCCGCGTGAAGAGATTCGCGATCCTCGAGGAGTTTACGAGAATCACGCGCGGTCCCGTCTAGCCGGTTCCTGGCTCGGCTCGGTTATCGACCGGGGACGACTTCCGTCAACGGGTGGAATTAGTGCGCGAGGGTCCCCTTCGTCCCAGCTTCTCAGTCGTTTTCCACTCCGCTTCGGGCGATGAGGATTCCTATACCGAGAATCGCCGATCCTATGATCAGGACTGGCAGAGTGAACAGGACCCCGGCGAAGAGGAGCGACAGACCCATCACACATAGGCCAACGAGGGCAAGGACGATCCCCTCGACGCGCCTTCGCGATAGTGTCCTGAAGCCCAGGATAGGTTCCCCGCTAGTATACCAGACCCACCATCGGTAGGACACCCAGACGTTCAAGATCCAGAGGACCACGAAGAAGACCCAAACGGCAAAGTAGAGCACCCCAGGGTAGAAGGCGCGCCAGCCTCCACCGAAGAAGTAGAAGATGGAGACGAAGAAAGCCACGGTCACCGCAATGGCAATTGGTGCCTGTCGCCAGAACAGCCGTTCGCTCCGCTCCTCGAACTCCGCTCGGACATCTGGGGGCAGGTCTTGCATCGCGCTCGGAGTGACTCTCGAAAGCTGGCGTGGGAATTAAGTTTGGGTTCAGGGAGCAAGGACCTGGAGTGCCCATCCCGGGCAGGCTCTAACGTCGAGGGAAACCTGTCCCTTTCCGGACCCTCGGGGTCGCCCCAGGGTGAACCCAATCAGGCGAGGTTCATTGTCTTCAGTATGATCCGGAATCTTGCATCTCTCCGGACGTGCTCGAGCCGGGGGTCGAGTCGCCACTGCTGGAACGGGATGAACCGATCCTTTACCCTCTTCTCGAGCAGGCGAAAGCAATCGTCGAGATCGCCGAGTTCGGCGTACAGCTCGGCGACGTTCAGATCGGTAGCCGGGATCGTCGGCAGCGTCTCCAACTGTCGAAGCAAGGTTCTGGCCTGCTCCTTCTCCCCGGTCAGGGCATAGGACCGGGCGCGCGCAATCGCTTTCCCGTTTGGGTCCGAGTCCAACCTCTCGCACTGGTCGAGCTCCTTGAGACACTCCTCGGGATCGGATCGAGCGGCACGGTAGTCGGCAAGTTGGCTGTGGTACATCAACCCAGACGGATTCAATTCGCCAAGCTTCCGAATCTTGACGAGCGCCTCGTCGAACCTACCGAGCCAGGTGAGCAATCGAGAGGAGAAGGCGAGGTTAACGGGCGAGAGGGGATCAGTTCCCTCCGCCAGCGCATGTTCCACTAGAGCCTCGTCTGCCCGGCCCTCATCTTCGAGGAGGCTTGCGTATTGCAGATGCGCATAGGAGTAACTCGGGTTGAGTGCTAGGGCCAGCTTCGTTTCCCTTTCCGCAGCGATGTACTCGAAATCGCACCATTGGATCAGTCCCAACGACGTGTGGGCCTCCGCGCTGTTCGGGTCGAGCTCGATTGCACGGTCCACCAGGGCTCGACCCGTCTCGCCTGATGTCGCCAGAGGACGGCCCTGATGCGCCAATCTCAGCATCTGAACGACGTCGGCCAAGCCGGAATAGGCTGCCACGTTCTTGGGGTCCAGCGAAATCGCGAGTTCGAACTGCTCCTTCGCCTGATTGAATGCGGCTATGGAACCCGTGCTGAAGAGGGTCCGCCCCTTCAGGTAGGCGAGGTAGGAGGCCGGCCGCACGGGGCGTCTCGCTTCGAGACGTGCCCCTTCGGTCGCACGCAACTCGATCCTTAGCGCCTCCGCCACTTGCTTTGCGATCTCGGTTTGAATCGCGAACACGTCATCGAGCTCCCGGTCGTAGCTGTTCGCCCAGAGATGTCCCTGAGTCCCGACGTCGATCAACTGCGCCGTGATGCGAAGCCGGCTGCCGGCCTTCCGCACGCTCCCTTCGAGGATTGACGAAACGCCCAGCTCGTCCCCAATCTGTGCGACCCCCTTGGAGGTCAACTTGTAGGGCGTGACTGACGTGCGGGCGATGACACGTAGCCCTCGCAAGTGAGAAAGTACGGTGATCAGCTCCTCCGTGAGGCCGTCGGCAATGTACTCATCCCTCGGGTCGGGGCTGATGTTGGCGAAGGGAAGGACCGCCAGTCCCGCGGGTCCGGAACTCGGGGCCGGAGCCCCCGGGCCCGTCCAGGGTAGAACGACCCGATACACCTCCATTGGGTATCGTACATTCTTGAGTACCTTCGGCTCCAGTTTCTCGAGCGGGTTCGAGATCTTGTTACGAACCTGCCCGAAGACCGGCTCGGATATGCAGATCCCTCCCGGCTCCGCCAGCGGCTCGATTCGAGCCGCGAGGTTTACCGAGTCACCTAAGATGTCGCCCGCCCGTTCCTCGACGTCGCCGAGATGAACGCCAATGCGCAGTCGAATGGGAGGAGCGCCCGGATGTGCATTGCGTTCCTGCAGGCGCTGATGGATGGCGATCGCGCACTGCACGGCCCGCAGGGCACTGTCGAACTCCACCAGAAAGCCGTCCCCCGTCGACTTGATTTCGCGTCCCTGATAGGCTGGGAAGAGGGGTCGGACCAACTCCTCCTGCTCTTGGAGTAGCTTCAGGGCGAGCGCTTCATCGGCCTGAGCCGAAGCGGTGAACCCCACCATGTCGGTGAACATGATGGCGGCGAGCCGTCGGGTCGCGGCCACGGCCCGAAATCCGCTTCCATTAGATTAAGCCCCCCGGTCCGCCCCCCCTTGCGGGTTCGAAAGGGTGCTTTGCCAAGCCACGGGTCAAAGAGTCGGTCGGTGGCCAGGCGGGGGGGGAACGAGGATTCCCCCTCGGTACTCGCGGTTCAATCACCTAACAGGTTCGAGGGGACCAGGCCCCCTAACCGTTGACCTCCAGAGCTAGGCCAAGCCTACCCTGCCGGTCACGAGGCCGTTCAGAACATGTCGCCTCGATGGCAGGAAAACCGAGGGTCACTGAACAGCTCCTGGAGCGAGGAGGAGCTTTCCGGGCTCGTTGCCGCTAAGCTCCGGGCCATCAAGGTCGAGTGAGAGCCTGGGAAGATCGCGAACCCTTGCTCTCGCAAGAGAGACATGGCGTCATTCACGAAGGTCGTATACCCCATCGTCAACCAACGGCCCGCGGCGTACCACTGCAGGCCCTTGAGAAGCACCGGCCAGTAGTCCTCGGCTCTCGCCACGACCTCGTACGCGGCGACGTGGAAGGGGTCTTCGGTGGCATAGAAGTACCCCACCGGCCGAGAACCGTGTAGCAAGAGGTGGTGATCCTTCGGCTCCCTCCAACCCAAGGCGAACCGCGCCCGGAAGGACCGGGGGAACCGCCGGACGAAGCCGAGCCGCTCTCGACTGGAACCCGCTAAGATCGACTCCAGGGCCCCGGCGTCCCGAATGGAAGCCGTTCGCATCGAATAGCCAGACCCCAACCGGGGGTGGGAACCACGTCGAACGTCCCGCAGCGCTATAGGGGGCGAATAGACGTCCCGATAGCCTAGCCTCTCGTAGAGTCGATGCGCACCCAAGCTGCGGCCGGTCCAAAGGAGGGCCCATCGCAGACCTTGCGCCTCTTCCCGGCGGTGGACCTCTTGGAATAGCCGGGAACACAGCCCCCGGCCCTGGACATCGGGGCGCGTGACCACCCACGCGATTCCGGAGAAGGCCTCGGTCCCGGCCCGGGTCGTGAGCTGGTGCCGCTCGACAATTATCTGAGCCAGTACCCGGCCGTTCTCTACGCCAAGGACTCCGAAGTATGGTGCGTAGGGCTGACCCAAGGCCCTGGCCTTACGAAGCTCGCGGAGATCGACGGGAGGGTCGTTGTTTGACCAGTTCAGCGCAGCCACCTGAAGCTGGAGCGCGGATGGAACCTGCTCGAATCCAAGAACCCGGACGGACATGATACGTTGCTCCAACCTCGATAGCCGTCGAGGCTATCAATGCACTGACTCGGCGGCGGAACGACCGTATCTCGGTTCGCACCCGGTCGACGGTAACCGCCCTAGCGCTGCCGTGCCCGTTAACACGGGGTTCGAGATCCGAGAGATCCACCAAACGAAGCACGTATGCACCGAAGGGGTGGATTATCTATCAACCAGTCGTATGCCGTTCTGGAGTCGAGATGGGTTACCCTCCGCCGATTGAGCCGCCGCAGCCCACGAGCGCGCTGGAACCCGGGCTCGCGATCCGCCACCTTCTCGATATCAGAAGACTGGTCGTTGGAATCCTTCTCCTCGTCGGCAGTATCTTCATCGCGGTTTCCGCATCAACTCCGTGGTGGAGCCTCACCCAGTCCGAATTCTCCGGGGCGATCGACTACGTGCCGGGGAGCAGCTATCAGATGGGGGCGGGAGTCGGCTTGCTCGTTGGAGCCTATGGCGCACCTTCGACGGGGCAGATCACATGGTTGTACGAGGGAATTCTGGTAGGCATGGTAGTGGCCCTCATTTTATGTTTTGTCGCGGGGCTCGTTGCGACTCTTGCAGCGGTTGGCGTGTTTAGGTCCCTTAAAGGGCAGAGATTCCTTTCACTCTGTCTTGTGCTTGCGATCGCAGCTCTCGCGGTGCCGGTGGTCCTGACACCCATCGTTCAACCCATGCTGCAGAACTGCAATGGAATGAACGGTCCCAGCACGCCATGCACCTCTTTCTGGGGTTCCGCCCGTTTTTCATCTCCACTCCAGGAAACTGCTACTTGGAGTGCGGGCATCGGGTGGTATCTGGCGGCTGTGTCTGCAGCGCTTTCGCTGGGATCATTGGTAGCGTTGCGTCGATTCGAACGTAATTCCCAAAACCTGTAATATTGGCCTTGTGGAAACGGTTCTCAGAGCTCGCTAGACGTACAGGACGAATCCGAGAGGCCCGGGTGGGATTCCCTCGACGAGGGTCGAAACGATGGGTCGATTGCGGGCCAGGTGGCGCGCCAGACTAACAAATGACGCCGGGCGGGTTCCGCGCTCAACCCGTACGAATCCTACGGTCGGTCCCGACGAACCGCACTTAGTGGCAGGTCGCGAGCTCAGGTCGCCCGAGTATTGAGCGACCCGTGATCAGTGAGAACGGGCTTATCTCCCGCGCAGCAATGGATGCTCGTGGAGAACGAGTAGGTCGGGTTGAGTGGGTATGGTCGTACGGGCAGCCCTGAAACCTGGTCCCAATCGATTCTGGCTCGCCGTCACTCTGGCGGTCCCTGCAATGCTGTTCGTTTTCCTCTTCGTCGGACTCGGCTTTTGGGATCCGAACTCCTATTCCGGCCAAGTCTTGCTCGGGAGTGGGTGCGACCCGAGCCCGCCGAGCTTCTGTAGCTCGGCGTGGTCGATCCCAGCCGGTCCAACTGTGACCGTTCGATGGTACGATACTCTCCCGGGTTCCCAAGGTGGGTACGCGTACGTGTGGGTCGCCCACGATGAATTGAGTCAGAACTCGAGCTTCGCGTGTGGCCCCATGAGCGGGCAGAATGGCTCATGCACGTTCGTGTCATCCGGCGGAAGCTACACATTCATGGGGCTCTCGGAGCTCCAACCCACCACAACCGTGAACTTCACCATGAGCTACCTCGGGCAACCCCTCTGGTGGCTGCTAGGGGGCTAGAACCGGGGCTAACTCGAATCGTGCCCCTTCTGTAACCGAAAGCCTCGAATCCTCCCGGCTTCACGAAACCTGTGGCTTGTCAAAGTCACGGTCGAATGACTTCAGGGGATTGCCCGTCCTGACAGGCCGCAGGGCGATCGAACGATGCTCAGTTAAGAGCTTCGATCGCCACAAGGAGGGTCGAGAATTGCCAAAGGATCCGTCCGGTTCCGTCTGGCGAAGTCCACGTCGCATTTGTCGGGCATCCGATGTGACAGAGTGCATTGTTGGACAGCTGAAACCCCATGAGAGAGGTCCACGGTCCGTGGTCAAACGTCCCGTTCAGGAGGACCCCACCTGGGGTTGCGATGATTGCCATGCAGAAACGGTCGAAGTACAGGGAGGAATCCACCGAAGAGCAAGGGCGATCGGTGGTGTTGACCGACAGAGGGGCTTGGACCGTCTGCATTGTCCATCCCGATTCTGAGGAGGTGGGCTGCCAAACGATGAGTGCGACGGCCGCCAACGCAAGCGCCAGCGCGGCAACGAAGAAGGCCCGTTTGGGCGGTACCATCGACGCCTCCTCGAGGTGGACGGTATGGCCGTCGGTGCTCATCCTTGTTACGAGGACGCCCCGAGCCTCGTCTTCGGGGTGAAGGGTACCGGTCTTGGAGCCGGCAGTTTCTGCGAGGTCCGTGTCGACATTCGGCTAGGACGTAGACGACCTGTGCGCTTGCCATGGGTGACATACCCCGGCGCGCTCGGGTCGGCGCTCCAGAGGCCTGGCGATTCGGGTTCAGGCACCGTAGATGACAGACCCTTCCTCGCTCCGCCTCGGTTGCAACCGCTCCACGAATCTGTGTTCTGAAGATAGGTCACTTATCCTCCAATCGCTCAAGCCGGCAGGGCGAGATTGATGCAAGCGTTGGTGGCCGCCCTCTTGCACGGCGCGGACAACGCTGAGGTTGCCCGGCTCACCATCTGGATCGGAGGGATCGCGATGGTCGCGGCGGTGATGCTGGCCTGGCTCGCTCTTCCAGGGGCGACGGCTTGGGGGATCAGCCTCCACGTGTTGTGCCTAGGCCTGGCAAGCCTTGGGGCTGCACTTGTCGCGGCCGGAGCAATCTGGCGAATCCGGCTCTGGAGACGAGAGAGGGCGGAGAATCGACAATCCTCCCCCTAGCTCGTGAGCTGGATTCGCCTTCACGCTGTGGGGTACGACCGATCAGCTTCGGGCACCCCCAAGGCACACCTTGTTTGAGGTCCACGTCGACTTTCGATTGGGGCGTAGAGACCAGGTGCCTTTGCAGACCGAGGGCTTGCCGAGAGGGGGTGCATTCCCGACTGAGTCCGGCACGGCGATTAACGAGCCGGAGCCCGAATCGGATTGGACTCCCGCAATGGAAGGGAAGAGCCGAGGGCGCCGGCCGGCCCGCAGTAGTCATGTATCAAGAGATTAGGTGCATGCTTTCCCGGAGAAACAGTATTGCCCCGCTCGGGTCATGAATCAAACAGACTCGATGAAGGATTCTGCCAAGTGGGCAGTCATCGTCGTGACTGGCTTCGTTCCCGTGCTGCTCTGGCTGAGCCACATCAGCGCGCCAGTGTTCCCTTATGCGAACCTTGCGGTGGCGCTGTCGCCTTTGATTCCGGTATGGTTGGTCGTTCGCTGGAGGCTCGAGAGGACGACTGCGTTCCGGCTCATGTTCGTTGTCGCGGCCGCATTTGCTCTCCTTACATTCGTAACGCACTTCGGGAACGGTCTGACGGACGAGCGATGGTCCCTACCGGCGGATGGCCACCTGCTCTGGCATGGGAAGAATCCGTACGCAACCTTGCACTATGTCTTCGACGCGCAGACCGGGCAGCTCCAGAATGTGGAGTACATGTGGGAGTTCCCGTTGACAGCGGTGTTCGCTTGGCCGTTCGTCGATTATGCCGTGCCAATGCTACTCTGTTGGCTCGGCATGTGTTGGGTCCTGCGAGATCGCCTGGCCGGGCTCTTCGTCGCGACCCCCTTCGTCTCCCTGCTTGCCGTCAACGGATTCGGGGACTATGCGCCGCTGTTGCTGCTCAGTATCGCCTACACGTATCAGTCAAGAGCGTGGTGGACGGAGTACTTGGCTGTAGGTTTCAAACAGTTTGCAGCCGCAATTGCCGTGGTGCGTCGGTTGCTCCAACGCGATTGGTGGGGTGCTGTCGCGTTGACAGGCTTCATCGCCGCAGTCTGCCTCCCATTCTTCCTGTGGAATCCGACAGCGTTTACGTGCGAAGCGTTGACGTTCCAGGTTCCGTCATGGTGCCCCGCCCAGTCCTTCCAGCCGCACGATTACGTCACCGGGCGCGGCCTCTTTGACATCAACTATCCACTCTGGGTCGGATGGATCTTGACCATGTGGCCTCGAGGGGTCCTAGATTGGGTGAAAGGGGTAGTCGTACGGGCAAAGGCCGTCTCGCACACCACGGTGGCGAGGTTCCGGAATCCCCCAGCAACTTCCCGGTGACGGCTGCCTGCGGGCACTCCAATGACGCTCACTCGCGAATCTAAGAATCTGCGAATGATCCGAATCGCCGTTTCTCCGACGAGGATTTGAAAACCAATCGCGGCCAGTTCCAGGTAACGGCATCTTCTCTGAGATCTAGGTCGACCTGTGATCATGACGTAGACCACCTGTCCCTTTTCGAACGGAGGGCCCAGTTCTGGTCGAATCCCATCAAGCGAGGCTCATCTCTTTCAACGGCGCTTGGAATCGGCCCCAGATGTCACCGATCGAAGGCTGGACTGCGCGGGGATCTTCGTAGGCCTCCTGCCGTACGCCGGTGAAGCGCGGGGAGATCGAAGGACCGCTCGCCAGCTCAGGGTCTTGACCGTCGGCTTGCAAGGCGCCGCCTCACGCCCAGCCTCGATCGTTACCGAGGAAGGCTCCCGGGAGTCGGTCAGGATCTCCGCATCCTTGGGGACGCGTGGTGATCAGCGCCTGTGGGCCATCCGAAGGTAGATACGGCATGAGACCGTAGCGGGGCCCCTCCAGGGGGTCGCGGGATATGGGATCGAAACGGGTCGTGGTCTTTGTCGTCACCGCCCTTGCCGTGTTGGGATGGATGGGCCTGGGGGCCTGCGGCGTCGCGAGTCCTGCCTCCGCGCCCGCGACCGTACACGCCGGCCCGGGGGCTCCCTCGCCTCCGGCGGCCGTCTCGCTCCCAGTGGCCGCCGCGCCTCCTTCACCCGCCGAATCCCAGAACCCCGAAGCAAACTTTGTCTCCCACGCACTGGCCGCTACGCGGGCGGCCGGGCTGAAACCGTACTTTGCATACGTTCCCCGCCCTTCCGCGACCCCCGCCCAGGTCGCCGAGGCGGCCGAGAAGGGTGCGGCCGCCCCCCTGTACACCGGGGACCCCGCCCCGATGGGGCTGGCGGACTACGGTTTGAGTGTGAACGGGGAAGCGTTTGTGATGAACTCCTACAGCGACACCGTAAGCGTGGTCGACGGGGCCACGAACACGGTGCTGACCACGGTCCCGGTCGGAACTGGACCCTATGGCGCGGCGTACGACAGCTACGACGGGAACGTGTATGTGGCGAACAAGGTCTCGAACAATGTGAGTGTGATCAACGGGGCGACGGACAAGGTGGTGGACACGATCCCGGTCGGAAGCTGGCCCTATAGCGTGGCGTATGACAGCTCCAACGGGGACGTGTATGTGGCGAACGATGACTCGAACAATGTGAGCGTAATCAACGGAGCGACCAACCTGGTGGTGGCCACGATTCCCGTGGAGGTCTATCCCTACAGTGTGACGTATGACAGCGGGAACGGGAACCTGTATGTCGTGAACTATGGCACGAACGATGTGAGCGTGATCAGCGGGGCGACGAACCTGGTAGTGGCCACGATTCCCACGAACGAGACGGCACCCGAATACGCGGCCTATGACAGTGGAAACGGGGACGTGTATGTAACGAACTCCTACTCCCAATCGGTGAGCGTGATCAGCGGGACGACCAACACGCTGGTGGGCACGATCCCCGTGGGGAGCATTCCCGGCGGCGTGGCGTATGACGGCCGGAACGGGGACGTGTATGTGGCGAACGATGGCTCGGACACGGTGAGCGTGATCCGCGGGACGACCAACACCGTGGTGGCTACGATTCCAGTGGGGCGCGCTCCCTCCGCTGCGGCATACGACAGCCAAAACGGGGACGTGTATGTGGTGAACTTTTACTCGGACAATGCGAGCGTTATCAGCGGGGCGACCAACAAGGTGGTGGCCACGGTCCCCGTCGGAACGGAACCCGATGGCGTGGCGTATGACAGCGGGAATGGCACGGCGCCCCTGATCCCAGCGACCGTCAACACGACATCCCTCCAGGGCTACGTCGACGCCGACGCGACCGGAATCCAGGGAGAGGACCTCTACCAGAGCATTCCGGACGGCTTCAGCATCCAGTTGAATGCAGTGCTCACGAATATCACGATCCTTGGGGCGTCCGGCTACGAGTTCTGGGCCCAGGACATCGTCACCTACTTCCCGGCAGCGGGTTACATGATCCTGGTAACGAACATCTGGAACTACTCCGCCCCGGGCGCGCCGGTATCCGCCAACGCCATCCTCACGCACGGTCCCTACGGACACGACGATTACGCCCAACTCGGCTACTATTACGCCAATTACACCGTCCCGTACCGGGTGAGCTACCCGTTCAACGTGACCCTCACCATGACCTCGTCCCTTTTCGAAGGACAGAACGAAGTCTGGTTCAGCGCCTCGGTCCTGAGTCCGACAGGCGCGTTTAGAGATCTTGTCATGAACAACTACGACGATGTAGTGTTCAACTCGTTTTCCAACGCGACGGGAGAGGGAGCTGATCAACCGTCGAACTTCACCGCGAGCGCAGAGGGGTACAATTCCGCCCACCTCTTGGACGACTTCGAGCTTGACATTTGCGGACCTGGCGGCGGGAGCCAGGTGGATCTGGGCACCGCCGATGCCACCCTGGCCTTGCGCTACCTCACGGGAACTAACTGGTCTGCCCCCCCCTCGGCGTACAACTACGGCAGCGACACCGGCGAAACGTCAATCGGTGCGAATGTCGCCTGGAGCGACACCGCGGGCGGTAGTCCCAACGGCATTACACCCTACGGCAGCATGACGACCGGGCCCTCGATCCTGTCCGGCCTTTGGGGGACCGGTGCGCCTGAGGGCTCGTATCCGATTCAGATCAGCGTCTTTTCAGAGCCAACGTTCGCACAACTCGGCAACGCGTTCAACTTCTTCCTCTACAACGGTTCGGCGGACTTCTCTGCGCCGATTGTCTTCCAGTACGAGTACGCCCCGACCATGGAGACGAGTGATTTCTACCTGATGCCCGGGACGTATCATGTCCATACCGAGCTGGCCGGCTACACCGACCGGTACAACGTCCTCACGGTCCCCAAGGAACTGGGCCTTAACGTCACCCTGACCGCCCTGACCACCCTTAACTTCACGACGAACACGTCCGTCGTGTACACGCCGCTGTGGGCGTTCTCCAACGCTGAGGTCGCTGCGATCGCTCAGTCGGGGAACGGAACTCCAACGGACCCGTACCTGCTCTACAACGATCAACACGGGCCACTTTCGTCGGACTTCGGTCTCTACAACGACTACTCCTTCCCCGTATTCCCCGGAGTGTTCCTCAAGGACACGGACGCCTCGGTGGAACTGAACAATTCCTCGACCTTCGAGACCTACACAAACGATTTTCAGCCGTCCCCGGGCCAAGTCCTACCCCCGACCAATGAGCTCCAGTTCTGGTTCTGGAACGTCACCGGTGTCGCCCTCGTCAACGACACCAACATCACCGGCTGGTTCGGTTTGCAGGATTACTTCCCGCTGACCTACAACTCGTTCAACGTCGTGTTCTACGCCTCGGTAGACAATCTGGTCGCGAATGACCGCTTCCTCACCCAGAGCCAAGGGCTGCTGATGTACGCGAACGGCACGCTGTACGGCCCACCCAGCTCGACCGGAGGTAACAACACCGTCTGGGGGAACCAGTTTGTCCAAGTCACCCCGCCGTTGGGATGTCCCGGGCCGGCCGCCTGCCTACCACTGCTCCCATACAATTCCGGTCTCGGCGTCGAGATCGGCGAGGGTTACGACCTCATTTACGACAACCTTGTCGCGACCCCAACTACCGCCTGGCTCCTCCCGCTCAACCTCTATACCGAACTCCCCTACCGGTGGACCCACGACGTCTGGAATGTCTCGTCCGAACCGTCCTCCGAAATCAGTTTCGCTCCCGGATTCCCCACGATCCCTCTAGGAGGCAGCGTCGTCGGAGGGTCCACCCAGGGAGGCAACTCCTGGTGGGACTATGGTGTTACCGAGAACTGGGCCAACGGAGCTGACAACCCCAACGGCGTGTTGCCTTACGACGAGAATACGTCGACCCTGATCAGCCCGGCCCAGGGTTACGGGTCACCGCTCCCGGGGTACCCCTGCCCTCAGTACTACTGCGCGACGTACATCTATGCGGGCGGAGACTATGCTCCTCTGGACACGATTGCCGCGGGCGTTTCAGTTGCCCCGCAAGGCCTCGTGGGAACCACGCAATGGGGCGCCGTGGTTTCGTGCGGGCCTGCGAAGAGTGGCGGCGCGGGCCCGGCGAAGAGTGGCGGCGCGGGCCCCGCGAAGAGCGGCGGGGCAGGTCCTTGCAGCGGTGTGGGCGGGGGCGGCGATCCTCCCGCGCTGGTGCTGGCGGACTTTGAGACGACCGCGACGAGCGTCGACCTCGTACTGCCGGACGGCGCCTTCAACTGGACCCCCATCGTCCCGGCCGGGTACACGAGCAGCCTCGGGGGGTCGTTCGTGGTGACGGCGGGCACGCCGGCCACCCTCTCCGTGCCATACGCCCCGCCCGCAGACGCGGTGCTGACGTTCGCCGAGAGCGGTCTCCCGTCGGGTCTCAGTTGGGAAGTGACGGTGGTCGGCACCTCGACGAGCCGCACGATGAGCCTCACGACGGACGGGGGAACGGACAGCCTGAGCTTCACGGAACCGATGGGCGTGTCGTACGACTACACAATCACCGGTATCCCGGGCTGGGAACAGACCACGCTGCCCTACAGTGGGAGCGTCTTGGTGGAAACTGCTCCCACGACCGAGCCGACGCTCGTCTACATTTCGGGTCCAATTGTCACGGTGACACCGCCGGGGCCATTCAACTATGATCTGGGGCAGGTTCCGTCCGCGCTGACCGCGACGACGACGACCTACACGGGGTCGAGCACGGTTACGCTGCAATGGGCCAGTGGAACGAGTGCGACCTGTTCCTTGGACACGCTGATGGGGTCGGCTGTCACGTATCCCACATTGTTGCCGTCGCTTAGACCAAGTACCGCGTCGGCCGGGACGACATACTACTGTGTGGTAGTTACTGAAACCGGCACACCGTCCACCACATACTACTCAAATTCTGCGGAAGTCACGGTGACGATGGGTCCGACGGTCAGTGTGGCCCCGGCGGGACCAATCAGCTATGACGTGGGACAGACGCCGTCCGTGTTGACAGCGACGACGACGTACGCGGGGCCGAACTCGGTCACGGTCGAGTGGTACGGTTCGGCCAGCTCCACCTGCGGCGCCGGGTCGGAGGGCACGGGAGACTCGGGGGTGACGTTCACGCCGACCACGGTATCCGCAGGAACAACGTGGTACTGTGCGGTGGTCTCGGACAGCGGGGTATCGGGCTACACGTCGGTTTCGAATGCGGTGAAGGTGACGGTGACCTCGGATCCGACGGTAAGTGTGGCATCAGCTGAGGGACCCTACGACGTGGGACAAACGGCGGCCGCGTTGACGGCCACGGTGGCCTACCTCGGAGCAAATCCAGTGGCGGTCCAATGGTACACATCGACCACCGCTGCCACGTGTAGCTTGTCCTCGTCGTGGTCGTCCGCGGGTCCAGTGGGACCGTCCCCGGTGAAGCTCGTGCCAAGCACAGCCGTGCCGGGAACGACCTATTATTGCGCGGTGGCGACGGAAACGGGCGGAGCGGAGACCACCGCGGCTTCGAATGTGCTCACCATCGTGGTGTTCGCGGACCCGACGGTGAGCGTGACGCCAGGTACGGTGAGCTACGGTATCGGTCAGACGGCGACGGCGATCCCGGCGACCGTGACCTATTCCGGACCGAATACCCCGACCGTGAACTGGTATGCCTCGTCATCCTCGGCGACGTGCGTGCCCACGGGGTCGTCGCTGGGTACGGGCACGTCCTACACACCAAGCACGAGCACGACAGGGACGACAAGCTACTGTGCGGTGATAACGGATAGCGGAGTCCCGAGCTACAGCGCGAACTCCGGTTCGGGGGTAGTGACCGTGTCGGTGGTCGCGGCAATCACGGTGACGCCCGGCCAGGGCCCGGTGGGCGCGACGGTGACGGTGGCGGGCACGGGCTTCTCGGTGTCCACGACGCTGAAGTCGCTCGTTTTCGACGGAGTGACGATCACGAGTTGCACGAAAGGTTCGTTGACGACGAGCGGGACAGGGTCGTTCAGCTGCACCTTCAAGGTTCCGAGCGGCACGTCGGGAACTTCGGTGGTCGCGACGAACTCGGGCGGCCAAGCGGCGATCAATACGTTCAAGTTGACGACACCCGCGATCACGGTGACGCCCGGCCAGGGTCCGGTGGGCGCGACGGTGACGGTGGCGGGCACGGGCTTCTCGGTGTCCACGACGCTGAAGTCGCTCGTTTTCGACGGAGTGACGATCACGAGTTGCACGAGCGGTTCGTTGACGACGAGCGGGACAGGGTCGTTCAGCTGCACGTTCAAGGTTCCGAACACTTGTAAGTCGCAGACGACCGTCACCGCAACGGACGTAGGCGGCCAAGCGGCGACCAGTACGTTCAAGATAACGACGCCCGCGATCACGATGACGCCGGGTCAGGGCCCGGTGGGCGCGACGGTGACGGTGGCGGGCACAGGCTTCTCGGTGTCCACGACGCTGAAGTCGCTCGTTTTCGACGGAGTGACGATCACGAGTTGCACGAAAGGTTCGTTGACAACCGGTGGGACGGGGTCGTTCAGCTGCACCTTCAAGGTCCCAAGCGGCACGTCAGGAACGACGGTCACAGCCACGGATGTCGGCGGTCAGACGGCGTCCACGAAGTTCACGGTGACCTGAGAGACCCCGAACTTGCCGGGGAGGTCCAACGTGGTGGGTCGGCCCTAGCTGAAGGACCTAGGTCGCTCGGAGCGTAAACCCAGCGGACGAGCGAGGTCGAAGGCCTCCCCGGGGAGATGGCTTTGCTCGCCTTTCGCCCATGAACGCAGACGGAGCCGGGCTTGGTCCCTCCTTCTTCTAACATCTCGCAGGACGGTTGGGAGGCGTCGCAAATCGTGCCGACGGTCTGAAGAAGACCCCCCCCGGCCGATGCGACCGCATGACGCGGGTCACCCACGGCATTATTCTACGGTGATTCCTTCCGAAAACCGTGCCGGAAGGTCGGCGTCGGCTGGCCGCCATCATGTTCACCGACATGGTGGGGTTCTCCGCTGTCACGCAGCGGGACGAGCCGTTGGCCCTCAAGCTGGTCGACGAACAACGGAGCCTCGTCCGCCCGGTCTTCGGCCGGTTCGCCGGGAAGGAGGTGAAGACAATGGGCGACGGTGCGCTCGTCGTGTTCGAGAGCGCCCTCGACGCGACCGAGTGCGCCGTGGAGATCCAGCGGCAGCTCTTCGAGCGAAACCGGGACACCGCGGGGCAGCGAATCGAGCTCCGGATTGGCATTCACGTAGGGGACGTCGTCCACACCGAGAACGATGTCTACGGCGACGCGGTCAACATCGCTGCGCGGGTCGAACCCCTCGCCGAGTCCGGCGGTGTCTGCGTCACCGGCCCCGTCTACGAGCAAGTGCAGAACAAGATCGCCTACCCCATGAAGGCTGTCGAACACCCCCACCTCAAGAACATCGAGTCTCCGGTCAGTGTGTACCGGCTCGAGCTCCCATGGACTCCGCCAAGCTTGTCGGCGGCGACCCCCTTCACGGACCGCAAGGATGAGCTCGCCCGTCTCAAGAATGCGTACTCGGGGCTGAGGGCCGGTCAGGGAGTCGCGATCGCGATCACAGGAGAGGCCGGGGTCGGGAAGACCCGCCTCGCAGAGGAGTTCGTCTCCATGACGATGCGGGACGGGGTGCGAATCCTCCACGGCAGGGCCGATCGCGAGGGTATCTCCGCGCCGTTCGCCTCGTGGTCCGAGGCCGTGCGGGATTTTGCCCGGGAAGCGCCGAACCCCCTGCTCTACAAGGTGTGCGCGGATTGCGCGGTCGAGATCGCCCACCTCGTTCCGGAGCTGCGAACCCGATTGGGGCGAGAGGCGGACTCCCTGCAGGGAAACGAACCGTCCGAGCTCCGTTTCTCCGAGGGCATCCTTCGTTTCCTAGAAGACCTGAGCCGTGAAGCACCACTGGTCGTCCTGTTGGACGACGTCCAGTGGGCGGACACCGCGTCCCTCCACCTTCTCGAATTCGTAGTGCGTCGAATCAGCGGGCATCGAATCCTCGTGGTGGTGGCCTTCCGGGATGAGCAGACCTCGGAGCTCGGCGCCCTGCAGGAGCTCGTCGCAGGACTGGTCCGAGAACATCGGTTGGAGCTGATCCAGTTGAAGCGGTTCGATTCCGCGACGTCTGTCCAGATGCTTCGCCAGATGCTCCGCGGGCGAGTGCCAGAGTCCGGCGGAGACCTTGCCCAGCCGGTGTTCGAGAAGTCCGGGGGAAACCCGATGATCATTGAGTCGATCATTCAGTCCTTGGTAGGGGAGGGTTCCCTCGTCTGGAATGGAGAGGGATGGGCCCCCAAGGCCGGCGTCGAGATCCGCCTCCCCCCCGGAGTCGAGTCCGTCGTCCGCCGCCGCCTGGCCCAACTAGCGTCCCCCACGGTCGACGTTCTGCGTCAAGCCTCTGTGCTCGGATCCCAGTTCTCGTTCGACGCCCTCCAACGCGTATCGGGAAGCCCCCCCGAGGAGCTACTGCCTCGGCTGGAAGAGGCGATTCGGGCCCGAATCCTGGAAGAACGGTCGCTGGGAGGCGGGCGTTCGACCTACGCCTTCACGGACCGGCCCATGTTGGAAACGCTCTACAATGAAATCAGCCTCGTCCGTCGCGCACGCTATCACTCGAATGCGGCTCGGGCCCTCGAATCCCTCATGGCCGCGGGGGCCCGGGTCCCCTCGGCCGAACTCGCTCACCACTTCCTCCGGGCGAACGAATACGAGAAAGCCCTCGAGTACACCCTCCTTGCGGCCGAGGAGGCCGCCCGGCTTTTCGCCCGGGAGGAGGCACTTCGTCAGTACTCCACGGCCGAGGAGCTGCTCGAATCGCTTCCGGACGAGAAACGCCGGGCCGAGGTCCTGTTCAGCATCGGGGAGCAGCTGGACCTTCTCGGACGCAACAGCGAAGCGTATCGCTCCATGAGAGAGTCGGCCGAGATCTACGAGCGCCTCGGATTGGCCACCGAGGCGGGGGGCGTTCACACGAGTATCGCCCGCCGGCTCAGCGCGCATAACGAACCCGTTCGGGCCCTAGAACATCTCGAAAAGGCCCGTCACCTCCTCGAGACGCGACCGCCGAGCTACGCGCTGGCCCGCCTGTACGATACCACGGGATTGGTCATGTACCAGGAGGTCCGGTTGCGCGAGGCGGGGGAGAACTGGCTTCGGGCGATCGACATCGCGGGGAAGGTCGGCGAAAGCCGAGTGGAAGCGACTGCCCGAAGGATGCTCGCGTCGATCGTTCCCCCGGGCGAGAACGAGAAGGTCTGGCAGTACCTCGACGCAGCCCTCGTCCTCGCCACGAAGGCGGATTTGAGGCCGGTCGTCTCGGACATCTTGGTGTTGAAGTCGCTCGCGCTCGTCTCGATACGAGGCGATGCGCGAAGCGCGCTGCGCACTGCAGAGGATGCGATCGAGTACGCCCGGCGCGGCCACGACGTGGTCGACGAGCTGTTCGTGAAGGGAAACCTCGTGACCTACATCGAATGGCGATTGGGCGATCTCCGGCGGGCCGAGCAGGCCGCGCTGGAGCACCAGGAGTTCGTCGCGGGGGACCCTCGCCGCAATCGTCCGACCGCGATCGCGGTCCTCGCCGATGTTGCGCTCGCCCGGGGCGAGATCGACCGGGCGGAGAAGCTTCTCTGGGAGGGGGAGCGGCTCCTCGCCGAGGGCGGTGACTGGTCCGAGACTGCGCACACGCAGATCGTGCTCGCCCGCTGCGCCCTGGCCCGGGGAAAACCTCTCTCGGCCGTCGAGCACTTGCGCGTGGCGTATGCGCTTGGCCGGAAAGCTGGCCCGCCCGCGATCGACGCGCTCCTTCTTCTGGAGACGCTCGCCCTCATGGTGCGCGCCCACTTAGATGCCGGCGAAGTCCCGGAAGCGGAGACGTGTCTACGAGAATTGACCGAGCTTACTCAGATCTTTGGGGAGAACCTCGGTCAGGCGTTCCGATCCCGTGCCGAAGGATGGATGCACGCGCACCGAGGCGAAACCCCGGCCGCAATCGCCTCGCTCGAGGAGTCGGTAGGTATCTGGAAACGGCTCGGGTGGCAGTACGAGTGGGCCCAGACGCTGCTGAGCTTGGCTGCGGTCTGTCGAACCTCCGGGGACCCGAAGCGGGCCTCTGCGCTGACCGACCAGGCGACCGAGTTCTTGTCCAAGGTCGGGGCCCAGCCCGAACTCGGCGGCTCGGGGGTAGGCGGCGGGCTAGCGCTGCCCTAACCCTCGCCGCGGGGGACCAGACTTCCACGTCCGGGTCTCTGTTCGGCTACCCGACCTAGCGATGGCATACGCCCGATGACCTAGTCCCTGAGATGGGTCCACCGCCATGGCGAACTCCTCGGGGATCCGGCACTCTTCTCCAGCATGGACTGGAATGTGCTTGCCGTCAATGACCCGTGCGTGGGGCCCTGCACGACCATGAGATACTCATCAAGGTCATGCCCGTGCGGCGCGGATACGGCGGCTTCGCGGCAAGTCCAGAAGGCCATCTGACTTCCCTCGGCTCCGTCAAGAACGTATCCTTCCGCTCCAGGAGTGGACGGACCGCTCATCGCGATCTTGCTGCAGGACACTTCATGAACCGTGGGAAATCATCCATCTTCTCTCCTTCAACCTCCGTGCGAGTCGATCAGAGGTACCCTGGATCTGCTCCTCGGTCGGAGCAGCCACATCCTTGTTCAAATCCTCGGCCCGACGGTGGCGTAGCGTCATCTCGGCTTCGGGGACAGAACTCGGACCGCGAGCGATGGGGGCCGCGACATGATACCGAGCCCCTGGGTTCCCGATTGTGACCGCCACCCGATATGGGTCGATCTGTCCCGGCACCCTGGATGGGGGGCTTAAGACCGAGGGGCCCGTCCCGGGGCCATGCTTGCGGGCCCTTCCAAGGCCCCCTTGGCCGCGACAGGAATGCGACCCGATACTCTCGCGGGCGTCAATCGTGGCCGGCTTCGCGGATGGGGTCTCATCGTCGCCATCGGACTTGTTGTCCTCGCGATCCTCTCGTGGCCGAGCCTCCTCGGTTTCGTGGTCTTCCTGGCTGCAGGAGCGGCCTGCTTTGGGGCGGTCGCGTGGGTCCATCTCACGTTCCCCGAGGTTGAGACCGGGCAGGACCAGGATTATCCCGCCGATGGTCAAGACTGATCAGAAAGCCCCGCGAAGACTCTCGGAGGTTGTCGCGCTACGGACTCTCGAACCGGTTTCCCCTCTAGGTGAGGGTTGGAAAGGGTAGTTCCCACCCTGGAAACCGTGACGGTTCCTTGGGAACCAGGGTGATTGCGATGAGGCATCCGGCGGCCGCCCTCGCGATGGGACTTACCGTTTCCGCAGTCATCGCGGGTTGCGCCCTCGCCTGGGGAGCACAACCACTCAAGTCGTGGCCCGTCGAGCAGGTCATTCTGCCGGCCGGCGCAGTTCTCCGCTCCCCTCCCCCTCCTGGGTCCGGGTCCGCCCCTGGGCCCGGGGTGGTGACCTTCAACGTATCGGCTGAAGGAGGGGTGCTTCGCGGGGTTGCTGAGGTTGACCACACCTCGGTGAGTGTAGTGGTCTTTCCGTTCGGGGGGCTCCTGGAGTGTCCCACATGGCCGGGATACGCCGGCGCGCCGTGGGTCGACTCGGTCAATGAGACTCTCGCGCCAGGCGAGTACGTTTGTGGAGCGATCTGCGGCGGGTTCGCGAACATCACGGTAACCCAACCGATCGAGCTTCTCTATCCGTAAGAAGGCTGAGACCGCCGCAAGCGGGTCCCCTTCAGGAGCGCCGGCCGTACGACCAGCCCTTCTTGTCAATCACATCGAACAGGTTGCCGTCGGGATCGGCAAGAGTGACGAAGTCATGCCCCGTGTGGGCCCCACGTCTCAGCGTCGCACCGAGTTGCAGAAGTCGTTTGACCTCTGATTCGGGCTCGGACGAGTAGAGGTCCAAGTGGACTCTATAGTCGGCAAGCGGACCGTCGGGTGTTCGGTTAAGAGAGAGATTGGGACCTTGACCCGCCGGGTCCTTCAGGACAACACCATCGGCTTCGGGTGGGTCTCGCGGGACGTAATGCAGAGCTTCTTGCCAGAAGGCGATCATTCGTGGAAGATCACTGCAATCCACAACGACTGACCCGACCCAAGTCCTGCTCCCCTCCGCCATCGGGCTTCGTTTGACGGACATCGTTCAGTCCTCCGTGGGGACACCCGAACATCTCCCCAGCTATAGACCTTAGACGAGCGGTCCGCCCTCCAGGCGACGGTAGGAATGGTGTTCGTGCACTGACACCCGGCCTCGTAGTGTATCGCCCGAACCGTTCTGTAACCGGGGGATTGGCTAAGGGGGGTTCTTCGGTCGGGTCCTGGCTTGTCGTCCTCGCCTCGCCGCGCGCGGGGATGGCGGTCAGGTCATCGGCCGTGCCCGCGAGCGGCATCTGCGGCCGACTCGCACGGGCGCGAGGGGCGGGTCGAAGCTCTAGGCCCTACGGCGCCGTGCTCAGGTGGGAGGGAAGGGCGCCGCCGCCGATGATGATCGCCATGATGGCCGATCCCACGGCGAAGAGCAGGAAGACCAAGAACCCCCCAAAGAGGATCTTGACCTGAGACGTCATCGCCGATACGGCTTCCGAGGGGGACGAGGTCGTGCCGGCGTTGCTCCCGCCGGGGGTCTCTGTCGCCGTGATGGGGGTCATGATGTACCGGTCGATCCACAGCGTCACCGGGAACGTGAAAACCGCCGTGCCTCCCATGGCCACGTAGAGGAGGAACATCGCCAGGGGTTCCTTGGTCAACCCGAGGTGGTACGCGTTCGCGCCATAGTAAATGCTCAGCAAGCCGGTCATGGCCGCGAGCAACCCGATGTACTGGGTTCTCCAGCGGAACCCCACGGAAACCGCGAACCCGATCAGGACGACACCGAGGAGCAGGTAGGGGTCGAAGAAGAGAATGTTGTAGCTCCCCGGCAGGGGCCAGACCACCTCGCCCCACAGACCAATCGAAGCGACTACGACGCCAAGACCTCCGAGCGGCACGGCCTGCGCTTTCAGGTGTTCTAACGTGCGGCGGGGCCCGAACTTCAGGTACGTGACGTACCCGACCAGTCCCGAGTAGAACAGGAGCCCCGATACGAAAGCCAGGGTGAACAGCTGGAACGCCAAGGTATCCACAAAGGTCATCGTGCGGCTCCTTGGAGGAGGTGAGGTGTGGTAGAGTATAACCCCATGGTTCGTACTTGGTAGACCTCACGGTGTTAGGATGCCTAGACACACCGTGCGTACGTCTGGAGGGCCTGTGGCCGTGACGAGCCGACCGTCTCGGCGTCGTGCTGCTCGCCGAGGAGTTCGTCCCCCGCGCTCCGGGGGACTGGGCCGTCGCGTCCTCTCCCGACGGCTCTCCATCCTGGACACGTTTCCCGCCTTCGAAGCCTACTGGCAGAGGGCTCGAATCCAGCCGATCGACATCCAGATTGACCTCTGGGAGCGGGAGTACATGGCCCGCTGGCCGGAGCTGCTCGCCAAGCAACAGCAGAACTACGCCGACGAGGGCATCGATTGGAGACGGGTCGCGAGGACTCGGATCTTCCCGTATCTCCCCGAGCGATTGCCTCGGATGAGGCGGATCCGCCGAGCTCTGCTCGAAGGTCTTTCCGGTTCGTGGGCCAGGACCCGGCGGATCCTCGGATTGGACTTTCCCGTCCAGTTCGTCATCTATGTCGGGGTCGGATGCGGGGCTGGATGGGCCACGCGGTACGAAGGTCGACCCGCTTGCCTCTTCGGCCTGGAGAACGCCGCGGAACGGGTCCCTGGGCGAGGCAAGGTGTTCCCCGGATCGGTCCCCCACGAGGTCGCCCATCTCGCGCACGACGAGTGGCGCCGCCGAGACCATCAGGTCGGAATTGAGGGGCCGCGCGGACCCTACTGGCAACTGTACGTCGAGGGGTTCGCGACCGCGTGCGAACGACAGATCCTGAATCCCGCCGCGTTTCGCCTCCGGACCGGCAGGCCGGATTGGTTCTCCTGGTGCCGGGACCACGAGGTCTGGCTAGCCCGGAAGTTCCTCCGCGACGTGCAGGACGGTCGGTCCACACGGCCGTTCTTCGGTTCCTGGTACCCCATCCGTGGTCAGGTCGAATGTGGGTACTGGTTGGGGGCGGAGATCGTCCGGGAATGGCGGAGAAACGCGTCCTGGGAGGAGATCGCCACCTTCCCCGAAACCACGGTCCGGGAACGAGTTCGCGCCGGCCTCCAGAGGATGGCCGAAGGCGGAGGCGGTCGGGTCCCTGCAGGAGCCGAGGCACGAGGACGCGGCCGCTCCCCGACGTAGGCACAGCACCGACCCGAGCCCAGGGAGGCGGGATGGCCGGACCGGGCAGGTCGATGCGCAAGGTGGAGGCACGGCTCCGTAGGAGCCCTCCGGTCCCCGGAGGCCGAACTTGCCACCGATCGCGATGGTCCGCGACCGGTCATCTCCGGCCGAGGTGGACCGAACACCGGATTTGCTTCCGCGGAGGCCCGCAGGCCCAGCACCAGCTCACTGAGGGCGGGACGGAGCGCGACCTAAGCGCCGGACCGCCCCGAACCGCCCCGCGCGTTGCCGCGGGCGCGGTGGATGTGCGCTATGGGCCTGGGCGACACCAGCTCCGAGAGCCCGCGAGGGGGGGGATCCCCCTCGCACGCCCAGGACGAGACCACGATCAACCGGGGGGTCGAGCCGGAGACCGTGGCCAAGACCGATCAAAGGGTGGCGATGGACTCCCGGGGAAGTGTACCAGGCTCCGGGCTAAGGGCCCACCCCTGAACCGGACCGCCGGCCCCGTCCGGGGACGAGCACGACGAAGGAAGGGTCGGTACCGAAGCCCCGACCGACCGGGGCCCGCTCCCGCGAGGTGTCGATAGGCTGATTGGCCGCTCCGGATTCAGCTGGCGCGCTCCGTGGTCGACCTCGATCTCGTCCTCGGCATCGCCGGCGTGGTCACCGGGGCCGTCGCGCTCCTCCTCCACGTGGTTCCCCGGTGGGTCGGCCGCCGGCGCGAGCGGGCCGGCGACGTGCTGAGGCCCGAGTTCGTGGCCCAGACGAACCCGGTCGAGGCGGCGGCCCCGGCGCTGCTTCGCTTCACGGTGCGCAACCTCGTGGGCCGGACCGTACCGGTCCAGCTCGCCATCGCGGACGATGTCTCGTGGCTCACTCCCCGAGGCGGACTGATCGAGGGGTTCCGCCCCCTGTCGGAGGTCTGCGACCGGGCCGAGGTGACCGTCCGACCAGCGAAGCCGCAGCCGATGATCTTCGACCTCGCTCCCCACGACCGTGCCGAGGTGGATGTCCGCCTGTGGCCGAAAGCCACGGGCTGGCCCGAAGGGAGCTGGAGGGTCGCGTTGGAGGTCAGCTTCTCGGCGACCGGGTTCCGGCCCTTGCCCTACGACCTCGGTCCGTACTTCCTGGAGGTCCTTCGGCCATCGCCTCCCCGCCAGGGTTAGCTAGAACCACGGTGGGACGGGAGGCCAGCTCGAGGTGCCGGGCTCCGGTCGGTACCCCGGCGAGCTGGCTAGGCGACGCCGTCGGGCCGGGCGGATCCCGAGGTCGAGACCTTTCGCGCGATGACCCGCTCTCGCCGCCAGCGGCGGTCCTGCGCCGTCAGAAGGTAGCCGTGGCCGAGCAGCCACTCGCGCAGCCGCTCCTTGTGAAGGAACTCCTCGTACGCCAGGTAGCCGTCGGGCCGGAGCACACGGTCGATCTCGGCGAGCGCCTGGGGGAGGTGGCTCGGGTCCCTGTGGTGAGCGCCCACGTGGTGGAGGCTCGCGAAGGCGAACACGGCGTCGAACCCGCGGTCCGGGAACGGTAACCGCAACATGTCGGCCGGACGCAGCTCGAGGCCCGAAGGGACCCCGGTCGAGTAGTGTCGTTGGATGAGCCGGCCGGCGGCCTCCAGCTGGTGGAGGTCGAGGTCCGTCGCGACGAGCCGGGCGGGGGACATTCCGTCCATGATGCGGACCGCCATGTTGCCATTACCGCAACCCACCTCGAGGCAGACCGAAGCGGGCGGAAGGACGAGGTGCTCGTGAAGCCAGGCGTAGAGGCGGGAGTTGGCGCGACCCTTCACGTGATTGACGAACCACCGAGATATCGGGTTCATCTCGGCCATGCGTCCAGGGCACACCCTCCGGACGCTTGACCGTTCCGAGAACGCCCCTCGACGCTGCCAGGGCCCCGAGAAGGGGCACGCCCCCACCCGTGCTCGGATTCCGGCGAACGGATCCGTGCTGGCTCCCGGCGGCATCCTCCGTGACGGTCCTCCGACCTCGAGGGGACCCCCACCCTCCACGAGGACCACGCGGAGGAGCGAGGTCGGTCACCTTTCCGGAGCCGCGGGGCCCGGTGCCGCGGCAGGATGCGACCACCGGTCGTAGTTCAGCTTCAAACCCACCATCGTCAGCGACAGGAGCAGGGTCGCCCCGTTCGCGAGGATCACCGGGACGGCGTGGATGAGGAGACCGTAGACCAGCCAGGTCAGGGTTCCGACCGAGAAGACCAGGAACGTCGCCAGCGAGATCTCCGCGGCGCTCTTCAGGCGCCAGACGCGGAGGACCTGCGGAACGAACGCTCCCGTCGTGCAGATGGCCGCGACCGAGCCGATGAGGGTCGTCGACCAGGCCGGGAGGTCCATGCGCCGTCCGAGCAGCTCCGCTCAAGGATGACGCTGTCGCCGTCGGCACGTCCCCGGAAGAGGCGCGAGAGAGGTCGGCCACTTCGCGGTCGCCGACCGTCTCCGACGGTCCGCCGCGCCCGCGAGCCTGTTACCCTTCGACGGGCGGTCGTCCGGCCGGATTCGGGCCCGACGCGCCGACGAGATCGCATTCCGTCGCGAAGGGAAGCTCGTCGCCGCTTAGTCAAGTCGTCGTGACTTGGCCCCTAATGAAAGGTGGCCCAGTAGGCCGGTCGTGGCTCACACCGCAGCCCTGAGCCATGCCCCGCCCTCCGCGGGAGCCGGCGTCGCGCCGGTCCGCCGGCCCATCGACCATCCCCCTCGGGTCCGAGGGATCGTGACCGTCCTCGGCGACCGCTGCAAGGAGTGCGAGTTCTGCGTCCATTACTGCCCGAAGGACGTCCTCGAGATCTCTCCGACCTACAACACTCGGGGCTACCGTCCGGTCCGGGTGGTGGAGGGGCGCCAGGACGAGTGCATCGTCTGCCGGTTCTGCCAGGACGTCTGCCCGGAGTTCGCGATCTTCGTCGAGGAGGCGGGGAAGTGAGCGCCGAGAAGGGCGTCGTGCTGACGGGCTCCCACTTCATGCTCGGGGACCAGGCCTGCGCGGAGGGCGCCATCTACGCCGGCTGCCGCTTCTTCGCGGGGTACCCGATCACCCCGGCGACCGAGATCGCCGAGCGGATGGCGGAGCGGCTCCCAGGGATCGGGGGGCAGTACATCCAGATGGAGGACGAGATCGGCTCGATCGCCGCCGTGCTCGGCGCGAGCGTGGCCGGGGCCCGGGCGATGACCGCCACCTCCGGGCCGGGGTTCTCGCTCATGCAGGAGAACCTGGGCCTCGGGTTCATGATGGAGGTCCCGTGCGTCGTGGTCGACGTGCAACGGGGCGGGCCGAGCACCGGCCTTCCGACGTCCGTGGGGCAGCAGGACATGATGCAGGCCCGGTTCGGCTCGCACGGGGACTACGCGACCATCGCCTATTCGCCCGCGTCCCCCCAGGAGGCGTTCGACCAGACGGTCGAGGCGTTCAGCTCCGCGGAGCGACTGCGCACGCCGGTCCTCGTCATGATGGACGAAGTGGTCGGGCACATGCGCGAGCGCGTCGTCATCCCCCAGGCGGGACAGCGGTCGGTCAGCTCCCGCCGCCTCCCCTCGGTCGCCCCGAGCGAGTACCGCCCCTATCGGGTCGGAGACGACCTCGTCCCGGAGATGGCGCTCGCCGGCGGAGGGTTCAGCGTGAGGATGACCGGCCTCACCCACGACGAGTCCGGCCGCGCGGTCACCAACCCGACCGCCCAGGCCGCCCTGCTCCCTCGGCTCCTCCGCAAGGTCCTGGAGAACCGGGAGGTGTACGAGCGTTACGAGGTCCGCCACGCGGACGACGCCGAGGTCCTCGTGGTCGCCTACGGGATCACGGGTCGGGCCGCGACCGGCGCCGTTGAGATGGCGCGCTCCCGGGGCCTGCGGGCGGGGCTGTTCCGACCCCAGACCGTCTGGCCGTTCCCCGGCGACGCGCTGCTGAGGGCCGCACGCTCGGCCCGCCGCGTCGTCGTCGCCGAGATCAACATGGGACAGGTCGCGCTCGAGGTGGAGCGGCTGCTGGCGGGGAAGGTCCCGGTCGTCCGGGTGACGAGTCCCGGGGGCACAGTCATCTCCCCGGAACGGATCCTCGAGGCCTGCGGACGGGCCCGGGAGGTGCCCGCGAGGCGATGACCCCGGACACCGTGGACGACACGGCTCGACCGGCCGAGGCCGAGAGGGCACCGCCCCGCCGGCATCCGCTGGAGTCGGTGCTGCGGGCCGACGCGCTGCCGCACATCTGGTGCCCGGGGTGCGGCATCGGCGTGGCCCTCGGCGCGTTCCTCCAGGGGCTCGAGCGCGCCGCCATCCCCCGAGAGAAGCGGGTCATCGTGAGCGGGATCGGATGCTCGTCGCGCGTGGTCTACTATGCCAAGACCGACGCGTACCACACCACGCACGGGCGCGCGATTCCGTTCGCGACCGGCGTCAAGCTCGCCAACCCGTCGCTCCACGTCACCGTCTTCGCGGGGGACGGGGACCTGTTCGCGATCGGCGGTAACCACTTCATCCATGCCGCCCGCCGCAACATGGACCTCCTCGTGGTCTGCATCAACAACTTCAACTACGGGATGACGGGCGGCCAGTCCGGCCCCACGACCCCGCACGACGCCCGCACGACGACGACGCCGAACGGGAACTTCGAGGTGCCGTTCAACCTTCCCCAGCTCGCGGCCGCCGTCGGGGCCGTGTACGTGGCCCGCTGGACCACGCTTGACGTCCGCCGGCTCCGGGACTGCTTCGCGGAGGCGGCGGGCAAGCAGGGGTTCCGCTTCGTCGAGGTCCTCGCGCCGTGCCCGGTGAGCTTCGGCAAGAACAACGACATCGGCAGCGGCCTGGACGAGATGGACTACTACCGCGGGCTGGAGCACATCTGGGAAGCGGCCGCGCTCCCGCCCCAGGTCGAGTGGCATGGGACCGGGGACCTCTCCGGGACCGACATCTCCCTCCACCGGCCGATCGTCGTCGGCAAGTTCGTGGACCGCGCCCGCCCGACGTTCTCCGACAACTACGCGGCCGTCATCGCCAAGACGCGGGCCGAGAAGAAGGGCGTATGACGCGGGTAAGGTTCGCCGGGTTCGGCGGCCAGGGGGTGGTCCTCTCCGGGTTCATTCTCGGGCGGGCCGCCTGCCTGCACGCCGGGAAGAACGCGGCGATGACCCAGAACTACGGGCCGGAGTCGCGCGGCGGCGCCTGCAGCGCCGACGTCGTCGTGGACGACCGGGAGATCGCCGTGCCGGTCTTCGATCAGCCCGACGTCCTCGTGCTCCTCTCCCAGGAGGCCGCGGGCATGAACTCCGGCTGGATCGCGGGCTCGAAGCTCGTGCTGATCGACGAGGACCTCGTGCACCTGGAGGCCGGCCGGACCGGGATCCAGCAGGCCCCGTTCACGCGAACGGCGACCGCGCTCGGGCGCCGTATCGTCGCGAACATCGTGATGCTCGGCTGCCTGACGGCCCGCGCGAGCTTGGTGCCCCCGGCCGCCATGGAAGAGGCGATCTCGCACACGGTGCCTCCGAAGACGGTGGAGCTCAACCTGAAGGCGTTCCGCGCGGGACTCGCCCTCCCCGGGGCGGGAGCATGAGCTCCCTCCCCGTGATGGTCGTCGGAGGAGGGATCGCCGGGGTCCAGGCCGCGCTCGACCTCGCCGAGGCCGGCCGTCGCGTCGTCCTCGTGGAGCGTACCCCCTCGATCGGGGGCAAGATGGCCGCCCTCGACAAGAACTTCCCGACGCTCGATTGCAGCATCTGCATCGAGGCCCCGAAGCTCTCCGAGGTCTCCGAGAACCGCAACATCGAGGTCCTGTCGAACGCCGAGGTCACCTCGGTCGAGCGCGTGGACGGCGGAGCGTTCCGGGTGAAGCTGGCCCGCCACGGCAACCTCGTCAACGACGAGTGCACGCGGTGCGGCCTCTGCTCGGAGGCCTGCTCCGTGGTGCTGCCGAACGAGTTCGACGCGGGGATGGCCAGCCGGAAGGCGATCTTCACGCCGTTCCCCCAGGCCGTTCCCGGTCCGTACTTCCTTTCGATCGTCGACTGCGTGAACGAGCCGCCGATCCTCCTGCCCTGCTCGCGCTGCCTGGACGTCTGCCCCCCGAAGGCGATCTCCTGGGACCGCTCCCTCGAGCAGGTCCTCGAGCGCGACGTGGCGGCGGTGATCGCCGCGACCGGCTTCGACCTCTACGACCCGCTCTCCCTCGAGGAGTACGGGTACGGGACCCACCCGGACATCGTCACGGCGATGGAGTTCGAGCGGCTGCTCTCGTCGGCCGGACCGACCGGCGGGGAGATCCTCTGTCCGTCGGACGGCCGCCACGCCCACCGGGTGGCGTTCGTCCTCTGCGCCGGCTCGCGCGACGTGCGCCGGCTCAGCCAGTGCTCCCGGTTCTGCTGCATGTACTCGATCAAGGAGGCGGTCCAGGCCAAGGACCACGGCGTCGAGGCCGTGACGGTCCTCTACATGGACATCCGCGCCTACGGCAAGGGGTTCGACGGCTTCTACCAGCGCGCCCAGGACGAGGGCGTGGAGTTCGTGCGCGGCCGGGTCGGCCAGGTCGTCGCCGGCCCGGAGGGCCTGCGGGTGCGCTTCGAGGACACCCTCCGAGGCGCCGCCGGGGAGGTCAACGCCGACCTCGTGGTCCTGGCGACCGGGGCCAAGCCCCCGGCCGGGCTGGGCGAGCTCGGCCGGGCGCTCGGGGTCCCGCTCGGACCGGACGGCTTCCTGGACGGCGACGCGGCGCCGGAAGGGGTGTTCGTCGCGGGCTCGGCGACCGGGCCCAAGGACATCCCGGACAGCGTGACGGAGGCCGGCGCCGCGGCCGCCCGCGCGATGGAGCGGGCCCCCGACCGGAGCTGGCCGGAGCCCGAGCGCGGCGAGCCCCTCGACGTCTCGGGGGAGCCCCGCGTCGGCGTCTTCCTCTGCGATTGCGGCAGCAACATCGCGGGCGTCGTGGACGTCCCCTCGGTCGTGGAGTACGCCCGGACCGTTCCCGGGGTGGCCCACGCGGAGGAGGTGCGGTTCGCCTGCGCCGGGAACACGCAGCTCGACATGGCGCGGCGGATCCGCGAGAAGAACCTCAGCCGGCTCGTGGTCGGGGCCTGCTCCCCCAAGACCCACGAGGGGACGTTCAAGCGGGTCTGCCTGAGGGCCGGCCTCAACCCGTACCTGCTCGAGATGTCCAACATCCGCAACCAGGACTCCTGGGTGCACAAGGCCGACCGCGGGGCCGCGACCGCGAAGGCCCGGGACATGGTGCGGATGGCCGTCGAGAAGGCAGCCCGCTTGGCTCCGCTGGAGCCGTACGAGCAGCCGATGGTCCAGGCCGCCCTCGTCGTCGGAGGGGGCCCGGCCGGCATGGCCGCGGCCACGAGCCTCGCTCGGCAGGGATTCGAGACCCACCTGGTCGAGAGGGACGCCGAGGTCGGCGGTGGCCTCCGCCGCCTCCGACGGATCGAGCCCTCGGGGGCCGACGCGGGGGAGCTGCTCTCGGCGATGACGCGGAACCTCTCCGAGTCCGGCGCCCACCGCCATCTGGGCACCGACATCGCCCAGATCGACGGCCACGTCGGCAACTTCCGGGCCCGGCTCTCCAACGGGGAGACGATCGACGCGGGCGTCGTCGTCCTCGCGATGGGGGCGGCGATGGCCCGCCCCGCCGACGGCTTCCCGCTCCGCTCCCCCGAGGGCCCCCGGACCGTGACCAACGAGCAGCTGGAGGAGATGCTGTCGACCGGGAACGTGCCGGGCGAGACCGTGACCCTGGTCGGGTGCATCGGCGCGCGCGCCGACGAGCACGGGTGCTCCCGGTACTGTTGCGGCTCGATGGTCGGGCAGGCGCTCCGGCTCCAGCGGATGGGCAAGAAGGTGCGCGTGCTCTACCGCGACCTCAGGACGTACGCCCGGGGCTCGGAGGAGCTGTACAAGACCGCGGCCGAGGCCGGCGTCGCGTTCTTCCGGTACCCGGACGCGCCCGCCGAGACGGTCGTGCGCCTCGCGCCGGGCGCGGTCCGGTTCCGCGACCTGCTCCTCGACCACGAGGTCGAGCTCCCGACCGAGCTGCTCGTGCTCGTCTGCGGCCTGGTCCCCGAGGAGGCCCCCGTCGCGAAGATGCTCAAGGTCCCGAGGAGCTCGGACGGCTTCCTGCTGGAGCGCCACCCCAAGCTCGGGCCGGTGGAGGCTGGCAGCGCCGGGATCTTCCTCGCCGGGACCGCGCAGGGGCCGAAGGACCTCGGCGAATCGATCCGCCAGGGGCTCGCCACCGCGGCGAAGGCGGCGGCCCTCCTCTCCCGCGACACCATCGAGAAGGAGCCGCTCTGCGCCGTCATCGACGAGGTGTCGTGCAACGGCTGCGGCCGCTGCGTCCGGGTCTGCCCGTTCAACGCGCTCGAGCCGTACGTCCTCGAGGAAGGCGGACGGAAGAGCAAGAAGGTGCGCGTGATCACCGCGGCCTGCATGGGCTGCGGCACGTGCGCCGCCGACTGCTTCCGCGACTCGATCCGCACGCCGTACTTCACGGACGAGCAGGTCGAGGCGCAGATCGACGCGGCCCTCGCCGAGGCCCCGGGCTCCAAGGTCCTCGTGTTCGCGTGCAACTGGTGCTCGTACGCCGGGGCCGACCAGGCCGGCATCGAGAAGATCCAGTACCCGAGCAACGGCCGGATCATCCGGACGATGTGCTCGGGCCGCGTCTCCGACCGGTTCCTCAAGCGCGCCTTCGACAAGGGCGCGGGCGCCGTCGTGGTGACCGGCTGCCACCCCGGCGACTGCCACTACATCAACGCGAACCAGTGGACCGAGAAGCGCTTCGAGGTCTGGAAGAAGACCTTCGAGCGGAAGGGGATCGCCTCCGACCGCTTCCAGCTCGAGTGGATCTCGGCGGCCGAGGGGAAGGAGTTCGCCGCGAAGATGAAGGAGATGGCCGCCGTCCTGCGGGACCACGCGGCCGCGACGCCGGCCGTCGCGGAGGGAACGCATGCCGGGCTCTGACGCCAGGCCCCTCCTCTGGCAGGACGACCTCTGGGAGGAGCTCGGGCGCGAGACCGACGCGGCGCTCTGCTACCAGTGCGGCTCCTGCACGGCGACCTGTCCGCTCGCGGACCGGGGGAAGCTCAACGTCCGCCAGCTGATCCGGCTCGGCGGCTTCGGGAACGGGACCCCGGGCGGCGAGGCCGAGCTCCCCGGCCTCTGGTCCTGCACGACCTGCGCCCAGTGCAACGTCGGCTGCCCGCGCGGGGTCGACGTCGTCGAGGTGGTGCGGCACCTTCGGGCGAGGGGCTGGCGCCGGAACGAGGTGCCGGCGGGGCTCCGGTCACTCCTCTGGGCCGAGTTCCAGGACGGCAACCCCTACCGGCTCCCCCCGTCGCAGCGCGCGGCCTGGGCGAAAGGCCTCTCGGGCCCGGCGGCCGGCGCCTCGGACGGAGCGAGCACGGTCCTCTACGTGGGCTGCACGGCGAGCTACGACCCGCGGGCCCAGCGCACCGCCCGGGCGATGGCCCGGCTCCTCGCGGCCGCAGGGCTTCCGTTCCGGCTCCTCGGGGAGCAGGAGGTCTGCTGCGGCGAGACGCCTCGCGCGCTCGGCGCCGAGGGGCTCTATCGGGACCTGTCCGCGCGCAACGCGGAGCAGCTCGCCCGTGTCGGAGCGTCCCGGGTCGTGGCGATCTCGCCGCACTGCTACGACGCCCTGCGGGCCGGCCTCTCCAAGGAGGTGGAGGTCGTCCACTACAGCCAGCTTTTGGACGAGCTGGTCTCCTCGGGGAAGCTCAAGCTCTCGGGCGACCGGCCCGGCCTGGTCACCTACCACGACCCGTGCTACCTGGGGCGCCAGCACGGCATCTACGAGCCGCCCCGGCGCCTGCTCGAGTCCGCCGGCGCGAAGCTCGTGGAGATGCCGCGGTCCCGCCGATGGGCCCTCTGCTGCGGCGGCGGGGGCGGGAACATGTGGAGGGCGTCGGAGGCGGAGGACCGCCTCGCGGACGCCCGCGTCGCGGAGGCGAGGGAGACCGGCGCCTCGGTCCTCGCCACGGCGTGCCCGTTCTGCGTCACCTGCTTCCTCGGCAGCGAGGCCCCCGCCGGGGGCCGTCCCGACATCGTCGACGTCGCCGAGGTCGTCGCGCGCGCGGCCGGGGTCCCCGGATGAGCGACGCGGGCGGCGTCTGGGTCTACGCGGAGCGCCACGGAGGCTCGTTCCGTCCGGTCAGCCTGGAGATCCTCGGGCGGGCACGGGAGGTCGCCCACGCCCTCGGCGAGCGCCTCGTCGCGCTCACGGCCGGTTCGGGCGAGGGTCCCGCGCGGGAGCTCGCCCGGTTCGGGGCTGACGAGGTCGTCGCGATCGACCATCCGCTCCTCGACCGGTACGACACCCGGCTGTTCACCGAGCTGCTCGAGCGGGAGCTGCGCGCGGGCGCGCCCTCGGTCCTCCTCCTGGGCGCGAGCCGGGACGGCCAGGACCTCGCCGGCCGCCTTGCGGTCCGGCTCCGCACGGGGCTCACCGCGCACGTCACCTCGCTCGAGGTCGACCCCCACCGCCGGCTCGTGGGATGGGTGCCGGGGTTCGGCGGCGGGATCGAGGCCGGCATCATCTGCCCGGACCGCCGGCCGGCAATCGTCACGGTGCGCCCGGGCGTCTTCCCCCTGCCGCCTCCGGGGCCGGCCCGGGGCAGCGTGCGCGTGGTGCGGCCGACCCTCGAGGCGGGGTCGTTCGGCAGCCGCCGCGTCTCCTTCGAGCCGAAGGGCGACGGGGTCGACCTCACCCGCTCGGACGTGCTGGTGATCGGGGGCCGCGGTACCGACGGCGACTTCGGCCTTCTCCAGCGGCTCGCGCGCCTCCTCGGAGGCGAGGTCGGAGCGACCCGCGTCGCGACCGACGCCGGGTGGATCGACCGGGACCGGATGGTCGGCCAGACCGGGGTGGTGACGCATCCGAAGGTCGCCGTCGTCCTGGGGGCGAGCGGGGCCGTCCAGTTCACCGTCGGGATCGAGAAGGCGGGCTTCGTGATCGCGGTCAACCGCGACCCGGACGCCCCGATCTTCGAGGCCGCGGACCTCGGCGTCGTCGGGGACCTGGGACCGATCGTGGAAGGCCTGGTCCGCGAGCTCGGAGGGACGTAGGATGCGCCTCATCGTCTGCCTCAAGGTCGTCCCGCGGCCCGAGGAGGTCCGCGTGGACCTCGAGACGAAGACGCTGGACCGCGCCGGGGTGCGGTCGGTGATCAACCCGGCCGATCTGAACGCGCTCGAGATCGCCCTCGCGCTCAAGGACCGCCAAGGGGGCCGCGTCAGCGTGCTCTCGATGGGCCCCCCGAGCTTCGTGCCCTACCTTCGCGTCGCCCTCGCCGTGGGAGCGGACGACGCCGTCCTGCTCTCGGACCGGGCGTTCGGCGGCGCGGACACGCTCGCCACCTCCTACACGCTCGCCCAGGGGGTCCGCTCCCTCGGCGGCGCGGACCTGGTCGTCTGCGGGGACGAATCCTCGGACGGCGGGACGAGCCAGGTCCCGCAGGGCCTCGCCGAGTGGCTCGGCTACGCCCAGGCGACGTACGTCGACCGTCTCGAGATGCCGGACCCGGCGACGCTGCGCGCCCGGCGCGTGCTCGAGGACGGGACGGAGACGCTCGAGCTCCCGCTCCCCGCCGTGGTGTCGGTCCTCGGGGGCGCGAACGAGGTCCGCTTCCTCGACTATGACCGCTGGGCGATGGCCCAACAGGCGACGGTGCGCGTGGTCGACGCCGCCACGCTCGGCGGCGACCCGACGGCGATCGGCCTCAAGGGTTCGCCGACCGTCGTCGCGGGGCTCCGGGAGGTCCGCAAGCCCGGGCGCCGCCGGGAGGTCGTCCGGCTCGAGCCGGAAGCGGCCGCCGCCCGCCTGGCCGAGGAGCTACGCCGCCTCGGCCTCCCGCCCTCCGAGACCTCTCCGAAGGGCCGCGGCGGGCCGCCATCCCGCTAGGCCGGCCGACGCTCCCCTCGTCCGACGACAGGGGACCAACGGCCTCCCGCGCCCGTGCCGGTCCGCCGCGAGGCGGTCGTCCCTCCTCGCGCTCGCCGCCGAAGGTCATGGAGGTTGGCGGCCAGCCCGCCCTCGTGGGATCCTACGCTTCCCCCCGGCGCTTGCGCGTCCGGCGCGGGCCCGGAACGAAAGGGCGGTCCCCTCCTGCCGTGACCCGAGCCGCCGGGCAGCGGGGGCGTCCGCTGGCCTCGGCTTGGCCGCGCTTCAGCCGCCTAAGCGTCGGTGTACGCCGACTGGCTGTGGTGGTACACGCCGCGGGTGAACCCGACGTACGCCTCGGCCCTCTTCTTCGCCATCTCGGCGCGGCTCATCGGCACCCGCATCGCGAGCGACCAGTGGTGACCGAACGGGTCGAGAAGGTGTCCGTGGCGCTCTCCCCAGTACTGTTCGTCGAGAGGGATGACCACCTTCGCCCCCGCCGCGACCGCCCTGTCCCAGGCACGGTCGACGTCCTTCGTGTAGAGCTGGAGGGTCACGGTGGTCGTCCCGACCATCGAGGGGGCCACGAAGTCGTCCCCCGGGAAGACGTCGGAGAGCATGATGATCGTGTCCCCGATGCGCATGCGGGCGTTGATCAGCCTGCCGTCCGGGGCAAGCTCCCGGGCGAGCTCGCGCGCCCCGAACGCCTTCTTGTAGAAGTCGAGCGCGGCGACCCCACCCTCGACCGCGAGGTAGGCGATGACCGTCGGGAACCCTGCGGGAATGGGCGAAATCCGGGTCGATCGGGGCGAACGGGCTCGCCGTGGACGTGTCGAGCGCGCCATGATCTCGCCCTCCCCCATACCTGCCGAGGGTTTACCGTGTCGGTCCCCACGCCCGGGCGGAGGTCCGCTACTCGGAGACCTTGGGCGACCTCGGGCGAGGTCCCGACACGCCCACGGACCACGACCCACCGGCCCTGACCGTCGCCGAGGCCCTGCGAGACGGCCACCGCCGAAGGGTGGGCTCCGGAGGGCCGCCCGCCGCTCCGGCGGTCCCACGCGCGCCCGGCCGGCCTGCGAGGAGATGGTGCGGGGGTACGATTCCCCGGGTAGGCTCATGACGGCCCGGACCCTCGCGCGTCGGGGAACCCTGGGGGGCACGTCCGGAGATGGTCTCGAACGTCCGAGAGGTTCGGCGCCGCGACCTCCACGAGTTCCTGAGCCTGGCCCTCGCCCACGCGGGCGATTTCGAGCGCCGGCTGGGACTCCTGGCTCGGTCCGAACGACAGCTCGGGTCCCTGAAGCGGCCGGGTATCTGGATCCTCCTCCGGCTGCTCCGCGCTCTGGGGCTCAGCCCCGTTCGGTTGCTCGTCGCCGACGAGCGGGGCACTCCGGTGGGAACGACCTTGACCCTCCTTCTGGGGCCCTGGGCCTACGTGGCGGCGGTCGGGGTCCGTGAGGACCATCGGAAGCAGGGGATCGCGCAAGCCCTGGTCCGCCGCGCCGAGGAGATCGGGCGCAGGGCCCGCAAGACACGGCTGGTCCTCGAGGCGGACTCCGAGAACGAGCCGGCCCGCAGTCTCTACACGAAGCTCGGCTGGAGCACCGGGCCGACCGTCCGTTGGTGGGAGCTCCCTTCTACGCCACCGGGGGCCCGCGAGATCCGGGTCCGCGCGGCGGATCGGAAAGAGCGGGAGAGGGCCCACGCCGCAGCGGCCCGGCGTCTTGGGGTCGAGTTCCCCCGCGGGTTCGTCCACCCCTGCGAGCTGATCTGCCGCGGCCCGGGGGGCGCTCACGGGACCATGGCCACGGGACCGGCGGGCTCCCCCTCCCTCGTCCTGCGGTACTGGGCAGGCCGCAGGGGAGAGTCGGGCTTCCTCCTCCCCGTATCCACCGCCGAGCCCTCCGAGGTCGACGCGGGCGCCGTCCTGGAGGCTGGACGAGGCCTGCTCCTTCGGAGCGGGAGCCAGGGGATCTTCGTGCCGGTCGTGGGGGACGATCCCCGATTGGAGGCGGTCCTTCGCGCCATGGGAGGGTCGCTCAAGGCGAGATCCGAGTTCCGCTGGAAGCCGGTAGCCCCCGCCTAGATCGGCTCGCGGCCGGACTCTCCGCCCCGGGCCGGAGGGCGGTCCAGGAGCCAGATCGTCAGAGCCGTCTGGGCCTCACGAGCCGATCGCCGGAGGCTCGGTCTTGCACTTCGTGCAGTGCACGGACCACGGGGCGTTGATCAGGTTGCATTTCGGGCATCTCCACGCACGGGTCCTCGTCTTGGCGATCGGCTGTGCCGGCGGCGCAGGACGGCTCGCCGCGGTGGGCGCGGTCTCCGGGGGGACGAGCGACACGGAGGACTCCGGGGCAGGGGTCGGAAGCGTGTCCGGCGGGCCGGCATACGGCGAGGGCGGGGCAGGGGGCGGACCCGCGGACACCGGGGCCGGGAACGGTGGTGGAGCTGAAACGGGGGGAGGCGCAGCCGGGCCCGAGGAGACGGAGAGCGGCGGGGGCGGGGTGAGAGAGGTCGGGACCGTCAATGCGGGAGGAGCTTCCGGAACCGGACGGGACGGCGGAGGCGTCGAACGCAACTGCGGGGCCCGCAGCGGTGGTCGGAAGCGATGACGTGCCTCGAGAGCAGGCATCGGAGCGGGCGGGGGCGGCATCACCAGTGGAGGGGCCGAGCGACCGGCGACCGGCTCCCGAGGCAACGGCAGTGGAGGGGCGACCAGTCCGGACGGGGGAAGCTCCGGCGGCGGTGCCGCCGGGGCCGCGGCCGGTTGGACCGGCCTTCCCTGGCCCACCGAGCCCGCGTCTACGGTGATGACCCATGGGGAGACCTCCTTGGTGGTGGGCTGCCAGCGGTCCACGGGCTGAGCCCACGTCGACCGCAGCTGGGCGGTCTCGGTCGCCGGGACGCGCTCCGGACCGGGGCCAGCTCTTGCGGGCGTTGCCAGAAAGGGGCCCTGCACAGGACGCGCCGCCGGCGCCGCGGGCAGGGGGGGTGGCCGGGCGATCCGCAGCCCGGTCGGTGGAGGTGGGAGCACGATGACCGTGGCAGGAGGCAGCGACGAAGCAGGGCCGGCCTGCAGGAGGTTCGCCGTGCGGCCCTTCTCCAGCGCCGCAGCAAGGCGGTCGGCGGGCGGGAGGAAGACACGGCCCCGTCCCTTGCCAGGAGGTCCGGCGGGGGTCGCCGCGAAGATCCCATCCCACTCGGTCACCGAGGGTCGGTCCGTGAGGGGCCGCTTGGGGCCGCGGAGCACCGGCGGGACCCCGGTCGGGAGCGACCCCGACCATTCGGACGGCGCGCCCGCGCGTGAGTTACGGCCGCGCAGGACCAGCGCGCCGGCCGCCACGCCCGCGGCCGCGCCGATCCCCAGCCCTCCGTACGCGATCACGCCGATGGCACCGAACGCGACGAGGGCGTAGCCGGCCCGCCGCCGGTCCATCCTGCCGAGGAAGGCGAGCCCTCCGACCACGGCGATGAGCGCCCCGGCGCCGACCCCGAGGAGGCAGGCGGCAAGGTAGAGCTCCGGCGAGAGCCCCCAGAACGGGTGGGCCGGACAGCCCGGGCCGCCGGAGGAGTGGCAGTTCGTGAACCCGGTCCAGGCCTGCCGGAGGAAGTAACCGGCGAAGCCGGCCGTCGCGCCGGCGGAAACGAGGCTGAGGATGAGCGGGACGATGGGACGGCGTACGGCGCCCAGGACCCACGGCCGTCGGGACGTCAAGCGCTACCCCCGCCGGATCGTCCCGCCCCGCTCCGGCCCGCGTGCTCAGGGTCCCGGAGCCGGCCGTGCTCGGTCATCGCCGTTCGCGAGGAGGTCGGCCGGCCCGTCTTGACCCCGCCCCCGGAGGCCGCTCGACCTGTCGGCCGCTCCTCATCGGTCCTCGACCGCCTACGGGACCAAGTAGTTTCCGTCCAGCGACCGAGGGACGACGGTCGCCCGCGCCCGCGTATCCGCTCGCGGGCGGGAGCTTTCGGACCGCGTCCCACGGTGTCGACATCATGGCTCGACCTAGGGTCGTTCGAATCCCCCAGAGGGCGCGGGTGTCTGCGGAGGTGGGCGCTCCGCGGCGAGCCGGTCGAGCGCGTCCTCGGCGTGGCGACCGGGTCTCCAAGTGCGGATGACCTCCAGGACCTTCCCGTCGGGGCCGACGAGGAACGTCGTCCGCCGGGCCAGTCCTAGGACGCCCAGAACCCCGAAACGACGGCTGATCTCCCCACCGGAGTCCGCGACCAAGTCGAACGGCAGGTGGCAGTCGTCGCGGAACCGCTGCTGGGCCTCGCGCGAGTCCACGCTGATCCCCACGACCCGGATCCCGGCGGCCTCGAACCGGGCGTGGAGGCGGGCGAACTCGCGCGACTCGAGCGAGCAGCCCGGGCTTCCCGCCTTGGGGTAGAAGAACAACACCGCCGGCCGCCCTCGGAGGTCGCTGAGAGAGATCGTGGCGCCCGAGGCCGTCGTCCCCGCGAAGTCGGGCAACGGGTCCCCCGGGGCTGGGGTCGATGGCTCCTTCTCGGTCAACGACGCAGACCTCCTTGGACGGGGGCCGCCATCGGTCCTTCCGAAAGGTCCTCGGCTCGAAGCCGCTCGCTTTCGTCGAGCGCAGGCGAAGAACCGAAGCCCAGAATCTCTGCCCACCGCTCGGGCGCAGGGACCGGGAGGCAGGCCGTCGCGATCCAGGGCTGGCCCAGGACGAAGTGCAACGCGGCCTGCGCGAGCGTCCTCCGACGGGGTTTGGCGAGGAAGCCCAGCCGCGCCACGGCCTCGAAATCGACCTCGAGGTCGCGGAGGGTGCGGGGCCCCGCGGCCCATGCTCCCGTCGACGCCGAGGCGAACCGGCTGCCGTCCAGCCGTCCCCCCGCCAGCGGGTCGCGCGCGACCCACGCGAAACCGTGGGCCCCGATCGCGCGCTCCGCCGCGGCGGCCAGGGCCTGCTCGAGAAGCGAGTACGACCCCGACAGAATCCGCGGGGGCGGACGGCGCGACGCTTCGACGACCTCCTCCAGGGACCGGCAGCGCAGCACGAAGGGCTCGGACGGCCCGGCGCCGGTCGGCGGGCCCCAGGCCCCGGAATGCGGATCGGAGGAGTCGGGGTCGGAAGCGTCGACCTCGTAGAGGTGCCGGAACCGGTGCGGCGGTCCAGTCTCCCTTCGAGGCCGAGCGGCCTGGGAAAACGATGCGACCGGGGCCCCGCGGGCGAGGGCCCGCGACGCGGTCGGCTTCGCCCCCTCCGTCCCGCCCCGGGCGAGCACGACGATCGCAGGGTCTCCCTGAGGGAAGGCGCGGGCGATCCACGCCTCCGCGAGCGTGTCGTCGGGGCAGTCGACCGTGTCGAACGTCGTGACCCCCGCCTCGCGTGCACGGCGGAGCAGCCCTACCGTGGCCTCTCCGTCGCCCGGTGCGCCCGTCGCTCGCACCGTGAGCGTCAGCGCCGAGAGCTCGAACGGGGCTCCGGGGAACGGCGGTCTTCGTCCGATGGCCGCCCCGGCAGCAGCCCCCATCGCTCTCAGGAGAGCCGGGGAGGGCCATCAACCGTTCGGGGCGCTCGAGGCACGTCTTCGGCGGCCTTATCGGCGGGGGTCGGATGGGACCGGCGTGCCGTCCGCGCGCGACCGCCGCCCGCTTTCGGAGCGGTGGAGACCGACCCGGCTCGCCGACGTCGTCGGCAATGCGAGGGCGATGGCGGACCTGGCCGCCTGGGCGAACGCGTGGTCGGCCGGAGCCATCCCCGCGCGGCGTGCCGTGATGCTGGTAGGCCCTCCCGGGGTAGGCAAGACCAGCGCGGCGGCCGCCCTCGCCGCCGAGCGCGGCTGGACGCTGGTCGAGATGAACGCGTCGGAGGCGCGCAACCAGTCCGCGATCGAGAGGGTCGCCGGGCGCGCGTCGCTCACCCATGCGCTGGACAGCGCCGACCGGTCCGGGCGCCGGGCCCGCACGCTCGTGCTGTTGGACGAGGCCGACTGCCTTACGGCCGGACGGACGACGGAGGGGAGCAAGGCCGCCCGCGAGCCGGTAAGCCTGCGCTCGTTCCTCGAGGGACGCTACGGGACGGTGAAGGCGCTCAACGCGGCCTGGGGCCTGGCCCCCGACGGCAAGGCGCGGCCGTTCGAGAGCTGGTCGTCCCTTCCCAAGAGCCCCGGGAACGCGGCGTGGGGAAAGCTCCCGGCAGCCCGGAGGGACCTCGACGACTGGCGGGACGCCGGCCGCGGGGAGGAGACCGGGGACCGGGGAGGGATGGGCGCCATCGCCCGGCTCGTGCGCACGAGCCGCCAGCCCCTCCTCCTCACGGTGAACGACGAGAGCCCCCTTCAGCGGTACTCGCCGGTCTTCCGCAGCTCGGTGACCACGATCCGCTTCGGGCCGATCGGCCTCGGAGAGCTCACCGGCCGCCTACGGTCGGTCGCCCGAGCCGAGGGTATCGCGCTCGGCCCCGGCGTGCTCGACGTGATCGCGGCGCGCTCGGGCGGCGACCTCCGCGCGGCCCTCAACGACCTCGAAGCGATCGCCCTGCTTCCCCCGGGCACCTCGTCCCAGGAGCTGCTCGGGACGAGGGACCTGGCCACCGACTTCGCCGGCCTCACGGAGGAGGTCCTCAGCCGGCCCCGATACTACCGCTCGGTCGAGGTGCGTGACCGTCTGGACGCCCCGCCGGACGACCTCCTTCCCTGGATCGAGGAGAACGTTCCGTGGTTCGCCGCGGACGACCGACACCTGGACGCCGCCCTCGCGGTCGTCGCGACCGCCGAGCTGTTCCTCGCGCGTGCCCGTCGTTGGAGGACCTACGGCCTCTGGAGCTACGCGAGCGAGCTTCTCACGGGCGGGGTCTCCCTCGCCGTGCGAGACCGCCCCGCCGCCGGTCGCGGCCACGCCGCCTTCCCCCGGTTCCTCGGGGAGATGGGCCGCTCCCGAGCCGCGAGGGCGGTCCGCAACACGCTCGTCGCCAAGCTCGGCTCGCGGCTGCACATGTCGCGGAGCAAGAGCCGGGCGGTGGCGCTGCCGGTCGTCGAGGCGCTCTTCGGCATGCTCGGGCGCGGCCGTCGCGAGGGCAAGGCGCGGGCGGTCGCCCGAGCGCTCGCGACGGAGCTCGGCCTTTCGGCCGAGGAGGTCGCCGCGCTCCTCGGGGTAGAGCCGGCTAGCGCGCTCGTCCGTGAGATCCTGCCGGGGACGGAGGACGAGGGAGCCGAGGGGCGAGAGGACGGGGACGGCTCCGATCCCGACTCCGGGACCAGGATCTCCCAGGACGGCGTCTCGCGCCCGGCCGTCCAGCGCCGGCTCGGCGATTGGGGCCGGGGCTAGGGCCTGAGCGCCGGCGCGGCTACGGCTTCCCTCGGACGGGGCCCGCGGCGGCGTCAGCTCGCGGAACGGACGCGCCGGCCTTTCCCGGCCAGCCCGATGCGGGCGAGCTGGGACCGGACCGCCGGGTCGAGCGGCGGGTAGCGCATCCTCAGGCGGCTCAGGGCCCGGTGGAGGATCCTCGCGACGATCACGTCGCGCGAAAGCGGGTGGTTCGACGGCACGATGAACCACGGGGCGTCCTCGGTGGTCGTGCGCTCGATCAGCGCCTCGTACGCCCGGTCGTACTTGCGCCACAGCGGACGCTCGGCAAGGTCGTGGACGCTGAACTTCCAGCGCTTGGTCGGGTCGTCGATGCGCGCCTGGAGACGACGGGCCTGCTCGGCCCGGTCGATGTGCAGGTAGAACTTGAGCACGGTCGTCCCCTCGGAGACGAGGAACCGCTCGAAGTCGCGGATGGCGCGCAGCCGGACCTCGGCCTCGGCGTCCGAGATCTGGCGGTGGATCTTGGGGCGGAGAACGTCCTCGTAGTGGCTGCGATTGAAGATCGCGATCTCGCCGGCCCGCGGGACGTGCGGATGGACCCGCCAGAGGAAGTCGTGCGCGAGCTCCTCCGGCGTCGGGATGCCGAACCGCGCGACCCGGACGCCCTGGGGATTGACCCCCTCGAAGACCCGCCGGATCGTCGCGTCCTTGCCGGCGGTGTCCATCCCCTGGAGCACGAGGAGCACGCGGTGGCGGTGCTCCGCGCAGAGGAGCCCCTGCAGCCGGTCGAGCCTCGGGCGGAGTTCGTCGAGGGTCTCCTTCGCCTCCCGGTCGGTACGGGCGGCCTCGTCGCGTTCGTCCGGGTCCCACCCGACGAGCCGGACCTTCCGTCCGGGCCGCACGCGGAACCGCTTCCAAGGGTGCATCGCGACCGACCTTCCGCTTAGGGTCCGCCGGCGCGGCGATGCCAGCCCTAGGTGAGCCTCGCGCGGACGGTGACCGCGACGTTCCCCTTCAGAGCACCGGAGATGGGGCAGCCCTCGCCCGCCGCCTTCGCGGCCGCCTCGAACTCCGCTGCGGCGATCCCCGGCACCGTCCCGACGACGTCAAGCTCCATCGTGGTGACCTTCCAGGCGTCGCCGACCTTGTCGAACGTCGCCGTGGCCGTCACCTCGAGGCGGCGCGGGGGCTTCTGCGTCCGCCCCAGGCTGGCGGCGAGCGCCATCGAGAAGCACGAGGCCTCGGCCGCCGCCAGCAGCTCCTCAGGGCTGGACTTGCCTCCGGGCGCTTCCGTGCGCGACGCCCACGAGACCGCGACACTCCCGAGCGCACCGCTCGTGCCCTTCACCGTCCCGTGACCGTGAGCGAGGTCGCCGTCCCAGACCGCCTGCGCGCTCCGCCTTGCCGCCATAGGCTCGTGGCAGGTTCGGCGCGCGATTTAAGGTCCGTCGGGCGGTTCGGGAGTTCGAGAGGAGTGACACGTTTTTCCGTTCTCCGGGCCTAGAATCATCGTGGCGCTGCCGCTCGAACGGCTACCTCGCTACCTCGTGCTCGAGCCGACCTCGACCGTCCGGTTCGAGCTCCGGCTCGACCATCCCCCCTGCGAGGTCGACATCGAGCTCGAGAACCCGCGCCCCGGCCGCTCGTTCCTGATGCTGGTGGGACCCCACGGCGGCCCGCTGGTCCAGCGGATGCGCCTCACCGGAAGGGTGAGGGTCCTCTTCGAGTCGGACGATGCCAAGCCCCAGGTCCTGATGCTGGCCAACCCCCAGAAGGACCCGCTGGTCCTGCAGCTCGGCTTCCGCCGGGCCGGAGACCTCCGCCACGCCGACCGAGCCCGCCCGACCCGACCGACCTCTTTGCCGTCGCGGGAGCGTCCGCCCGGTCCGAGCGCCCGGCCGCGGGTCCGCTTGACCCCGGCCGCGGCCGCCCCGCCTCGGGGGGCCGAGGTCGTCAGACCCCCGACAGGAGAAGGCCTGCGTCGTGCACGCCCGAAGGGTTGAAGCGCCTCCGCGCTCCGCGGACACCGGAGGCGTGTCGAGCCGGTGACGGAGGTCGCGATCTACGCCGCGGTCGTCATCAGCGTTTTCGCGATCGTCGACCCGGTCGGCGCGCTCCCGTTCTTCACCGCGCTCACCGAGGGGCTGACGAAGGAGGACCGCGCCATCGTCCTGCGTCGCGCGGTGGTCGTCCTCGGCATCGTCCTCGCGCTGTTCGCCCTGCTGGGGCGGTTCCTGTTCGCGGTCTTCGGGTTCACCCTCGGCGCGTTCGAGATCGCCGGCGGGATCCTGCTGTTCGTCGTCGCCTTCGACATGCTCCAGGGCGAGATCACGAGGACGAAGTTCACCCCGCTCGACCGGGAGGCGGCGGCCGCCCGCCGCGACGAGATCGCGATCGTCCCGCTCGGGATCCCCCTGCTCGCGGGTCCGGGCGCGATCTCCACCGTGATGATCTACGAGGGCAGCGCGGGGAGTGACCCATGGATCGTCGTCGCCACGTTCGTCGCGATCCTCGTGACGGCCTGCGCGACGTTCATCATCCTCCGTCTCGGCTTCCCGATCCTGGACAAGCTCGGGCGTCCGGGCGTGATGGCGATGACGCGGGTCCTGGGCCTTATCCTCGCCGCCCTGGGCGTCCAGTTCGTCCTGAACGGGGTCGCTGCCGTCGCGCCCCACCTGTAGGGCGAGCGGTCCGGGTCCGAGCGGCCCGCCGGCCCGAGCGGGCGGGAGCCGCCGCCCCGCCGCGGGAACGCGGGGCGAGGACGGCCCCCGACGGGCTCCTCGGGTTCCGCTCGGCGGCCCAGACCTTCTCGCCGGCCCGGACGGGGAGCGGGAGGTCGTTCTCCGCGGGGGGGAACCCGCACTCGAAGTCGTCCGTGTAGGCGCAGTAGGGATTGAACGCGCGATTGAAGTCGAGCTCGTAGACGTCGCGCTCGTTCAGCTCGAGGGTAAGGTAGCGGCCGGCGCCGTAGCTCTCGCGTCCGCTGGTCGTGTCGCGGAACGGGACGAAGACCGACGTGCCGACGCCCTCGCCGGCGTGGTACAGTCGCAGTCGCAGCCGCCGGCCGTGGAGCGAGAACGCAAGGTCGCCCAGGTGGCGCATCACCGCCTGGTTGTCACGGTTCGTCCGCAGGTACGCCTCCGCGGGGGGCGTGATCCGCTCGAGCGCGGCGCGGACCCGGTACGCCGGGTCCGGCGGGAAGTAGACGAGCGGGTGGAACGGGACCCGGCCGGTGATGAACGGCGACTCCGGGTGCCGGGCCATGAACTCGTCCTTCAGCGCGCGCTCGGTCTCGAGCTCCTTTCTCCACGCCTCGGAGTGGGGCATCGAGGTCGAGGGAGCCCGGTCGCGTTTAACGCTTCGTGGGAGGGTGCGCGCGGCGGTCGAGGACCAAGGCCATGAGCTGATCGTCGGTGTAGGTCCCGTGCCGCCGCAACGCCCGTGGGATCGCCCCGACGAGGCGGAACCCGAAGCTCTCGTAGAGGTGCCGAGCGCCGACGTTGTCCGCGTGCACCCCGAGCCGGACGACCTCGAACCGCCCTCGCGAGCGGGCTATCGCAGCCCTCAGCAGGGCGTGGCCCACCCCGCGGCCCCGGTAGCCGCGCTCGACCATAATCCCGAGCTCCCCGACATGTCCGTTCTCGGCGTCGGGCTCCCGGCCGACCCGAGAGACAGTGCACTGGCCGACGACCCTGTCCCCGAGCTCGGCGACCACCGATACGGCGTCGCCGGAGAGGACCCGGCGGTAAAGGGACGCGAACCAGTCGACCTCCGCCGCGAGCGTCGGCTTCCGGGCGAACAGCGTGATCCCGTGGGGCTCGCCAGCGTCCCGCTCATCGTACAGACGCCAGTAGGCTCGGGTGATGTCGTCGAAGTCGTCCCAGCGGAGCTCCCGCACGCGGAGGCGGCGGGTCGGGGGCCGTCGGCGAGCAGGCATCTCCCTCGCCTATGGCCGCACCGTATTTCACCTAACTTTCGAACGCGTGGCCACACGCCCTGAGGAACGAGACAGAATCTGAATCGCTGTTCCACTCCCTCCGGCATGTGGGTCCGGAGTAGGCTCTACCGTTCTACGCGGGCTTTCTTCCCTCTGAACGCTGGCCCGAAGATCGTCTCGGCACGCTCTAGCGGCACCCGACGCGCTCGGGGACGCTTTCCTCCCCGGCTCGCCGGGATGATGGAATTCTATGGGGAAGTGGGAACCCCCCTCCCAGATTCCGGTGTGGCAATGCCTTCAATTACTCGAACTGTATGTATTAGTATACAATGATTTTGCTCTGTCCCGGTTGTGGCGCGGGGATTTCGACGCGAAAGGGCCTGCGCCTGCATCTTGTGACGCACGGCTACACCTGGACAGGAACGTTCCCTATCGTCACATCTATCGGGCGAACAAGGGCACCGTCGGACTGGCGATGCAAGTCATGCCGGCGAGCGTTCACCACCGTCCGGGGATTCTGCACCCATGGTCGAGTGTCGGGTCACGGAGGATTTCCTCCCATGCCGACAGTTCCCGGTACACCCCAGCTCGTCATGCCAGGGTGAGGTTACACTCCAGCCGCGCGCGACGGAATTGAACCGTGCCGTCGCCCGACGTGGCTACCCGAGAGTAAAGCGTTGGCTCTCCTTCGACACGGACTCAGGGCATGTTGTGGTTAACCCCCCGTCAGAGCGGCTCGCACCAATTCCGGCACTCCCCATCGCAGGAGCGACTGCGGTGGTCTTCTCCTGTTTCCCTGGAACGCCAAAGCGTATGTCCGTGTCACTCTCCCGGGACCGGACACCCGCACCGGTTGCGGCTTCCAAGGGCGGGCCGGGGGAGACGTGCGAACCGTGAGATGGGCCGGGAGTCGTCCCGGGCTCCTGAGCAGGCGCCGTGGGGGTTCTGTGCGCGACCCTGAAGTACTCGGCGGAGCAAGGGCGCAGGGTCCCCGGGTGGACTCCCGGGTCTCGGGCGATCTGCCGCCAGGTCTCCCCCGTCCGCTTTCGCCGTTCGGGCGCGAGGGGGACTAGGGCGGGGTCGAAGGTGCGGGGCGCTGGCCTACTCCGCCGGTCCCAGGAACCCCCGGCGGGCCCTACGGGGGCTCGGTCCTGAAGAAGGAACGGTCCCCGGTTGGCGGGGGCCGAAGGGGTTAGCTCCTGCTCGGTAAAGGAACCGAACGGAGCGGCAGCACGTAGGCGGCGGACGAGGTCGTCCAGGGCGCGGTCCGTGGGGCCCGGACCAGGGCAAAGCTCTGAGGTGAGTTCACATGTAGCCGAACTGACGCTTGGCGAACTCGCTCATCCGGTCCGGGGTCCACGGTGGTTCCCAGACGAGGTCGACCGTCGCGCTGTGAACCTTCGGGACCTTCTCGACCACCAGCTTGACCTCCTCGGCAAGGATCCCGGCCACCGGGCAGCCTGGGGCCGTGAGCGTCATCTTGAGTTTCACGTCGTCCCCGGTCCACTCGAACCCGTAGATCAGGCCGAGGTCGACGATGTTCATCGGGATCTCGGGGTCGTAGACCTGCTTCAGACCTTCGGTGATGAGGCGCTCGCGTTCGGCGTACGGGCCGCCGCCGGTGGCGTCCCGGGCGGCAGGAGGAGCGGAGGTCGCTTCCGTCATCGCCCTCGGGAGCGGGCTGGCCACTATAAGGGTACGCGATTCGAAGCGCGCGCAGGACGCCTTCGCGGACGAGAGCCTTTATTCGAGTCGCCGGTGGGCGTGCAGTGACGCCGTCCAAGGACATCCACGCCGAGGCCCCGACCCGAGGCGGGCTCAAGCTGAGGTCGGTAGGTGCCTCGGGGATCCGCAAGCCGCTCAGCGTTCATCGGGGGGGTCGGACCCATGCGCTCACCGTCACCTTTCACGTGGCGGTCGATCTCCCGTCGGACCGGAAGGGCTCGGACCTCTCCCGGGACGCCGAGATCCTGGCCGAGATCGTGGACGAGACCGTGACACGGCCGGTGGAGAGCCTCGAGAACGCCTGCTCGGCGATCGCCGCCGAGCTGCTCCACCGGCACGCCTACGCGAGCGAGGCGTCGGTCGAGGCGTCGGCGGAGTACTTCCTCCGTCAAGGGGTCTCGGAGGAGAAGCGGAGCTTCGAGGATTACACCCTCCTCGCCGAGGCACGCGGCACGCGGGAGGACGACGGCTCGGTCACGATCCGGCGTGCCGTCGGGGCGGAGGCCGTGGGGATGACGGCCTGCCCATGCGCGATGGAGACGTGCCGGGAGCGCCTCACCCAGGAGTTTCCCCTCCTCGCCGACCCCCGCCTCCGCGGCCTGCCGATGATCACGCACAACCAGCGCAACCGGACCCGCCTGGTCTTCGAGCTGGACGGCCGGACGGACGTCAAGGCCGAGCAGCTGATCACCGCGATCGAGGCGGCGCAGTCGAGCCCGACGTATGCGATCCTGAAGCGAGCCGACGAGGCCCAGGTCGTCCTGAACGCGCATCGCCATCCGAAGTTCGTGGAGGACGTCCTGCGCGACCTGCTCGCGAGCCTGCCCGCGAGGTTCCCGGCGATGCCGGATTCGGTCGTCGTGCGCGCGACGACCGTGAGCGAGGAGTCGATCCACAAGTACAACGTCGAGGCGTCGCACCGCATCACGCTCGGCGAGCTGCGTCGCGAGGGCAAGCCGTAGGGGCGTCCGCCGCAGGGAGGGGCACGTGCGCTACGCGCTGGACGCGCTTCGCCGGCGTCCCGGTCGGTCGCTCCTGACCGCGCTCGGGGTTGGCCTGGCGTCCGGATTGGTCGTCCTGTTGCTGACCCTCTCGGCCGGGGTCACCACCAGCGCGACCAGCCTGGCGTATGGGAGCGGCGTCGACCTGCTCGCCACGAGCTCCGCCTCGACCTCCGGGCCGGTCCTGGCCGGTCCCCTGCCTCCGATCCCTGGCGGCCACGAGCTCGCCCACGAGATCCCCGAAGCCGACCCGAACGCGGTCGTCGCGAGCCCATGGCTCATCGGGGATCTCGTCTTCGGCAACGCCTCGCTGTGGGCCGAAGCGAACACCAGCTCGGTCCCCTCCGGATGGACCTACACCGGCTCGGGAGCTGTCGGCTGGATCCCGGACGACCTCGCCGGGATCGAGGTCCCGACGCTCTACAACGGCTCGGGGTTCACCGCCGCCGGCGACCCCCACTATGCCCACGGGACGTACACCGGCCCCGCGACCCACGAGATCGTGCTCGACCAGTCGCTCGCCGGGGTCCTGGGCGTGCGTGTCGGCGAACCGGTCTGGGCAAGCCCGGCGGCCCCGCCGTCGGACGCGGCGCTCCCGGGATGGTACGCCAACGCCACCGAGTTCACGGTCGCCGGGATCTCCAGCGCGTTCTGGCTCGTCCCCTCCGCGGGGCTCGCCTTCCTCTACCTGTCCGAGCTCCAGGAGCTGATCGGCGGGGCGAACGCCTCGACCGACTACGCGACCCTCATCCTGATCCACCTGCACGACGCCTCCGACCCGGCGGCCGACGAGGCGAAGATCGGTCTCGCGTTCCCCCAGCTCTCCGTCACCACCCTCGCCGACATCCTCGGCGAGCTGCAGCACATCGTCAACGTCTACCGCACGTTCGGCACGCTGATTGGCGCGATCGGGCTCGTGGTGGCGACCCTCTTCGCCACGACCATCCTCCAGATGTCCGTCGACGATCGGAGCCGGGAGCTCGCGCTCCTCCGGGCGATCGGCCACCGCCGCGCCGACGTCGGGCTTGAGGTCGTGGAAGAAGGCCTGGTCCTCTGCGGGCTGGGGCTCGCCTTCGGGCTGCCGGTCGCGTACGCCGGAGCGGTCGGGATCAACCGGCTCCTTCTCCGCTTGGTAGGAGGGCTCCCCTCCGGTTTCTCGTTCGTCTCGTTCGATGCGGGCGTGATCCTCACCGGGGTCGCCGCGGTGCTGGCGGTCGGCCTGATCGCGTCGACCGTGCCCGCGGTGCGCGCGATGCAGCTGCCGGTCGCCGAGGAGCTGAGGGCCCCATGAGGCGCACGTCCCCCGCCCGGTCGCTGCGGCACGCCCGCTGGCAGTCCGTGCTCGCGGTCGCCGCGATCGCGTCGGCGGTCTCCCTCCCGGTCGTCCTCGTGAGCGTCGGCGGCGGGGTCGACGCGCACGAGATCTCCAGCCTCGAGCAGACCGGCTATCAGATCGTCGTCAGCGCCCAGGGCCTCCACGGGATCGAGGGCGCGCACCAGGACGAGACGAAGCTGCTCGCGCTCCCGAACGTCGTGGCGGTGGAGCCGATCCTCAGCGTCGCCATCGACGTCTTCAACCGGACCGGCAACGCCTCCGCCGCGATCGCCGAGGGGATCGTCCCCTCGCAGTTCGGTGCCACGCTGAGCCCGACCGAGCAGGCCCTCTTCCCCTGGCCGCTCGCGCTCGGGGACCCGAACGACACACAGCACTACGCCGGCGGGGCCTACGACGGCCTGACGAGCTACGACGTCCTGCTCTCCGCGCCGTACGCCCAGGCGAACCACGTGACGGTCGGTAGCACGGTCGTCCTTTCACCGACGACCAACGCTTCGCTGGGGGTCCGCTACAACGTCACCGGCCTCTTCGGTCCGCAGGGATCGCTCTTCGAGCCGGCCGGGGCGTTCGCGGCCCTCGTCCTCCTGTCGAACCTGCAGGTCCTCACCGGCTACGCCGGCGGAGCCCACACGGTCGTCCCGGACGGCGCCGACACGATCGAGGTCGTCGTCGCGCCCTCGATGGCGGAGAGCCCCTCCGGCCTCGCGAGCGTCGAGCGGGAGGTGCAGGCCGTCCTCCCGTCGTACACCGTCACGAGCGTGAGCTCCGAGGCGGCCGAGCTCAGGTCGGCCGACGGGATCCTCACCGGCTTCTACCTCGCCCTCTCGTCCGTCGGGCTCGCCGTGGGGCTATTGTTCCTCGCGCTCGTCCTGGTCCGTCGCGTCGAGCGCGACCGAAGGTCCATCGGGATCCGACGGGCGATCGGGCTGCCCCAGCGGTCGGTCGCCGCCTCGATCCTCGAGGACGGAGCGATCCTCGCGGCGGCCGGTGGGACCGCCGGGGTCGTCGCGGGGGTCGTCGTGGTCGAGGGGCTCGCGACGTGGGCGAACTCGACGGTGAGGATGGCGGCCCAGCTCGCGATCTTCTCTCCCCCGTTCTTGGCCGAGCTGGTCGTGGGCGTGGTCGGGCTCTCGGTCGCCGCGAGCGCCGCCGCGGTCCGCGTCGCCTGGAGGGTCGACCTCCTCGAGGCGCTCCGATGAGCGCCTCCGCCTCCCCGCGGGTCGAGCTCGCGGGCGTCTCACGGACCTACGCCGAGGGCGGGGCCGAGGAGGTGAGGGCCCTGCGGGGGATCGACCTCACGCTCCCCCCGGGAGCGTTCGTCTCGGTGGAGGGGCCGAGCGGGTGCGGTAAGACGACGCTGCTCAACCTGGTCGGGCTACTGGACAGCCCGACCTCCGGTGAGGTCCGCTGGGACGGCCGACCGGTCGGCCTCCGCACCGACCGCGAGCGTTCGCGCTTGCGCCTCGAGACGGTCGGGTTCATCTTTCAGCGGTTCTACCTGCTCCCGACGTTGACCGCGGCCGAGAACGTCGAGCTCCCGATGCGCGCGCTGGGACGCCCCCGGCCGGAGCGCCGGGCCCGCGCGGCCCAGCTGCTCCGCGCGGTCGGGCTCGAGGAGCGCGCGCGAGCCTACCCCCACCAGCTCTCCGGCGGCGAGGAGCAGAGGGTCGCGATCGCCCGGGCGGTCGCGAACGACCCCGGCCTCTTGCTCGCGGACGAGCCGACCGGCGAGCTCGACAGCGCGAGCGCGCGCGTCGTCCTCGACCTGCTCGCCCGCCTGCAGGCCGAGCGGGCGGCGACGCTCGTCCTCGTCACGCACAATCCGGAGGTCGCCGCGCGGGCGCCGCGCCACCTCACCCTTCGGGACGGGCGCCTGGTCGCCGACCGAAAGGAGGCGTAAACCGTGGCACGGATCGCGATCCTGCTCAACGAGCGCTGCCACCCCAAGGAGTGCCAGTGGGAGTGCCGGGCCTACTGCCCTCCGGTGCGGATGGGCCAGGAGTGCATCGTCGAGGGGCCCCTGGGCAAGCCGGTGATCAGCGAGACCCTGTGCATCGGCTGCGGGATCTGCGTCCACAAGTGCCCGTTCGGCGCCATCAAGATCCTGAACACGCCCGAGGCGGACGAGGCCGAGATCGTCCACCGGTACGGCTACAACGGCTTTCGGCTCTACCGCCTCCCCCTGCCTCCGACGACGGGGATCACCGGGCTGCTGGGGCCGAACGGCACGGGCAAGACGACCGCGCTCCGCGTCCTCGGCGGCACCGACGTGCCGAACCTCGGGGACTACGCCCAGCCGGCCGACTGGGCCAAGGTCCTCGCGCGGTTCCGGGGGACGGCGCTGCACGCCCACTTCGAGCGGGTCGCGCGCGGGGAGCTGAGGACCGCCCTCAAGCCGCAGTACGTCGACCGCCTGGTCGAGTCCGAGACGACCGTTCTCGGGCACGTCGGGGACGGCCCGGCGGCCCGGTCGGCCTTGGAGAAGGTCGGGCTCGGCGCGAAGCAGTCGCGGCGCCTCTCCGAGATCTCCGGTGGCGAGCTCCAGCTGGTCGCCCTGGCCCGGACGCTGGCGACCGACGCCGACCTCTACTTGATTGACGAGCCGTCCAGCTACCTCGACATCGTCCACCGGCTGAGGGTCGCGAGGCTGCTGCGCGAGCTCGGCAAGACCAAGAGCGTGGTCGTCGTCGAGCACGACCTCGCCCTGCTCGACTACCTCGCCGACCAGGCGCATCTCATCTACGGCGAGCCCGCGGCGTTCGGGGTGATCACCCACCCGCTCGCGATGCGGACCGCCGTCAACACCTACCTCACCGGCTACCTGAAGGACGAGAACGTCCGGTTCCGGCCGGAGCCGGTGCGGTTCGTCGCCCACCCACCCCGACCCGTCGCGCGCCCGGACGCCCTGGTCCGGTTCGGGGCGTTCGCCAAGGAGTTCCCGGCGTTCGCGCTCTCCACCGAGCCGGGGGCGATCGCCAAGGGCGAGACGATCGGGGTCGTCGGGCCGAACGCGACCGGCAAGACGACCTTTGTCCGACTGCTCGCCGGGGCCGAGGTCCCGAGCCTCGGCTCGCCCCCGGAGGGCGTGACCGTCAGCTACAAGCCGCAGTACCTCAAGGCGACGCAGACCTGGAGCCTGCGCGAGAGGTCCGTCGCCCTGGCGGGGGACCCGACGTTCGATGCCCGGACGTTCGAGCGCGAGCTCGTCCCCGGCCTCCACCTGGACGAGGTGCTGGACGTCGCCCTCACGGACCTCTCCGGCGGCGAGCTGCAGCGGGCGGCGGTCGCCCTCGCGCTCGCGAGGCCGGCGACCCTCTACCTGTTGGACGAGCCGTCCGCCTACCTGGACGCGGACGAGCGGATGTCGATGGCGCGGCTCCTCCGCCGGCAGGTCGAGCGTCAGGCGGCGAGCGCCCTCGTCGTCGACCACGACGTCTACTTCCTCGACCTCGCCAGCGATGCCCTGCTCGTCTTCCGTCACCCGGACGGGGACGACGGCCGGGGCGTGGGCGAGGGACCGTTCCCGATGCGGGAGGGGATGAACCGGTTGCTCCGCGAGGTCGACGTGACGTTCCGGCGCGACGCCGAGACCCTGAGGCCCAGGATCAACCGCGAGGGCTCGGCGCTGGACCGCGAGCAGCGAGCGAAGGGAGAGTACTACTACGACGTCGTCGCCTAACCCGGGCGACCCGACCGCCCTTAACGGTGGGGGTCGCTAGGGGAGGGCGGGACGCTCTTCCGCGACGATTGCCCGGACCTCGCGGGTAGTGACCCCACGAGGGTCTATCCCAGGTCCAAGCTGGAGGGGGACGGCCTATTATCTCGGCCCGCTCAGGACCTCCGGACCAAGGGGGGCTTGGCGTGTTCAGGACGGTCTGGTCCGCGTGACGCCGGCGAGCCCGCCGCTTGGAGGAACGGGTGCTGACCCTGCATGAGCCCACCTAGGACGCCGCCGCCCGGGCCTGGTTCCCCTTCGCCGGACCCGGAGGGCCGCTATCGGATGGGAGCTCACATCTCGGTGGGCGTCGTGGTTGCGTACGTCCTCATCGCCGTGCTGATCCTCGTCGCCGTCGCCCCGAGGATCGGGACCCACAACGCCTGGGCGCCGTACTTCTTGGTGGCCGTCGTGCTCTTCCTCCTCCTCCGGTACTTCTCCACCCGCTACACGCTGGACGACACGGACCTGGTCGCCTGGAAGATCCTCGGAGGCCGCCGCATCCCCCTCGAGGAGGTCCGGGCGATCGAGTTCGCGAACCTCCGCGACCTCGTCACGACCGGGGGGATCTTCGGGATGGGTTCCTGGGGATGGCGTGGCCGGATGCACAGCGTGGTGATCGGCGAGTTCGACTCGGTCTACACCGACGCGGCGTCCGGGTTGCTCGTGACGGCAGGAGCCTACCCGCTCTACATCTCGCCCCGCGACCCCGAGGAGTTCGCCCGCGAGCTGTCGCGGCGGGTACGGTCGTACACCGGACCGCTGACCAAGGACGTGGGGGCCCCCGGTAGCTAGGCCGTCGTGCTTGCCTTTGGACCTGGGCTGGGGCGCCCCTAGGGCGGGGACTGCCCTCGCCGCCCCCTCAGTACGTCGGCAGGCTCGGGTCGATGCGCCGGGCCCAGGCGTTGATGCCCCCCTCGAGGTGGCGGACCTTCTGGAAGCCCAGGTCGAGCAGGGTGCGCACGGCGTCGGCGGACCGCACGCCGTCGCGGCAAAAGACGACGACCGACCGCGCCCGGGTGAGCTCGTCGACCCTCTCGGTGAGCTCGCCCATCGGGATCGCGAGGGCACCGTCCAAGTGGGAGATCGCGAGCTCCTGGGGCTCCCGGACGTCCACGAGCAGGGGCGGGCCGTCGCCCGCCAGCTCGCCGCGCAGCTCCTCGGGGGTCACCAAGGGGATCCCAGGACGCGAACCGGTCGCGGTCACCCCGCAGAACGCCGTGTAGTCGACTAGCCCGTGCTGGGTCGCGTGCGGGGAGCATAGGACGCACTCCGGGTTCTTCTCGAGGCGCAGCTGGCGGAACGTCATCGAGCTCGCGTCGTAGAGGAGCAGGCGGCCGATGAGCGGCTCGCCGACGCCGACTAGGAGCTTGATCGCCTCGGTCGCCTGGAGCGCGCCGACGACCCCGGGCAGGACCCCCAGGACCCCGGCTTCCGCGCACGACGGCACGAGGTCCGGCGGGGGGGGCTCGGGGTAGAGACACCGGTAGCACGGCCCCCGCCGCGCGTCGAAGACGCTGACCTGGCCCTCGAAGCGGTAGATCGAGCCGTAGACGTTGGGCTTGCCGAGAAGGACCGACGCATCATTGACCAGGTAGCGGGTCGGGAAGTTGTCCGTCCCGTCGAGGACGAGATCGTAGTCGCGGAGGATTTGGAGGGCGTTCGAGGCGTCGAGCGGGCCCGCGTGGGAGACGACGGTCGTTCCCGGGTTCAGCCCCTCGAGCCGCTCGCGTGCCGCCTCGAGCTTCGGACGGCCGACGTCGCCGGTCGTGTAGAGGACCTGACGCTGGAGGTTCGACAGCTCGACCGCGTCGAAGTCGACCAGCCCGAGCGTGCCGACGCCGGCGGCCGCGAGATAGAGGGCCGCCGCGGCCCCGAGCCCGCCCGTGCCGACGACCAGGACCTTCGACCGGTGGAGGGCCCGCTGGCCCCGGAGCCCGACCTCGGGCAGCAGGAGATGCCGGCTGTACCGACGCAGCTCCTCGGAGGTGAACGGGAGGGCCGTCCGCTCGCCCGCCACCGGCTCGCTGGCATTCCGGTCGGCGCGGGTCCCAGCGGGAGCACCTCCGGCGATCGCCGGAACGATCGATACGACGTCGCCGTCCGCGAGCGGGGTCTGCTCGCGCTGGAGGGTGCGCACGTCGGTCTGGTGGAGGTAGACCGAGACGGAGCCGCGGGGGCGGCCGTCGGGCATGCGGAGGTGCCGGCGGAGCTCCGGGTTCGCGTCGGTAAGCTGGCGCAACGCACCCCCGACGGTCTCGGCGTCCACGCCGACCTCGCGGGAACCGCCGACGAACGTTCGCAAGGGGATAGGGACCCTCGCCGTCGTGCGGGCCATCGTTGCGTTTCCTCCGTCCTATCGCCCCGGTATCGGCCCGGCGTCCCCCCGGCCATGGGATCCCGGGAGGACCTCGAGCGGGCAGAGGTGGAACCGCTGGTGCTCGGCGTCCAGTTCGAACGCGCCGACCTCCCGGGGCCCTCCCGGCTCCACGGAAACCACCGGATACGTGTACCACGGCCCAGCATGCTCCGTGTCGAACGCCGAGGGTTTTGCCGGATGGTCGGGGTGGGAATGGTAGAAGCCGCTGACGACCTCCGCTCGGGCCGCCCTCGCGCCGGTGCGGGCCGGTCCGCCGACCGAGAGGCGCCCTATCCGATCGGAATCAGATGCGAACACCGTAGACCTCCGCGGCCGATCGAATCCTCGAGGTCGACACCGACCTCGCCGAGCAGCGCTTCGGTCAGGTGCTTGTCGAAGACGTCACAGAGCAGGAACGGGTGGGAGAGAGCGCTGTGGCGGAAGACGCAGTTCGAGCGCACGATGCGGAGCTTGCCGTCCGGCGTCCGCTCGACGCGGGAACGAAAACCCAACCGGTTCAGCAGCGTGACGAGGTTGTGGGCCTTCTCCTCGGGGTTCCTTCCCGGGGTGAGGTCCCGCGCGACGTCCCGCGCGACCCGCTCGCCGGCCTCGGCGAGGACGGCACTGACGTAGCCCTCCCCCTCGTGCGCCAGGAGCCCGTCGACGATCGCGTCGACCATGAGATCGTACTTCTTCGGGAACTGCTCCTGCCCGAGGGCCGTAAGGGTGTACCGCTTGCGGGGCCGACCGACGCCCTCCCGCCGGAACGCGGGCACGACCCAGCCCCGTTCCTCGAGGCGGTCGAGGTGACCCCGCGCGGCGCTCTCCTGGATCCCCAGGAGACGACCGAGGTCTCGCGCGGTCTTGGGCCCGCCCGCGAGCTCCTCGAGGACCTTCCCCCGCGTGCCTTCGAGCTGGCGTGCGTCCGCCTCGGCCGGGCCTGTCTTCTCGCTCAACCTGTCGACCCCGCTGGGATTTACTCACCGCGCCATGTTTAAATAACGGTATCGGCTCGCACTGTTCGGATGGTGCCTACCACACTCGCGAGTCCGCACTCGCTGGTCGTCGAGAACCTCCATGTCGAGGTCGCCGGAAAGCCGATCCTGAAGGGTGTCAACCTCTCCCTACGGAGCGGCGAGCTGACGGCGCTGATGGGTCCGAACGGGTCAGGCAAGAGCACGCTCGCCTACGCCCTCATGGGGCACCCGAAGTACAAGGTCACTCAGGGGCGGGCCCTCTTGGACGGCAAGGACCTGTTGGCGATGCCGGTCGAGCAGCGCTCCCGTGCCGGCCTCTTCCTGGGCTTCCAGTACCCGCAGGAGGTCTCCGGCCTGTCGCTCGCCAAGTTCCTCTGGACGGCGTACATGCAACGGCGCACCGCCCAAGACGCCGACCCCGCGACCTTCGACCGCGACCTGCGGACGCACCTCAGCTACCTCGGGATGGACGATTCGCTCCTCAAGCGCTCGCTCAACGAGGGGTTCAGCGGCGGAGAGAAGAAGCGCGTCGAGGTCCTGCAGATGGCGACGCTGAGGCCGAACTTCACGATCCTGGACGAGCCCGACTCCGGGCTCGACATCGACGCGGTGAAGGCGGTCGGGGAGACCGTCGCGAAGCTCCACCGCCCGGACGCCGGCATCCTGGTCATCACGCACTACCAGCGCATCCTCAAGTATCTGAAGCCGGACAGTGTCCACGTGATGGTCGACGGGGTCGTGGCGCTCTCGGGAGGCCGGGAGCTCGCCGAGGAGCTCGAGGCCAAGGGATACGACTGGGTCCGGGTCGGCACCCCCGGCACGTCCGCCTAACCCGGCAGCTCGGGGGGCCGCGACGTATGGACGTCGATCGGCTCCGAGGCGATTTCCCGATCCTGGGCCGCGCGTTCGGCGGGAAGCAGATCGTCTACCTCGACTCGGCGGCGACCTCGCAGCGGCCGAACCAGGTGATCGCCGCCGAGGAGGAGTTCTACCGCCGGTCCAACGCGAACCCCCATCGCGGCGTCTACGCGCTGAGCGTCGAGGCGACCGACGCCTACGAGACGGCCCGCACGAGGACGGCCAAGTTCCTCCATGCTCGCGACCCCGAGGAGGTCGTCTTCGTCCGCGGGACGACGGAGGCGATCAACCTGCTCGCCACGAGCCTCGGGCGCTCGCTCCTCCACTGCGGGGACCGTGTCGTCTCCACGGTCATGGAGCATCATTCGAACATCGTTCCCTGGCACCTGCTCCGCGAGTACTCGGGGATCGCGATCGAGTTCCTGGACGTCGACGACGCGGGCCGGCTGCGGCTCGACCGGCTCGACGAGCTCCTCGGGGACGGGCGCACGAAGGTCGTCGCGCTCACGCACGTCTCGAACGTGCTCGGGACGGTGAACCCCGTGCGGGAGATCGCCGAGAAGGCGCGCGATCACGGCGCCCTCACCGTCCTGGACGCGGCCCAATCCGCGCCCCATCGCTCTCTGGACGTCGAGCGGCTGGGTGTCGATTTCCTCGCCTTCTCCGGCCACAAGATGCTCGGCCCGATGGGGATCGGGGTCCTGTGGGGCCGCCGCGAGAAGCTCGATGCGCTGCCGCCGTGCATGGGCGGGGGCGATATGATCCGCGAGGTCCACACCGACCGCGTCAGCTACGCGGACGTCCCCGCGCGGTTCGAGGCCGGGACGCCGAACGTCGGGGGCGCGATCGCGCTCGCGGCCGCGTTCGACTACCTCGAGTCCGTCGGATGGGGCGACCTGCGCGCCCATGAAGAGCGGCTGCTGGAAAGGATGCTCCGCGAGGGGCGCGAGCGCCTCGGCGACCGCCTGCGGATCTTCGGTCCGCCGGACGCCCGCGACCGGGAGGCCGTCGTCTCGTTCGCCCTGGAAGGGGCCCACCCCCACGATGTGGCGAGCCTGCTCGACGCCGACGGGGTCTGCGTGAGGGCGGGGCATCACTGCGCCCAGCCGCTGATGGACCGGCTCGGCGTGCCCGCGCTCACGCGCGCGAGCCCGTACCTCTACAACACCGAGAGCGAGATCGACCGACTCTACGACTCGCTCGAGAAGGTCGTCCGCCTGTTTTCCGGGACGAAACCGCGGCTTGCCAGCGCGCGCTGAGACCCTGGGCCGCGGACCCGCCCCCAGCCGGTCCCTGACCCCCTTCCCGCCCTGTAGCTCGGCCACCTACATCGGCGGGGGGCTTCTGTCTCCCCCGGCGGCCCGTGGGTTGTCGCGCCCACCGCGACCTTGAATTTAAATACGCCGTGGTGTTGGAATTCCCCGGAAGGTCCATGGCGCAAACGGCACGGGAGATCACACCGCTCGACTACACGCGCTACGATTTCAAGGACCCCGAGACGTACCGGGTCCGCATCCCGAAGGGGCTGTCGCGCGAGGTGGTCCGCCGGATCAGCCGGATCAAGCACGAGCCGGAGTGGATGCTCGATTACCGCCTCCGGGCCTACGACCACTTCATCGAGCGCCCGATGCCCGACTGGGGCCCCAGCCTGTCGGACATCGATTTCGATTCCTACACCTACTACGCCGATCCCCTCGGCGAGGACCGGCCGAAGCGGAGCTGGGACGACCTCCCGGCCGACATCAAGAACACCTTCGAGCGCCTCGGGATCCCGAAGGCCGAGCGCGAGTTCTTCGGCGGGGTCGGGGCGCAGTACGACAGCGGGACGGTCTACCACAAGATCCGCGAGGACCTCGCCGCAAAGGGCGTCATCTTCACTGACACCGACACCGCGGTCAAGGAGCACACCGACATCGTCCGGAAGTACTTCGGCAAGGTGGTCCCCTACAACGACAACAAGTTCGCCGCGCTCAACAGCGCGGTCTGGTCCGGCGGTAGCTTCGTCTACATTCCGCCCGGGGTCGACGCGGGCATCCCGCTCCAGGCCTACTTCCGCATCAACGCCCAGAACGTCGGCCAGTTCGAGCGAACGCTGATCATCGCCGACAAGGGCGCGAAGGTCCACTACATCGAGGGTTGCCTGCCGCCGGGCGAAGAGGTCCTCGCGGGCGACCAGCTCCTGCCCATCGAGGCGGTCGACCAAGGCCGCTCGGTCCTCAACAGCGACGGCGTGGAGACGACCGTCGAGAAGGCCATGGTCCGACCGTTCGACGGCGAGCTCGTCCACATCACCCCCGTGTCCGTCGGTAACTCCTTCCAGCTGACCCCGGAGCACCCGGTCCTCTGCATCCCCAGGAGCAAGGTGGCGGCGGGCCACCGCCGCAACCGGCCGCTGGCCGACGTCGATCCGAAAAAGCTCTTCAGGGCCTCGCCGGAGTTCCTCCCTGCGGGGGAGCTCCGCCCGGGAGACTTCATCCACTACCCCATCAACCGGACCGTGCACGACGACCCTGCGCTCGGGAACGCGGTGCTGACCATCCTGGGATACTACCTCTCGGAAGGCTGCGCCCAGCGCCTCAACGGCAGCGAGGCGGTCACCTTCACCTTCCGCCTAGACGAAACCAGCTACGTCGAGGAGCTGAGCCGGGCGATCGTCGAGCTCACGGGCAAGGCGCCCTGGGTGGACCGGCAGCCCGAGAAGCGCGCGGTCGTCGTCGGCGTGGACTCGCCGGAGCTCTCCGCGCTGTGCCTTCGCCACGCCGGGACGCGGGCCGAGGGCAAGCACCTCAGCAAGGAGGTCATGGACCTGCCCCCGGCGAAGCAGCGGGGGCTCCTGGAGGCCTACTACAACGGCGACGGCAACGTCTACCAGCGGTCCGGCACCGTCCACCGCGTGGTGACGGTCTCGCGGCAGCTCGCCTTCCAGCTCCAGGAGCTCCAGGCGCGCCAGGGGATCTTTGTCACGATCAACGTCCGCGAGCCGTTCGAGGAGACGATGACCGACGGCCGGAGGGTCTCGCACCGGAGGAGGTACACGGTCTACCACCAGGTCGGCAAGCGGGCCGAGGCGGTGCGCCGATCGAAGGACGCCTTCCTCGTGCCGGTCCGGAGGATCTCGCGGACCGCCTACCACGGCAACGTCCACAACTTCCACGTGGCGGGCGCGAACAACACCTACCTCGTCAAGGGGTTCAGCGTGCACAACTGCACGGCCCCGATCTACTCGACCGACTCGCTCCACGCGGCGGTCGTGGAGGTCGTCGCCGAGCCGCACGCGAAGGTCCGCTACACGACCGTGCAGAACTGGTCCAAGAACGTCTACAACCTCGTGACGAAGCGCGCGGTCGCCTACGAGGACGCCCTGGTCGAATGGGTCGACGGGAACATGGGCTCGAAGGTGACGATGAAGTACCCCTCGGTCTACCTCAAGGGCCGCGGCGCCCGCGCGGACATCCTGTCGGTGGCGTTCGCGAGCGAGGGCCAGGTCATCGACTCCGGCGCGAAGGTGGTCCACTCGGCTCCCGACACCTCGAGCAAGATCGTCGCCAAGTCGATCGCGATCCGCGGCGGCCAGACGAGCTACCGCGGGCTCCTTCACGTCGCCCCCGGCGCGACCGGGGTGAAGGCCGCGGTCCGGTGCGACGCGCTCCTCCCGGACGAGCTCGGGCGCTCGGACACGTACCCGTACAACGAGATCCACGAGGAGGACGCGACGATCACCCACGAGGCGGTCGTCGGGAAGATCGGCGAGGAGCAGATCTTCTACCTGATGAGCCGGGGCCTCTCCGAGTCGGACGCGATCCACCTGATCCTGATGGGCTTCCTGGCCGAGTTCGCGAAGGAGCTCCCGGTCGACTACGCCCTCGAGCTGAACCGCCTGATCCAGCTCGAGATGACCGGCGCCGTCGGGTAGACGCGGCCCGCGGACGGGCCGCCCCGACCGGGACCGGAGGCGCGACCCCGCTAGAGGCTGGGGCTCGCCGGGAGCGGGCGGGGAGGCGGCACCCGGGGGACGTCGGTGTGGGACTTCAACAGGTCGATCGCGGCCAGCATCGTGGCGTAGGCGAGGTTCGCCTCTGCCGCGAGCACCTTCGGCTCGCGGGCTCCGGGCCGGTCGAGGACGGCCATCGCGGCCACGACCAGCTCCTTGGCCGTCACGAGGCTCGCCGGGTCCAGGACGGCGCCCCGAGGATGGACGACCGCGTCGAGGGACTCGGCGAGCTCCTCGCGCAGCGTCCGGTGCAGCTCCTCCAGGACGGTCGGGGGAAGCCTCTCGGGATCGAGAACGAGCGGCACCATGCGCCCTACCTCAGCTTCGTGTCGAACCGCCACTCCGGCGAGCCCTCCGCGCCGGTCACCTGGAGCTCGGGAAGGGCCCGCGCACCGTCGGAGGTCCAGGGCAGGTCCACCCCGTTCCACCGCGCCTCGAGCGCCGGGAAGAGATGGTCGCGCAACGAGGTGATCGGCGCCCGGTCGAGGACGTAGGAAAGGAACCCCTCGCCGATCATCCGGACAGCGTCCGCCTCAGCGATGCCCCGGGACTCCAGGTAGAAGACCTGCTCCGGGTCGACCGGATGGACCGACGTCGAGTGGGTCGCCTTCACGTCGCGGCAGAGGATCTCGAGGATTGGGATCGTGTCCGACCGCGCCCCCTTCGCGAGGAGCATCGCATGTTCGGAGATGAAGCTCAGGGTCTTGGCGGCTCCCTTCTCGATGCGGACGAGGCCCCGGCTCATCCCCCGTGCGCGGTCGGTGAAGACGCCTCGCGTGATCGACTGGCCGTGGGTGTCGGTCCCGAGGTGCGTGAGGTGGACCGAGCTGTCGTACGACTGGTCCCCGGCACCGTAGAACAGCTGGAGGTCCTCCACGACCGACCCCTGTCCGAGCAGCCGCGTGCGGTTCCGCGCCTTCGACCGGAAGCCCCCGAGCCCGGCCCAGAGCCAGGCGAGCCGGGACCCCGGGCCGGTCGTCGCGGAGCGGTCGTAGACGGATACCGCCTGGAGGTCCGGGGCGTGCATCGTCAGGTAGACGGCCTTGGCGCCGGCCTGGAGGTCCAGGTCGGTGTTCGAGGCGTAGAACCGCTGCCCTCCCGGGGGGGCCGGGCCGCTGTAGACCTCCTCGGTGACCATCAGCTGGGTGTTCGAGCCCGCCCGGACGACCCGGCGCACCGAGAACGCCTCGTGCGGGCGGGAGAGGACCGTGAGGTCCTGCACGTGGACCGGGACGCCTAGCCCGTCCGGGACCTCGAGGAGGTAGCCCCGGTTGAGGAGGGCCAAGGACAGCGCCGAGAGCCGGTCGGTCGGCTCCTCGCCCTCGGCGAAACGATCCTTGACGGCGTTGGCACCCCAGCTTTCGGAGAGGAGGGTGAGTCGGAGCCCCGCCGCCTGGAGCTCCGAGGGAATCGTCGCGTGGGTCCCCGTCGCGTCGTGGACGCAACGAACGGCTCCTCGAGGAGCCGCGGGAAGCGGCACCGCCGGGCCGGTCGTGATGGCGTCGAGGCCCGAGAGGTCGACGTTCGTGAAATAGCCGTAGCCGCGATAGAGCGGGTTCGGCTCCAGCGGCAACTGGAGGAACCGTTCGAACGCGTCGACCCGCCTGTCGCGGGACTCCCCGGACTCGCCCAGGGAGCGGGAAAGCTCCCGGACCTGGTCTGGGGTTACCCAATCCGCCGGCCGAGCGAGCGCCGTCGCCATTGGATTTACTCACCAACTCATGCTTATTAGTTGCACGTCGGGTCAAGCCCGGCGCGCCTCTCCCGTGGGACAAGAGATGGCTGCCCACCGACAGTTCCCCGTGCGGATAGGCCGTAACTTGGTCCGAGCAGGTCGGCTGCCGATTGCCGACCGTCAGCCTGCCTTCCCGGGATTCCCACGCGTGGCAAACCTGACCACCACAGGTCAACGTCACGGCCGGACCGGAGGCACGGTCAGAGTCCCCTGGTCGAAGGGTGAGCAGGGGCCCCGGGGAGGTCGCGAGACGCTCGAGAAGGGGGCGGGTTCGCCACGCCACATTTGTTTATGGTTACAAGCGAACCTCGCGCGTTGCGACGATTAATTATAGGTGGCTGTGGTGGCGCGCGTCCGGCCGTCCGGGACGGTCGATTTGTTGCCGGGAGTAGTTGGGATGAAGCAGTGGAAACAGGGTCGGATTGTGGAGTTCGGGGCGCTGGTCGTCGTTGTGGCGGCCTGCTTTGTGATGGTCAGTTCGACGATGGCGGTTGCGACGACGACCGCAGCGGTCGCCGGTTCTGCGGTTCGGGGGCCCGTCAGCGCCCTGGCACCGCTTGACGGCCCGACATGCACGATGACGGTGGCCGGGGAGAACGTTGGAAACAATGCGCTTCAGACCGCTATCAACTCGGCCGGTCCGGGCGCCACCGTCTGCATCGGGCCGGGGACCTATCCGGAGCAGCTTACCATTTCCACGCCAGGCGTCACCCTCGTCGGGCTTGAGGGAAACACGAGCACGTTCATCGCACCCACCACCGTGGCATCCAACGGTCAGTTCGACTGGGACCACACGAGTGGATTCCTCGCTACCCCTACAGTCCCCATGTTCGCCATCATCCTCGTGAACAACACAACCGGGGTCACGATCGAGAACCTCGAGGTGAACGGAACCCTAGCCTCCTCGAGCGTCACCTGCGGGGACGACTACGTCGGTGTGGACTTCCAGGACTCTTCGGGGACGCTCACGGGAGCGACGGTCGTAAACGTCGCATCCCCCACCCCGTCGTTCGGCTGCCAGGAGGTGAGCGGGGCGGTGTATGCTTACAACGGCTACTTCTACACCGGTGAGATCCCCAACCCCGCCATCTCGGTCACGGTCTCGAACAACACGATCACCGGATACCAGAAGAACGGGATCACGTGCGATGACCTCGGCGAATCCTGCGTCGTCTCGGGCAACACCGTCACGGGCGTGGGACCGACGACCCTGACGGCCCAGAACGGGATCCAGATCGGCTTCGGGGCCAGCGGCATCGTCACCGACAACGCCGTTTCCGGCAACCATTACCTCGGTCCCACCGGCGGTCAGCCGAACGACGTCAACTACTTCGGCGGTCTCTACTACGCCACCGGGATCCTGGCGTACGATGCGGGGACCACCGTCCGCATCACGGGCAACGTGCTCAGCGGGAACGACGTGGGTATCGCGCTCGCAGCAACTCCCGCGTCCACGGTATTGGACAATACCATCGGTCAAGGCTACTCCTACGGGATCACGTTCGACCTGAACGCATCGTTGGCCTACGTGTACTACCCCATCTACAGCACGATGTTGTCGTCGAATCGGACGTGGTCGTCAGCGGCGTTGGACAACTCGATCGGCAACGTCAACGTAGGGATCCTCAGCTACGATGACAACGTGACGATCGTCGGGGGGTCGATGACCAACGTGAACGTGTCGATCGAGGCGGTGACGGACGACGCCAGCGCGTCGTATGCGACCACGATCGACGACGTCCAGGCCGTGACGAACTTTGCCGGGGCGCTGCTCGGGAACATCTCGAGCTATCAGACCACGCCCGGCATGTATCCGAACAGTGTCGGGATCTACGACCTCGTGGACGACAGCTTCACGGCCAACCCCGCGGTGCCTTCCGCCGGCGCGGGGGACGGCATCCTGGTCAACGGAACCTTGGCCACGGTGCGTGGCTGTCAGGTGACAGGGTTCGCAGTAGGGATCTACGTGAACCCGACGGTCACTTCGGCGACGATCACGGGCTCGAGCGTCACGTCCACGGCCGCTCTCGGGATCCCGGTCACGGGGATCTGGGCCGGCAACTTCGTCTATCCCACCACGCTGGACTCGGGCACCTTCGTGATCACGAGGAACATCGTGACCGGTCCCGGTGGAGGGACGAACCCGCCTTGGGCGGGAGGCACCGGCATCGTGGCCGGCGGCGCGTCGGTCACTATCGCGAACAACCTGGTTAGAGACTACTCGGCGACCTCGGCGAGCCCCGGCAGTAATGGGAACGACTGGTGGCAAGGGACCCAATCGGTGGGCGTCCTGCTCGGGTGCCCCACGACGTCCACGGCCGCCGCCTGTCTCGTTCGAGGTAACACGATCGTCGACAACACGATCGGCATCGTCGTCATCCTGACCAACCTCTCCTTCTCGGCGGCCTACGACACGGGACCGGTCACCATCACCCACAACACAATCAACAACAACACCGGTTACGGCATCTTCACGGAGATGGACTGGACGACCGCGGGCGCCCCGCCCACGAGCTCCATCGACCACAACACCTTCAACAACAATGGTACCGGGGCACCGGCGATGGTGCTTTCCGGACAGACGTTCGACGTCACGGACAACGTGATGATCGGTACCTCCCCGAGCGGCGACCAAGGCCCCGTTCAGGGCGAAGGCGGCCCTTCCATCAACACGGCCGCCATCGAAGCGACCGACTTCTGGACTACCGGCAAAGACACCGTCAATGCCAACGCGAACCTCTTCCTCGACACGAGCGTCTACTGGAGCACGTCCTTCGAGCCCGGCTCTCCCTCGTCCCTGTCCGTGGGCGAACTGGTGACGTTCACGGAGAGCGGCTTACCCTCGGGCACCCAGTGGTCGGTGACAATGGACGGGCTGACCGGCTCGGTCCCGGCTCCAGCCCCGATCGTGGGCGACTTCCAGAACGGATCGTACACGTTCGCCGTACCGTCGGCCGGGGGGTACGGCCCCACTCCCAGCTCCGGAGGCCTGACGGTCAACCAGGCGGCCGTCACCGAACCGATCGCCTTCTCGCCCGCATCGTTCTCGGTCATGTTCACCGAGACGGGTCTCCCCCGCGGCTCGGTCTGGTGGCTGTACCTTTCGACCGGCCAGGTGTTCAGCACGCCCTCCACCGCGATCTCGTTCTCCGAGGTGAACGGGAGCTACACCTTCTCCTTCGGGATCACCTACCACTACCCACGGGACTACTCGTCCCCTTCGGGCGCGTTCACGGTGAACGGGGCGTCGGTCCTCGTGAAGGTGGCGTTCGTCCCCGTGCGTGAGATGGAGATCGTCGAGAAGGGGCTCCCGGCAGGGACCGAGTGGTGGGTCAACCTGACGATCTCCAAGACGACCTTCGCGAGCGGGACGTCGTTCCACTCGACCGGAACGACGATCGCCCTGTACCTGGGCAACGGGAAGTACACCTACCTGTTAGCGTCCGCGGACAAGCGCTATGCCGCAGGGCCCTTGACCTTCGAGGTAACTCCCGCCGCCTTGACCGCGCCCCGGCTGTTCAGTGCCACGTTCCATCTGGTCGCCTACTCGGTGACGATCGTCGAGGTCGGCCTGCCATACGCGGCCCACTGGTGCGTGGTCCTCACCGGAGGACCGAGCTATTGCTCGTCGGGCAGGGGGATTAGCTTCCGGGAGCCCAACGGGACCTACGCCTTCACGCTGACGGCGCGCAATCACGGGTACTCCCAGCCCCAGGGGACGTTCACCGTGGCTGGAGCCGCGGTGGTGAGGACCGTGACGTTTGCGCAGATCCTCTACGCCGTGACGTTCTCGGAGTCCGGCCTCCCCTTCGGGGCCAAGTGGTGCGTCGCGGTGGTCTCCGGTGGGACGCACTGCACGACGGGTTCGACCGTGACGTTCCAGGAGCTCAACGGGAGCTACTACTACACGCTCACGACCACGCGCAGCGGGTATTCCGCCCCGCGCGGGACGTTAACGGTGTTCGGCACCCCAGTCTCGTTGGCGGTGAAGTTCACCGGCTGACGGAAGCCGACCAAGCAGCGTCCAGGGACCAAGAGAAGCCCGGCGCCGCCGGCCGCGTCGGCCGCGCCGGGTGCGAGGGAGGACGGTGGGGCGGATAGTTGGCCACGTGGCCGCCATCCGCCCTGCTGAACCTCCTCTGGGCACGCTTCCGGGACGCCGGGGCCGCGCCCCTACGGAGCGCTTGCGCCGAGGTCCGGTGGCGTACCCGCGCGACGGGGTTCGGCGGAGTCCCGGGAGGGGGGGCAGGGCCGAACCTCCCGCCTAGGGACCCTGAGCCCACCCGGGGGCGACCGGACCCGGGGTGACCTCTCTGCGCCCACGGCCGACGGCATGTTCCCCGAGCTCGCGGAAGTCGTTTAGTAGGTCCGCGACGGTCGGAGAAGTGCCGGATTCCGGGCCGGGCCCTGACGATGTACGACATGTACCAAGAGACGATCCTGCAGCACTACCGCTCGCCGAAGAATTTCGGGCCGCTCGAGGGTGCCCAGCTCTCGGGAGAGGAATCGAACCCGCTCTGCGGGGACCACATTACCATGCGGGTCAAGGTCGACCCGGACTCTCAGAGGATCGAGGCGGTCAAGTTCGAGGGGGACGGGTGCGCCATCAGCGTGGCCAGCGCCTCGATGCTTACGGAGACGGTGACCGGCATGAGCATGGAGGAGGCAAAGCGGCTCGGGAGGGACGACGTGCTGAAGCGCCTCGGGATCCCGCTCTCTCCGGCGCGTGTGAAATGCGCGCTCACGGGGTTCGCGGCCCTGGGGAAGGCGCTGCACTCGGAGACCGGCGCCCACGCCAAAGCGTGAGGACTGAGGAGCGGCCACTGGGCTTGGATTACGATTCCATCGCCGTCAGCGTGCCGAGTTCCGTGACGGGCTTGGAAAGGTCGCCGTGATCGTCGTCGACCGGGACACTTGCGTCCTCTGCGGCCTCTGCACGGGGGTTTGTCCGCCGAACGCGCTCGAACTCACGCCCATCGCCTTGGAGGTGCACTCGAACTGCACCGACTGCGGTTGGTGCGTTCCGTATTGTCCGGTGGGGGCCATCTCTGGGGGACGACCGATCCGGAGCAGGGGACACCGCGGGGCCTGAGCGATCGGTCGCACCACGGACAGATCAGACTGGCGCGTCGCCGCCCCGCCCTTCTCCAGCAACTGCCGCCACGCGCCTTCGGCAAACGGCGCCCTCGACCATTTCGAGGTCGACCCCCTAGGTGCGCTCCATGCGGCCATGCACCGGGCAGGGCCGCTTGAGCCGGCAGAACCGGCACTTCTCGGGCTTGACCGGCGGGATCGGCTTCTGCATGCGGCCGTACTTCCTACGCGGCATGGCGGGAAACCGTGAGGGCCCGTCTCTTCCGAGACTCTGGCAGCATAAGGTCGCTGCGCTCCCTGGAGTGAAGGAGCCCGAGACCATCAACTCGTGCGGACCCGCCCAACTCCGACCCGTGTTGGGTTTGGCCCCGACCAGAGGAACGTTTCGGGGTTCTCTTCCGAAAGACTCGAGCGTCCCGGGGAGTCGTTGGGGAACCCCCTCGTTTGGAATTGGTGGCCCTGTCTCTCGGGCAGAACTTTCCCTAGCCCCCGGCTAAGCCTCGGACTTCGCCGACAGCGTCGGGAGAGAGCGAGGAGCGCCCGTCGACCTTCACGACACGCACCGTCCGGTCCGCGACGCCGGAGAGCTCGCTCTCGTGGGAGACGAGGACGACCTGGGGGAGGGCGAGCTCCTCGAGGAGCTCGCCCATCCGGACGACCTGCTCGGTCGAGAACCCGTCGGTGGGCTCGTCGAGCAGGAGCGTCTGGAGCCGGACCGTGCCCAGCGTGCGGACCACCGAGGCGAGGGCGAGGCGGAACGCGAGCGCGAGGCTCGTCCTCTCCCCGCCGCTCAGGGCCTCGGCGGGGGTCGCCTCGCCGTCGATGGTGACCTCCGGGGTGAAGCTGACGTCGGTCCGGGCGATGAGCGTCGGGTCGTCGATGAGGGTGGCAAAGAACCGCGCGAACGCCCGCTCGAACACGGCCTGGGCATGGGCCAGGAGCTCCTTCTCCATCCGGAGCACGGCGAAGCGGAACGGTTCGCCGACCCAGCCCGCCTTGGCCTCGAGGTCGGCCGCCTCGACGACGAGGGCCGCCCGCTCTGCGCGGCCGCGTTCGGCGGCCGCCAGCCGTTCCACCAGCCCGTCCAGACGGGTGTCCGCCCGCACGAGCGCCCCCCGGGCATCGGCGAGCCGGCGTTCGCGCGTCGTTTCTTCCGACCGAGCGCTCTCCAGGGCGGAAGCGGCGGCCGCGGCCCTTTCGAGCGCAGCCTCCAGGGCGGCGAGCCGCCGGGCCCGCCCCTCGCGCCGCCGCGCCCCTTCGGCCGCCTCGGCATCGATCCGCAGGCCTTCGCCTCGGGAGCGGTCGGCGATCACCTGGACGGACCGGAGGCGTTCCTCGGCCGCGGCGGTTCTCTCCTCGGCCGAGGCAAGCTCCCGAGCGGCCCTCTCCGTGCGGTCGAGCTCCTGCCTTCGACGGGCCTCCTCGGCCTCCGCGGGCTTGAGCCGCTCCATAAGCCGGCGCGCCTCGGCGGCCTCCCTGAGCGCCCTGGCTGCGGTCTCGGTGGCGGAGGCTAGCTCGGCCTCCTGGCGGGCGAGCGTCTCGCGGACCTCGCGCCGACGGCGCTCGAGCTCCGTCCAGCGTTCGTGGGCGCGCTCGTAGCGCTCCCGAGACTTTCGTTCCTCCTCGAGCTGGTCTCGGGTCGCGGAGCGCGCCGCCCGGCTCGCCTCCGCCGTTTCGACGGCCCGTCCGGCCTCCTCGCGGTGGGCAGCGAACTGCTCGGACCGCACCGCCTGGTGGCAGGTCGGACAGACCCCGGCCGTGAGCAGCTCCTCCGCCTGGTCGCGTTCCGCCTTCGCGCGGGCCAGGAGAGCGAGGGCGTCGTGCTCGGCCGCGAGCGCCGCGGAAAGCTCGCCCTCGAGCTGGGCCAGGGTCCGGTCCGTCGGGCACGGCGGTTCCCGGAGGGGAGGCTGCTCGACAAGCGCCTCCAGCGCCCGCGCGGCCTCCTCGCGATCGTGACGGAGGCGCTCGGTGCGGGCCGCCGCCTCGGCCGCCCTTCGCTCGCCGGCGTCCACCTCGGCCGAGGCCCGGGCCAGCTCGCGCAGCTCCCCGGCGTGGCGGTCGAGTTCCGCGCGGTGGGTCCTCACCGCCTCGTCCGCCGCGGCCCGGGCCGCCTTGAGGCGCGGCCGATCCTCGACGACCGCACGCAGCGTTTCCGCCTCCCTAGCGGAGGCCTCGAGCTCCTTGGCCAGCGATTCCCGGCGGCGGGCCGCCTCGGCGAGCGTGCGGGCGTCGTCAAGATCCTCCCTGCGGAGCCCGTCGCGCTCGCGACGGTCCGCCTCGATGCGCGCGAGGGCCTCGTCGGCCTGCTGGCGCTGGAGGCGGGCCGCGTCGAACGCCTCCTGCTCCGCGACGACCGCCGCCACGAGCGCGCTCCGCTCCATGCGAAGTCGGTCGGACTCCCGGGTCGCGTCGGCGAACTCGACGTCCCAGTGGGCCATCCTCGCGACCTCCTCGCGCCGGCGACGCGCACTGGTGCGGAGGTCCGCCGAGAGCGCCTGGGCGTTCTCGGCCGCGGTCCGGTAACGCTCGACCCCGAGCGCCTTCCGCACGGTCTCCAGCCGTTCCTCCGGGTCGGCGGCGAGGATCTCCCGCATCCTCTCTTGGGGGACGTAGATCGCCCAGCGCCAGAGGTCCGAGTGGGCGTGGGGGTTCGGGTTGTCGGGGAACCCGAGCAGATCGATGACCCGCTGGCGGATCTCGGTCGCGGAGTACGCGGTCGGGCGACCGTCCTCGGCGAAGGTGAGCTTCTCGGGCTCGAAGGCCTCCCGGCCCCGGCGGTGGACCTTGCGGAACCGTCGTCGCACGGCGTAGGTGTGCTCGTCGTCCTGGAGGGTCACGGCGACCTCGGCGTGGGTCGTCCCGTGCCGGACGAGGAACGCCGCGTCCACCTCGGCGACCCCGAACAGCGCCATCTCGACGGCGTAGAGCAGGCTCGACTTGCCGGCGCCAACGTCCCCGACCACCAGCGTCGTGCCCGGCCCGAGGTCCAGCCGACCGGCTTCGAAGCTGCGGATGTTGGAGACCTCGAGCCGGCGCAGCTGCATCGCGTGACCTCCTAGCCCGCACGCTCGCCGCGGACGCCCAGGATCCGCCGGGCCGCCTCGATCCTTGCGGTCTCGTAATCCGTGCGTGACTCGCCTTCGGCCTTCGGAAGGCCGAGCTCGCGCAGGAGCTCCCGCAGGACGCGCTCGCCCGCGGCGCCCTCGAGCCACGGCGAGGACGGTCGGCTCGCCTGCAGGAGCCCCGTGATCCCGCCGGTCTCGACGTCCGCCTCCTCCGCGCGGGCCGAGCCGGCGTTGCTCGGGCCGACGAGCTCCCGGGTCTCCCACAGGACCTCGGCCGCCGAGCCTCCGGCCGACCTCGCGATCCCGGCGAGGTCGAGCTCCGCGGCCGAGCCGCTCGCCAGCTCGCCGCGGACGCGCGGGAAGACGAGGGCCCCGCTCGTCGCGGCGGCCTTCACCTGCCGGGCGATCTCGTCCTGCGCCTCCTCGGCGGACCGCCCCGAGATATCGATGTTGAGAAGCCGGACCGAGCCTTGGGGCGCCGTGTCGACGAGCTCGGCGGTCGGGACCCCATCCTCCACCGTCACGATGGCGAGACCCTGGTGGGTCTGGCCGGCGGCCGCGTTCTCGAGGTCGGTCCGGCTCGTCCCGAAGACCGCGCCGGGGTTCACGAGGAGGCCACCGCCCGGCCCTTCTCCCACGTAGGTGTAGTGGATGTGGCCTCCGGCGTAGTAGTCGCAGCCGGCGGGGAGGTCCTCGCACCGCACCCCGCGGATGTGCTCGCGCAGCGACGCCGGGAGGTACTCCTCCACGGCCGCGTGGAACTGGAAGATCTTGAACCCCGGCTCCGCGCGGAACGCCTCGGCGTCGACCGCGCGGAAGTACTCGCGGTCCAGGCCGTGCGACCGACCGGAGATCCCCGCGATCCTCGCCCCGGTCGGGGCGTCCACGAGGAACGGCAGGGTCCACCGGGTGCCCTCGCTCCGGACCGCCTCCGGCGCCACCTTGACGAAAACGCCCGCCGCGGCGAGGACGTCGAGCCAGCTGGTGCGGTGCGCGACGTAGTCGTGCGAGCCGTAGATGACGTAGATCCTTCGGCCCCGGTCGACCAGTCGCTTCAGCGCGGAGGCGACCGGCGCGACCTCGGCCGGGTCGGGAACGGGGGTATGGAAGAGATCGCCGGAGACGAGCAGGAACTCGGCCCCCCGTTCCTCGACGACCTCGAGCGCCCGGAGGACGCTCGCCCGCAAGGCGCCCCGGAACGCCGCCGAGCGCGGCCAGGCCCCGACGTGCGCATCGGCGAGGTGGGCAAAGACCCAGCGCGTCACGGCCGGCCGATCCCTAGCTGCGGCGTTGTGCGTCCGCGCCCTTCTCGGCATCGACCCGAGGGGGAGCCACGTCGGCGAGCCGCCGCGACATCGCGGCGAGCAGGCCCGCCCCTGCCCCCATCGCGAGCAGGCCGATCAGGAACATGTCGTCGGGCGCCGTGGAAGAAGGACCCGCGGCAGGCGCCGGGTGCGGTGCCAAGGGCGCACCGCCCATCCTGGGCGGAGGCAACGCCGTGGCTCGGCGGGCGACCTCGCTCGCCCGGAGCATCGCCTCCATCAGGGCGAACAGCTCGGTCGCCTCCTCCATGGTGATCTGGCGGCTGCGAAGGCGGCCGAGGAGGAAGTTGTAGCGCGCCTGGCGGTGGTGCTCCGGCGCGCCGGGCGGCGCGGGCGGGGGAGCCACCCCGGGGGCTTGAGGTTCCATGCCGGCCATCCCTTACGCCACCCCACGACCCCTCTTCAACCCGAGGGTCGGCCCTTTCGAGGACCCGGGGCTCGGCTGGGGGACCTCGGGCCGCCTTGGCGTTATAGGCTCCCTGTGCCCTGATGGGCCCGCGATGCCGGACCCCAGCCCCGAGGCCAAGTCGAAGAGCGAGGACGACAAGGACCGGCACCTGCACATCCGCCTCTCCGACGACCGGGGCTCGATCTTCGACTTCATCACCGAGTACCTGCACGCGGCCGGCAAGACGGCCGACTGGTACTGGCGCGCGGCCGGCCGCCTCGAGGGGAACGAGGCGGAGAACCTCGAGGAGCTCCTGTCGAGCGCCTTCGAGGCCGGGGCGTTCATCGCCCACGACCATCCGGAGGACCTGGAGTTCCTCTGGGTGACCGAGGAGGAGTGCGAGAAGGAACGCAAGCGCGAGGAACGGGGCGAGCAGCGCGAGGCCGCCCGCAAGGATCGTTCCAGCCTACCACACTACGCGTAGGCAGGTCGGGACCCCCGTGGCGGGGGCCATGGCGAAGCCGGAGGTCCGTCGGAACGGCGGACCGGTGACCCGTGAACACCCCACCGCCCCGCGAGGCCCTGCTGGACGGCGCAGGGCGGCTAGGGGTCCGCGCCGGGCCGGGCTACGGCTTCTTCTTCGACTTGCAACCGCAGGTGTCGCACATCGGGGCGCCTCGATCGGCCTAATCGCCCCGGGTTTATCTACTCGACGGCGGGCAGGACGGCCCCGGTCGCCGAGGCCGCCGGCAGCTCCGGGGCCGACCGGCCGCCGGCGCCGCCTCGCTAGAAGTGGATCACCGAGTGCGCCACGATCAGGGCGACGAACAGGATCGAGATCGTGTTGACGACCTTGATCAGCGGGTTGATCGCCGGCCCCGCGGTGTCCTTGGTCGCGTCCCCGACGGTGTCACCGACGATCGCCGCCTTGTGGGCGTCCGAGTGCTTGCCGCCGAAGTTCCCGGCCTCGATGAACTTCTTCGCGTTGTCCCAGGCCCCGCCCCCGACCGTCATCATGATGGCGAGCGGGAACCCGGAGAGGATCACGCCGAGGAGGAGGCCGGCGAGGGCGAGGGGACCGAGGAGGAACCCGACCGCCAGCGGCGTCGCGACGCCGATGATCGCCGGCACGGCGAGCTGGCGGAGCGCGGTGACCGTGACGATGTCGACGCAGGGTCCGTACTGCGGCTTCCCCGTCCCCTCGAGGATCCCGGGGATCTCCTTGAACTGGCGGCGGACCTCGAAGACGATCGCCTGCGCCGCGATCCCAACGGCGTTCATCAGGAACGACGTGAAGAAGAACGGCAGGATGGCGCCGATGATGAGGCCGGCGACGACCAGCGGGTTGTCGACGGTGAGGTTCGAGGTGAAGCTGAGCCAGGAGGTGTTCGCGTTGTTCGCGGCGGCGAACGTGTACGCCGCGAACAACGCCAGCGCGGCGAGGACCGCCGAGCCGATCGCGTAGCCCTTGGTCACGGCCTTGGTCGTGTTCCCGACGGCGTCCAGGGGGTCGGTGACGTCCCTCGCCGCCTTGGGCAGGTTCGCCATCTCCGCGATCCCGCCCGCGTTGTCGGTGATCGGGCCGAACGCGTCGATCGAGATGATCATCCCGGTGACGGCGAGCATGCTCGCCGCGGCGAGGCCGATCCCGTAGAGGCCGAGGAACCTGTTGGGGAAGACCCACCAGCCCTGCCAGCCGACGGCGACGAAGCTGACGAGCGTCGCCGTGACGATCACCAGGCCGGAGACGAACACGCTCTGGAGCCCGACTGAGAGGCCCGTGATGACCGTCGGCCCCGCGCCGGCCTGGGCCGACTCGGCGATCCGGTGGACGGGGGAGTACTTCGAGCTCGTGTAGTAGTCGGTGAGCATGACGATGAAGACCATCACGAGCAGTCCCGCGACGGTCGCTACGAACACCCCCACGCTGCCGTTCATGAGGTAGTGGTCGAGGAAGTAGAGGCCGATGATCCCGACCCCGGTCGTCACGGCGAGGCCCTGGTAGAGGGCCCCCATGATCGTCCCCCCCGGCCGCATCCGGACGAACGCGGCGCCGACCAGCGTCGCGACGATCGCCCAGGCGCTGATTACGAGCGGGTAGAGAATCGCGTTCGGGAACATCCCGAAGAAGTTCCCGAGGTAACCGGCCTTCCCGTTCCCGATCAGGTAGGCGAGCAGCATCGTGCCCACGGCGGTCACGACGTAGGTCTCGAACAGGTCCGCGGCCATCCCCGCGCAGTCGCCGACGTTGTCGCCGACGTTGTCGGCGATGACCGCCGGGTTGCGCGGGTCGTCCTCCGGGATGCCGGCCTCGACCTTGCCGACGAGGTCTGCGCCGACGTCGGCGCCCTTGGTGTAGATCCCGCCGCCGACCCGGGCGAAGAGGCTCATGAGGGAGGCGCCGAAGAGCAGCCCGACCATGTCGAGCACGTTCCCGTGGAACGCGACATAGAACCCGACCAGCTCCAGAAGCGCGAGCCCCGCGACCGAGAGCCCGGTGACGCTCCCGCCTCGGAACGCGTAGCTCATCGTCGACGGGAGGTCGCCTTGACGCGCCTTCGCGGCCGTGCGGACGTTCGCCCGCACGCTCACGAGCATCCCGACCGCCCCGGCGAGCGCGCTGCCCGCCGCGCCGAACAGGAACCCGATCGCGAGGCGAGGTCCGCTGCCCGTCACTCCGAAGGCGAACGCGATGATGACCGCGAGGACGACCGCCACGGCGAAGACCGCGGTGTACTCGCGGCGGAGGAACGCCATCGCCCCCTCCCGGATGGCGGCGGCGATCGACCGCATCTTCTCGTCCCCTTCGTCCTCCCGAAGGAGGAGGAGGGTCTGCACGCCCGCGTAGGCAAGGGCGAGCACGGAGCTCAGCAGGATCAGAAGCTCGAGCTGTCCGGTAGCCAGTCCCATGCTAGTTACCCCCAGAACGGCGCGTTCCACGGCGGTCGACTATTAGCGTTTGCTGAGGCGCCGCGGAACGGGACGGTCGAACGATGCGGCCCCGAGGTAGGGTTTATGACGGCCCCGTGGGATACCGCGCTCGTGGTCGCGGGCGACATTCCCGACCTGCGCGATTCCGGGACGCGCCGGGTGAGGGTCGCCTGCAAGCACTGCGGGGCCTCGGTCGAGATCGCCCGGCTGCGCGAGCACTTGCGATCCAGCCACAACCTCGACTCGGCGGTGGTCGAGACGTCCTACCTCGCGGTGCTCATGGACGTCCGTCGGAACCGCCGCCGGACGTGACGGGTCCGGTCGGACGGCCCCGCCGCAGCCTCTTCCGCTAGGGATCAAACGCCCGGCGACGGACGTTCTCCGTGACGTGGGCGAGGAACTCCGCTCGGGACATCGACTTCGGCGCCCTCGTTCCGCGCACCCGGACCGAGAGCGAGCCGTCGGCGAGCTCCCGGTCCCCCACGACAACGACGTAGGGGATCCGCTCGAGCTCCGCTTCCCGGACCCTCTTGGGGAGGGTCGCGTCGCTGGCGCCCAGGCCGGCGCGAAGGCCGGCCGAGGCAAGCTCGGCGACCACGGCGCGGGCCGCGTCCGCCTGTCGGTCGGTCACCGGCAGGACCCGCACCTGGAGCGGGGCGAGCCATGGGGGCCAGCGGCCGCCGACATGCTCGGTGAACACGCCGAGGAACCGCTCCCACGTGCCGAGGATCGTCCGGTGCACCACGGCAGGGGTGTGCATCTCTCCGTCCGGCCCCTGGTACTGGAGGTGGAACCGGCGGGGCATCTGGTAGTCGAGCTGGATCGTGCCGGTCTGCCACGGCCGCCCCAGGCTGTCGCGCAGGTGGAGGTCGATCTTCGGCGCGTAGAAGGCTCCCTCGCCAGGGGAAGCGCGGAACTCGACCCCCGAGGCCTCCAAGAGACGCTTCAGGATCGCCTCCGCCCTGTCCCAGTCGGCGGCCTCGCCGAGGAACGACGCCGGGCGCGTCGAAAGCTCGAAGGAGTAGCCCAGACGGAACGTCGCGCAGGCCTCGCGGGTCCAGTCGAGGAGGACGCGGATCTCGGGCTCGACCTGCTCGTCGGTGACGAAGATGTGCGCGTCGTCCTGGACGAACTCGCGCACCCTCATGAGCCCGTGGAGCGTCCCGCTCGCCTCGAGCCGGTGGAGCGGCGCGAACTCCGCGAGCCGCATCGGCAGCTCCCGGTAGCTGCGGGGACGTGAGCCGAAGATCAGCATCGCGCCCGGGCAGTTCATCGGCTTCCAGCCGTACTCCTGCTTGTCGACCTGGCTGACGAAGATGTTCTCGCGGTAGTGGTCCCAGTGGCCGCTGGTCTCCAAGACGGAGCGGTGGAACAGCAGCGGGGTCCGGATCTCGGAGTAGCCCGCCTTGTGAAGGTGCTCCGTGACGAACTTCTCGAGTTCACGGACGATCACCATCCCGTTCGGCAGCCAGAAGGTGAAGCCGGGGGTCTGCTCGGTGAACAGGAACAGCTCCTGGCGCTGGCCGATCACCCGGTGGTCGCGCGCCGCCGCCTCCTCGCGGAGCTTCAGGTACTTGTCCAGCTCGCCGCGCGTCGGGAATCCGACCCCGCGGATCCGCTGCAGCGACCGCCCGCCCTCCACCGCCGGGTCGACCGCCGAGAAGCCGAGGACGTGGATCCCCTCCAGCCAGTGGGTGTCGGGGACGTGAGGCCCGCGGCAGAGGTCGGTGAACGTGCCGGTGTCGTAGACCGAGACCGGCTCGCTCGGGGGGACCTCGGCGATGTAGCGGAGCTTGTGCGGGTTCCGGGCGAACGTGCGGTTCGCCTCGTCGCGCGAGACCTCGTGGCGGACGAACGCCTCCCGGGCCTGGACCGACCGGAGCATCGCCGCCGCGATCGCGTCGAGGTCGGGAGGGGTCAGAGGGCGGACATCAAAGTCGTAGTAGAACCCGTCGTCGGTCGGCGGGCCCACCGTCGGGAGCGCCTCGGGGATCGTCTCGACGACCGCCTTGGCGACGAGATGAGCCGAGGAGTGCTGGAGAATCTCCCAGCCGGCCCGGTCCTCGAACGTGAGCGGAGCGAGCGTTCCCGCCTTGGCCGGACGGAAGGAGAGATCGACCGGCCGCCCGTCCCAAAGGGCGGCGAGGAACTTCCCGGCCTTGTCGGGCGCCCACCCTCGCAGGAGCTCTCCCGCGGTGGCCTCGGGCGGAGGGTCGGTCTTCCGACCGTCGGGGAAGGTCACGTGCCGGTCGGGTTCGCCGCCCATCCGATCTCGTCACCCCTCGACCCGGCGGGCAGGAAAACACTAGCGGTAGAGGGGGAACCGCGTTCCGCGGTGTTGCGCCGCCGCCCGGGTCGATCGCGGTGAGCCGGTGTTCAGCGTGGTGCAAGAAGGGCTTGGCTGCAACAGGTGCAACGGCCCCGGTCCTCGCGACGAAAGGGGAGTTGAGGTTCTCCCACCCCATAGACCGTGGACCAAGCCTGGGCCGGCGAGCCGGGGAGTAAAGGGTCCCCGAGCGAGCCGGGTTCCGCTAGCCAGCGCGGAGACGGTCTCACTCCGTATCTCGACCGTACCGGTTAGGTGCACCTAAGCGCTTATCCAAAGGACTCGGTGGCCAGTCCATGGCTACCGAAGCGCCTAGGAGAGAGCCGAGGCCGACCGAGCGAGAGTGGACCAAACCAGGCCGACGATGTCAGGGTGCGGTGGGGCTGGGCCAAGTCGCCCTGATCCTCGGTGTCGTCGCGATGGGCCTTGGCGGCTCGGGCCTCGCGATCGCTCTTACGCACTTGGGGCCGAGGGGACCAGCCGGAGCTGCGGGACCGGTGGGGAACACCGGCGCTCGAGGAGCCCCTGGCCCCGGAGCTGTGGTCAACCAGACTTATGACGCAGGGAGTACGGAACTGGGCACTACCTGCACCGCGTACCTCGGTTCCGACGTCAACTTCACGGTGAGCGGTCCGGGCGTCTTGGTGGTGACCGCGTCTGTCGGACTCACCCTGTATCACAGGGCCACGAACTACACCATCTACGCCGTCACCCTAGGGAATGGGTCAGCGACGTGCAACGCCTTCAGCAACAACTCAGTGGCTGGTGAGGCCTTTGGAACGCAGCCAACGGGATACTACGAGGTGTTCCTGGGACTGGCCCAGAGCTTCCCGGTAAGGGCCGCCGGTACCTACACGGTTGACGTGGTCGGCTACGCCGCCATGTCCAACAGCTCTGACGTTACGTACCTCACCTACGCCAGTGTGGAAGGGGTGTTCTACCCGTCGTAGATTCGCACTCTACGGTCAGGTGCCGGGCCAGCCCGCCGAACCCTTTCCCTTCTCTAACCGGGCGCGGGGAGGAAGGGGTCCCCGAGCGAGCCGGGTGCTGTTGGTTCCAGTAACGTTCAGAGGAATCGGTTAGGATGCTTGTGCGTCGGGGGGCGGGTACCTCGTCGCAACCCTCAACCGGAAGCCGAACTCAAACAACCCATGTCCGAAGGGCAGTCCCCTGTCGTGCGCTCAGCTCGCCCATCATTTGAGCGTTCGTCAGGCAGTTGCCCTTCCGGTGGCCCTACCGACCGCGCCCTGTCCGACCTCGCCGAGCGCGTACGCTCTGCTCCTCTTCGGTCCTCCACCGAACGGGAGCTAACCCCTTCGGCCCCCGGGCGACCGGGGGCCTCTATCCTTTTTTGCACGGGCCTCCCGCGGCTCTGCTGCCTCTGCGAGATGATTCACAGGAAGAGAACCCCTTGCCGGTGACCTCTGAGGGCCCGTTTGTGTGCCCCGGGTGCGGCCAGGAGCGCGAGCCGGGGTCGGTGTACTACCTCGGGCCCGACCCGCTCACGCCCCAGAACGGTCCCCTATTCTGGGACGTGGAGTGTCTCCGAAACTTTGCTTGGCTTCGGAAGGAGGTTCGGTTCTGGCCGGTTCGCTAGCGCTCCCCTCACCGTAGCGCGGTTCGCCCCCGTATCAGGCGTCTTAGGTGTGTGCCGAGGCGATCTTCGGGTCAGCGCGCAAAGGGAAGACAGCCCGCGCAGGAACGGTAGTACGTCCCTCCAAGTCACACGCCGGAATGAGTGACATCAGGAACCCACGCTCCATCCTCCTCTCCGAGACGTGCGGCTGCGCGCTAGAACCTTGGAAGATGCCTGGGAACCTGTCCCGCGGGGAACGGGGTGGAGCTCCACGCCCGCGACACCGCCAAATAGCGAGCGACCGCTTTAGTGTTGGGATGGCGTGAGGGAGTGGGCAGCATCGAAGGCTTGCGCGAGCCGGCCAAGTCGCTGGACGATGCGTCCGTCCGCATCGAGGACTTGAAGGAGTCGGCCTACCCGCTAGAAGAAGGGTCGGTCCCCCGCAAACGTGTCCCTCGCCGGCGATGGTCCCTCGGGGGCCCCCTGGACCAACTTCACAAATACCTTCGCGCCGGAGTAGCACTCATAGTTCTTGGATTCGTTCTGGTCGTCGTGGGCGCGGCGATTTCGGAATTCTTGGAGGGGTGCGGCTTTAACCCCTGTATCGACCGGGGGGCCTACGTTTGGGTCGCCGGTTTCGCCACAATTGTACTCGGGTTTGTCGTGATGGTGATACTTTACCCGGCGGCTGCTCGGCGCTACTGGCGGTATTGAGAGAGAGAGCCTTGCCGGCTTAGGATTGCAAGTCTCTCTCGCGAACCGCACGGCCCAGGACTCTCTTCGAAGGAGGCCGGCGCGCTCCCCAAGGGAGCCAGCAGGACTGTTTGTTGGAACACCCCGGCCAGTCAGAGAGTAAGGGGTCCCCGAGCGAGCCGGGTGCCGCTAGGCGTGGCGAGACGAGCTTCGGGTCAGCGTGCAAAAGGAAGAGAGCCCGCGTAGGAACGGTACTGCATACCGACACCACACGCCGGATTGAGTTGGACGTTGATGCAAGCTGTGGGGAATCCGTACCCTTCAAGAACTTCCAAGTAATAGGCCTGTATACGGCATCCTAAGCTAAACTAATCTCAGATGCACGGCGGGTCAAGCGTACCTGCGAGTTCCTCTCCGGCTCCAGCCGCGAGTAGCGTTGGGCAGTCCCGTCTTACTCTCTCGGTCACGCGTTTTGTCGCATCTGGTATCCTTCTCGTCGCCGGGATCTGCTCAGGCCTGTCGACTGTTAGTTCATGGTGGACACTTTCGGGGTCCGGGAGCAGCCTCGCTGCCTCCCTCAGTTTTCTACCCGGTGGGTCCCTATCAGTCTCTGGCCAAGGTGCTTCCGGGTCCCTTACGTATGCGAGTGAGGGACTTGGTCCCGTCGGCGCGTTGTATGAAGGTCTCCTTGCGGTGATGTTGGCCGTGATGTTTCTAGCCTTCGTCGCGGGGGTCATCGGAATGGTCTCTGCCTTCGGTCGCATCGCTAACCCCGCCAGATACTACACCGTGCGGGACCTAGTCGTCGTGGTGATCGTGATTTCCCTCTTTGCCGCCATAGTCGTCCCCGTGCTGCAGCCTACTCTGTTCAACTACTCGAATCCCTCAGGGATTTGCAGCGGTTCCGGCGGAAACCAAACTCCTTGCAACTCCTTTTGGGGATCGCTTTCCGGCAGCGGTGAGACCCTGAACTGGGGTTCGGACGTTGGTTGGTATCTTGCCGTGGCGACGGCAGTGCTGTTGATTTCGGCCGTCTTTGTATGGCGTTCGAGTTCTTCCGAGCCCTGGGGGCGAGGACCAGCGACTTCCCCGACTGCACCCGCTATGTCTCCCGGGGTAGCAGGGTATCCTCCCGGGCTAGGAACCGTTGCTCTGTCCCCCTCCTACCTAGGAGCGGCCCCCGGCGTACAGCAACCGAGTCAGTTCCCCCAGCCGAGTGGCGCCCCCCAGCAGACTAGGGTTGTACCCTCGGAGGCAGGGCCGGCGACCTGGGCGCGGTATTGCCCAAGCTGCGGAATGGGAAACATGAGAGCGGCCGGCTTCTGTCAGAAGTGCGGTAAGCCGCTTCCGTCGCCGCCCTAGCCTGCGCCGACGCGGCGCGCAGTAAGGGGTCCCCGAGCGAGCACGGGGCTGGTATGTCAAGCGAGCGAAGCGGCCGGTCTAGCGACAGTGAGGACGAACTGTACTCGGAGGGTGGGAAGGCGAAACCGCCCGCTATGACGCCGGCTCCGCCAGCCGACTGGGAATTGCAGGCCAGTCCGTGTAAGCGGTCGGTGGGGCTCTTGGGCAGTCTGGACCGAAGTCCTTCTGTGGAGATTCGGGCCCCGGGCTCGTCGAAATCGGTACTCGACCGTCGTAGGTTCGATTCATTGCGATTCTCACTTCAATGGGCGTGGCTAAGGTGTCACCCGGCCTCAGGAGCCCAGGCTGTCCGTCAATCCTCACACCATTAACATGGAAGGCAAAATTGGCTATCAGCACGCCGGGGACGTGTCGATATGGGCCACGGTCGTGCTCCAGATACATTCTGGCTCCGACTTCAAGCGAGCTTAGGTCGGAGAGGCTGAGCCCAAAGCATCCCAACCCAAGGAATCCCGGCAACTCCGGTGCTAGCTGGCCCCCTGGTCCAACGCCGGCCTTTCGGAAGGCGTGCTTCACGAGCTTGACGCACTCCCTCGGAGATAGAGCGCGCCTAGGGTTATCCAACCCCTCTGGGGCCTTCACTTCAACCCGAAGTCGCTCGGTTGGTCCTGCCGCGATCGCAAGGTCGGCCACCGAGGTCGACTCTCCGATGGGCTTTCCAAGAGCGACGCCATTCCCCATTTCGGAGAGAACGGAAGCAATTCCGACGGTCGCAATTGCGTGTGTGTAGTCTGGAGCCACTTCCAAGTGGGTTAGAACGTCGTCAAAGAACGGATGATGGGACCAGCGCTCTAAGAGGGTGAGTTCGAGATTGGCGTCCGCGATCCCGGAGCCGTCGACAGGTCCGCCACCTCTCGAAAGAGTCTCTACTGCGGTTGCAAGCGCGTTTCTGGTGCGCTGGATTGAGTGGGACCGCATTCTGTCTCGCGGCTCACGTCGCCAAGGAGCCGGACTCTTGAAGAGCGGGTCGTAGCGCTGTCCGAGCACCCTCTCAAATCGAACCAGGGCGGACTCAAGCGACGCTTTCTCAATTGAGATTCCTGCTAGCCTAGGCGGGGACGCACCTATGGAGAGTCCTGACTCAGGGTCGACTTGGTTGATTTGGTTGAGATCCCTCACGACCCTCCATCGGAACCTTAGCCCAACCTCGCTGGTGAACCGCTCGGCGACGTTTCGACTTATCAGCACCAGCCATCCTTCCTGAAAGAGTACCGTTTCGCGTATTGGTGCTCTAAAGGGCCAGACTACTGCCGTCTGACCGAGAGCAATCGGCTCCCCGGGTGGCATTGGGGGAAAGCGACTCTCCGCCTTACAATCCGGACATTCAGCTACGACGTCCTGAACCTGATTCGGACGAACGTTTACAGCAAGGATTGTGCGTTTGCAACCAGAGCAAACATAGTCCATGCCACCGGTGGCTCGGCCCATGAACAAAGGAAAGGAGCCCTGGTTGCAGCAGATAACCGCGCTCACCTCACTTTCAACCCTCGGTGGGAGAACCACCAAGGGTCTCGGGCTTCCGAGGACCATGCCATCAGTCTTGGGCGAGGGCGACTATCAGAAGAACTACGACGGCCGCTAGGAGGATTCCGACCATGAGTCCCGCAGCAAACTCGTCGCCGGTGTCGGCATGAGCCGACGGTTGTTTGAGCGACTCTAGGAATCGGGTAGTCCTTGCAATCGCTTCTTCCGGATTCCTGCGATTGAAGCGAATCTGATCTCGCTCTCGAATCGGTCCCGTCGGGTCGACACCCTCTTCGACAAAAGGGACGATGGGTTTGGCCAACTCTAAGGCGATTCCCACCTCGGCGCTTACCCAACTTGATGCTGTCCCGGCTTGAGTAAGCAACACTACTACGACGTCCGCCTGCGCGATGGCCCCACGGACCTTCTGCGATACAGTGGTTGGCGCGAACTCGCGCTCGGCCAAGTAAACCTCAGCCCCGGCCCGTCGCCACTCGCTCTCCAACCGAGTGAGAATGGGCCGGTCTCGCTCGTTGACGCTGTGGCTTAGAAAGACGTTGAGCTGCATCACTAGGACCTTTTCCCACGCCTATCTGACCCTTTCGCTGTGGCTGGACCCGATTCAATGGTAGGCAACGACCTGGCAACTCGAGCCTATGGGCGGTTGTCGCGCGCGTAGAGAGAACCCTACTTGACGCGTTGATTTCTCGCGTCCGGAGGACCCGGATAGCGTTCGGAAGCGCCCCGGATGCAAGCCGACGCTGTGGTTTCGAGACTAGTCCGATTGATTGGGCAAGGAGCGATTAACGTAATTCGTAACCGTTGATTGGGGTTTGACGAACTATGGGGTTCCTAGACGCAGTCTCTCGGGCAGCGGGTCGCTTCTTCAAGCCGTCCGTGGAACCTCCGAGACACGTTCGAACGTACGAACGCTATCCTGGCGTGGGGCCGCTCCGGTGGTGGGACAAGCTCGGGCCCGACGAGTACCTCTGTCGGGCGTGTGGCCACCGGACACGGACTTGGCGCGGCATGCAGACGCACTGCCGGGAGCTAGGCCACCGAAGACCGGTGTCGAGCTAGCTTCATCCCGGTGGATTCCCAGCGGTTTCGCTCAGCTGCAATAGGGTCAATCGGGTCCCGGTGAGGGAGGTTCCCGCACGGGATGCACTTGTGCCCGGGGCGAAGATCGTGCATCCCCCTGAGGCCATCTGCCCGAATCCATCGTCGGACTGCTTTCGACTCGACGCTCGGGTCTTGTCGTTGGAGCATACGGAGGGGTTCTCTCCGAATGCGGTTCACCAATCCGGAATTGGCCTCGGCGTACGAGGCGAGGCCGTAGACAGCCCCTCTGTCGGTCCCCTTGACAACGGTTAGGTGCCCAAGACGGACCGCCTTGGCCAGCGCATACCTCAGGGCACGTTCACTGATTGGAGGACCTCGCTCCCACAATTCCTCCAGAATCAGGTCTACCGGCAAGAACCCACCGGGCCAGCGCTCAGGGAAGAGGGCGACAACCCGAGGCATCGAGCGGTCCGGCCTCATTCTTGCACACCAGGGCCATCCGATTCCAGGCCCCTAGGGAGCATAAGGGCCCCCATGAACCGACGGACCGCGAAGGTCGTCCAACTCCACGAATCGCTCGCTGTCGTTCTTCCCCGAGATTGGACTCGTGGCATGGAAATCTCGAAGGGCGATCTAGTCGAACTCACGTACAACGGAGTCGTCCGCATCCAACCCAAGCGACCGGCAATCGCCCCGGTAGGGGTTGGTCCGTGACCGACCGGGCCGCCATCTACGCCCGCGTTTCTACCGAGGACCAAAGCGTCGCGACTCAGTTAGAAGTCCTCGAACGTGCGGTCGCGGCCCTCGGCCTAACGATCCCGGCGGGACAGACCTACTCGGACGTTGGGGTGTCCGGCCGGACTGATTCCCGCCCAGGATTCGATGGGCTTCGAGAGGCGATTCAGACCCACGCGGTCGACGCGGTCGTGGTCACCAAGCTTGACCGCATCGCCCGGTCGGCGCAAACGGCACTAGCCTTCTTTGCCGAGGCAGAGGCGGCCGGCGTCCGTATCATCGTGACGGACCAAGCCATCGACACCGGGACGCCAGCGGGCCGCCTCACCCGGACGATACTGGCTGCCGTCGCCGAGTTTGAAGGGGACATCATCCGCGAGCGGACCCAGGTGGCCATGGACGCCATCCGCTCCGGCCGCCGGAAGACCAAGTCCTGCCGCCCGGTCGGACGACCGCGTCGGGTCACTCCGGCCATTGTCGCCAAGATCGCCGAGCTACGCGCCGCGGGCTTCAAGTGGGCGGAGGTGGCCCAGCGCATGGGCCTCCCCGCTGAAACGTGCCGAAGGTCGTCCTGGGTCCGGCGAGTAGGCGCCCCCGCTGTGGAAAACTCTCCGGCGGGGATTATCCCACCCGCTCCGGGAGGGGAGCCTAGCCGGTGATTGGCGACCCGAATCTCCCGCTATCTCTTCGCGAGGAGATTTCACTCCTCGCGGTCAGGGTGCAAAGGGTCCCGGCCCGAGGGTGCTTCCGCCGCGATGACCAGGAGGAACGCCCCGACGGCAAACCCAG